>Ga0247810_10000041_pt1 | contig 224349 bp, 202 predicted proteins | sample UWRJL119311C1_FD_179918 | JGI IMG/M metagenome (GOLD analysis project Ga0247810, IMG submission 179918) | Plant litter microbial communities from Arlington Agricultural Research Station in Wisconsin, United States - UWRJ-L119-311C-1 | ecosystem: Environmental > Terrestrial > Plant litter >...
GTCCAATGGTTAGGATTCCACCCTTCCAAGGTGGAGGTTCGTGTTCGATTCACGGAGGTTGCATATCATGATTATGTTTTTTTTTTCTTTTACTTTTTCATCATTTGGATTAGCTCAATTATCCTTCCCCCCATACTGATAGCTGCGCGCTTTTGCGAGTATCAACAGTCAAAGAGAGAGAGAGAGAGTGTGAGAGTTTGATTTTTGAGTTCATCCTTCATTCTCTATTTTTTTTGGGCAGTGTGGAACAACGTGGAAAATAGTGGAGCACCGAGCAAGCACACCTCACCCTCAGCTACCTACCTACTGGTATGCATTACATGCTTCTTTGCCGACTCCGCAAGATAGCTTTATCTTCTATTTTTCATTGAAACCAAGACCCCTCCCTGACTGCTCACTTCGCTCCGATTGTTTACATAAAGTAGTTGCCGGTGTCCAAATTAGCAAAGCTCAACACAATAACGCGCCTCTCCCCAACCATTCCCATTCATATCTAACAGGAGATTAACAGCCACTTTACAGTAGCAGCATTGCACTTTCTTTCCAAAGTGATCAGATGCAGTGAGTGAGCGGGTATAAATTTGTATGCATCACACTACTAGAATGGGTTTATTACCCTCAAAGTAAGTTTGGATTAGTTTGCGAGAGGGAAGGTTTGCGTCTCAAAGTTGACTTCTTGCTTGTGAATAAGCGACATGGACGGCCCATTATTATACTGTTAGTCGAGGAGCTTAAGTATAGCTAACGGTAAGGCCTATACCTTTAACGTGTAGTATTATAGCGATCGTATACTTCTCTCATGAAGCGATATGTTGGTTTGTAAGGTAATCAAAGAGAGAAGAAACCTGAGCAAGCAGATAGCTTACCGCTGATTCTTCGCCATCTTCACAAAAATGTGTTTATAGAACTGTTAGACCTGCTACCTAAGCCCAGTCCACACAGATACGGCACCCACAGAGCCTCAAGTCACACCTCATAAAAACGACGCAGATACTGCAGATAAGCACTAACCGAAAGCTTTGTGTTGCAGAAAAACCCTCCGCAAGCACTTACTCTTGATACGGCAAACATACCTTACATGCATAATTATGTAGGAGCGGCCAAGGGGGGGGGGGGTTAGCGCTATTGCATTAGCTTTGTAACGAGTGAGAAGGAGCAAGACAAGTTGAGCCGAAGCAACCAAAAGCCATAGCCAACGCATCGAAAAAGCCTATCTTGATGGGTGAGTGCCGCTCAACGCCTTTGGGGGTAGCAACTGAGACCTGTGATCCGGTCGTATCGGTCCCTCACACCAGGTAAACGGATTCCTTCCAGGATGCGACGTTATCACTTCGCAGGTGTGGTGTATGTCTTCAAAAGAAACGCTAGTGTGCAACAGCTTTGAAGGCTTATCGAGTATATGGATGGCGAACATGCCAAAGGATACATGAAATGGAATAATCTGTGGAGGCAGCGCGTCCATTTCTGTTCCCTATCGGACATTTACACATTAGAACATGCGGTGACCCTTTCGCAAGTAGGTGTTGAATGTCAAATGATAGCCAGGAGCTTCCCTACACACAGCGGTAGTAGGTGTGCAGACTGTGCCAAAATAGTGCGGCGTACCACAGACGAGCTATCAGAGCAAGCAACCCCTCATGCACCATACACCAACCATCTCGCAGTTCATTATGGATCCCAACGAAAAAGCAATGAGTCCCTCCTACAGATGAATCTAAGAGTCCCATGACAATTCCAAATAAAGTTCTCCTAAATACGCCAGCAGTTTACTCGTATGCTACTAGCAAACTCTAAATCGCTTCGATGCTGATCATTTACGAGGCTGGTTCGAATAACACTAGGACCCCTACTGCGAACAAACACACCACCAAAATCGACCCGGTGAAGTGGAGTTGATGGGGAACTTGGCAAACCTTTCGCCAGGAACCTTACCTCCCTTCCGGTGACCTTTGTACCCTTGATCCCGGCCTGTACGAAGTAAGCTCATTCATCCTGGGCGTCAAAGCTTTCGCACATCTTTTCCAATGACAGCCGGTGTCAAGGATACGCGAAGCTCTCCAGGAAAACGTGGGCTGACGGCTGTAATAACCCTGACTTTGAAATAAGCTTAGGTGACGGAGTACGGAGTGAGCAAGCAGAGATGCAATGCTCATAATGATAGACAGGAGATTTGGGACACCAGGATGGTACTTGGAAGCGGTGGCTGCCCCCAGGCTGCTCCAAGTGGGAGCAACGATATGACTGATCATATTTCCTCACAACGTTGGGTCGGCAGTGGTACCGAGCTGCCATGAGCCTCTGATGTGCTTCCCTCGAACAGGATTCGTAGGAGGCACGACAGTCGCAAATGCAAACACTCGCAATCTGCTGAGACACGCCCCCCTCGCATCCAAGATGCATCCCCCCTTGCTGCTCACCACCAATCAAGCGCACGCGTGGAGAGTGAGCGGGCGCATAAAAATGTCAATATGCGGCGCCGAGAATTGTGTGTAACGTGCTGGCGCTGCACTGTTGATTGCCCTTCCGCACCGATCATTGACGAGGATGATCTGCTGCATGGCAAACGCGTGGAAGTGGTATCGAGGGTTGGTGAAAACCCCACGTCGCTGGGAAAGATTCGAGGGGTGCTCACAAAGAACGAGATAAAGGAAGTAGTTGTCGCAATGCAGATTGCGGTGTGAATTCGCTGCCCATGTCATCATCCTTTAATATCTCACGTTAGGGTGGAAGCTGAGACATAGCATGGAAGAAGACGCGACAGCCACCCACCACCCAGCGGCTCGCACCCAGCGATTCGCACCCCAAAATGCCGGACCTCACCCCACCAGCAAACCGTTTGTTCGATCTTGGCCTGGTTGAGACATCGACTGCAGCGACGGGCGCGGTATTTGATTTCGAGTGTCTTCGATGTGTTGTTGGGTGGGCTGAGATGGTTGGTACCTCGAAGACGGACGGACTATTCCCAGATCTTTGGGAGGAAGACGCGTTGATGCGTTACGGAGAAGAAACATTCTAATAAACTACAGAAGGGATCGTCAAACCATGAGGATGGGTTAGCCCTCTTTGTATCTTGAATTACCTCCCCATGTCTTAAGAGTCCGCGGTCCACCGTCCCCGATCGCTATCATTAATGACAGATAGCTCTCAGTTATGATTTCGGAGACTTTGGGTATAGGCTGGGTGTGTACGCCGCCATGTTCTTCGGGGCTCAGCAGACTGCTTGCTCCGTGTGGCCAGCAAGGCATGTTCCCAGCAAGAAGCAAATATAGCGGAGAGAGGGTGCGGTGGTGGTCTGCATCGGATTGACCATGATTACATCGTTGTCTTGTTCAATCTTGACCGGTTTACCCATAGATTTCGTGGAGTCTGCGATTCGTTGGCTACTCGAAATGCCTCAATTGTTCGGAAGGTATCCGCGCATGCTTGTATTATAGTCGCTGCGTCTATATGTCGCGAGAGATCCGGGCTGTCACAGCAGCAGCAGACCAGCCTCATCTCCGCAATACCTCAGCCCAAGACCACCCACCATACACCCTCTCCACCGCAAAAAGAGACGCTTGCCAATCTTGGGCCCAAGCTTTGGCTCGACGTAGTCGCACGGTACAGCGGGATGGTGGCAACCCTGTGAGGGTTGGAGCGCACGCGTTACCGCAAGCACACATACTGTACCATATCGGATAGCAGGTGTAGGGATAGGGATGTAGGGATGTAAGGATAGGGATAGGGATAGGGATATTAGCGTAGCGTAGTGTAGTGTGTAGTGGTAGTGGTAGTGTAGGGGATGGGGAGATGGAGATGGATTTTAGGTTGATTGGGATTTGATTTTGATTGGGGTTGAGAGAGGGAGGGTGGATGGTGGGAGAGTAATAATAAAAGTAATAAAGCTTTTGCAGCGAACCAGCGTAACCCACTCGAGCCACTCTTCCATCCCAGCGGCGGCGCAGGGAGAGAGGAACCGCTAAGAAGGCTCCCCGTTCAGGGCTGTCGATAAGAAAGCCTATCCGGACCTATAGCAGGATCTTGCCTGGAGATTCAGTGGAGTGTATACTGTATAGTAGGCTGCGTGGAAAGATAGGGTGGGCTTGACTTGGACCATGTGAGGAGGAGGAGGAGTAGTAGTAGTATTAGTAGTAGTAGTAGTACGTAGTACGTTTGCTGTAGTGTAGTGTAGTGTAGTGTAGTGTAGGGTGGTGTAGGGTAGTATAGTGTAGTATAGTGTGGTATAGGGTAGTGTATACTGGATGGAGAGAATAGAACAAGTAGTATCACTTAGCGGGACAGCCCTCTCTCTACCAGCAACGACCTAGACCAGCAAACAGCCAGACGACCCCATCATCATTCAATCTCATCAATCAATCAATCAATCAATCAATCTGTCAATCAATCAAATCAAATCAAATCAAATCAATCATCCTATCCCGTATCCCATCTCATCCGAATCCCGTCATCATCCTCCTCCTCCTCCTCCTCCACTCCCTCTCTTCTTCCCACCCCAATCCCCATCCGCCCATCCACCTCGCAGCTCAACTACTCTTTCGTACTTGTGGTACATACATACATACATACACACATACTATCTATCTATCTTTCTATCTATCCTACATACTACGGTCCGACGGTACTCCTGTACGACTCGACTCTCGACTCTACGGCAGCCTTGCTCAACCCCCCGTCCTAGTCCCGGTTCTGGTTGAAGTTGAGTGTGGTGGTGGTGGTGGTGGTGCCTACTCTACTCTTACTCTACTCTACTCTACTCTGGTCTACGCTCCTCTTCGTCTCACTAAAGGCACTGTCCCCCATGCGACCAGTGAATGAGTGAGAAAGTACTACTAGCCCATTTCAAACCACCGACCGACCGACCCATCCATCCCCAAACTCCAACCCACACTTTACCTACCTACCTACCTACCTACCTACCTACCTACCTACCTCAGATCTGATCAGATCATCATCATCATCCTCAACAACAACACCACCACCACCCCCCTCCGCAAAACACTATTCAACCTCTCTGGCGCCCTTGTTCCTCGTCCATCCTAATTGTATTCTATCCCGTCCGCTCGACCACCACCTAATCCTCCCTTCCGGTCTCCTCGCGGCCACCCACCCCATCCACCCCCGAACAAACCACTACCGTACCGTCCCGGCGATTGTGCTGATAGAGGCGCGCTTGCTCAATTTCGAGTTCCTGGATTCGGTCGCGCAGATTATCTGACAGCTCAACTTGTACGAACATCGGTGTGTACGACCGCCAGCAACCATCCTATCGTTGTCCTTACGCACCTCTCTCCGCGATCTTCGTTTTCCTTGCGCCATTCCTGGTAATCCGCTGCCGCCGCCGCTCAAGAACCGTATTTCTATTTTATGCGACCTTGCTGAGCCCTGCCGACCACCCACTGCGCTCAACACCGCGATCGCGTCTCGACGAAAACGCCCATTAATCCGTTGTCGCAAGATCCACATCCACTCCTTGTGCGACAAAAGGCATGAGCTTGGTGCAAAGCCAGCCTGGCGCAAGCATTATCCCGACTCCGCAGAGTCATCAACCCTCGACGGGTGATATCGCAAGACCCCATACCGAGAGCGCAGCATCGAAGAATGCCATGAGCCCCCAAAGTTTTACTTCCTCTGGCCAGGCATTTCGCCCCAACGGCGGTCCGCAACAACAATACCAGTCCCTATCAATGACTACCGCGAACGTCTTCTCCGGTGGGGAGAGCAGCCAAAATACATCACAATCCTCCACGAACGGAGCCTTCGCCTCGGGGCCCTCTGCTGTCCTGATCCGGTGTCTGCCCACAAGCACGACCGAGGATACACTGCGGTTGATGGTCGTATGGTCCAAGGAGTTCATCGATGCGGAAATTCTGGCAGCCGACAAGTCGGAAGATCCGGGATTTCGATCAGCGGTCCTGCGCTTCAAGTCCCACGGCGGAGCGCTCGAAGCGAAGAACATGTTGAATGGAAAACCCAACGGCGATGCGGAGATGCTGGTCGATTTTCTTCCGAGCAGTCCCACATTTGCTCGCAGGTATACCGTTGACAACATCTCAAATACCGGCCCGTCGAGCTCGACATCATCCACAGCGTCGTCCACCGGACCTCCCAACCGCCAGTCCTCAAGATTCAACGGCTCATTTCAGTCCGCGCAAAGAGTGTCACCACCTACTAATGGCAACTATGGAAGCAACGAGTTGCCAAATCCGGAAAACAGCGCTCATTATCAGAGTCTCTTCTCTCCTCAATCTCCCATTGGGAACCATCTCAATGAAAGGACCAGAATCACCGGAAAATCTTTGATCAACAATGACTCGGTGGACGATGATGAGACGGGAGAGTTACTCAAGGATCCCGTTGCCTATGCTGAGAATGGGCCATCTATCCAAGCCCGTCGACCAACCAACCCTCAACTTCCCATTTCCCGTCTTGCTGGACTATCTCTAAACACAAGCAATGCTGCAGGTTCGGCGTCAATGTCTGCTTACTCGTCCGGCATGACACCACAAGCTCTATCATCTCATGCGAATCCAATGTCTCCCACACTCATGAATGCCACCACCGGTGGCCCTCCGGTGAACTATCAGCTCAATAGCCAGCACTACCAACGTCATAATTTCCCACCGGTGAATCCTGCTGATCAGAATCCACCATGTAATACCCTATATGTCGGCAACCTCCCCATCGACACCTCCGAGGATGAGCTTAAGGCAATGTTCTCTAAACAACGGGGATATAAGCGTCTCTGCTTCCGAACCAAACAAAACGGACCCATGTGCTTCGTCGAATTCGAAGATGTCTCATTTGCCACCAAGGCACTACATGAGTTATACGGCCATCCCCTTCATAACAGCATCAAGGGCGGCATCCGCTTGAGCTTTTCAAAGAATCCGCTTGGGGTTCGGTCCGGGCAAGGAATGGCTTCCCCAGGACCTTCCAACTTACCAGGCGCAATGCAAAGCATGAATGGAGTCATGCTTGGTGGCCCGGTTGGAGCTTTCAGCACAGCGAGTGGTCCTCCGCCCGGCCTCGCCGCCCCACCGGGACTCGCATCAACTCGGATGCCGTACTCAAACAACATGAATGCCATGAACGGGGCCAACGGTCACTTCGGTGCCGCCTACGCACCGAACGGGTGGAACCCTCCACCGTTTTCTGGTGCTATGGCTACGGGCGGTCCTGCGCCTATGATGAATGGTGGAAACAACGGATTTCCTCCGTACATGATGGGACGATAGCTGAAAGTCACCATAGACGTGTATTTCTTTCGGATCGGCAGTCGGGTTCACGGATCTATGCATCGATTCATATTCTTACAGTTACCAAAAAGCTGTGCATGGCATTTTCTTCTCTTTTACTCAACAGGTCTTTTGCAACAAACGGATATCATTGGCAGGAGTTGGCTGAAAGGTTGCTGCATCTTATATCCATCTTGGGGGCTGCATGTGGTGTCACTTGCTCTATTATTTGCGCATTTTCATAAACATATCGATCTGATCAAGCGTGGAGTTCCGACCAAATCACTCATGAGATTCCCCCCTGCGCGTTTTGTTTCAATTTTGAGGAGTTTCCCCCGGATTTGCAACGCCTTTCTTTTTTTTTTTGCTAGGTCTGGGTGACTGAGGGAGACATTCGGGAACTCGGAATACCATCATCATTTTCTTTCTTCATTTGCAAGGACCAGGGCTATCTTTTCAACTTTCGGTCGTCAGATCTGGTTCCGTTGTTTTGGCAGATGGGCAACTTGTCCTTCATTCCTCCAGCGTCCGGCGTCATCACTACTTTTCATTCGACGTGCAAAAGAATCATTCCGAGAGGCGCAAGCAGCAAGTCGGCAGGCTTGATCTCGCGGCGGAGGGCTATCTGATTTTTTTTTCGGGCATTGACAGGATGCGCAAGGCGACGGATCTTTGTGGGGTTATATTTTGGACTTTTTTTTTATTTTGTGCAGGGCAAAGGCATAGCAAATACATGGAAAAGGGGCATTTATGAGGATTTTCGCGCAACATGTTTTTTTCTGGGAGGCGGGCTGGCTGGTGTTGCTTGGCATTCTATCGTGTTCTACTTGGGGGGTTTTTTTTATTTACTTGAAATTGCAAATGGAAACTGGCTGGCAGGCAAGCGGGCAGGCGTCATACAACTCACTGGCGATAGGGAAAGGGGGGGCGGGCATCTTCATGGCTTAATGGTACTATAACTTTTGTACGTGGTGCTCATAGGGCGGGGGAAGCTAGTTACCTCCTAGATTTTTTTCTTCAAAGGCAAAAACCAAACATACAACTTATTTCTCCCTCCAAAGTTGTTTGTCTGTTCTATTCCCAAGCCCGCCCCTTCTCCCCCCCCCCCCCTTTTCCGCCATCTTATCCGACCTGGCTTTTCAAAATCGTATGTAAAAGCTGAGTTTGAAGATACGTGCTATTATATGTATATATATATTGGAGACACCACCGTAAGTTTATTAAAAGCACGCTCGCCGCCACTTTTCCTATATGTTATCCATCTATATCTCCGAGAAACCGACCATTTAAGCACCCACCATACACTCCTGTCCGGTCCTGTCCTGATTGATCCTGATCCTGATCCTCGTATACTATCTATCCCCAAGCCTCGCTCCATCTCTCTCTGCCTTTCATGGCGAATTGAGAAACAAAGCTTCAAGTCAGAATATATTCATTAGCTATATTTCACTATATCCAAAAAGCTACATGGGTACTTTTCGAATATAGTACTTTTACTGCCTTGGACGGATAGATAGATGGGTGGGTGGATGGGGCAAGAGGTGAAGAAAAAGAAAAGCTGGTCGGAAAGAATACATGTCATGTCTTATATTGAGCGGATCTATTCAAGAAGAGTAAGTAAGTGAGTGAGTGAGTGAATAGTAAGCCAATTCATCCTCGCGTATGCGATGTTTCTCGTTCCTCCTTTCCCAATTTTTACCTACCCCAAATCCCTCCGTCTCGTCCCGTCTCCAATTTCCGCCAACAAACCAACTCCAACTCCCCCCTTTGCATATCTTTGTATGTATTGTATTTAAGTCTGTATGTATCTTTCTATTGGTCTGATCTTGGCTTAGAACAATCCTCGCTTCTTATCCTTAGCCTTCCATCCAACTAGTGGAGACTCGGGTCTCGGCACATCTTTCGGTCTACCGCTCAATGTATCCACGATGTCCTTAAGACCAATCCAAAATTCCTCTTTAGGTCTGCGGTTGGTCCAGTCTGTCTCTTTCTCTTCTACGTCCTATTTCTAGTGTTAGCATCTGAGCTCTCTAAAGCAGGGGGTAAGGTAAGGTAAGGTAAGGGGAACAAACCTTCATGGCACTAAATACAACTTGAGCACCCTTGATCCCAATAACAGTCGCACTGTTGGGATCACTTAAGATTGTTCCGTCGGCCCTATCCTCATAGGTCTCCAAATGTTCAATACACTTGATAGCCAATCTAACTGCTCTCGTTCTATCCATGGGCGATGGCACACCTCCTTGCTGAACATGCCCAGGGATACTGTCCCTCGACTCGAATCTCCCGTTTGCTTCAACCTTGATCATATCTGCGATCAATTTTGCGCTGTAGACATTCGATGCCTTCTCGTTGACTAGAATTAGACGACCGGCGCGTGATTGGCCCGAGTCTTGCTGGAAGACGTCTTTCAGATGCATGATATCAGCAGCGAGCATTTGGATGTTGATGCCTTCTTCGGGGGTATAAACTGCTACGGCGCCGACAGAAAGACCGGCAAGTGTGGCTATATAGCCGGAACGTCCTCCTTGGGTCTCGATCACGAAAACCCGACGACGGGACGCTGAGGCGGACTGTTTGATCTTGTCGCAATATGCTACGAGTTCATTGAGGCAGGTGTCGGACCCAAGAGAGTATTCGGTTCCGGGAACGTTGTTTGAGATTGTTGCTGGTAGGAGGGTCATAGGAATACAAAGAGATGAGTACTTTTCTCTATTCTTCCGGAGCTGCGACAAGGCATGGAAGCCTTCAAATCCTCCAATAATGAATAGACCATCAAACTTGTACTTGGCGAACAGTGATGCGATAAGTTCCATACCTGACTCCTCTGGCAGCTCACGGTTCATACCAATTTCCGAGCCTCCTTTACTCGCCCATCCGTCAACCTCCAACCAGTCGAATTCGCGTACCGCACCCAGAGGCTTATCACCGTGATGTCTGGCAAAGCCAGCGAAGCCGTTATGAATTGCAAGTGGAGTATGACCTCGGGTCAGACAGTAAGCCACTGCAGCTCTTGTTGCTGCATTGACTCCTCCAGCTGGAGCTCCGACATGAATAATTCCGATTCTCATACGCTATGGATATCAGCAAAGCCTCAGATTCAGATAATACAAGAACTCACATTTTTAGCCGGGAGGCGTTTAGAATCATCAAGATCAGTTGTCGTGGTTGTCATGTATGCCTCATGGAAGTCCGAAAATTCGGTATCTCTTAATGACATGGCCTTGTCAAAGTCACGAGCTTCAATAGCCTTGGCTACTTCTTGCGTATCTATAACTGCCTGAACAAGCGGTTTTCGGGTGATTTTGTTTTCGTCAATCGCAATGAATGGAGTTGGAGTTTCTGGTGTAGCCTCAAGCACTGCTTTAACGGCTTCCACACCTTGTAACGTGGCAAGGTATCGATCGTACGCACACGCTGAACCTCCCCGCTGAACATGACCGAGAGTTGTGATACGGGTATCCAATGCCAGACCTTTCTTATCCGCGAGAAGTTCACGGAGCATCTCGGACGTTATTTTGTTGCCATTCTGGTCATGGGCTCCTTCAGCAACGATAACAATTGTCTTTCTCTTACCAATCTTCCTGTGCTGTTTGATGTTAGACATGATCCCGTATTCGATAGATGTAAGACTTTAGACCTACTCTGGCAATGACCATGCACATTTCCTCTCTCCAATTTTCAGCACGGGGTTTTTCGGGAATGAAGACAAAGTCTGCACCAGTTGCAACACCAGCCATAAGCGCCAGCCATCCGCAATGTCTTCCCATAACCTCAACTACGAAAGCTCTCGAATGTGAAGATGCTGTAGCCTCTACGTAGTCTATCATCTCGCAAATTCTGCCAAGAGCAGAAAAGCAGCCGATGGTAGCATCTGTGCCAGACATGTCATTGTCGATCGAACCAACAAGACCGACAATATTCAAATGTTTGAAAGGATCAATCTGCGCCTGAGTCAATTCCCCAGTACTGACCAATTCCTCGATCAGGCTAGGCCATTCAGAACGAAATTTGTCTGCTCCCGTCAAGGAGCCATCTCCACCACAGATAATCAAAGCATCAATGCCGTTCAAGACCATATTTTTTGCTCCCTTCAATCTTCCTGCACGTTCGTAGAAGGCCATGCATCTTGCTGTGCCAATAAGGGTACCTCCTTCAGAAAGCCATCCTCGTACATCCGACCAACCCATTCTCTTTATGAGATCTCCTCCTTGAACCAGGCCTTCGTAGCCTTCCAGAACTGCGTACGACTCACATCCAGTCTCAATTGTCATTCGCACGACGGCTCGAATAGCACCGTTCATACCCGGAGAATCCCCACCGCTGGTCATCACGGCGATTCGTCTCTTCTTGCCCGGAAGGGCTGGCACCAGATGAGGGGCCATGTTTGTGGAGGTTCGAAGAGTGAAGGAAAGGCTTTAGGTCCTGCAAAATGGTAGGAATTGGTGAAGGGAGAGCTGCAAAGGTAGTAGGTCGAGGATGTTATATATAATTGATGGGAAGTAAAATAATGTAAAAAGCAAGGGATGTAAAGAAAGGGCCGGTTGTGTAGCAAAAGTGAGGGGCAGTTGCGTCGATAGAGCTTTTATCGTTACCCACCATCAGATCCACGATAAGGGCTTCCCTGTATTAGAATTTTAATAGCGTCACTTCAGCCTTGTGAACATCAGAGGCTTTTTAGCATCCCGCAGGGATTGACTTATAGAGGGCTTCGGACCACCCGAATGAAGAACTGGTGTGGGGGTTGGTGCAGTATTGAATTGACTTTATAATTGGTGGGTGATGCTGCTATGCCTAGTAACATCAAGCATTACCGACGACACCGGCCAGGAGACAATATCATTGTGACCCCCGACCACAGGTACAAGCAAAAAAGAAAAAAGAAGCAAGGTTACATAGAGTGCATGCAATTCAATCAAAACAGCCTACTTGACTCTTGGCTAGGGTTGTATATGCATATTCGTGATCGGAATGCACCCAAATTGAGCTCAAAGTGGCCAGCCTCCTCATCCTCGCATCTTCAGCCTTGGGCAGCCACTCTTACCTGACAACAAAGTTGACGAACCCACCAACACCTAATTGCATTCTGCATATCTCGCACACTCTCCACTATGGGTTCAATTCCGCCGGACTTCCCAGTCTCCCTTAAGTCATGGCCAACAGCCAATTCGGGCACTGCGCTGCCTACCATAGTCGGACGTATCAACCATGAGCGAATGGAGCGAGGCGGATTTCGCGCTCTCACAGAGGAAGGCCTAAAGCGGGAGATCGAGGAAGAGGAACTAGAGCAAGAAGATGAATCTGATGACGAGCAAGAAGCAGACCCGGCAGAACGTTTGAAAGAAATTCATGCCGCAAAGGGCGAAATGTTACAACATATTGGGTACGCTTTCCTGGGCTGCCAATTTGGGAAAATCTAATAAAGCATAGTGGTCTCTTGTATGGAGCGCAGGGTGCTCATGATTTTATGTCGTTTCTTCTCTCTAAACATATGCCACACGCAGCTGCTCGTCAGGAGAACAAGGTTTCCCAGATGTGGGATTTCATGCGCCAGAATTTGCCAATGGGCTCACTAGGAATGGATAAAACAAATGAGCCAATGGTCACCCAGGAGCAGAAGGAAGACAACAAGAACGTTGCGAGAGGATGGAAAATTCAAAATCTGAATAAGAGTGTAGATTCCATTCTTGCATCTGCTACGAGGTTAGAGAAGGAGATCGAACTCGAGACAAAGTACTGGGACCAAGTTCTCTCTATCGATGAAGAGGGATGGGCAATTTGTCGCATACCGCAAGAGAAACACACGCTTGGAGTTCGCTTTGGATTTTTGGAGGGGGCAGCCAAATTTAGGAACCTGAGTATGGCGGCCCTACGGCGAGGTCAAGATGGAAGTATCCTTCTGGATGGAGGTATGGGCGCGGATCCCAAGGCCCTTCGAGTTCAAATTCAGAGTGGTGGTCAATTGACTTCTTCTACCGTACCAGCCTTGCTTGAGGAAGGAAGCCCTGTCCAATTTCGAATTCTTCAGGCAAGAAACACAGTGTTTGCCTTGGAGCTCTGGCAAGAACTTACCCGCGAAGCCAGGACTCTGCTAGACTTTGACGTTTCTTTTGAAGAAGATTCCATTGTTTGTCCTCTTACTGCTGACAAGAAAATAATATTGGATCTCGTTTCACTTGATGAGACGCAGCCAATCACCTCTCATCCCGATCAGAAGCTGGCAGATGGACTCTTACTTGGTTTCCAGCTACTACTTTCACATTCGCATCGCCAAAATCATCATCGACGAACGATACCTCCTCAGCCTCTCAAAGCCTCCAAAGAAGAACTCCCTGTGTGTTCTTTAATTCGACCTGTGTTAAATCGCCTGAACCATCAAAAATCCATAGATTCCATGCATAATCTCATGGAATCAGTTACAAGAACCTTGAAGTCAGCAGGCCTTTCACCATCATATATACAGACCCCTTGTATTGCAACCCCAGCAATATTTACCAGTCCTACGGAACGAGTGATTCTCTCGCTGATCGACAAACTCGAAGTCAAAACAATCTACCAAATCTTACCTACAATAAGTGTAATTATCGTCTCACAAACCGACATGTTCCCCATTGCCAGTAAGTTTCTTTTGCATGTTATAGAATTCCTCTGTACCGTAGCCCCTGATTTACTAGTCCATTATATTGTCTCGTCCTGCATGATGCATTCAATCCTCACCACAATATTGTTTCTAGTCAAAAGACCAGGAATTATAGATGGGCAGTCGGGCTTGTAGCCAGTTAAAGGAAGATTGGAAATCCGATCATGAGTTGACTTGTTCTAGGTACAAAACACAGCATATCTCTTTCGCCAAATAATCCATTGTACTCAACCTGTCCTCCCCCCGATTACCCAGTCGACACCTGGGACCAAGTGCAAGATTACGTTCTATTTGCCACAAGTTGCGTTCTTGCATTGCAAGTCTTGATACTGCAAACCCCTGATTCTGAAGAACTTTCGGATGCAGACTCGGACTCCTGGCAAGCGGCTGTAAATCCCAACTCTGTCTGTAAGCGCTACGTCGCCACTGGAAAGGTAACTCGGTCCCTATCCCGAACCGTGAACTAAAATTCCGTTTCAGCCATAATAAAGCTAACACGAACAGCAAAAATATCTCGGCTTTCATGTAGAAAAGGTTGAAGGAAAGGAGACTGTGCGATGCAGAGCGAAATGGGAGTGGGTATCGGATGAACCCGCTGGTGGTGATGGCTCCTATGAGTGGATTGGAGCGCAAGATGCAACATGGGATGACGGTGAGGAAGTTGTAAAGACATTAAGTGCAGTAGTTCTTGAAGCTGGAATGCCTTAATACCTCGGTATCTGCGCAATTGCCACTATGAATATTCCCACACAAACTCTAGCAAAATAACCAACGTTGCTCAAGTATTCAAGTTGTCAACCTCGGCTAAGACTCAGTTCTCTGCATTGATATCCTGATCTCTTTGATAGGTTCTTACGGCTCCAGATTTGACTTATCTAAGATGAGTTTCTAAATGACCCGGCCGTTTACTGATATGGCCTTTTAGTTTTTGGTAGACTTGGATCAAAGAGTGGGTCTTCTTCCGAAACAATATCAAGCCTCGCACGATATATATACTGTAGTGACTTTCAAGATTCCAAATACTTGGTTTCGTTACTTACATTGGATCGCTCAACTAAAAGGACAGCAGGAGAAATAATCTCATTTGACTCAACCAATCGCAAAATTTATGCTATAGATGCCCGAACTTTTGCTGGCACTCGTTTAGATGCTAGCGCTATTCTTAGCTCATACTGATCTTGCTATGAACGATTTCACTTCCGCGCAACCACAATCAACACAACTCCTAAATAACAAGATGGGTTTGCCCATATTTGTTAGCCCTCGCAAAGGCGTTCCTACCGAGCCTATAAATCATGCAATTGCAAGAGTTCAAAGAGAGCATCCCGATGTACACACCGAATGGTCGAACGTGAGAGGTGAAGGAGGAGAGAGAAATATGGAGCGCTCAGGATCTAGCCTTACATGGCCACCGGGCCTAGAAACTCAAGAGACAGGCAGCGCCGACAGAAACAATAGACAAGTAGCTGAGGCACGACGAACCCGACTAGGCTTGCAACGGCTGCGTGAGAGCACCCAAGATCACCAAGAGGAGCCACGTACAGGAGCACGAAGATCACGTAGAGACCGATCTGAGATCCGCGGCAATGAGGATCCATTGTCAGAAGGTGCGACTAGCTCCTCGTCTTTAGCTGGAACGGACATCGAAGAGTTACGCGAGATGTTGCAGGTTGCGCGGCGGCATGTTCGTACATGGCAACGTCGCTTTACCATTGTTGCAGGTATCGGAGCGGATAGCATGGCAATCGAAGAGCTCTTAGACACATACCGACGACAGGTTCTGAGAATCGAAGAGATCTTTTCGCTGTTGAATGAGCCAGTGGACGAAGGCGATGGCATCATCCCACCAGATTTATTCCGCCTGCTTCCGCTCTCTGCTGGGCTGGAAGACCTCACTGCAGCTCGTGCTGATCTAGAGAGATCAAGACGCGGCGTCGGTGCCATGCGGCGTTTGCTAGCAGGCGCGGAAGGAGGACCGAGTGAACTGTATCTTGAAGTCATCTTCACGGTTTCAATGGTCCATACGACTCGCGTGCATTTTGACTGGCTTAGAAGAAGATTGATTGCGATTCGAAATAGGCAATACTTCCGAGAACATTCAGAGGCAACAGAATCTAACAGTACCCCAGAGTAGTGTGGGAGTCCGCAGGAAGATTGATAAACTTTACGTTCAAAGCCCGCTTTGATGAGAAAAGGCGTCCAGGAGTTTTCAGGACTGGATTAGAAGGGTTTGTGGTACTTGATAGCATATTCTCACTTAGGAAAAAATCTTACTAAGTTATTCTTGTGAGGTTTTAACTTAGTAGTCGCTGCTCTGGGAAAAAAAAGCCGAGTCCAGCTAACAGTAATGCACTTCAGACTACTCTTGTTCAAAGCACACGAATTCGGCTAACCCTAACATAGAGCAAGATGAAGTCGTAGACTAAAACTAAAACTACTCCGGGCAGTAATACGAAATTCTAGAGCACCTCCACTGATCTGAATTCAATAGAAACGAAATTGACTTTCCCTTGTTGTATTATGCTGTAGTTCAGTTACTTAAAATAACTTAACAAATGATGTATTACTAAGCACCTGCACGACATAGGAACCCAACCCAACTTTGGTCTCAAGGATGGTCGCAGGGGTTAATTGTTGGAACCAATGTCTACGAACTATTCTATTGGCCAATACAACATCCCACCTACCCCTTCTGCTGGCTGAAACCAAACTCGATGATGGAGCTCGAATTGCAAGCGTTTAAAGTTGACAACTCCAAAATCTCTTCGACAATATCATATTATTTCCGCTCTATCTCGTGGATCTGGTATCCTCAGTTAGGAATTCACTAATATGTATTCGAGACCCCATTCTTCTCCTGGGTCTGATCGACATGAAGCTGCTCAGGGTAATGAGAAGGATGAAATAGAAGACAATGACTTTGGCAAGCTCCCAGTTCATCTTCAATCGGTTAGAGATGGATTGTTAGACTTTAACCATTGCATAGGATTACAGGCCACCCTGCTAATAGCTGATGGAAAAGACGAAGGTTTTGTTCCGCTTTCAGCCTACAAACCTGACGGCGTAGGCAAATTAGAGCGAGTAAAAGAGTCAGAATTTCTTGAAAGTGCGCAGCATTTGGTAGCATGTGCAAAGAGTATTGATGCACAGGATGGATATGAATGGCACAAACTATTTCGAGCAGTTATGGCTGAGCGAATAGAGAGTACCAGCTTTGGGTAAGTCAGTGAAAGGAAAGTTCTAGATCTCTGTTAACGAAATGCCTGATAGATCCAGTATGCATAAGAGCATTGCGTGGTGAGTATACTTGGAATACCCAATATACCCTAACAGGTTGGTAACATCCAGTAGGGTAGACAACGAAATATCGCGTGACATTGCCACTTTTAATCAGCCCAAGCCTCCAACCACGAATCCTACATCAGGTTTGTATTTTGGATTTTCTGTTCAAAAATCCGAGCAACGGGCGGCAAGGGGCTTCAGAAACGATCCATCATTCGACAATTACACCAGGGAACAGCTTGCTCAGCTCACTACAAATGGACTTAATTGTGCGCTTCCTTTACCGTCTTCCGTTGATGAGGCCAGGGTAGCTACAGGCAGCAAAGAGCCACAACCTCAATTAGTCTGTTTTCCTTGGGGAATATTCGAGGCCTGTGGCGCCTTGAAATCGCCCGAGGCAAAAGATGCCTCATTTGCGAGTGTAGTTTCTCAAGTCTCCGCTGCTGCATCAGCGGCACTCTCGATATTCGAAGGATTGGCGAAATTTGCAGACGAAAAGCGCAACGGCCAACACATCCCACCTGTGATCGCCATCACATCAGTAGCAGCAAGTACCACAGTGTGGCTTGCTTATTGCGACATCGTCGACGATAAAATTCGAGATCATGTATGAGGTCTCCCTCATGCTCGAAGGAAAGGGGCTAACATATCAACAGAAAATCATTAGTATATGGGAGGGTACGGTCACCAAGATCTGGGATGCCATTCAGTTTTGCCGCGTCATAGATAATCTTTTCTTTTGGGCTCAGCATTGCTTGAAGCCTAAAGTCACGCAATACTTGAGTCAATGGAAGCTGAGATATTCCCCTGATGTACCAAAGATACATTCCCTGCTTGAAACGGATACGAAGACTGCAGAAATCGTTCATAGAATTCAAGACCGTTTAAGCTCTTTGGGGTTATCCCCAAACGAAGATCTACATTCGCTTGTTCGGCAAGCGGTGGTATTCCAGGAAGTTATAACATGGAGTAATGAAGAACTAAATGTGGATTCAAAATCCAAAGAACAAACCAAAATTTCTACAGCAACTATATCCCTGCCTTCACATCCCAGAAACAGCACTTTGGAAGTCGCCCCGTCTAGTGTAACGGGGTCTCAACAAGGAACTACTCAAAAAGTTTGTTCAAAAGGGAAAGAAATCCTGCATCAGGAGAGCGAAACTATGACTAGGAAAAACGAGAAAAGTACCGCCGAATCTTCTAAGCCACATAATACCCACACATTGCAACAAGGTTCGACTCACAAATATCAAGAAGCTACCCTTACATTATCACATAAGGACAAAGAATCTGCTGGTGAGAATACAGCAATCTTGGAAGACACGAAGGATGAGCACCCTATTAGATCTCTTCTCTCCTATAATAACCAGGCACTGTCATTATACCCAGCTACCTCATGCAATGTCTTGATCAATAGGCAGGGTTTAAATTCCAGATCGCCTATTATTTCCGACGCGAACGGGAGAGGCAACGATAAAGTATTGTTCTCCAACCAACTTCAGTTTAAAATATCGGCTGCCGAGGAAAAGAAAAGTCCATTGCCTAGACCATCGAAGGAACCAGACGATAATCTCAAGCTTGGTTCGGTGGCGTCGAGGATAGAAAATGAGCATGTCATACCTCTGACGAAACAGGAACTTCACGATTTAAGCCTCTTACTTAAAAGGGATACCCGGTCAAATAAAACCTCAACATCAAAGTTGTTGAAAAGAAAAGGCTTGGACGAGGAGAACGATAGTGATCGACCAATTTTTCCACCAAACCCCTATGTCTCGGAAATTTTCGAGTTGAGCTTCGAAGTTACGCCTGGGTTAGACTTGGGAATGGCCAGACCAAGTCTTCTGGTAAGGGCCGTGCAGGAGCGCATGGAATATCCATGGAGAACGGGGTATTCACACATAGACCGGGCCTGGGTGAATCTTGCACTACTGCCAATCAAATTAGAGCCGCCTCTGCCTCCGCCACTGGGTGCCTCTCCTTTGAACACCAGAATTCCCTGGAAAGGTAATTCCTTCATCAGGGTGAGACTACCACCCGTCAAGATACCATCGGTGGCAATTAAAGCGGAAACGTGATATCTTTATTTAAAGCAAGTTGTCTAGTGTATATGAAAGCTCTAATAACGTCTTATCATTCCTCCTTTTATGTAGGAAATTTCAAAACGTTTACTTTATACCAATCCAAATCTATATACTATGAGCTAGAGTGGTGCAAACTGTATTACAGCAATGAATTGTGAGGACTCGGGCCAGTAGTGTAAATAAGGCATGCAGGTGTTCCATAGTACGCTGACATGTTAGTACTTTAGACGCAATCACTCTGACCAGTAGTCTTACAAACCAACGTGCTCGTTTCTCGACATCTCGTTATTATTTTCCACCAACCGGTTTGGTAAGGAGGATTGAAATGGTACGACACAATTTTCTTTCAAGGGGGGAGGCGGGCAGTTTAGGAGCCCCGAGAGCCGATTCTGCCTCCCACATCGTCGCGAAGAGTTGACAGCTTGCAGGACAGAATCGAATAAAAGTGGAGAATGATTGATTGCCAAAAGAGAAAGCAGTACCATAGCCAAATAACGTTAGCATAGACTCAGCAACCTGAGCAGAGCGGCGACGCTGACTAACCATGTTAGAAGCGAATGTAAAGAATTATCGACGGAGGCTTCCGGCGAAGTATTCTTCAGTCCTGCCATAAATATTACCTACACTCGATTTTTATTCATAGTCAAAGTCTCCGAATGTCCTCAGAACCAGCCTCTCGGCCTGTGTATGTTACGACTAGTAATAACACATTATGTGACCAATATGCATAATGTATGGCTTCTGCTAGAAAACTTAAGCGTCAGTTTATTCAATCAATATCAATCACCCTAAAGATGTACATAGCTTTGGAATTTATGTATTGCTATCTTTGTGTCATTTTTGGGACACAATGATATTGCTCTGTAAAGATATATTTTGCAGAACAACAATGTAAGTTAATGCAACAGCAATTATTCTAACTTAGCATCACTACTTTCATTATCAAACTGGTCATCATAACCATCAGAAGTGTCCCCAATATAATGACCAAAGTCCTCTTCATCATCTCCCACTTCCTCTTCTCCTTGTTCTGATTCTTCTTCAATAGAAGCTCTGACAATTGCAGTGCTTCTTGCTCTCTCATTGCCTTTATTATTGGCCTCGGATAGGAAAAAGGGATGATTTTCGCTCAACTATATCGATATTAGATAGGTTCGACCTTTTTGAGAAACTCACATACTGGTTTTCCTTGGCAGACATGGCCCATGGGAGTGTGTGCAAAGTCCTGACCCTTTCGTCGTAAGGCAAGCCACTCTTGCATGAAATTCAACGGCTTTGATATAAATACGCCAGAACTTTTACCATTAACCTCGCTCTCAAAACTCCTCGTATCGTTGCTGACCTCTGACACATGCCTTTGGTAATCGCCTAACTTAGCAGTATCAACAATGCCAAGATACTCACATATATATTGGTATTCGGAGTGTTTGAAATAGAGTCTGCCGGAGAACAAACCAACCTCTGTTTTAAGCCATGTGGGAGCCTGCCAGTTTGCTGGGAGACATGGTATTGCAAGATATTTAAAGTCATTGAAATGAAGCATCTTTCGAGTGACGGGAGCAGCATACGACAACAAACAAGTGGGCGAGCCTTTCATGAGAGGAATAATTTCAAGGAGACGATCAGCCTCCTCTGGTATGACAATAATGGCCACTTCGGTGACGCTGCTCCAAAGTATCCAATTTACCTGGCGTTGAAAATTATCTGGCACACGAGAGCCATCCTTAGGAGGCTTGATGGTCTTTGTAAATTCAGTCGAGACGTAAAGTTTGCCGGAAGTTGCATCGCTATTGATTCCAAACCTTCTCCCTAAGGTTGTGGTTCTGTACAATGAGGTGAAAGCGTGGAAATAGCCGCCAGAGTCCGCTACAAGGCGGCCCGTTCTTGCAAAAGTTTCAAGATCCTTATGTAAGGATGGATAATTGAATGAGTCGTAGTACACAGGCCTCTGAACCTCTCTCACTGTCTGAATCTCTTGAGCAATCTCCCTTTCCTGTTCAACCTCTTGCAATGCGGAAGCATGCACTGAATTACCAGTATCCTGGAATCCTTTCTTGCGATTACTCAAATCACTCATGAAGCCAACCAATTGCTCTGATGTTGAGGCAAAAATAGCTGCTTCTTTCGCTTTCGGCTTTACACCATAAAGCTTTTGTAAAGTTTGTTGTTCGGGTTGGCGTAATACTTCTAGGTATGAATCCCGTTGCTCTTGTTCATTGAGGAAGTTTGGATTCTTCATTGCAGCATCAATTCGGAGACAGAAATCAACACCTTGGGCATAATGAAGTGGCTGCATTTGCTCAATTCCTATACAGGTTTGCTCAAGAAGCCACCGGACAACATCATAAGAATCAATTGGATTGGCTGCATCCTGTCTCAAATCAATAATACTTTGATGTACTTCTGGCGGCGCGAAGAAAACAATTGACTGGGTAGTAGCTAACTGACGAAGTCTCATTGCAGCTGTTTCAAAGTTAGTTTGAAAACTTGCAATGGTATGATCTTGGAAGAGGTGATTTGATGTGAGTTCTGCCTGATTACATCAAATCCTTCGTGGTGGTAAGGAATCACATACCTTGGACAGTGTGATCTTTTGTTTGGCCAAGTCCCAGTGTTAACGCACCAGTTGCATTTGCTGGCATCTTTAAGTCTGTTCCTCTTGTATGGGCTTCGTCAAGGTAAACAAGACATTTACTCAAATCATCGGCGAATGGCGAGGCCAAAAGAGGTAGCTCTAAACCGTGGCGATAACGCACCCAAGGCTTGTTCTCCTCGTCAAAGTATACAGCTGCATTTGCTTCATGATCGATAGCCAACCAGGCCTTTGCCAAAGTTCTGTTGTCCATCTCCAGTATTTGTGCACCAGCGTCGATTAGAACTCTGATTCCACGATTCTTAATTGAATGGAGAAGAGATATTTCTGGCAGATGCCTTCCATAGTTATCTGCAGCAAGGACGTACTCTCTGTTACGTGGTTGCAGAAGATAGGTAAGTACCTCTGCATTTGTGTGAGCGAGTCCAGGAAGATCTTGTTGCCTAATAGTAAGCGGTAACATTCCGCGAGAATCATTTGTCCCAGAAAATCCCGTTGTAATATTCCCTTTCGAGTTACCATCTACGAATAAGGGAATATCCCAGCCAGAAGCTTGCATTTTGACTTGAAACTGCTTTGCATGCTTTGGAAAAACAAAGTTGTTGAGAAAATAATTGACAATTACGGAATTGAACCGTAAATGCTTCCATATCTCTGTAAGCTGCGCAAGGTCGTCTATATTAATCGAGTTCCATTCCTTGAGGGAATCAGGAAGGCTTGAGACTAATGATACTTGATCGTAAAGCTGAGAGGGATCGTCCGATTTAAGGATGTGCACAAGGCTCTGGCGCAGTTGGTCGATACTTAACCCATCGTAGTAGAATGACAAACAGGTAAACAAAATGGCTACATCAGGGTGTCCCCACTCCGACTGCTCACTTGGTATACCTTTAGCCAAGAAGGGAACTGCAATAGGATCTCGGCTAGCGTGAAGACCATACTGTACATTCCAACGCTTCTTCAAAGTCATAAGGAGGATCCTATGTACTAAAAGACCTCGTAGAAGGTACACCATTTGCTTCACAGCTGGCTTTTCTGGAAATAATGATCGAACTCGCTGGGAAACCTTTGTCGAAACTTTTGCGTTCGAAATAAACTGTGTTATAGCAATTAAATCATCCTTCTTAACATGTTTTGGGAGGATCGAAGTGCGACTGTAGCTATCAGAGTATCAGTATTCTAGTACGCACTTGAACAAAATAAATCTTTTGAGGTCCGTTAAAGGATTTGATGCAGTACTGACAGCATCGACTTACCAAATATCCTCTACCAAAAGCGATAAAAGAGCTTCCTCCGCATCTTTTCGAAGGAAGAAAATCAACGGAAACCCGCCATTAGGCCGGCGAAACACTTCCAAACTTTTTGGATACTTATCTTGTAAGTTGACTAAGTGGCCATCCACAAGTTCCAATAATCTGAAGAAAAGATAAGTCAGTACATTTTCTTTTATACTTCCACCACTAAGAGAATCTTAGATATAAACAAACTGTATATTAAGAAGAATGTCATGTAATGCCCTATTGACTATCACTTACTTCTCCACCACTTCCCAGCGGTAGGGATGGCCATCGACCGTCTTCTGCGAACCGGAAGGATATATCAACTGGGTTCGCATGGCTAGCGTATAGTCCGACTCATCCAGGATATCCCGTGACTCTCTGGACATCCAGTTTTGAATCTCAATCATTGACTTTGCCTCCGGAATCCGCTCATCCGATAGACGTTGTAGACCGGATAACATAAAAGATAACATATGCTCGGGCAGTGATATTATAATGCCCGAGACGCTTTGGATGTATCTATGAATTGATTCGAACTCAGTCATCGTCTTCAGATCCGTTGGCGTCTTTCGGGAAAAGGGGATGTGTCGTAGTTCTCGGCCAATGAGTCCACCTAGCCTACCGTGGAGTAGTTGGGCTGTCTGTTGCAACAAAGGCTTAGGGACAACGATTCGCATCAAATCACTTCCATTAGCAAGCACAGCCGCAGCCATTGGTATGATGCAAGATGTTTTACTACATAAGTTATCGATTAGTTGTAAGCCTCTAGCAAAAACGAAAAGCTGATAAGTTGTTTTGCTGAGTGATACACCTCACTTATATAATCTCTTTTGGGATAGTATTATAAGCTTACCCTTGGCCCATGTTCATCTGTAGAACCGCATTTGACCCAGATTCTGGACAAATTGTAGCATTTGCAACATCAACTTGCGAAGCTCGAATCAAGAGGTTAGCATCAACCTCAAGAAGGAGCCAATCCGGTCGATCTCGAGGGTTCCAGTTCGTATGGCCAGAATTGAAATGCTCATCGGTGAGCTTTTTTCTGTCACAATTTTGGTAGGCATCTTGAATTCGCAATAGTCTTTGGAGCTTGGTTATAGATAAGGCATACTCGATGATTCTTTCTCGCATACCATAACTAAATTTTAGACCTGTTGTGGAGCGTAGCGTCTCCAAGATTGTGATAGTTGTTATGCAGGGCCACATACCGCCTTTTTGAAGCCACTTTATTCCCTTGGACTGAATATTCTCAAATGTCTTATGAAGTCCCATATAAACTTCATCTAGCTCTCTTTCAGTATTTCCAATCGATTCACACAGCTGAGCGGACTCTATAGTCTCGTTTTCTCCTGATTCGACTTGTTTCGGTTTTGAAAACGCTTGGAAACTTCCTGATAAGTCGTTCGCATACTTCTTACGGATTTCAGATTTGGATTCCATCAGATTTTGTATAATGCTGTGGAGTGCTTTCATTTCTGGAGACCAGATATGTGCCTTATTGAGAGTTTTCGCCCTAGTAACAGTTACATCTTTTAGAACTTTACCCTTCTCAACTACGCATCCTTTGACAAGATCCGACAGTGTAAGAATCTTTCTGCTTCTATTGTTGCAGCTACTTGGCTGCCTAATTATGATCTTTGGTACCTCGGTCACGGCTGTTGTAGAATGCTGATTTAAGATCTTAGGAGCCCAAGTCAGTATAAACTTCTCTTTGCAAGCAGAGGTAGATCACATATTAAGATTACATAAACCTAATATTGTGCCATATTGGGATTCAGATATGCACCAGTAGGTCACAGTATTTGGTCAATGTCATCTAAACCACATCGTGTCCAATCGCGTCCACTCACCTTTTGAACCTGAGTAATATATTCTGAAAGCTCATGATTTTCATAAAGACAACGCCATTTTCTGCGAACGATATGCATGGCAGTATTAACATCCACTAATGAAGTTGTTGTCAACACGAGATCGGCTATGGAAGGCTCAACACATGGCCATTGTGGCAACAGGAACGATATCAGACACAATGCTTCTGTGTGCCGCTGCTTCTCATATGCTAGTTGATTTGCTTTAAGCTGCTTGATCTGTCGATATGCCAGATTGAATTCGGAAATTGATCTTTCATCTTGTGGATAGGCTATCAAACATGGCTCAATCCATTCTAATAACTCGTTACTCCGTGGCGTTTTATTATAGCAGAAGTCAAGATATTCTGGCCACTTTGGGGGTGCCAATATCTTCAATTCTTCAAGGATGCTATAAGCAATCAATGTCCGGATCATGTCCATAGGTGCATCATCGCGGAAGCTCATGAGTCCAAATAAGAACATTAGACGATATAAATCTTCAGATGCAGCGTTACGACAGAATTCTACCAGAGAGCCCCACTCTGTATCAAAACTGGTAGCAAGGAGGTCGCTAATGATGATTTTGTCAAATGCTTTCTGCCAACCACCAATAATTGGCCAGTTCTGGAGGACTCCAGCTAAATCATTTGTCGTAAATATTTTCTCCGGCCAGTTTCGAAGAATGTGGAGTGCATGGAAGACGTTGTTCCTGCTTTTTCCTGTCCCCAAAGTATCTCGAGATGAGTAGACAAGATCTGACTGCGGCTCGACGTTCAGTAAGCAAGCGTTCGGTCGTCGGAAGTTTTCACGACGATGATGGGCGCGAGTGACAAGGTAGCTATCACCAACCGAGCACAGTATAGGTGGCATTGCTTGCACTTTGTCTGAGGAAAATATCGCTAATTGTGTAGACTTTTCCACGATGTTATCAATCATGTACCTAAAGCCATCATGCTGAATACTTATAGTCAGATCTGGGTTCCAGGTTGGTTGATGTAAAACTTTTCGATCCTTGGGGTAGTAGTTCCGTGGTGGAGTAAGTCTGGCGAGGGCAACAAGGGACTCATAGGGAAACGAGTTGATTGGGCTCCATGGCTGGCAGTAGCCAGAGGCCAGGCAGTGTAAGGCTTCCTCGGTTCCTGTGCGTCCAGTAAGGGAATCTGGAATGATGTACGATGTATAGGCATGGAGGTGGGCCTTTAGATAAAGAAGTCGTGGTACGGCATTACAATCAAGCCGCCCCAGCACATCATTTATCATAAAGGTGGCATATATTCCGACATTCTTAATGTTGATTTCTACATGAGGACCAACACGACGATAATTAGTGTCACCTATAGGCACAATTACACTTCTTTGACGTTGGGGAACTGCCAGCCGGGCAACACTTCTCATCACGATCTTAGACCTAAGTCCATACCATGTGCCAGCCTATGAACGTTAAAAAGTTAGTTTGTGTGTTATTACCACTTTCTATTCGAAACCAGACCTAATAACTTGCTGTTTCGGAAATTTACGTACTCCCGAGTCTCACGTCCCCAAAGTCGAGTTTTTATTTCACCCACTTCAAAATGGGAAAAGGTAGTATGGGGATATTACTCACATCTTGATTCGGATCCATTTCCGCACGCAATTGCTCTGACTGTAGTAAATGTCTGCTATTGACAAAAAATGACAAAGCCAATCGGCGTAGTTCCACGGTTAGTGTTTTTTTCTGGGGTGGCTGTAACACTACCAAGTGATATGGCAACTCAAATCCTTCAAAGGCTCCGGAAAACCTACGGAAAATGGAGCTTCGGGTATCTAAAAGATGTATTAGCGGGTATCTGACAACTATTTATGATGCCCTGTGATATGATCATATGGTAAAAGACGCTTTGGAGCAAATCACACTTCTAAGCACACTATAGGAGTAGCAAAGTATACCAGACATACCTACTAATGTTGATTTTCGGCGATATGCTTGGTTTCTCCTGAGGTCAATCTTCCAATTGCTCTCTTTCATCTTCCAGATGTCGGGCTTCTGTCGGGCTTCGATCACCCTGCTGTGCAAGTCTAGCCAATGAAAACATCCCTCGACTAATGGTGCAGGAAGATCAAAATTGTCCTCGTTTCCGAATATATGGCGTGGAACGAGCTCAAGAAGACGGCCTTTATAGACTGCTCTAATGACCAACTCTCTATTTCTAAACCCAACATGTATTTGATGGCCAAATAACCCTGTGCTAATGGCCAGTCCATATGTCATCCCCGGTAGAGATGATGGGAATGTAGGCAGAGAGTTTTGGCCGAATAGTTCTGTTAATTGTGCAGACTTACGGTGCTCTACAGGCAATTTTCCCACTGGAGCTCCGGATACAAGTATAGTACCTTCTAGTAGATGAAAATGGATAGTTTGTTCCTCAGTTTGTACTGTAGAATTGATTCTCAATTGAACCCACCAATCATTTGGGACAGGAAGAAACTCGAATCCTGAGAATGATTGCGTACTGCCGCCTCCTATTCCAGGCCATACGGTTGTAATTGCATGTAGTAGACTACCTGGTCTAGATATAACTGATTCACGTAGTAAATTTCGGGTCTGTTGCACTAGTTTGATGTCTCGTATGAGACAGTTCTTTACCAACGTGGGAAGTACAGCAGGGTCATTGACTAGATTATCTTGCAGCGTTATAGAGCATTCTATAAAATGTTGAAGATGCTCAGCATCTAAAACAAGTCCGGCCTCTGCAGCAACCGTGAATGTACGTCGACAAAGCAGACTTGCCCAAAGGTAGTATATTCGTAACGTGCTAGCATCAGAGACGACTTGTATTTCTAATCGCAGCTGTGATAACCACTTGCGAGTAGTTTCTCGAGCCTTGCACAATAATACATTTGCTTCTGGAAGTATTTTGGGTGACAGGACAAATACTCTGAGAATCAACGTGATTATTGTTTCCATTGAGTTAGTTTCGCGCCAATTTGATGCTAAATCATCTAGTCTCTGGTTTAGCTGCTCAATAATTCTCTTGACAAATGATTCCTTGCGGAAGATATGGTTGATGTCATGAGACTCATCAAATGACATGGGCCCAACTTGTAGTGCCAAAAATGATATCAAAAACGCCGTGGATTCGGAACTAAAATTAAGATTGGAAGATCCAAGTTCGGCACAGATCTGTGGCCAACGACGCATTTTCCCAGAGAGAAGAGTTTGGAAAGCCATAAACTCATGAATGTTCAAGCCAGGTGGACAGGCAGTTTGACTTGCAATGATCTTGTACGAGGTAATGTCATTGGATTCCAGCAATGGACGTACTTCAGGATTTGAATAAGGTGTATTCGGAGGTAGAATTAGGCAACAATGATGTTTAAAGGTCATCTCCCTCACTAGCCTTGCAGGCCATACCATTAAACAATCATCATAGTAGTTGAATCTCATTCCATTCGGCACGAATAGTCGTGCCTGCTCCACAGGAAAACTATAATCTTTCCAATGAGCTCCCCCGAATGACTTGATGGCAGACGCAAGAGATAGTGACGGATTCGTAGTATTTGTATACCCTAGACTTGCCCTCAGTACTACTTCAAGTTGTTTTTAAGATGCATGTGTTCCACGAAACTGTAGTGCATCCAGAAAGCATTAGTGCTTACCTTGAAGAGCAGGATATCCCCGAAGACGAGTTTTAACATCACCCTTTTCCGTTGGAGTAATACCAGGGAGGCCTAAGTGCCCAATAATTCTCCATGTTGCGTCGCGATATTCAGCAAATGCTTCTGGTATACAAAGTTCAAAAACCTGTGAATAGCGTCAGCATTGTGACGCAAAAAGACAATTAATATAAATCAAGAGTTTAACGCCTTGATATGTGCCAAGAAATTGAATGCGGCGTAATTGTTTTGCCAAAGTTGTTGAAAGACAGGGTAAGTAGTTGATGATGGCTTCTTTGATTAGATCGTTCGAGCAATAAAGTTAGACTCTTTAGAACGCTCCGCTATCATCTCTAACAAATGTTGTTATATTGCCAACTTACTACTGTCTTAGCCTCGGCTTCATCGGCTGGCAGAGGATGTTCTTGTACTCTGATTTTCCTAAAAGTATCGAGTTGTCGCTGGTTCGTACATTTTCCACAACCTCGCTCGTTGTGACGGACTTGCCCGTTAGCGTCTGTACGATAGAGGCAAGTGCTTTGAGAACTGATTTTGACCTTTTCTTCATACTCTGCTGACATTGTCATCCACTGTTGTATTTTGCGCTCGCGGGCAGCTTTGGCCGCATCCTCGATCTTCGTATGGGCTTTTTGCAATGCGTAAGAATCTAGAGACTCGTTATAGTAACGTTCCCCGAAGCACCCTTTGGCAGGATTGGCAAATATATTCATCCCAAAAGCCCCTGCCCTCTCATGTCTTGATTTTAAGTAAAGCCGAACTGTATTTAACCGATGCATGTCACATAGCCGTGATATCTGAAGAATGTCGAAATGGGATGGTGAAAAGACAGGCTCGTACTCTTGCAACAAGGGAAACAACTCTATCGCTGTCTTATCCATTGCTGCCCAGAGCTCCATGATAGTCAGTAGCATTTGACTCTTTTGTTCAGGATTGAGATCATAGGAGTTTCCAACCAAATCCATGTACATCGCGATTGCTCGGGCAAGCTGAATACATCCTGCTGCGCTCGTTGGAGTTTTACTACAGATGGTATGCATTTCTTCCTCGACAATGGCAAGTTTGATATAATGAGTACTAAAAACCAAACCGGGTTTCGCTGTCCCTCCCGAAATATCATACTCCTGCCGAATAGTTAGTGTTTGTTTTACGCAAGACTTTCACAGAAAGCGATGGCACATGCGTCTATCCCGAGTGATAGAACTGGGAGATCTGCAACCTGGTCAATTTCCATCTTACAAAGCGCTGCGATACAACTTAAAAGAATTGGATCTCTCCAGCCTCAGCTACAAATGTATTACAGAGGTTCGTCAATGCGAGATTATTTTCCTGGTAGCACACCAGCGCCATCTGAAATGACAAAATAGAAAATCTCTCCGGCTTCTTGTACCTTGGGCAATTGGAACTGTGAAGATCTTTCCACCCCATCCAGTCTATCAAGAGGTTGATCAAACATTTGCTTGAGATACAAAGTACTGTTGAATAATGATAAGTGGAAACTGCGGGGATCCGCGAAATGTGGAAGTCGAAGGACGCTCAATGGTCTTTGGTAGTTCTTTTTGAAGGATGCCCACTGAGTGTTTAAGTAATCTGTAATTGCATCTATTTCCTTAGTGAAAATCGGGTTAGTTATTGTTGACAGATAATTATATGTTTCTTGTAGACTGTCTCGAAAGTCAGTGTGACTTTACTTGCATCCATCGCATTTTACTTTCTCATTTCGTCTCCGGTTAGCTTACCTGCCTGAAGAGCTAGCTTTCTCCTCTTCCAGCTTTGCAAGTCGCCGACACAACTTGGTCTTGAGATAGCAGAGCGACTCCTGCTCCAAAACTCTCCCCGAATCACTCATGAAATGGAGAAGCATCAGACAAATAAGATACTTGTAGTAGACTCTTCCAACATCAGGATTGAAAAGTGTTGCCAGATACCTTTGCAGCCCAACACGTAGCACTAGCCAGTATGGTGATCTCCTCCAGGGTTTATCTCCACGAATATAACACACATCATCTCTAACACGTTTCCGTAGAATTGAAGTGCTAATTTGAGCGCCGTTGACTTCAAGCAACGTCATAAGCATTTGAGTAATCAAGGAAGGATCGCAAGTATCTCGAATTTCAAATACAGCCGTACCGCTCTTGATAGTTTGAGCACCAAACTGCTTCACTGATTCGGTACTGGCTTGATCCAGAAAACCAGCAAGTTCCCACTGAAAAGAAGAATCATTGAATGTTATGCTGGGTATGATAACAGTTGTTCCAGGGAAGTCCCACTGTAAGGCTACAGTTGCGAGGACATCCTTCGATCGAGGCGACGCCTCAAATGCCTCGATCTTCATTTCACTAAATCTTAGATTAGCCTCAAAGACGTGCAAATACCGATACAAATTCCCCTAGCTTTGACCAAAGTGAGAAGAAACAGGCATTCTACTAACTTCTGTTGTCGCTGAACCAGGAGTCCGGCATTCTGGGCGGCAATATATAATACCAAAGTGTGATCGCCTACAGCCACCTCTCGAAGTGCCACTAGAAGGGTGGATTTGTTTAGTCTACTGCCATTGTTGACGGTTTGGCAAACTTCAAGAGATCGACGGACAAGATCTAGCTGGTTGTAGCATCGAGTGCTGCTTAGATTTCGTAGTTCTCTGCCTACTAATAAGTCAGCTATATCTTCTTCGTCTAATAATGGGACACATTCGTAATAAAATAGTAGATTTTCATCCCGAATGGTTCTCAAACGAATAAAAATATCTTTAATAGTCGAATTTCTCGCGGTGCTGGTAGCAGAACCGAGTAAAGCTCGGCAGGAAGGTTAAGATATGATTGTAAGAAAAATTTGATGTGAACAGAGAATTGAAGATGCCGAGCAAGTAGAGATACGTACAAGCCGTAGCCAAACGGTGAACGAGTGCATCTTCGATGCTCTTGAGGTTTGATTCTTCGCAACCAGGTAAAGAGGCAGGGAGACAAAGGTGATGGAATATCGACTCCTGAATATTCGTCGGTGACTTTCGAGTTGCCATTGAATCTACTTTATTTGGTTCATTGGAAAGAAACTGAAGAATAAGTTGATGAAGAAGCTGCGAGCGTGAACTCAAGACTTGCTCAGTAGATCTAAGTCACGTGTAAATAAAAGAAAGGCGAGCAATCGGGAGGAGGGAAGAGGCTCGGATAGCACTGGCCGGCTCCGCGTAAGAGGACTGGCCGGTCAATGCAAACGCACTTATGCATCATCCAATAGGGGAAATGACAGCTCAGTGTACCACTGTTGCATTTTGAAGCTTCAGCCAATGCCGTCTTTGCTAACGGAAAAAACAAAATTTCTTGTTGAGACTGGAGATCAAGAGCAGGGACAGAAGACGCCTCAATGGTTCAACCCCAACTTTATCTTTGAAGGAGATAAGAACTCTCTACGGGTGTAACCCATTTGAGGAGAGCTTGGGAGCTGTATCCCCAGATTCATGGATGCATTTATGCAGTAAAAGTAAAAAAGACAAGATGCATTCGACGTTGAACAGATTGATGCAGTCTGCCGACTAGGTATAGATATTAACCACCATCAACAGAACGTGTCAGCCATACAAGTGCGTAGTACGAACCAGGACGCGAAAAGAGAGGTCACAAGTTCAAATGAACAACAAAACATAGACAAAACATGTCAGCACAAGCTTTCAACTGGTACTGAGATGGCCAGTCAAACCAACACTCACTGCATGTCGTTGACATTTGACCGTCTTGGTAGCTTGGGGCTTGCCTTGGACGACAAGGCCAACAATATTACTAAGCGCAAAGATATGATCCGTGAACCCAGCGGATTAGGAGGGTGTTATGGTCTCAATAGAACGATATAAAGCGCTGCAACACAGAGAATAGTTAATACAACTCCTAGAGTTGTGAATTAATCAATTCCACCTTTTTGCTTACCATTGGCCAGGCTTGGAGGAAGCACTAGCTCAGCCAAAAACCAAAAAATTTATATGTCTTAATCTAAGTCCTCATCTTAAACATATGAGGACTTGTAAATGAAATGTACATACCAATAAACATGGGATACATCCGTTTATAACCGCACCGATTCGCTTCATTGCTGCAGCTCGCCGATCAGGTCAATCAATCATGGAGAAGTCCGTGAGACATTCCATTATCGCTACACACCAACATAATATCTAATTAACAAAAGCCTTAGCTGAACCACATGCGAAATTCAAAATGTCGTAATCAAATGTATCAAATGGAATCAGCAGGGAACAACGAACATTCGCGCATAAACATTGCCAATGTATTAAGAGGGCTAGCGTAGGAAGGTTGTAAACTTAGTACATTTGCTGATTTTGTCTAACCTTTCTTGTAATCGCTATTAACTTAAATTCTCTAAAAAGCTATAACCTAGTGTTGAGAAGTAGACGGCGACAGAGCATCGACTTCAGATACTGTAGGCTGACCAAGAGGAGACTATTATGGATGTTTGATAAGCATAAAACAGGCTGTAAAAATGAACACATTGGAGACTCAGTCAAAGGAAATTTCATAAGACTTATGGCTCTACTAGACGCCGTGGCCGGCGCGAGTCTTCACAGCAGATTCTTCACAAGAACCCATCTAGTACGACGCTTAATTTTACGCAAAATTAATCATCTAAAAAGTAGCAGGCAGCGATCGTTTATTCCAGCTAGTGCTCCTTGTCGCATGCAGATTTGATATCTGATCCGCAAAATAAAATTCAAATGTAGGGTGAGATAAGGGCATGTTGACATTGGGGCCAAATTATCCCTGATAGTTTCCTAAAGACGACGTGAGGTACTTCCTTTTCTCAGTTGCAGTGTCTCTATTGATAATTCTCATATTTTAATCGGTATCATACCACATTCCATACCCAATCTTGAGTAATTTACGAAATTGAGGCTGAGGATTGAGTTCTTATGTGGGACTTGATGGAAGCTAGTCTCGAAAGAGCAGAAGGCTATACGCTAAAGTCTTCGCTTAAATCCAGCCCCTATTCTCAACGTTCGACAACAATTAACGACACACATCAAATGGAATCAATTTATCTTGCTTCCTTTGCCTCAAACTGTGATCGAGCTCTCGGGCCTTGGAATGACTGAGGCATCACGTCGTTCACCGCTACTTTGTGACACTTTCCAAATTTACGCCCGTTGGGGCTGAATTACTGCTGTTGCCTAAGTCTCGTCTGCCTTATTTCTTAGTGCTCTTTGCCTTGTATCGCTGACCATTGAAAATCTCTTCTGCGACAATTCGGAGCGCCTTCCTATAAGATTTGGCTTATATCAAACGATGTGATGAACATAGGGTTGATGCATAGTAACGGCAAATGAACATTCATGAGTCGAAGTAGCGGGTTTCATCCAGAGTCCTGGAAACCTATCACGGGCTTACCGGATTATCATCACACCTTTCCGCAGTCCATTCAATAGGCAATGCTACGAATGAGGTGGCTAGAGGGGGCGAAATCTTGTGGAACTGAGGATGTATGTGACGCTGAAGGACGCAAAATTCGGTCCCAGCCTTGTGCCGGGCAAACCACAAGGCAGGCTGTCCACGATCTAGATATCGAATTGAGATCTCAGTAAGTCTCATATATATCACCTGCAATGTACGATTCTGTAATGGCAATCTCTATCCGGGCCGTAGCCGGTTCCCCTGGTTCCCACATGGTTACAGTGATCCAGGATGCTGTGTCCTTACGGCTTTTATTTCCCGTCTGCCTTACACCATGCACCTAGTCATGGTCATCATAGACGATAGAAAGGCGGCAGAACTCTTGTAGAAGCCAGTGTCATCGGCTTCAGGAAACGTGGGAAGAGCTTGCATGACCTACTAATCGAGGGGCGGTGCCACTGGTATATTGACCAATTAGTTGCTTGGGCTGGTTTGATCTTTCATGTTTGTTGCTTGTCTCACTTTTCATCTCGTTACTTCTTAGATGCTCTGTTAAGGTGAAGCTTTATTTTTCTCTGAGGTGGTGGGATGTTTAGAAAGTTTGTAGTCATGAAAAGATCTATCATGGATAAATGAAGTGGTTGGGGCAGATAAAATCTGGTAGGAGTATATTTGCGATAATGCTCCTGAACCATCATAACTATTTGCAGCAAAATCTCTGATCAACACTGTATCTTAACCACTTCTCGAAGACAGACATAATGCCCAATAATTAAAACTAGGGTATCTCCGGTTTTACAACGCCTGTACCAATCTACAAATCATCTCGATGACCTTGACACTTCTGACAAGACGTTAGATCAGGTACAATTGGTGATTGTAAGTCGACTTACTACGTTTGTGTTGAGTTAATTCACAACTTGAACATCGCTGGTGGCTGCATTCTACACAATGTTTTGTGATGTCGGTCAACATTCCGGATGCTGCTGAGAAGTAATTGGGTGGCCCGCTGGGATGACAGACGTGACAGGTCCAAGTCCAGCTGTATTCGTACACTGGCATCGTTCTGGCGGAGTTCAGTAAAGTAGCACTAAGGTTTGCGCGACAGTAATGTTGCAATGGATGTGCCTTGTGATTTTACAGGTATAGATGACAATAAGGGAACGACGATTGAAAAACTTAAGACGGTCAATATATACATTTCTGATGATACGCCGAATGCTCATCTTAGCACCGTGCGCCCATAGAAAAGCCTAGGATTCAACGACTTTCAACTCGAGCAACGACTCGTCTCAGAACTACCTTGCTGTCGTTAGGCAATTCTGATATCGAGCGACGAGTGGTTAATACAAGCTCAACATAACGACTCGCTTGGCTGCGGGTGGCAGTTGATCATGCTTCAAAGGCACACACATAATAACGAGTCCGCTTACTGGGGAAACAAACTGAGGGATTTATGAACCGTGGCATCGGTCAGAGGCTGTGTAATGACGGCAAGAGATGATTCACCATGTGGTAATCGGATAACAAGTTCGATTCGCCGACAGATTTATGTGTAAGAGACACTGCCCTTTCGCTGTTATAGGACTGCAGCTTTACACAAATAGATAGGCAATATCGGAAAAAGAGAGCATAACCTATAGAATAGCGAGCCGGAGACAAGCATTAAAGCGATCATTCAATGGAGAGGCAGAAAGACGCTAGTTTCGGCACTAGGGATGTCAAACTGTACAGTAAGCACCGGGAAGCTAGGATTTTGTAATTTCCGTTTCGTTGGATCAAGACAGAGAGATTTCAGCGGAGAGTGTGTGTATTCAGGTTCTCTATATGAATCAAACGGTATAATAGAGGGACTGAAAAAACTAAATCATATAACGCCAGATCAATGACAAGAAACCAACTTTCATAACTTTCGCCAATACCATATCAGAACTGCATCCTTGTGCTAAATTGGGAAATCATCCTATAAGGAGAATCATTATCTATGGTCTGTATGGGATGTGACGGCGTAGCCCCCATCAGGGATAAGAAATACTCACGTTCTTCAAGGGCCACAAACTAGCTGACTCGCTGAACATAACAGGTCTCACATCGAGTATGGAAACACTCTGGACACTGCTCGATATCGGTAGTCATACCGCCAGATCGAGGCACATTATCGGTGCCTATGCAATTATCGCAGGTCCATATCCAAACATATATAGGTTGAGACCTTAAAGAACCACTACCAGACTTGTGTCCTTTGGACTTGTGGCTAGAGTGATGACTGGAGTATTTAGAAGATGCCATATTGAAGTCGACCTTTGAGGGTCTGGACTTGGTTTTAGCTTGACTTTATAAATACAAACTCGAGATAGTTGGAAAGATGCGTAGAAAAGCTGCTTTGGAAGCGGAAAGCTTGTGATTTGAGGACTTCAGTAGGTTGTCATGTGAAGATGTGTTAAATTGTGACTCTTCAGCACAACAACTGGAATTAGAGGGACTATATATACCTCAAGTCCTGTGTATGTTTTCATTTCTTCTAATACTGAACTCACCGAACCCCGAATTGAGATCTTCAACCGGGAAATCATACTCTGACCATCTGTGCCCATAAAGTTCGCCCAGATATATGCAATCGCGTGGCGATTACGGCTTCTCTTCAGTATATTAATCCTTCAATTCAATACATAATGCCGAAGGCACAGTGGCGGTGTAATAGCCTTATTCTTATTGCCAGCACACTCACTGTCATATTTTCTTCACCGGGGCCAATTATTGTGTAGCCACGGGCGACAGGAGCTAGAGGCACACCATAAGGAGGCTGGGTACACAGCAGATGCACAGCAGCGACAGGAATTAGTTGAATGAGAGGGTCGCCTTGCCCATAAGATACACGAGATGAAAAGACGTTAAACATGCAAATCTTCTCAAGGAACTGAGAAAACGATAAATGAAGCATCTTACTGATGTCAAGACCTACACAAGTAGAGGAAGAAATCATGTTCTGTTTTCGTTGTATAGACTTGAGAATGAATAACCCATGAACTCTTAATGATAAAGTACATAATAAAGGCTTCATAGGTGTGAGACAGTCGAACTTATCTAGTGATAAGAAACCTAAGTTAGTTTCGTTATTCGACTTAATTTATATTGGTATAAAGTCAATTGATAGCAAAAACTACAATTTAAAAGATTGCGATCTAAGATATAATAGCCGATCTGAAGAGTTGAAAGTGCTGATGAACAGAAAGAGCATCCTAATACATAATCGAAGAGAAGTAAGAGGCAGTTGTTGAGATTTTCATCTGCTGAAAAATAAAACCCATCAAATCAAGAATTCCGTCAAATCACAAAAAGAAAAACATTCCCAAGACGACAGATAAAATGAAATCCTCCTTATATCTCTCCATATGAGTGACACCGAGTATATATAATGTCAAAAGTACTGGTTTAATGGCCGTTTTGACGAAGTAGTTGACTAGAAATCACAGTTAGAGTTATTACCGCATACCTAAATTGGCAGAACTACTACACATACTTCTATCTTCCGGTTCTGATTTTGACTGCATCCACATGGCAGTATTCACATCGATAGTGGCCACATCCATGTGGACTTGGGCAACAAGGAGTTCCTGTACAGTCCATAGATCCGTGACCGCATTGGCAGCAGGTCCACAAGTAAGTAATTGTGTACTTAGAGCTACTTGAAGATCCTCTTCCTGAAGCCATGTTGGAATTACGACGATATTGATTTGTGTTGATACAGAGGACAGAGGAGAGAAATTGGTTGCGAAGTCTCAGGGAAGCTTGTAGTGTCGAAGATTTATAGTGGAAAGCTGTTTAAAAACGATGGAAGTTGGTGATGCTTGTGATTCATGATGATGGGCAAGAGCACTCTTTATCGATTTCCTGCCCATACTATTTTCTCCCTTTCCTGTCATCTGCACAGCTCTAATGACATACTTCTCAACATTACAAGTGGTAAAGGTAACAGACTTGGGCGTCGCAATCAGCTCGCGCCTCGTTGCCTCACTTTGAAGGGCTAACTCATCCTGTGATGAACATCTTGATTGACCATAACGCACAAACGTGATGCAGCAAGGTGGCTAAGCTGGTGGGTTTTCTTCTGCTTGTGGATTTTGATCATACTGTGTAAATACGATTCATGGGTAATGCAAGGCTGTTGGATGAGTTGGGGGTAGTAGGAGACCACGGATGATTTCTTTAATAAAATGTAAGAAACCGTCAGCCATCGGCTGAAGAAAATATCCCCGTTGTGCGGTAAGAAATGACATTAGTTCCGAATCTGTATTTCCGGTAAAGACAAGGTGGTTTGTTTGCAAACTTTCAGGGCACAGCTGAAAATTATCAGTGGATCTATCCGCAGCGACATATCAGAGAGGGCTATGAAATTGGTACATCTGAGCCTACTCCTCCAGGGCAATTCATTTGTGGCAGCTTTTTCAGGTGATGAGACTCTGGTATCGATTGACTACCACCGTGTCGGTTGGAGCGAAGTCGCTGCGCAGCGTTTGCCTACGCTTTCGGGCAGAGGTGGCAAGGCTACATCGGTCGTGCATAGCATATTCGATCCTCAGCCCTGAGGATATTGCACACTCGGTCGTACAAGATGAAATTGGTATCATACTAATCCCTACCAGCATATGTGAAATTGAGCTTTGGTAGAGCCTCGTGAACTTGGCCCCCTCGTAGATATTTAACTTGTTTGACCAGATACCTGGTCACCCAAGTTCAACTGCAGGACATCTTGAGCAGAAGCCTGGACTATGCATCTTCGGAAATTGAGTAGACATGGGGTCTCTGCGCTGTCTCGATCGCTCGCTCACACAAAGGTCGAAACTGCAACAGTAGTCAAATTATAACATCACGTGATCGTTGTCAAGATGAGAACTGGCCTCACTACTTGTGCCTGAAACTGCAGCTGGTCCGAACAGTATTGGTAGAGCTTTCGGAATATAGATGTTTCGTAAACCAAAACCTGTAATGATCAAAATTAGGCGAACTTGCGAATGTTAGGAGTCAACTTTTTCAAGGGTTGAAGGGCAGGTTGCACTTACAAATCTTTCGCGACTCAAATGATACGGCAGCACCAATCTTCGTTATGGTATTTTTGTAGGGACTGATTTTCTCTTGCCATATGCAACGGTCTAGTGTAAAGAGACCATCTCGAGACTCTATGGTAGTAATTGGAACCCGTTGGCAATAGCCAACCGCACAGTGGCCAATAAGTAGCCTGCATGGTGGCCATAGAGTCTGTTGAGATATCTCAGTAAGGCGGGCTACACAAACGAGAAACGTGTTACGTAAACTGTAGACTAAAAAGAAGTCTCATCATGACTCAATGTCATATATACACAAGGGAACTGCGAGGAAAGGTTGCAATATGTATTCTATGACTTTGGGTGACATACCAAAAAGGAGTCCAGCCCATAATGGTACCACAATACCTGGTACATGGATGTATTATGTATAACGCTAAAAACTTATGAGCTTATTACTTATGAGCTTGTTACTTAAGAGCTTATTTGCTCTCAATAATAATAATAAAAGCCTGAGGCTTTGATGAACCGATATTTTTCTGATACTTCGATGATTATTTCGTTTGGTGAATAGCTGATGCTGTATATAGATCCCGTAGAGCACAGAGTACAGCTGGGAAGTGAGATTAACTTTATACAACACCTACCTTCGACTCATCAAAACAGCCCGGAATTCAAGACAAGGCAAAGTGGCCACATGATGATGCCACTAACAAGAATTATACTCGGTTGAGACTGTTATAATTTCGGGTGAATCCCTAGAGTGCCTTCTGGGTCATCAAATCTGGAACTTGGAGGCTGAAAACTGGTTTGAACAGGCAACAGACCTTTGCTTCTCATCTATACATGAACTGGAGACGCGTAGTCCTTTGTCAAAAATGGGAGTGTTAACAGTAACTAATCAGGCAGTGCTATGCCTCTTGCTAATTGTTGTCTATTTGCGATATTGTAAAATTATCTCAAATATTTGGAATTGATTCTCTTAATTAGCTACATGTGACGAGCTGAAAGTATAAATCCTCAATCTATGTCAACGTCTACCGGTGTTAAAAGTAGGAGAGATAGAAGTATTCAGATATAGTAACTAAGGTGAAATTATCCCCCTTGCTAGAGTTAGGATCAAGTGGAAATACATGTTCCAACTTTCTACTTCTGCAGAGCTGGGCTTTTTTTGGTGCAACCGGCAACATAAAGTATGTCTGCGTAAGCAAGGCGATTAAGCCCTCCATCAGATCATGACCTCTCCAGAACTGTCTAGAGACTGTCCGATGATCAACATGGAAATTCTAAAACATGATGAACCAACGCTTGTGTCATAAAACGATAAAAAGGCGCAAAGAGCCCAGCCAGTGTAACGCATGAGCAAGCAGATATTCGGGTTATTCGATAAGTGAAAGCCATCGTAAATCCTGTTGCAGCACAAGACGTGATACACCGGATGAACAGGCGATATATACCAGAATCTACTTATTCAAGGGCAAAATCCCGTGAAGCGCGAACCAGCAGACATTCCTCACCAGTCCAACAACACCAGCCGCAAGCATTGTCTCAACCACTTGTTGGTGTACCGAAACAGGACTATTGCACAAATAAATGAATCAAGGCAAACAAAATAGTAAGGAGACGCAGGCAGGAAGCTGAAAAAGATCCGAGCCTGACGCAAGAAAGGGCACTTTTCGATTTCCACCGCATGAGTATCGCACGTGCAGCATCTTGTAATGAGATTAATCGTGTCTGATAGGCATTCCATACACCTGCAAATGTTTTGCAGACGGAGTCTGTCCTGGCTGACTCTGAGACTGCACTAGACCACATGCGGTGAGCGGCGGGTGCACCGCATCGAATCTCCGAGCCTAGGTACACATTGGTTGCATCCTTCTTGCTTTGCGACCATCTGTTTACGCTGCTTGCGCCGAATGTTTTTGATTCTTATATAATATCGTCTTTCGCTGCTAGCTCGTCTGGGACGAGCGCGGGGAATGAATAACAGAAATGCAGTCTAAGGAAGACCGTCGACATGTTGCAGGTAACGTATGGAGCGCGCGCGTGATACCACTGGTCTTGCTGGGGATTATTTCCTATGCTACTTACGTTACTGTCGGTCCTTTATCTGGTAGGTTGTGCTGGACTACAAAGCCTTCTAAACTGACTCGCTCTGTAGTAACCTACCTTTTGGTGAAGCATCATGAATCTCGAGCCGTTATCCCAATCCTTATCATACACCTCATACTTCTAGTCCTTATGCTCTCTTCGTTCTTTCGACTTGTATATATAACCTTTTTCGACCCACCTGTGTTACCACTAGGACCTATAGCTGTGCAGGAAAGGCAGTCATCCAAAAGAAAAAGCAAGAAACTTTCGAAGGATGAGGTAGCTGGAAGTGAATATAAGACGGATAGCGGTTCTGGAGGTACTTCAACAGAGGGCATCTCCGAGAATGATGATCCAGACTCCCCAGGATTGGAAATGTTCTACACAAAGGATATATTTGTATGCCAGCTGGACGGTAAACCAAAGTTCTGTTCGCAATGTGCAAATTGGAAGTTTGACCGAACTCATCATTGCAGCATGAATAATCGTTGTATATTGAAAATGGATCATTTCTGCCCATGGATTGGAGGACCGTTAGGAGAGAGCAATATCAAGTACTTCATACAGTTTAATGGTTATACAGCGCTGTATTGTGCACAAATTATTGTTATAATGGCCATTTATCTGAAACAACAACGCTCCGAAGTATGTACCCAGGGTCGGATCTCACTTCCTATCTATTCCGCTCTAGAGTTGGTGTGGTAGATTGATTTTTCTGACCTCCATTTTTATAGGCAAGTACAAATCCGCAAATCATTGTGATACTAGCTCTGTAAGTCAGCACCTAGTGATCCCTTGATTTTACTAACCTCTACCAGTGCTTGCCTGTTTGCATTCTTCACTGGTGGAATGTTCGGTGTCACACTCTATGGAGTCATGAGGAACCTGACGCAGGTGGAAAGTCTCAACGCACAGCCAAATCCTAAAGTATATACCTTAGCAGTACTGAAACCAAATTATGAAGAGGTTATCCGCGTAAATCCGAACTGGGAGGCAAATCCATCCTTCCGATACCCTGAGATTACGTACCCGTTATCATACCCGCTAGCATCAAATGCTGAGCTTGATTCATCGAGGAAAGTTGCTCTGCGGAATACACCTGACGAGCGGGAACAAGGAACTGAGACGTCGGTCTCGCCACTTGCTCATATTGCCAATAAATCATCACACAATTCAGCTTCTACTCAAGATGGGGATGCGAATCAGAAAGGGATATCCGGAAGAGACCAGCTAGCCAAACGCACTTTTTCCATCCTCCAGATGAAGGCAGGAGATAACCCTTGGGACTTAGGATCGAAGTATCGAAATGTTCAGACTGTAATGGGGACAAGCATCATTGACTGGTTTCTACCATTTAAGCGATCTCCTTGTTGTATGCATGAGGATTCACAAAGTCAATTTACTCTTGGCCCTTCAGTTGATCTAATCATTGCAAGTCTTTATTTTAAAGAAGCTTCTGACCCAGATCTTGACTGGAACACATACCCTCAAGCGATGCGGGATTATTTGACAGGGCTTCGACTACGCAGGACGGAAAAGTATGGAGTAAATAGGAGACAGAAGAGAAAGATATCGGACGTGGAAAATGGTCTACATAATTCCCACCCGATGAAGAATCTTCCGTCGCGGTCTTAGTTATGTAGGATCTTGAAGTAAAGAGTACATCTGGATATCTAAAGATGGGCCATGGATTACCTACCAGGGTCAAAGTGTGCCAAAAATTGCCTAGAGGACAAAGCCGCACTGGTGGAAGGTGGACCAATGGCGCTTTAGCAGCTGCGTAGTTCACAAATACTTGGCTCGGGTATTGCTGATGGACCACGATTCGTGATCCTTGGATGAGTACATATACACCCAAATAAATTAGAATAATTTTAATGCAATGATAAATTCGAAGCTCCCTTCCTACTGGCTCATTTCTTTTAATTTCATCTAGCCATGGGTCTGGTTTCATACCAGTGCACAAGATACGACAATGGAATGTCTATCCATTAACCAAGGAATTGTCTAGTCGGCATTAGACATCTATATGTTCTTATCATCAAGAAGGTTCACAGAACATACGGACCTCGGTCTGGAGATCGCTATGTTAGCGAGTTCACTACGAGAAGGGGCTGGGCTGTTTGAACTTCGTCTTATTTGCTTTAGCCTAGTAGACTCATTGAACAATATTGCTGCTCACAATAGTCTCAAAGAACAAAACTTAACCACTTTACTCACCAGTAGTAGGGATACCGGGTTGTTCCTTCTGCTGGTGTTTATTTATGATTTAGGAACATATTAGTCAATCAGAGGATGGAGTGAAATAGCGAAAAAAACTTCATACTCGAGGTAGATAATCCGAATAATTTCCGGATGAAAATAAATGAACACTCGGCCCGCAAATCAACATGAGATCTAGTAAACATATGCTGATATATGGATACGCTTCAAAGGGGGAAGTCTGAACTTCGTTACTAACTTAGTTTTATCAACCACCTATTACTATTTTCAGATATGAGCAGAGAGCTTTCTCTGCCACTAAAGTTAAGAGAATTTGCTTGCATAAATGTTAAGAATTAAGGGAGCTGAACCAAAACCTGACACTTAGATAGAAAAGCTGCCTCGGGTAAAGATGGTTCATATAGAAAGGTATAACGACAGATTCCAAAACTGAAAAAACTACCAAACCGAAAAACTAAAGTCCAAATACAGCGCATAACTTGAGAACCCACATTCAAGGAGAGTTCCACAACTCGATCAGTACAAAGCTTGTCATAAAGTACAAGATCACCAACAAATAACTTGAGAATAAGAAATATAGGAATGTAACATCAGTCTAAAATAAGTAAAAAGTTTCCCAATCCAGCGAACAATTTCTGCGTGAACAAATATCCTTATAACACAGGCAGTTATAGTGAACATCTTCTTGGTGTCCCTGTGTCAATTATTAGCCATGCTAGTCGTTTTAGCCTTCCGCAAAGGCGTCGTTCATTCGCCAGTGCAATTAAAAATGGCAACAAACATTATTCAGATTAAAAAGTTCCACAGTTGACACATCTTTCGTGGCTGTCGTCTGGGCAGCTATTCCCCCAAGTAGACGAGTCGACCTCACGCTGACATTTGCAACAAATCCACCAGCCAATCAGAGGTGCTGCAGCTGCATATGTATAAGACATTGTATTTCTAGTTATATTGCTCATCAGTCAATATTCTTGAGCTCATTATGCGACAGCTACATTACCTTTTTTTTTACTTTGGGTAGAGGAGTAAAGGAATAAGGTCTATGGCTTCGCAAAGGAGGATATATGTGCTAGTGCTCTCACTTAAGGGATCAGGTAGCTGGATGAGTCTGAAAGTCGTGGGAGAGGAGTGGAGAGTTATTCGAGCTTCTGGTGCGGTTGCCGATTTGCTGATATTGGATTCTCCTACGTAGAAACGGAGGGCTATTGCTCTAAGATATACTCGAGGGAGCAGAGGTGACAGCACTAACTCGCCCAGCTTTACGAAGCTTTGCAATGTTTGTTCCCGGCGCAGTCTTGACTGGGAGCTGGGACCTCGCCCAGCTATCTCCATCATCATGGCATTATGGGCATGGGCAATGCCAATGGAATCACCGGCATCACAACTCACGATATATCGTAGTGGTAATGAGGGGAGATTCAGTCTTCCAAGTGGCTGCGCTGCGTATGATTCAAGGCGAACGGATAACAAAGTTGAAGGCGACCCCATGTTACTTCCATTCACTGGATACCGCTTTGCTTGTACCTTGGAAAGGTGAGCTTTCAAAGTCGGGGCGAGCATGAGCACGCTTAGATTCTGACTGGAAGTATGATAAGTGACGATAACCTCTTATGATAAATGCGCAGAGATATTGTGCTAAGCCTGCCTCTAGCCTAGGGTGCCGCCAGTTGGATACTAGATGATAGACGCTATTCGCATATTGATCTGTAGCATGACTAGCTGCGCTCGTGAGACTTTGACTGATGGCAAGTCAGTGGCTATGGGTTATAACATCATCGGGTACCAAGTGGTGGTTCCGGAGACAGTTCCAACATCAAGCCTTGCTAGTGACCCACAACCTATTTTTCAAGATATGCCCGATGGATGATTGAGATGAGCTAGCATCTAGGATAGGTTGAGCCGCAGTCGTCTCGTATGATAGTGTTTGCGCCACAGGAGGAAGAGAAGAAGCTACAGAAGCTGGTTCGTCTTTCATTGTTAGTTCAATCAGAGGTCTCTTGCAGAAGCTCAGAGCAGAGCACATCGAAAACTCTCCTCCTTCCCGTAAGAGGTAATAACCTTTCAAACCTCAAGATCGTGATCATCCTCAAAATTAATGAAGACTCCCAACCACTAGTATCGGTGGTTCTCTCATATGCCGGGCGCCTGGTATCGGATGCTGACCACGCTAATAGCGAACGTAATCTGAAGAGTTCAGAAGCATGGCCACAATATCTTTTGTCTCCCACTACCTTTAGAGTGCGTGCCCTGGTAATGGCCACCATAGACCTGGGCGGTGTCGCCTACAATGTTTGATGGTCGCCTTGTTCACATCTACCCCGACAGTATGTTGACGTAGCAGATCAGCGTAGCTTCGACGTGAAAGTTTGATCATGAGATCAAGGCTTTGGTCGCTTGAGTAGAGTAGTGCTTAGAGAATGTATTTACAGCCTCGTAGACAGACATAGCCCGCGTATATACCGAATGGACCTGTCCGCCATCATACTGCTTGAATCCGACTAGCGTTTTGCATCCACAGGTTGATTGAGAGACTCACTGGCGTAGCATACCTCTAAACTTCTGAGGCTGCTTAAACTGAATGCTGTGCGGGAGCCATGATTCTTTTAAAGTGAATAGATCTCCTGAATTAGTACCATGATAGCAATTACTCAGACCTGCATACCACCTAACACAAGCGAGGTAGTACTGAAGCGATCATAGTGAAAGGATTTATATGTCCAGGTGGCTTTGATAGAAAGCATGAGCTCATTGAAAGATTGCGCAAGGAGGGCACTGGGAAATGCGAAGGTTCCAACTCATTTCTAGGATAAATCTTCTTCAGCTACCCCTTCCCTACACCGACACTGCCTTCGTATTTTTGAAGCTCCTTGAACTCTGACTTCGAGTTTGGCAGCTTATCTCATATTGAGCCTCAATAGCGGCGGAGTGTGGTACCATTTGGGTACACACCTTATGCATGACCGACCCGTTCAGCGACCACTTTCCGCAATCACCAAATAAATATCTGTATGTAGATCAATGGAGTTCCCGCGTTTTCCCATCACAAAAGAATGGGATTTGCGGTTGACTTCCCCCTTAATGACTTTGTGATCAATAGTGCTGCATTCTCTGATACATCGTCTTCTCCATTGAGACCTCCTAATATTATAGTGCAGTTATTCTTCCAAGCTTAGGTGCTCAGGACCGTGAATTTAGCCAAGAAGTCTTCTCCGCATTCCAACATCTGTAAGATCTGATGCAGGCAGGTGTGTTTTGCAGGACAACCAATGCCAGATGGCTTTAGTCAGAATGAGTGCAGATTCCGTCTGCGAGCAGAATTTGTAGATCATTGCAATCTCTCCACATGGTTTCGGTAAGCGTAATGTATGTCAACATTGCATATGATCGTATAATAGATAGCGATTGACAGGTGACGCAAATCTTAGCCAGCAGGCGACTTGTTCTCCTCATATCAGCTGCCCATCTTGATCGTTCTTTCAGAGCTAGTCATCTCCGATGTTTTATCAAGAAGGTTTGCCAACCAGCACTGTCACATCCACTTGACTTCCATACACATCTTGTATAACCTTTATATACTTGACAGAGAACTTCTTCTCAGACGCTTTCATATCTCAGCAGTGAAGCTTGTGATATTGGATTAAATGCACTTAGCACAGTTCGGAATTTACTAATAGATGCATGCACCAGAAGGGGTACAGCTAAGTGTTTAGAGGATGGATTGAGCTAGCGCTTAATCAGAAAGAAACGACAAACTGACTTCTTGCTTTCTACAAATGATAGCTCTACTTGAAAGAAAAGAGTAGTGCTACCGCGGCACTACCAAGAGAGAGGAGCTTATAGAAATTCAGGCTCAAATTATGCACTTGCATCACGATCTGTCGACACTAGCTGGTGCACTATAATCATTCCTGATACAAGTCCTATTCTTGCAACAGCCCTTTATGTATGAAGTAAATCAATGCTGGGAAACGTTTGGTAACTTGCACACTTTACAGTAGAAGTACGTCTCCCTTTGAAAACCTGGTCTGAAGGGAGCCGGGCGGGTGAAAAGACAAGAGTCAAGTGGTCACGTCATCACGTGTGTGAGACGAATGACATCGCGTTGACCTTGGACGCGACTGACTTGCATATCATATTCGAACTTCTTCGCTGATAGACCAAATGACCGTACGGCATTTCACAATGCCATGCGATCTGCTTCACGATTCAAGCAGCTTAGTTGTTCCTTTCTAGGATGTCTTCCTCTCAACCTTTCCAGCCATCTTCGCCGCTTTTTGAGGGAACCCGCAGGAAATCTCGATTCACTTATAGAAATCTTGCACATCTTGCTTCCTACTCTACGGCGTGCCCATTGCGAGTTGTTGCACATGTAGATCTGGATGCATTCTATGCACAATGTGAACAGGTTCGTTTGGGACTTGCTGTCGACCAACCTCTCGCTGTGCAACAATGGTTTGACCATATCCCACCGGTTACCATTTCATTCACTGACATGCCGCTTAGGGAGGGTCTTATTGCGATTAATTACCCAAGTAGGAAGTTTGGCCTTACTAGAATGATATCACCCACCGAGGCAAAGAAGCTATGCCCGCATATAATCCTCCAGCATGTTGCTACCTGGAAGGAAGGCGATGAGAAATGGGCCTACCATGATGACGCTGCTAAGAACATTGCTACACATAAAGTCTCACTAGATCCATACCGCCTAGAATCACGGCGTATTCTTGAGTGTATCAAGGAAGCGTTGCCGGCCAACTTACAGAAGATAGAAAAGGCGGGTACGGATGAGTTCTTTCTGGATCTCAGCGCGCAGGTGCATTCTATCCTGTTGGAACGATATCCGGAACTACGCGGCCCTGCCCCTTACGATGATCCCACCGAATATCTGCCTTTGCCGTCGTCTACAGTATTGGATTGGCAAGCAGATGCTCTAGTTGATCTGGATGTCGAGCAGACCGAAGAAGTTGACCCAGATTGGGATGATTTTGCGATGCTCGTTGGTTCTGAGATCGTTCGGGATGTGCGTGCAATTGTTTGGGATAAACTTAAGTACACGGTATCGGGTGGAATCGCGCAAAACAAGATGTTGGCAAAGTTGGGCTCTGCGTACAAGAAGCCAAACCAACAGACGGTTGTGAGAAATCGTGCTGTTCAACAATTTTTGTCTGATTTTAAATTCACTAAAATACGTGGTTTCGGCGGTAAACTCGGAGACCAAATTTCATCAACTTTCAGTACAGAAATGGTCAAGGACCTGCTTGTGGTACCTGTGGAACAGCTCAAGCAGAAATTAGGAGATGAGACAGGGACATGGGTATATCAAGTGATACGTGGTATTGAGTACAGTGAGGTCAATGCTCGTACTCAAATCAAGTCTATGCTGAGCGCAAAATCGTTCAGACCTAGCATAAACTCGGTGGAGCAAGCCCTACGATGGATTCGCATTTTTGTGGCGGATATTTTTACCCGATTAATAGAGGAAGGAGTGCTGGAGAATAAGCGAAGACCGAAAACAATGAACCTTCAACATCGGCATGGTGGTCAAGTATCGTCGCGGAGTACTCCCATACCTCAAGGGAAAAAATTAGACGAAGCTGTATTATTTGATCTTGCGAAAGCTCTAATGCAGCAAATAATAGCCGAAGGTAACGTTTGGCCGTGTGCAAACATAAGTATGAGTGTCTCTGGTTTTGAAGAGGGCTTGACAGGGAACATGGGTATTGCATCTTTTCTAGTGAAAGGGAATGAAGCCAAAGCACTTAATACAGCTCGAGATGCGAACATCCCTTCAGGATCTGATCGACCAGATAAGCGGCGCCGAACAGGATCACCAGGCGGCATACAGAGATTTCTCCTTACAGGAGACACTACAGAAGAGCATGATGACAACTCCAAAGTTTCAACACCTGAAAGGGAAAGTCTTGTCGATGAAAATATAATTACCGAATTGAACGGCAATTCTACATTAACGTCTACGTACGAGATGAAGTCAAACGATGGGACAAATAGTTCTCTGGTCTTTCATCAACATCTCATGACTGACTATGTATGTAAGCGGTGCAACACTTCGCTCGAAACTGCCGAAGACCTACAAAGTCATCAAGACTGGCATTTTGCAAAGGACCTCCAGGATGGAGATCGTCCCCATGGCCAAGTTACGACGACGACGAAGACGACTAACAGCAAGAAGCCTACCCCGACCACGACCAAGAAGCAGCCTGGCCGCGGAAAGGTCGAAAAGGGACAAATGAAGCTGGCTTTTGGATGACAGATTATGCGAAGCCATGACCAGAACCCCCCTATGAAGAGATGCCACAACTTTCATCTCGCATGTTGCAGACTGAGCTAAAGCCAAATCAGCGATTTGGCCAGACGTTGATGATAATTTGGCTCCGTATATGGGCCCAAGTCTTCTCCGTCCTATCCACTCTGACCTTTCCTGGAATACATTGCACAATGCCAGTTCCGTGGTTGCGATGCATCCCAACAAAACGAAAAGCTCACATTCGAGGCGTACAATATAAGCCAGTCCTACGGAACATGTATACAGCATGCATAGATGATGCAAACGCTACCAATCGATCAGTCACCGGTCATAGCATGATTTAGTACATCAGGAACTCCCAAGACCGGATTTACCAATCATTCGAAGTTGAGAAACACCTCCTCCTGGCGCCTATACTTTTACGCTAGGCCCTCCTCTTTTGGAAAGGGCACAAGAGGTATTGATACAGGTTTACCAGAAGTTCAGAGGCTCAGGTTTTCAATATAATGAGGTTCTTCTTCTGTTCAGATATAGAAAGCTCCCGTGGACTGGTGAGTCGCACCAGAGCCAACAAGCAATTGCTACAGTGATGACGCAGAAGGCCATGTAGGATATCAAGGGCCGATATCTCAGCCGCAGAGAATCATTGCAGAAGGAACTTGGGACGGATGAGATATGAATCGGTCAGGCAGTGTTAGGCGTGGGTAAATTAATGCATGCATGCCCAACGACCCGAGTACGGCCAAACAGAAATTACATTGCCAAGATCGCTGCACAGTGCACAGTAGACAAGAGAAAGTAGACAGTACATTGCACACGTAGAACCGCATGCTTCTTTAAACACGGTACATCCATTATATAGGTGGCATTGGATGCTCTAGCCCAGGTAGAGTAACATCAGGGCCTATCGTGTCGCTGCAGACTGCTGCGGTGCGGTGTGAATCAAATGTATTACATACCATAGTTCGATGCGCGACAGTACGCAATTTGTCGATCATCAACTAATGCCATTCGTGAAATCTCATCTGGGAGCCGCTACGTGTAAGAAGATGACAACAGTGATCATCATGGGTTTACGGCTGTCCATTGTTTCGTCGGCCCACTACTGCAAGAGAGATACGGTGGCCATACAAGAGCCAGCGCGACATTAGAAGCAGCAGACGATGCTGTCCGAGATAGAGTAGCCTAACCCGCCCGCCCTCTTCTGACCTGGATGATAATAAGTACAGACGGTGCCTAAGAGTTGGCGACAGTATATTCTTCATCTCCTCCCCCGCCACGTTAGAAGGGACGTTTTGGTGCCTCCAAGAGCCTCATCAACCCCGACGCACTCGCTCTGCCTACTCTCCTCAACCTATGCTGCTGATATCTCTCGTCGTGCTATTGATTGCGAAAGTGTACTGTAACCGACGCTCTGCTTGCTCTGAGCTTGTTTGCACTGCTGCTCCACGGGTTTGGGTGGTTAAAACAGCATCTCTCACGACTGGTTTGGGCCTAGTCCGAGGCAGCCGACGCGAGGTTTGCTGGCCTTCTTCACATCACTTTTCCCCTCCACCCAACAAGATCTCAGCATCAGCAGCCCCCAGCTCCCCCAAACCATCAGTTGCGCATTGCCGGTTGGTCTCACCGTCGTGTTCGTCATCTTCTATTGGACATAGCTCTTCCAACGCCTCTTCCCTGAATCTATTTGTTCTCAACGCTGCCCCGCGTACCATCCCCCCTTCATCTTCAGCTTTGCCGCCGTCTTTGTTTGCTTAGAGCCTTCCTGCCTCGATTTGTGACCGACGTGTGTTACCGCCTAGCCCTCAGCCGTCCTCGTTCTTTGTATCCTACTCGGTCGGCTTTCTTCTTCCATCATTACCGCTCTCCCTTTCATCACACTTCATCATGGCTCACAGGGAGAGAGAAAGAGAACGGGATCGGGATCGTTCTTCACGAACGCAGCAACAGGCGGTCCGGACAAACGAGTATTTCGTGCCCAAAGATGGTATCGACAGAGAGGTCATTACGGCTGATGTCTGTCGATATCTCGGTAACGATGCTCTTGTACGCCCGGGCAGCTACGAGGTACGTTTCTAGATTTCGCAGACGGGTTGAATATATTTTCGTTACAGACGCTAAATCAAATCCAGGATCCAAAAACCCGCGTCCGCCAGGAAGGCTACTTTATCACAGCATACCGAAATCTAACAAGCGTAATGTCGCACCTAGATCTGTGCCGCAAGCATCCTACTAACATTATTTGTTAGGCAATGATAGCAGATTTGAAGCAGGACTCTGCGAGGTGGGAAGCAGAGCGGAGACAAACCTCCAATGCTAGAGGGCAACCAAATGGTATCTCTTCAAGAGACGCGAACGGTATAGTTCGTCAATCTAACACACCTGTAGTGGAGTATCGTTCTTCAACAATACACCAGTCCCGTCAGTATTATGGCCCTTCGGGAGAAACACCTTTGGAGCAACAACAAGCGTATGGAGCACCTCAAGGATATGCACCTGCTGCCTCCAGCGCATCACATCAGGGAGTATATGATTCTGGATCACAGTACCCAAATAGTAGCTATCCCAGTAGCAGTGCTTATGCCAGCCAGCCGGCTTCAGGATATGCAGCTCCCCAGAGCTATGCTCCACAGGATAGTTACTATGTTGCCGGAGCCAACATGGCTGTTGATCCTCAACGGTCGGATCGTGCCCAGCAGCCTAGGACTGTTGCCGCCGGTGGACCAAATGTGCCATACGCACACGCCACACCCGCCTACCAACAACCATCATCGGATCCTAGATACTATACCCAGCCGGGCCCTTCTCCGGTATCGTCATCTGCACAATATGCCCAGCAGCAGCCGGATGCCTTCTATGGTCGTGGTGCGTACCCAATCAACAGTTGTTTTTTAATGAAGTTTTCCTGAAGTCTGCCCCAAATGAAAACTCTCTAACAATTTAGCTGCTCCTACAGCAAGCTCTTATGAGACTTCCACTCCGGATGGCTATGATAGCCGTGCATACCCACAGGACACAGGAGGCTATAGTCAACCTTCCATTCCTTCCGCTTCCAGTGCCACAGTCTCTTCTGGATCTTCCTCTCACAGGCGTGACCGGGAACGGGATCCAGATCGTGAAAGACGCCATCGCAGCCACCGTTAGGATATCCATTTGATCAGGAGTGCCATAGATGCGTAAAGCCATCCATCTTGAGGACCTTTTGCATATTTTCTTGGCGTTTTTTTCTTTATTGTATCGTTCCCTGGAATGCCCTGGATTAAAAACTACCTTGGATATCCGCTTGATCATGGAACCAGTCCATGAATATGGATCTGATGACTGCCCTGGAGTTCTAAGTATTCCCAAGACTGCATTGCCATGGATTTGATACCTTACCTGGGACGCCGAGATGGATTCATATATTTGCCCATTCAGATTAGATATTTATGAAGATTGGGATGAGTACCGGAGACACGATGAAGCTAATACGAATGAGAGCCATGCGGGATTCGACAGCCTTTTGCTTGCAGTGATCTGCATTTATTCCCTTGACGAAATCGGATCCATTATAAGAGGGAAAAGGGAAATGTGTTTTTGAGCGGTTCCTACTGGTGATTGCATTAGTGACTGCATTACGTACGGGCCGTTTTGGCGCCAGGAGAAAGAACGGAAGTTACCTCCCTGTTGATTGTTAGAAGTTCCCATCGAACCTCGCTGCCTTGGAAGCCTTTCTTTACTGGGGATTACCCATCTGGGTCACTTTTTTTCCTTCATTCCTAATTAGGTGGGTATTTGGATATTGATTAGAGTTCGTTGGGATGGGATTAGGCAGCATGGCAAGGCGTTCGTGTATGTATTTATCTAGTGGCATATGATCAGCATATCGGAACATCTTCTCACCCTCTACGCTTTTCCAAATGGCCGTCTGGACTCTGCTTAGGATGTTACTGCTTACTGCAATCACGTTTTAGCACACTACTAACTCAGACACTGTACCCTTTTGAATGAATTGGAGTCCTAGGATACCAGGATCCGCTACCGGGAACTATCTCTATCAGATTACACCATGAGCTGGTTTTGTCAGAACCAACCCCAAGGACTTACCATCAACTATGTTCCAATAGTCAAGGGATCTCTTTGTAGATCTGCGAGGCCTGCTTATTGAAAGCACAAACTCACGATACCTTAGCCATGTGCGTCGACTTCAAGTATAACCCTACCCTCCGACAAAGACTAAGCTGCCTATGAATAATACCTATGGATTTGAGGCAAATTGTTTGCTACCATGCCCCTTGTGGTACAGCAATCCGATCTTTGTATTCCCCACTCGAACCTCGAACACGTATCCCATACAACACCATGAATTTACATGCTTTACTTCGCAACCAACCTAGGTCCCGTTACTTGAGTTTTCCCAATGTGAGATCAAATCGCCCAGAGTCTTGAGGCCAGCAGACTCGTGTCTTTGTTATAACCCCTTACCTCCGACAGGTTTCTTCCCGCCCCTTCGAAGCTACTGATCCGGAGCCTGATGCAATTAGGCACACCTTGGATATACGGGATCGCATTGCTCATTTCCATGTCTTGTGAATCTCTAGAGCTTACTTGCGAGACCTTTAATTTTAAAACTAGTTGAAGTGATGAGGTATTAATAAAGATACATAGCGGTCCTGATTTCCGAACCTTTGATTTGCCATCCGTTATCTGCTTCTTGTTCTCTCGGCAATCAGGTTGGCTCCTGGTCGCAGGTGGTGTTGTGAATCCCCATGTCTTGACTTTGGCTTGTTTGTGTGTATAATAGAGAAGGGAGCAGAGCACAGGGAGATATGGGACAAGTGCTGTGAAACTTTTGAGGACTATGGCAACAGAGCTGTGGCTAATAAGAATTTACATATCTTTGCATCCACACTTTTACATTTTCAACATGTCTTATATTAAGGTCCTCGTCAGGTAATGACTTTTGCCAGCCTTTACGTATAGAGCTTAGTCCAATACCAGCAATCTATCTTGAAAGGAGAAAAAGAGAGTTGTGACTATATACATGGTCTTTCCCGTGTGGAGTTTGATTTTTATTCATCATGTGGAGTTAATGTGACCGGTATTGCCTACCTCTCCTATCGTATGATTCCGACTTCTCAACAAGAGGATGTCGGCAGGCAGACTGGTGCTCCGAGATCTTATCTACAAAGTCATGAATGTATTAAAACAATCACTAACAGCATGCTAGCTAGACTTTACTATAAAGCTAGCGCAGAGTATTGTTAATGCATTTTTTATTTTCTTGTTGGACTTGAAGGTCGTGAAATCTTGCAAAGGAGGAACGAACAAACTCCTAGTAGATGAAGATGTAGAGATGAAGGGAAAACTATTTATACATATATATACACATATATGAAGAGAGGAAAAGAACAAGTATGATTGTTGTTATGGGTTACACATCAAGCGGGCTTCATCTGGGATATCATAAGACTGCTTCGCGGGGGCGTTGAGATTGAAGGAAGGATGGAGGGATTGCGTGTGCATTGTTTCGTGGAGGCGTTGTTGTTGTTGTATTTTGCTGAGCCTGCGCCTAAAACTCAAGTGGTGGTGGTTGTTGCTTTTTTCTTTCTTTTTTTCCAATGGTGCGCATGCTCGCGACTGTTGCCAGAAAAGGGCAGATGCTCTCTCTCTCTCACTCACCATGGCAATTCGTGAATATCCCATCTGGGCAACAAACGCCAATTGGTATAATAATATGTATTGTAGCGTTTCACGCACGACCTTGGCTTAGCGTGGCCCGGGGACGTAATACCTCTATTTCCATCTCCCGGCCAAGCCGCGTGTCAGATTCCAAGAATCCGATGAAATCTTATTCTGCGCAACTCGTGAATAAGGAGGCTCATCCCCTAACCCACTCGCTATCGCAGCACCCTTTTCTCTTTTGTCTTCCCCATCTCACAGCAGGAGTTTGCTGGCGGAGACCCGTCCTCGTCCATCCTGAATTCTTCACTTTACTGCTGTATCCAAAACAACACGGCACCCGGGCCAGCCGGTGCTATTCCCTGTTTCACTCCCGACCGTTACAGCGCAAAGCCGGTGCCATCAATCTAAGTTCTAAGTAAAGAACCCTCAGCCAGCTCCACAGCCAATCTTGGCACCATCATATGCTCAAGATCCATCTTCTTGGTTTGATAAATCTTTTGAGGAAAAGGACAACGCAGCTACTTCACACTTCCTCGAGGCCCTTCGACTGAAGTCCACGTCAAACCTCACTGATCTCCTCTAGAAGGAACCGGGGGGAAACACTACAGACGCTGGGAACACCGCAGATCTCGATTGAAGACACATGGTTGCAGTGACGCGTCCTCCATCATGTTGACTTACAAGAGAGCACTCGGTGCCGCAGCGGCCTTCATCGTTATGCTCTATCTCCTCACACGATCGCACACCGAAGAGCCGAAGATCGTACACCTTACACCCAAACACGGTGGGCTAGGATCCGATGCAGACGGCTCGAAAAAATCAGGGCTCACTCCCACGGGCGGTGGATCAGCAAGAGCAAAGCCGGCTCAGGCCTTTGATGGCAAGCCTCAAGGTCAATCGCTGCTCGTTGACATGACGCGAGCCCCCTTGCGCGAGAAACTGGCATACCAGTTCCCCTACGACGTGGAATCCAAATTCCCAGCTTATATATGGCAGACGTGGAAATACACCCCCGCCTCGGCGAGCTTTGGAGAGAGCTTTCGGCCAGCGGAGGCAAGCTGGACAGAGAAGCATCCGGGGTTCATTCATGAGGTGATCACGGATCAGGTCGCCGTGCATTTGCTGCGGCATCTATACGCCTCTGTCCCAGAGGTTTTAGAAGCATACCATGCCTTGCCACTGCCAGTTCTGAAAGCGGACTTCTTCCGCTACCTGATTCTGCTGGCTAGAGGAGGTATATATTCAGACATTGATACACATGCCCTACAATCGGCGGTTGATTGGTTGCCAGAACAGGTACCTCAGAGTGCAGTTGGGTTGGTGATTGGGATCGAGGCAGACCCGGACCGTGAAGATTGGGCACAGTGGTATTCGAGACGCATTCAGTTCTGCCAATGGACGATACAATCGAAACCCGGCCATCCGGTCCTCATGGAAATCGTAGCCAAAATTACGCTGGAGACGCTGAGACAACAGAAATCCGGGGCATTGAAGTCTTTCAAAGATAGGACGTCTGGTGTCATTGAGTTCACGGGGCCAGCGGTCTGGACGGACGTTATTTTTGACTATATGAATGATGAAAATTACTTTGATATGAACACTGGGAGTGGAAATATAACGTGGAGGGACTTTACGGGTATGAAGGTACCGAAGAGGGTGGGTGATGTGGTTGTATTGCCCATTACTAGTTTCAGTCCTGGTGTTGGACAGATGGGTGCAGAAGACTATGATCATCCTATGGCTTTTGTAAAGCATGAGTTTGAAGGCAAGTTTCTCTCAATCCCGCAACTATTCTCATAACCACTAACACTTTGCTAGGAACCTGGAAACCCGAGAGCGAACGACACATTGAACCGAAAAAGGAGGATGAAAAATGATCTTCCTATTCGACATCTCTATAGAGTTTCTTCTCTGTAGATGATTAGGCTAACGGCCTTGTATTAATTTCACGGTGCGGCGTTGGAGTTTCTTGTACAGCATCACAAGCGTTTCCTTTGTTTGCATAGATTTTATAGATTATACATAGGGCGATGACCGGATGTCGTCGCTGCGGGTCTCTGAGGTTGTCCGGTTTGAGCGGATTGGGAGAGAAAGCCGCAAAGTCAGGCTTTCACAGATATAGACTAAGGAAGTCGTCTCATTCTTGGAGAGGATAGATTAGAGTGTTTGAAAATGGGTAGAGCTGACGAGCCATCTGTGGAATCCCTGGGTTGAAAAGACACGATTTTCAAGCGCTGAAACTTGTGTGTGTTGTATTATTGGATGAGGGAAATCAGACAAAAAGAACCTCAAGTTGGAGTTAAATGGGGTTTCCAAAAATAAAAGAACACTTTGGCTACAACTTCATGATATCTATACTGTTTTTTGCAATATATGTTTTTGCTCTCCTATATCTGGCTAAGCTCTTCTCTTCGGTCGTGACGATACCTCATGATCTAACTTTTCAATCTATGAATGTTGGGGAATGGCTGGTCTATACAAATAATCGGGCCCTTTTTATTAGTAGATCACGGTTCGGCTTCAAATCCTGGGGTAGCTTCGGTTCTCAGTCACAACCCCGCATTCCACCTCACCCCAAAACAATGTTCCTGTTCAGTTACACAATGTAGTGAGAACGAGTCCGTCTGTTGAGCTTCTTATATCTAGTGAGCTTCTGTCGGTCATGAATCGACAGGATGAGTGCGACGCGTCTGATCCTTAGTCCGAGGACACCAAGAACATTTCTAGGAGCTCCTAGGGGATTGCATACCAGGAAAGGGAGCTCAAGCTTCTACACCAGGATCCTAAAACCACAGCAAAGAGGGATCCTAACCGAAAGCTGGGCTCAAGGTCCATCTTCTGTATGCTTCACCGCCACCAATTGCTTGTTTTTCTTCTCTCGATTCCTGTAGCTGGTGGACAATGCTAACAATTACCCGTCACAGCCACCGCTGTTAACCCAAACTATCCCTCAACACTTCGCATCCATAGTCTCACAACATGGCGACCGGACCGCGGTCATATCTCGAGGCCAGAATGAGAGGTTGTCATATAAGGAGTTGGATGAGCGGAGTAATGCTCTCGCTAGGGGATTGAGGGCACAGGGAGTCGGGAAAGGAGATAGGGTTGCAGTGAGTTTGGGAAACAATTGGGAGTTTGCGGTGGTTACCTATGCGGTTTGGAAGCTGGGTGCAATTTTGGTATGTTTCTGATGTTATCTGAAGCCTGTCTGTAAGGGTTATACTCATGTCGGGAAGAGCATGAATTAAGGGAATGATATGAGGCTAATGGATGGCACAGGTACCATTAAATCCAGCTTTCAATTCGATACAGGTGATTTCAGCGCTGAATCATCTGGAAGCTGCACATCTGATTATTGGGATGGAAACAAATCTTCCATACAAACCGTCGAGAGACAACATATCTCTGTTCAAAGAATTAGTGCCAGATTTTGCAGCTTCAAAGTTGCATTCAGAAAGTGTTGCGTCACTTCAAAACATCATACTGGTCAACAACTCTTCCCCGCCCCAGTCAGGTGGTTCTATTCGAGCTTCAACAGACTTCGCCGATATCCTTTTACCAAATTCCACCAAATCCGTAGATCCAGACTCGCCGCTACACATGGATGATACTATCAACATCCAGTTCACGTCTGGAACGACCTCGTCTCCAAAAGCCGCATGTCTAACGCACCATTCGATTCTCAATAATGGCCATTCTATCGGCGCACGCATGGCACTCACCCCTGAGGACATAATATGCTGTCCCCCACCGCTTTTCCACTGTTTCGGTTCTATCCTCGGCTACATGGCCTCTGCAACCCATGGTTCCTGTATTCTCTTTCCCAGCGAAGCGTTTTCTCCCCTCTCCGTTCTACAGAGTATCCAGGAAGAAGGTGCAACCGCGTTATACGGCGTAGCGACCATGTTCATCGCTGAGCTAGAATTGCTTGCCAATGGAACAGTAGAACCAACAGGGTTCGAGAGGTTGAGAACAGGGATCGCAGCGGGGAGCTCAGTTCCAAGTCATCTGATGGAGAAGCTGCATAATGTATTGAATCTAAGGGGGTTGACTATCTGTTATGGTATGACGGAAACGAGTCCGGTGAGCTGTATGACAACGCCGGATGATCCGCTACAAAAAAGGGTTGATAGTGTGGGGAGACTACTGCCTCGTGTAGAGGCTAAAATTGTAGATGTGCATGATAGTGGGAAAATCGTGCCTATTGGGGAGAAGGGAGAATTGGTTGTGAGTGGATATAATGTCATGAAAGGATATTGGAATGACCACGCGAGAACTGATGAGGTGAGAACTGTAGAGCCGATTCTAGAGAATGAGGAGCAGGTCGGGGAAAAGGTTTGGATGTTCACGGGTGATGAAGCAGAGATGGATGGGGATGGTTACGTCAAAATCACAGGCAGGATAAAAGACCTGATTATCCGCGGTGGAGAAAACATTCATCCTCTAGAAGTCGAGAACTGTCTCTTCAGACATACTAGTGTTGGAGAGGTCAGCGTTGTTGGTCTTCCAGATGAGAAATATGGGGAATGCGTTGCTGCATTCATTGTTGTTAGACAAGGTCGAGAAGCTGGTCCAGATGATTCCGGGGTCTCGGTCCAAAGAGATGGAAGGTCACATGTACAGTTGAGAACTCAAACCAAGGGAGAAGTGGACGAGGCGTTGACGAAGGAAAGTGTGAGGGATTGGGTGAGAGGTGAGCTGAGTGGACACCTGGTGCCGAAATATGTATTTTGGGTCAAGGACTATCCGAAGACAGCCAGTGGGAAGATCCAAAAATTTAAGCTCAAAGAGATGGGGATAAAGTTGTTGGAGGATGCCAAAACAATTTAGATATGTCTTAATACGACGCAAGGTCACCACGGATACAGAAAATGCGATTTAGAATACCAACTGATACATCTGATTGTTTGCTGCTACTTAACACAGTTACGCAAGTTCTTATATGAGACGATTTTCCAATCTGCTATAACATTCCAGCGACTCGCTTTGGTAGGTGATATTTGAGATGAGCTACGTCCATTGAATTAAGTCAAGCTCTTGCGAAAACAGACACTCGAGTTTTCCTTAATGGGCTGGTACCCCTTTTCCATTGGGTTGATAAGCGAAGCGAAGCGAAGGATTGGGGCTCTCTCTGGAGGATGGGATGATCAGCCTCAATTCCGACTTTCTTACACGGCTCAGCCTCCCTGAAGCCTCTGGAAATTTTGATCAACACCTCGAAACAATAAACATGTCCAATGGCCAGCTGCCTATACTTCGCTCGCTGTATTCTGGTTCGTCATTTGCCAATGAGATTATTGTCGTGAGACGAATGGGGGGCCCACCCTACACCCATCCCGGATTATGCGAGGACGAGAGGATTTATGAATGCCTCTGGCTCTGGACTTTTGTCCAATTGTGCGGTCTTTACGCTTGTTCTCTAGCGAGCGACAGAGGCTAGAAGGTCTTGAGAGGAGCAAGGAACCAAGTTCTGTCACCCCCCAAAGACTCTTGGTGCCCTCCTCTGCAGAAATCGCTTCCGTTGGACACCTCGTTGGATTTCGCAAGGAAGCAGGATGGGGCTCTTTGCCCTCTCCCACTCCTTAGGGCATTGGAGTTTGTATACGGTACAGCGCTGCTCGAGGTCCATTGGTAGTGGGAGCTGGATGAAGGGGACAGCCTTTGCCCCTGTCGCTCCAACTCAAAGTGCCAAATAGTTACGATGCGGCTCTTATACATACATTTGTGTAGAAGACTCACTCAATCCTCTCGATCCTCATCAACATCAAACAACTCTCCTTCCACATTAACCTTCTGCTTCTAGAGTTTCAATCCTTGTCAACTCTATTTTCCATCCGATCCTAAACAGATTTCCACCTCCAGGTTTCTTGCCTGTCGTTGAGACATTACCGAACTTTCCCTGCCGTCAGTATACTCGTTTTCTCTCTCTGTGGCTTTCCTGTACATCAAAGCTTGCGGTTAGATCGCAACCATGGAGATCATAACCATTCTCCGCACCACCGCGTGGTTTTCCCTCTCCCTGTTATCGGGCATCGTTGGTCTCAACGTCCCACAAAAATACCGTCCTCTCGTCTTGCTTTCTCTCGTTTCTTTCGCTCTCCTAGCCTTCTGGAATGTCTCCGACGCCAAGTTCGGCATCAAAGGCACAGAAAGCGTTGCCATGCTTATTGTCATATATATATCTCACATGACCTGCGTACTATGTGTGGAACAATACCATCTTCCCACAAAGGCAGGCATTACCTTTGACTTCGTGGGTGGATATAAGATGATCTTCAACGCTCGTTGGCTTGGTACGCCTAGGCAATCGCCGAATATCCACCTCGACAAACCCATGGAGAAAGAGTGTACTTCCCCATCAGACAAAGAATCAAAACTCACCGATTCCTCGCCAATTCGGACCATCCTTCAAAAACCTAGAGCTGTGTTCCTACGCAACAGGCTCATCTCTCTCTTCACCATCTCTGCAATCCTTCAAAGCTACAACTACCTCTTTGAGAAATATATCGTCCTCGAAGGCACCGATTTCCTTCCCACAAAGCTGACCTACTTCCGTCGCTTCCCCACCGTCACACTTCGCGAAACGCTTGTACGAACATGGCTAGTCAGCTACTGGACTTTCTACTCCGTTGGGTTATACACCGCCTTACACGACCTCCTCGCACTGTTCTTTGTGGGTACTTGTCTTGACACTCCTGCGGAATGGCCACAGTTGTTTGGTTCGATCAAGGATGCAACTTCGATCCGTGGCTTCTGGGGGAGATACTGGCACCGACTTGTGTATCGTAGCTATACCTCCTACGGCGTCTTTATCTCCAAGAACATCTTTCGCCTACCTCAGAACAGTATCGTCGGTAGGATGTTTATCAACCTGTACGTCTTCGCCATGTCTGGCATCGCACACGCAGTCGCAGTCAGACAGCTAGGTTTCAGCTGTGGGTACTGGGAAGAAATCCGCTTTTACTCATCAGGCTTCCTCGGCATACTGCTCGAGACCCTCGTTCTAGCTGCTTTCAAGAAGATCACCGGGGGCTACAAGGTCAACCAGACGCTAGGCAACGCGGTAGGTTACGCTTGGGTGTTCCTGTACCTGTTCACCGTGTTGCCAAAGAGTCAGTATCCTAAACTATGGTGTGCCCCCTCGTTTTGAGGAAGACGGAGCTTTGGCTTTTGATCATCACACACAACCTTATCTCGCATAGGTAGCAGTGAAGAGACTAGTTTGCACTGCATCATGTCATTTATCTCCTATCATAAGACCTCATCTCTCGACTACTCACCCACCACCCGCATGGTTGAGACACAAAAAGTCACACACAAACACACACACGACAGCAAACAAATAGCTGCGACCAGGCTAGAGGATCTCGACATCCTCAATGCCGACTAAGTAAAAGCCTCAAAAGGCTACCACATAATGATGGGTGGAAACGCGAAGATGTATGATTAAAAAACAAAAAGGTAGCCTAAGTGGCATACGATCTAAAAAGTTATATCCTTTATCTAAAAGCGAATATTATTGGCAGCTCTGTATCATGTTGTATCTTAGCTAGAGTCCATATAAAAAGTTAAATGAATCTATTACATATCATCTTTTATCTTTTTGTTGGTCTACTTTGCGTTAAAGCTAAATGTATGTGAGGCAGCTTAATTTACTTCTTTAGTTATGTTTATCGCCTGTTTCACCTCTCCTTTCCACTTGTTCATATGAGTTTTTATCTTCAAGTATGAGACTAGGTTATACTGAAACATGATTTGCCATCTATGAATTGTAATCGAATCTAATCTAATGCGACAGCGCAGCAATAGCAATATATATGTACGTATGTGTTTATTCGAACGATGGTATCAAAACTCCGCTATCTAACGCCCGAAAGCCCAACTGGCAACCTCAAAAAAAAAAACAAATTCATAACACATTGTTTCTAACAATCCTGACCCCAGTTCTTCTTAATCCACCCGGCAACTAATTCCGTAAATGTCTCGGGCCGATAACTTTTTACATCGTCAACGCTATGCACGCTTCCTGAGAACGCCAACGCTTGCAAAACCCATGGTTGGATGAAATCGATGAAGACCAGGTCAACGGTTTTGGGGTCTTTGTCTGCGGGTAGGGATATTTCGGTTTGGATGCAGTTGGGAACGCGATAGAAGGATATTGAGGCGTGTTGAGTGTCATCCCCATCGTCTCCTGCGGCGTCCTTGGTAATGTAACCAGGGATAAGATCTGGGGATCTGTGGCTTCCGGATAATGGTCGCTGCGCATCTCCCAAGGTATGGTCTTCTTGTGCATTCATGGGTACTTCTCTATCGCTCTGGAAGGAAATTTGTTCTGGTGGCGCAAGGTACGATACTGGCATACCAGTAGCTTCGGTGGAGAGAACTTGACCCGCGTTGTTGATAAGTGTTATTACATTCTTGGCCGATTTGTATGGAACATCTTTGATGTAGAGTAATTTGCTAACAAATGGAGACAGAATGTAGGTTGAATCACGAGTGAAAGCACCTTTGAAGATATCAAATCTCATAGCTCCAGAGTTGACAAGTGCTAATGTTGGTATATCTTGTCGTTCTGGGTTGATAGCAATGTCTGGAATTACCTCAGTCTCAAGCCAGGTCAGAATGCTATCGTTGCTGGGATATTTGGCTCTGTTGAGCCAGAGATTCTTCGGTGCACATCCGTAGGTATAATCAAGATCAAGAGTGACTCTTGCTTGGTGTATTGATTCGGACACGTTTTTCCCGTGGTCAGTTGGGAATGTCGATTCATTTAGACCTGTGTGATAGTGATAACCGAACAAATTATTATCGATGTATCGCCGTTTGAAAGATATGGTAGCTTGGGTGCCAATCGAATTAAGTTGCTTCTTCTTTCCTTTCACTGGAATACCCTCGATTGACATCCATCCAATGGTCTCCATATACCTGCCACTCTGTATTCCATACGCTGCTGAGTCATACTTGTGGAAATCTCGAATGTGGCTATGCCCACCGAAAAACTGAATGGGTGTATCCCAATTTTGATCTCTGATGGCTCGATACAGTGCCTTGTACTCTGGACCAGGGAGCGTTACGTGACCTGCGATAACAAAGAGATCAACCTTTTCTCGAATGGCATCCTGGAACCATTTTTCTTTGATTGTATCTTCCACTTTTTGTACCACTGTATTGTTTCCATTTCCTGTGAAATCAAAAAGAAATCCAAAGGCCAGCACTTCGATTTTTTGATTCTTTGTTGTAAATTTTCGATAACGCTGGGCCATAGGGACCTGCTCCCCAGTCTTTGGAATTATATAATCAAGGTTTGAGGCCAAATAGGTTCCTTTAGAATTGGGAACAGAGATATCGTACTCCCGATCTGCAGCATCTGCCTGGTATAATTCGTGGTTTCCAGTTGTGATAACATCAATCTTCTGCTGTCGAAAGATATCGTATGTGTGTTTTCCTTTCGGATCTGATGCATCATATATCCCGTTGCCTTCTATGCGATCGCCAGTATCGATGAGAAGTAAATCCACGCCTTTCTCATCGGCTTGCTCACGCAGCCGAGCAGCAAATGAAACATAATCCCCCCAATCTGCAGAGTATTGAGGTCTGCAGAAAGTCAGAGATGCGGTATTTATCAGAAGACTAGACTTACTCTTGTAGATGACCAGCAATCCAACCATGAGTATCTGTTGTTTGCAAGAAGTTTAGCTGTCCCCACGGCAATGGTCTCATGGGAGCTGCGACTGGCTTTGGAGCAGAAGGCTGCTCAGCAACCGCAAGACATGCCAATAAGCTCACTGCTAAAAAGGGTCCTCCTCCATAAAATCCCTGTGAGGGAGCATTTATTTGAACCATCTTGTAGAGCAGGCTGGGTCTTTGTTGATGCCTTGGATGCTCCCTGTGCTCACAAGGGACACAACGTAACCCTAAATCGCGAGATTTGTAACGCGGAGTAAGTTAATAAGGAAAGATATATATCGTAATGTTCCGTTGATATGACTTCAAAATATAAAAGTTGTATTCGAGATTGGAGTGTCAAGTGAGCCTGGTCAGCGTCATTGGCCTCCCTCCGCGTAGCTTGCCCTGTCTTGTTGATAAGCTCTTATCGATAAGAGGACTGTTTTAGCCTTAGCACCTTCTATTTATCTAGACACCCTCAATTACTTCAACTTCTTGAGCTCATGACGAGTGTCAAGATGTCTACTATGCAGCAGTCTAAGCCATTATGAGCATACCATCACTGCAGAATACCTCAATTGCTAGGAAGAAGTATTGATGCCACTGCAAGCCACGCGCCAAGTTGCGCGTCGAGCTGCACATCGAACTACCACCGTTTATAAACCCTTAAGACGCATTGATTCACGGCGCGCTCATTCTACTCAAGATGCTGCTCCAGCTCCAAGCTCAGAAGAAGCTTTACCACCTCATTTTGATACCTTGAATATATTCATTTCTAAGACACAAGGTACGATGATGACAAATTAGTGTAGCATAACAACCATTCTAACAGTTATAGATGTTCCAGCCAACTCGGAAACGTTGCCCGTGAAGTTAGCAGTGAAGGACAATATTGCAACCTCAAAGCTCCCAACATCATGCGGATCAGGGCTTCTTCAAGGCTACTTCAGCCCTTTGGAAGCGACTGTTGTAAAGCGATTCAAGCAATCTAATGGTCAAGTAAACGAAGTCATAGGGAAAACCAACATGGATGAATTTGGAATGGGATCACACTCTACGAACTCCTACTTTGGAGCTGTCAAGAACCCTTGTATATCATACTCTGCTGGTGGCAGTTCAGGTGGCAGTGCTGTAGCAGTAGCAACTGGCCTCTGCGACACTGCTTTAGGAACAGATACTGGTGGGTCTGTCCGACTGCCTGCTGCTTACACTGGTACCGTAGGATTCAAGCCTTCCTATGGTATGGTCTCTCGTTTTGGTGTTATACCATACGCAAACTCTTTAGATACTGTAGGACTCTTTGCTCGCTCTGTTGCGTCTGTCGTTGGATCTCCCTTTTTAACAGAACACGACAGCAAAGATCCCACATCTGCTACACCTGGAGCTCGCGAGAGGCTAAATTCCAAAAAGATGGATGGTGACGCAATTGGCTCAAATAATGACAACTCTAGAACTGAATCTTTGAGAATCGGTGTGCCTGTCGAGTATAATATTGAGGAGTTGGAGCCGGTTGTACGCCAGGCTTGGACAGAAACTTTGGAAGCCTTGCAAAGTAAAGGATGTACTATTGTACCAATATCCTTACCAAACACTAAGCATGCACTCTCGGCGTATTATATAATAGCAGCTGCAGAGGCCGCCTCGAACCTATCCAAATACGACGGCGTTCGGTATGGCAATAGAGTCCCGGTGACTGATGGAGGTGCTGACGTTCTTTACTCGGCAACAAGAGGTCAACTCTTTGGAGAGGAGATTCAGAGGCGAATTCTTTTAGGATCATACACCTTGAGCTCCACGGCTAAAGACAACTATTTTATCAAGGCTCAGAAGATCAGGAGACTAGTACAGAGAGACTTTGACCGAGTTTTTGTCTGTAGAAATCCGCTTCGGCCACAAGATGAGCAATTCGATCTTACCGATATCGATGAGTCGATCGAGATGAACAATAAATTAGGTCCTTTGCAGGTAGACTTCGTCTTATGTCCAACTGCTCCATCTCAAGCTCCAACCCTCGAACACGTTCGAACTCAAACCCCTGTTCAGAATTACATGAATGATGTCTTCACTGTACCAGCAAGTATGGCTGGGCTCCCAGCAATTAGCATCCCTTGGTCCAGTCACAATGAAAACGGAGACTCGGAAAGCCCGTCCTTTGTTGGTATGCAAATCATTGGACAATATTCAGATGATATGCGAGTGTTGTCATTTGCGAAGCTAGTTGAGGAACTGCAAGGTTAGCCGGTGTTTATCTAGTAGTATTAGGCATAGTCAGGTTCCCTTGTTAAATGATGTACAATATTTAGGTACGAGATCGAGAGCAATACAATTTATGAATCATTTCTGAATTGACTCTCAACTAGATGTGAGATTTTCTGATCCATTACAGATTTGACAGCACTCGCTGGTCGATTCCCACAGTGTCAAATGTCATACCACAGAAGTTTGTAAATCTTATTTCAAGAAGACCACATAGAAGAGAGGCCATCACCTTACAAATGAAAAGCCACTCGCTAGAATCGTGGTATAATTGGAACAAAACAAGAAAAGTCTAAATGGAAATTCTCTTCCTATTGATGTTCCCAAAGAAGAGGACAAAACACCTGAAGATATGGGTGTTGCACGAGCCTTTGCTCCCAAATTACGTGATGGACAAATTAATATCAAGAAAGTAGCTCCAAAGAAAGCTAAACCATTTTATATTCCAAAAGGGGTACCTATTCAATATTTGAAGGAATGGGAATCCTGGGAACGGAAAAATATGCTCAAAATTGCCCGTTCAGAAGATAGAAAAAAGAGAGTGAAGAATCAACCTATCAATATCAAACACCCAGACGGCAGAAAACGTGAGGCAGCAGCAAGCAGCGAAGAAGCATGCGAAGAGCCTTCTCACACATGGGACACCACATGCTAGCTCTACGGTAGAGTCTAAGTTAAAGTCGACTTTCCTCGAGATCAGGTGTTCAAACAGTCAAGGGTCATCGCTATGAACCACCAAGAGCAAATGAAGAGGTCTGCTTTATATCTTGAGTTTTTAGATGAATCGCAAAGCGGGATCAATGACTGTTGATTGTTGGAGAGATATCACTTAAATTTACTAAACCTAAATGCAAGTTCAATATCATTTAGGCCATATAAAGCAGGAGAAAGATGATTAGAAACACTAGAAACAAATGAGACACTTAAAATTTAATAGTTGAACTATAGGTTTTCAAGATCACATATGATCTGGAAGGACAAACATATTGCAATGGAATAGTTGCTGACCTTGGCAAAGATCACTCATACATCAATAACCATGTTGGTTAACACGGATAACATTCTGCTGACTCATGGAGATATATATACATTTACACGTGCACGTGCCAACCTCTTAGCGCGGGGCAAACTGGACCTCTAAATACAGCCTCGCCCCAAAAATCATCAGCCTTCCCTTCCCAAATTTCAGTCAAAGAGTCTTTCAGAACCCACGTAATCAATCAACAGATCACATAATCTTAAGACCTACAACACATCTTCCATATCATATCTGTCTTTACAGGCATTTTTGGGTTGGACGGTTTACAGCTAGAGGAATAGCGAGAAAGTTTGCCAGCATGTCAGACCGCGAGTTTAACAGTAAGTCACAACGGGACCTTTCTTTGTGGAATTTAAGAGCGAAAGCGGTTGCTATTCCGTTACGGTTTACTCTCCTAGAAGAAATCACCAGATTTAAGGGAGAAGAGCAGGTTCTGAAGTCGTGACGACGTCCTAGGATTATTTACTGTGGTATCGCTTGACGCGTCGAGTCTGCAAAGCCAAGGGTTTCATTTACCCAAACAGCTTGGATTGTTCATGGACCAAAGCGGATTTTCCTCAATCAAGTCCAAGGCTGCATAGAATAGCATCATTGCTTTTTTATCTAGCTCCACTAGAACCCGCTTTCCTCCTTCCAACTTTTGACATCTCTAAGAGACCACCTCAAAGAGAACAAGGCTAACATGTTTCTTTTCAGCAAACGATGATTTATCTCTTCCAAAAGGTATTTATATGTATTCATCTGGTCGATACGCTCGAGTCTTGATTTATATCAAAATCTTAGTGCCAAGTATTGCAGCTTCCCAATCCAATGCTAGATACTAGGCCATGTTTTATTATCACATATCCTCGTTGAGTTTAGAGCGCTACACTTCAGAGCGAACTTGAGGAACGCGCTGCTCTAATCTAGACCACTTTTTGGGACCTAGAAACTAGTGCTTCGCTTTGGGGTAGAGCCTCAAAAGCGAAACCTCAGTTCTTCTCTCAAATCAGTCAGGTTATGCAGATATTCCGTACAAAAAACTACACAGAGATACCGCTATAAAAGATGACTTGGGGTTTTCGAACCCATGGCCTCATGTTGTCGCAAAACATCAGTTCGAGAAAAACATAGCTAACATTCTCATAGCCACCGTCCAAAAGATCGTGACCGAGATCCTCCCACCGTCATCCGGTCTTGCCTTCGGTAAAGATGCTCGAGATTTACTCATCGAGTGCTGCGTCGAGTTCATAACGCTGATATCATCTGAGGCAAACGAAATCAGTGAAAAGGAAAGCAAGAAAACCATCGCATGTGAGCACATCACCAAAGCTTTGGAAACACTAGGATTTGGCGAGTATGTACACGATATTCAGGAAGTTGCAGGAAAACATAAGGAAGAGCTAAAGGTATAACTCTCCCCTTGCCAAACAAAATAAGATGTCGAAGATGCGAGGCTAACTAATCAACAGGGACGCGAGAAGAAGGCAAACAAATTAGAGCAGAGTGGACTATCTACAGAACAGTTACTTGCCATGCAAGAGGAGGCTTTTCGGGATGCGGCTCAACGCCATGGATAATCCGACTTTATTACTATTTCTTGCATTTCGTCTCGCTAGGGTTGGTTTGCATGGGGGGGGGGCGTTGGCATAGGCTTATGGGGTATTCCAGAATAACAAATCATCACAGCGGCGTATTGCCATGTGGCATCTCAACTATAAAGTTTTCTAGTGTTTTCAATATCTTTGTCTCACTTCTCAATTATAGAGCGATATATTGCACCACTATACACAACTGACCGAGCGCTAGATTCTATCAAGGCTAGACATCAAGCCTATCATTGGCTATCGAGCATCATCTTAACGCCTACCAGTACATTGCCTTCTGACAGCCCGGGGCTAATGGTAATAAAGTATAACTGACAACTTATACAGAAAGGTAAAAGTATAGAGAGTAAACTTTCTTCAGCCTTGAGAATCAAACATCAACAAGATTCTTTAGAAGATTGCTTTTTTGATCAGATTTACTACGAGCTTTCGCAAAATCGTTTTCCTTAATGTCTAATTCTGCTGTGACTACAGTTGTTAGAGAAAGTAAAGTAACTTCTTCGAAAGCTAATAGGTTAAAGTATGCTCTTAAGCTATATCTAAATAACAGAATGCAGTACTAAAATATCGAGCATCATTGATTTGGTGTCATCACGCCTTCAATTGTCTCTTCAACTTCAGAACCATCCCAAACCAGCACTTTACCCCTACCCATTTTTCTCCCCTCTTCCCGACTACACCTGATTCCAAATCCGCCTTTGCAATCGCCCTTTCGCCAGCATCCCCCTCAATATCAAATCCCCATTTCTGAGCTTCCTCAAGAACCTCCTGGACCTCATACACGTAACTTTGTCCCTGGACCTTGACGCCTGTCTCGTCATCCACAAATCCAGCTTGGCTCTTGCGCCCCATTTCCGCATGCATGTTTGTTAGTACGACGACTCCGCCATCATTCTTCAGGAGGCTTTTGACGGCCCGGAAAAACGCTTCGAGAGGGAGGTGTTCAAGGACGAGCGTAGAAAGTACGAGATCAGCAGTGCCGAGATATTGAGGTGAAAGCTGTGAGTCGAGGGCGTTGAATTCGTGGAATGTGATCGCAGGTGGGCCTTCAAGAGAAGAAACAAGGGAGCTACAGCGGGAACGGGCGATAGAGAGCATGGATGAAGAGAGATCCAATGCCGTTATTTGGGATATTGAAGGCGTGAAGCCTGGGGAGAGGAGTTTCACGGTGTTGCGTCCCGTGCCGGAACCTAGTCTGTGTAATGTTAAGGCTGATGTGGGAGCGGATCATTTGAAGGGAGGCTTTACAGCTCTGGAAATACGAAGCAGTGAGGGAACATACTCAGTGATATTTATGGGCTTGGACGGTGGAAGGAGAGCAAATGCTTCTGTGAGCAAGGTTGGTAGGAGATGGTCATCGAGAGCTTGGAGGATGTTGCCATCTATGTCGTAAACCTATTCCATATTAGTTAAAGACTCCTGCATGTTATATTGGTTGTGTTGGGTTTTCGCCAGACGCTCATATAGAGAGGTACTGGGATTAATTGTCTTGAATACTGAGCTGTATCATCCTCGTTACAAAACTTGACTCTGGAGGAAAGAATAAAAACGTAGAAATTTCGAACAGAACACAGGATGCTTAAAGCTACTCAAAGTGAAATTTTACTCCACATACCTTGGCCCACCGATCGTACAACTCAGTAGTCGAGACCGACTGAACCGGACGAGGAGTGGAAGTGGACATAATGGCTATGGTGTGTTGGGCTTTGGATAGGCGATATCAAATTAGATAGGGTGTGTTCTGAGTATGAATTAGCGTGAAGTATCTACTTATTTACAAGATGGTAAATCAATGGTGTGATATAAAAAATAGATCAACATCCGACGAATTAATGAGGTGGCGGTGACTCATGCTAATACTTTTGATCTGTTACGCCCTTCACGCCTGATCAATATGAACCATCACTAGAGGTGTATGAATTTGCAGAGTTCTGCCCAGAACTGTGATATGAAACTCGGATTTGAATAAGTTAGATAATTTTTCACCATAGAGTATTTACTTATTAAAATCAAGCCTTAGATGAGCACAACAGTGACAACACACTAAGTTCCACAACCGGACTTCAGGGGAGAACTCATGTTGGTGTTGGCACTGGAATTTCTATCAACTCTAGGAATATAGCCGATATATCAATGAATCAATACTTCTCGAGCATTTGTATAAATCTAAAATAATAAGCACTTCATTGCCTTTTGTATTTGTCTGATTTATCTGTTTGACGATAGAACACTGCTTAGTCATCTGATCAATCTGAACGCCACCACATTATACTTTTAGGACTGGTGGCTCTGCGGGTGGAGGTCCATACAGCTGTCAAAATCACCCAGGCTGCTGAGTCTAAACTAGCATGTCTTTCTACCAAGTTCACGAGCGAGAGGGAAAGAGCAGCTAACTCTAAGAATCCTCCTGGGTTATACTATAACTTGTCAAAAATTGATATACCAACACTCTACGAATGGTTAGTATATCTTCTCTCGCAGCACGTGACCATAACTTAATGGCCATAGCACTTCAACTGTGACGCCGGTGGAACTATAAATTTGGATTGAGATCCCTCGGAATCTCCGCCTGAGACAACCGCGTTCTCCTAAGTCATACTATACTCCACAACGAGAAACACATCCGGCGTGGTACAATGGGTATCCTCAAGACAAATGTGGGCGGAAAGGGTTAGAGGAGGAGACGAGAGGTAGTTATTTTCCGCCAACCTTGAGCTGAGATGATGCTTTTCAAGTCAATTCTAACACAACCAGGGACACGGCCAGATACCTTTTTCTCCATGGCCGTCTGACAGATCTCACTCAAATGCTCCTCTGTAACGGTCTCTCCTTTCTGGTAGTTGTTCCCCACTTCCGCGGAGTATACCCCAAAGAGGACAATCCTTGTGGCTCGTGCCCTGCAACAGGAACCGCGAATCCAATTCCAATCTCCAAGCAATTTGTTTCCTCTCGTGAGCAGCGGACTGGACTCTCCAATAGCGTATAACCTATACGCATATCTAAATAGTATCAAACAATTCATCTTGCAGTATCTGGGACCACCCAGTGTTTCATAATGCCGAGCAACGGCAAGCCCCTCAATGGGCGTTTCGAACTACCAGCGCTCGCCCCGATAAACTTCAACCTCACCGATGGAACCGATATTCCTCCTCCCCCAGATTCCCCCGTCGAAGAAAAACCTCCCCCTCCTTCAGCCTCCAAGCCAGTCGCACCGCCAATTACAACGCCCTCCTCGTCAAACACCCACGATGCGCCGTTCGATGGTCGAGGACGCCAAAGCGACATTCCTCCTCAAAGTCCCGCCTCGTCAACCAGACCAGGCAGTATTCGACGATTCCTGTCGCGGAAGTCGCTGAATTCAAATTATACCAATGGCACCAACCACAATGAGTCGTTGGAGGATTTGCATGCGCGACCGGAGAGCCCGAGTAGTTACATGAATGGAGCACCGCCATTGAAGAAGGCGAGGAGTGGCAGTTGGTTCAGAAGACTCGGCAACAAAAACCGCTCAAGTGTGATCTATGAAAATGAGAACAAGCCACAGACGCCAGAGAAGATGGGCCCTCCACCACCAATGCTTCCCGAGCTTAATCAGTTGAAAGCTAAGGTCCAGGGGGATGAGGAAGGTAGCTTGGGTGCGGACGACATGTTTAAAAATATTAAGTGAGGATGAGCGGTGGCTTATAATGGTAAGTGATTCTTTCTTTACGCTACAGTTATTACAGATGGAAACTTACCGGAATAACACTAATTCGCTGTTTAGGATCAATAACCCACCCTGTAATGGTACATCATAGCCGATGTGCGTCAAACCTTTCTATGCGATATGGCTGTATGTCGGAACATGGGATACGACGGGGTTGGAAAAATGGGAGATAATACCCTGCTCGAGAGATGGGCGCAATCGTTCACTTTTCCTTCGGCCCAGCGTTACATACTTCTACCACTGGGTTTCTTTTATCACGGCAACCTAATGCTTATTTTCTGCCAAAATTTGTTATAGGGCAGGCCTGCCGGAGTTTCATCTTCTACCCAAAATCTTTGTTTCAACCTTAGTATTCATTAAACTGTTCTTCTATGTATATATTCATATATATGGTGTTGGAGGAAACCTCAACCTCATAAGAAGGTCATTACATATTTCTTCTAATAAAATCTGTTGTGGTTGAAGAGCCACTGCATCCAAAGAACGCGAACGAAAGAGTGTTGTTTCTTAAATCTTACGATTCAGTAGCTAAGTTCCTTTAAAGTCTATGAGTTGACCTGATGGCACAAACTTGCAATGAGAATCTGAATATTAATTATTTCCACGGTCCATTGTTCATCAATGGTTAGCAGAAAGAGCTCATGGACCCCTAAATATTTCATGCTCCACATACATTCCAAAAACGTGGGAAAGCCACGTGAACGCCCCTGTAGCTCCCGCGGCCCGACGTCACCAAACATCCATCTAGAAACGCAACCAAACTTCTTCCTTATCCCTCCTCACAACATAATGTTTCTCCCACGCATTTTACGGGCGAGCAGTAGCTCTGTTGCTTCTATTTCTCGGGCATTGGCTCCCACATGCAGTCCTACATTAATATCTCGGCGTTATAAGTCTGGTCCTTACGGCTATACACAAGCAAAAGCACTCGTATATTCAAAATATGGCGAGCCCGCAGACGTCCTCTCGTAATTCTTCAATTCCTTCCATTGTGCTTGAAACTAACATGAAGTTAGACTACACACACATTCTATCTCCCCTTCTTTGCCAAACAATACGGTTCTCCTCCGTGCACTCGCAACTCCCATCAATCCTGCCGATATAAACCAGATCCAAGGTGTCTACCCAAGCAAACCGCCCTTCACATCTCTACTAGGCACGGCCGAACCCTCTGCCGTAGCTGGAAATGAAGGTTGTTTCGAGGTTCTGTCCACTGGGTCGGGCATAAAGTCCGTCTCCAAGGGCGACTGGATAATCATGGCCTCCACATGTTTCGGCACCTGGCGTACCCATACCCTCGCCGAGGAAAAGGACGTGTTGAAGATCAATAAGGAAGGCTTGACGCCAATACAAGTTGGGACTGTGAGCGTAAATCCCTGTACGGCATATAGAATGTTAAAAGACTTCGAGGAGTTGAGGGAGGGTGATTGGTTTATCCAGAATGGAGCAAATAGTGGCGTTGGGAGAGCGGCGATACAGCTGGCGAAGAGGTGGGGAGTGAAGTCGATCAACGTCATCAGAGATCGGCCGAATGAGGAGGAGACGAACAAGATGAAGAGAGAGCTGGAGGAGCTAGGGGCGACCAAGGTAGTTACGGAAAGTGAATTAATGGAGAGGGGTTTTGGAGATCAGGTTAAGGAATGGACGAATGGTGGGAGGGAGAAGGTCAAAGTCGGGCTGAACTGCGTTGGCGGTAAACCTACCGGAGCGATGGTCAAGTGTCTCAGCCATGCAGGTCATTTAGTAACATATGGAGGCATGTCGAAACAACCAGTCATGCTACCGACTGCAGCTTTGATATTCAAGGATATGAAGTTCAGTGGATTTTGGGTTAGTAGATGGAGTGATGCGAACAAAGAAGAGAAGAAGAGAACGGTAGATGAGGTTTTGGAGATGACGAGACTGGGCATGTTCAAGGATATTCCAGTGCAGCAGTTGACCTGGGACTGGGGAACAGAAGAGAGCGTGCTTAAGGATGCCGTTTCGGGGACACTGAGTGGATTTAGGAGTGGGAAAGGGGTATTTGTATATGGTGACACATGAGAGATCTGAGATATCTTCAAATCCAAACCACATTATTACACAAACTAGAATGCTTCAGATGCCGTGGTCTTGTGGTTAGTGAGTCAAGATTTATATGCTACTGGATGAGTAATGCGATAAAGTAACTATGATGTTAAAATATATGTTCCTTTAATGAATTCTTCACTAACTACAGATAGATCTCTATTCATTCTATGTCAAGCCATAGTGCGTCAAAAACTCTTCAAAAGCTTCTTCATCCTCCACATTGACCAGAAATTCCTGTGCAGGGGGGATAACTGTACATCCTAAAGCAGCAATTCCTAGCTATAAACTCATCATACAGGTTAGAAGATCTCAATTTTTATCTCGCGAGAAGAGTAAGGTAGAAGTGTCAAAGGAGAAGAGAAACGAACCAGGTTAATGCCAGTACAGCAGACAGGATTCCCGCAGTGTACATACGTACCATCCGTTGAAGACCCTAACTTGAAATTTAGCAATTTGGCCTCTTCTCAATCCTAAAACCAATTTTGGTATACATAAAAGAAGTACATCCCAGCTTGACATTGATACCAAGAGAAGTAACAAGACACGTTAAAGAGGCACCCAATCCCTCGTCATCGGATGCGCAACAGTACGCATTCTTTATCTTACAACTCTCAGGGTCTTTCGCAGGATCGTGCGTACTAATATCTTTTCTTGAAAGTGTTCCTCAGCAGTTCGTCTTGCAATGCGCGGTTGGCATGCTCCAAGGTCCAAGAAGCTTCCTGATAGAAGTAGTTGTGCAGAAAACCAACGAGAAATAGATGTGAGGCGCATTTTAACGATGAGCTTATGATCATCTGAAAGGTACACGCACCATCAGGAGTAGGAGTACCAAATGTTACTATGTTACTTATACGTTTTTCATACATGCCGGTCTGGCAAAAACAAGGTACAACATCTAGATCTATCACAAATTAGAAGCAAGATATCGGATCTCTGTATCGTCAGAGGCGTATATTTCTCCCAGTTTAAGCTGAAAGTTAGCTGATCTGTCACAATCAAAGATTCTAGACCTTAGATACAACATATATAAAGTAGGAAGCTACACCAGATTAGGTCTCCTGGCCTTTGTTTAAGTTCCTGCGAGGCTTGACTTCTAAATTCTTGTGCTGAAGTCAAATTGAATCTACAGATCTATTGATGTTAGCTTGGATATGATCTTCTTACTTATTATCTGTTGATTCGGTAAACATCATATTTACAGATGAAACGCAACCTAATCGTCTAATACAAGAATTTCAAGAATGCTGCTACTCAACTTGTTCACTATGGCTATCCTGTTCTCCCTAAACTCACGGCATATAGATGGGTGATCGAAGCCTTTAGTAGGGGAATCTACCGAGCACGAGATCTCCCTGCGAGCTGCTGATGATTCCAACAATCTGCGTTGCTACAATGCGGTGTCAACGCCGGCGAGAATACTCTGGCGATTCTCGGGGGGCGGTTGTCCCCAAGGTGACATATATGAGAGAACATATTTTGAAGATGGGACTTCACTTGATTTCTGCGGTAGACGTGTTGCGGCCAAACAGTTCACAGAAGTACAACGATACTGCGAAGCTAAGCTCAGTCCATCGGGTTACGCTCGTCGCACCAAAGTTGGCAAAAGGGTTGAAAGTTGAAGCGCTGTCGTGTTGTCTAATGGGCGTGCAACTGTGTACAAATCCAAATTATCTTGAAGCTCTGTGCGATCAATGTGGCGGACATATTCGCGGGGATGGAGCTTGTGAGGCTACCTCTGCTTGCATCTTTACAACATACGATAGCGTTGATGATCACCACCAGCAAAGCGGGCTTGCGCATCGAACTGTGGAGGATGAAGTACATTTCGTATATAACTCGACAGCTGGGACAGATGGATTGCAAGTCATTTCCCACAAACATATATCGGGGGGTGTTGCTTCAATTGCAGGGACAAAGGGTTTAGCTGCTGTTGACGGTCTCTCCAAATCAATGTAAGATGCTTTTTGGGCATTTTACTAGCAGGTGCAGGCATATTATGAGGTTCAGGATTAAAACTTCAAGCTGGGGAATTCAATAACGCTGTTATCCTTATTAACTAGCAAGAACAAAACTGATGAAAGATTGCTACTCAAGAACTTCGAATAGAGATCTTACTTGAGAGCCGGATACTAGTTTTCAGACAGCTTAGTATGCTATATCAAGGGTGATTACAAATATTGCACCTCCAATTCCAGAATTCGTGATTCAGCATCTAGTATTCCATTATACAGTTGTAGTAAGGGTAACAAAAGGGGTAAACAAACCGCCGCCCTCAGGATCCAAAAATTGATTCACTTTAAGATCCATCCTATCCACAAATATGTCCTCGATACCTGAATCCGAATTTGCGTACCTGCACCAGTTAATTCAGCAAGCAGAGCAGCGCGAAATTTTATATTAGGAGTATCGACCATTGGATGCCTGCACTTATTTACCTCTTTCAGTAAGCAACCAAACACCAAGAACGCGATCTTTGTTGAAGTGTTATGAGTGGTTCGTTTGGGCAATTTGATCAATACTAGAGCAGTTTGAAGACCGGACAAGTGACTTGCGCATTGAAATTCGAATAAAATTAGAAACGAAACCACATCTAGGATCTAGCATATTTTGGGGGATGTCAACAAATATAAGTCAACATAATTTGTCTGACTTGAAGGATGACGAAGACTCAAAAGTGAAATCAGGTCTTGTGAGGTCAAGCAAAAAAAGTCGACGAGGATTGGTAAAAATATATTCCATATGGCATTTCGCTAAAAGCGCTCAGTAATTTAATAGTATACAGCTTCAGGTATCACTTGATGTACATAATCATACAGGACATAACATCCCTACTCCCAACAAACTCCATCCATGCATAATATACATCATCACTCCACTCTCGTGGGGATTTTAACCTGCGCTCTCTTCCGATCCATAAGCGGCATGCCATAACGCCATCCAACGCCATGGGTTCCTCTGCCGTCTTTGCCTGCATTGTCGACATTTATGTCCGTGAATCTAAACTCCCACCGACGTGTGTCTATAGCTTTCACTGCACCACCTCTCTTCTTCTTTTCACGTCGTAATCTTTTGACTTCAGCTTCGGCATCACGTTCCGCTTGCCTTGCTGAGATTTCTGCAGGCGTCATACCTGCTCGGGAGTCTTTGTGCATGAGAGCGAGTTCAGGATGTGGAACTCGGTCATCGGCAGGAAGAAGATTGTCATCAAACACTTTTGCAGCATCGGCACGAGTGAACACTCTAGACTCGGATGTAGGGTGGAATATTTGAGGACCAGTAGCTGGGTGTATAGGAAGATCATTGATAGATTCATGAGGCTGCCAACCTTTCTTCAATCTCTTTTCCTTGTCTGGCTCAAACTGTGTGACAGGAAGCATACCCATTACTGCCTTTGCATATGGCTTGGCTAGTTGTTTGCCCTGTGATTGAGTTAGCAGATGCTATCAAAAGTATATGACTTTGTAGTAGTGGAGAGTAAATTTTCAGAGAGGCTCGCATGCTATATTTTGTAACCATGTAGATGTCTTAAAGACTAATCGAATTTATATAATCATCATAAAATTTTGGGGGAAATGTAAAACAATGACAACTTACTATTCGGTTCCATTCCTTTTCTATTTCCTTCAGTCGTACAACCGCTCCAATTCGACTCATCTCAACTCCGAACTCGGTACTAGCATCTCTGACAGAAAACCCCTCGACCATAATAGCCTCCCATATTTTTTCTTTCATTTCGTCGCTCAGCACAGGCTGACTCACGAATGCAGGGTTTAAAGGAAATGGTCGTAGGTCTCTAGTCGTTTCCGCAGGTACCTTTGATGCCTCACGGCCATGACCACCTTCGGCTTTACTATCACCATCTGGTTTTTTATTTCTGGCCTCAACGACGCGTCTCAAACGCCCTTCATTAGTGTAGGCACCGAGGTAGTTCGTATGACCATCAGCTGGATTTCTGAATGCTGCACCTTGTGAACCAAGCCATCGCCATAATTGAGCTCGAGCTCGGGTTACTCTTGTGTATGCATCGTGTCGTGAAGTAGCTGAAAATGACCGCGATTGCGCGGCTTTATAAACTGATTTTGTACATATGGAGACAGAAGATTGAATATGTGGAGAGATTAATGAAGGTGGCATAGTCGGACTACTCAATCGAATGGATGCATGAAGAAAGTAAGGTGGTCAAGAGTTGATGTCGATTGAGGTGGAAGCTCAAGAGAAAAAAAGCTAGACTAAAGTTTAGCGAGCCGCCTTGAGTCACGTGTATGCCTCCCTATTTATCTAATGTATGCTCAATCAGATTTTCCCAAAACACAACGAATAATGCTAAAGAGCTCTCATTGACAAAGCCAAAAGTTGAGGAAGATATGCTTATCATTGATTTTCTACCAAGCTGCGTGATTTATCGAAGTTAGATCTGTTTGTAACCATGAATAACCCCCTATAAAGTATGCTGAACGTTCCGATGGATAGCTGGTGCCTCGACTATGAGGTTTGTCCGAATCTTATCAACCTCTTCCTTTGTTAGTCCGCACTTCTCAATCATGTAACCCTCAGGACCGCCGAACTTTTCCCTGATTATCTTCAATGTGGCCATCATAGCCTCTGACCTTTAAGATGGTTAGCAACACCAGTGAGCAACTGAGCAATGGCTTGACTCACTTTGAACCGACCATACTGATGGCACCAGCCATATTGCCTTTTAAATTTGGATCATTTACTAGATGCTTGATAACAGTCTCCTTCCATTCACTTGGAAGGCCAATCTCTGTTAAAGCATACTCCTGAGCAACCACCTCGTTCGCAACCCCACAAAGAGAAAGGACCAAAGCGCATATTACACCCGTACGATCTTTTCCAGCAGTACAGTGAACCACCAATGGTTGTTCCGGCTGGTTGGCGAGATGAAGTAGAATTGTTCTGTAAGATGATGGAGCACCGCTCTCCAGTATAGAGGCGTAAGCTCGAGTAAAGCCCTAGTCATTTGATTAGCAACTCTGAAATTATTGCATATTGTTGTCTTACCTCAACTCCACCAAAATAATCTTTAAATCTCACAGCGAGTGCCTCTGGAGAATAATCCATATCTTGAAATACTGGAACAAAGACTCTCTCGCAACCTTCCCATTCCTTTATGCCCCCTCTTCCAGCCGCAATATGCCTCTGGATTTCAGTATTTGATCTGAGGTCGTAAAAGTGAGTAATTCCAAGTCTTCTGATCGTCGCAATCCCATCTTCGGTAATTTGAGTTGGCTCTGCACATCGGTATAGAACCCCAGTCTTGATAGACTTGGAGGCAGCGGGATACCCTCCAATATCTCGAAAATTGTGAATTCCATTAACTTCTATAAACGGGGGAGATGGTAGGACAGCCGGGGCTTGCTCTACCGAGATTCTTGCGGTCATGTTCTATTAAATTTATATTAGATGCTGTAATATGGAAACTTGATCTGTTATCTTGAACCAGGAGCTTACTATATGACTACACTAATTCTTTGGGCAGTAATGTCATTATCTAAACAAATTTCTATTTTTATAGACGATATGAAAAGGGGGGGTGGTTTTGGGTATTTTGCCTCGGCTCTTAGCGGTTCCACTTTCTTATTAATATGCACAGAATGAATCCAACCTTAGCTGTTATTGTACAACAATTTCCAACCCACCGGCACCGGCACCGACTATAAGGAATATTTCAAAGCATTTTGTGAGGGTGTTGCCGCCGCATATCCCACTCAGCAATCGATTTATATATCCACTGAATACTAATGAATAAGCCACCACTGAACTCCGCAACCAAAGACGCCATCATGCCCTTCATCGATGAACCCCAGATCTCCGTTCAAAGGGAATCAGAGGCACGAATAGAGCGTATCCGCGTGAAGAACCGACGAAAACTATATCTAGACAGAAACCCATCGTATTTCACATCTCCAGATTTGGAGCTCGCAGGTGCATCTATTTGCCACTTGTAATTCCTCCATGATAATCTAACATACACCAGATCCATTACTTTATGACCGCTGTATTAGGAGATTCCAATCTACAGAAGAGCGTGAAGCAGACGGCCGTTCCAAGGGGTATTCTGGAGTCCTAGAAGCAGATCTCTATCGTTCAGAGGCTAAGCTAGAGGCTTTAAAAGGCATAAAAACAACGTCTGATAGTGAGCCAGTGCAATCATCATCAAGTTCATCTTTACCTTTCGTCAGCTATTCCAGAGGCCAAAATGGCGAAGTCTTGCCAGAGGATCCAGATGAGATCCCAGATTCTAAAGAAGATGGGCTTGATAGATGGAAGTTTGCTATGACTATCAGATTTCTAAATGGAGAAGATGAAGACTTTGATTATGAGGAGGTGGATAAGAATGGGGAATGGGATCTCATTGAAAGAAAGGAAGAAGAGGATCGATGGTTTGATGAAGAGGAGCCAGAATGGGATGGCAAGGACGCCGAGGACGTTAAGAGTGGCGAGACTGGTATACAAGACTACTAATAGATCGAATCTAGAAGCCTCTGTGACTATTTGGAGAAGCTGGCCTTCGTATTAACGGACAGAAACTATACATAATAACTTGTTATAGTGGAGAGGATTGATGTTCCAAAACTCAACTTCATGAAAGAAGTTTACAAGTGCTAGGGAGAATCTCTAACCTAGTGATGACAGACATCCACAGCACTATAAAGTTAAAATTGAACGTGGAAGCTAGTACTAGGCTGTAGAAATTGGAGAATAAGCTGCTGATCGTTGTATTATATGCTGTTGCACATTTTGAAGAGGTAATGGTATAGAAAGACACATGCGAGAGTAGATATAAAATCCGACCAACAAAAATAGGTTACCTATATTTCAACATAGGTTTCGGTTGGCAGGGGTTTTCATTTCATATACTGTCAAGGTGTTTTATAGGGAATTGACGATATGAGAAAGATTATGTATGTCAATTTTCAAGGCAGCGCTCAGCTTGATCCCATGACGAGGAGTTGGATCACGAGTGGTACATAACGACTGTCACCTGGAAATCCTTAACCTTACATAAGCGAATGGGGCAAGGCTGTGAATCTCCAACTTTGGGTACAACACTATTTTAGGTTAACAACAGACCAGACAGTATACCTGCTTTTCATTATAATTGCTGCTTTTCGTATCTAATCCAAAATATACCAAGTTATTCTGCAGACCGACTTGTATACTACTCTTGACATCGATAAACTGCTCACTGGAAGGAATCAAGACAACTACCCCGCCAACGTCATCATGAACTTCATTCATAGCACTCTTGACAAAGTTAGGGAATGGGCCCCTGTGTCACACACTTCTACTTTCCGTACAAACGGTCAGATAACCCCCGAAGAGTTCGTCGCGGCTGGAGATTACCTTGTATATAAGTTTCCAACCTGGTCCTGGGCCGATGCTTCACCTGAAAGCAAGCGCGCAAGTTATCTGCCCGCTGGGAAGCAGTTTTTAGTGACTCGTGGCGTACCTTGTCACCGGAGGCTCGACGAAAACTTTGCGGGTGATGCAGGGCAGGACGAAACTATGGTGGGGGATGGGGAGGATTTCAGAGGTAAGTCCCTGTCTAATCTAAGATGCAGTATGTGCGGTAGATTGCTGAGTATATTATAGCTTCAGGAGGACACTCAGCTGGGGATGACGAAGATGGCTGGCTAAGAACAGGAGGTCTCGCTGCTAGTCAGGAGGCTAGAGCTCGAGATGTACGAACCGTTGATGAGAGTGGCAATATGGGAGAGCGAGAAGACGACGAAGATGATATACCTGATATGGAAGATGAAGAGGACGATGAAGAGGCTATCATTCGTGATCCCAAGGGTGAAGCGGACTCGTATGGACCCCGAGACTATGGTGTTTGAAGGATATATGCTAACATCATTAGATCACGTCGAACATATACTATTTACATCGCATACACCCCATATTATCGCACTCCTCGGCTTTACTTATCCGGATATCTCGCTGGTTCACAGCCACTACCACCTCACCTCATGATGGAAGATATTGTAGGAGACTATAAGGACAAGACCGTTACTTTAGAAGACTTTCCGTACTTCAGCAACAGCATTAAGATGGCATCCATTCATCCATGCAAACATGCAAGCGTCATGAAGACTCTCCTTGACCGTGCTGACGGGGCTTTGAAGATCCGACGTGAGAAACTAAAGCAAGGAAAGCTCGCACCTGGAAGTAAGGATGTGGGAATGGAAGGTCTGGTGGACGACCTTTCAAAGACAAAGCTGGAAGATAAGAAGGCAATTTCAGAAGGTATGAAAGCCGGTGGGAATGGTAATGACGAATGGGAAGTCTTACAACATGACGCTGTAGGACAGGACGAGGAGGTAGCTATTCGAGTTGACCAATATTTGGTCGTTTTTCTCAAGGTACGTTCGTAGCCCACGTCGACATGTGTGACACAGTGAGACATTCAGAAATACCTAACTCTGAAGATAGTTCATGGCAAGCGTAACGCCTGGTATCGAGCACGACTTTACAATGAGTCTATAAGTGTCTGTTTTTTTCGGACTAGAATTATGAATAATGGAGGTCATTTGGGCGAAATTGGAGTCCGGAGCGGGAATATGATGCTGCTAGGTAGAAGAATAAATCTGTCATATTCAAGCATTTCACTGAACCTCAAAGCTCAAACCACAGGATTCTACCAAATATCGCGGTGAAACTAATACTTGACATGGCTAGATCAACTCTAGCAAGAAAAGTGCCGACAGATGCTACAGTCTACAACATAGAAGTCATAATTTCTCATCTTACACGTAGAAATACTGGCAATTATAGCGTAACTTATCTCGTGTACACATACATTTACGCTATATGCAATCTCTGTAAGGCTGGTGCCAGAAACTAGCGAAGCATAACTAGGTTGTGGGTACGTAAAAGAATTCCTAGTCTGACACATACACCTAAGTGTGTTAACTGCTACATACGCAGTTGATATTTTCAGTTAATCTAAGTTGGCAAGTCGCAACTGTGCATAATTTCTTCACATCTCAAGGTTAGCACAGGCTTCTTTAGCTGTACCTAGGCGGCACAATTACTAAGTATTGCCCACCATTTCTTCTTCACTGTCCATTTACAGCATTCATTATATTCGTACACCCACCGCCCGTGGCGAGCTTTGTGATAATCAACTTCGCCCTTCTCGTCGTTTATCCTATCAACCACCAGCTGCACGCTTTGGAGGATATATCTTCTTCCCTCGAGATTCATACCCACCTCTTTGGGGGGTATATCCATATAGCGGGCTCTCCATTTCCGCGATTGGCACTTGCATCATTGGGGGAGCACTCCAGTGACCGACCTGATTAGGTCCACGGGATGTATGATTGTTGGCACTTGCTGGTGATTGGAATGCGGGGGCGGAAAGCAGCTGGTCTTTGGGCGGCCTTCGATTTTTGAAATAGTAAAGGGCGAGTGCAACTGCCATAAGGAACACAACTGCCGAACTGATTGCTATTCCAGCAATCGCACCAGCACTCAGCTGAGCAGGCTTTTCTGTAGAGGCAACGTTCTTACTTGTTGAGTCATCTGTGAACTGCGGTGCAGCAGCTAACGTGGTAGAGCTGTACCCAGGTAAAGATAGAATCGATATGATCTCGGAGGTTGAACTTGGTGTTGCAAAGGATGGAGTTGTGGTCTTAGTTACTTGAGTAGCTACACTGGACGAATATCCACCAGGTTGAAGATTGGCGTATGCAGCACAGTCGGGACTTGGAGCGGCCAGTGGGCAACTCTCATGTTGGCACAAAGAGAGCAACTGGGGACCTTGTGCTGGATTAACGGTGATTGGAGGTGAGCACCGAACATTGAATTGGCTATTCAGATTTGTGACGAATGTCTGGCTGTCTTGCTGCGAAAACCCAAAATATGCTGCCGAATGGCCTAGCTGATTTATGAAATGACCTAAGCATGTGTAATTAAGATCCATGTACTTGTGAACATATGCCAGACTGAGCTTCTGACTTCCTCCAGTTTCTCCTGTAGGGGGTGGCTTTATAGGAAATGAACAGCCGAATACGTGGCTGAAGGCAGTAAAGAAGTGATTGAACAGTCGACTAAAGCTTGTCAGCAGTCTTTCAGACCGAGCGAGGTACACGAGACTTACTACTCATTTGTTGTGTTTGATATAACGACATTTTGCGTCACTCCGGTCAGAAAGTCTGTCAGTGGCTTTTTACCACCTCCGTCAAGCCAGTCAACTCCGACAGGTGCATTGTTTAAGTTTGTTGAGTCCTTTGAACCATTAAACCAGCCCTGCAAATCGATATATTGGCCATCGAAACTCCCTGGATTCAGGATTCCGGTCAACTCAGGCCCGACATCTTTTATGTTCGTCGGGCCAGCAAACGCAAGCGATACAACGTTCTTGATCAATCTTGCCTGTGTGGTTTCATTGCTCTCTTCATATAGACTCCCAGCATAGTAATCGCACAACGAGGAGTTATTTGGACGCTGAGCCAGGCTCAACCCGAAGGAGAGAGCTAGAGCTATGAGCATTATCGAGCATTATCGAGCATGGGAGATGAAAACATGGATAGTGTGATTCACGGAATTCGCTGCACGGTAAACCACAGATCGGAGGAGCAGAAGGATCCTTTGTATGCTTCTTATGGCTTCTGATATTAACTGTCAGCCTTGGAAAGTAGAGATCTGCCTCGCACCAATAGCTCAAGGTATACACCAGGTAAGCAAGCCTCACCATTTCCAGCAGCAAAATTACCCGAATCGTTGCATGGCTCCCAGAACGTGGTCACGGAGCTGGAGGTGAATGCCAGTAATTTCATCGACCCATCTCGCTAACGACGCCAAAAAATACTGTCCCTACCAACTGGTAGCATATCGTCATAGGCGATCAGTAGTATGGTATCTATGGGGGTGATTCTCGTAAGAGTGGTCAACAGGCCTTCAAAATGGCCTGATCACTGAGCTTACGCATAGGAACACAAACATAATGGCTTATTCAGGTACAATTCATTAAGCAATGAGGCATCTAAGCACGTATGCAGGCGCTATCAAGAGGAGATGCAAGACCGCCACATTAAGAAGGCTTAGCAGAGCCATAAGAGATAGCTTTGGGGATCTTAACACTGTTTCGTTTGCTAATAGCTGCTATGAGGTTTGTTATGAGGTGGAAATAGTCTTTGCAGGGCTGCAAACCTGGGATCCAGGGTTTTTCCAAGGGGAAGCAAATGAGCCATCATGGGTGTTGGCACAGCTCAGCACAGTATTACAGCTTGGCGCCAGACATTCTTTGGTGTTTTCAGTAAGCATCGCCGGAAGTTCATCCGTTGTCGGAAAGAAGAGAGTAAAACTGGAATAAGAAACCCGTGATCTATTCTATTTTGATTACGGATAGCATGACTTCTATTTTGAACAGACAGATACATGATCATGTACCTGCCTGACTCTGACACCACGTGAACGTACCACCTAGTGCTCCACCTTAAAAGGGGTAAATGCTGTAAGCGAAGCTGCGAAATAGTTGCTGGTGGTGGTCGCGGTAACATATATATTGTATTCACACCTCCGGCACTAGAGTCTGAACTATGTAGAAGAAACTGAAATCTTCTGGTTCCTAGTTGATTGACAACAACTAGTTGACTTTTAATAAACTCAAAGAAAATCTAGCTTGAGGTCCAGTAAACCAAACCACGCAGTTTTATTTTTGGGACAAGGTTGATGAGATCTTGCCGCCCCCATATGGGGGCGACATATTTGAGTTCTAGTAATCATGAAGACTACTATCCCTAAGTTGCCAAATAGGCTACGCGCAATGAAGTCGCAGCAATTTTTTACTTATCGACTAATGAGCTGTATTTGTATTTTGAGGATATGAGTAGTTATATCATTCAAGTATTAACACAACTTGCAGAGTCATACACAACGTATATATATATTAAAAATACATTCGCGGTATGTCGCATGCAAGACGAAGAACGCCATGGCTTTTCTGATAACTTTCATTTGAATGATCTAAGACCTACTATTACATGTCTAAAGTTCTTTCCCATCCACCTTGACATCCCCAACCTTTACTCCCTCTATCCCTTGGGGTGTTTTCAATCCAAAAAACACAATCATACTCACAGCTAATACGCCCATTCCTCCAATCGTATACGCAACTTCTCTCCCAGCCCACCAATACACGCTCGTGAACAATAAGGGCCCCACCCCTCTACCAAGCTGACCCCAACTCCGTAGGTTGCCTAACTTACCACCACGCTCATCCTCACCTGCTTCAAATGATGATAGAGCATTGAGACCGGTGACCACCGTCGCGGTAGTAACTGCGAGGAGAGTCGTTGCTACATAGAGGCCAGTAACTGTAGTGATGCGTGCAAGGAGTAGGAGGGCTAGGAGACATGATACAACGCCGATGCGTACACATGTAAGAGGTGGTAGGCGACGGGTGACGCCACCTTGAAGAAGGGAGGCCACAAGACCCATGTAACCGAGTAACCGTCCATTGAGCGCTGAGGTGTACCCGAAGAGATCATATGTCATGAATGGTAGGGAAAATTCCATGCCGGAGAAGAAGAGAATGAAGCCGAGATGTGTAAGATTTAGCAGGAAATGGGAGTTCGTTCTTTGATATGTTTTCGTTTGCGTAGAAGAAACCATCTTCGCTTGTGTTTTGGATGCTGATCTGGTGGTTGCTTTGGTGGTCCCGTTTGTTGCTGCTGGAGTGCCTGCAAGTTTCGCCTCTGCAACTTTACTGGGCAATGTCTCGGGCAGACAATAATATAAGTATACTGTTTCCGTCACAATCAAGAACAGTGAAAATCCGGCGGCAGTCCCAAATGGATTCGCTGCCACTGTGCTAATCGTACTCAGCCAAGCGCCTAGGGCAGGTCCAAAGGTAAACGCGATGCTGAAACAAATGCCGACCAGCGCCATTGTAGCCCCTCGTTGTTTTTCATCCGAGATATCCGTCGCAATGGCGATTGCGAGCTGTACGTTTCCTTCCGATATACCACCGACTACACGGGACAGGAGAAAGGTGCGGAAGTCGGTTGCGCACACCCAGAGAAGGACGCTGACAATGTTGCCAGACATACTGCAGAGGAGAGCTGTACGTCGGCCATAGCGGTCGGAAAGGGTACCAATTATGGGGGAAGCAAAAGCTTGAAGGAGGCTGAGAATTTGTTAGTCAGGTTCTGTTATGTCTCGCAGTGTACACCGAGATGCTTACGAGAACAGACTTCCCAATGCGCCGCCCAAGAGCACGATGTCATATCTCGAATCAATCGGTCTTGCGAAAGACGCCTTGTATGCATTGAGGTATTGAAAGATATGCGATAGAACTGTCGGTGATTTGTTCGAAGAGGAGAACGACGTTGGCGCCTCTAAATTTCTATAAAATTCTAAAAGTTTTGGGAAAAGTGGTAATATAAATGTGAAGCTGACCTGCAACCCAGTCAGTTAGCTGTTGAACACAATCTTGGTGCCCGGGCAATGGGAACACAACGATATCACAATGTTTCTCTGCGGGAATGGCATGCTATACATACGAGATCTAGTAGCAGAGAAATAAAGACTACTCTCAAAACCCTCTTCCTCGTCGCAGGATCCACGGGTGCTGCCATGCTGTCCGTCAGGAACTGTGTATCCAGAAGATGTCAGAGCGTAACAGGCTTCCAATGGCAATTATATAATGACGAACGCGTGCAGTTCCTATAGAAGCATATAGGCTCACCCAAGATGTTTGGCAAAAAAGACAGATATCAATAAAGACAGACAGACAGGTCAGCGTGGCACGGTTTGCTGTGTGCTGATGGTGGTAGTGAGTGGTTTGAAGTGGTGCGCTCCCCAAAAAACCCATTCGTAGTGATCACCCCAGCGCTGATCATAGCTGAAAGACCCATAGAATACGGAACGCTCACAACCCCGCAGGAACTGGGCCGCAGCCTCACTTCCAAAGGGGTAAGATGCGAGCTGGTGTTGATGCCACTACGAAACCCTAGAAATAGGAACGCGATTGCTACTGGTGGGTTCATCTGCTTAGGCGTGGGTTTAAGAAGTGCTTGTTCGTTAGTCCACGGAACACTTGTACTTTGAATTCCCGAGATTAGTATATGAACGGTATGACGTCCTTGGGGGGAGATTATGGCGCTACATAGCAAGCAGATATGTGTCAAGATCTATTAACCTGGGGCGTGGTTGATTGGCACACGCGTAGAAAGCCAGACATAATAGGTAAAAATGGTTAGAATTGCTGAATGTAACGAGTCAAGGAAAACGGTGTCTTAGTCAGCAATACGGAAGCATAATGTGATAAATGTTTATTATTCGTGGTAGCTTCGAAGATGCCTCCATACTGTTGAGGCACAGATAATTTCAAATTCATGCTGGAGTCAATCCAACCAAAGTCCCTCCTCCCACCGCGAGCGTGAGAGGAAGGAACTCTCGATACGGATTTGGATCACGAGCTTCGATCGCTTTGAAAGCTTGGAGAAGCCTGATTGTTGTATATGATCTAGTTTCCAGGTCAGTTGTAAATTAATTGCCGTGAGGTAAGGAACTACATACGCTTCAGTCAACGCAAACTGTTGACCGATACAGATTCGTGGTCCTCCATTGAATGGAAGGTAGCCCCAGCTACAAGGAAGTCTCGTAAGTATTTGTCAGCTTGACTGGAACTTTAGCACCCGTACCTTTGCCTAAGCGTCTCCCATCTTTCTGGCCTGAACTCATCCGCATCTTCGCCAAAGATATCTTTCCTTCGTTGCATGACATAGACTTGATATCCCACCAACGTTCCAGCAGGTACAAAGATTGGTGATTTGCCATCAGTTCCTCCTCCAAGAGGGAGAACGGTATCAACCTTAGCTATTCTTGTATTGGCTGGAACGATAGGATGGAGTCGGAGAGCTATAAACATCAGAGTAAGTTCTCAGATATAGGGTGCGAAGACATACTTTCATTCAAACAGTACTGCAGATATCTCATGTCTTTGATCGACTCAAAAGTGGGCTGCTTCTCACCGTGACTCAAAACTTCCGTACGGAGCTTGTCAAACACATCTGGTCTCCTTGCAAGAAAGTACCACAGGTGAGCTAGTAACCCTGCAGTCGTATCTCTTCCAGCCAGTAAAATATTCAAAAGTTCATCTCGAATCTTTCGTTCACTATATCCAGCTTGTGCTAAGTGTTCTAGGAAGATGTACCTATCTGGGTTTATCTTCGCATCTCCTGCTGCAGTATGCTGAAGTGTCTTTCGGACATATGCTCCAATATATTCGTGGATGAACTCCTTGCTTTTAGTAGCCTTGCTATCTGGAATAATAGTAGCAAGCTTTCCAACTCGAGCCTGAAGGCCAATTTTTGTCATCCCGTATGTGAAAGCTTCATTGAACTCTTTTCCTTTAGTTGTGATGTTCTCTCCTCTTGTTCCTAGAATATCAGTACTCGTTCCGAACAAGAAATCCGTAGCTACAATTTGTTAGTGACCATTGCCATCTAGTAGGGATTAAATAATGAACTACCAGAATCCAGTGTAAGCATAAAGAAAAGCTCTTGCAAATCAATAGTCCCCCCATCCCTCGGAATCCTAGCGATCATCTTCGAAACATGTTCCTCGTGCACATCCAAGTCACCCACGTTCGATCTAGTAAAATTTGGTCTGAGTAAAGCTCTACTCTCCTCCCACTCCTTCCCGTCAGTTGTGAAAATTCCATGTCCGAATACTGGGTACATGGCCGCTTTTCGCCTGGGAGGTAACTGAAAGTCCTTGAAATTGGTTGCAAGTATGGCTTTGACATTCTCAGGTTCGGAAGTGTTGATCGTATACGTGCCAAGGATATTTTGGGTCCACGTATTGACGCCGCCATTTATGGCATTATAACGCCTCTTGAACTCCTCCAAAATTCCTCCCTGCTTAAGAAATTTGAGATTTTGGAAGAAGAGATCGAGCCCGAGGATTGGGTCTTTCTGTGGGTAGTGGGGAATGGGTTTACATCCTTTTGCTTTTTGAAAGAGAGCGTGTCGACGGGCTAGCGAGATTCGTCGTATGATGCTGTAGATAACATAGCTACCAAATACCAAGGACAAAATCACCACGGATGGTGAAGTCCGTTGAAAGCTTGAACTCGAAGTCATATGGAGGATAATTTGGCAAAGGAGGATACGTTTGAGCCCACAATAACTTAGCGGGGTCCGCCCTTTATATCTGTCATTTCTCGATTCGGTTATTATATACGTAGGTTTCAAGTGACAAAGACGAAAACAAGTGGCTGGCTATCACGATCACGATTACGATCACAAGCTAACCTCAGCTTGCAAGACTTCGGATGTGCATATACGTGAAATTGAATGCGCTGAGATGAACGTCGGTGCTCGTTCCCAGGGGAGAAGTAAATGGCTCGGATCAGCACGCGCATTTATATAATCTAACAAATATAGAGTTAATTGGCTCTTCCGTTTTCTAACCTGGTGTGATAACACAAGGTACAAACTTACAGCTGTTTATCTTTGTTGAACCCATCTTTGCTTCCACATCACTGCTAAGATCGTGGCTGAAGTGCGGTGCTGGATTCGGCATTGGCGCATGTTGGTATTACCCCGATGGACGGGTAAGTCTACAGTATCCTGCTTGTGACATGCAATTCACCCCACCATTCAAGAGTTTAGTTCATCGAACCATAGGCGCAAAGTTTGGAGAAGCACAGTGTTTGGCTGCAGATCGTCGAGTAAGTTATCGGCAGTTCGTACCTCGGTATAAACATCTCGTGGTTATTATATAATACCCTGTTCTTGTATCAGTTCTACCTAGTATGGCTTTGCTATCAGTCATAGCTGAAATTTAGGATTGGTGTTTGATTAATAGACCCTAAAGCTAGGTATAATTCCAGACTTGTGAGAATCTCATAGCCTACTTCAAGCCTTCTAAATTTGCTTTGATCGAAAACTATAGTCAGCTCGGCGTCTCAACCCTGCTCTCATTTTGACGATGCTTGGGGGTTTCAGTTATGCTCCATCGATAATATTTGATCTACCATAATACTTAACCAGAAGATAAGCGAGGGTTTTAGAATATTTTGGCATAAAGTGTAACGACGTTTCATTTATTTAGAGTTGGCTGAGGCCCGATTACACTAGATTCGCTTAACAGAATAATCTACCAATTGTATAAGCGACAACCTAATATTTGGTAACCGTGATTTAGCCTCAAGTTTTAATGCTGATAGTGACTAGATCATCCGTTCTACTATTTGAACTAATATAAAGGGATTTGGAAAAGTCTTTCGAGTCATCTTAGTTTACCAGTACTTAGGATTCGGTTCGGAAACCTGGCCCTATCAAGTTCAGGGATCAGGGAAATCATGCATCTGAAGCGTAGGAACACTGCACTGAGATGTCGTCTCATGGGTGTGTTGGCAACCCAAAAACTTATAGAAAACCAGAAACGTTCTATAAAATTGCCAGGATTATCTACCAAATTCCTATTATACTCGCCCCTGCACAAGTAAACTTCTAGTACCATCTATTCAACATTCTTTACACCTTCCTGCTCTACCTCCCACTTCTCTCGCCTCTTCCAGAAGACATGAGCAGCTGCCGCAGGAAGCTCTACTCCTGCCTTCGCAAATGGGCCACCTTTAACATAAGCCACATCTGGGTTCTCGGCGACTACAGACATAATTGCCCTGCTTACAGATCAATTTCTATATCAAGTACAGAACTTGCGAAGAAGGAATAAACTTACGTTCCACAATCACCGCAAAAGCTGCGGTTGACTGTATTTCCAGACTCGGAATCTTTATCAACGAAGATCTTAGGAGCACCGGTAAGGTGGACTAACAACAGAGAGTTGGTCAGTGGCTGTTGAGTAATCCTTCCTTGTAGGACATCAGATGTTTCGGGTTTCGGATTTCAACTGACCGTCTTTCACTGGCATTTGCATGTTCAGGGAAAAGCTGCATATGGTCAGTCTATGTATTCTTGACAATCAAAATGTTCGCGCCAACATACAGACTTCCACTGCTGGCACGACAATTTAAACAGTGACATAATATACAACATGATGGGAACAGGTCTTTCGGTATCGACACTGTGATAGCACCGCAATTGCAGACTCCATTTACAAGTTCATTCTTGAGTTCTTTCGTAGCCATGATTTCTTTAGTGGTATCTAGATGCCAAACTTATCCATTCCAAAATGCTGGAAAAGAGCGTCTAGCAAAATATTATATATATCTCAAAGAATGTCGTTGTGATACTCTAGTGGATTTGTTGTTGACAAATTAGTGAAGGGACCGAGGTCTACTCGGCTGGTTCGATCCACAACTCGTCGGGCGAAACAAATCTTGTACGTCATATCCACTTCTCACTCACATTGGACTATGTTGAACCGATTAGGTACGATAGAAAATTCCATGATGTTCAAGGACAATCGTGCAGCAGCGTATACAGAACAATGCAGTTGTCAACGTAAAGCCGTTTCACGGGATGTCGTCGGTATACATCTGATGAATAATGATGAGCAAGTAGGATCGAAGCACTGGCCAGTGAAAGTTCTTCCAGATAAATGGCAAGGCACGAAACGGAATGATAATCATCATCTCGTATTGGTATCTGATCCAACAAGCGAGTCCAGGTAGCTAGCTATCATAGGTGTTCGGGAAATCCAGTTTCATGACTAATCCAGAGGATTCCCCGATTTATCATCCCAGTGCTTTTGATGGAGGTTTTTCGCAATTCGTTGGACCACCAGGATTAATAAACCAAATACTCTATCTTTGCATCTGTGGGTTTTGCTATTCTCGATATTCGACCGTTGCCTACCTGGGAGGTTAATAGCTTGTACACAATATCACTAAGGAAATATATTCTCGCTGTCCTCTTACTCGCATTTCCTTACTTATTTTCTACTCGGCTGGCAAATCTTGAACTCGCTTGGGCTTCAGGAAAAAGCTTAGGCTTTTATAAACTCGTTAATTATGAAGTCAAAGAGGTTCAGATAAGCTTACCACAAAATGCGCAGATTTTAAGCCCCAGAATCAAATTAGTTGATTGAATATTGATCATTTGACATGAAGTTGTCAGAGGCAAGTTTGTACAGAACCGTATTCACTTTATTGAATTATCCATGAAACTCCATACATAGGAGCTCGTTGCTAAAATTGGCTAAGTCTTTAAGGATACAAAATCGACGCTACAAGGAAAGGATAAATACCATGGAACGTCCACTATATTGACAAACATAACGACCAATTGACCAAATTACCACCGTTTCAATAGTGATATGAAGATTGAATGGCTTAATTTCCTTATATCATACCCATACTTAATGCTAGATAGCATTCGTCTTTACTCCCCTTTCAACCGGAAGAACAGTCCCATTAAACTTCGCCATGGTAAGGCCAAATCGAGAAAGGATACGAGGTTCCCATTTGTCAGAGAAACGTTCCTCAACAAGCATTGGTTCGAGATCAGCCACGCGACCTCCGAAGATAGTCAACATCGTTGAGGAACTAGATTGTGGTTAATAAGCACCCCTAAGTCAAGAAGGAGGCAACTTACTTGGCGCTTCCAAACATATTATGGAATAGACTTTCAGTATAAGCCGGATTGGTCTTTTTTGCTTGTACCCTTCGCTTGGCCAATGCCCGTGAAAGATCCCCAGTAGTTAAAAGAAGAGATCCATCTGGCGTTCTCCCAGTAGCTTCCTTGAGTAGATTATCTACAAGATCTAAATCAGGTTTGCCTTGATCTGGGCACATTGCCGCATCATGCCGGGTAAGACTGGCGTCATGCTGTAGAATATATCAGAAATGTGGATTGAATGTGTTTGCTATAGGAGCGGCGGGCTCATTAAAGGCAGAGCAGGATGCTGTCAGACGGAAACCCCAAAAGAAAATCTCTGGAGCATAGAGCTTACGATTGACCCCTTACTGATTTGAAAGTGTCTTTCTGTAATTCACTGACTTACCTCGATAGCATTATGCAAGTTTAAATCTGCCAGATCAAACCGGCCTGTCCAGTATGAGCGATCCAGAAAGTCTGCCGAAAATTTCGGCACGAAAAAACAGAAAGAAGGGGCGAAGTTGAAAGTCTGCCGAACTTTGCTGTTGAGCTCTCTGAAGGATATATTCTTCCCGTCGTGCGGGAGTATGCCGTGATTTGCCATTGCATTCAGCATCGGGCAGGCTGATCTAGAATCCCCATCCTTTGGTGGGACATATTGTGGCCATTCAAAATTATGTCCGGCTGCTTTGGGAGGAACAACTTGGCCGGGTTTGAGCGATGGTGTGAGGATGTTGAGAATAAAGAGTCCGAAATCCCAGACAATGACCAGGATATCGATAAGTAAACCAACTATTCTGTTGATGATGCCCATTTTGTCTGCACTTGCTTCATTCGCTTCATTTACGAGTGTGAATGTTTGAGAATGGTTTTCAAGTGCAAGAAATCAAGTAATTATCAAAGCTGCTAAAGTTGACCGCCAATGATCAGCGAGATAGTGTAGAAAAATGATATGTCGCACCACTGTGAAAGATTGGTATGCACGATCCTCTGGAGGTCGTACAGATCGCAGATCCCCGACATTTGCTTGGTTCTATTGGCGATGTGGCTGCAAATCAAATTAGAGTGGCTGGATCGCAGTAAATTGTCTTGCGGACTAATAAATACTATTATGCATAGTCTAGGATGACATTTTGTTAATGCATCGATCAGATGACCTCCAGACAGTTTTCTTTAATCCTCAAAGGAGGTTGATTAGCATATCAACTAAGCGGAATGACTATAGCGCAAACATGACGATCTTGCCCAAGCATAAATACAACATTTCAATGGGTTTCTTGAGCACCATTCAGGTCTAGTCTGAATATCATGTCCCCTTCTTGGAAGGAATTAATATTAGTAGACGGACTCTTTCCCTACGTCCAATTTCCTGGCACCACTGAAATGGATATTTGTAGAATTTATGAAGGAAGTGCAAGTTTTACTTTCGCCAAATCATGTGAACACATTTGGCGTTTAGCATACTTATATGAGATTCAAGAAACAATGTACTAAGTTCGTCTGCCAAGATCACACGTGTGATGTTTTCACCACAACCTGATTCATATAATCTATTGGCAAGTGAAAAACTTTACCATTGCACCAGAAGCTCAAAATTCAAGACCACTACGGTTTTCCAAGCTTATCAAAAACATAAAATAGAGTCAGCCACACCCATACAAGGAGACGGATGGGAGTAAGCATTAAGAAGCCACCCGGAAGAGTTTTGTGAGACGCATTACTGCTTGTTGAAATTCACTAAATCTATCTTGAAGGATCATTTCTTTGCAGCAATTAGTTTCCCAGCTTCATATCCCAGAAATTCGTTTGTGCTTGGCAGCAGGACACCGTATAATGGATATGTTGCGATGATGGCAATTCAAATTCATGAATTGTCCTATACCCATATTAAGCACGAAGCTTATCAATATCAAAAGTATACAAATCGCATGCTCAATCCTTATTTTCAGGTAAATACAGTGTCGATTCCTCGCGTTGAGCGGTGTTCTCTCTGTAACGTGATCTGAGAAAAGGGGTTTAAGCGAGGTGAATGCTTGGTTACAAGATGGCAGATGTGTGAAGCCAAAATTGAGAGACGACGTCGCCTGACTACACCACCCCACCATAGAAACAATTCTTGAAATACTCAGGACCAATAATATGATATGATAATGGCTGTTGATAAGCCTTAGTTGTTGGTAAATACGCGCAGTGGCCATTTATTGGCCAGGATTACGACATGGTACGTGTTGGATCCGCAGTTCTGTTTACTGGCCATATTTAAAAGGTTGCTTCAATGGAATCTTGCTTCTTTATTCCATTCACATGGGTTGCAGTTTATTGTTCTATGCTAATTTTCAGGCTTTATAATCCTCCAAGCATTGTTCACCATTGACACCTAACCCCCAATCCAACTTCTGAGCGCTTAATTTCCATTTCTTCACCATGTCCCGATTCCCAGCACTCACGCCGGCGAATGATAATCTCGATGCGACGCAATCAATTGAATACGACCTTACCTTTGAAATTACAAATAAAGTTTACGGTAACACGATTGTTACCCATGATGCTGATGGCTCACTGAGAGGGCCATTCAACATGTTACTGTAAGTACTTAGTTTGTTTTATAAGCCTTCCGATTGAATCTCCAGTCAACTTCTAGTCCCAAAGCCATCTGTTAACAGCTTAACTAGTTATACACCAACAATTAACAAGCCTTGGATTGCTCTGCAATTGGCTATCGCGGGCATTATGCCAAAACTCGAGGCTGAGGCGGCGATCCTTGGAGTCTTGTCCGTCACCAAAGCAGCCTATGGAATATACGCTCATACAATCCTAGCGGAGAAGGCAGGTCACACCGCAGAGGAAGTAAAATCTATGCTTGCGGGTATTTGTCCTACAACAGTAGCAGAACGCCAAGCAGTCATATTCAATCTAGCTGTCAAATTAGCTGAGACCAGTTGCCCCCTAGACAAAAAGTCCTTCGATGACGCAGCTTCTGTACTTGGGCTCGAAGGTGTGGCAGCTGCTATTCAGCAAATTGCTGCATTCATGTATGCTTCAATTATGTTAAATGCTGGAGATGTATCTGTACCTACAACTGTAAATGCGCGAATGGAGGAAACAGATGAGGACTTACATTAGAATCACATTAGCTCCTAGTGTGGTCGTACTTGATATAGCAATACAAAGTCATGTCACACCAATTTCAATTAAGTAACAGAGTACAATCGATAGACTCTCGCTTGGAGGGATTTTATAGGAGTAGCACTTGTAATAAGTGTTACACCAGATCTGATTATTAGTCACTCTCACAAATTTCCATATATTGCATGACTAGTCTGCTAAGAATAAGTTTAGATGCCTTCCGTAACCATAAAATAATTCGCATATTACGCCCGGCCAACAGATTGACGTGAGAGCAGATAAGAAACTAGAGCAGAATACTGTAAAGTAGAAATACATGATCATAAGGTAGAGAATCTCAGCTACCCTCTAAGCTTTAATCTTTCGCCTGTATACCACAGCATTTGCAACTCTTGCCATTGTCTGGGATACATGATAAATAGTGGCAAAGGATTCATAAAAGCTTTCGAGATACCGACAATAAGGTATGCTTGAAGCGCTTACGGGTTATCTGATGTCTTCTTTCGACTTTCTTCGATTGTAGCTTAAAATCATTCTCTTTTTCCTGCTCATGGACGACATCCATAGTATCGAACAGCTCCATTGCTTGGCTTGCTAACTTTGGCTCTTCATCAGTGGGGAAATTATCTCCTTCGACTGTTTTTCTTTGGACTTTGCCTGGTCTTACATACACGGGTGCGAAGCATCATCAATAGCATACTCACCCCTGACTGGACAATTGGGGCCATAACACCAATTAAAGTTATCCAATCTAACCCCATGTTGGAGCCGCAATTCCGGTATTGTACTCTCAGGGATCTTGTTCCAGGTTCTTTGGGCTTCTCTTCATAGACTGGCTTGAGTGAGCGCCAATCTAGCTCTTGCTTCTCTTGCGGTTTTTCAGGCTCTTTATATTTTGTTCGTTTGGTTTGAGTTTTCCTTGTTTGCGGAAAGCTCTAGTTCGGGTACACGCTGATCTCGAGGAAGCGGGGTACATGTACACACTGGCTTAATACTGTTTCGTAGCTAGGGTGGATATTTATAATAATGGATATGGTACGGAGAGTGCAAGGAGAACAACAGGTCGCACGAACAGGTGAAATTTAGGATTTTTAAACATCATGATCACTGACTGAACTGTGACTGAGAGACAACAGCGGAATTTTTTGACTAGTAAATAATGCTCTTTGATATCGGCTCAACTTACTAGATATTTAGAGTAGGTTGGCACCTCGGACACTGGAGATGTGAAAAAAAAAGAATTGAAGTTAAAAGAAGTTCTTTTATCTTTACTTGTTTAAATCTCAACCTCAAAACTCACAAATTTGGGTTTCCTTTGAACAGCTTGAAAGAACATCGCTATGGTATGATTTATACATAAATCTTCTGTAACGGATGCATCGCGTCAACGAATCAGAAGCCCCTTGAAATGGGTTTTAGGATCGCAAAGAAGAGGATATACAGTAATTTATGGATTATTTGTAGAAATGGGCAACGCATTGACCGGTGGTAGGAGTAGCTTGCACTATAAGAGAACGAATATACCTCGAAAGGTAAATATTACTAAGCCAAGTTTTCGGGCACTTAATGTTGAGTTAATAGAACTGTATGTACCTAAAATCACATCAAAATGGTAGAGAAATTGGGTTCAAAGTGTAGTAGCCAATGCTAAGTAGTCGTAAATATGATTGAAGTTTGGGGAAATCCTGGGAAGCTGCCGTATATGCTTAGTAACAGCTGAATTGTAAGTTACGACTCTCACATCTTAGACACCGGCTCAGCGAAAAGAAAGATATTGAAGAGTACGGGAATCGGAAGACTTTTTAGCAGCTACTATAGTCACTATATCTAAGCAGTCTTCCTTAAAGAGAGCCTTCAGAGGTATCACTTTCGTGATTCACTGCCTTTGGTTTTCCTTAGCATGATTCTCAGCTCTGAATTGATGGCTTCTTCTGAACGTAAGGTGGCCACATGTTTGATCTCCAAACTACAAATATAGTATAGTGCTTTAAGCTATCAGAACAACAGATAGGACTACAGATGTAGAAACTATATCGAGCACACTTCATTGTTGGTCTACTAGTATGAAAATCAACGAGTCCGAGTCAGTAGTGAGTTTTTCTTCATTTACTGGCAAATTAAACGGTCATATAAAGCACTAGATGTACGATCTATTCGTAGAATTGCAAGGCCATGTACAGAAAGAAAAGACATGCTGCAAAAGACCAGAGAATATTTCCTCATGACGCCAACCCTCCGCTAACGCTTGCTATCCACTAACGGTGCTTCCAATAGTCCTACCGCGCAACGCAGCCCTCACCAATGCCCGAATTTAGATAATATCATATAAGTTTGTTGTCATTCAACCCGTTCCGTGTAAGGAAATTCTGTGTTTGATGGTTCACAATCCCTTTGCAGCAACCAAGCTCTTTGGAGCCACTTCCTACTTGTGCGAGGCGACCAGTGTCATACTTTGTATGACTCGCGGCCTTTAGGAGCGTCATTGTGTCTCCAATCCGTGTCTCTTTTGTTCCGCTTAGCAGATTGTTAGGCCATTAGGTACGTGGTGATGTAGTGGGAACTGAAGAAGTTGTGGATCCATATTTCTGTGTGCCAGCCAGATGCGTACTCTTCGGGGAATCTCCAGCGGGCCAAAAGTCAATGGCTACTACATTATCCATTCCCGATTCATCCTCGTACGCGTATAGGATCTGTAAGATGTTAGCAATGAGAAGTGAGCTGCGCGGATAGCTACTAACCTCTCGGGTACTAGTGTGGAGCATGCGAACATTCTTGTGAGGAACAATATGAACTGCGCTTGTCTCAATATTTCGGATCTCAATGAAATTTGGTTCAAAGCCAAGAATCCAAGGATATGAAAGAGCAAAATTGGTAGGTGCGCCTTCCCAATCAATCCTCCAATCTGGTCTTGCTCGCCACCCATTTCGGTTAACAAAGAATGAGAATTCTGTGTAATTGAGAAGGAACTCTCCATTTAGTCGCTCGATGTGAATTGGCCGAGCATTTTCTTTCTTCGCAACAAAGTCCAAGGAAGTGTCCGCTTGATCTAACAGAGATTGCGTTTCGAGAGTTTCTAAAGACACTACTTCGAATCCCTTGGCCGTAGCGACGCAGAGTTTATTTTTCAAGAAATGAATGGTTGAGGATTCTGTTGGAATGTAGAACTCTTTGAAAGGCTTGAACTCATCTTGTTCTGAATCCTTGAAGAGTTTGGTGAAACCTTTCTGCTTTTTCCCCTTTGACATGACATCATTCGGTTCAAACACTTTAATGGTAGTTGATAAGGCAGATGACTTGACGCAACAAACTAAATGCCGGCCAAGACAAATACCAGTTTTGAAAAAATTGCAATGATTTTGTACCTTTTTGGGCCGTTTACTGGTGGAGGGTTCTTTGGGGTCAAGGGCAGATAAGGGATATGAGAGCAAGGTTTTCTGAGAAAGAACCAGTAGTAACTGATACTCCTCAAGAACATCAATTTGGGTAACGTTTGTGGCGTCAATGACTCGAGATGGTGTCGTCTCCTCCTTAGATCTTCGGTCAGAGACATAAACACCAGAATCAGTTCCATATATTAATTTTCGCCCTCCATCTGCATATCATTAGATTGTATTTCCAAGTACGGAGTGAAGCCTTACCGAAAGGAGTGACACAATTGACCCTATTTTGCGCAGTAAAATATCTGCTGGAAAGTATTGACTTGTTGTAGAAGTTTCCACGTTTCCTTAATAGTGCTTGCTGATCTCCTATATACTCCATCCACTTTTTGCGTGATCCCAATGTATTTGCATAAAGGGTAAGTTCGTAGCCCCCCTTTCCAAGAGATCTAAATGTGATTGGAAAGTCTTTCTTTGCAGAGTCTGACGTGTTGGATTTGTTACCTGGGAGAAGATTGGAAGTTGGTCTTCTAACACCATACTTAGGCATGACCTCTTCCATTTCACGGATTGCGAGCAACTCCAAGGGAATAGGTTTGCGATACACTTTCATCTCCTCTTTCTTGCCCACGTCCTTGACTCGGACTAATAGCATGGCATGATCAAACAGATATGCTTGGATGTCAGCAACATTATCTGAGGCTTGTCTCTTTAGACCACCCTTATAGATCAATTCTCGACCCTCATCCGTGAGCTTTAAGTCGACACGCTCATTTGGGCGGAAGCGAAGCTGCTCGTGAAGCCTTCTCAAATTATGACGATTTTCTGCTTTTCCAGATTCGGCGTTAACCCTAGTCAATAGATCGCGTATCATCTGCATAGCCTTAGGTACATCTTCGATATCGGGATTTCCGACTTCAGGCTCGGTGTATTTGAGCACATTCTCGAGTAAGAGGGGATATCGAGCAAGTCTTGTTGTTGGTTTGGTCAGATACCCATTGAGTTCTAGCTTTCTTGATTCCTTGCGACGTTCGGTTTCATCGACGAATTGCGAGAAGGCTGAATTTAGGTTGCGCTCATTTTCAAATTCAAACTTCCCGGAAAGCTGGTTTGCTCCGTAGATGATGAAAGGTTCAAATTGTGGAATGAACTGTAAGAAGATATCCCCAACATTATTGACAACTGGTGCCTTTTTCTGTCGCTCTGTAAGAGCATCGGCAAACTTCGAGCTAACACCATGAAGACTGGGCTTATCAACAATATTTGTGAATATTGTCCGGACAATGCGTTCTCTCCTCACTTCTGGTATAGGAGATGGAGCTGCCGGATTGGAAGACCTTAGCGGCAGAATCCAGAAGTCACGTAGATATTCGAGATCCTTCACGAAATCTCTCTCAGTATACATGATCTCCGATATGACTTCTTGCCGCTTCTTCTCCCGCTCCCCGACACTGTCCGCGACTTCTTGCGAGACGGTATTTATCCAAAGCTTCTGCTCATCAGGCTTATCCTCGGCATCATGTAGACTCTTCACCTCTTCCTCCTCTTGCTTGCGAAGACCTGGTTGGGGTTTCAGGTTTAGTCTCGACTGCTGCTCAAGTCTCCGCGGACACGCTATCGAGTAACATAGTTGTTCTCTCGTGCAGGTTGGGGAATAGCATTCAGAAAGTAAAACAAAAACACCATTAACGTCAGTTGATTCGTGTGGGTCATCCATCATGGTCTCTCGGAACTGATACATTTCGATCTGAGAATCACGCAGTCGATGGTCGTACGTGACATCATGGAAGAACTTTTGCGCATCCAAAGCGCGTCCCAAAAGCAAAGCCAAATTGCTATCTGTAGTTTTAATAATATACGATATCATCTGAACCGCATCCGCGCCGCTAAAAGCATTCTTATATTGGAGCCCGTTCTTGGTTCGATCCCCAACCTGTATGTTGGCTCTGAAGCATTCTGCAACACGTGATAAAAGAGCAGGATAGACTAACGGAGCCTTCCTTCTTCTCTCAGTCCCGCTGCTAACAGATTTGGCAACAGATGGACGATGTTGAAGATCGCCTGGAACAACTGTTGATGCCATCGACATGCTGCGACTCATATCTACTCCCATGGAAGTGGACGAGGTCATGCTGGCAGCCCGTGATTGTGATGCGGGACTTCTAGGAGATGGCGTTGTATACCCATTCGAAATCTCATTTAAACCCCCTGAGTTCGAAGGTCGGCGACTAGGAATCACCCTCCCACTCATGGTCTGGTGTTCACGATCCTGCGTGTAGGTGGTCATAGACATCGCTCTTTCATCTCCCCTTTCTGGAACTACACGCCCCTGGGCAGTTGTTCGGGACGAGTGGCCTTGGTACGGAGATTGTCTGAATGCATTTGCTGGTGCTTGAGAATAGTTGTTCATAGGGGGCGAATACATCTGTGGCCGCGAGACGCTGGCCATTGATTGTGACCGATAAGGATCCGAAGCCAATGCAGGTGAGTGGTGTTCGGGAGGCCCATTCCCACCGCCCGCACTCCCATAGTAGCGAGGCTGGTTTGTTGGTTGTCTCTGTTGATAATTTTGTTGCTGCTGTTGAGGGGGAGGGCCACGAGGATTTACGCGTTGAGGTGCAGGATATGGTCGCCGATCAGGTCTGGCTCCTTGAGGCAAGTAATTAGGTTGAGGCTGTGAGGAAACCTGTCCAGAGTTGTATTGTTGTTGTCTTGGGCTTTGTGGGTATCCATTCGACATACTATTTCCGTTCCCTGCCGATGGCTGATACTGCCCTCCTTGTGGTCTCAGGGGCGGCGGACGAGGACCCCCTCCTGACATGGCAGATACTGAGGAATTCATAGTTTGTGTGCGATTCGTAGGCATAGATCCCGGAGGCGCGATAGAGGAGTTCATTGTGTGGGACCGCCCTGGGGGAGGTGCTGCACCAAATATATTCGAGAAAGCCGCTTCCCTCTGGTTGTTTGGAGCTGTGTGTCCATATTCAGTGGGGCGAGGCCCATTTGATCCGCCGCGAGGATAGTCTGCCATAGCATCCGCAAACTGCGATGCCATTAGCAATGCCCTGAATTCAAATGCAACAGTGTGATGGTTTGGGGAGTATCTACACCTCGAAGCCTAGGGCAACCACCCCGGCTTGCCTTCTCAAAGCAAGATCAACTCCTTCACATAAGTCGTTGCCCGACGAACACCCACTGATTGCTGTCCAACTATGCGCCTTCAAAGCCTACAAGTCAAACAACACCAAGTTGTTGGTTGCGTTTGCGGTAGGTTGTTTTGGGTTCGGAAACCAGGGGAGTGGTGGATGACCCCCGATCTTCTTCGGCAATCGTATGGACTCGGCGGTAGAGATACAATTCAGCGGCTAGGTAGATTTATACCTAATGCTAGCCGGTTCTTTGTTGGAAGAAATTAAAAGACTAGACTTTGCAGTTATTCGGACGAGATTCGTTATTTCTAGCCTGAGGTAGCAAACACCTAACTGGGAGATGACCCCTGTCTTGTTTGGTACTTCAAGAAATCTTGTGATAACCAATCCAGGCAGAGCATACAATTAATGCAGAGACTGAAGAATAAGAAGAAGTAAATTGGAACAATAAGTAATTTATTACATAGGCGACCTGCTCAATGTCTCTGAAAAATAAGAACACCCAGAAATTGCCAGGGAACCAAAACAGAGCCCGGAGCACGTGACATTAGGTATTTTAGCGCGGCGTGAATGGATCTCCATATCGACCTTATCCTCATCCTCAACGTCACTATACGTCCTTCACCTCTCTATCATTGAACAGCTCCATTCAAAAACTACGAGCTGAATTCATCATGGCAGATTCTGACCTCACTCCGAAGTTCGCGCCTTTCTTTGGAATGGTGAGTCGATAAGCTGTAGCAGGTTAGAGGACAGAATACTGATACCGTTTGCAGGCTGGCATATTTTTTGCAATGAGCTTTGGATGTATGTAATATCAATGCAACCGCACGTTCAATGCTGACACTTCTTTCAGGCATTGGCGCAGCGTATGGAACAGCAAAATCAGGAATAGGAATTGCAGGTGTTGGTACTTTCAGACCAGACCTCATAATGAAGGTACGATGGGCAATCCCAGAAATGTGCGAACTCGATCTAACTTCTCTCCTCTAGTCTCTGATTCCGGTTGTCATGTCCGGTATCATTGCGGTTTACTCTCTTGTGGTTTCTGTTCTGATAGCATCGGATATTGGTCCTCCCCCAGATCAGAATTACAGCTTATTTAATGGTTTCATGCACCTTGCATGCGGACTCTCGGTTGGATTAACAGGTCTGGCTGCGGGATACGCCATCGGAATTGTAGGTGATATGGGGGTACGGTCATACATGCTTCAGTCTCGCATCTTCGTTGGAATGGTTCTGATATTGATCTTCGGAGAAGTTCTGGGTCTTTATGGGTAAGCAGCTCAGATAATAACTTGCCTTTCCGTACTCTAACGTCTATAGGCTTATTGTCGCATTGATCCTCAATACCAAGTCGAGAGGCTAGACGAAGAAATTACCAATCTTCACCATGGCAAGCACCATCGAAGGGATAATAAGAAACCGTGTTTGAAAAAGAGAAGAGCTGCATTGCTAGGAGTTTTGGTCCTGTATAAATGCGTAGATAACCTGTTGCAGCAAGTTCACAATATGGTATATAAATTGACCATCAATAGTTATAGTTGCACAATCTTCTCCATACTTTGTTGCGTGGAAGCTTTTTGGGACTTGGGAGACCACATTGTGATTGACTTTTCGTCAACTTATATGCAATTTTACAATACGACAGACTATAGACGGATGATCTTGAGGTTATCACTAATTAAAAATGTTTTCTAGAGCTCATATAAATGAACTTAACCAGATAGATGATAATTGACCTTGGTAGGGACAATGCATCTATTCACCTCAAGTTATTCAATTTTAGATATAGATGATAACCTAAATCTCAACCCACTACATAAAGTTGGGACAGCTTCGGCTTCTTTTCAGCGTGCAGGAAATTTTGATATATATATATCAGTATATGATGACGCCTGAATGTCCCTCTGCATATAATGACTCTTTGCCTTGCTGCCATCGCATATTCTATGACGGGGTTCATTCCGGTGAAATTCACCGTATTGGAAGACATCTAAAATAATCATTTTACTAATATCAAATTCCACTATGGCTTGCGACTATGCACTCATGGAGTAGGTGCTTCAGCACAGTATCATTCAATCATAATTAATTTGATAGTTTACCCTCTAAACATATACGTTCCTATATGCTTAAAGGGTTGAGAAATGTTTAAAAGCACGCGCATCACCAGCTTTATTGATGGCACTGGCACTGGCCCGGCCTTTCAATATAGGTTCATAGTAATGGCGGTGCGTTTCTTGTTATTTCATTGGCATAATAGAAACGTAGCCACGAAAACGCACAATACATCATTCCGGGCTAAACCAGTGATCTTAATGTAGAATAGCATGCCTCCGATATTGAGAAAGGCACAAAACAGAACCAGCAAAGAATTACATGAATGGGACTGGAATCACAGTCACATGACCTGCTGCTCACAATCACTTGTCCCGTTTCTGTCAACTTACTCTCTCAACTATCACCAAACGTCAAATAATGCTCCCCACATACACCTCCGTGTGGCGGATCGGACGGGACTCTTGGTATAGACTTTGAGGCTAGACTGAATTGCTAGGGCCTCTTTTATACATCTAATATGTCGCAAAAGCCACTACGCATCCCAAATATTGGGTACAACCTCTATAAAACCGATTGCATCTTCTCACATAATCCTTGAAGAGTCACAAATAAATCCTCCTTGATCTGAATACTTACTATTATCCACTCAGTTAACTCTATAATAGCACCGCATAGTTGAGCTTGTTCTATTCACCCATATAGTCGATTCTATGGACTCCGATCTGCCCAGGAATTTATCTACGGAGTGTCGGGGACACCGCCGTTATTTGAGTAGTCATTTTAGGTGGCAACAGTTACTCTTCGCCCTCAGGTTGAAAAATTATGTATCACCATTCTCAAGCTTCTGCGTCAGACTTTCCAGCCTTTTAAGTATTCCACTCTCGATCTGTCGGTGTGAAACTCACCGAAAGTGGCTGTTTCCAGAACACCCTCGACCATCTCAAAACGTTTGCTTGCAGGAGGATGGAGGTCAAATTTCCCATTTTAGGTGGAGAAGTTTTGATTCATCGGTAACCACGTGTAAATGTATCTTGTTCCATTGTACAACACCACATATGCAGAAGTCTCCACCAAGATTTGTCCTGAACGGAATTCTCTTATAATGGAACCGTACTCCTTGCCCACATAGAGCGAAGGCATGTTCAGCATATCATCCCACATTATGCCAGGGGATTTGTGGTACCACGCCACTGAAGCAAGACTCTTTTCCATCATTTCACATACGACCGTCTCAAGTATCACTAGTCTAAAGGTTGAGCCTTGTAACATAATGAATTCTGTATAACACTTTTGGCAACTACTAACTGTTGAACAGTGAGCAGTAAATTCTACTATCTAAGTTAACTTTTGAGCACCTCAAAGAAAATCCGTCAAAGGAAATATGGAAGCCCTCATATCTTAACCAAACTCCATCCATGAAACATATGGAACCAATGTCGATAAACATCACGGCCACATTCGCCTAAGTGTTGCCAAACATGACCTCCGTATCGTTATTTTCTCATGAGGTGTCTGATTCGCGATGTGGAAATTCTACTTATGGTCAGCTTTCATATTGCAATCTCTCAAGATCATATTACTATCGGCAACTCAACATCCTGTTCCACAGTAACCGCAAGCTCGACCTGGGATAACCCATACTTCCTGGCCCTTAGCCGCACATGTTGGGCATCTTACTCCAGACATCTAACTTTTGTCAGCGTTCCACGGTTGTTTCCTGGTTGAATACTTTCGAATTGTATGATACAAGTCGAATGATCAAGGTTTCTTACTGGTGCAGTCCAGATTCCTGGGATTGCCTCTGTGATAATAGTGTCAAGTATCTCGTTGTTGTGCAATTTGCACTCGGAGTGATACTCCTCATGGACAGAGATCTGATCAAGTGTCGAATCCATGTTGATGGTAAGAGTTGGTGCCTGACTTGAACTGTACAGTTCTGAGTGCATTAAAGAAGAATGAAGAGTGTGGGACCTTGAGGGCAAACTAGTAACGCTTGTTCAGATGCCTATCGAGATTGTCTGCTCAAAATATTCCCGAGGGAAGCAAGTGCTTTATACCTTTAGCGGACGAACATTCTGATTAGAATTGGCTACAATAAAGGCCACCAGAATCTACTTTTTGCATTCCTTTTTGATGCGGAAACGCCATACACAAGGAAGCAAGCAGACAAGGAAGTGAGATGTGTCTTGCCGTTAGCGAAGTAGAAAACCCAGCCATGGAATCAGTTCATCTCTTAAACAGAACAAGGCGTCCGGGGAAGCAAGATTTGTTGTTGTGCCGTGATCCGCGAGAAAGGATACATCATCTCTAGCGTGATTTACATGCATGACTGCAGATTGGCTTGGATATCTACCAGTGGATCTACTCGGAAAGGCTACCGGAGAATGCTCCACAAATTTGAACTAACTGTTTCAAGCACAGTTGATTTCTTAGGTGGAACGTCTCAAAGTTGAATGTCGGCCAGGGCTACTATTGTTTTTTGTTAGCCGGCCCTAAATCCCAACGACCAAGAATGGATTACACGTATTTTAGAGCCGACAATTCAGACAGTCTGAAACTGTGGATACATGCACAGTTCCTAACGAGTTAAACCTACAACTAAAATGTTCGTCTTTCAAATAAGCCATTCTAATTCCTGGAAATATTTAAAGCAAACCCTGGCAAAGTAATCGGTCTTTTGTTTCTTTTCCTTGACTAAGCCAGAATATTCGTGGATATGTTCGACTGCAACCGCCAAGTTCAGATCATTTGTTGAAGAATGTTGTATTTTTAGACATGTTTTCTTGATCTACGTCGTCATCCGTTGACGAGATTCCGAGACCTATGGAGTAATTCTCCAGTCCGAGCGGCCTTGGGAAATGAGTTTTTGACAAAACATTGATTGAAATATGCACCGCGAGTTCCATCTCAAGAAACATTAATATTAAAAAGGGGTAGCTCATATAACATTCAACTGTAGTATTCTACCAGTAACACAGCTCTAATCTATGTTTGCCGGAGCAGGTGATGGGTTGGTTTGGCTTTCGTGTACTAGAGTCTCAAACTCTGTCTCGAAACATTAGATTAAGTAGAATGTGCTTGTGCCTTCTTTCTTGCATATCGAGGAATCTCCGATCGGAAGAGACAATAACTAGTCGATGGAAGGATTTCGTACTATATTCGAAATGATTGCTACTCTGAGACTTTGCATCTCGGCTGTATACGACAACCCAGAAAGAGTTTCACCTGTTATAATTAACAGATGCTGAGCAGTGGTATGTATGTACGTATCGCCAGGATGTGGGCTACGAATACAACATAAGGCTTTTTTTCTTCTCTTGAGACAGCAGGAATTGAGAATGATAGACGGTGGCAGGCGCATTAAACATATTTGACCGAACCGTCCGGGAGATCTGTCGGATACAAGTATCTTACAAGAAGATCACCTTTATCTAATTGCTGTCTTAACCTTCGCAGAATTCTCTATCTGCTGACTTTGGGGATATATCATCAATGCACTGAATATTTCTCGCTAATGTGGGTGGATATTACGCCTATTCAAGGTTAAATTGATAGTCTTTATATAATGTCACTTAATTGATTATATTCGATTATTGCTTTGCATTCCTAGTATCTCTACTGGAAGCCCTCGCTTACATGGAGAAACTTCACAATGTTTTATTTTGACGCATCCTGCTTTCTAATCCTTGAAAGAGTGTTGCCTTTAAGCTACTCTACGAAAGAAAGTATCATAAGAAAGGCTGACGAGTATGTGCCGATCAGCCAACAAGAGTATTGAATTGGGATTGCTTTTGTTCTGTGACTGTGGCTGTCTCCGATCCTGGGGAGTGATTACCATTGATTGGACGTCCGAATGAAGTGAAGCCAATGCGCCACGAACCGCATCTGTGGTAGCAGATTCTCGGGAACATGCTGTAAGATTGGGATCTGTGTGTAATCTGACATCGATCATCGACCCAACGATCATGCCGTGGCGTGACTTGGTGTCTCAGATTGCAACGCTACACTTCTTTCACTCCATCGAGCATTATGAATATCCATGACCGTTCTTAAGAGCTGCTACCCTGTTAGGTACGATCCATTGTACGTCGATCCGCCTTCGACAATATCTCACTTTGTTGCACAAGTTGCACAGCAGAGAGCTCTAGGGACTTCATAGCTTGGACCTAGCCGGCCGAAACGCACGATCAAACGACGTATATCACTCATTAGTAAACTTCGATACTAGACATACTTGGCACGGGCAAGGACTCCATGATACGGGATTTAATCGGCTCATTGCACTGAGCCAATCCGAATAATTGGGATAGAACGTCCAAACACAGAATATTCGTGTCAGGCAACGTCTCAACAACCAATAAAATACGTTCAAAGTTATCTAAAGACACACGTCACCTCATACTACGACCCAATAGACATAACGATAATAACCGGTGGGCACTGTCGATCATCACCGACTTTTGCCTGCTCCACCAACAAGTAGATACGCAGGTACGCATAATGCATGTCCTGCATTTTTCCGCATTCCCAATTTAGCACCAGATCTCAGTGTCACCATATCGTGGCCATGCGTCCAGCCGGATACAGTTGGAGAGAATATGCCAACAGCTTGATGAGAGGTAACTTGGACACTGGGACAACAAGTGATACCTGCATCCGAGACGTGCAATTAATGAGGAGACATGCATTGTGGCTACGGGCATGCCGGTCGACTGACTTCTTTTCTTTAACAGAAAATTCTACAGCGTGAGGGTAACTGGTGCTGCATCGTGGCGCTTCGAGGCAGTTTCTCCGATATAGGGATGGATTTCTTAGTAGCCTGGAGAAAGAGGGGCTTTGGATGCGCGAGCTGGTAGGTACTTCCAAGGTCGTATTTCGTTCGTATTCTCTTTCCTTTTGGCAGAGGTGCTGTGACCTCGGTAATCATGGCAAGATAACATATTTCTTCTGCTGCACCCTGCCACGCTTTTTAATGCTCTAGTTTGCAACGTTACGGAGATACTTCCGAACGATCGGAGCGTCACTCAATCTTGACTGGCTTTAAGGACGTTGTAATGCAAGCCCTGGTTCTTAGCGAGGATAGTCCTCTAGGAAACATGGAACTCTCTGGGTTTTCTTTTTTCTGCAGGTCATCTTTTCTGTATGCGCGCTGCGCGCTGCATATTATGCGATCGAGACAAGATTGTGTGACTTTTTGGAGATCGAGGTACATCATGTACCATGCATCTGAAGGCACACAATCATTCTGTGACAGTAGTTGTGGGTTCTTGTACAAAATTGGCGGCTATGACTTTGGCTTACTTCTTGTGAATCGGAAATTTGATTGGTTGGCTTTGATTAGAGCTTCACATGTAGAAGTCCGTCTCAAATCCCAACTATTTGTTGGGTGAGTTTGTACTATCAAATGACCCGACGGAAAACAGAAACTTTCTTTCAATTGGCTGAGTAGAAGGCTGCAGTGGCAAGAACTTAGGTAGTGTGCCTAATGTATGAATTCGTTTTATGCTTTATGTTAAATCATTGCTAAAAGTTAGACTCGCTATCCACAGTCTCGGACACGGGGTTGTAATGCAGAATTAACGCGTTCATTATGAAAATCAATACTGTGATGGTACATCTTTCACGAAGGCCGTCCTTTGACCAAATCCAAAGCCCGAGTTCCTTTCAAACGCCAGCATGATAGCGAGGGTATTCTAAAACACATGATATGCTGGCTCTCTTTCCATATCTCTCGTGAGACATGATTCACCTATTGCCCCCGAAACTAGCCACTATCAAAAGAAGATCTAAAAAGAAGATCTTACACAGTTGTGCACCACTCCTTTCCTCCACTTCCGTTTCGCTGATGGAGTTATCGCACTACTTTTTTGACCAACTGCCACCACCGCGACTTCTTCCCTACCAAAGTCTTCCAGGGAAAGGAGCGGCGCAACAACCGTCACGAAACTATCTTCTCGATCTTCACTAGCAGTATACCCTCGCTCACCATGCCTTTGGCATCCATGAGCCGTACAAAACGATAACCTGGCTGCAGACGGTCGAGTCGAATGCATGCCCACGCTGCTAGGGTATCTGCTGTGAAATTGTTGTCTTCGATTTTGAACCTATGGGGGATTGCCTGGTTAGCGGGTGCCTGAAGTACGAGAGTCGAGGGGGTTAGGATTTATTCAGATTGCCCCAACGGTACGACATGCAATGATATACCAACATGTAGAAGGTGGGAGCTTGAAATATATGAGGATAGAAGAGCCAAAGATTTGGTCGACAGGGAGCGCAGGGCAGCTCATCACATGTTCAGCCTATTACTGCCACAGATGGAACAACGACAATGCGGCTCGCCAAAGCAACCACTTCTACAGCAGCAATAGGTGATCTGACAAACATCTCGGACGACTGCATGCTGCTAGGGACGGGTCGTTGCGTGACTACGCAAGATCTAAGGCGAACTAGCAGCATATATACAAACGGGTAGCACACTGTGGAAGACCCAATGGTCTGGGTACCTTATCATGCTGTGGAACCACACCTCTTTATCCCAGGAGATACAAGCCATTCATTTCCAAAACCCAGAGTTTGAACACGTGAACTCCAAAAAGAAAATAGAACACGTACCTAACAAAACTCAATTCCTCAACAATTCCCTCGATGAGCGGGAATTCAAGAATTATTCCGTTCTGGCCGCCAAATTCCGGTGAAGTTCCTTTTCCATGTGTAGTTTTGTGCTTCCACTCTCCACTTTTCGACTTCCTGACTCCCTCAATAGGATCACCTTGGGATCTTTCCTCTGGCTTTTCAGCGTGTAGCTCGCACTTGACTTGCGGATGGAAGTCTTTCTCCTTAGTGTCGGGGGGTAAAGGAAGACGCTGTCCCCCATATATAGTAACCTTTAGTTGCAATTTCTTATATGGAATAGGTTCCTTAGGATCACTCCGATACCCTTCTGGTTTCAAAACCCAGCCATGTTCACCTGCAAACATTCCTTCGTTCAGCATCATACCCTCGTCAATGTTCTGCCAATTTAGTGCTACCATTTGTATCCCTTTCCGCCAATATGCTGAAGCATCGAGGTTAGAGGAATCGATTCGAAAGCCAGCTGGATATGCTCTCATAAAATAATTGCGGTTGTGTGCAATCATGTGTTCTCTCTTTTTCTCATAAAGCTCTATTACATCGCCCTCCTTTATAGAATAGATGTGAGATGGCTTCTTGGCAGATTCAGCTTCGAAACTGACAAAGTGTTCGCTATGTGTGTAAATTCCCAGGTTACTAAGATTTTCACAAATCTTTGATACCTTTTTCTTTGCCGTCTTCTCGTCCTCTGATGAGCTGGAATCACCTTCTTGGTTGGTTGGAGTCGGCACAAGAGCTTGGTCGTTTGCGAGTGCTGATTCCAACTTGGCTCCTGATGCCTTCTTGACTTTGATCAGAATCTTGCCGAGGAGTTCTTCTAAGCGCGGAAGTCTCTCTTCAGGGTCACAAGTTTCATGTGCCTCATGCACAAGATATCCTGCCCACTCTTCCTTCATGATATTGACCATGATTTCTTGCTGATCTAGATTTGCATGCACCTCCAAGCTAACAATGAGAGGTAATTTGCTTGTTACGAATGCATTCTCTCTAACCGCCTTACAAACATCTCTGAAAGCCACAGGCGCTGTGAGCGTCCAACCATGCATGACCAAAGGCTCCCCATTCCGCATTGATCGTATAGATGGCGCAATCGACACAGTTTCGGATTTGCTATCATCTATTTTCAAGTCCTTGATACCCAGCCCTGCAGCAGATGCAGCAGATCCACCAGTTTTGTCGGAAGATGCTATCTTGCTCTTCATTTCCTTGTACTTCGAGCCTCCTTTCTCTATAGCCTCTGCGGCCAGACTTGAAAGCGTCGCGCTAGACAAGTGACGTTTGTGTTCTTGTTGTTTGGGGGAAGCTGGCAGGGTAGGCAGTGAATCCGAAGGTTTAATTTCATCTCCGTTATGTACATCGATCTCGATACAGCGGCATCCACGAAGCAATACCTATATTAATTATTAGAGTTGGGCTCATATACTTAATCATTGTACTTACATTTTTGTATGCATCCGTGGAACTTTTGGAAGTCAATTGGTTACCATCTAGATATGTGTTGTGACTGCTGCTAATAAAGTAGTTGCTAATCGGCTTTGACAAGTCTTTCTCTTCTGGTGTCCGCATTGCCTCAAAGCCATCATTGAAATAGACAACCTCCAGGAACTCCTGGAACTTGTAGCCTTCCTTCCGCAAGTCCTTAATTGTCTGCCTTTGTACTGTAGTCAACCATTCTGCCAACTTCTCCGAAGACAACTTTGCATCCTTCCCACGTAACTTGTCGAACACCTTCTTGAGGTGAGCTTCTGTTCCATCAGACAAGATGAGACGTTGTCTTTGAGCTTCTAAAGTTGCAGTACCTCCACCAGCTTCGGCCGCGGCATTGGAGCCGTGGAGGGGCGGAGACACCATGGTAGACATTGCTACCAGCTTGTGTAGATGGTAGTGATTGCTATGGGAAGTGAGGAGTGGCATAGCGTCTATACCAAAATCACACGGGCTATAGATCTACGTCAGTAGTGTCTTGTGTTAACCATTAACAGGTTTGCTGGACGTACGTCTCCACACTGTCCCTTGGCCAAAGGTCAACGGACCAACATCAGACATCAATACACACCAGAATTGCTGAAAATCTTGTGAATCATAAAGAAATCATAGGGTTTTGAACAACAAAAGACTCTCTGAATAACATATTAAAAAGATCAGCTGGAGGAAGAAAACAGTGGAACTTGGGGGCGGAGGAGCTCAGCCGCAGCCTAGTTTGTTGGATTGCTGACGAGCACTGGCCACCAACATTTCATTGGACTTTGTGGCCAACTGTGCTATCCCAAATGGTCGAAAATGGTATGCATAAAAGGCCAAAAGATGAGGTTGTTCCAAGTACGCCTCGCTAAAGAAAGTTTTCAACAAGCTTGAAGACTGATGAACAAATTACCTTGCAACTGTCAAGGCTTACTTTGACTAAGCTACTTTGCGGGCCGGTCCGGGACTAAGTTTATCCATTCCGAGAGCAGCCATTTTGGACCGAGAGTTAGCGCTAGTCAAGCAATGACTTTATTGTTGTGTACCTTTCTTGCTGTCAGAAATATAGAGCTAAAACAACAACAATTACAGTATGACAGGAACTGTAATCGCAGCCAACCCTGAAGCCCAGGTGAAGGCCTGGGGCTTCGCCCATGTATTCACCTGGTCTGACCAGCCGTTAGTATTTCTCAACTGATTCAGATGCACAGCCGTCTTTGGCCGCCTAACCCATAAGGAGGCTGATGAACGTGCCACAGAAACACCCATTACTCCCCACATTCTCACCAAAGCCTTACAACTCATTTGATACTCAAAGGGCAAATGTCCGTTGCCTATCCAAGAGACAAAGATGCTGTAACAACTACCTTTGGTGTAGGAGACCGGATCGATGTTGATGCTAAACGTGTTCACGAAGTATGGATTGGCGATCAAGGATGCACCTATGTCATTGGAGAATAATCTGCTATAATGCAAACTAAACATTGGTCGATTGCTCCCTCGGGTACACACTTGCCTGGATTCTGTCACTCTCATTTCGCGGCAATCCGCCATCTACTTGGCGTTTTGATCAGCATCTTGAACCAAATTTCTGCCGTAAATTGTCATCACATAAAGGGAGCCTGTCATAATCAATCTTTGAACTCCATGCTCAAATTGGCTCACTAGATCGTGTTTTATCACAATCCTGCAAGAGGGAAAAGCATCAGTAACAGGGACTGTAGCTATTTAACCCTGGGGTGACCCATCATTCGTTGTCATATCTGTTTCCGGCATTCAAGTACAGTATCAGTGCGGCAGCGTTGATCGATATCTGCGTTGCGCATATAAATTAGGAGCACACTTTTGCCCATTTCTAACGCTTGACATTAATAAGATGCCGTCGTTGATCTGGTCCAAATTGGGACAATTTTATTTTTTAACAAGGTTGATAATTATTACGAACAAGATGGAACTGTGGGTAGACGTGTACATTTGCATCAGGTCTAATGCCACCAAGTTGCTTCACAATCATCTGCGCTTATTTCTTGTCACCTAGCAATCTATGCTCAGAAAGAAAATAAGGAAACATGTCCCATAAATCAATGAGTATGAACTTGCTATTGGGTTCATAGTAAAAAAACTTGTTCGGTAGTGGAAACATCGGAGAACTGAGGAGTTGGGAGGATACCATTTAGTAATATAGAAATCTATCTAATATTTTGTGACTGGTAGCTGTAAGGTAGTTGTTGTATTGGACACGTTAATAGTCTTAGCAAACTTCTGCACAATTTGATGTTCTTTACATTTTCAGGTCAGAAGAAACAGACCACTTTGAAGCTGCAAAGATCGTTTTTTTATCCTAAGCAAAACGCATTATAATGCTATGTTATAAATTTGCAACGTGGCCCCGCTCAAGACACCAGTCTGTGTCAGATTAATGCACTCGGTCATTCTATCTTGTAAGGAGGAAGATAAGACGCTGCTATACACACATCTAGTCTAGGCCAACTCATCGAATCCTTGACAGTGGACAACGTGATTGGGAAAGGTTGGCGTTGCTCAATGCAGATTGATACTAATCTCCATGCAAAACTGTTTTCTCCTTGGCCACCCTCTTACGCTTCTTTTCAAACTCAATACACGAGCATTGCCATTAAGCAACAAATAACAGTTCTCTCTACGTTCGTGAGAAATCCCTGAGATGCACCTCTCTCTGCTCTTCATCGCCAGTACCGCATGTCTATACGTCGAAGCGAAATTCCACACTTGAGGTGGAGTGAGTCACTCAGGTAGCTCAATCGCGATAAAGTGGCCTCGGTATATCCCCCACCTCGAGTCCACCTGGTAGCAAGGTTGCATGAGGTTCGTTGGTGAGCATATCGTATTTCTTCTCGTTTATCTCTCACAGTGACAAACCACAAAGAAGCTTTTATGTTCATGATGGAATTGCAATCTCATAGCCAATGAGAACTTCGGTGTTACTGCCTTCCCATCCACGATTCCCAGCCGCAGAAATCATGTATTTACATGTTGGGTCGATGTGAAGCGCTGAGATAACACCAGCCCGTGGAGGTCCAGGCACAATAAGAAATGGTACGGTTGAGTGTTTGCTCTCGGTCGATTGTTTCAAATCATATAGTCGTAGAATATCGTGTGAAGCGCTATAAATCAGTTAGCTAATAGGAGGGCGTTTGGTAACTGTAAAATATCATACCAAATCAAATGCCTCCCATTAGGCATAGAGCGCACAGCACTAACAGCATTGCTTCCTTGGGGAAACTTAAAAGTTCTCTCTGGGGCCTTCAAGCCTTTGTGTAAACTAAACTCTTCTACTGTACCATTCCTCCGCCCTGCATAGATGTAATTTCCGTCTGGTGACCAACACGCAGCCATACACCAGGGTGGAACCCCTGTTCTTGTTGGAATTCGTGCGATAGGACTCGGCTGTCTCCGATCCCAAATCCTCAGTGTTCCGTCCATTGATGCTGCGAGAAAGGTGGAATCTGAGGTCGCAATAGCATCTTGGGTTTCTGGGACAATATCGACTGTCAACAAATCTGAGGTACCTTCGGGTTGTGACTCTATCTTAGTCAGTGATCCAGACTCATCTTTATTCGTCGCATTCGGGTCTTGCAGATCGGATACAGGGTTTTCGACCTTAGATAAACCATTTACGGTACCCGAGTTATCATTCCCCATTGGGACATCTCCTTCGACGTCTTGCTCTGGGTTGTTCAGCCCGACGCCCATCGCTCTAGAGAATTCGTCATCCTCGTCGCCAAACTGGCCTCCAGAAGGAGCCCCATCGCCAGCAGTCTCCCCAAACAAAGAATTCGCATCACTTCCACCACCAAACAATGAATCATTGCTAGGTGATCCCGGTGCATCTTCACTATTCTCTTCCGAAATATGTCCATTCGGAAGTCCCCCAACTCCATTGGCTCGCAGATTGTTGCCATTCGTGAATGTGGCAGTATCTTTACTGCTGATTTGCACTTCGCCAGATTCTTCCGGTACTGGCAGTGTTGAAGCTGGTCGGACTTCAATAGCTGAAATTTGACCACCACTACCCTCAAAGGTCCTTTTGATTTGCCCTGTGTTAAGATCCCAATCGAACACATTCTTATCCCAGCTACCTGAAAGAACTGATCGTTCATCCTGTGCCAAGGTGAGTACTGAGACTGCAGACTTATGCTTTAGGAGGTGTGCAATCCGTTTCCCTTCGTCGTGCCGTACCGAGTACAGATTGATCGCGCCGGACTCAAGTCCTGATAGCATCCAGAGAGCTTGAGATTGCACAGCCAGAGAGTAAACAGGAGATAATGGGTGGTCATCCGGCCCACCTCCAGGACTCCTTAAGACAGGCTCCTCATTATCCCAGTAGTTCATCAAGACACCGGCCTTAACTACACTATCCACAAATGGATGTCTTTGTGCTACCGTAAGGAGAGTCTTCCCATTGACAGTTGCCGCTCCGTCGTATTTCCTGATATAGCAATCTGACCCTCCTGAAAACCAATATCTCATATCTGGTGTTGCTGCAATCGCATTGATAGACGTGCTCTGGGGGGCGGCCATAGTTGGTACAATATCATATGACGAAGCCGCCAGCGCTTCTGGTCGGACTTCGAAGCGCATTCGTGGTGAATGTAGAGCAGCTGAATCATTTCGGGGAGATGCTGAGGTGCGTATCAACGTAGGATGTGGGTGTGAAGTAGGTCCACCGTTTGCTTGACTCAGAGCTGGTCCACCATCCGAACTTGAATTTGTATTGAGACTTGGTCTTCTGGCATGTGGCCGGTCGGGGGAATCTTCTTCATCCTCAACTCCATCATCATCGTCCTCATCGTTCTCGTTCTCGTTCTCATTCTCGTCTTCGTCGCCGTCGCCGTCAGCGTCTACATCATCACCATCGCCGTCACCATCACCATCACCATCACCGTTATCATCCATGTCGATGGCATCCTCCATTGTTTCATCTTGATCATTGTCGGAGCTCAAAATAGACTCTATGATTTGTTAATTGTGCCCTCTGCCTTGTAAGATAACCTCACCTCTATCATCGTCGTCCATTGTCTATTCCCTTGTATTGGGAGCTTGTGATATCCCAAGACGCATCGCAAATCACAAGGGCGTTCTGGAAGTGGGAGCAGCGCAGAGCGTGTTCTGCAGGTGTGGGTTGCGCCTGTACAGGACAAGTCGAATTGAGCGCGAAGCAAAAGAGGGACTAACGACACGGAAAATATGTGTCTTGGTAGGATATTTCGAAATGCCCTACTTCTCAGGAATTCCCCTATACAAACATAAATAGTAATTGCCCGCGGCTGTGAGAACCCTAACAAATATGAGATGTCACTCTCTTCTGATATTTTGTGCTGAGGTTAGATAGCGCCAAGCCTCCTCCCCACCTCCACATAATTGTTTATGGGATAGCTTGGCGCGTTACGTGACTAACAAAGTATTCGACTCAAGCTCTACACAGCCAATATTGAAGTTGTAGTTATTTCAACTTATGGCCACTATGATACTGGACAGAATATTGTTCATTTCAGGTGCAAGGAAGCCACTTACTGATACTACTACTAGTATAATCCAGCATCACATAGTCTTGCAAATAATAACCTTTTCATGCTGAGCAGATGACACAGGGCCATTATTGACCTCAATCTGATCACATAGTCACAATTCACTAGAACGATGTCCCGAACATTTGAGTCTTGACTTATCGTTGAGTATACTTTAGATGTTGTAGTAGTTTACAAGTCCTATTAACTTTATACGAATGTGGTGATATTCACTGCCTAAATTTGTAGCCAACGTAATAATGATCTTAGACTACATCTCTTTCGTAAAATACTGACTACACTTCCATGCCTTTCCACCAGTGACATAGTGCAACTAAATTCATTAATAATGGCAGGAAGGAAGGAGCTTGTTGCCTTGTTGATCTGGATGCAATAACTGAAGAGCTATGGCTAAAGTGATGTTTAATACCTCGCAATCCTGATAGGGAGTAATTGACTGCTTAAACGTAACTTCAAGTGTTCTCATAAACTCTCAATAGATAAATCCTCTATTACGCTTACTCAACGGAGGTACTTAAATGATGAAATTTTCGCATTCCAGTCATTCTCTCTGCTATAGTAAATACTGTTTGAGTAATATGCCAGATCGGAAATGCATAGAAAGGAGCACAATAAATGTCAAGATATGATTAATCAATCCTGCATATGCTTTCTCAGAATATTAGTGGCACAAGTCCCATGCAATTTCTACAATGGTGAAGATTGAGCTATAGGAAGTATTGAATGTGCTTCCAGGCAAACATCAATATATGTCCAATCACGTTGCCTCAACACCAAAGATCCTAGTTTTCAATATATGTAAATTCACACCACTCAAGTTCCCAGCACGGCTAATATTCTGCAGTTAAATTGCTAAGCATTCTACGCGACCTATATGTGGATTTACCCTTCCCTACCTAGCTTAGGAGAGTTTTCAGTATGGCAGCATTCACAGCGATTTCTAGCTAGCAGCTCTATGCAAATGTACAAATTCTCACCAGTTCAGCTTTGTATATTCTCAACAACATTTATTAACAACATTGTCTCAAAAACTAGCTATTTAGGATGGAGTTGGTAATTATCCGAGACTCAGGGCAGGGGTTGTCGCTCGCTTCGGAAAAGGGGTAAACAAAATAATTGTGGGACCAAGCTCGCCTTTAGCAACTTTTATAACCAATTTGTCAATATACTCACCTTACCTCATAATCTGACCATATTGGAACGAAGGAATCTAACTTGGCTTGGATTTGTGTGTGGTCTCTGAAAGATGTAAGAATAGCTTTTTTAATTGACATGGTATGGTCTCTTATCTGGAGTGTTTAAAATAAAAAATGCACATGAGGATTTTGAGGAAGAAAGCTTCAACTCATATACTTAGATAATATTTAATGCATTTGTAGAGATCTCGACAAATGATACAATATTTAGAAATTGTCTACATCTCTATAGCTGAAGAACTAACATCAAAACTTCTCAAAAATGGTAGCTGCATTTACATTTTTCAAGAGACTTTTACAATATGCCAACTCGCGAAACCCTAGCGAAACCACAAATCTACATGTTAGGGAGTAATGTCAAATAATTTTGAACACATTCTATAATGAGCTCGGCTTCGTCCTTGACATTCGGAAGCTGGCTTGCCTGAAGACTTATTCGCTTCGCGTCCGCTTGCCTCGCTTCTTGCACATTACAATATCAACAAATCAACAATATCAACAGTGCGGCAGGGAGAATCTTCGTACTATACACTCGCGCAATGTCTTCCCAGGACGGTTATAGTGCTCGTCCTGGGCGTCCTCTGAGAGACTATTTTCCACGGACCTCTTCACCAAAAACCCCCAAAAAGTCAACGAAGCCTCCTTCCAAGACAGCAGATGCAGGCGCACGCAACTTCAATAGCATACGCCGCCCTGTAAGTATTTAAGGTGGAATTTTCGGCAGTAGACCATAAATTGCAGAGCTAATATGACGTTTCTTAGACCCAGAAAGGAGACTACTTGGATGGACCACCTGGTATACCACAAGAAACTTATACGGTTCAGAGCAAGAAAAAAACAGACGAGGGTGAAATATGGCAAGCAATTGTAGCCATTAATTCAAGCACAGCCCACAACTTGCACCCTAATACACCCAACCCTTCCGCAAAGAATTTCGAACCTCGTCGTCGTACCCAGAGCCTCCATGGACCCAAGCCCTTGAATGAACCCTTTCTTGTGCTTAGCCGTAACAAGAAGCGCTTCATTAGTCAAGCAGCAGCTACTGCTTCTAAGAAGAGAATTGTGAGCGACGATCTGAAGGCATCTCCCAAAGATACTGTTCAGAGAACACTTTTCAAGAAGGAATTGGCAGAGATATCGGCTGCTTCGAACCGTAATCTAGCAGCCTATACGACTAACAGAGGATTTGTAACTCTTAATCAAAAGAGTGAGTTGAAGAACGAGATTGCAATATTCGAAGGACAAGAAAGTAACGACAAGAAAGTAACTACTACTGGTTTCGATGACCTTACAGATTGCGAGTACCTGTTTAACTCCGACTATGAAGAATTTCCCACGCCTAAGAGGCGTCGAAGAACAGGTTCCGGTATGTTTCCCATGATTACTATAAACTATGGTTATATCACTGACAGAGGAATCATAGCCAAAATTACTGTAATTGAAGGTTATACAACCAGTGATATCAAAGACGAAAGCACAGTAGATTAGATCACTGGATTGAAGAATGTCGAGCTTAACAAAAAGCCTATGTTCCGGAATCACATTTTGTACATAGTGGTCTTTACTGTATTTATGCACATGGGAGTCTCTGGGAATGACCTTCCTTTCATTGAAACCGACACAGCCTCAGGTCTCACCACGCGTTCGTCATGCATGTTAGGTTTTGGATCAAGCGCTGAGATATTTATGCGCCACACCTTTCAGATGCGCTACGAGGAAACTATTTTTTAATATGATTGTGCTCAGGAGTTCTTGGTCTGAAGCTCACGCAAATTTGCATGACCTTGGAGTCTGGAGTTAGTCAATTGAATCAGGCTTCTCTTGTGCAATACCACTTATTCCTTCGTGAAATTAAAAATCGTTCCAAGATTATGAACTTAATCATCAATATCATCTACGAAGAGTCGATCAAAAATGAGCAAAACACTTTTAGCGATAGTCTACGTTGTGAATGATTTGGCATGACAAATGGCGCAAAGAATTTCAAGCGTCTCCAGCCTAGAACAATCCACTCATTTTCACAAGAGCTTAAATGCCAGACCTGCAATACTTATAGAAGACATGTTGCGCAGCCCAATATAAGCTTTCGGCTGGGAAATTAGTACGAAAAATGAACCATGCAGCAGATATACAAATCGAGATACTCGGTAAAAGGCCTTAGGCAAAGAGGATAGTGAACATACATAGATAAAAAGGCAAAGTTTAATGTTCTCTCAATTGATCACTACTCTACTGTGCTTCTCCTTGAGATTGGGGGCAAGCTCTGATATAAGGGCTTACACAACAGATTCACTATGGAATCCACAACATAGATATACAGATTGTAGATCAAACATATTTATTCAACCTTTGATCTCATACTTAGAAGAGTGGGCAGGCATATAGGGTGAATTCATTCATGATCTAGAATAAACTATCAGAATGTAACAATCCAGGTGTCAGATCACAGAGGAAGCCATCCGAGAGTGGCTTTCTTAGCGATTACCCAAGGAGCGGTTGGCGATTTCCAGGGTGCCAGACCATATGTTGCAAGATACCGAGGAGAGGAGTGATGTAGATGAAAAGGTGATGTGTTTGGGGGTGGGAAGGTGTTATATGCCGAGAGTGACCTGATTATAAACCATTGGTGTAGGTTGACGATCTGTGCTATGCCAGAACTCGAGGTTGACGTAAGGAAATTTAAGTGTGGTGTTGGTAGTTGAAGAAGATAGAACTATGACAGTGCCTTCATGTAACGGAACTAGGAATTCGTAGTTGAAGTTGGGACATTCAATAAGTTCTATCTTCCGTGTCAACTGAGAGCCTCTTGCCAACCAGGTACGTCCTTAAGCTCCGGCATAACAAGCGGAGGGTATGCAAAATTGTCTCGCCGAGCAGCACGTGCACCAGCCGGTGAATTTCCAAGATCCTCCTGTCCATCATCCTCATCATACTCCTCCTGATCATCGAAATACTCCTCGCTCTGGGTCCCTTGACTGTGGTTTTGATTCATTTGGGTATGGTGAGAATTTTGTTGTGGCTGGCGATCTGGTAGAGGTGGAGCATTCTTGGACACAGGCTTGCTACCCTTCTTTCCCTTGCGGCCCTTAGTCTTTGCCTTCTCTAATAATCTCCGTCGCTCGGCCTCCAGCTTACGATTTTTTCTGTCCTTCATTTCATATTGTCTAATCAAAGCTACAGGCGGCTCTCCGAATATCTGCTCGTATTCGCAATATTCGCACATCCACTGGTCTTCCTTCGCGACCGGCTGGTTCTCGTTTCTCCATTTTTGTGCTTCCCGACGTTGACGAGCAGCAATAATGAACTCTCTGATCTTTGGGCGACGATTCTTTTTGGGAACAGGATTGGGAGGATTTTGCTTCGGCTGGTGACCCGTGAGCTGTCCTTGCCTACCTTGTCCGTTGGAAGGAGCGTCATGCCCACCATGCATGTTAGGGCTCGTTTGTGTGCCATGCGTGCTTGTCATTCTATTCACAGCGGCACTTTGGTGCATAGGCATATTTGCAGTATTACTTGGTCCAGGCCATGGGACTGGAGCAGGAACTTGAGAATCACAGGTAAAGGTAAACTGCGTGGAGGCTGGGCTCGACTTTCGGGAAGCTTCTGAAAGTATGCTGATGTTCTCTTGTCCTCGAGATGGTGTTATAGGATACTTTTCTGCGGTAGCAATTGATTGAGAAATTATGCCGGCAGTTTCGCCTTTTAAGTGTTAGTGAATATGACATAAAGGTTTACTAGCTTCCAACTTACTGGATGAAGGCCACTGAGGCTGTCGCTGCTGTTTAGGAGTTCGACCATTTCCCCAATTACTAGAAGCATCGGAAAGTGTTCTGAGAGGGCTCCTTCCGTTTCGGACTCGACCATACCTGCCTCTACCAGGTCCAGATATACCTTGACCAATTCCAGAAGTATGATACGAACCAGCCCCGTTTGCGATCTCTTCAGACAAGTCGTCAGGCCCAGATATTCCCATTCCAGCTAAATCACTCGACAAGTGAGTTCCATTCACAATGGAGTCCCCCGGTGTTGGTATCTTCCTCTTCTTCTTGTTATTTGTATTTTCAAACGAGTCATAACCATCCGCCGAAGACGCCGTAGAGCCTGGAGGTTGTGGCTTTGGGTGTTTGGTTTCTAACTTTTGGACATAACGGTATGATCTGCCCGGAGTATCTGCTGATGGTCTTGAATAGATTCGGCTACGATATGCAGATTCGTCCTCATCACTATCCACCTCCTCTCCATTTCTCCTCGATATATAGTTTCTCTCTATCTCGTCCGCACGTTCGCGCTCGCTAGGGTGCGGTGGTTCCACCAATCCATTTGCTCCATTCTCCTCCCGGCTATAACCATACTGGAATAAGGGAGTTGCAGTCTTCGGGGCAGGAGGGTACTTGATGGCCTGGGCAACTTCTGGGGACAGGCGTTCACGAAGAGGCTTCTTTGGCAGTGGGCGGATTGGGCGATCTGCGTATGGTGATACAGGACTTGGAGACATATCTCGTGGTGAGTCGGGAGAGTAACCTACAGAAAACCAAGATGAATGAGTTAGCCAGCGCCGAAAAGAGAAAATGGGCAAAGCCATCACTGTGTGCTCAGTGAAGTAGTTGCAGTTGCCCGTTGACAAAGGTCTGCCCAGTAGTATAGAATAGGTGAGGTGGTCCGTTGGCAATGGCAACGTGGACTAGTTCAGGAAGGCATAAACAGTACGAAGATGAAGAACTCGGTGGCCTACCCATCACGACAACACAACTAGAACCCTACAATTCCACTAGTCCCCTTGATGCGCCTAGTAAACGTTGAATTTCTTCGTGGGCCGGCCTCTCCAGGTGGGCAAATCCTGTGTTCTCTCGACCTCCTATCTTTCCATGTCAGCCCAATACTAACCCAACAGCCCGAAAATCCTTTCAAAGCTCATCCTTCTATGTTATCACATACCCTGTATGCCTGGACAAAGTCGATGTTGTGTTTGCGAGGTGGATGAGTTGGAACTGACGACCTCTATGCTTGATTGCTCATCCACAATAGTGAGCGGCGGGTTGGCTTTCCACGAGGTTGTACGATTCTGACAAATGCAAAGCAGTAAGTCCCAACAAAGTTCGGACAAGACAGGGCAAGACAATGAATGCTTCAACGATGCATTGGCAGTGGTGACGGGAGATAGCTGACGGAGTGATTTTTATATGACATGTACACAGTAACGTGGAGGTGAGGTCCACATTGACACACACACACATATAGACCAAATCCCAGGGTTGTTCGAAAACTGCGCTACTGGTGTTCTAGGGCCACCGCAGCAGAGATTATGGATTTCTGGCGGGCGGGGGGATTCAAGCTCCCGTCGCTCGAGGGCGCGCTTCTTACAACTGAACAAAATATCCACCCAATTCACGCAATCTGACCTCCGAGCATCATGAGCATACAAAACTTCCCAGGTCCCTGTTTCGCCGTCGCAGACTCGTTCTGGTCGCTCTAGACACAATCAATCCCACAAGAAGACATTTCTGCCACTCTCTCCCATACCACCGGGATTGTTGCCCACCGACGGAGCTTCCTGGCACAACTTCGAAACATACTTTATACACATACTTAGCTGTGAACACGTCGGTTCAATTCAGGTAATTGATACGTAGAATCTGTGTTCGGGATACCGACGGGTATAATTCACCATGGAGGTTGCAAGGCGCTCCTCCAGAGCGAGTCGAGCAAGCCAGCCCCTCGGAGGCCCCTCCCATTCCTCTGCGTCTTCCAACTCATCTGGCCGTGCAGATAGAGCTACTAGATCACACCAGAAGACAGATTCTCCCCGGAAATCAACTCCTTCCGGATCCTTGTCATCGGAGCCACTGGAAGACAAAGATGGCATCTTGAACGTACCAGAAGAGACAATACAAACCCGTCGAAAACGTGGCAGAGGCGACGAGAAAGACAAAAGTTCCAAGCTACAAACCATCGAGATACACACAGAGTCTGCGAATGGCACAGAAGACATGGAAGAAGACGATGGTACCGTCCGCTGCATTTGTGCCCTTGACGAATACCCCGGACCACCACAGCTCGACGAGGAAAATGGTCACGGCGTAAGGGAAGGGATCGAAGATGCTGTAACTACAGGCGCAGACCAGACAGAAGATTTGGCCGGATTCTTCCTCCAATGCGACGTTTGCAAGGTCTGGCAGCACGGAGGCTGTGTTGGAATCATGAACGAAAAAGAAAGCCCCGACGAGTACTTCTGCGAGGAATGTCGCAAGGATCTCCACAGAATTTATACAGCACCTAATGGGTACGTGATATTTCACTTTTGACGGCACGCATTTTTGTTACTATTACGCTGATCCGTCAGCCCTGACGCGATAGCGTGGCGCAGATCAGGTCTCACAAGGCTGTTTGCTCCAGGTGCTGAGAAATGTCGATACTTGAGATACATAATTCTTAATGAACCATTCGAATAATTTACTGACATTATGGAACGCAGACAACGTTACTCTCATTACCTCCCTCTGTACCAAAGCCTGTCCCGAACGACCTCCCGGGCAGCCTCCTTTCCAAAAGATGGAACAAGATCCCCGCGAGGCAGCAAAAGTGGCCGACCATCATCCAGCGCCCAAAGCGCCAAAAGAAGATCTACAATGAATAGTAGGGATGCCGCCTATGACGAAGAAGAAGAATTGCGACGAGCCATTGAGGCTAGCAAAGGAGAGAAAAGTGATGAAAGTACAGAAGGCAGCGGATCGAGGCGGGGCAAGCGGGGGCGAAGCGACAGTGAAGAGTATGCAATACCCGTTCAATGCTGGTATATTGTCTAATGATTGAATAGAAAGCCCGACGGCCCCAAAAGACAGCGCACCACATCAGTATCTCCCTCGCCATCCCATGAACCCAATCAAGTCACAAATCAAGTTGACTCTGACGATGGAGCGAATATCCGGAGCAGCGGGGGAAAAAAGATACGTGGTGCGGCTGCGAAAAACCACAAAGAGAAATCCGAGAGGGAGGAACGAGAAAGACTAAGGCTAGAAGCGAAAAGAAAGCGCGAGGGGCGGGCTGAACGTCGGAGAGTCGATGGTAAGACCCATTATCAACACTGTTCTTGAGCCATACTAAAGCATATCAGAATCAGAACCCGTGGAAGAAATACCACTTGCACGACAATCTGTTACTAGATCAACTGAGATTCTAGCAGTCCAACCTGTAGAGCTACCCGGTCTACCTATCACAACACCCATAATCGAACCTCCACCTGTGATTGCGCCTTCTATATCCCACAAAAAGGGGGGGAGACCTCCTAACGCTCGGAAAGGGAAATTAGGCAAGAACCAATACACAAAAGATAGAGATGCTCCTGATGGCGAAGAACGATCACCAGGGCGCTCGCAATCCAGAGATGTAGCAAGAGGAGATGATAACAGTCATACAACGAGTACCCGGGGCTCCATCCACGAGAGTAAACTGAGCAAAGCAAAAACTGGCCACAGCAAGATTTCATTTTCAGATATGAAAAGAAGGGTTGCAGGAATTCTGGATTATATTGCACGGACTCAACTGGAGCTGGCCGGAGAATCAATCTCAATAAGAAGCGAGGAAGCGGGACAGCTGATGAGGAATATGGCTGAAAGTTTACCGATGATACGGGTCAATGGCGACAAAAGTGAGGTTGCAATGGAGGGGGGAGGCACAGTTATCAAAGACTTTAATGATCTATCATGTTTGGAAATGATGGATGTTTTAACAAGGCAATTAGTCAAGTGGCAAAACGAGTACACTTGAACGCAGGACTAAAACCTCGGGCTTTGGGTAACCCGAGTCACAATGTGGAATGGGCGTACTGGAGGATCTTTAATATACCCCACTTAGCTAATACTACCACATTCTCTTGAGGTCTTACCACCAGTTGTGAAGAAGGCAGATATCCATAGACCCGGGAATATTTGTACAAAGCCGTATTCTTCAATGGCTATCTCATATTTGAGTGCCAAAGTAAACCTTCGAATTTTACTGTACATCAGGCCAACAAGCTACAACCCCTTCCTCTGCATCGACTGTAAGAACAACACTCGCACCCATACCTAGTGGGCTGCCTTCCCAGACCACAAAATCACTATGCCTTTCCACTGCTTGTCTATCTTCCCCCTTAACATCGTCTTGTTGCTGAGTCTTGGAAACAGAGGAAATATCTAAGATTTCTTCCATCTGCCAGCTTACAAGCCCCACAGCTTGAATGTCCGTGAGCCCTGCGAATTTACCAACCCATCCTGCCTCCAGAAAAGTATTATGAATGTGCGAATCTCCCTCTAGAAAACGTGATGTTAGCTTCTTCTTCAACGAGCGTCCTTGATTTCAAGGGCATCTGAATCCAGATATATGGTCTAGTGAGGCTCTACATAGAAAGGACAAACATACCTGTATTCCCAATACCAATCGCCAATTTAACCCCAGATTCCAAAAGAATAGCGGCGGGAGAGCGAGAGAGTGGAGGTCCTGTTTGCACGTCTAATTTCTCAAATGAATCAGGTGCCGGACGAGTCGATGTTAAGATGAGAGGAATTTTTGCAGCAGCAAGCTCAGTGGCTACTAGTGATGCTTCAGAGGCACCATAAATAACCAGATTGACTGACGGGAAGGAGTTGGAGAGTGAAATTAGTTGGAGGATAGCATACTAGAGAGTGTGTTAGAGTCAGACAGTAATGAATACATATAAAAGCTGGTTTGTGAAAATAAGAGGGGGCAAAGGGAGAGAACTAACTGACTTTGTTGACAGCATTTATGATAAGTGGAAGTGACCCATTTGCTGCTGCTCCGTAGACATTGTCCTTCCCTTCGTTTTGTTGCAAGATCTTTCGTAATGCTCCGATGGCAGACGATATCGTTGGGGTAGTATCTGCGCCTGTTACCTCTGATTAGCCATTCGCGTTTGATGGGAAATGAGAAAACCCCCTATGTGCTTACTCTTCGCCTCCTGCCCTAGTGTAAAATGCAACGCAACATTGTCTTTGAAGACACCTCCTTGTATAGTTGTATTCTTTCCACTTATCTTGAAGCCCACACTAACACCGCTCAGAAAACCACCTCCCCACCCTGTCATAGGCATACTTACACCACTAGTCACACCTCCATACCTTGCCCTCTCAAAAGCTTTTCCTTCCAGATGAATTCCGTATTTTGCATAAACAACATTATTAGGATTCAACGGATCAAGCTTGTAATTGACTTCTCCATCCGATGTGGATTCTTCTGTCACGATCTCGGAGAGGCCTAGAGACGATAGAGTAGTTGCGCCAGGGGAAATATGCCCATTCTGGAGGCTGATCGTTTGGTGCTGAGAGGAGAGATAAGAGGAGCAGTTTTGTATGCTGGAGAGACAGCTTATTTTTCCTTTATCGAGGATGATGGTGAGATTAGAGGCAGGTGAGAGATTGGCTGTTGATTTAAGGTAGGAGGTCGTGATACCGACAATTACTGTTTTTCCATTCTCTATCTGTTTACATGTTTCTTGTCTCTCGGATGGTAATATTTTAGGTCGTATCTGCGGCTCTGCGATATCTGTTACACTTTCACCCCGTACATCGGCAAAACTCTCATTCACTTTCAGGGGATCAAGAGTCGGTAGTCCATCAATATAAACCTGTATGGGGGTAGCGCCAACATGGAGAGGATTTACATCCCAGACCACAAGATCGGCATCATAACCAGGTCGTAAGAAGCCAATTCTGTGGGAAAGGCCGAGCGACTTGGCTGGGACGCTGGTTACAGATCGGAGGGCAAGGTCTTTAGGAAGGTGGAACGAGGCCGCGGTTGCGGCTTGAAACCTGAGGTTCTTCATCAGTAATTATTTTATGATACCTAGGTATGATTGGAGAGAGTTACATGAGATATCTAGCGCTGAGAGCTTCTGAACCGTGATCCTATAGCTTTTGTGAGTATGGGATAAAATTTGGTCAAGGAATAATTACAGATTTGTAGGCAACTGGAATCCCGTGGTCAGACAGAATTTTACCAGCCCATAAGTTAGCATTATACGCTTCTCTTTTATACAATCCGAAAGTGGAAAAAGTAGCAATTGTAATGTTTCTTAGAGAAATTAGTGCTTGCAACTAGTATAGAGCTTCTAGTGGAACCTACTCTGCACTATCTTTGAGCATTTCGGGGACTTTCCAAGCACTGAGAGCATGATGGAAAGCTTGAATCCTGAAACCAAACTCCTTACTATGCAGAATCATATCCTCGAAATCTTCAGGCTCATAGCAATGAATATTTACGCCGATCTTTCCCCTAAGCATCGCAGCAGATGACTCTAGCTCTAAACTTTCAGGCAATCCTCCCTTTGTGCCACTGGGAGATGGGTTTACAAGGGCAGCAATAACTGCAGCATCACCGCTCTCCTTTGCTGCTGCAGCCGACAAACACCACATATCCTGTTTCTCAACAAGCTCTTTCGCACGCTCCATATGATGACGGAAGACATACGAATTTCCCATACGCGTGTGGTCGTATACACGTCTTGGATTTTCTCCACAGGCCATCTTCATATATCGTCGTCTCTCCGCGTTCTGTATACCATGCTCCAGCAATAGGTCCTCCACAACCTGCTCCGCGTGTTCACCACTATTCAGGACATTCTTCACCATAAAGCCTTCCCCGCCCATGATGTTCGCAGAACCAGGTAGGATGAGTGAAGATGTGACCCCACCCGCTGCGATCATCCTCGTTGCAAGATCGTATACTTTCATACTATCAAGTGCCCGCACGAAGGGAGTTAATGGTCCCGTGGCATCATTGACCTCATTACTATCGGCGTTGCCTTTTAATGCAGGCCACGCACCCACTAGATGATGCGAGTGCATATCTACTAATCCGGGAGTTACATATCTAAATTTCAGATCGATCTCTTCCACATCCTTATCTTCATACTTCTTGTTGGAGGATGCATCGTTGACAGAAAGGACCACTCCTCTTTTTATTGTGATATGTTTGATCCCAACAAGTGTTTCTCCATCAAATAATCGTGCGTTTTTGAGCACTATCGTCTTGTTTTGTCCATGAATAGGATTCCATCTTGGGTTCACACGTGACGATATTGGGGGAATAGTATATTCGGTAGGTTTGGTGCTCAACTCAACACATTTCTGGAGACCAGCATTGAGACGTTTGCTTTGATATGCGGAGAGTCTTGATGCAGCTGGTGAAGGTTCTGAGAAATATCGGGGGAGTATTATGAGTTGTAGGATAAGGATAAGGAAGACAATGATGAAAAAGAAACTTGAGAATCTGGCGCGTAAGTTATGATAGGCTCTAGACTGAGACCGAGAGCCTGGGAGAGTTGATGTGCCCATAATATTGATATTGTGTAATTGTTTATAAATCAATTAAGGGAATTTATTTCTGCAGGATATTGAAGCTCCTTCAACTCCTACAATGATGTTAAAATGCAGGTGTGTGGCGTGGATGGTTTTGTGAGGTCTGTTTGCCACATTTATGTACCTTCCTCATTTAGATATTCCAGATTCATTGAGAGATATTACAAATACCTTGTAGTCACTGGGCAGTTGTTTTAAACTTGCAAGTGTAGCTTTGCCTAGGTGTAGCGTATAGACTATTATAACAGATATAAAGACTAATACCAGAATGTCGCTGAAAAGGCACAATGCACCTAAGTACGATCTCTCGCTTATTCAATATCTCTGTCAGGGGTAATAAAGTGGACACAGCTAGCCTGCAAATTCACTTTGCCGAAAGGGACCAGGGAATGTCTAATTCCAGTGATACACATAGGAAAGAAATTGTTTGAAGGATGCGGAGCCTAGCCTCTTTCGTCAGATACAAAGACTCTTATTTGAAGATATGATCACAACCCGCAGGCAAATTATAACGGGATCTAATCGTCTTCTAAGAAGAAAACAAAATGTCCAATTTGATGGAATCCAGCGGAGTGCAGCAGAAATTTTAATGTTCACCTGGATACCCATAGAAATGGTATATTGAATGTTCAATAATTTTGACGTGAAACTCCATAACAAGCGTGTAGATCAATGATTTAGATTTCGAGCACGTTATATGAAGAAGTAAAATCCATGGAGCTAAAAGGTAGCAAATCTTCCGCGGCAATAAGTGTGCATTCAATAAAGGCTTATTTTGGCCCCGTTCAAGTCATTTTAAATGTGCTCTGGTGAATACAAGAGGAATGCGACAATACTATCAGCGACAATGCCAGTAATACGCGAGAACTTGACTATAGCACCACAAAGGGGAACCATCAAAATTGAGTTGTGATAATAAATATTTATCAATGATCCTCTTCTTCTGTATCTGGATTACTGGAAAATATAAATCACCATCTTTCTGCAACGAGATCGTTCACACTCGATATCAACCACAGGCCAACCTCTCTCATTATAGGAAGACCGAACCGAGACCATGACGTCTGGTAAGTACGAGATTTAGACAAAGCTCCATTTTTTATTCAAGTTCTTTGATCATGTGAGAGTGTATGAATGCAGTCTTGCTAATTCCAAACAAAGACACAAAAACCACCACCAACTGCGGCACGCAGACCCCTTTCGTTGATTTCAAGATACTGTTTTTTGAGCAGCTGCAGATTTACAGCGAGTTACTGAGTGACTTTGAAAAGCTTCAATAATCCCAGGAAGCTGCTAAGGTGAAAAGTTTGGAGAGGAAGCTCAACAAGTCTCGAATTGTGAGCGAGTCACGTGCCATTGAGATCACCCGGCTGACAGCAAGACTGTCGGGCTTCGATTTTGAGTTTCGAGAGCTAAAAGCCGAAAAAGACAACCTCGCCCAGACCATTGCAACCCGGGCGGGGATCGATCTCCAGAAAGCAAGAATGGATGTAGAGAGGGATCACGAGCTGACGGATAAGGATAAGAAGATTCGAGAGCTAGAAGCCAAAGTCAACGAGAAGAACGAGCAATTGAAATGGGGCGTAGATGACTATAATCAATTGGCAGGCGAGAACGAGAAACTCAAGGAGGAATTGAAAGATCAGCAAAAGAAGAGGACAACATCAGAAGAATTGATGAATGCGAATGAAAAAATTTCAAGTCTCGAGGAGTCTGTGGAATGGCATGCAGATCAGCTCGTCACGTTCACTAATGAGAGAAACGAACTCCTAAGCAAGCTAGAGAGCCAACTTGCTCAGTCCTCGAACGTGCAAAGTGTACTTTCTTTCAGAAACGCAGAGTATGACAGACTGGAGATAGCCCTACAAGATACCCAGAAAGCTATTGAAGACTATGAAACCAAGCTTGGGAAGGAACGCCATAGAGCCGAGACAGCAGAAAGAGAACGTGATGAGGCAAAAACTGATGTGGCGGCCCAGAAGCGCCTCGTCCAAAATGCAAGCGTAGACTCAACAGGTATTAGGGAGAACCTGACCGTATGCCAATCTCAGCTTGATTCGGCGCGAAGCAAGATTGCAAATCTGGAAAAATCATTGGAGGCTGCAAAGAGAGATTACGAGAATGTGGTCGATGAGAAGGCTGCGATTATGACTGAGATCAGCAAGTTGAGAGCAGATAATTCAGCTTTCAACATGGATCCTGCACGGTTTATTGGTGTGAATGAAGATGTCTATAGTGGTGAGGAGGACGAATCAGATCGATCAGAATCACCGAGTAAAGAGCACGGAATTCAAGGCTACAATAGCTCCTATTCTGATTCCAGTGACGAAAACTTATCCTCCTCGGGCAATGACACTCGAAGCAAACAGGAGGCTAAGGAAAAGGTTCATATATCTGCAACGGAAGATGCAGCTCTGAACGCACATGAGGGACAGCTCGATGGAAACCCTGAAATACCAGGCATCACACGCTATGTCGAACGTATTATTCTAGTTGATTTGCATTCGAAGAATGCTCTCAAGTGCTGGTTCTCCACAGAGATTGACATGATTTGGCTCATTCTACAAGCCTTATGGCTGGTGAAACTGTACGACTTCTTGTTCACGGCTGCCCTGGCCACTGCAGAAGTTGATGTCTCGACTAGCCTAGGCGGACCCAGGGCTACTGAAGACAGTGATGGAGAGGTAACTGAGGAGAACAACAGGAGGAATACCAATGATGCTGAAGCGCAAAATATCACTAAACCTGAATTGCAGATCCCGAAAGCTGCAAATCCTGACACGTATGAATTCAGTCTCACTGACTTACAGGCAACACAATCACCATCGACCCTGAGCCAGTCCCCCGAGTTTGTCACCGAAGCCGCAGACCGCGAGAAAACCAGAGCCTGTATTCCTTACCCTACGTCGCAGCCCAATGATCTTCAGCTGCTCAAGCACAGACGTACCCCCGGTGATCCGACTTCACCATTCACAGGCCGAGTCCCCTCCATCAAGTGGACCATCATCAACTTCTTCCTTCATCTCATCGTCTACATGTATATCTTTTCCAGCTATGTTGAGCGCTCCCTTTGGCTGGCTGCGAACGAGGAGACGCGCGCTTTCTACGTGGACTGGTTCACTCCCCAAGGTGATCGCGGTTACATGCAATACCCCTTCCATGACAGTGTTTTCCATTTAGAGCCATGGTTCACCAGGTCGGATATCTGGGTTTATAAGCATATTGTCGAGCCATTCTGGACTTTCTTTGAACACGATGGCATCTACGTTCTGCCAGGATGAGAGGTCACATATTGGGTTTTTGCACGGGATGGAGTTACTACGGGAAACAAGTACTTTTAATATTTGTATCATAAGAAAAAAACCGTTGTTGTTCGCTAGCAAGGCACATGCATGGTGTAGTTCGGTAATATCGAAGGTGGAGTTCTGAGGATTTTAAACTTGGTCTTGCTTCGAAGGGGCCTTGACGGACTTTCGACTGGAGAAATTCTTTGTTTTTTGGCGCAAATCAGTATACCCAGGGATGAAGATTGGGGGCATTTCGATGGCGCATCAACGGTCAACACACTTAAGTAACGCACAGAGGTTTCTCCTCTCTATAATCAACTAAATAGAGAAATGAGCTCACCAAATTCATTATCAATTGCGCTTGTCTTCTGTCTATGTGCTATAGTCGAGAGTGGGCACCGGAACTTAAGGTACCAATATAAGATAACTAAACAAAGCTTGGGGGTTGCCGCCTTCAACATGGACTAAGGAATTGTTCCGCAATAGCTACTCCCTATACGAGTCGACAAGTGCTATCATTGATGTATAGTCAGATATTTGATAAAAAGAAATCCGACAGTCCTTACAAGTGGTTGTAAATTTCGTATACTGCTGTGCTCATGCTTATTATTATGTGTGTGGTCTGTGCTGTGAAATGATTTGGAATCATACGGATTGTAATGTTGTCGAATACCAGAATAAAGAACTGGAAGACGTAAGACGTAAGATGTATGGCGGAAGACACAACTCCTTGATCAGGTAGAAGACGAAGCACTCGAAGGTATCAGGTCACGGTTATCAGTACCTAGCCTGGGACTACAAACAGACCAGCTCGCTTCAACCCCTTTTCGTTAGCGAGACTGTTCTTCAGCACATTCACTGGATGCAGGTCTCCATGTATTTTCTACCTTAGTTGACTTTTACCCAAACACTCTATAATCAATTGATAGAGTTGATTTCATTCCAGTTGCCATCTTCTCACCACCACAAAAACCATGCAAATACGCCCAAAGATATACTCAGCCATGGTGGCGTAGATATTTGACTCGCCAGCCCTGTAGACTGGACCTCGGCGTCTGCTGGATGATTATTAAAACAGGCGCCTAGAACCAAAATGATTTGCATTTCATCCAAGAATTTCAGTTGCTGACTGACCACCGTGCGCAGGGGCTTTTCATAGTCATATAAAGGACGGGTATGTATCTTCAAATGTCTAATTCATCTTCCGTCTTCTGTCTTCCATCCTATCTATAAATTGTGTAGTTAGGAATAACCTGTGAGTTAGGATATCCGAGTGTGATCCGAGACACTACGTCATCGCCACAAAAACTGTCCGAAGGATCGTCCGCGTTCATACCCGAGACAGTCTGTACAACCTCAAGCCACTTTTACCCAAAAACCATAATACACTTTGCGATCAATATGTCAGATAAATTAATTCCCAAGAACGCAGAGGAGGTCATGGTCATCCGCGAGATCGCTCCAGGCATCACAACACTTTCGGTGCCATTTCTACGCTTCGGCCTCATCAAGTTCGGTGGACGGGCAACAATTGGTGCGTTTCTTCTTTTCTTCTATTCCCTCGCTGCTCAATAAAAGCAAGCATTGACAAGATTATAGTGAAGCTCTCGTCCGGTAGCCTTGCAGTCTTCTCCCCTGTCGCACTCACTCCAACCGTCCAATCCACTATCACCACCCTCGGCGGACCTGTCTCCTACATTGCTGCTCCAGACCTCGAACACCACATCTTCCTCTCTTCTTGGGCCAGCGCATTCCCTAAAGCCCACCTCATTGGACCCGAAGGCCTCCCTGAGAAACGCGCCCAGGCAAACCAGAAGGACAAGAGCGTTACCGTCCTGCCCTTCTCGACCATCTTCACCAAGGCCAACAAGCGCACGATTTCCATCTCGGAAGAGTTCGATGCGGATTTCGAATACGAATATGTGGATGCCCACCCAAACAAGGAGATTGTGTTCTTCCACAAGAAGACCGGCACGGTGATCGAGGCGGACTTACTGTTCAATCTACCAGCGACCGAGCAATACAGCAAGACCGGAGAGAACGCGGGAAGCGGATGGGCGACAAAGCTAGCAGCTGCCCTGCAAAATACAAGGGGCGATGCCAAATGGCAGAAGAGGGTGGTGTGGTATGCATTTAGCAAGGCCGACCGACCGGGCTTCAATGCGAGCGTGCAGAGAATTAATGGGTGGGGCATCAAGAATATCGTGCCTTGTCATGGTGATACGATCGTGGGAGATGGAAAGGGCATCTTTGAGAAGGTGTTTGCGTGGCACCTGGCCGGGAAGAAGGCTTGAGCGGGTGGGCAATAACATAGAAGGAAGGGGAACTTAGCGGGCGTTTCCGGTGAATCTCTTTGGCTTGAATGCTGTATAATGCAGGTGTAGCTTTGATAGTGTACAAAATATGTTCATAATACCTTGCTTGATGTTCTACAAGGGATTTAGTTTGGTTATGTATAATCTGCTTATAATACCATGCCTTAATACTCTTCAACGCTGTAAATTCGCATAATGGCTCTTCTCTGAGTATTCCATCCATCAAGTCCCGTGCCCAAGATATTCTCACCCTTCACAGCAAGGTGCTAAGGACGGATTCTTCCAGCCAGAAGTTAATAATCTGAGCACACGCAAATGAGAAACAAAGAGAACTGGTCGGAATTGATAGCAAGGACGCCTATGAAGTAGAAACAGAAGATTGCCCGCTCGACAATATATTTTGATAAGAAATTACAGTACGTCTACCTCATTGCATATTTTATCTAATGCGATCCTTGTCAATCAAAATGTTGATAATTATCTCTTTCTGCCGCGAAATCACTCTCACAGACTTGTGGTCTTGCGGTAGCATATAAGCATTTTCTTCACAACGAAAGCGTTACCACGTAAGATACACCCGGAAATCACATAATCCCGCGGCTGCGGTAGCCTTGATTTCATAGTCTGCTAGAGTCATGATATACTAAAAGGAAAAGGAAAAGTGCTCTAAACCTACGGACGGTATTTGGTAGGTCTAGAGCATTAGCCAACCTCTTCACACGTCAGATGGAATCTTGGAAGGTGCAAGAAATAGAAAGTAATTAGCAAGGTTGCCTACTTTTTGGAGACAGAGTCTCTCTTCGTCGCTGGACTAGCATACCAATATACTCATATCTCTATTGAAAACCTTGGTTTTGTGCTTACCTTCTTTCTTACATAGCTGAATCTTCATCGGCTTTTAGTTTTATGAAAGAAGACCCTTAAAGTGGACATTGACATTAAGATGAACAGCATTTCGCAAGTAAAGGCAACTGCTACTGAGCCATTATGTCATCCATCAGCGCCGCTAACAGCATGTAATTTCTCTTCTTCGACTTGGCAGTCCTCCTCTAGAATAAAATAGCGGGCAGTGGTCTACGTCAACCCAAGCATCTTTGAGCCGAGAATTCCGTAGACGACAAACGGCTAGTCAAGCTCGACTGAAGTTACTTGTTGAGAGAGAAAGGGTCTAGATCACGACCCAGAGCACTTCCCTTGAGCCTCCAAGGGAAGTGCTCTTAAGCCAAACTTAATTTGTGTCCTCGGTCCTCGTGTACCTGCTTTGTGAACCATTGGTGGGAAACCGCAAGTCGATGTTTACAGTAAATTTTATGAAGGAAAATGATATTAACTAGTTTCAGCACCTTCTTAAAATCACATTCTCATTCTAATTTGAATAGCCCGATTAAATTACATTTTCAGAATCCCATCTCGCCTTCCAGTGTGCAATCAACAACGCAAAGGTTGATCCCGAAATAGAACAGCTGCTAATGTAAATCCTACTTGAAGAGCTATATCTAGTACAGAGAACTTAAGAGACGTCAGTGGGAAAGTCAATGATTCACGAGAACCACGCCTATACAACTGCCTGACACAGTCAAGAACAAAATTAAACCTTGAGCTAAGGTCCAAATTGAGTTCTTACCACTTCGTTACACCTTTTACTAATTGCAAGCAACTTATTGATATTTTCCGTATAACGAGCTAAAATTTGCTCTCTTTATACCCGAAACTTTAATATTCAATAGTTTTAGTTAATTCCATATTATCAACGCTGACATGATTGAGCCATCTAGCTTTCGCTGCGCTCACTCAAACCACTCAAACCACCAGAGCCTCAAATGAGTTTCCTCATATTGATTACTAGTACCTTTTCGCAGGGTTGTTCCGGAAATTCTTTGAGTGTGGGTCTATGTTATAGTTTCTCGTGTTTAGGAACGAGGTTGGTTTTCCATCCTCGAGAAGGTTGCTGAGACTGAGAGAAGCATCTCTCTTTGCGTACGTACTTAAGCTGGTTGTCTTGGATGAAGGGAGGATAACGGCACAAAAGATGAATTCACCCTCTGTAATCTCCTCTAAAGAACTTTCAATTGTCATTCGTGGCACTCACTGACCAGTAAATTCCAAGTGGGTAGCACAATAGGTTGGTACTTTGCTACTTGGGCCATCCGTGATATCAACTACGTTCCACGCTTTAGTTTTGTTTTGAGTGAAATGAATTAATTAAGATTCTTGAGCTTAATAAATGCACGTAAAAGACTCAGTTAGTTTATAGATTTGTTCACCATGATATTTTGACCAGCTGAAGATAGCATTAAGGTTTTTTTGAACGAAGAGCCGCAGTTGATCGAAGCTTAGTATGCTGCTCTCCCGAATTTGCGCAGCAGTAATGATGCATGTGGTTAGGTGTTCGGATATGACAGTTTTGGATTGCGATTTGCTTTCTCTGGGGCTGTATCTCTTACTTAAGAGTCAGCCATGAGAATGAGGTAAAAAGCTTTGTGGACCTGGCAGCATATTGAATGGAAAAAGAAGCGCAGCCAATTCAAATAACAACTTCGAGAAACAACTATGTTCTATCAACGACAGCTATTCCATATCGCAAGAATGGCATAGCGTAGCGCTTCGTCGCCCTTCCGGATCTATACCTTAGCTTACCTATCTTTATATCTAGCCATTCGGGACCTGAAAGAGACAAGTCAGTACGTCTCATATGCTGAATATTTTATGTTATCATATCCTATACGGGCTTTAAATAAACCCTAGGTCCGACCAGTATGAATGCCCACTAATACCAGGGTATCCATTTCATCTCCAAAACGCCCAATAAAATGCCCCCTCATATACTTCTATACATCTCATCTCTTTTCTTTTAACGCAATTGAATAATCAAAAATCCTTAAAGTGATGATCCCATTTTTTCTGCAACTCGTGCGTGTAAGGATCTCTTCCCGCTTTTTCATCAGGATAGTCATCAAAACATTGGGCATCCGCTTTATGTCTTAATTGTGGAATAATTGGACCACGATATTTTCGGTAGTAGACATCGTCCCAGTCGACACCACGGAAGAAGGGATGAGATTTGACACTTTCGGCGCGGCCAGCCATGTTTCCGAGACGGTGAGAGCGGTCGACAGTGCAGAATTGGCGAATTATGTCTTTAGCGTCGGCAGAAATTGGGGGCTCTTGAGGGAATTGGACGGGCTTGGAAACAATCCTATGCGTATTGAGGAATTTGTTATGATCAATTTGAGGGGGAACTCACTGTTTATAAATCTCTATGGGGTTCTGGTTCCAGAATGGAGGATAGCCAGTCAGAAATTCATATATCAGGATTCCAAGCGCCCACCAATCGACTGCTGTTGTGTGGCCTTTTGATTGAATCACCTCAGGTGCTAGGTATTCGGGTGTGCCACACAGTGTGTAGGTTTCCCCTTTATCGAGTCAGCTTTCAAAATACTCAATACTTTCACAGCTCGCCAACGCTGATCTCTACATCATGTAACTCACTATTCCCAAGCCTTTTTGCGAATCCAAAATCCACTAGCTTAATGTGTCCATCCGCATCCAAAAGCAGGTTTTCCGGCTTCAGATCTCGGTATGCAACGCCTTCATGCTCATGTAGAAACTCTAATATTAGGACTATTTCTGCAGCGTAGAATCGTGCCGTATTCTCGTCGAACCGCTTCGCTTTCCTGAGATAGGAAAATACTTCGCCTCCAGGGCAGTAATCAAGCTAGTCCTTAAGTTAGCACAGCTTACGAATCGTACCTCACTGGAAACCATCGAAACTTACCAGCATATACAAAGAATCATGATCAGAAAACGAGGTTATTAAAGTAGTTATGAAAGGGTACCCCGCAACATCTGCTAGTACAGATCGTTCATGGTTGACGTGATCAACCTGCTTGAGCTTGATAACTGCAGAATTCTAATTAGCATCGCCATCAAATACCTGAATGAGCTTCCGTTTGCTTACTATCGACCTTCCGCAGAACCTTAAGCGCAAACACCTTATCTTGGTCTTCCACTACTGGGGTCCTGAGTTTCACAAGCCATACTCTAGCAAATGTTCCTAAAGTTTCCCTTAGATCAGTATGCACTTTTCAATATCACATTCCAAATCACTCTCAGACAACCACCAAAGCAGACGGGAGGCTCACCAGTTCCTAGTGTCTTGATCAAAATGAAATCCTCTACACCTAAACCTCTCGAGCTGCCCCCCAACTGTTTATTCTGCGGGTCGTTCTTGAATTCGTCTGCCGGCAGATGAGCATGTGGCCCTTCTGAAAATTGCGCTACGAAGTGTTTCTCCTGCTCGATTACTTCAGGCGTCGTTTCTTCTTTCGAGGAATGATGGTGCAAAAGCGTCGCAACCGTATGCTTTACGCCAGACATGTTGGCGGCGGGATTGAGATCTTGGTGAAGCTCCAGTTGAGGAGGTGCCTGACGATCAGATTGAAGTCATTGCATGGTGCGACAGCTCGAGTGTGCGATAGCCCGGCAGAGCGGGGTGGGGGTGATGGTCGATAAAGTGCTTTACGAGCCAACAGTGCCAATTGATAAGATTCAGATGGTGTTGATGACAATGAAAGGAGACCGAATGGTTGGACCCGACTCTGCTGATATCATGCGGTTTTCAGTAGGAGGATGACTACGGGGTAGAGGGGTGTCCAATTGATCTTCTCGGGATGGAAAAGGAGGGGCAGCTCGGTCTGAGACTCAAGTCTTGGTATTCGGGTCCTATCGCATGACGTATTTGAACATAATGGGGAAGGTCACATCTACAACGTATCTAATAACAACCAAAACGGGATACGCAAGAATAAATCTGTTCTAATTCAGCTATACCAGTTGCCAACCTTATGCTGCTGGAATATCTAATTACATTGCGGTTAATTGGCTTGGTCTGCTTACATAAGCCAGTGTTGCTAAGCGAGTGAATAGGGGCATGTGGGATTGTTGATAGCTCACGAGATTGCTGTGGATGGTGGAAGGAGCTATCCAATACACATAGGCTTTGTCAAAATACTGCGATCTTTTGGAGTTTGTTGCATTATTTGGTGAGGTTCTTGTGCAGTATGTTTCAAGATTTAGTAACATCTTGCTATGTTTGCCGGCTGAGAGCTGTTCCTCAGGACCTGAACTCTAACACTGCCCTGAAAGAGTATTACTTAACTACGATTCCCTAGGGAGGTCTTGAAGCCGGGAGCTAAGTCCTGTGTATGTTATGTATGACCCTGATTTTCTGAATAGCTACAAGATAGTTTTCAGCTTTTACGTTGAATTGTAAAGACAACAAGCTGTCGCCTTGCACATGCTTCACTAAACCATGGTTGGATTTAATTCTTGATTCTAAACCAGGCATTGATAGATTAACATGTTATGGAAATGCCAGGGTCTATCTTCTAACAAAGAAATGGATAACAATGCTTAACATGTTTGAAATTGTGTGCTATCTTGTTAAGTCATGTTCTGAGATACATGCTTAGAGGATAATTCCGCGATAGAGAAAAATTGTAAAAAGTAGTACTCCCCAAGCAGGCATTTTACAGATAAGATTCCCAGCTTCAGAGCGTGCTATTCAATCAAGTGTAAATTAGTTGCGAATTTTAGGATGCACCTCAATGTCCGAAGTTTCTCGCTTAATGCTACGCGAGCCCCTTTCCGAAGATTTCTATATACAACATAGTAATTTAGACCACAGAACAACCTCCGAATGTACAGAAATAGATACACTCTGATTCCCGAAGCAATCACTTAGCCAACTACGTAGTTCAACACTTAATATACAGCTCTAGTGAAACCCCACCATGACAAGGATCAGCACTTTTTGATAATCTCCACAACAACTCATCTTCCGATACATTTACACATTCTCCAAATTTCAAAGTCCCGGCAAAGCACCTGAAAAATTTCAGACACATCAGTCAAAATGACAGATGCCACTCCACCATCCTCCGACCTTGCTCCTTTTGCTATTGCATCAGCGACCTCCAGAAGAGGCCCAAACACTAGTCCCGTTGTGTTAAAGACCTCTGATATACAAGAAAACACCACTATGCAAGACAGCCCTGCTCCTGCTCTACCAGAAAATGAAACCATCGACTATGATGGAATTGCCGAGCGTGTCACAATCGGCCCTGTCACGTTCTACAAGGCCATGCTAGAGCCTGACTTCACGGAGCTCTTTCTACAATGCAAGGAGTTCGTCCGCATCGCCACGGAAGAGACGGATGCGCGAGTCGATATCAACAGAGTCCGAGACGGTACCGCAAGCTTGACTGACTTCATACGAGTTGGCACTGCTCAAAAGGGAACCGACAATTTCGTTGATGGGGAAACGTTCCGACAAGAGCTTAGGAAATGTATCTATGCAACTGCTATCTGGCAAGATGAATTCCCTGGAGCGAAAGTCGACGACAAGCTCGCAGAGTACAAGAAGAAGATGAAGAAGGAGGCGATTGCGAAGAAGAAAAAAGCCGATGCTGCTGCCGCGAGAAAGCAAAAAGCCGAGGTTAGGAACAAATACAATTGGAACAAGCAAAAGAAGCCAATTTTGGTAAAAGAATGTGAGAGGCGTGGATTTGCCACCAAAGGAATGAAGGTTGATGACTTGAAAAAGCTGCTATTCGCCGATGATCAGAAAATTTCTAACACGGAGGCTGCTAAGTTGAAGGAAGCTGCTGAGAAGGAGAAAGCTACTATGGAGGCGATGAACGACAACGATGCGATGGATTTAGATGATGTTTTTGAGTAAAAAAAAGATTTGGAGGGATGATGGGGCTGATTCAAGCAATGAGTACATCTCAACTAAGAGTATGCGCCGAGTATAACCACAGTCTCTGTCTGCTGACACTGAGGATTAATTCATTGGGTGTGACATGCTTGTCAACAATTCCAAGTATATTGCACTCAAATTTATTGTTGATTTTTCGAAGGCAATCAGATGCCTATCGACGATCTTTAAATGATTTTGTCCCAGAATCCACTTATTCACACAAACAGACTCTACCAGAAATAGCTATGTACAAGCACAAGAATTTTAAAACACCCCTGGATATCTAACGCCAAAGCAAAACCATTGCGCCATTTTCAGTCAAATGCCAGAAATGAATTAGGCATACCATCCCTTGGCATTTGAAATGCGTACTGTCTCCATTCTATGTTTTATCATTGGCTCATTAATGTCAAAAAGCTGAATAATCTCCTCCCATTGCTCCATATCTAGTGACATTACGGCTTGATGTTTCGCAGGCTCTCCATCTTGCTCGGATTGCTCTTCTTGGTCGGCTGTGAGATGTCAGCATCAGAAATAAGATTGAGCATGTAAACCCGATAATGATCGATAGATAGGGAGGACTAACATAGAACTAAGTACGGCATTGCATCATCACTTTCACGGACCGCTATTTTCCCATCTCGAATCAAAAAACTAACGTAGAACATATTTTCTATCGTCTGGCCAAATGATTGAGGATTCACAACAAACGGAAAGTATGCAACTCCACCGTCCGGCGAAACATGGTACCGAATCATCAGATCTTGCACTTCGTTATCTGTCATGTTTTCATCGGCTTCGGCTTCGACAGCCGCTTGTAAATCGATCGAGACCTTCCGTAACCTCGCAAGAATCTGCGTACAGAGCGTGGTCAGATTCTCGTTCTCGTCCCGCGATATGTCACCGGACTTCAAAACTTCTGGTCTTGACTCTTGCGCACTCGGCTTCAATGCAGCTTTTCTAACAACCAACTTGCGCGCCCGCTTCTCCACTGACAGAGGCCCTAAAAGAAAGCCGGTTACCGATGGCCGAGAGTTGAAAGGCAAACATGCGTGTCTCCCAAGGTATTCCCAGTTGTATAGATCTCCATCATCCTCTGCATCTTCATCGAGATCTCTTCTTCTGCGTTGTTGTGTACTTGTTGGGGCTTGCGAAGCCTGTACATCTGGTATTCCTCCACGACGCATGTAAGCTTTGCACTTGCTTATAAAATCGTCCACATCAACCCCTTGGGACGTATCTCCAGAAACCAGAGCTAGAGTTCTTTTATAGGACAAGTCGGCAGCCGTGACAAGAAGTCGAGAATCAATAGTTGCATCAGAAGTTTGTTTGACTTTACGCGACAGGTTATTCGTGGCTTGAAGAATATCACGCAGGCCGTTCGAGTCTGCGGCCAAATATTCCGCGCGGTTTTCGTTCAAATCTCGATTTAGCTCCCGGTAATCATTACGTACAGCTCTTCGCTCTTCAATATCTTGGTCTGGATCGTAAATTTCGGCATCACCATCATCGGCTTCGTCACCCTCGCGAACCTCAGCTGTACGACGTCTTTGGCGCCGGTCGTGGTTCCGATCAAGCGCCTCGTTCTCAGCAGCGCGTCTTCTCTTTGCCTGGCTAGCTGGTGTCGCTGTACGCGAAGGTAGTGATTCCATCGGTGCGCGTCCCTTCCCCTTTTCTTGAGGTCTTATCGAGCGATTCTCTTTATCTGAAGATGAGGCTGCGGGTGAAGGTGAAGGTCTTTGGTTGATGGTACGTCTTTGTGTAGGTTCAGGCGACGCCTCATATAGGTCTTCCTCAAAGGGAGGAGGTGATGAAGACATCTTGTCGGACTGATCCATCCTAAAGGTACAGCGACGCGATGGCTTCCAATGGTCGTATTTCGCAGCGGACTACAATTGTGAAGCGTTGTTCAGAGAAAAGAAGGTCGTGTGGATATTCACTCTTGCTACAAATTTGTAGTAACAGGTTCAGGTAAGGCAGATAAGAGGGAGAGTCGGTTATAGGATTTATCACAAGCAGTTTTGGTTTTGGTGAAAGGGCGGATTTGGGAGTGGGAGACAAGCGCGACTTTCGCGCGGCATCACGGAAACTCATGATGAACTCATATATCACTCTTGGCATGGACACTAGTATTGCTCAGACCATGTGAGGCTCCATAGTCTTGGCTTGGCTTGGCGCTGGCTAATACAACACAATCAACACAAGGCTGACCAGTTCGTCGGTTTACTTTCAATAGTGAGGAAAAGATGGATCATGGAACCCTTTTCTTTTGCAAGTTCGGAAGCACTCGATTTGCCGGTGAGCGTCAGAATGTCAGTTCATGCTGTGAATATGTGCAAATAGCGTAGCTAATATCATCTCAGCGCCAGCCTTGAAGGCGAACAGGCGCCCATACCATTTTCCACCTTATTAAAAAGACCTGATCTGCGACATATTGGCTCCAACCTGAGTATACACTCGGATCTCTATGTTACAGTGCAGCTTTGGGCTGATTCCAAACCCCTGACTGTCCCCGTTCAGACTGCTTACAAACCCTTCAAGACTGAAAGGAAGTGGAATGAATGGCTTACCCTACCCATTAAATACTCTACACTGCCGTTAAGCTCACAGTTGGCAATCACAATATGGGATGTTTCACCAAGCGGCGGAGAGGGAGCACATGGCCACGCCATTCCTTTTGGAGGAACCACAATACCGCTTTTTGATAAGGAGAATCAGTTGCAGAAAGGTCGTCAAAAATGCTATCTTTATCGCCAGAAAGCCGCAGATGGTTTGGATGTTTCGTCGACTCCTTCAACCATTACATCTATTCGACGTAGTAACGGGCCTAAGGAGACTGCGGATAAGGATACTGAAGAAATGGATCGGCTGGAAAAGTTATTCAAAAAGCATGAGGTGGGGGAGATTCCGCGGATTGACTGGCTAGATCAGTTGGTATTTAGAGGTGTAGAAAAGCGTGGTCACCAGGCCACCACTACATCCCTTCAAGCACATCATCGCCAAAGAAAAGAGAACGAAGCTCGATTGGCTCTAGATGGAGAAGGAAGTCAGGTTGAAAACGGAGCCAAGGATCACTCATTCGACAGTGGAAGGTTCACACTGAATATTGAACTACCACGATTCGACTTTCCTATTGTATTTGCAGATCATGAATATCCACCTCCGCCAATTTCTTCCCTACAGCATCTTACCGCGTCCCAGTCTAATATTATACTCAAGCCACCGCCGGAAGTTCAATATGGGCCAGGCATCAATGGTCCCACTGATCAGAATGATCATGGCTTTGGAGGTCGTCTGGTTCGGGTCTATGATCCTGAAGTTGGGGCGAGAGATAATCCCGCAGAGAGTAAGCATCGTCGACTTGTACGAAGTCATCGAACAGGTGTTCTCGACCGAGACTTGAAGCCAAATGCCAAGGTGCGCGACGAACTTAATGGCATTATGGCATACTCTCCAACTCACATCCTATCTCCGGAAGAGAAGGATCTCGTCTGGAAGTTTCGCCATCATCTCACAAGAGATAAGCGAGCCTTAACTAAGTTTGTAAAATCTGTAAATTGGCACGATTCAAGTGAGCCACGGCAAGCGGTCCAAATTCTTGCAAAGTGGACAGAAATTGATGTTGACGATGCTCTTGAGCTTCTCGGCCCAACGTTTGATAATCCAGCTGTCAGAGCGTATGCTGTAGACCGTCTTCGAAAATCAGATGATGATGAGCTCCTGCTCTACCTTTTGCAATTGGTCCAAGCATTGAAATTTGAGCATATATCATCGGATTCAGCTCCCAATGGAACACAAGACTCATCCCTCGCGCGCTTCCTCATCTCCCGTGCTACTCACAACTTTATGTTAGGGAACTATTTTCACTGGTATCTTATGGTGGAATGCGATGATAGGAGCGAAGATCAGGGACCTAATTATCGCAAATTATTCGCCAAGGTCGAGTACGACTTTATGACTGAACTCACAAAACTTCCTGATGGGCTGGCAACTCGAAAGGTGCTTCTCCGGCAAGCCGAACTTATTGCTGTCCTGTCAAAGATATCTGGAGATATCAAACTATCACGCGATGGTATTCCAAAGAAAGCAGAGAAAGTTAAGCAATTCCTAGCAGATACGAAAAATGAGATGGCAGTCATTGATCCTCCGCTTCCCTTGCCCCTGGATCCTTCTGTAATGATAACTGGTGTTGAACCTGGAGAGACCAATGTCTTCAAATCGTCATTATTTCCAATCATGGTGACTTTCAAAACGACTACAAAGCACAAGTACCAGATAATTTTCAAGACTGGTGATGATTTGCGACAAGATCAGCTCGTAATCCAGATCATTACGCTCATGGATCAGTTGCTTCAAAAGGAAAACTTGGACTTAAAGCTATCACCTTACAAAATTTTGGCAACAAGCGCAAGCGCTGGAGCTGCCCAATTCGTTCCTTCAATGAGTTTGCAGGGTATTGTAAACAAATATAAGGGCAACTCTGTCTTGGCATACCTGAAATATAACAACCCGGATGATAAGGCACCTCTAGGAGTTCGTAAAGAAGCCATCGATGTATACATCAAATCCTGTGCCGGATACTGCGTCATTACTTACCTGCTCGGAGTTGGAGATCGTCATCTGGACAATCTTCTCCTCTCCCCAGATGGCCACTTCTTCCATGCTGATTTTGGCTTCATTCTCGGAAGAGATCCCAAACCCTTTGCACCTGCAATGAAGCTCTGTACAGAAATGGTAGATGGAATGGGCGGCTCAATGTCAGAAGAATACCGTCAATTCAAGCAGTATTGCTTCACAACTTATACAACATTACGCAAATCCTCGAACCTCATACTTAATCTTTTCAGCTTGATGGTAGATGCGAATATTCCAGACATCAAGCTAGAGCCAGACAAGGTGGTGTTGAAGGTCAAAGAAAGATTCCACTTGGAGATGAGCGAGGAAGATGCGATTAGGCACTTCGAGAGACTGATTGAGGATAGCTCTAATGCTATCTTTCCGGTGGTTATTGATCGTTTACATGGATTTGTGCAGCATTTTAGAGCATAAGCAGTGCATGGGTAGGAGTTGAGGATACGGTAGGCTCATCGTGCTGGAATTGGAGACCTGATATATAACCCTAAGTAATAAGATAGACTTAACATTATCCTCCTTACAACTATGGCTTATCTCTTCTTTCCAGTGTATCTCAACTAATGCCTATCACTATTTACAATGATCTATGGTGAATTCCCTTATCCTGGTGGATCTAGAGTTTAAATCGCTGGATAAAAGGGGAAGTAGATATTGATTGCTTCTGTTACACCAATATGACCTGTTCCCTATCCTCACATCCGTCTGAAACCTCTCCAACATATCTATCCTCTGAAACATGCAGTATCGTTGGTCTTTCTCAATATCGACTAGTAATACATCGCCGGTATAAATTGAAAGAAAACAATCCCAGCAGAGGGTAATTGCTAAGTGAACTTTCCCACGAATCTGAAGAATATTATGGATGGCGCTGCTCAATCAAATGAAGGCTTACAGATGATAGAGGTCTCTTTTTGCCACGCGGACATTTCAAAACGTGCTTTAGGGTGATAAAATGTACACTCAAGGTAAGTTGGGTTGCATGAAATTTTTACTACCGATAATAACGGGTATATTTGTTAAACACCTGAACGCCACTTGATACTCACATTCCCTTCCTAGCCCTATTTAGAAACTAACGAAACCTCGTCTCGCACCCCTATAGGCTCTGGTGTAGCACTTTCACTTGAGCGTCGACCGTCATGTTCCATCCTATTTTCATTATCCTGATCATCGCCCGGGATTTCCTCTGCATCGCTCTCCAATAAGGCTTCGATATCCCCCAGTGCACTAACCCTCGGCTCCAGCTCATCCAGATCTTCTAAAGTCAACCTCGGAGGCATTTTCCAGAATGTCGTAGAGCACAAGCGATCCTTGGTCAAAAGTCCGTCTACAAAGTCATCCACATATGTCAGAGCCGTACCACCTTCTCTAGTCTTCCTCCTTAACTTCCTATAATCAGCCATATAAGGCTCAAGCATCTCATATACATCCTTTGCCTTGTATGTCAGCCTTACATAAAAGGCAGCTAGCGCCCTCAAATATTTGAACTTCTCGCCTCCATACCCCAGATATAACCTTATAATTTCATCGCTCGGCGCAAGTTGTAAAAGCTTGAAAGCCAGACATATGAACTCCGAGGGTGTTTGCGCATCTCCAAATGTTCCTCCTACAAATTTGACATCCTCTACAACCCGATTTATTATGTCGGTTTCGTTGACTCCGAAACAATATGCTTTCCAATAGTAGCAATCAATTATCCGCTCACGGACGGGCTTCTCCATAATGGTAGCGGGATTAAGGCCATTTCTTGTTGTTACTCCAGCCGAACCTCGCTCATCGAGAAATCTCTTTTCGTCAGCGCGGTGGTTCGCCATTTTGCTGGTTGCTGGTGGTGAAGAGTGGTGGGAGGAACGAAATCGGTTGAGGAGTTTTGGATATTCTGCGCCACAAGGACTTGCACAATCGAGAAAACCCACAATAGAATAATCCAGCGTTCTTGCTGCAATCTAACGATCCGACAATCTAAATTGTGCTACGAAGTAAGGTAGAACTATTGTTGATTGAATGGAATTGAAAGTTTTGGTGGAGGTCAACTTTTTGACAAGGCTGGCTATGCAAGGCTAACACTGTTGCCCAGAGAACCCTCTCTTGTTGACTTCGGCTCCCAAATCAAGACAGCCTTGCTCGCCATCTATCTACACCATCTTGAAAAAGTACATATATTTAACAAAACACAAGTATGGTATTATTAACATCTGGACAAGTATCGGTGGCAATTACGTCAATCGTGGGTCAGTTATTCTTCCGAGTTTAACAGGCAAATGCTAATAGTCATAGTTCTTCTCTTCACATCAGCTCTTTTCCTCAGTGGTTACGCTATACAACAGCAGACTGTGCGCGACTTACGTGCAGCGATTAAACCGCATGTCCAGCCGCCCCAGATTAAACCTCACTTACCAGCGAAGTTTGCGAAGCCGAGTCCGAAGGAGTATGGTGTACAAGTTCAAGTTCAAAAGAGCATACAGGATTCGACTGGTGGAACCGTAGCGGTGGGGGAGGATTCTGAAGAGACTACAATACAACAAAGGCAGATTAAATTGACTGATCAACAATCTATCAATCTACTGCCTGGCAATGGCAAAGCTCCGGAGATCAAATCCCAACCTGATAAGAAGGGGATACCAATGGAAAAGCCAATGAGCAGAGCAGAGAGAAGGAGGAAACTCAAGGAGGAGCTTACAGCTGGAAGTGAAGAAGAGGGATTCAAAGGCTATAGGAGACGGATGTGGTGACTAATACATGTTATGTTGGGTAAATTGATAAAGATTGTGGCACAATAACTCTGAAGACTGGCGCATAAAGGAAAACGGTATCTGGGAATTTCAACTGGAGTTGCACATGAATAACGACGAAACGCCTGTAAAAGAATGTTGTTATTTTTCAAGGCGTACATGTTAAAATAATGGAAACATGATATTGCAAATCTCATTTCCATTCCCAAGCCCTTGCTGTTGAAATAACTACTTTGTTGCGCTTCACAACTTGTTGCTTCCAACTTTTCTCAGGAGCTCACCACTTATGAGAATATAAGCCACTAACATAGTCTTATGATCAGATGATCTTTGATTCTAACGAACAGGCTATCGGTACGGAGCAATAAAATGTCTCTTTTTGCAAGTAGCCACAGTCTGTGCAAGCATTCGCAAATAGAAGTGTCTTCGAGTAGCATGCTTCTTTATCCGGCGACGTAATTCACGCGCCAAGTATCTATCACAACCATAACATGTTATAGGTGGAATTTATTCATCGACGTAATGGTCAGGACCACACTCCTTGAAGCTCATATTACAAATGTGTTGTTCACTTTCTAGTTGGCTTAATTTAGTCGACATTTACTGAGGTTAAGCAAGTTGACTCTTTGACTGTTGATTAACACCGCATTAATTTAGCAATTCTGTAGAAATCACGATGGTCGATGTAGGCCCTACTCATACAATTTGTATAAGACCTCACTCCCCCTCACTCCCCATGCCTCATACTCGTCACCATTGTGGTTCTTCGTATTGGTGTAGCGAACATCATATTGCAAAAAAACAACCCAAGGGGTTCTTCAATACTCGAGGTTGAGTTAAAAACCCAGCAAATAACAGGTAAGATCTGACTAACAAACGAGCTCGCATAGGCTTAGATTGCAAGTATTACTATATGTTTTCTCCAAATATTTTCTCTTCCCACTCTTTTCCTTTACATCTTCCCGCTAACCAGCATGAATTGATGATGGTTTCATGTCATGTCGTGCACTGTTAGCAGGAATCGCCTAAAGCCCCACATGCATGCCTGCCCACCTTCGCTTGCACATGGTTTCCAAAATAAAGAAAAATAAAAACCTCGAAATAAGCACACCAAATTCCAACAGAGCTTCACTTTCAAAAAGATATAAGATTAGCAAAAGAAGAATTGCGTTCGCCGGGAATCGAACCCGGGGCCAATCCAAACTGTTGTGGGTATCACTAATGGCAAGGATCGATTTTACCACTAAACCACAAACGCTGTTTGCTTTGATTTGTGTTAGTTGTCTGAAACTTGTTCATTATATTGTAGTGTGAAAGGGGATCCTGTAAGCGAGAACGCGAAACGATGTGCTGGTTGTGCGCAAAATAACTGGCTATCCAAGTTGCCTATGCCTTAGCCAAATGAATGTCCAGTTGTTTTTGTCCACGACAATGGATTTCAGCAGTCGAATTCAGAAGCCTATATTTCGAAGCTAAGTAATACCAAGTACGTAACAAAGCGCAACTAGTACCCAGTGATAAACCTCACTGGGAGAAATCTTATTTACTCAACCAACACATGCAGCAATTGAGTTTTGTTCCAAATGCAATAGCTCGGCTCGTGATCAAATAATGTCGGCCACTAAGCTTAGGTTTCAGTAATACAGAAACCTCAACTTAAAAGTTGTTCAAGTGTTCAGGTTCACGGCCATGGTTGCCAAGAGGAGCACAATCGCTCAATTACAAGATATTGAATGGCTTTTACATAAACCAGGAACATTTCACGTTGATGAAGCCAGCATATCATGAACTCTCTGTAAATGATACCGATGCCAGTCAATCAGTCTCCTGATCGCTTCCGATTATAAACGATAAATACTCCATAGACTCAGCCACTGCGGAAGATAACCCCCAGCCCTAATATGTTTTGTTCCCATGCCGCAGATTCCGGAACTGTGCTTTAATTAGAGTGGCTGGGGTAAATAGGGCTAAGTTTGAGGTTAGAGTTAGAGCAATCTCCTCTGTAGGGGATGGCTTCTTTCAGAGTAGACTTCGACTTTCAGGGTGTGGAAAGTATGTTTACATTTGAAATGGCAGATAGGTACGCCGCCCCTTCATTCTAAATTTAATTGCGACTCCCACAATGGCACGGATGCTTTGTTGTGATCCGCATGTTGACACAGCTTACTACGAGTGGACTGGTCAGATATCATATTACAGATGTTATGAAAACAAATGGCTGGTATATTTTACTCATAAAGTGAAATTAAACATTTCGCCCTCGACGACAGAAGTGATCGTAAGATGGTTCAATTGTTATACTAATCTAAACAATACAATTTAACGACTACCTTCTTATGATAATAAGGAACGGAGATCGAGACTTGATACTCCCTGTTATATTGTGGTTCCAAAGATATACACACGAAGAACATCAAGCCGATCGAAAATGAATGATTGTGATACAACAATGGACAATAGTTGGACTACTTTTACAATACACCAGGGGCAAAAAGATACATTGTTACGAGACATATGTGTGTCTCAAATTGAGATAACAGACAACTTTGCTTTGCAACGTGTAGCCAGGAAAAAGAATAAATATTAAGTAAAGGCTACACTATGCCTCACATGATTATGAATTTCGAACAGAATCCTCCCTCTCCCACATATTAACATCCAAACCCTGCAAGTGTCGTAATTGTACTATGCTAACCTATGAAATACATCCCCAACCAACAATCCTAGAAATATCATGCGCCTCTATATAGCCGCGCAGAGAAGCTCACCGAGGTTGAGGCTTACAATAAAGTACGTATCTGCGCATACACATGCGGTGCCGGTAATATCAAGGACTTGATTTGGGAGAAGACAAATAGTGGCCTTAACTAAACACAGGAGAGAATTGTCGGCGGGGTTGGTGGTGGTAAAGAGTTCAGGGCTGCAAATACACGTATTAGCGTTGTTTGGGTCTTCAATTTGACCAATATTAGCGTCGCAACTAACAGTAGTGTTTATCAAGGTGCAAGTAGGAGCATTGTTCCCATCAACACCGGGTGTGGAATTCTCGTCACAGACACAAGTGTTCGTGTCTGGGTCAACTACTTGGTTGGCGGGGTTGACTTCGGCGGAGCAATCGGCGAGGACTTGTTGGCAGTCGATTCCACCAGCACCATCGTCACCGGTGAAGAGGTCAGGCTCGCAAACACAGGTATTATCTGGGCCAGCGACTTGGCCAACATTGGGTGGGCAGGTGATGGGAGTTTCGCAAAGGGTGTTTCCGTCAGCATCAGTACCACTAAAGAATGCAGCGTCACAGCCACATGTATTAGTCTGATCGTCGACTACCTGATTAGCAGGGTTGACTTCTGCGGAGCAATCGAGGAGAACTGTTTCGCAAGATAGGTCACCGTTAGCAGCTTCACCAGTGAAGAGACCATCCTGGCAAATACAACTGGTACCAGCTTGGTCAGCTACTTGACCAGCGTTGGGATCACAGGTAACCGTCGTTGTGGGCTCGACCGAGGTAGTAGAGCTAGTGCTAGTTGTTGATGTTGTGCTGGATGAAGATGTGGTACTGTCAGTAGCAGAGCTGCTAGACGAAGAGCTAGTGGATGAGCTACTATCAGTTGCGGTAGAGGAAGAAGAAGAAGAAGTGCTGTCAGTAGCAGAGCTGCTGCTGGAGGAGGTGCTGGTAGAGCTCGAAGCGAAGCTTGAAGTGCTCGAAGAGATAACACCATCGTTGCATGCAGTGGCTGGGATAACGATCAAGTCTTGTGGAGTGCACCCTACAGCAGTTGCGTTAGATGTGAACAACGCGACAATGGTATCACCAGTGGAACAGAAGCGAGCAGCGCCTCCAGAGAATGCTGCGTTGGACCAAGCAAGGCGATCCGAAATGCTGAATGAGGTTGAGATGTCGCCAATTACTTGAGAAGGTGCGAATACTTCGGAATCCACACCAGTGTTGGTGGAGAAGGTGCCTGCTGCAGTTGAAAGGACACCATTGGTAATTGTGTAAACTGCTGCGTCGCTGCAGTTCGCTACAACTCCTCCATCGGGTGCGACGTAATCAGGCTCGGTTGATTGACGACGGAATCTTCGAGCTGCTGCTCCGGCTGCAACAGGTGAGAGTAAGAAAGAGGTTGGAACGGAGCTGGCGGTGGTAGTCTCAGTCCTAGAAATTGTCAGCTATTACTCTCTCGAATAGGTTTAGGAACATACACAGTGCTTGTGACTGTCGCTGTGACTGTCTCAGTTCCAGTGGCAGTAGTTAAAATGAATGTTGGAGCATTGTTGATAATGATGTTGATGCCTGTTCTCTGGTTAGCTTACTATTCCATGTCCTCAATGATATATCTTACCTCCAGGTCCCTGGAGAATAGTGTTGGACTCAATATATGTACTGATAGTGACTGGGAAGAAGTTCAGGTTTGTGGTCTGGTAGATGTTGACAACTCCTCCATTCGACGCAGGATAACTGGGCATTTGTTAGTATTACAAAAAAGAGACATATTGCTGCTCAACTTACATGGTGGTAACGTCAGTGTTGGTGGCTGTTGAGCACCCAGTCACAATAGTCCGGATATGTGTTGGAGCATTGTCGACTTTAAGAGTTGCGCCTGGCATATCTTATTAGCAAGACTTGCGCAATTGTCATTATGTAACTTACCACCATCGCCAGTGAGAATTGTGTTCTCTGGGCAGTAAGTGTCGATCAACACTGGGTAGTGAACTTCCTCGCTCGTAATCACTTTCACGATAGAAGTAGGAGCTCCTCCTTCACCGACTGCGCAATAATCAGCCCTTTCTTCCAATTGGTTAAATGGAACGGCATTAGCCACTCTTGCCACAACTGGCAAGAGAGAAACGAGTGTCTTGACAAACATGTCGAAAGAATTGCAAACTAAGATTAGAAATAGCTAGAAAAAGCTGGGATTGAACGAGTGTTGGGTTAAAGTAATACTTTGGCGGTTGCTGCTGGAATCTTTTCTAGGTGGGATATCTGCCACTCTTTAAATACAGCTTCAACACTTCTCATCTTGTATCTCCTTTCTAGCCGTCACTTCTAAACTTTATTTTAGATTAGTTCGCCCTCATCCTTAAAATTACCGACCCAAAGTCCAAGTTGCTATCATCTTCTCCTTTTTAGAAAATGACAAAGTTTATTTGGGTGCGGAGACAAGGCTGGAGGTAAGGTTTCGCTATTCAACTTTAAACACTGGGGAGTTTGGGAATGTCGTAGATGGCTTAGCTATTAGACGGAGGTGTCTGTTATTTGACAGCTGATTCTAGTAGGGGGAAAGGCACGTCTTTATTCCATATCGAGCGGGTCGATTTTGACATTGATAAGTTGCTACGATACAGTTCAATGATACACTTCTCCTCCTCTATTCTCGCAGCGTAGGATGGTCAACAAACACATGAAAAAGGTAATAGTGGTGATTATAATTGGGCTTCTCTTTTCTTGGTGTATTTATCTAATTCACTGAAAGTTGTACGTTATAATGTCACTTCTCGTTTGCACTCAGCCTACTGCGGAGATTTCTGTAGCGTACCTGGAGCTAGCCCTAGATTACCGACGAGAAGCCAGGAATTATTAAATATGGTCATAAAACCCCTGCGGCGAAAATATCAACCTGCCTCAAACCCAAACATGTTTTCAAACTAGTCCATCATGTGGTCAATGGCAGTCTTTGATTGGCCAAAATCGTTCTACGCGATGAGAAAGGGCCTGTGAGCTATTCCAGGGAAGTGAACATAGTTTAAAACTTTGTACGCCGCATGGAGTCCAGTAGACGAGCGGGTTGATTACTGCCAGAGATGGCATTTCATACAATGTGTGTATAGCGCATTCAATGAAGATAAATAAGGGGGGGCCGGTTCAAGTAAGAGGAAGAATCCACAGCCCATTGTGCGCGTGTGGAATAACAACGCTAAAGTAGCGAAAACTCAGTGCCCGTGACTCGAAGCTGAGTGTGGCGAACTGGTAAAGTCACCGTGTTTATTTGTATGGTGATTAAGGGGTTACTTGATCTAAATCTCGTTTGGCCTCGCCAAGGGACGTGTCGTGCCTCCCTCCCGAAAGCTAAACGCAACTAGATGTATTATTCTAAATTCTCCATACTGGGACCACCAAAGCCAAGATTACAGTGGATTGTGGATTCATAACAACGCGACTCATTCTACTTTGGCCGAACTTCCTATACTATGTGGCCATAGATCCGTCCTGCCCAGATACGAAGCGCGTTTTTTCGCGAAATGGTCTCCAACTTCCGGGTATTTTTGTCTGCATTGTATGCTGAATTTTGCAAATCTCACCTCCTCTTTAATCTTTAGTTGAGTGGAACTAAACATCTAGTTGGTTCGAAAAGCCAAATCGCATTGCATTCTTCTATTTGCAGTAAGAAATTGCTACATCAGTATTACCTTTGTCGCGTGGTAAAAAGCGCGGCTATTCTAGGTGAGAGGGTTTACTTTACATCCAGTGCTTTTAGGTGAATGATCTATAATTAGAACATCTAAACAAATTTACAATTCATCGCCACAGTCTCCTGGTTGCGTTTGTGTTAAGAATGGACTTGGCCCGCCCAGAAAGCTGGCAATTGGAAAAACGAGCTGCACAAAGAAACATTTTTAATTACATAAATAGTGAGCTAAATTGGGATTTTGTTGGGAGAATAAATACGTTACCGAGCCATTTATTTCCTTTTTCGCAAGGCTAAAGCTGCTCATAACAGAATTGACCTATGATTGTATTCAAAACCGGCAACAGCATAAAAGAGTTCAATTTAGATGGGGCGATATAGGGGAACCTGGCGTGCACAATTCCGCACCAAAGATCTTTCTCTAAAATATTGGATAATCTCCTACCTAAGCGAATTGAGTTTCTTAAATCAGGTGGTAATCGAGTAATAAGCTCTATAACCTTTGTCACTAAAACCATCGGCAAACTAACATCGCACGGTGCTGATTTTTTGGTATGATCGACTGCTTCCCCACACTAGCTACTCCATAACTTTAGATCTGCGATTGGGTTGAGCCACATTCCCGCCAATAAACACTAATCACTTGTACCGAGCGTTGTCAGTACTGTAGTAAATCTTAGCTTGGTACCTCTTATAACTCTTGGCAGCAGATGATCGTGTTGTGGGGTAAATTAGAAATATGAGAGGTCTGCCAAACAACGCGACAGCAAATAATCTTCAGTTGACTTGCGGTATACTACTGTGAGTGCGATGCAACTAAGATGAATAAAATAGTAATTCTAATGGTACTTGTCTAGTTGTCAAGTTTTAGCCGCAAGTGCCAAAAAGTGCCTTTGGTCTGGGTCTTCTCTTCCCCTTCTGCAAGGCAAAAGCTGATCTGGCAGAATCAGTCCCAGGGTAGGTAATGTGAGTAGTTAGATAGAGTCTAGTTCCGGCTGTTTGATACCTAGGAGTCAAAGTGCATATCAGCCAGCCTCCCTTTCTTAAGTCTTACTCCTATAGCTCGCGAGCAACTCAGGAAAGCCGTGCCGCTCTGAAGCTCAATCTGATTGAGAGGTATTCGACGCGTAAACAAAGCTCCGTCGGGGATAGATATTCATTGATAGTCGGACACCGAGTTTCAATGTAGGTTTCCTTCACTGACTTATGATCTAATATAAACATTTACCCTTATGAACTTTCGCTTATAGCCACCGCAGTACCTACATATTTGCCTCGGCTAGCCAGCAACAAGGCTTGAACTTTAACTTTAATTCATCCTAGACGCAACTATGTAACCCAATTACAAGCTCGTTCCTCACCACAACTATCTTCCCTCCCCATACCTTCGCTAGAACGTCCACCCACTACTTTTTGCACGTTTTCTGATAATTCTGCTCATCATGCGAAGTCGAAATAAGTTCAACTTGGCATATGTGATATGGAGAAGAAGTATTCCTCGGCATGGAAATTAGCAATACGATGAATAAGCCACGCATTTAGAAATGCCAGTCGATTGGCAAATACCTAGTATCCAAGATTAAGATATTTTCTTCATATCTCTTAACATCAACTCGTCTATATTGCCGAGGGGAAGGGATCGAAATCCTCTTCCGCTAAGCGAATTGGTACCACTTCCAGGTAGCTAGCTTCCTGCCAGCCACTCACTGTTTTCAATGCTCTGAGAAATTTCCTTCGCTTTAATCACCTATTTTGGCTTTTATTTTCATGCATGGAGCTATTTTTCTAGCAAATGCACGTCCTGTCATCTTAGCACAGTCAGGTGGTGGTGTTCTACAGTTATTTTTTAAAGTTCAGCTCCGGCTGTGTAGTTCTAAAAGGTAAGCTATCAGGCAGGATAATTGGAGAGTGCTTCACCCATGTAATTTTGTTTTCGACGCCTTTTAGTGATCAAATATCCGAAAGCTTCTCGAAGAATAGATGCGCTATATATGCTTACCACCCACATTGGTTTCGCGCGAGACGCCTTTGGCTGCCTGCTTTTATTTGTTTTCATTCATTTCGATTTTCAAATTTTAAAAAAAAAACCTTGGCCGCCCTCTCTACGGTGCATTGCTCTGAGCTGTTATAATATGTCTCTTATACGAAACAAATATCCGCACCTAGAGAAGCTCTTATTTTCTAGAGAAGTCGCAGCGAAAGCAGGAAGTTGCTACATCAGTCAAAAATCACCCCGAAATTGTAAAGCCGACGTTATAAATTATGGTATGTAACCTGATCGTAGGCTAATAGCTATGATCTGTAACAAAAGCATAGTTCTATACGAGTGTTATCAGAGTAACAAACACAAACAAAGGGAAAAAATATTCTTGCCCATACAGGTTGATAGAAGACCTAAAGTTCATATCCTGGCGCCAGTACAGACCTGCTCTGTCACGAAATACCATATTCATCGTCGAACCTATAATTAATAAAAAAGGTAAAGGAAAGCTTTGGTGAGAAAGCTGGGCAATAGGAGATTGATGAAGGTAATGCCCGCTCGACAATGGAATATGTACAGCGATGGTCATTTCAATAGAAGAAAGTAGACATACATTGGCTCTTGGTTTGTTTAAGGATGCTGATTGTTTATTGTCTTACAGCCTTTTTTAAAAATGTCTTTGCTGCCTCGAACCTGAAACGATTTGAGTAGGCTGCAATATGGTCTGGATTCTCAAATGATTTATCTTTGATAATAAATTTAGCTCCTTAGAGTCGTATTGTTGCTGGTAAGAAGTGTCACATAAAGCTTGAAACTGAAACCGAAACCTAGGATCATGCGCACGCACGGCCTTTGAGCAGTTCAAAAGGAAATACTTGAGAACCTCTGCGGCTATATTCGACTCTGTCGAAATCTCCTCTTCTCATCCTCTGAACTTGTTTACAAGTAGCCTGCTTAACGTTGTTCTTGCAATTGGGATTCCCAAAATTGCACTTCGCCTATATACTGGTTTATATCCTCATCCTTGTTGGCGTCTAACTTCTCACATGAACTTACAAAAGACCTTTCTGAGAATAGCTCTTCTCTTAGATTGTCAGTTCTAGACACAGCCTAGATGAGGAACTCGCAGGTTTGTGACTGAGGTGCAAGTAGTCATGGAATTAGAAGTATACTCGCACCCTTATGGGTTGACTTTACTTAATTCAGAAGTCTGCCTAGCTGGATCTTCTTGGACAAAATCCAACCTTGGGCTGAACTCCAGCTCGTGAACAGATCTTGGCGAAAAATGACAAGTACTTATATGACCTCTTATTGCATATCGAATCACTAGTTTTAGTTCACAAATGTCCTGGTGATCTGGTTATCCAATCTGGACAGTGCCTCAGCCTTGTCAGCCTCGTCATGCTTGCTGGTACAGCACTTCCTTCCCCTGCTGCCCACAACCTCTCTATATACTGTTGGATGTAAAAGTCAGTACAAGCGTGACATGAATTGGTTTATGCCAAATAAACCAGATCCGAAATCAGTTCGCTATCATTTGCTAATCATATGCCTAGATTATGAGGCCAAATACTGACCGGTGACGTCGACGTCGCCAAATATAATAGCTAGGACTACTCTCCAGCGCGTTATCAGTGACCATCAATCACGATGCAAACGAGAAACAAAAATTTCGATATGGACGACGTCGGTGCCTACATAGTCACTTTCAACTGCGGCAGGGAATTCATAGACGTTGATGCTTTTGCCTCTCAACTTTTTGATGGCCTTTCTCACCCTATACTTCCTGACCTGGTCGTCCTCGCACTACAAGAGATTGCACCAATCGGTCACTCTCTAATCGGTGGCTCATTCCTCATTCCCTATTTTACCAGGTTCCACACTGCTGTGCAGAAAGCTGCTCGGAAGGTGATCTCAGATGATGGCTCTATACCGCTCTATACCGCTATCGCCGCAAAGAATGCGGGAATGACAGGAATCATGGTGTTTGCTAAGGATCCCGAAATGATACACGACTTGGAGACAGGTGGTGTTGGGTTTGGTGTTTCTGAAATGGGAGACAAAGGCGCTGTTGGCACGAGGTTCACGTACGGTACCGACCACGCTTCCACTGGGTTGACATTTGTCGCAGCACATCTTGCCGCAGGGGAAGGAGCACTTGAACGAAGAAACAAAGATTGGCGTAGTCTTGTACGTGGCTTGGTATTCTCTTCAGCAGCACATCGAGGAAATGCAGCTTCACTATCTAGTCCCACCGAGGAAGATCCACTGTTATCTATTCAGCGGGATGATGGCTCAATCTATAAGCCCACATACCATCTATTTGTAGCAGGCGATCTCAATTACCGAACCTCTACCATGTCTCCAGCACCAAACGATCACAGCGAATTATTTCCGCAACCCCATCATGGTGTATCGTCACCACAACACTATAAACACCTCTTCGAGAACGATCAGCTCAATCAAGAACGAAGTGCAGGAAGGACATTGCACGGGTTGATTGAAGCTCCCATCACATTCCCACCAACTTACAAATACGAAACTGTAGAACCATTCCTTACACCTGATGATGAAATATCGAAGTGGCAATGGGCATCGCACAGATGGCCTAGCTGGTGTGATAGGATTTTATACCTCGATCTTCCTGATTGGATGAAGCGCCAATATCCCAAAGCCCAAATTACCACCAAAAAATACACCGCTCTACCTCTTCAACCTACGACAGATCATCGTGCCGTTACCCTTGAAGTAAAAGTCCCATTAATCCCAATACCTCAACCTGATGAGGAGGAGGACGATTCTAGAGATGTTCGCTTAGAGCCACCATATCACACTGATATAAACTGGAAGACTAGAAGGGACAGGGCGCGGCGACTGGAAATAATCTCTGGGTTTGTAACATACACTACAACGACAGTGGAAGGTGTTGCAATTTTACTTGCATTGATTGGAGGAGCAGTCGGGGCCGTATTTGCTTATCGAGCGATGTTTTTATAGGTTGACCAGACCGTACGGTACAGTAGTCATAATCATTTGGTAATGACTTCATAATATGGTACAAATCACCTTTTCAAGCCCTTGCTCCTGAGGTCAGGAGATTTCTCGGGTCTTCCATATATCCCAATCATAACCCTTCAAGACACCTCTTCAATTGATTTCAGGGTGAAATGAGTATCCTAACCTGCGTCAAATCTCCGAAAGACTCTGGAATCTGAATGATTACCGTCACTGTCAAAACCGTGCAAGTTGTTTATTTGTTCGCTATACTATATCTTAATTCCCTTGCCCACAAAATCTTCACTCTCATATCCTAAATGCAAAACTAATTTCGCAATAATACTGTATTCCAGTAAAACGATGTTAAGCGTTACAAGGGAGTTCTGCCAGCAACGATCACTGCCAGGACTTAAACCCGCTTTTTGAACAATATGGTAAATTTTCCGTGAATACGATCGGGTGCATAGTCAGTGCCGTCTGCTGAAGGTAAAGTTTCTTTGTGAATCTACTGTTCTTTTGGACCTACACATTAAATTACATTGGAAAGGAAAACAGCGCATTTTGCCATAAGATATTTGATGTAATTAGTCGCTCAATGAAACCAGAGGAGTATTTAATCAGAGGTTTGAAATTGCAGAGCTTGATTAGGTTGGTGAGAATTGTAATCGTAGATTTCGCTTTCTCTGATAACAGATATCTAGTAGATCAATATATGATACGAACTCCATATCGCTGCCCCAACTCCCATCCATATCCAAGATGTATCCCGCACACAATAATTACGCCAAGATATTCAGTAGATCAAAGCCCGAAAATTTGCCATTCTCAAAGCTCTCGGGCACCATCTTTCCTCATTGCAAACCTCCTCGCAAACTTAGCCCTCTTGCCCGTCCCTTCGTCTCGGCGATATCTTTTCCAACTCCGATCTCTTTCCTTCCAATCGCTCATTTGTGCTACCCTTGTCAGTTCCCAGTTCTCAAATCATCGCAAACCAAGGACAATAACATACCAAGCAACCAGTCCCACCGCTTGTCTTCCCGTTCCAAAACATCCCACCCCTCTTCTCTCCTCAGCCTCTCCCTTCGATTCAGCTCCGCCGCTACGTCCCCTACTAAAACCGGATCCTCCAACGTCCTCATATCTCTCCTCCGCTCTTCGTCATCCATCTTTTTCTTGATCTGAGCAATGGCATCCTCTCCACTCAGTGCCGCCGCCAGTAGAATCGCCTGTTCTTTCAAGGTGAGTTTGGAAGCTCTTCGTGAAGCTACAGAGTGGTAGCAGCGCGCCGTGGGGTTTGTAGGCGTGATTCGGGACCAGCTAGACATGCGGAAAGCGTCCAGCGAGGGAGCGGTTGCGCTACGCAAGAGTGTAGTGGTTTGGGGAGTACTGGAAATGTCGGAGGGGCGGGTTGAAGTGTAACTGGGTGCTGCACTGACATAGGAGGGAGCTGCTGACCGGATCGAAGAGGTTTCGGGATCTTGGGGACAGAGAAGGCTCGCAGAGTACGGTGGGGGATCCATAGCGATGGATGCGCTCACTCACGGAGGAGGTGAGTTGCAGTGTTCTGCAAATTGCGAGTGCAAAGCGAGGTGTATAGATACATGAAATGTGTAGAAGAAGTCCCTAGCTTCGCAGATTCGACAACCCAGCTAAGGAAGATCTGAAGTCTACATGATTGGGGCTGGAACTGGAGTGCATGAGCTTCCACTGGAATGCCACCTGCTCCAAACGGAGCTCAGTGAGGGGTCAATCAGCGCCAAGAAACACCAAGGTAGGTTAGGCGAACCATGAAAGGGGCATTATCCGAAGGTCAACAAAAGTATTTCGTATCTCTGGATGTATTCTCCGAGGATTCTCCCAAATAGTGTTATAGTCAAGCAAAGTCCACAAATAGCTGCCAGGCGCAGTGAATACTGCATCTATTTGTCTAAAATATCAAATCATCAGAAAATCCCCCCTGCTTCACATGTCTTTCATACTTTCTAACATATTCATCCTTCAACCCAGCAAAATTAACGGCTTTGAATGACACTGTCAGAATATCGATCGTATCCGTAATCACATAACGATTTCAGGGGTATTAAAGGCCACATCTTCGTAGTGTAATTTTACTAGTCATCACCAACTAATACAGAGATTTACCCTTCACTAATTACACCTAATCGAGCTTCCTGAATTCTAACAGACACGAACAAATCTTTGAGCCTTCTTCTCCGATGACTACTCAATTCTAGGTGCTCAAGCAGTCGATCACAATATCCTAATGTCTCGAAGGTCATGTTATTACCTCCTGAGCCATTACTCAAGTACCGTGGCGAACACCACGCCGTAAATAACGCAATTTCTTTTCTTGCTCCTCTCTAGTCGGAAGTACAAGTTTCTTGTCCAGATAAGCGGTAGCCCACATAGCTTGACATTGAACAACCGGAAATTAGTTGCCGACTTCTACTTGTCTAATGAAGATACTTGATCGGTTACCCGTGTCGGAGACTGGCGTGATACCTTTATAGAGTCTATACGGTGTTGTATTCATTGGTAGTTGATAGTTTGGGGGTATTGGGGGGGGGGTTCTTAAGTTGAGGAAACACGATGATTATTTCATAGGACGTCCTCCTGGTTTAAGAGACCACCGGTGCAATTCTGCCAGAATATACTACCTACCAATGTCAGCTATATCAAAGCACGCGATGTATAAAACTTACGGGCATTGTGGAGTTAGCTCGAAGAATCCGGACGAGCCTCCTCATCAACAAGAGTCCAAAGTATATCCATCAACTTCATCCCTAAACTAGTACAGTGCAATAGTCACATCCAGCACGAGTATCCACTCAAGAGACTCGGCACAAAATTAGCTACTAGCCTGGTCATCCCAATCTCAATTGCAGTTTTATAAGGCCCTTTGCCTTATGGGCTCATAAAAAAAAACATGGTCCTGTCGTTCCGGTCTCTCTAAAGATCCAATTCACAGACTTTCCAGCTTTAGCGGCTGAATAGACCATATCGGCTGACGATATAATGCCGCCAAGTATAGTGATACTTTTGTGAGGAGAGATGAGGATGAAAGAGGAACAAAAGTTCTCTTGGTGGAAGATAAGCCCAGTGAAGGTATCCCTTCCTTGGTAAGCATACTTTGGGTTGAGGTTAGACCGCTAGCTACAATGAGCTTGGTAGAGTGGAAGAAGTTTTCTGAATGATTATTATGTTTGATGCTGGTGATATTCCAGTGCTTTTGGGCTTTGAGGGGCAACTTTACTTCAGTTGAAATTTTACTCCTTTCAAGGAGACTCGTTCCAGCGCATCTATGATGATTAACGTATGTCTCCAGACACTTAGTGGTGTATTAGCTTTAACCCGAGTATTATATGTCCTCTTTTGGTGGCTGAGCCATCGATCGGTCTGAGAACTGGAATCCGTTTAGCTATCTACAAATGCTGTCCATAAATTAAATACCTTTGCAGCTCCTACAGTCGGGCCAGGCCAAAAAGCCAAAAAGAGTTACATCCTCTTCCTATCTCGTATACATTAAATATGTTCACCTCATAGGAAGGTTTGGTTAATGGGAGTTCCATACTCTCCATGCTCCACCAATGCAGTTGTCTCGATCAAGGATAGTTAGTCGACAATTGGGATGTAATTCGAGGCAGAACTTGGCAGCATATATGCCTGAAAGTCCTATGCCCCCATTAGTTAAATCTTTTTTTGCGCAGTCAATCTGAGTCACCTGCTCCGATCACAACAACATCGAACTCATTATATTGGCCAATTTTGTTAAATTTTTAATTATATATTCAAGTCAAGATTATTTGTAGCAATACTTTCAGTCGTGATCAGATCCCAGCGTCTCAGGGTTGATAGGGAATGACATGATCTTTAAAGAATATGAGGCTGGTAAACCTGAGCAACGAGCAACTTACGACATAGGTGGTTGGAGATTCTCCAATCAAGCTTCTTCCATCGGGCATCACTGTAAGATAGGTTACTAACTCAAAGATGTAATACACTCAAGGAAACAGCAGCCAGCAGTAACAAGGAATTGATCCTTTAATATTAATTTCACGGCGAGTTATCTGGCCATTGAAGTCTGTTTTACCGAAAGATCCTGGACCCGATAGGGTAATATTATGCTAATTTGCAGCTCTCGTTGGCAAGGAAGGGGAATATCCTTGTTTTACAAATACCAGAGTCCTCATCCTCAAGTGATACACAAGCATGAAGGAACAATATTGACGGCCCCTTTCAGACTTAAAATAGCTTAAACACCGAATTGTTTGTTGAGCATGCAGCATCTCGTCACAGACCTCCACAATTCTCATGTTTGCTCACGTTTTCATATCAGTATTTGGCGTTGGTCATGTTCTATAAGCAGAATAAACGAGGGATTTCGCGGATTTGTTAGTGACTAAATTCTTTCCGTCAACTGGTTGGAATTTACATTACTATTAATTCACCTTCAAGTCTTGTTCCCCAGGGTCAACAAAGTTCTCCTTTACTTATTTTTCCCTTTGTAAATAATTAATAGCGATCACCGCTGACTGGATTTTTCACCAACATTAATTAGGTAGGTATGATGTTATGCTGCTAAGCGAGACCGTACGGCATGGGTCTGCTCGGTACGTTATTAATAGGGTAAGGGCCAGATCTTACACCATCAAAATTGATATATGAAACTGAGAGCAATTGAGAGCAACTTACAGCCCGCAAAATGCAACGCTATAAAGTTACAGACAATACCGATCCCATGCTTACAATGGTAACAAGTATTCAAGATATCTACCATCAAATATTTCCCCTCTCCCCAAACTTTCGCCCACTCGCCATATTTTCCTCCTATATGATTGTTGCAACAGCCCTTACTCTTTCCATACTCTATACAGCCTATTCGCAAGCCCAACTCTCTTCCAAAGGACCGGTGGCGAAATTCAAAGTTCTGTTCTTTGGTATCCTTGCCGTGCTCAGCCTATGGACGACATGGTCCTACATGTTCAGCTTTTTTGACCTGAGCTACACCACCTGGGCGTCTGCCCACAACGTTCATGTCTCTGATATCCAGCTTGGAGCATGGCTCAGAGATACCAAGCTATTCGAACAGGCTTGGGCAACTGTTTGCTTGACCCCAGGAAGATACTGGTGGACGCATCAAATTTTTCTAGATGCCGCGTTATGGAGCCTGTTTGTTGGTCATGAAGGTACGCACTTGATATCTGCTGATGGATGATCGTTGAAGCTAACTTGTTCAATAAGGGAAGAAATTTCAAATACCAGGACTCTGGAGATTCATGTTGTTGGGTCAATTAGTCGCAATATCATTTGCCGCGAGTCTTTTTTTTGTGACGCTTCTGTGCAGCTCAGCGAGGAAGTAAGTGTTGGATCTAAAATCGATTTCCTCTGGCTTGGTCACTAATATGGCACTCATTTACTAGCTCTTCAAAAAACACCAACCTCACAATAAATCGTGATACTACCACTACACGAACACTGATACTTTTGGTATCTCTTGTTAGTAGTGCATTTTGCACCAACTATCTTCCGAAAACGGTCAACACCCCGTACTTTCTCCCATTTCTAATTTTGCCACATATAGCTCTGTTCTTGCCGCTCTACATAGAACAGCCTTCCCAGAAATTCTATAGCAATCTCGTCAAAGTTATGCTCTACGCCTTTGTTGCTATGCAGGCTAAGGTTACGGGGGATGTTTTGTCAGTCCGCAAATTGGAAGCAGGTGATGGCGAACTGAAAAGCATAGATGGCTACTTTCAAGAAATATTGAGAGAAAATCCAGCAGTTTCAAGTGTAGGAACCGATGCTCTATTCTGTATAATCGCTTTTCTATCATGGTCATTTCTGGAGGGTTGGTTTTAGAACAATGAAAGCGGCGCGGCCAATCTAATCTGCGGCATTTTGGAAGATTCTACGGAAGCATAGACATCTACTGTATCTAATTCTTGAACAATGTAATTTGACCGAGTGATAGGGTCATTTGACCACATCAGATTCATACTTCGCAACAACAATCATGCCTCTGACCACCCCACTCTTTGCCCACCATTCAAATAGTTTCTTTGCCACTCCTAATTTGCCTAACCCCCATCCGAAACTTTGCAATAATGTGTCTCTTTTACTCAAGAAATTTGTGAGTGGCGCAAACACGTGTTCCGAAATGTCCTTGAAGTAAATGTTACCGTTACTATATCCAGCAGATACCAACAGTACACGATACTCGCTTTCTGTGATGAAGGCATTTGAGGGGCAGCCCATCAATTTACCAAGTTGTGAGAGCAAGAAGCGAGCGACAGCTGAGGCGTTATCGGAGAGTAGCAGATCGAAAGCCATAATTGAAGCTTCAGCCTCCTTGAAGGCATGGTTTAGAATAGGCTCGCGAGACGGTGAGAAGTGATACAAGCAGTCAAGTGCAAGGAACCAGCGGTGTTTATCCTTCGTGCGGGTAGTTAATGGAGGCAATACTGTTCTCTTCTTATTCCCTGCCATCTTCCCGGTCAGTTCCTCCTTTGCTTCCCAAGACTTGGGATTTGCTGCGTCTGCACAGAAGAGCAGAATCCTTGGCTCGTCGAGGAGATTGTGTGCATGAAGTCGCCCACAGGCGTAGTTTGCTTGCCCGAAGTCTATTGTAATTCCAGTATAAGAGTCAAATAACGGCAAATCCGTTAGGTGATGAGACGATTCCCTATTATCGACAGATTTTCGAATATTTTGAGATAAATATAATGTCTGGTCACCACAGCCGAAGCCTAAGTCAACTATAGTATTCCAGCGACCTGGTAGGACAGTTGTTGGTGAGCCATTAGGGGTGAGTAGACCGGCGGCTTTGAGAACCTCTTCTAGCAATGCCTGACAAGCTCTGGGGAAATCTTTTGTGTCCTTTGTTCCCATACGTTAGTTAATCCTTCCTTTTTTCCCTTTTGTGATATGCACTACCTTCCAATACCCCATGTTCATCCACATGCTTTGAGGCGGGAGGTCAAGATTAAGGCGAGCATGATCAAGGTTGTATATACGTCTGTTCGTATCATTTGCTTGAGTGTTTTCGCTTCCCATCTGAGTCCAGGGAGTATTAAAAACCTGCTTCAAGACGTGCTTCACTGTGGGGATAAGGAGAATCCCCATTGCAAAACAAGCAAGGTTGGAAATCCATGATGAAAATATGGAATGCGCCGAACCGGTAATTGATACGAGCGCCACGAGCGCTATGAGTGAGGAGCTGACATAAAGAATTGAACCCGAGATACTCATTTCCACCCTGCTCAAGATGGTGGTTGTAGGATGTAGGGACATCAAATGATTTAAAACTGTGGGGTTGGTTCAACAAGCGAGGTGCAGCTACTGTAATCACTTGGTATCTTATGTTGACAATTATTTTCCAAACGTGAGAATGTTTATCTAAATATTTTAAGCTCTAATTTTTGACATGACTCCAAGGTGGTTCGACACCCATAGCAGATGCAACCCTTACAGCAGACACTGCACATCCCTCTAGAAGCACTAGTCCATCCCACACCCAACCTCCACACAAATAAACTCCTCCTTCCCCATTACGCCATTGAGACATCTTTTCAGTTCCACCATCAGCATTATCCCTTTCTTTACTGTCTCCAATAATGTTCCTAACAATATCCTGACTTTCTGTCGTGCGAAGCACACGGGTGAAGGATGAAGCATGGATGACCCGCTCAGGGTTGATAGGTGTGAATGGGTTTGTTGTGATCAGTAATCCGGAAGTATGAACATTAATTGCCTCTGTATTTAATCCGGATGTGTGAAGAATCAAAGACTGCATACGTCCAGTATGTGCTCCAAGCGAGCCCAGCGCCTCATGAATTGTGCTCTCATCTGTGTGAACGACCGTTTCCACGATAACGGTCGGAATACGTGCCATAACATCCTCTAAGGGCTTGAAGATCTTTCCTACCACGTTCGGAGGAACAGCCATAACCACACGATCAAAAACATCTTCAGAAGGTGCGAGCTCATGCGAATCCCTGGAATGTCGCCACCGCACTTTCACTTGGCCATTTTCTTCAGGCTCAATAGATGTTACATGCGCGGAGAACTTCGTTCGGACCCCTCTGACCAATATGGCTTGCACGGAACCAACACCTTCAGAGACAGCATAATGATTTCTTCCAGAGGTTTTCCTCTTATAATCCGTCACATCGGTTGCAGGAAACTGAAGTAGTTCTGCATGTGAACAGGTTGCTACACTAGATATCAACGGAAGAATGTAGTGTGTTTCGAAATATGGAGGTATCCGTATACGGCGAAGATACTGGTCAAGTGATTCAGGACGGGCCCCGTTTCTATATAAATGGCTGGGTCAGTCATTTCAATCCGGGAGTTTCCATAGGTGGTTTAAAGGTTGTGAGAAACATACCTAGCTGCATAAGGACGAACAAAACAGCAACATATTGCAAAATATATATAAAATATCGCTAGATACCCCACTTCAAGTAAGTAACTGTGAGACGGCAAAGTTCGAGGTTTGACTGGAGGCATTCGATGATTGTTGGAAGAGTGGATAAAATAAGGTGCCTTCTGATCTTTCGAAGCGCTTGGCGATTGAAGGTCTGCTTTCGAAAACGAAAACAGAAAGGGCTGGATATCATATCTGATATTCAAGTGATCGTAGAGTTTGCCCAATGTCTGGTAAAATCCTCCAGCGAAGGCTCGCATAGGGAGGTCAATCCGCTCATGGCCATTATTCGTCAGATCCTTAACTGTAATTGATGCAGCATCAAGAGCTAACTCTGTACCCTACAAGATAGAACGTTAGTCGCGTAATTGCTTTTGGGGGAAGGTAGAAACCTTACTTCTTCAAACAACGTGACGGTGAACCGCTTCTTTGGATCTTGGCGCAGCAAGTAAGCTGTGACAAGGCCAGCCAATCCAGAACCAACAACAGCCACTTTGGTCTGAACCCTTTCGTTATTGCTTATAGCCATAACAAAGGATAATCGAAAATAATGGTGGGCCTGGTAGCCGCTAAATAAGAGGTACTGTAATGTAACATAAGCAGGGGAAAAGAATTTGCACCTGATAAGAAAATAGCCGAACCCGTATGCGGGCAAGTGTTACAGCTGGAGGATACATATTGCCTGAACTCCAGGATTGAAAGTCGCCGAGGAATAAAAGAATTACCATTATTACGAACCGTATAATGCTTAGCAAAAGCCAACTTCAAACAGTAACAAGTTGCTAGTCAAGCACGGCTATTGTTAACCTAAGGTCTTGGTTGTAGAGTAGCTACGAGTAGACTTGCACAAGCATATTGGTCCGCACGTTAAATAAGTTGCAAGCAACTTAGAAAACCTCGACTACGCTCTAAGACAATGTAGGTAGTTTTAGACAAATATACCATAGGAATGGTCCGCATTGCTTCAATAAGCAAGAATGATGTATAGTATTACAGTGATGCCTATTACATAGACCATTTGTACAGGTAGCTCTACTTGAGTAAGTAACTCGGGATTGATCTCACACAGTATAATAGAACGCTGCTCTGGTGAAGCGAAGAAATGACGCACGAGGTGCTCAATAACAGAATGGTGATAGAAGTTTTCGGGTGGTCTATTCTTAAGAAACCGTCATCATCAACGCAGTACGCCATCTCGCGTGACCCCAAGACAGTCACTGCTTTAATTAGACAATGAAATGACAACGCAAGAGAGTGTTTAATCGTTCGTTGGACGTGGAATTGTTAATTTATCAATAGTAGTGAATTTGCGATTCATGTCCAAGTACCCACGCGGCCCATCATTCATCATTGCAGCGCGACGCGGACTGATTTCCGCAAAGTCCCGAGTCGAGGCATCCACAGCGGGGACGAAGATTTTTTATCAGATCATTTAGATAACAACTATCTCCGGTATATAAACCGCTAAGACCAGGCTAGTGTCTTGTCATTGTCAAATCTTTAGCGGGTGAGAGACTACTAGTCCCAGGCAGGCCGTGTTTTGCAAGGTCAGCTCGGTTTTTTCTGCGTCCCGGCTTCTAGGATGTTGAGGTTTCGTGAAAGTGGGTGAGAAATTTGGGTGGCTGACTACGACGTCCTTCGGATAGACTATTTATCACTTAGTATATCATGGTGGTGTGGTGCTCTCTTTTTAAATCTGTAAAGTTCTAAATTCCATTTCTTCGTCAACTCTGTTTGATTCATACAATAATCTTCTATCATGGTTGACAAGACTACCACCGGAGTTCAGGCTGCAGAGATACAAGGCACTCCAGAGACTACAAGTGTGAAAGAAAATGAATCTGTAACCGATAAATACCATGCCCAACCTCAAAGTAATGCCGTACAAGTTCCGTTAAGCTATAAGATCATATCGATTCTCCTCGTTTCTGGTATTGGATTTGGGTCAAGTTGGAGTAGCGGCGTCACAGGAGCCATGAAAACAACACTCAAGAAGGTTTGTTAGATCAAATTAAACAAAAACATAGCACTGACCCGAATAATAGCAACTCAAGATCAATAACACACAGTTTGCTCTGTTAGAGTCAAGTGAAGATTTTCTAAAGACTCTTCTCATCCTTGTTTCCGGAGTAATCACCGATAGGATTGGAGGAGCTAGTGCAATTCTCTACGGGAATGCCATTGTCACTTTCGGCTCTATCTTGTAAGTTTGAAGCTCGGTACACAATGGCCCAGCAGTGGTTAACACGAATCCTCCCCCTAGAGTCGCTGCAGCTACTACTATTCGAAGCTACAAATTCATGATTGGGGGCCGTGTTATACTCGCTTTCGGAGATATCGCTACTCAAATTGCCCAGTACAAGATCTTTTCAAGTTGGTTTCCTCCTAGCGACGGGTTTGCATCCACTCTTGGACTGGAGCTTGCCATCGGTAAAATAGGCGGCTTCGTTGGGAAGTCGACTGCGAATATCATTGCGAAGGTAAAGCAATATCGCCCCTAAAATCCAAGCAGAGATACTAATTGAGCTCTAGAATCTTGGAGATTTCTCTTGGGTGTATTGGGTGTCGGTCTTCATGAACCTGTTTACCAACGTCATTACTGTAGTGTTTTATCTATTCACCAGATATGCCAATAAGCGCTTCGTCAGCATTACTGATCCTTCCACTGGCGAGAAATTAACAGAAAAGAACAAGAAATTTGAGCTCAAGAAGGTCATCGAAATGCCTTGGGTATTCTGGACGATAATTGCCTTCTCTTGGTTGTATGTTAAACCTCAGTTCCTTTCTATGCAGCTAATGACCATATACAGTGAAACAAGCACCGCCATTATATTCACCCAAAACGCTACTGAACTGGCAGAGCAGAGGTTCAAAACCGATAGTATCACAGCTGGCTGGTACACTTCCGTACTCCAATACGCCGGTTTCTTCGTTGTTCCAATCCTTGGTGTTTTCATCGACGTATTTGGCAACCGTGTTTCACTGAGTATGTCCTAGAGAGCATCTTAAGTGCTTTAGAATGTTACTAATACAGTCTTAGTGGCATTCTGCGGTATTGGAGTTTTTCTAGCTATGGCTCTAGTCAATTGGGCGAGTACAACACAAGGTACAGCAGCAGCTTTTGGGATTTATGCTTTCGCATACTCTTTCGGGCCAACCGTGATCATTGACAGTATCCGGACATCCATGTGGCATCAAGAGGTTTTTGGCTCTGCCTATGCCATTAAAATCACCACAAATAACGCGTGAGCTAGTACACTCCTCATTGCAGTATCAGACTAATTTTATCTTTGAAGGATGAACATTATAGTAAATCTCGTAACTGGCCGTATTCAAGACGCAGATAACGATAGTTATGACCGAGTAGTTATCGTCTATGTTGTTCTAGCTGGCATGTCTGTTGTGGTCTCGCTTGCCTTAATTGCACTCTCATTATTCTCCATTGATCTGAAACGCCTGCAATGGACAAGGAAACAAAGATTACGGAATGGCCAGCTTATCAACGAGAGGAAGGAAAGGTTCACGGTTGAGAACGGTGTTCAAAATCGTTATCTCAGTGTTTGTTGTTTCGGAGCATTCTGTACCCTGGTGGTTGGTGGTTGGATAGCGTACATCTGGGGAGCTGCTACGGGTAATAATTACTAGAACTATTGTAAAGGGAGACATTACCACAATCTAGCAAATAATTTCAAATAATTTGCATAGGTCCAACAGTGATCGTGAAAAGACATAGTATGACTGTCTATTAAAACATTCGAAGGGACCATCAATATGGATAAATATCAGAAAAATGACCGCTATTATATCAAGTAATAGAAACAGTCCTGAGAAGTTGAAATGCTGCCTCCATTTTCATCAGCTGTGTTATCCCTTCGATAGATATCGGATGTGTCAAAATAAACGGCCAATGCGATTGAAAGTACCGCACATTTGCCAACTTCGAAGTTATAGAATCTCTTTGTGTATTCGGCTTTTGATCATGTTTTAAATGGTTTCGATTCATTACCCCCCGGAGACGCCAATGTATGTACAATTTCTCCTGCTAGCTTAATCCATACCCAGCACAAATATTGCTCCTTACTCGTCTTCATAACCGGCTAACTCTTTTCTTGGACCGGAAGGAACTGCAGGAAGTTGTCAGTCTTGTAGTCGCAGCGACTGTTCGTGAAGCAATTGCTAGGTGGTGGAACATACTTGGGTATGTGAGAGGAATCTTTGGTATTGGGTCATCTCCAAGCACCCGACGAATAGGGGGCACAACAAGAAACATAGCCGGGCCCATCGAACCAAGAATCAATGACCAGAAAATGGCAGGCTTCTCAATTGCTGCCCAGCGCAGATACCGGACCGGCTGGGAGAAGAATCGTGGGTTGAGTGACATTGTGTTATCTAGGACCGTTAGCAGATTCTTGGTTGTAGGATGACTCATCTTACTCAATTGGGCATATGCAATGCACTACAAATCTTTATTCTCTAGTGTATTGATGTCGTTGGCAGTTCTTCAGTTTGGGCTAAACTTGACGTTGAATTCGCGACTGCGCTTGGAATTGGAACGATCACGTGCAGCTCAGCTTCATACACCCATGCTAATTCATGGAATCTTGGCAGTTCGAGGATACGTTGCCAAAAGATCGAGGCTCAGACGTAATTGAGTTCCTTCTAAATAATACACAACGAATATGCGCTGGTTATTTTCTTTTCTCCTACTGGGGCTTCTTGCTGCTGTAGAGGCAGTTAGTTCAAGTGGCAACCAATTACTAGTTGTCCTTGAGGAACTAGCGGACAAGACGAAATACTCAAAATACTTTGGGGACTTGGAAGGTATGAATGATTGATTGCGCTGGTTACGGTGGCACATTATTATTTTTGGCCTAACTAATTGCCTACAGGACGAGGTTATACCCTTACTTTTGAATCGCCCAAGAACGAAAGACTGGAGCTATTCCAATTAGGAGAGAGAGCATTTGATCATGTCCTCCTCCTACCTACCAAATCTAAGGGTAAATCGGCGCTGCAGCTACTTTCTAAAATCCAAGCTGACTCTCATAGGTCTTGGACCAAATTTGACACCAAAAGCCTTCCTGGATTTCATTAACGCAGGCGGAAACATTCTCTTGACTCTCTCATCCTCAACCCCAACTCCTTCCTCACTTGTTTCACTTCTCCTCGAATTAGATATCCATCTCCCAACGGAGCGCAATTCCCTAGTAGTTGACCACTTCAATTTCGATTCAATCAGTGCTGCAGAGAAGCACGATGTCGTACTCCTTCCCCGACCAGATTCAATCCGCCCAGACATCAAGAACTTCTTCAAGGGTAGTGCCGAGGACGTTATTGCTTTCCCAAGAGGTGTAGGGCAGTCCCTAGGAAACACAAGCCCGCTTTTGACACCTATAATTCGCGGGCCTAGAACAGCTTATTCATACAACCCAAAAGACGAGGCGGAGGGAGTGGAGGATCCATTTGCGGCTGGTCCACAACTGTCATTGGTTACAACGATGCAGGCACGAAATTCTGCACGATTTACAGTTGTTGGTTCAGCGGAATTATTAGAGAATACCTGGTTTGATGGCAAAGTCAAGAAGGCTGGAAAGGGTGTCAAGGATGTCAAAACAGCCAACCAAGCTTTCGCAAAAGAAGTTACAGGCTGGACTTTCAATGAGATTGGAGTATTGAAGGTGGGCAAAATTGAGCACCACCTTAGCGAAGGTGGTATCAAGAGCAACATCACGAACCCCAAGATCTATCGCGTGAAGAACGATGTGGTAGGTATTTGTTCCGTATGTGGTATTGGAAATATACTAATTTCACTATGCAGACTTATGATATTGAGGTGTCCGAATACTCTTGGGATAAGTGGATTCCGTTCGTTCCCGCAAGTGGTGATTCCCTTCAACTGGAATTCTCCATGCTGTCCCCATTCCATCGGCTCACTCTCAAGCCCACGGGCACCACTGCCACATCTACCATCTTCACCACTAGCTTCAGGCTTCCGGATCAACATGGCATCTTTAATTTCAAGATCAACCATAAGCGGCCATTCCTTTCTAACCTTGAGGAGAAGAATACCGTCACAGTGCGACACTTTGCTCACGATGAATGGCCAAGGAGTTGGGCTATCAGCAATGCTTGGCCATGGGTCACTGGTATTGCTGTCACGGTTACGGGATGGTTGGCATTCGTTGGACTTTGGCTATGGAGTGCGCCTGTTCCTCAGAAAATAACTACTAGTGGTAAGAAAATCCAGTAAATCTATGGATGCTGTATCAGCCAGACATTTGTATTTTACAATGTAAAACAGATCAAAAGCGTGCGGGGCATATACAATTTTATGACTTATTTATCAAGCATGTCCTTCGCAGTTAAGAACTTTCAAGGAGATGAAGTTTGGTTTTGTGGTGGTGAGATGTCGAATTTTTGTACCCAAGTGTCAAGTCTGCGTACCGTTGATATTTTTCATTCTTATTACTTGTTCTGAGCACTAAGATCTTTTAAAGTATTTGCACTCTCCTTAACCTTAAGTAACAGTGATCTCTATCTTAGTAGCTTAATAGGTCTACGCAAATTTACAAAATTCTGCCTTACCGTCCGCGAAGTTGTGTTTCCTTGCTTGATGACCATGAAGCCTCGTCAAATTTGCTTTTGACGGTCTTCTAGAGCTCTCTCAAAAGATGACGCACATTCAAAGAACTAGAAGTACAGGTGTACTCATGCGTCTCGAAATCTTGTCAACGGTTTTGAATATATAATTAATTTCCTTCTTTTTTCTACCCTTTATACTTGAAGCTGCTCTAGCTTCCTATTTCTACTTCCAAACAGCGCATATTTGAATCATACTTTTGAAAGGAACTCCCTTACATGTAGTCTCCCACTAGCGTCATTTTCACTCATTTAGGATCTTACTTCTATTCTCTTTATTTCCCAGAAGTTGCTTATGCAACATACGAAAGATCCAATCACTGCTTAGAAGTTGACAGGAATGTTTTTCGTCGTTTCCTCATACTCTAAACTCTAAGCCTTATTCTGCACTGTGTAAAAAGGAATATATTCCAGATGAACGTCTTAGCTACTTTTAAAGATAGCACCTTCGCCATCGCTTCTCCTTACTACCTCGGACTCTTCCGGATCTCGCCCCCATCAGATAAGATAGCGATTGAGCACCAGCTAACATAGATTTTCATTAGTGATATCGAAGACGACAAGGACTGGAATGTTATCGACTTCGGTGTTGCGCAAAGTCCTTCGACTATGAAGCACAAAATACCACCCTCCTCTTTGCACAAAAAGCCAATAAAGCAAGTACGATTTGCTGCCGAGGTCAAGTCAAATTCACCTCTCTTAGGAACTAGCAAGAGGGTTGCTGTATTAGTAAAGATCCAACTCCTATTCCTCATTATTTGCTGAAGAACGACTCTAAGCACAAGTTACTCTAAATCTTCTCTTAAATGCAGCTCCAACCTCATGCTTGGAATGGGAGAAACGAGAAAAGACAACATCACTCTTCTTCAAAGTTTTGCTTATCTTCAGAGTACAAGTCAAGATTCTTTTCAGAAGAGAGTCACAACTCCTCGAGAGCTTCTCATCAACTCAGCTACTAGATAAAAAAAGGAAAAAAAATAGCATCCTACATTAAGGGTGGATCTGACTCAATGGTATCAATAAGATCAAAGCAAGTACATTTACGATCAGTAGGATTTTGCAAGGCTCTTCAGCTCTCGAAACCAAATTTTTACAACAGCACACTTACTCTTCTTGCTACAGCGATGCAACTGTGTCTATTCGAGTCTCTTTCTTTGTGTTTTGCAACTTTCCTGCTCATATCTACGATCTGCAATTAATGAAGAGTTGTAATTCATGATCTAAATTACTAAGATTCAGAGAAGAGAGAGGTTGAACTTATAATGAGTAACACTGCTTACTCTACTAATTTCACGTTTCTGGTGCTTCATTTAGTTCCTGTATTGGTGGGATCTGACAGGTTCATGCTGCTAGGCAGGAGATTTGTAGTGCTCATGGTAACATCACGCTTCTCGCTTACAGTATCTTTGGGTACATGGCTGCTTAATGGATGAAAGGAGACAAGCGAGTCTCTCCATACAACGTTGATGCGGGGTAGGTGTTCACTGGTTGTTTTAGAGATGGGTGTGGAAGTGGGGTTTGCCGAGATGTGTATATTACTCTTCCTGTAGCTCACTCAAGCAAAAATAGTCAACAACTTCAACAATGATGAAGGTTATCATTGTAGGTGCAGGCCCCAGCGGCTTAACTCTCGCACTGCTTCTCGCTAAGTCCGATATTCAAGTCATTCTTGTAGAAGCGGCTACAGTGGTAGACAGCCAACCTAGAGCAGCGATGTATGCAGCACCTGCTATCAGAGTCCTACGCAAGGCAGGGGTTTTAGATGATGTGAGGCGTGATGGGTTTCTTCCTAAAAACATAACATTCAAAAAACTTTCAGGGGAAAAGATTGTTAGTCTATATGACTGTGCAACCAGCCATAGGGAGGATGCTTTAACAGTCTTGCCACTAGGTCAACTGGGAACGCTGCTTGTAGAGCACTGTAATCGGGAAGAGAATATCCAGTTAAGATGGAATGCGAAAGTAAAAGATATAGGACAAGACGAGAAGAAGGCATTTGTGGTGTTGGAAAGTGGACAAGTAATTGAAGGAGACTATCTTGTATGGGCAGTGGCAATACAAGCACTATATCACTCGGCCACTTGAATGTTGTACCTTTTCTTAAACCATGAAGAAAAAGATCTTTGTTGAATAAGGATCTTCTCTTCGATGGCTAGAGAGAAAACGCATACCTTGCAAGCTACTGGCCCAACTTCCTCAACCACTCCTTCCGAGAAATCTTCTAACTTCTTGTTGTGTAGTGTGGATGCGACGGTGCTAACTCGCGAGTGAGGAAGAGTCTGTTTGGGAAAGAGTTTCCGGGTCACACCTGGCATGCTCAAATTGTCGCTACCAATGTGAGTTCCCTTCTTCCGTATATCCAATGGTGCAAGTCATAACACTTATAGGTCTACTACCCCTTTGAGAAATTTGGGTTCGATGATATAAATTTTATAATTGATCCAGAGCATTACTGTTTGGTCGCCAGAATTACTAACGATGGTCTTTGGCGGGTGTCATATGGGGATGACACCCGGCTGGATATTGAGCAATTGGTCAAGAACCAACCTAAGAAATACAGGCAGATTCTCCCAGGGCACCCAGAGCCAGGAGATTATAATCTGGTGAATGTGAGCCCCTATCGTATTCACCAAAGATGTGCCGAAAAATTTCGAGTAGGAAGAATTCTGCTCGCTGCCGATGCAGCACACCTGGTTAATCCTTTTGGCGGGCTGGGTTTGACGGGTGGATTAGTAGATGTTGGTGGGCTGGCCGAGTGCTTCATTGGAATAGCAACTTCGAAAGCTGGGGATGAGATATTGGATAAGTATGATGAAGTTAGAAGGCAGGTTTGGCATGACCTATTGAATCCTGGTAGCAGTTCCAATTTCCTTCGGGTTAGTGCTACGGACCCTGAGACTGCCTTGGAGAAGGATGAATTTTTAGCGTTACTTGCAGCTTTAGAACTGGCGTCAGGTGATTCGGTCCAAAGGAAGGAATTCGATGAGGTATGTCCTTACACCCTAAGGAATATTCGAGTTCTTAATTTGAAATATAGGCTGTGTATGATATCTGTCATGATTTCACTCAATACTATCATGAAGAGACCCGCCGGGCGGAGAATAAGTAGCAATTGGCATACCCTACTAAATCCACTCATCGGCAATGAAGACTTTTATACACATACAGAAACTCTAGACAGTCGTTACGCTATATCGCTTACAGGTAACTTTAATATATTAAGAGAAAAACTAAGTTACTATCATTAAAACTCTCTTCATCTGAATCTTCAAAACAATGCAAAGGAAGTCTTGTAATGTGGCATATACCATCTTAGCTCAAAAGGAGATAAATCATTATAAAGTTCCACTTTACTTTCTAACAGGTTTTCCAGCCCAGCGTCCAAGCCGTGATTGGCTTGTGAATATGCGGATATTCTTGCCCCAACACATAAAGACTAATACTGCTAGATTGTTTGTCAATAACACTCCTCCAAATATTCCTGCGATTACAACTGCATAGCCTCGTGATAGAATCCAATCAAGTAAAAAGGATCCCATGCCAAAACTGATCGCTTGCTTCCCCAGGTTCATCGCGATCAGCATCTCTGAGGTGTTGACATTATAACTATCAACCGCATAAGCCAGCGTGACTGTAAAGTAAAAGTAAGCACCCCAGTTTGTCATTGCGACTCCGAAAAAGAACCCAATCCAGTGCAGATCTCTCTGAGCAGTAAAGCCGTACACCAAGAGACCGGCAGGGGCAATCAACATGGCAGGGATGAGGATTGGGAGTCTCATTTCTGCTTCTCGAATCATCTTATTGCGCTTTGTGAGATAGGCAGCCAGTCGATCAGATGCAAAGGTTAGAGGTATGGCGAGAAAATAGCCGGTTGCGTTCGCTACAGCTATGAGACCAGAATTTTCTTGCTTCCAAGAATACGGGGGTGCTGTTATTTTGATCGGGAAGGTCTAAAAGCTGTTTAGTAAATGAGCATTTGCAATAACAAGTCGTGTAGATATTACATAATTGAAGGCAAGTGCTCCCAAACCAATGTAAATTCCTATAGTTGATTAGCGAAGCACCTCCTCTTGAACGTGTAACATGCCGTAGGTTGTAATTACCCAAAACACGGCGGGAACTCCAAAATTGGTGAAGGACCTCGCAATGGTCATAAAGAAGTCCGCTTCATGATCAAAGACCCCCCACGGCTTCAGCGTACTTATGAATGACTTTCGTTGTGGAACACGGTATAGCTCAGTATTTTGGGTCTCTACTTCTGAGACTCCTTCTTTGCTGACGCCATCAGACACTACTGTTCCAGATTCTGAAGAAAGCGTTGATTTGCGTTTGTAGGAAGATTCCTCTACGACAAAAATTGCAAGCAAAAACAGAGCTCCAGCAAATGCTGTCACGACGTAGAAGAACAATCGCCAAGAATAACCGCCAGCCAACATATAACCTGCATAAAGAGGCCCTGTTGCACCAAGGCACAGACAAACTGAGGACTATTAACAGTTCATTCAGATAACTAGGATAGTCTTACCTGTATAATAACCAATCCGTGTCCCGCGTTCATGCAAGAAGAAAATATCATTCACGATCTGCACAGGAAGTGCTTCACAAACACCAGAGCCAAAGGCGTGAAAACAACGCGCTATCATCAAACCTGCAAATGTTGTAGCCCGAGAAGCTCCGATCAGTCCAGCGAGGAAGATAATCATCGACCCGAGGAGAACAGGCCTTCTTCCAAATTTGAGGTACAAGGGAACGAGTATTAGAGTACCTCGTAGCAAAGTCAATTAAATGCATTCATCAATTAATCCAAAGATATGTGTATCCTTACCGAAACCAAAACATAGATTTGGATATGATATTAAGCCCGAGGCTTCTGCAGGACTTACACCAAAGCTCTCGGAGTAAATTGAAATATAAACCGACGGTCCAACAAGAGCACAATTTCCGAGGAATGAGTAGAGTGAAACGACAACTAATATCATATGCTTCTTCCATGGTTCCCACTGCATAGTATAAAAATCTGTTCAAGCTTATTTGAAGCATAATTCATACCTGCAACGGATCATTTGGATCTTGGGATGGTACTGGAAAGAGGGCTTGTCCTAGAAACGTATCATCACCGTCTTCAGATAATATTAGCAATTGGCATAGGCTCAGCGCTTTAGAACAATTAACGTACCGACAGCATTCAAATTTACCGTACCAGAAATATCTTCTTCATGGGCGTGACTGCAAATTACTTAGCTACATTCCCTACCAGCCAAAGTTAAGTTACCTCCGTATCAAGTGACGTGACTTAGACACCACAATTTTAGCGTTATTCACCATCATCATCACAAAATACTTTGATTCTGGAAAGAGAGCGAGAAGTCTTCATCCGTTGCGGATTCAATAAAATATGTCAACTGAAGCATCCCTACCGTTGTAATTGTTAGCGTCGCATGTGGCTTGGATCTGGCGCATGCTATCATCTGCCTGTTCTGCTTTCTGCGGGGTAAAGTCTAGGGGAGTTACTTTATATCCCTGTTGCCATACACAAAACTGCCGATTTCTTCAATCTAACAATCAATCTGGTCCAATAACAAAGATTCCCAAAGATATAGCTTAATTGGCGGCTTATGGATTCCAAATACTTCCTGAATGGATAGCCCGCCAACTCGACAGAGTATTCATATATTTTTGAGACTAAGGGTCAATAACACATATGGTCAACCTCAGGTGGTCCGAGTTCAGTTTTGAAGAGTGCAGAGGCTCAGCTACTCACCTTGACTTTCACAATGATATCCACGTTGCTTAGAGCTAAATATCGCAGTATTTTGGCTACTTCTTCAATCAACGGCTACACCTACGCATACGCGCTATATTAGCTTACCAACAGTATGAAAGCGATATTGACTTGAGAGATATGAGCGGGGTCATCTCGCTTAGATATTAAGGGGCTTATGGCTTGGCGGCGTTTTGGCGTTTGTTCACATCCGTCCAAAATTGGAATTATGCTGATCGATTATTGTCATAAGCAGATATGCCTCTTGGAACCTTTTTCATCCTCGATGTTTAATTCAAATCAGTAAGGGTCTTGGAACCTAAAATGTGTCCTAAAAAATATAACATGAAGTCTTGAAAGATTATACAGTCTTTTTATGGCAAATATCACTTCGCATACAATGAAAGGCGTTTGACAAAAAGTTGATTGCTATTAAGGGTTCAATTCACGCTGTTTGAGAATTAGAGGTCGATCAGTAGTTGGCTGCCCAAAGACTTGTTTGAAGGAGAGGCTTCAGCAACCAGTTGAGTAGTTGCTTCAAAAGCGTCCATATCAAGGTATGCAAGAGGAGCATCAATATGAAGCCCTTCCAAGTCTGGAAAGCACGGCAAGATAGTAGGTTTAATTCCTTCTAAGTCTTCAAAGGAATGTATGGTGGAATTGGTAAAGGTTTCACGGCTGGAGGTACTTAAAAGGTTTGCATCCCTCATATGCTCCGTAGGGCTGGTGTATGGAGACGTGTTCAAATTGACAAGATCAACCATTTTAGGCAGAACAGTAAGACTCTCAGTTGAATCTCTGCTTGTACAGCCAACTCCTTCGAGAACGTGTGCTTTAGATGAACCAGGACGGGTCCCATTGCGACTAACGGTCTTCATGGGTGGAGCCGCTGGTAGAGCAGGATATTCTTCTTCATCGGTAGTTGATATCGCAAACCTGGCTTCTGAACTGTCTATACGTGATAGAACAGTGTGAATGGCATTACCAGCTTTGGAACGAACGCCGTCATCATTGATTCTTGTAGGCCACCAGGTGTCATTGAAAACTAAAGTTTGTTGACTATTCTTTGTCATAGTCGATTCTTGAACATAGTTGAGCTGTACTAGATTTCGGTCTGCCTTCTCTGCATCCCAGATATTCAAGGCATTCTGACTCTCTGTAGTTCCACAGTCTACAGTCAGCTTAGTCGCGCACCGCTCACATTTACACATGTTGCCGCAGATCTCACTACATTCATGTTTGCAGTTTAAAATCTTGGGACATGGCAAGGGACAGATCAGCTCACTGTGACTGAAAACGTGACAAAAGGCCGGGCATGGATGGCCGCAGAGCAAAATTCTATCACATCGCTGATTACAGCCACCGTTAGTTTGTAAGAACTGGTCAGCCTCGACGATGTACAGTTCCCGTCCATGCTTGACGCACGTAATTGGAAGACCGCGGTCAACGTCCAGCATTTTCTGGTCCCTCATGTGAAACAGAATGTCTCTGTATAAACCTGAACGGTTACCAAGAGAATTATCTGTTCCTTCAGTTGCCATTAGGCAGCCTGCATTGCCGAAAATGTAGAGTCCACGTCGAGCTCTGGACAATGCCACAGCTACTCGGTTCTGGTTTTCGAGGAATCCTATACTACCGAAATTGTTAGATCGTACCATTGACAATAAAACAATATCGTTTTCTTCGCCTTGATATGAGTCCACAGTAAAGACATTGACAAAGACTTTCTTGAAGCTAAGGGTCTTTTTTAGTTCATTAATGATTGCTTTTCTTTGCCCATTGTAGAACTATTCATAGATCAGTTGAAGTTCTAAATGGATTGGAAATAGTTACCGTAAGCACAGTGATCTTTTCAGCAGAAGTACCACTCAGTACAAGATAGTTGAAGAAACTAGCTATAATCTCGGCCTCATCCTGGTTGTACATAGATAGGGAAGCATCTCGTGCCTCCGGAAATTGATGATGGAAGAAATATAAGCTTCGGTTCCCCATACCTGGGATAGATGGGCGGATTGCAGGGTCGAGAACTGATTTGTGATCGTTTAGGTTGTTATAAAATGGTCTAGGTGGAATACAGAGCAGTTTCCTGACTTCAGGAATCATGCGTCGTTGATGGTTAAGCATGGTGTACGCAATCCCATTGTTGACTAATCTATACAAAAATCAGCAGAATGTTCAAAATTTCAGCTTACGAAAACACCAGAAAGGGTTTCTCACCTCTCGAACATTGATATATTGAAGAAATAAGGGGCTTCCTCTAAAGAAGAGTTTGTAACATTTGCTCGAAGCTGTTTATGATCGCCTACAAGAACCTTAGTATGCGATATGCGAGGAGAAGAAATCAAGCCGCACCAATTAGGACCAATTGCTCTAGACTATCATATTGCGCTGCCACTATATTTGCCTCCAGTGATTCAGCCGCTTCTTCAACGAGCAAGATTTTAGGTTTCATTGCTGAGATTAAACCTCGATACTTGCTTAATCCAGTCGTGGTACATCCTACAACTTTAATTCCCTGTCAGAGTTAGCTAACATCGTCATAATTGAATTAGATGAGCTTACCAGATGCTTCGCAAGCTTCAAGTTACCGAGTGCTTTCGTGCATCGGAGGGTTTCTGTAGCACTTTTATAGTGTTTCAAAGCTTCACGCATCTTTTTCATGAGGACTCCATCAATTTTTTGCTCCCAAAAACGATAAATAGAGCCTCTCATATGAGGAGCTATGTCGTAAAGGTTTGATTTTGTCTGAAGCAACTTTTGACATTTGTTCGCATTATAAGCATTTGACTTTCCTGTAAGCCAACGAAGGATTGGAACGTTTTCGCCAACAAGTATGTCTAAAAGATCTTCTTTATTATAAAACTCTCCGTCACCTTCGACGCCTTGACCTTCCTCTGGTTGATTGAGATCCAAGTCCTCCTCCTCCATAGGTAGCCCATGATTCAAGGGCGGTGTGACTGGCACATTCGTCAAATTACTTTCACCGAGCCCTATAGATAGTTAGGTGAAGATCAGATTCTATTTGACTCCGAGAATCGATTCGTATGATATGAACTTACAGGTGGTGACTGGCGTATCTCCAAAAGCATCAACCCAACCATCCTCAGTTAGAGAATCCGCCTGCGCGGATGTAATACACTCATACCGAATCAATGTCTGCTCATCTAAGATTTTCCCTGACAGTAGCGGTGCTAAAATTTGTTTAAGCGCCATTCGTTGATTTTCAACCTCGCGTCTCGCCGCCTTTATGCCTTGTTGACTAGCAGGAATATCCGTTGCGCTTTGACGAAGCTCATGTAGGGTCCGATGGAGAATCTTCTGGTTGGATTTTGAGCATCTGCCTCCAAGTCGAAGAATATTTTCTTCGAATTCTAAGATGTGATTAAGCAACTGGTCTAGCGCATGGTTTGTTTGGGCAGCAACAACAATGATTACACTGTCACTCTTTGCAATTAAGGCTTTAAGAGAGGCCACTGATGTGAATGTCTTCCCAGTACCTACATAAAAGTCAGAAAATCATCAGATAGGGCTTGACGACTCACCCGGAGGGCCTTGAACAATAGCAAGAGACTTTGAAAGAATTCTTTCGCATGCACTCAATTGTGAGTTATCCATCGTTGAGCTTGGCATACGCAACAGAGAGTCTTCCAGAATGTTGAAGTTCTGAAGAGTTTCGAGCTTCTCTGTTCCCATATTATCAAAAAGCGCAGTAACGTCAATGAACGGATTTTCCTGGAGGTAGGCTGGTGCCGGAATGTTATTGTCTAGAGTGACAATGTGCTTTTTCAAAGAGAATTTTTCCATCGCGACATCTTGAATTCCTAGCAGCACATGTCGATAAGCCTCGAAATAGCCAGATCGTGCCTCAACCATTATATAAGCTATATAGATGTTAGAGGAAACTATTGCGCATTCGCTCAAATCCTTACACTCAGCTGGGTCCAAGACAGCTTGGTCTTCGTCTCCCCAAAACAGATCTACTGCTGGAGGGTTTTGGTCCAAACCCCCCTCCAATGGACGAGCTACATACAAAATCAGTATCGGAAATCCATCTTCAGTGTAGAAAGTTGCTAACCTGCCACTATTGCAACTTTACAGATGCTCGAGAACATATCACGTTCCGTGGATATAGCAACCAACGTGCCTTGTTGCAGTCTCTTGGATTGTTTCCAGCGAACTTTTAAGCCAGAGCGCTCGGTGGAAAACGTTACTCTGAAGGCAACGCCTGTGACAGCCAGGACTAGACCGGTGAAGTGAACTTTGGAGTAAATGTAAGTCTCCTTGTCTTCGTTCATGTCAGGGTATGCTCTAAAGCTTGCAACCGAGTTTCGAAGAGCGTAGATTGAATCTTCTCGTAGAGCTAGGTATTGGAACCTTAGAAAGTCTTGAGTTGATGGCCAAGGTCCATATATGTGATTATGAGGTAACGCCTAGAATACCGTGGAGTCAGCCTGTACTTACAACGAATGATAACACACCATTGATCAGACAGCCTGCACTTTGTGGGCTTGCTCTTGATACACCATGGGTCACGTACTGGGCCATTGTAGGTTGCCTCCTTCTGATAATCATCCCAACACTCGTTCAAATTAGGCTGTATGGTATTGGTGGGAATTATCTCATCAGCAGTGGCTTAAGTGGAAGTTAGCAGAGCAAGATGAAGTCTTTTAACAAGATCAGGATAGATTACTCACGGATTTCTGGTATATTTCGCCAGTCGTCCTCGAATGGACCAATTGGCTGGCCATTGATTTTCTTTTTAATCACTCGATCTAGTATCATGCAAGAAGCACGAATATCCAGTTCCTTGGATGTCATATTTGTACGTACTTGGAGGTCTTGGAGGGTGAAAGTGGTTGAAAAGGAGAAGGAAGAGGAAGAGGATGTGAGAGCCTTGGCATTCGCCTAAACATCTAGCTAAAAAGCAAGCACAAGCAACCGCAACAAAACAGGTAGCTCGCCTTAGTTCAATGATTGTGACTTATTATTTGGCGGAAAACCTTAGAGTTTGATGGTATAGCAAACATGTTTGCACTCCTAAATTTTTATGCAACACGATCGCCATCAGTACTATATCTGGCAAACACATCTGAGTTGAAAACCTTGAGTTCTTTAAGTTCCTTGATCAATTTGATACGATTCAAAATATTCAATCTTTAGAAACCTAGACCGCTATAAGCAAACAGGCAAAGTTGAGATTAAATTTACTACACATGAAGTACAGTTTCTTTACGAATTTCAGAAGACCAGTAATTGTCTGCCAAGCATCTAACTTCCCAGGTCTGCAAACTGACAGCTCAATTACATCTGTCTGACATAGTTTGCTGTGACGATTGATAAGTAAACTTAGCTCCCATGATCTAAATTACACCTAGAGTAGTATTAATAGCTTCTAGACATTCGAATTTGGCTCCAGTACAGCCCATAAGTTTGAACATAGATCTTAGAATAAGAGTCAACCGTCATTCTCGTATATTATATATTGCTCATTCGAGACGTTCCTTTGAAAATATCTCGTGTGAATAAAGGTGCGGATTTAACTGCCAAATGAAGCCTCGACGAGTTCATGTGGATGGTATCATGAAAGGAAGTTCGCTGACTCGCTAGAAACACTGAATTTTCTAACCCATACTAAATTTTGATTTTTTTTCAAAAAAATACTTCATGTGTAGCGTATCTTATAGATCGATTTTAGATCATGAACTTGCAGGTAGGTTAGCTATTAAGTTGAGTGTCAAAAGATAGAGAGCTCCCAAAACTGAATACTTTCCTCAAGCTCTGAATCTAGACCAGATTTATATTGAATAGTAAGACATACTTCTACCAAATAGCAAAACAGTGTACACCAGGTAGATTTAGCTGTCAACTTGAATATTATCTCTTCGGTCCATCAAGAAACAAATCCACTTTGGTTATAGCACATTTTTAGAATATAGGTAGGTTAAGCTTAATTCACAGTCTTTTCCCATTAGGACATGCGCCGATTATGAAAATACAAATATAGATTATGTAAGAGCCTGAGTTCATCGTAGTATACTATCATTCTAGTATCAGCACTTAAATACTTAGTACCCTAGCAGTACTATGTTGTTGAAATGAAGGTTACTCTTAACATTTTTATTTAAGATAAAATTTAGTCCATTACAGGTGAAGTGGTTAAAATGGCAGAAGTTTACCTTAACACATTCAGTTTCATTACAACGAGAGCAAATTGTTCAAAACCACGGTTTAATTACTGATATGAAAGACTTATAAATAATTTATCTCAGTTATCTTAATGTGATCAACCAATCTCTCGAAGAGAACAGGGCTAGGATCTTCAAAAATTGACAGCGCAGGAGACAATTGTGCAGGTAACTAGCTCAATCCAAACCATTTCAATACAATATTATCATCTTAGTGAAACCTTTGTTGCTGAGTTTCCTTTCACAATGGCACCTTTCTGTTTAATATGTCCAATACCTTGAAAGAACAACACACCCTTACCGTCACCAACACTACCCACACTACTCTCTACCCACTGACAAGCACGGCCCAACTTGATGAAGGTATCCATTATACCTACCATACCAGAGGTGTTACGATGGTAATGGACTCCCATAATGGGTTTGATAGCTTCGGTGGCTTGAACAGCGTGGTAATGAGGAATTGTACCAATATGATGATGTAAGACGTGCGTTTCGTTGGCGTTATGCCATAAGTACTTGCCAATGAATCCAAGATCGCGGTCAATAGTAGATGCGGCACCACGGATAAAGGTCCAGGTATCGGCAGTGTAATGAGGCATTGATGGATCGAGATGCTGAAGCGAGGCAATAAAGACTATTCCATTAGTCAGTGAAACACCTTTGGTTACCACGTTGTGAAAAATAACAGGTAGCGATACTTGACAGGAATATACGTATTCCAAGCAATATCCGCCGGAGGAAGGAGGTGAATAAAGTGTTAGATAGGAAGGAATGGAACGCAAAATTAATTAGTGAGATTGGGAACCACGACGACAGCGATTGTGGGAAAGTCTGTAACTTACTAACACAACTGTTGATCAAAACATACGGAATGCAATACCACAATATCAGGTTTCCCCATCCATAAGTCCTTCCAACCCAGTGCAACAGCAAGAAGGTAACAAGAATAGCGGCATCTGTGATGATTATAAACCTTGCGTCAAGCTCATTAAAGTATGGGCTATATGGATTGAATAGACTCCCGCTCAGTCCATATGTCCTTCGAATTGTTCCATCTTCATTCTTTTCTGGGCTTTCCACCTTTTCTTTTGCAGCTTTTCTTTCAAACCAATTTTCGCCGACACCCATCATAATGAGGGTGTATGCTTGCCAAGTAAACAATTGCTGAATCAGAGTCACGAAAAAGGAGTATATTGGCGCATCCTCAGCGACCTCCGCAATTTCTTCAATGGTTTTGTTGAATCCTTGAGCAAAACTGAGACGGGTGGGAGGTGTAAAAGCAGTATCTGTGGCCATGTTTCCAACTCCTTTGTGGTGATGTTTATGAGTGATTTTCCAGGAGAAGTATGGTACTAGTAAAGCAGAGTGCAGAATAAGACCAATTGCATCATTGAGTGTTGTGTATTGTGAGAATGCCATATGGCCGCACTCGTGAGCTAGAATCCTTTTCTTGTTGTTAGTTTTTCTGTCACGCCATTTCACTATGTTCAAAGCAAATCTTTTAGGAAGTGTTGATACCGAGAAGTCTGCATAAATTCCTTTTTAGACACGTTACAAGCGCAGTGTCTTTCCGCGCACTTCAAGATGGATGTAAGATCAATGACATTACTTACCAAATACCGCAACCGAAAAGCATTTGCAAAAACCCATAAAGGCACCAGAGGCCAAAACGAGCAATGGTGGATTGGATGTAGTCTGGAGTATTGTAATTGCTGAAGGCAAGAAAAGTTATGGCAATGAGTGTTATATCCTGGAAAAGGTACCGAAGTGATTTCAGCACATTACGCTCAAAGCATTCTTTGGGAATCGCGTCGTAGATCTGCTTCAATGTATAGTCTGGGACGACGAATTCATTACCATTAGCATCAAGGAGAATTCCATACTTGGCACGTTGAGTAGTGATATTTGGTGAGAATTCTACCTTGCTGGAACTCCTAGTGACCATTTTGCTGGAGGGTTTTAATTCCATTGTTCCACGTTGTAGTAGTTCTTCATTTCCACAAGAAGAAAGACCACGAGAAGAGAGAGCACGAAAGGAGAACTTCTGTCACTTGCGAAAATGAAGGGACAACAAAATAAATATCTACGTGACAAAGTAAAGTATTCAATCAGTGCCTCTATATATACTCCAAGATAGTAAGGTCCCGCTGCTTTTATTATCTACCTCGTTGGTGCGCCCCTCTGTTGCATACATGCTGCAGTCAGCTATGCTAGATCTGTATGTAGCTACCAAATTTCTTGTTCAAAGTCCGCTTAGTGGAAACCATCTCAAATTTGGTATGAAGTGGAGTTCTCTATTGACGAATTGGATTCGAGAATAGGCGATAGAGAGCTAAGGTAACCAGAACTTTCGAAATTAAAACTTAGGTTTCCAAAGTGGAGAGTCTAGATTTGAAACTGATAGATTTCTAGTTTGTGTCAGCAGCAGTCTTGTACGTTTGGTCACCAGGTCGTTTTCTCCCCTGTTCGTACATTGATTGGTCGGCATCTTTGTGTGTTCTGTACATGCAGGAAGGTAAGGTATAACACAGGGGTTAGTGGATGCTGAAGAGGGAAAATCAAGTTTGAGGTGAAAGATGCAGCAAAACAGGGATCAAATAGAGTGGGGGAGCGAGCTGGTTTTGAAGGAGATAGATGTAACTTCAAGTATCATTGATTAGGGAATCTTTCTTAGTCCCCTCCAGAAGTGAATCTTTACTCACCTGCAGTTTGATATGATCAAAAGTAGGATTTAGCCTTTAAGCAGCACTTGTAGCATACGGAAACAAATACCTCCTGTCGTCTTACTTTATTCAGTAATTGCGTCAAGAAATTAAGCCGTATCTTAACAGAGCTCTGCCCAGCCTCCTTAGTAAATACACTACCTTTTCCAACGAATGGAAAGAATACCGCAGCCATGAATCACATCATAACACTCTAATTATAGGAGAGCTTTGATCCCGGTATCTAGCTTGTAAAAATTTCAACCTCAGACTGGAGATTGACAAGCTACTACATACTGTGGTTATAGCATTTCAGAACTAGGGCATAGATTAAATACCACTGATCTCATTAATTGGAATTCTGATACTTATGCTAGGTTTGTGATCCAAAAACTTGATGAAAGATGTACATCAATTCATGTTGATTGCCAGTGACAATACGTATGATGTTCTCCCTAAGCTCATCCAGTACCAAATTGTTTCAAAGGTTCTACTAAGGTAGACGAAACGAACCAAACTACTCAAGAGCAGAACATTAGGGAGCACTTATTTTGATCGTAGAAGTCAGAATTGTCTGTAGAGACTTAGTCATGGTATAAGTGCCTTATTAGAAGACGGAAGATTCAATGTTATGGATGGCGTAGGGTCTACACCTCGAAAGGCGACTTACTACAAAATCGCACTGCTAGAATTCGCAAAAAAAGTTTTGTTATGCCCACTTTGCGTAGCCTTTACATACTGTCTACTAGGTGAGAAACAGTACGTATGGCGTGCAGTTTCTATGGATTTCTCCGTTTTATTTGAATAAACTGCATAGATTGACTACGCATTTTCGGCTAGAGTGTGATGAAATTCTGTAGTGAATATCAGTATATCTCTCAAGCTTGCTGTACCTATTTTTTCAGGATATTCAATACCCTAGATAAGTGGCAACTCCGCACACCTATATTTCTACGGTTGAAAAGGAGCTTCTCTGCCTTTATACATATTCTTAATTCTTATTATGAGCTGAGAGGGACAACAACAAATTCTACTATATAGCATTTCGCATCGAGAGCTAGATAGCGTTGTTGCACCACCTCCCATGACGTCAACATTGCCCGACCTCGAACCCATTGCTGGACCAAACATCCAATTCATGTCACACCTTACCACTCGACCAAAAGTATTATTACTAAAGTACATACGATGCCAAAACATAAAGAACTGCCTAGCTTTAACAATGCTTCTCCGACAGTCCCTGACCCACCATTACGGTCACCAGCCTTAGAAGACCGTGAACTATGTTATTCGTACGAAATCGCGCGTGGTGAGATGGGGGTTTTGTCATTCGAGCCATACAAATCTATGATCCTACCATACTGGGCATTTCGAACAGTGCCTATTGCACAGAATTCTGCTCAGGTCTTGTGAGTTATATTCTCATAGTACTGATAGATGTTGTCCCCACAGGACCTTACAAAGGCGGGTTACTCCTAGGTCTCACATATTCATACCAAAAAGAAGTATATATGTCTAGGAGGTAAATTTAGCACAGTCCCCGCTCATGAATAAACTGGACCTTCAGAATTTGGAATAACTGATTCCGAGTTTCTGATTTAGATGGGCAATATTCGAGCATTACGTCGAAATGGGCGACTTTGTTGGTGCGGACATGGCTCGGAAATTTATTCAAATGGGTATGACGAGGGCGAGGCGATACGCAAACCACAAAGGTGGGCGGTGAGTTTACTAGTAGCTGTCTGATCTATTTCGTCAATTCTTAATTTTGTGTAGGAAATATGATTCAAATGGAGATGTTCTTGACAAATGGTCTGGGGACGATGTGGATGGGAAACGTCTGGAGAAAGAACAAGCGTCGGAGCTATTTAAATCATACTGGCGACAGTGTACAGCGGATAAGAAGTACCTCGCTCTCAAAACGTCGTGGCAGAAAGAAAAGATTGAATTTAGAAAGATTTGAAGCACAATACAGTCTCTCACGACGTTCGCTGCACATTAGTAACTTATCCCTCTCTTCCATTCAAAACATTCTAGAGCAATGGTAATCGGGATCCTAATCACTGTTTTCCTCGGTACTAATATTTTGTTTGTGCTAGCTCGATCACTCAACACGATCTCACACACTCTCCAAATGGTGCACACTAAAGGTGCAGTCATGCGTATCGAACAGCAGACTTTCTTGAGTAACTCGCCTTTACTCCGCAAGCCTCTTCAAGTGAAATTTAAGATGTGATAGCTTTGCTCACACACTAGTATCATCACTACTCATTAGTTTACATGTATCTGTTGACGACCAAGGAAGAGAATGCCCAACAAACCCGTCAATTAGCCTAACACAGCTCCAGTGGCCTATTTATTCCATGTTGACAGCAATTTGCTTCTATTATAAGTGATCTAGTAATATTATACACGATTAAGTCCATCTGCAAATTACTGTACATCAATCCCTGCACCGATCTACAACGTCTGATTAGCCCCATCTGTCGAGCCTCAGACCAAGTGGAAGATAAATTTGCATCTTTTACCTTCTAATACACTATAGAAACAGCGACATAGTGATCCTCAAACTTCAGTTTTCTAATAAGTATTACAGGCACAATGATCGCGATTGTAAGTTTTCCACATCTCAAGCCCAAATAATCCTGAAGAAGTCATCCAATTTCAAATCAAAGCCTCTATCTTCCAAGTATTAATTGAACAAACACTCCACCTCATACTTACCAAACAAAGAAAGTAAATCAATGGACGTAGTAATGCTGCCTACTTGTAAATAATTTATTCAGCTAAAAATAATGCTCCTCGCCGGAGATTTGCGTGATAGTATTCATTTAAATGATACAATACGTGTGATTATTCTAGAATTCATTTCTTTAGGAATCGATACCACTTTGGCGATTCCAAAATACAAATAATTGTATTTGATGGTCTATTCCTAGGCTACTTTCACTTTAATTTCTCAAAATCAATCCAGCACGTGTGTTCCTACACATAATTAGTCTAAATACTCAACCTATAGATTGTCCACTTAACCTACACTAAGCTCTGGGAACGTTTCGTCTGAAAAGACCTCAAACCTGCTTGTAATTCCTGGCGATATACCTTGCTGGCGATCTTGTATCGTGGTACTATAATTTTTATACAAGGCAGCTACAAGCGTTGTCATTTCTGCCATCGCGAGGCTACATACTCTCCATCAGCAATAAGAATTATACTTTCAACTTTCATAACGGAATAGAACTTACTGCAGCCCTATACACATTCTCCCCCCACTAGAGAATGCCCACCACCATCTTTTCATTTCTATTAAATCACTTGATTCCCGTAGCCACCTTTCGGGATCAAATTTGAGTGGTTGCGGGAACACATCAGGATTACGATGCAAGGAGAAAGGTGACATGCTGACTACTGTTCTAGCTGGTATCAGATATCCCGTAATGGTAGAGTCGATAGGGAGGGTTCGAGGTTCAGAAGCAGGCAAAGGATTGTAAAGCCTCAATGTTTCTTTAATCACGGCATCGAGGTAGGGGAGTCTATCGGATGCTGAGGCGGAGGGAAAGCCACCTTCAACCATTGAAGATTCGTCAAGCTGCGCGATTTCAGCAATGAGCTTTTCTTGAATTTTAGAGTTTTCTGGGAGCGAAAGTGCCCAGATAAGAAACATCGAGGTGTCACTCGTGGTATCAATTCCAGCGAGTAAGTGGTCAGCACATTCTGAGGCTATATCCAGATCATCGAGTCCCGCCCCTTTTTCACTTTGTTGATGTTGCCAAAGTCGTCCTACGATAGTAGTCATAGCGGAGTCTTGTTTTTCCACTAAAGGTGCAGTGCTAAACATTTGCCATGCTTTTAGGGCATGGGCTCGAATGCCAGTGTATGTTGATGGCTTTGCCATGGGCAGCATTCCTATGCTAGCCACAAACCATTCCAAAGCGCCGGTACGTGTATACATCCATTTAGTATACCTAGGAAAGTGCACCGCATACCATGAGAGTTTTCTTCGAGTTGGGTCTATCACATCAGCAAGGAGTTCTCGGTCAGTTGATGAGCCTTTGAGGGCACTGGTGCCGCCGTGCATATCACCATAGAGAAAAGAAGTGATAGAGTCGATAGCAAAATAGTGCAAGCTGGTGAAAATCTCCGACGCAGTCTCAGGTTCGCTCTCTAATAAGTGCATAAATTGCCGTGTCTTATCTTCAACCATACTGGAAATAACGCTTTTTGATATCGATGTTTTAGAATAGGCGTGATTCAATAACTTTTTGCGATCACTATGCGGCTTAGAAGGTCCAAAGGTAAACAAATTCTGCTTTCCGTAGGCATCAAACATACGGTAGAAAGTGTCTCTCTCAAATCCACTCCCTGCGCCATAAATGGTGCGTAAAGCGGCTAGATTATTGAAAGACACCTCATTAGGGCCAATTCGAACTGCATCGCCATATCTAAGATGGAGTTTATGAATAAAGGTCGTTCGAGTGCCTTTCCAGTCTTGGTAAGCCAAACACCAGCGGGTCAGTGCAAACCATTTCGGGCCTGGAATTCGGGACAACGGAGAACATAAGAGCGGCTGGCAAAGGAGTTGAAACACAGCTACCCCCAACAAAAGAGCAGCAAGATATGAAAGCCAGATAGGATATTTATCATTTATGTCTTTATTCGCCATCAATCATCGTAGAAGAGTAGGAGGTTATCATGAACTTACCCGTAGGTGCATCGCGAAAAGCCATGGTGGAAAGCTGCTGGTTATGCCAATACATGTGAGGTTACTGAAAGTGTCTATAGACACAACTAACTCCTGGATGATAAAAGAGTGTACTAACCAGCAATATTGATGCCCATGAGAACATATTAGATGTAGGAGAAAGTGGGATGTGCCGCCCCTACTCTGGGGACGTGGAGAGTTCCTATAGGAAAATCGCCAATCGTAGCCTGTCGGACTGTCCGACAGCGTTCCCCTCTAATCAAATCGCCCCTATTTACTCGCTTAAAGTCTCTATCGCGCAAGGGTGACTGACGATAACATTCAAATCTAGTGGTTATCTACAATACGAACGACTCCTGTACTAGTACTTCCGATCTCTACTTCACCCATCTGTAATTACCGCCCTGGCCGAAAGAGATTGTAGGATAGATACGAGGAAACTTGTTAGTAGTACCACGCCACGAGCATGACAAGGTAGACTATTCTTTTACATTTATTTTATCAGTATCTTGGAGTACATCAGCCTAAACCTCGTCGCTCAAATTGTTTTCTGTCTTTCATCAAGTCTTGTACAATGTCACCTTCAGCAATAGCGGAAACGGATATTGTGACGAGGTCAGAAAATATATCCTCTCATCAATCATCAGATGAAATGACAGCTCTAGAATCTATGGGTCATCGAGGAAGGAGCATGCCTGGTGTCCCAAAATTCACATCGTATAGTAGCCAACGACAATGGCAGCTTGAACATATGGCTGGCGCTTTCCGAGTCTTCGCTAGTGAAGGCTATGCGGAAGGTATCAGTGGGCATATCAGCGTGCGAGATCCAGAATATGAGGATAGGTTCTGGATAAACCCTCTTGGTGTTCATTTTGGAATGCTAAAAGCAAGCGATATGGTCTGCGTAGACCTAGAGGGAAACTTTGTCGGTGCAAACTCGGTAAGAATGGCATTTTTGTTATAATTATTATTTTATAGAGAAGAACACTGATGAGGTAGTTCAGGATGCACCTATTAATGCCGCGGGATTTTCCATTCACGGTGCTGTCCACCGAGCTCGTCCAGATGTCCATGCCATTTGTCACACGCATTCTATTCATGGGCGTGCATGGTCAGCATTCGCACGACCCCTTGAAATGCTGAATCAAGATGCCTGCTATTTCTATAACGCACATAGCGTGTATGCTGACTACGGTGGGATTGCTTTTGCAGACGCTGAAGGGGAAAGGATCGCCGAATCCTTAGGTCAAGGAAAGGCGGCGATATTAATGAACCATGGGCTGCTTACCGTAGGCGGAACCGTAGATGAGGCAGCTTATCTATTTACGTTGATGGAGAGAAGTTGTCAAATCCAATTGCTTACGGAGGGAAAGGGGATTAGAAAGAATCTAGTAACAGACGAGGAAGCTGCATATAACTTCAAAATGGCCAGTACACCAGTAAGTGATTTCTCTATAAATTTTGAAGTTCTGGATGGCTGACAACTCATTGTATAGGATACGCTGTATTGCGAGTTTCAACCACACCTTAACTATGAGGATTATAAATGTGGGGGGGATTATAAAAATTGAACATCAAGTCGTGCTATACTTTGATTGTAGATGTTAAGATAGACACTATATAAATTTATTGAAACATACATAAACCTATGTCACATGCTCTATCATGAATATGATATACACTGTCCTCCAAGTCAAACAACATCCGTTGATGACCTTGGTAGCCCAACAAGAAGATGGGTTACCGCCTTGGCTACAGAAGCTGAGATCCAACTATCATTGATTTTACAATCTTCCTGCCCTATAAGCATGACTCCAAGCCTTGCAAAGGTAATCTTTATTTCAAAGTGTCTGTCGATATATAACACGTGACTTTGGTAGCTATTTGCGATAAGAGGGTCAAAGGGCCCAGATTTTGGACATTGAATTAGTAGCGGACGCTAAGCCGAACACCTTATCGTGACTGATAGGGGAGCCCCCTGTGTCACTGTACCAGCAAATGTATAAGAAAGTGGACCAGATCGGCATAATATAAGAATATGTGTAATATCAGTACTTCAATTAGCTTTTATTAGGCAGCCTGTACTTTATTCCATCATTCATTCCAACGACTAGGAGGGTGACTCTATATTTTTGTAGACCAATAGCCACCATAATGTCGAATTCAGACCAGGTGAAAGAAAAAGGTCCACCAGATATGATCGTGGCTACTGAGGCGGGCTCGATGTACGATGTCAGTGCTGGATCGCAACACCTGCACCGTCGATTGCGTGGTAAGGAGGTTCAGCTTTTCGCGATTGGAGGCGCGATTGGAACTTGTAAGTTTTCGTGCCTCACTTTGGTATCTATGGACATGAAAATCTTGAATGTTGGTAGCTAATGGACTACGATAGCTCTTTTCGTACAAATGGGCAGCGCACTTCCTAAAGGTGGACCTGCAGGTCTCTTTCTTGGATTTGTGATATGGTCAGTTGTTATGCTGGCTGTAAATGAGTGTTTTGGTATGTTAATATCCCAGCGAGCCCACCGGGGAGAAAGCCAAAGACTCCAAGAACTAACACAAAAGTTAGCGGAAATGGTGTGTTATATGCCAGTTCCATCACCCTTTATAAGGTTCGGAAGCGAGTGGGTGGATGAAGCGTTCGGCTTTGCTATGGGATGGAATTTTTTTCTTAACATGGGTAAGCTATCTTTGTGTGACTGAGGGAGTTTGCACGACCATCTCTAACAGCCCGCAGCATTCCTTGTCCCCTTCGAGATTGTCGCCCTTAACATCTTACTCTCGTTTTGGACGATGTCGGTTCCGGTGTACGCTGTGATCATTGTGGTGATGGTATTATACGCGTCCGTCTTTCCATTCCTCGAGACTGGTGCATAAAAAATTAACGAACCACAGATTACTAAATGTTATATCAGTACGCTGGTTCGGAATAGCAGAGTTTTATCTCTCGATATTCAAAGTCTTGTTGATTTGCGGATGTATGGCTTTTACTTTCGTGACGATGGTTGGGGGCAACCCGCTTCATGATCGCTACGGCTTCCGGTACTGGAAAAACCCAGTGAGTGTGACTGGTTTAGAGTATGTTATAATTACTAACTTACAAAGGGGGCATTTATCGAATATGGTGCGACTGGTAACACCGGCAGGTTTTTAGGAGTATTAGCCTGTGTCATACAGGCTACTTTCTCGTAAGTTGCCAAAATATTTATCTTGAAGAATACAGGCTGATAATGCAGAATCTGTGGCCCGGAATATGTATCGATGGTGGCAGCAGAGTCGGAAAACCCACGAAGAATACTCCCTAAAGCCTTCCGCTCTTTTGTTTGGCGTATTTTGATATTCTTCTGCGGCTCTGCATTGTGTATAGGCATTGTAATTCCATCCAATGACCCAACGCTGGCAGCAGTACTAGGTGGAGAAACGACTGGAAAGGGGACTGGCGCTGCGTGAGTTTCAATGCTCTTATATGATATTATTAAGCTGATAATTACAGATCACCATATGTTATTGCTATGGAACGGTTGAATGTTTCTGGGCTCGCTGATCTGGTCAACGCCCTGATTATGACCTCTGTATTCAGTGCAGGGAACGGACTACTATTTTCAGCCACTCGCACCCTGCATGGTATGTCCTTGAAGGGAGAGGCACCAAAAGTCTTCTCGAAGTGCACAAAAGGGGGGGTACCAATATACGCACTGGCCGCATCTATATCATTCTGCCTGTTGGCGTTCCTGCAGATTCGCAGCTCTTCAGCTGCCGTGATGGGATATTTGATTGATCTGGTAACGGCTTGTCAACTAATCAACTACATGTGTGTTGCCATTACATACCAGCACTTCTATTCAAGTTTGAAATCGCAGGGTATATCGCGTGAGAGCTTGCCATATAAGGGGAAATTTCAACCTTATACTTCATACCTTGCTATCGGCGGTTGTATGTTTATGATCCTGGCGTCGGGGTACTATCTGTTCCTCAGTGGAGATTGGGATATTATGTATTTCTTCTTGACATATGCAATGGTTGGTTTCTTTTTGGTAGCAGCGGTATTTTGGAAGTTGCTAAAGAAGACCACTTATGTAAGGCCTGGGACTGCGGATCTACAGCTAGGGAACCTGAAAACGGAGATCGATTTGTATGAGGCGACCTACGTGCTGAAAGAGCCAGGAAAGTTGAGCAACACCTTCAGCCGGATTTTGAAGCAGTGGAACAATCAGTGAGATGGTAGTAGAGTACCAATGCAAAATTCTACCTCACTATGCGTATTCCATTTATTCGCCACGGGTTTTCGGGCAACATCTTCTTTAGTACGTGTGCTAGCTACTCAGCTACAACACTGTTTTGGTTAGTTAGAATTTTTATCGATCTGGTAGCTTGCTGAATGGGTACAATGTATCTTAGAATGACCATCATTGAAAAGGTTCTACGAACTAAAAACAATATAAGTATGTACTTTTTAAAGAGGACTAAGTATCAATTTATTGGTTTAGCATTTTATATAATTTACATTTTATATAAAATGCTAGCTGGAGAGATAACTACAGTGACATACTATGTATATAGATAATAGATGATATGCAACATTTGGACTGCATATTTCAAAGAAACGGGTTTGTGCTAATTTGGTAAGCTTTCCTTTGATCCTTCATAGCAGATACCCTGCGTCCATAATTATATTCCCGCCCGTCATACTTTTAGATTGAGTAATAGTATAAACTTGTTCAGCCACATCCTATTGAGTTTATGAGTTCAACAATATTCTTTCCTCGAGTCGTATAATGATCTTACCTCAACACCGACAAATCGTTTGAGCTTGGTTTTCAGTCGATGTGACTCCTTTTGGTCGTCAGAGAACCGCTCCGACCAATCCTAATAGCAATCAGTATCTTTCATTGGATTTTCTGGGTGTGTTCTGTCGGCTTACTGTGAGGAGTAAACCTGGTGATATACTGTTCACTCTAATCCTCGGTGCTACCATACATGCTAGTCCTTTCATCATATGTATTTGAGCAGATTTGGTGACTGTATACGCCTGAATACATTATTGACTAAACTCTATTTTAGGGATGAAATAAATACCAGAGAACTCCCTTGCTGGCTAACGCCTGCAAGAGAAGCAGTAGCGATGAAAGATCCTTCTGTCTGATTAAGCTGATCTTGAGCAGCATGCATCAACCAGAGGTGTGACTTGACGTTAATGTTGAAAGCTCGATCCCAATCCTCCTCATTAACATTGTCATCGAGAGAGGTCATATCTTGAAACTTGGTCCATCCACCATTTGAAAAAACAACATCTATGCGACCCATCACAGATGCTGCATCTTGGACAAGTCGATATACTTCATTGCGACAAGCCAAATCAGCTTTAATCGCGATATAATGCACACCTCCCTTGCTAATTAATTGGTTTCCTACCAGAACTAATTCCCCAATTAAGTTGTTCGCACGATCATCATTTGTGTTGTAGTTAACAACCACTCGAAATCCCTGCTTCGCGAAACGATGAGCAGCTGCACTACCTAACCCCGCCGTTCCTCCGGTGATCAGTACGACAGGGCTTGAATCCATGTTGAACTATGCGTTGCTAGAGACTTAGTAGATAAGTATAACGTTTTGTATAAAATCTAGTGCGAGTGGCCGTCTTTCCTAAGAAACGTACGAAAGTCAACCGCGAGAGTATCGTTAAGAAGACTGTAAATGTAATCTACTTACTAGTGCATCGAGACAATCTATTCAATCGTCTCCGGCCGTATGCCGTAATATTATGAGTAGTGCCATTGATTTGGTCGCTTTTTTAGGAATCAATTTTTAACTTGAAGGTTCTAGAACAGGAGGTCGGACAACCCGATACCATCTCTTCAACGTCGGGTCTGAGCTACAATCGGTGGGTTGCCAACCCAAATTTCACAGATCTCTCACGTAATAGGAAAGCATCAATTGCTTAGTACATCCCAAGCACTTACTTATCTTCTCAAGCCTGATATAGATTATTCCTCTCTCAGCGGTTAACTTTCAAATATATATTCCATTGCTACCTGTATACTGTTTTTTGAATTGACGGAAAACACCAGGCGACCGTGTTAGGAAACTATTTCATTCTGTATCCTTTCTTGTACATAATTGATTGCAATAATATTGATTTTCGTTAACAGTAATGTTACCCCAATAGTGACTCTGGTTTAATTTTGGCCGACATGCCGAGAATTATTTAGGGCTCTAAAGTCTTTTAGTTGTTGATTATCTAAAATGCAGACTCAAGATCTTAGGAGGTTAACTCTAGTAGGAAAAGATATCATACAAATCTTAGCTTACATAATATCTCCATGTATCTAAGTTTCGGCCTATTGAACATTCTAAAATGTGAATGCATGTAAAGGCGTGCCTTGGCAAAATATTGTGGAGGTACTATACAATGCGTACTCGGAGTAACGATCGGTCGTTCCGACACCAGCTGATAACCTAATTGTCCGAAACCCACCCTTGTTAGCTATTGGACTTAAACGGTATGAACAATTATACCTTGTCAAAATTGTATCTTATACTACGTAAATACTTGATCGAGGAAAAAAGTAATTACTAAGTTCGTCGCACTTGGAACCAGAATAATCTTAGAGATGTCTTCATTTGACATTACACGTTTATTTGGGGTTAAAGGCTATGTAGCTGTTGTAACGGGGGGTAGCAGCGGCTTGGGATTCATGATTTGCAAGGTATAGTTGTTCTTTTTAATCATGGTGAAGGCAGTATCTAACAAGTCTGGAATAGGGATTGGTGGCAAATGGGGTGAAACTTTACCTTGTTGCATTACCTACCGATCCTATAGCCGAAAGTGTGAAAGAGCTGAATCACATCGGAAAGATAAATGGCGGGAGTGCTCATGGGTAATATAAGTAATCAGTTTAATTTGAATCTCCACACTAACGAAAAATCAGGATCCCATGTGATCTCTCCTCCAAGGAAGCGATTAGCGATTTAGCAACGTATATCGGTGAAAGGGAGAAACATGTCGACATACTTGTTTCTAATGCTGGCATTAGACGTGATCCTGCGATTAGCTGTAATGTGCTATCAGCCACTTTAGCGGAATTGCAAGCCTCAATGTGGTCTTCAAGCCACTCAGACTGGCAAGACACATTTGCCGTCAATACTACAGCGCACTACTTTATGTCTGTTGCATTTCTACCTCTCCTAGCAGCGGCTTCACGGCTTGATATTGGTGATGGGTGCGAGGGTAAGAGTGAAGGTCGTGGTGTTATAATCCTGACTAGTTCTTGTGCTAGCATGCACAATGTAACAAATATCGATCTCACTAGCTATGCAACGAGCAAAGCTGCTATCGATCATCTAGTGCGTCTGCTGGCTGTAAAATTTAGCCGATTCTATGTTCGAGTGATAGGACTCAACCCTGGATGTGAGTGATAGCAGGTCGTACACTCTCTCTCTCTTGAAGAAAAATACTGAGTAACAAAGTTGTACCGAGTAGAATGAATCCCATTGGTGAGGAAGGAAATATATTTACAAACCTCTTCGACAAGGTGCCAGCAAAACGAGCAGGAAATGAAGATGATATTGCAGGTGCTGTCATTTATCTTGCCAGTCGAGCAGGAGTAAGTTGCTATAAATGCTATTCTATGACATTGCCTGGATACATTATGGCTAACAGTCACTTATAGGCTTACGTTGATGGGATTTCTTTATGCATTGATGGTGGACGTATTCTACTAGCAAATGGGCAAGAATAATTATTTGGTATCGCTAAATTAAGCTAGGATTGATGTGAACATCAAACGTAGCTGTTATTTGTTATAGCCGCTACTATAACCAAGGTCTTTTCAGTTCTGAGTGTGATAATCATACTAGTAATTTGAGTGTTTGGAAAGCTTCAAATTATTGATGACATTTCAGATCAGTCAATTGAGATGTCTGCTATCTTGAATGTAATAGCCGAACGAGCAAGAATACTAATTGACTATAATATTAACGAGTTCAAATCCAATATATGATTTCCGATTCAGAAAGAAGTACCGTATCGTTTCACAAGATCTTTCAATTGAAGGAGTTTACATTTCCTAACCATGGTCCTCGTTCAAAGGCGGCACTGCACAGTACACTTCGTCTGCGCTTATGGGGCGCAGAACTTTCCGAACGACTTGGTACCTAATATTTCAACAAGAACTATCAGCACTCCGTATCCATAGTATATAGCTCAGTATCTTGTTCGGCCATAAGTGGTAAATCACGTGTGATATCGTCGTCTATTCTCGATGGCGCTGGCCCACAGCACTTGGGTGTGGAGTCTGTCGGCACTCCCGACCTCAATGGATTGCCTTTTGAAAGTTGATGGATCTTGTCAATGCGACATTGTTTTTCACTTTGTAACTAATAGGAAATTACAACTTTAACATCGTTTCTAGTAATTCGTTACTCCACCGCTGCAAAAACTAGAATTCACTTCACAAGAATGTCAATCTTTTCTATAGCAGGTGGCATACCGTGAGTTTACTCAAATAACCATTTCCTTTCTTGAATCGAAGCTCAAGTCGAATATAGTTCTACCCTCGATGTCAACAGTGTAAAGGATTTAGCGGCTAGGCTTAATATTAATATTTCAGATTCTCAAGATGCTGAAGATTACCTTCTCCTTCTAAGGTCATTGGAAAGTGTAATGCAACACGTCAAAGACGTTCCTGATTACCTCCATCCAGCTCTGAAGCCCCAGCTTACGACTGAACCTCGAAGATTTTGGAAACTGGATAAAAAGGACAATCCACTTAATGCATGGAGCCATCGATGTAATCTCAAATATGCAAGTCCTAATACCGACTTGTTGAAGAACAGAACAGTTGCCGTCAAAGACAACATTAGTATAGGTGGATTACCAACAACACTTGGCACATTCCCCGAATTACTGTCAAAAGACGGAGTTCTTACTGTGTCGCCGATCGATGCATCTGTAGTATCTCGCATTCTTGCAGCTGGTGCAGTGATCAAGGGTTCATCTACATGCGAGAATTATTGCGCATCCCCATTATCATTTAGCTCCGCGACGGGACCAGTGCATAACCCCCTACTTAATGGTTATACTGCTGGTGGAAGTAGCAGTGGTTCTTGCGCCCTTGTTGCTGCAGGTATCTTGCAAGAAAATCATGGCAAGAACTTGGGCAGTACGGTAGAACTCGCTATCGGTGGTGATCAAGCCGGTTCAGTTCGGATTCCAGCTTCTTATAATGGTATATATGGACTTAAGCCAACATTTGGCTTGGTGCCTTATACAGGGGCGGTCTCTATGGCTCCTATGATAGATCACCTGGGGCCTATTGCATCAAATCTAGAAGATATTGCTATCTTGTTGAAGGTCATGGCTGGATATGATGGCCTGGACTCAAGGATGACCCCCGAATCACCATTGGCAAACCAGATCAAAGACTACCCTAAGCAACTGGCAGATTTCAGAGACTGTCTACTCGAAAGGAGCGAGCGAACGGCTAAAATCATGAAAATCGGTTTATTGGAAGAGTCCTTTAAGGTTTCTGGCCTTTCATCAGAAGTACGTGATACAGTGCGCGAAACCGCAAGATCTTTCTTCAAAGCTGCAGGTGCCGAAGTCGTTGATGTGTCTATTCCAATGCACAGCGAAGGACCCATAATCTGGACTGTTGCCACACGGCCGTCTATGTCCGATACTGCTTGCCAAGGAAAAACTTCTGGTTACCTTTCATATCTCCCTCCTCATGTTCAAACTCAGTGGCCTCCTAGCCAGCACATGTATGATATAATGTCATCCACCAACCCTGCTGTCATCAACATTATGCTCAGCAATAACTTTGCTCATGAGACCTTTGGGCCAGCATTAGAAGCGAAAGCACATCGTAAAGTTTATGAATTACGTGCTGCTTATGATCGTGCGCTGGATGATGTCGATGTTCTCATCACACCTTGCGCACCCACAGTCGCGATGCCTCATCCCCCAATGAAGGACAAAGATGGTAATAGGTCTACAGTTATGGAAAAGCTCCAGGTCGCTGTCGGATTAACGAGCAACACGTGTCCATTCAACGTCACCGGGCATCCTGCTATCAATGCTCCATGTGGCTTTTCGACAGTTCCTGAACACCCGGAAGTCTCATTACCTATTGGTATGCAGATAGTTGGAAAGCGATGGGAAGACGAAACCGTCCTAATGGCAGCAGCGTTGTTTGAGGAAGGAAGAAGGTTAATTAAACAAGAAGTATGAGTAAGCGACAGTGGCGTAAACACCAGTACGATAATATATTGAATTAATTTTAAAATTGTATGATTCATGCCACCTATCTTGAAACTGGTTTCGAATTAAAAATTGTCATGGACTTGTCGGTCTAGGACCAGCTTCTAAAAATATGGAAATCTTTTGATCTATCCAATTCGTATCTTGTTGATTGCTTCCGGTACCAGCCGAATGGCCCCAAATCGATGGTATTATCTCCATTGTACCGTTTTTAAGACAATGAGATTCTCTCTCACTGGCCTGCCTGTGGAAATACTGATCACTTTGACATGGCATCAGCAAGACCCGAGCTTGAATCCGAGTCAATGAGCTTTCCAGAGAGTCTTTTCCATCAGAGATGCATTTAACAAGGCTCCCATTCTGCCACATGCGTAGCATTGAAAGTAGATCGTCGGGGTCCCAGCTACTATAGTTTACGTTGGTCACGTCTCTATCCCAATCCTGCAGAGTCTCATACCCCAGGTCTTTGAATCGTTCTTTTTCAAACCACTCCGCACTTGTCAGCCATGCGGAATATGCTTTTCCAAAGGCGCTTAGGCCTCGCGCTACTTTCAAGTTCTTTAGACGATGATTGACAGGAGCGTAGTCAATAGAGTTCTCCAGCGCAGATTTCGGCCCTTCTAGATTCTGATAATTGTGCAGGCTTGTTTGTGCCGCGGAACACACAATGACGGCATTTCGAATAAGATGGGGATACATTGCGGTCCAGTAGTATGTACACTGACCGCCCATTGAAAAGCCCAGCATAACATCCACGGATTGTATGTCTAGTAGTCTGGTAAGAAGCGCATGCTGAGCGCGAATGCAATCTCGATAATCTACTAACTCCGGAAATCCTGGTGTGTTAGATGGGCTTGATGATTCACCATTTCCGAACAATGCTACTATTATGATCCTATAATCTTGCAGCGCCCCTTTGGCGAGGTTCAGTGTTGAATTTATGCGTCCTCGAAAACAAGTTGGAATTAATGCTACCTTTTTGGCATGCGGGTGAATAACTTGATATGCCAGGCGAACATGTGGAAGGCTTGTTCCGTTGTGAAAGGTGAAGTTTTCAAGGTCAAAATAGGTATAGGCTTGATCTAGTCGTTTAAACATATCGATCAGCGACGAAACAATGATCTGTTCAGAAGATGTCGATAAACGCGGTTTCTGTGTTTTTGTTGTCTCTAGTTCAACGTTTTAATGAACGCAAAGTAGATGATAAGGTTCCAGGTTATCCAGTGCGTTGTAATGTGAAACGACCAATATGACAATGCTAGGAGAACGGACTGGTATTGTAAAAGCATGCGTTAATTCAAGCTGTCGGAACGTTGCTTTTTGGGGTCGGGTTGTCCGCCTGAGAGAAAAAAGGAAGCTTACAAGCATACAGGCTTCCAGGCTTCGTGCACTGAGTAATGCGTAACGAGAGGGAACAGCGGCCGGTTGCATAGCATTGAGGTAACTCATGATATGCACATGTCATAAAATATGTCCTGATATATTATTGGGATTCTTGTGCCAATTATATATATCAGATGAAAGCGCAGTTGAGATTGCGGTGGCAATGACGATGTCACCTTAGAACTTACAACACTCCAGTAGGTCAAGGTTATTATTTTTTGTATTGAAATATTAATATTGACCTTGTCAATTGTTAGTTAGCTATCCATTCAACCTCATTCTTACTTGCCGCAGGTATGCAGGCATTGAGAGACTCTGATGTGGTGACTGTGACGACATATCCGCGTTCTCGGGCTCGATATTCTTGGGGGAGTAGGGCTTATGGTACGCCATAGCAGTGAGCTTAACATTGTTATGGTGGAGTGGGGGTAATAAAGGCGCCACGAGACTCGAGATAACCTCAGATAGTCATCAACCTCTGTACCTCAACCTGCTCTGCCACCGCCCTATTCCCATGTGCTCCTGTTACACAGACTTCTTTCAGCATGGATAATTTGGCGTCAACTTCCCCGACAGCGCAAGCTAGAACGTCATGTGATCGGTGTCACCGCAGGAAGAAAAAGTGCGACCGAACCCTGCCGCAGTGCGAGGCTTGTCGGGGTGCGCGGTTGGCCTGCAGTTTCCTAGATGACAATAACCGTCAGGTAGCTAGTTATCCTATTGCGTAAGTAAAATCTCAAGTTTCCTCACATTTCACGCTTCATCCCAGGTTCTTCTTATACACGTTCAATCAATGAGTTGCGTTGCACAGTACCAGTATCTTCCCTATTAGAGCGCAGCTCATTCGGAACTCTAGGTTCATACGCGGCTTGGAGGATAGGATTAAAGAGCTGGACATGAAGCTTGCCGCCGCATTAAGTCAAGTCCATGAACTAGAGAGCAAGCTTGCCTCCACATCAGAAAATCCGCGCAATGCGACAATGTACGACGATACGCGGTACATGGTACCTGCCCCAGAAACTACTGTAGTAGATCAAGGACCAATGGAGTCCTCAGCATTCCCTAACTTGGTCATGGACAGTAACCTATCGGAATCGTGGGCATTTTCTGGTCAACCACTATCATTCTCCTTTGTGGATGAGCTAAAGGAGCTTTCTTTGGAAGCAACAGCAGAACGACATCTGGGTTCCTCTTCCGGGCTCTCCTTTGCCAAACTCACACAGTCAGTCCTGCGACGTTTGTCACCCGACAAAGCTGACTTTGTGTTTGATATCAACCCCGAGAGAGATCTTCGCCTACAACATGAATCCAATTCCACCTTAGAGCCCGTAAATAGCTCTGATATGCTTCGCCTAGGAGGTCCTGTATCGTGCTTTCCCGTACTGTTTGGGACTTTCTCAATGTCGAACATATCGGAGCCTGATGATGTTTTGAATCACTTAAGCTTCCCAAATGAATCAAATATGAATCGACTGGTAGACTTCTATTTTGCACATTCGCACACGCTGTATCCTATTATTCATCGTAGCGAGTTCATTTCTGTATTAAAACGAATTTCTGCAAACCCACAAGATCCATTGGCACAGTCACCGTTCTGGTTGTTTAAGATATGGATGGTCCTGGCAGTAGGATCGACCACGTATTCATCCGTCACATTGCACGAGGAGTCGGAGTCTATGCTCTATTATAACAAGGCTATGGTTTACTTTGAAACTGCGCTTGAGTTTGGCGACATGGTATGTTCTGTATTTGTCAAAAAAACAACACGCATGTTGACGAAATGTATCAGGCGGCAATGGAGATTATCATGCTGCAGGTCTCTTACTCATTTTTTAACCAGCTAGGCCCAAGTCCGTAGCCTATGAGTCTCCTATCTATAACTTACCATGCTAATATGAGTACAGATACTTGGATTCTTGTAGGACTCGCTGCTCGAATGGCTACTGGCATTGGTCTGCATACAGTCTCCACTTATGACAATATCCCTACCGATGTCGCTGAAAGGCGCAAAAGAGTATTCTTCTCTATATATATGATGGATCGGTGAGTCTAAGGAGATGCGGCTCAAAAATCATGGATAGCGTTCTGACCCTCGACTCACACAGCGTGGTATCAATGGCACTTGGGCGTCCTTTTGCGCTACATGATGATGATATAGACATTATGGTGAGCCAGCACTATTGAATAAGTGAAAACTTATATGAAAATGGAAGCTAATGTATACTCGCCGAAGCCTTTTGCAGACACCGATGATGAAACTATCGAAAGTGGTGGCTTGCACTCTCAGAACCCGCTCCATCCTTCCCAAATGGCCATTCCGCTCCATATTCTTGCATTACGAAGGCTTGCAAGCAAAATAATCAAGAAGGTTTACTCCGCAAGCAAAGACAATCATCAAAGTCTAGAGGAGCGTGTGGGGATCATTCAATCTCTACATAAAGAGCTTATCGATTGGCGTCGCAATATGCCATTTCCTCTCCAAGACGTCCACCCTCAAGTGCCACATTTGAGTAGTAGCTGGTTTGATTTTAATTATCACACACATCTTGCAATGCTATATCGACCGTCTCCTCTACTTCCTACCCTCGATGAATCACGCGTCAAGACCCTTGCAATGGCTGCAGCAATGTCGATTCGTGAAGCAGTCAACATGCACCGCCAACATCGATTCGCATATAATTGGCTAAATCTTCTTTCGGTTTACACCTCAACATTGTCACTGATATATGCCGTTACTACTCGGCCGGATAATCTTATCGACGTTCTGAAGGAGACAAAAGCGATTGACGACCTTAAATTGGCAATCGTGATATTTGATACTTTAAGCGTAAAATTTGCAGCTGCGAAAAAGATTAGGCGAATGGTGGATGAGATTGTTAAAAGATACGAGGGCTTAAGTTTTCCGAATTGATACAAACCCAAATTCCGTGTGGATGCTCCATATTAACTTAGTGTATGTGGAATTCGTTGGCCAATGCTCTTGAGTCTTTGGAATTACTATCAGTATATTTATATCTCACTAATCTGGACATTGAATTTGCTCAAGTTGGCTACTTGAGGATTTCTGGCAATTCAATCTTACTAGAGCTAATTGATAATCAGAAATGGATGACGATGGGTAACGCTACAGTATAGATTAATAACGGAAAGAACATAAAAATCCTATGTGTAAAATGCCAATGCCATAATCAATGCATGTAAGCTAATAGTCTTTATTTGTTTCAGTCTTAGATAATCTAAGAGTGCATCTTGATTCCTTCGATGGTATCAAAAGGGCTGGATCTTTGATTTTTACCATGTCTGCTCAGCACGGGAAGTAGCAGGAACTATTCTCTGGTAAGACTTGGAAGCAGACGGGTGAAGAAAGTTCCTTCTGTAAGGCTATAATAGCCTAACCTAAGGACAGATTTAAATTTCAAATATCAAGCCTCGGAACTGCATCCGAACGAAGAGACGCACATCGTGATGGTTTGATCATGACGAGTGACTAGGGTTATGTGTCAGAGGCAAGAAGGCGTGGGATGTACGATTTTAACACGGCCAAGTTTACATTATCAATTTCCCTTGTCCTGTTTTTCTAGGGGATACAGAGGTACTTGGTGATTCCTAGGCATTGCTTACCTAGTATATAGAAAGCTAAGCATATAAAAACTTACGGCTAGGCCTTATCGGAGTGATAAATAAGATTAGGCGAGGTATGAAGAGAAATCATACTATCTAGGTTTAAAGGATGAGCTACCGGTTCTATTTTCACCTATGAGTTTGCAGAATATCCTAGCGACATCCAAATTAAAGCAATGTTTCACAGCAATGTGGTTATTTTCTGTAGTGATTTTAGGAAGGTTATTACTGTAAATTGTCGTGCAGGAAAGAGGGGTTTTTTCGACATTGTTACTGGTTAGCCATTCCTTCGGACTAGTGTCGGGCCACAGAATCACATGCGTATATATATATATATATATATATATTTAATGTACTCTAGAGCTTATGAATTAAGATCTGAATACCATTTAACAGCCCTCTGTCAGATTTGAGGTTGCATTACCATTTTATTGTTTCAATCTCTTGTCTACACAATGGATAGAGAAATTACCGCAGTACTGTCGAAGAAAGCATGTGCTTTTCCCGCAGGATTGTTCCGTGAGTAGAAATAAATGGTTCTCATGTATGGCCGTTGACAATTTTAGATCATGCAAAAATTTACAATGGAGTTGTATATTGCGCAGGGGTAATAAGTTTATATTCGGCCATGTTTTTGCAGTGCTTCTAACACGTCATAGCAAATCGGGGCAGATGTAGACGGAAAGCTCATATCTGAAGATGTCGGTGAACAAACAGCTCAAACATTCCGCAATATAGCAGCTATCCTAGAAGCATCAGGAAGCTCAATGAAAAGGGTGTTAAAGGTAAATATTTATCTTATTGATAAATCTGATTATGCCGCCATGAATGAGGTTTATCTTCAAGTAAGTAAATCTACTTCTTTTTAAAAAATTGAAAAAAAGCTACACACCCGAAAAATTAACTAAATTTGAATGAAGACTATGCCTGACCCAAAACCCCCTCGGGCTTGTGTGTTCATTCAAGGACTTCCCGGTGGTGCTAAGGTGGAGGTGGAATGTATCGCAGCACAAAATTAAGTTAGATCACTATTTCACGCAATTACTACACGATCCACACAAACTTAAAAACATAATATAGCCTCATACATGTGAGTTTTAGTAGGTTTGAGCACATGCAAGTTGATGTGTGGTTATCGAGAAGGATGCTATCAGAAATAGAGTATCGTGGTAGCACGTATCATTCCGAAAATATCGATCTTACGAGATATGGACAGCAGTACAAGGGGGAAAATGGACATACAAGTCTACACCATATTAAATCACTCTCTCGCTCTTAACGATACTTAGTCACTAAGAAGGCTTGTGTTTAGAAAGAAGTTAAACAAAGCGGCACGTCTTTGGAAGCTAATTTATCAACACTGATATTTATTTTGATTATCTACTCCTTATAATATTCTCCCGTTCGCTCTAAAGCCTCATCCATAGCCTCCCGGGTAGTTGTTGTATCTCTGGGGATTAACTTGACTTTGAAATCTTTAGGAATAGCGACAAGGGCTGTCTTGAATTGATTATATTCAACATAGTCTGTGTTAGGAGGTTCCGTCTCGCTGGCGACAATCCTATAGCTCGAAATTATGCGGATTAGCGCAGCGTAGAGCAGACGCTGGGCTATGACTTGACCTGAGCATGCACGTGCTCCAGCTCCAAAGCTCATGTGATCGAGGCCTACAGCTGGCTTCTTTGTAAAGGGGGTGTCTTTCTCGATAGGTTCCAGCCACCTCTCTGGGTCGAATTTATGCGCATCTCGGCCGAAGTGGCTAGTGTCTGATCCCCATTAGCATATGGTGAGCATAGTTTTCGAGCAATACATACCATGATTTGCAGCTTGTGCGTTGATCAGGATCATTGTTTTCGCTGGAATAATAGCCCCATTCCAATTGACCTCTGTAACAGTCTTTCGTGGTAAACTCATCGATGACACAGTGTAGTATCGGCCTGCTTCCTTGATAATTGCATTCAGATATGGAACTTTCTCGTCCTGATAACTGTTTGTCCACGCGTCCTTGATATTAGGATAATGCCTCTTGATATCTTCATAAGCCCGTTCTTGCCAAATTTGACCTTCTGGTGTCGATAAAGAACCGATACAGGAGGTGAGTGTTCCAGGGATTGTCTCAAATCCTCCAGATACAAGAGATAGACAGATCGAGCTAACCTCCACCCCGGTCAACTTGGTCTCTTGATCTTTAAGGATTGCAGCCGAAATGCAAGGCTTGTCGGTTCCTTTTTTGATCATCTCTCTAACTTTGTCAAGTAACTCATTGAGATATGCGTCACGCCGGTCTCTTAGCTCTCTAGAGCGGGCATTTTTCTCATTGTTGGGTAGATATCTCAGAATTGGGATGTAGTCTTGGTAGTTCTCGGACGCACTACGTAGAAGGCTTATAGCCGAGCCAACGTGCAGGATTTCGCGGAGCATAGTGTTGTATACATCATCCATTCGAATTCCGTAGCAGAGAGTCAGGGTCGTGTTCAAGGCGTACCGCTGAATGTAAGGGCGCACACTGATTTCAAGAGCTCCATTTTTACTGTCACGACATAAGTCTCGCACGATACAGTAGCTTTCAAGATCAAACATCGGGTAGTAATTCCGTGCTGCTGTCCTTCCAAGTGCTATTCCACTTGCTGTACGTTTGTTTTTGCAGCTTTTGTCCCAAGGAGAGGATCCAATAGTGAAACCTTGAGTTGACGAAATGACACCGTGGAAGGTATAGAGCTTGGGCCGGTCAATCACAGCAGATTGATGTCCTACAAGCATTTTTTTACTGTCTTCAAAAGAATTCACAACAATTGCGCGAGTGTTTCCAAGTCTGATTTGAAATACTGAATTCCCATACCTGTACTCGTTTAGTATCTGTAAATGGTACTGTGTGTGAATTTCAACCTACTGCTTCCACCACTTTTCGCAACTAGTGGCATGATCTTCTCCAAGTTTAAGGAGATGTCCCACGATTGGCATTGCGCCCGGGATCTCAGGGATTCCATTTATATATGGAATATCGGTTGCCGTTGAAACCTGTGTACAAGTGAGTGATTGTTCAGTAAAATGAAATATCGACGCCTGCACCTAACTGACCTTATACAGAACCAACAGCACGATTACAACGCATGAAGAGATAATGTATCCACGGGGTAGCTGCCCCAGAAAGTTTTGGATATTCTCTAGTGCCATTTCTGATACCAACTTGTTACTCATGATGAAGGTAAATCTCTAGATGCGACACTGCTATGTTGAGTCGAGTGCGACTGCGAACTTCTTAAAGCAATTTCAAGTTGTAACGATCGACGGAGCCGCCGCACTTCGCTAAGTAGATAATATCACGATTAACACTTAGTCATTACTTCTCTTTACCTAGATTGCTAATAGATAGACTACTTACTTTGTCGGACTGGACCATGCGACAAACTGTTTTCGCGATTTGTCGGACTTGCCGACAATACCTGATTGGTGGAGCCATATCGCTTCCGACATGGGGAAGGCATCCCACTTTATTGTATTATCGAATCGGAAACGTGTGATTATGAATATAATATACAGATGTAAAGCATAAGAGTTTAGCTTTTAGCATGACAGGATGATAGATTTGCTCCTAACCAGACTCAGACACTCATGAAACTTCTCAGACGACAATCCTACTGCTATTGAAATTAGACCAATCAGAATTAGGTTAATTCAGATACTTGAGCTTTCTGATAGTGGGTTCATATGGGTTTATTCATGCGAAGTTGTTTTATTATACTATGAAAACACTATTTGATAATGTGTATATTTTACCCAGAAGCGAGATCACTGTTACAACCTTTATAGATGAAATTTTAGGATCTAAACACTTCAAAGGTCAAAGTTCTTTAACCTAGAGAATTCCATTGCATTGTAAGATACTATTTATATAGTATTTCCAACTCATTGTTATAACTAAAATCGCTAAGAGTCCCTGGTTCTTGATAGTAGCTAATTGTTCTATCATTTACGGCTATATAATGCTTGGGCTAACAACTAAAGGTCCATGTCAAATGACAGAGCCTTCTCAGCGTCAATTGAACTCGTTTTTATCTGAAAAACTGCTTATGCTTTCTTGGCACGTTTCTGGGACGTGGCTTATTATATCGTAAAGTGGAGTGATAAATTCTTACTTTATTTGCATCGCAGACGCAACCAACGTCGGTGTATTATGAGTGGGGGCTCGTCCGATTGCTCGGAATTTGCCAGCTATGGAGCTAGATGTAAATTAAAGGGGGTTCAGCATCGAGCTGAATCGCGCTGGAATGAAAGGAGAAAGTGTCTCAACGTAGAAGAGAAGAAGGTTTACTCAGTTGTTGGTAGATTCTGCTGCTTGTTAGCGCGGCTGCGTCAATAAAATACTTATGTCATTGCAGATTTGTGCAAATGGCATGCTAAGCTCGAGTTTGAATAGTCTGAACGGGATGGAAGCCAGGAAGCCGTGGAGAATAAAGAGCGTCTGGGGAATTTGGCCGTAGAAACGAAAAATACGCAGTGAACGCCGTGTACTATCAACATGCAAAGCAGCTTGTGAACCGGTTTTCAACTATTCGAACGTTCTTTGGCTCATGCTTTATCCAGACAATCCAGATGTTTCTTTTTTCCCCCTGATATTCTTTCAAATGTCGATAGTCCTTCATTTTGCCATATACTTGATCTTAATACTACCGTGTCTACAATATTGAAGAGTACTTACTTTTGAATTTATACTCGGAACTAGATCTATTATATGGACTACGGTAAATTGGTATGCGGTGCTCCTTTTGCTGCTTTCTGTAAGCTTCCTCGTGCAAGGTTAGTATATGGAATAATGAGTCTATGATTACTAGTATTGTGACATAGAATTGGACTCTGGATGCCTTAGGCACTGACAGAGTCTCCTTTTTCTTGCCGAGGGTCACGTGGTTTGGCACATGACCTGGAACTAGAGCCCTTGGCAGGCCTCTCTACTGTATTTAGATACCTTCACTTTCTTCTAGATAAACTAAGCGTCTTTACACCTTGATCTCGTGTACTGACTTCGCTCAACCCTGTCGATTAGCTCCTGATTCACTACATGCCACAAGTATTATATTTTGTATGTATAACTTGAACTCCAGAGGTTCTCTGACTTGCTTGCTCTGGAAGGTGCAATTTTTATTTGTGGTCCAGTTTGCTGCTTGGTCCTTTAGTGGGGATTTCTTCCCAGCCAAATAGCCTTTGTTTCTCTCCTTCAATAAAGGATCCTAGCTACGTACTGATTTGTTTTACCTAGCTTTAAGTTTTGTTCCTGCAACCACTCGTACTCTGTGATTTTATCTAGTCTGTTCAACAGGGATTTAGGCTAGTTGATTGTCACCCTTTGGCATATCCAGTACTTGACAGGCAGAAGATTAGGTATACTTAAACTCGTATATGATGGAGTAATAAATGTTGCGTCTTTTTGTATTTTCTTCCAAGCAACGAAGCATTTCAAGTGATGATGTTTTCTGGTGGAGCATATATACGTATCATCTTAATTAGGTACTCATTGTCAAAGGATGCTGTACCCGCCTTTCGTGGTGACATTGGCGGCATCAAGAGAGGGCCGGATGCAGGAATAGAAACCATCGAGGTAGTACTGGAGTGAATTTATCCTTTCGTTAAAATAATACACTCCTATTATTCTACTAGTAGCTATATTGTATAGTACTGCTAGGATGGTAGTGCTTTGCATTAGACATAGTAGCAAAAAATGTTATACGAGTACTTACAACTAGTAAGTTGTAGACAGAGAATCTAGTAGGAGTTACTTCAGTTGGCTTTGAGAAACTTGGACTTTTCTACTACTAGTACTTATTGTTAGTATCTTTGGTGACACTGTAGAAGTACCAGGGAGTACTAATTACCAGTATACTTACTGTGCTATTATTTTTCACTTGTACTTGACGACCTGTACGAGTATCCGGCGAACTTTTGGACGTTAGTCGGTAGTACTCGGCGATGTAGCTAATTATGAATCGAACTTGAGTAGTATAAATCAATAGCTACTTAGTAACGAAAGACATTTACCTATTAGTTGCAAAAAATTATAGTAATATTCCTTCGCGCAACACATGTTTCTTCTCTATTATAGATACCAAGCACTTAAAAAACACTAGATCAAATTATAAGACATGTGCTTCTAAAACAGTAGCTAAAGTAGTACTTAGTACTTATATACTTGCCAGTAGTGCTTGTGTTTTCGTAAGTCATCAACTCAACTCACAGTCGTATAAAATTTCTTATTTAGGCAGAGTAGTAAGTACTACTTAAGTACTTAGTAGTAATTATATATAAAAGGTAGCAATTATTTAATAATAGAAAAGGGAGTTTGTAGTACTAGTATTACTCTTTTTGCTCAACACTACTTAGTATTATAATAATACCATTTAGTAAGTACTTAAATAACATTCACTTTTAAGTGCTAGTAGTTAAGTAAAATAGATTAGTAGCCTAGAAACTTGAATGTCCAATATTACAACTAGTATAGTAAGTACTACTTGCCATTAGACACGCCAGGGTACCTTACAAATAGAGTCATTTGACTAAGAAGTATAATAGTCAACTCATCTGAATTTGAGTTAGGATTAGTGGACCAGCTATAAGTCAGATAAGTAGGTATCGGAGGTTAGACACTCGAGTTGAGCAATTCTTTTGGATTTTTAGTAGTGCTAAATTAGCCCAAGTCAGCTTTAATACTAGTTTGAGAGCTAGCAGTTAGTCAAAATTCATTATTATACCCGAATTGTAAATTGCGAAGTTAACAAGGGGTTTACTATACGCTAGAATTACTGGTTCAGTACGACTCAGTAAGTATTAATACTTACTTAATGGTCTAATCATTTAGGGAGAAGTCTCTCTTTATATACATGCTTCGGTAGAGAGTGCCATATCGTCCCTGACCTTCGTTAGTCAGGTGATCCACCTAGATTTCATATATTACATGGATCTCGCCTAGTTTAAGCACTACGACAATCTTGAACTGGTGGACATAAGTACTTACTAATTGGTGCTGAATTTCACGTAGCTATAAACTGTTTACTTGTATTTGTGAAATCTAAGTATAATTTATCGATTGGTCGAATAAAGTACTACTAGTAGTAAGAAAGTTCCCTGATAAGTAGTAGTATTACTCTTATAGAACCAAGCTACTAGTATACTTTAGCAGGCACTACTGTTAAGCAAGTACGCCGGTATTATTACTACTAGTACCGAAATACTATCATTACTAGCTATTATAATGTATTAACTAAGTATTCAGTTAACTATAAAATAGTACTTTTAGTTTGACTTGCCAAACTTTATACATCACCAAGGTATGGCGGTTTCGCCTTCCGAGTCATTGTTGAGGACTAGACTTAACAGTATTTACTAAAGACAGTAATTAGTACTACTATACTAAATATTCTTATTTACTCAATAGAAGAGCTTATTATTTCTGGTTAGAACTCGAATAACTTAATTTACGCTTAAGTCGATTAGCTGTATTGATTTAATCTGATTCACAAAATTCTAAGCCATTTAAAAATGCAGTGACTATAAGGCAATCTGGAAGAAATGGACTGATGAACTACAACTTTGTACTGGGCAAATTTAAGAAGTGACGATTGAACAATAACTGGAATAGTAGGTACTATACTAGTGTTTATTGTATATCAGGGTACTAATAGCTTCTATGAGTAGGGAACATATATTTGTTCGAAAGCGACGTATTGGTGGCAAGCATAATTTTATGCAAGCAGTGCGTACTCTACTGTTATTGACTTGTTATTACGTGAATAAATACTTAATAAAAAGAATAAGTATGGTAGTACTTACTAGTATCATACCAAAAAAACGCATGTAACATATAATATAAATCTATAAATTATGAGTATTTACGTGACATAAAATTAGGGCTCTGAAGGCTCAGGCCTATTACAGCCCAGAGTTTCCTTTCCATGCGAAGTGTCACTCTTCCTGTTATTTGAGGGTTCAGTGATAAATTGATACGATTCAGCACTGGTAAGTTGTAATTGATAAAGACTAATAATCTCTGATTATCTGTTTAAGAAGGCTCCCCGTGAACTACTATATACAGGCCGATACCTACTTATACCCTACTAGTATCGTATGAGACACACCCTACCTGAAGAGGTGTAATCTCATACGATTACTGGTACAGTATGTCTTCTCCCTCAAGCTATGCAATCTCAACCCCTGGATTTTAGCCCCTCCGCCCCTCCATCGTGATCACATGACAGACCCTGACAGAACCGCTTCTCCCTCTGATATCTCTATTAAAGCAACTAGCTGTGCCTGGAGAACTGATGGTAGAGGCTTAGGGTAAAGTATTTAGGCTGGTAAGTGTTTTGGGGAAAGAACGCGGAAGTTTGAGGGTAAGAGGTTGATATACGAAAATCTGGGGTTTGATGTTGGGACTTGGGTCGGAATACGAAAGGGATTGGAACACAGGAAACCCAGGGCGCGATAAAGACTTGAGGTCGAGTATAACCCGAGAGACAGTCACTTTTCTTTTTCTTAAATACATGGCTTCATTCCAATCTCATTCTTCTTATATATGAAGTACTCCCGACATAAACGTACTTCGAACGCCGGAAAGTGTACTGTATGATGCTTCTCTAGCGAGAAGAATCAAATCCGGCTATAGGAGTCATCAACATCATATCAAGAGGCTGAGATATCAATCCTTCTGCGGGGATAATTTCTGTTACAATACTGATGAAGTGATGACTTGCGAAATGTGTGTTAAGAGCGTCTTGATTTGGCCCTGTTTAAACGATTAGCTAAAACTTGTATTGGTAGGAAAAGAAAGGTTCAAACGAGAAAGATATTAAAACAAATATTAGCCTGATAGAAGATCAGAATATAAAATCTTTTGTAAACGTACAAATCTCCTCAAGAACATAACGGATCCCTTTAGTTTCAGGATGTACGTGTTCGTAGAATTGGAACTTGAGCTAGATAAATCCACTGTTAGATAGAAGTATTTGGAGAAGAACTTGAAGCAAAGCAGAAAACATACACAGTTTTCTTCCTTCGTCTTTGCTCCAATTTCGTGTAAGAGTTCTTTAAGCTGAATTGCTTTCTTGTTAGTATGTATATATCATAATACTCTACAAATAAGGGAATACACGAACGCGTTCCTCCTTCCCGGGAGTGGGGTGAATAATAACACAAGCGTGAACTTCTTCTGACATGATGTAAGACACTTGATTCGTTGAATGAAAGATAAATTTAAGATGTAATTCTCTCTGATTGATGTTTCAGGTGAGGAGGAATGTTGTTATATACTTATATAAAGAAATGAGAACCGACGTGGAGCTTCTGAGGATCATAGTATCTAGTAGAGAAAGTAAATGTAAAGAAGTTGGAACTTAAACAAATTCCCAACATAGAATTAGTAAGTAGCGAATCATAATGGTATTTGTCAGGGGATTTACTAGTACATATAGAGCGTAACATTTGTATAGTTGCCTGATATGAAATACCACACAACCCCAGAGGATACTTAGTACTTACCCAGGAATAAGTACTAGTATTATCCAACTATTAATGTCAGCTAACCAATTCCTTAAGTTGTTGCTTACCCCTCGAAAGCACCATGTCTGCTGTGCCTGATAACTGCAGATCTTTTAGTTACAACACTATATCTCAAACGGGGTGCCTGTCAGCGCCGAGTTACAGTGTGGCCTATAACCTGCATATAATACTTCCAGTACAGGAATAACCATGCATAGCATCGTGCAGGTGCAGAGAGCTGGGAACCTGTGCTCTGCATCTTAGTCAGTAGCGCCCCTGTAAATATGTGCAGCCGTCTGTCACACTTTACCTGTGGTACCGTTACATTTTGTATTGATATCTTGTGTGCTAGACAAGGCAAGTGCGATAGGTAGTGAATTGGGCTGCCCCAATACGAACCGACCAATCTCAGATATGGGATACGGGATGTGTCATACTTGGTATACACATGTTAAATATCTTCTTGAACCTCCTATTTTCCCATTGAGGTGAGTATTACAGATACACAGCCCACCAATGATACCAGAGCGATTATGCCGCGGTACTCCACAAAACAAGTAGATCTCACGTTATGTATTCGCCTTCAGGATAGTGCTCGAGGCTGCTCGTGTCTGTCTCTGCCTATACCCGGAATCAACCTCGTTGTTGGTGCTCGCGTACATAGGCTGCCCTGACCGATGCATATCCTAGTAGGACGAACGTCAACAGTTATTTCACGCAGAACTCGTAGGATGATACGTATCTTATCAATGTAGAACGAAGTTATCTTATGTGACATAGAATTGGACTCTGGATGCCTTAGGCACTGACAGAGTCTCCTTTTTCTTGCCGAGGGTCACGTGGTTTGGCATATGACCTGGAACTAGAGCCCTTGGCAGGCCTCTCTACTGTATTTAGATACCTTCACTTTCTTCTAGATAAACTAAGCGTCTTTACACCTTGATCTCGTG
>Ga0247810_10000042_pt1 | contig 220521 bp, 165 predicted proteins | sample UWRJL119311C1_FD_179918 | JGI IMG/M metagenome (GOLD analysis project Ga0247810, IMG submission 179918) | Plant litter microbial communities from Arlington Agricultural Research Station in Wisconsin, United States - UWRJ-L119-311C-1 | ecosystem: Environmental > Terrestrial > Plant litter >...
ATAATGAAAAGGTTATCAACAGAAAATGTTAGTATCGACTGTTTTTCTTAAAACTTATACTGATAAACTTTTAATAAAGGTTTCGAACACCCCTAATTGAAAATCCGTAGTGCGATTGTCACGGGAAAACATTTCCCGCTCTGCATAACGCATACCTATATGACGTGTATAGCGATATGTGTTAGCAGGACGTGCCTATACTGTTGCAAATCCGTAGTGCGATTGTCACGGGAAAACATTTCCCGCTCTTCATAACGCATACCTTTATTACGTGTATAGCGATTTTTGTTAGCATGACTTGCCTATACTGTTGCCCTAAAGGGGCCACTTTGTGGCAAATCCGTAGCTCGATTGTCACGGGAAAACATTTCCCGCCCGGCAGGATGGCTTGATTTTGTGTGAATGGATGGTTTGAGATTGGACAAGGAAATTTAAAGATATTCCAAAATATATTTACAACTTTTTGGAATATTGGTTAGCTTTAACACCGAAATATTAAACCTCTAAATTTTTAAATCACAACTCTCAATTTATGGATAGTCTATCTTCCTACTACGACAAAGTATCTATTTGGTTCGCTGCGTTCGGACCTAAAGTAATTGGCGCAGTCCTTGTTTTTATAATCGGATTGTATTTAACCAATTGGGCTTCTACGCTCATCAGCAAAACATTACATAGAAAAAAAGTAGATATTTCTCTTCAATCCTTTTTAAGCAGTTTGGTTTCAGTTGGATTGAAAATGATATTACTAGTTACAGTTGCTGGGATGCTCGGCATTCAGACGACTTCATTTGTTGCCATTCTTGGCGCATTAGGGTTAGCGGTTGGATTGGCTTTACAAGGTTCACTGGCAAATTTTGCTGGCGGTATGTTGATCTTAGTATTTAAGCCTTTTAAGGCTGGAGAGATCATCGAATCACAAGGGCAAACTGGTGAGGTAATAGAAATCCAGATTTTCAATACGGTGCTACTAACCGCTGATCATCGTTCGGTTATCCTTGCCAATGGAGCAGTTTCTAACAATACCATTATTAATTATAGTCGCCAAGGTAATTTACGTGTAGATATTACGCTTGCTGTTGGCACAGAAGTCGCTGTTCAAAATGTGAGAGAAGTAATTTTAGAGGTATGTTATGCACATCCACTTGTACTGAAAAGTCCGAAGGCGACAGTGAATGTCTCTAAAATAGATGAAGGAAATGTGATTTTAAGCATTTGTCCATTTACGAAAGCAGTCAATTATTGGACAGTTTATTATGATATTCAGGAATCTATTAAAATGGCTTTTGAGTTGAACAATATTTCGCTTCCTGAGCCACACTTGTTTGTAACACAGAAGGAGCTTCAAACGGATTTCAAATCCGTAGTTCAAAATGATCGGGAAAGCATTTCCCGATTGCAGGATGTTTAACCCAACGTTCATGTAATAGTACATCATACAATGTTCATGTCATAATGCATAAAATAACATTAGTGAATGTGTTGTTCAAAACGATTTTGTTAAAGGATGAATTAATTAAACCATAAAAAAGGGAAATCTTCATTTAAGATTTCCCTTTTAATTTGGCTAAGTGGTTTAAAATTAATTCGGCAACAATTTGTATTTCTCTTGTAGCACTTCAATTTGCTTTAATGCTTCTGCTATTCCATTTCTTTGGGAGGTTAGCAAATTTAGATGATCTTCATGGAGTTGATGATCCTTAATAGCCATATCATATTTTTCGAGTGCTGCATTTTCGCCAGTAATTACTGCACCCAATACGGCAGTTTCACTTTTATCGGTTAATGCTTCCTTGATATCGATCCAAGTACGGTGAATGGCACCCAATATTCCGCCTTCTTCATTTTCCGATTCTCCTCCATGTTTGGCTAAATGGGCTTTGAGTTCAGTTTCATACAATGCTCTTTCTGCGGCATATTTTAAGAATACGGCCTTTAGCTCAACATTGTCAGTTGATTCAGCAGCTGATTGATATCCTTCTTTCCCGTCGTTGATGATCGAGATAAGTCCCTTAAGGTCTGAAATGATTTCTTGATTATTTTCCATGGTTATGTTTCTTATAAAAACCAGAAAAAGAACATAAGGTTTGTCACATTTTCAAATAGGCTAAATTTTAATCTACAGCAGCTTTAGTCAAGTTTTGTGTGTTGACAGAATTATTTAAGTTCGCCTCAATGATTATAGCAATAAGTACACAATATTATTAGTTTTGTGATATGAATGTTGGTCAGCAGATCCTTTTCTTTTTTAGTGCACTTGGGGTTTTCAATGGTTTTGTGATCAGTGTTTACCTGCTTTTATTCAGAAAATCCAGTACACCAGCATCGAAGTTTTTGGGGCTGTTACTATTGATGCTCAGTATCCGGATTACTAAATCTATTTATCTGTATTTTTATGGAACGATGCCGTACATCTATATTCAGATAGGATTATCAGGCTGTTTTTTGATAGGGCCTTCACTTTTCTATTTCGTTAAAACGGCCTTGCTAAATCCATTAAAAACTCCCATTAACTGGAAACGTTACTATCTGTTTTGGGTACTATTGATTGTTGTTTTGGGTTCCATATTCCCCTATCCTATTTATCCGCTTCCATGGAAAACCTATCTCCCAAAATTGATCTATCTGCAATGGGCTATTTTTGTTGTGCTTTCTGGTTGGTTGCTCAGGAAACAGATCTTTAATTTTTTAAGCCCTAATGAAAAATTGTCTTCAACCGAGAAATCTGTTTTGAGTATTTATGGTGGAGTCTTAATTGTACACTTAGCTTTTGTACTGGCTATTTTGGGCTTTTTTAAGGCTACGTATATTAGTGGAGGACTTTTTTTCTCTCTAGTTCTCTATCTTAATATCCCGCTTTTCATTAACAGAAAAGCTGGAAATGGCATTTTTTCAAGTAATCAGGAAAGCGAGCGGGAAAAATATGCAGATAAGAAGATTGCTCATGAACAGGCAACAGCACTGACGGATAGGTTGCATCAGCTGATTAAGGAACAACAGCTTTATAAAAACCCTGATCTTAAACTCCATGATCTTGCGAAAAAGATTAATATTTCGAGCCATCAGCTTTCACAGCTGTTGAATGATAATTTGGGTAAGAGTTTCGCCACCTATATCAATGAGTACCGAATTGATGAAGCATGTGAACTGATCAAAAACAACAAAGGGATTAAACTGGAGGAGATTGGTTATGAGGTTGGTTTTAATAGTAAGTCTACTTTTTATGCTGCATTTAAAAAACATAGGAATAGTACACCGACAGGTTATATGGTTAGTTCAATTGTTCATTAGTTCATTTTGGCACGAAGTATAGAGGCTTCGGTTTTAATTTACCACATAGATTCTGTGTTGATTTACAAATTCTTTTTTTAGATCCTTCCTTCGTCTGGACAAACGATAATTACCACAAAGAGACACCAAGGGCATTGAGCCTAGTTTTGCCACAGATGCACAGATCGATCGCCTTAAATGTTTGCCACAGATTAAGGGATTTGGGTGCTTAAGGTTTTGCCACAGGTGTATTACATTTCACCATATAGAAAACATAGGTTTTAATGGAGGTTAAATTAGATTGAGCTTTTTGGGGATTGGCCTGGAAAGTAAATATCAATTTTGGTTGGTACTTACTTAGTACGGATTTATAATTTCGTACTCCCAAATCTGAGATCCTAGACCCTCTACTCGCTTATCACGGTTAGTTTTGGACATTGAATTAAATCCAGACAACCAATATGAAAACAACCTTTTTTTTATGCCTTTGCTTACTTAATGCGATATCAATAAATGCCCAAACTATAAGGGGTAAAGTTATTGATGGAAAATCTAATCAGCGACTTCCATTTGTGAGCCTTAGCTTGTCTGATTATGCTGCTGTGCCGAAAGTTAGCTATACAGGCAGTGATTCTACGGGAAAGTTTGAGTTTAGATTGATTAGCAAAAGGAGATACCTTCTTACTGCCAGTTTGATGGGCTATCAAAAATTTCAGCAAGAGCTAAACATCGATATAGATACCTTAAAAGAAATTGATCTTATCATGATCGAAGATGCCAACCTGTTGCAAACTGTAACGATAGTTGGTGGAACGCCAAATTTTACAAGCAATAATGGACAGCTCAAAATTGGTGTGGCCAATAATACCTTTTTCAAATCTGCCTCAAATATGATAGATGTATTTAGAAAGCTGCCAGGTATGCAGGTTAATCCTGATGGAACTATCCTGATGGGCAGTAGGACATCTCCAACCCTATTTGTAGACGGCAAACCTATTAACCTAAACGGAGATGAAATACAGGCCTATCTTTCCAGTCTTTCGCCAGATATGGTTGAATCGATAGAGATGATCAACCAGCCATCATCCAAATACGATGGGCAATACCAAGGAATTATAGATGTAAAACTTAAACGAAGTCAATCGCTCGGCTTAAAAGGCATATATAACTTCCGTTTCCAACAAAATAATAATGGACTGCTCGATAATAATCTTTCATTGACCCATAAAACCCAACGATTTGTATATAGTTTAAATCTTGGTCACACGATTGGCAGCACCTATTACAGGTATCATGCGCTCCAATTTTTAGCAAATACAAATGCCATGGTTACGGACACAAAAACGATTACCGAGAATCATAATTATGCCTTGCAGGGAAGAGTTGCTTTTGAGCCCCTAAATGGACAGCAGATAGAAGCTTTTGTGCGCACCTACCAGATTGATAGGAATGGAAAGACAAGGAACGAGCTTACTACTTGGAACAATGCCCAGAACAGTATTCTTTCCATTCAGCAAAGTGATAACAATTCTCTTCCCAAACAGCACAATTATGCGGGAGGAATAAATTATGATGCGGAGTTCAAAACGGGTGAATTACATATACTAACTACCTTAGCACGGGTAGATAACAGGCAGAACGAGGAAATCCGCAACAGCGACCAAATTAATAATACGCTGCTGAGTTATTGGAAAACAAATTCTAGGAACAATATTTTAATTAGATCTGTCCAAGCCGATTATGTTCAGCAAATTAGTTTTGGAAAGCTTGAGTTTGGCGCAAAGTATGCCCATACCAGTACTGAAAATAACCTGCGTTATGATACCTTAGGAACAAATGGTTTTAACCTCGATCCGAAGCGGAGCAATCTTTTTAGTTATGGCGAATATATAACTGCAGGTTATTTGTCCTATTTAGGGAACCAAGGCAAGTTTAATTATAGTTTGGGACTTAGAACTGAATATACCAAAAGCTTAGCTAATTCGATTACCGAAAATAAATTAACCGAAAGGAATTATCTCAAATGGCTTCCAAGTATTGGTCTTACTTATACCATAGATAAAAGTCAGCAATTAAGCGTTAATTATAGTAGGCGACTGACGAGGCCCACCTTTGATGCTTTGAACCCATTTCGGTTTTATTATAGTCCGCGGCACTATTGGATTGGAAACCCCTATCTGCAACCTTCAACTACCAACCTATTTTCTTTAATCTATAACAGGAAAGCGTTTAATATCGCGATCAATGCAGGACGGGAGAATGATCCTATGGTACGTTATCCAGAATATGATCCATTTACCAATGTTCTTGCATTTATGGGTACCAACCTGCCCTATCGGGATTTTGCTAACGTACAGGTTAGCATGCCCATCACCATTAACACCTGGTGGAAGACAAACAATAACGTTGGTTTATTCTTTAATAAAGAACTGAGACCATATCTTGGACAAACTTTTCAGATCCCAGTTTATAATTATACTATCAATGGAAATCAGGTGTTTACGATTAAACAGCTACTTGTTGACTTAAGCTATAACTATGAGTCTAAAAGTGGTAATGGGATCTACGTTTTTGCTCCAGTTTATACATTCGATCTCGCGCTACAGCGGTCATGGCTAAAGAATAAGGTTAGTACAAAACTAGCTCTACAGGATATTTTCGACAATGGGCAACGAAGGGTTATTTTTAGGGAGAAATCTATCATCGACAATGATTTCTATCACGATAATGGGACACAAAGATTGGTGTTTAGCTTTACTTATAACTTTGGGAGTTCTACTTATAAGGGGAGGGAGATGAAGCGAAGTGAAGAAGAAAGACGGACTGCAAATCCGTAGTTCGTTTGTCACGAGAAAACATTTCCCGCTCGGCATGATGTATACCTATATGATGCATATAGCGATATGCTTATTAGTGTAACATGATAAGTTTTAATTATATGTTCGGGAAAGAATTTCTCGAGCGTATACTGTAATACTGTTTATTAAATTGATGTAAAAAATAGGCTAAAAATAGGTTTATTTCTTTATTTTGCGCAGGTATGGGCAGCTCAGTTGATGCATCAAAAAAGTGGATATTACCTATTATTGTGTTGGCACAATTTTTTTGTACTTCATTATGGTTTGCGGGCAATGCAATTATGGGCGATTTGGTTCGAGAATTTAATTTCGCTCCATCCTATCTTGTCCATTTGATTAGCGCCGTTCAATTTGGCTTTATCATTGGAACACTAGTTTTTGCTTTGTTGAGCATTTCGGATAGATTTTCACCATCAAAAGTTTTCTTCATTTGTGCCATCTTGGCTGCGGTAACGAACCTTGCCATCAGTTTGGTTATTGTAAATGTAACCCAGTTGTTAATTGCCAGATTTATTACAGGATTCTTTTTAGCTGGCATTTATCCCGTAGGAATGAAGATTGCTGCTGATCATTATCAGAAGGGGCTTGGTAAATCTTTAGGGTTTCTTGTAGGTGCGCTGGTTTTTGGGACGGCTTTCCCTCATCTGTTAACAAGTATCAATGGCATACCTTGGCATTACATAATATTTTCGACATCGGCACTTTCTATGATTGGAGGCTTAGCTATTTTGATTTTCGTTCCAAATGGCCCCTATCGAACTTTTGGACAGCAATTAAGTTTAAAGATATTTTTGAAAGGCTTTGGCAATAAAGAATTCCGGTCAGTTGCTTTTGGTTATTTTGGACATATCTGGGAGCAATATGCTTTTTGGGTGTTTCTTCCTATTATGATCTTGACTTACAACAATCGCCATCCAAACCTAAACTTTAACGTTTCTCTTTTATCTTTTTTGATTATTGCTGCGGGTGGATTTTCATGTATGTTAAGTGGTATGATCTCTAATCGATTTGGAGCAAAAAAAATAGCAAGAACCGCCTTAGCACTTTCTGGGTGTTGTTGCTTATTGTCGCCCCTATTTTTGTATGGGGCTTCTCCATTTATATTTGTTGCTTTTTTGTTTTTTTGGAGTGTGGTAGTCATTGCCGACTCTCCCTTATTTTCTACCTTGGTTGCACAATCTGCAGTGCCAGCATATAAGGGTTCATCATTAACTATGGTGAATTGTATTGGTTTTTCTATTACTATTATTAGCATTCAGCTGATAGGAGCTTTAAAAAATGAAGTAAATGAAAGCTACATTTATATGTTGTTGGCATTAGGACCTATTTTAGGGTTAACCGGCTTGGTTAGCGGAAGTCGAAAGCTCTAATTTTCTATCTCATTTAGGTGATTATTAAGGTCAAAAGCAATTCCTAAACACTATTTTAGTGGCACATATGACCATGCCTAAAATTACGCTTAACAAATTATCGATGCTTATCGGCATGATATTAATTACTATTCCATCTTTTGCTCAGCTGATCACTATTAAAGGCAAAGTTATAGATGAACAGACCAAGAGCGTTGTTCAGGGAGTATCGGTGAAGATTGGCCAGTATGGCACTTCAACAGATGTGGATGGGAATTACGTTATACTTGTTCAGCAAAGCGTAGTCTCGCAACATGGGGTTGCTTTTAGTAGTGTTGGTTACGAACCTGTTAAACTGGCCTTTACAAGTGGCTGTATGAATATAAGATTGAGGCCATCAGCCATAGGCTTGAAAGAGTTAGTGGTATCGGTTAGAACGGAGAGTATTATCAATAAAGCAATCCGCAAGATCCCAGAGAACTACCCTTCAGGAGATTTTCTGATGACTGGAATGTTACGGATTGTCAATTCTGCAAAAGATAGCGTTTTAGATGCCTACTTCTATAAAAGTGATGCTCTACTTAAGCTTTACTATCCTGGTTATGGCAAAAAGAAGTCGCCCGATATCTCATTGCTACATGCCCAAGATACCTTGATTACTGACCCTGACCATAAACCAAATGTACGTTGGGTGAGTGGTTATACAGGTTTGGCCTATAAAGATTACGTACATGAGCGTCCAGAATTTCTAGTGCCAAATACAAAGAAGTATAAATACATTGTTAATGGTAAAGACTGGATTAACGATACGCGTGTGTATGTCGTTAATTTCTTTTCTACAGAAAAGGCTCAAAATGCAGGCACTATGTATATCGATACTGCAAATTATGCGTTTGTAAGAATCACCTTTACCAATTACAATATACAGCGGGCATTTATGATCAATATTGATAAGAGTACTAATATTATTGATTATAAAAAACGTGGCAACAAATGGTTCCTTGAGGCTACAGAAACTAATATCATTACCCGTCATAAACAATTTGATTTGTCAAGGGCTTTTAATTTCAGGACTACCGCTATTGACACTAAAGATGTTAAGCCAATTCCTTATCAGCAAATATTGCCGGATATGATGGAGGATATCAAAATCGGCAGTCTACCAACAGTAAATGTGCCTACCCTAGATTCGGCTCCCAGCCCTTTTACAGCGATAACCATCCCAAAGATTGATACCATAGCACGTGCAAAAAAGACTTTCAAAACTAGGCTTCAGGATGCACTAGGAAGTTTTAGGAACTATGTTATCAACGACAATATACGTGAAGCTGTGGGCTTGGCAAGCTTGCCACTACATATGAATGGTTATCAACCTATATTAGATAAAAACATTGGTGCCATTAGCAACTACGCTTTTTATTCTAATACACAGTTTAGGCTAATTCAAAGGAAAGAACTCTTTTTACAGGTTGATGGTGTATTTAATTTTGGGATTGGTGGTGTAAAATCCTTGGAAGCAGGCTATAACCTCATCTATAATTTTCAGTTGAACAAAAATGGGCATCCATTTATCGTATCGCCGTCATTTGGATTTTCTACCATTAAACTTAATAAAAAAGAAATAGTTTTATATAAACAGCAGAGTTTGGTATATGGATTAAATTTTAGTTATGAAATAAGTCCGCGAATGGCCTGGTATGTTTTTGGGAAATACTATGATTTAACTAGTACTGAAAATAATGGGTTGTTGGTAGAAAAACATCCGTTAAGTATTGGAAGTGGATTGGTTTTTAAGATAAAGATTTAATTTGTTATGTGGTGCTTATCAGTTTTTGCCACAGATGCACAGATTAAGGGGATTGGTTAGTTAAATATTCGTTCAGTGGTTCATTGGTTCATTTGTTGTGGTGCTTATCAGTTTTTGCCACAGATGCACAGATTAAGGGGATTGGTTTGTTAATTCGTTCATTAGTTCAATCGTTCATTGGTTCATTTGTGATGAAGTTTTCCCGTATGGATTCGAACCACAATCTACTGAACCAAAATCAGGCGTGCTACCATTGCACCACGGGAAAGTAGTGGAAATAAAAGGGCTCGAACCTTTAACCGGTACCGTATAAGGGTACTGCTCTAACCATTGAGCTATATTTCCAATTAGATGTTGTATTAGTTTATTTGTTCATTAGTTCAATCGTTCATTGGTTCATTTGTGATGAAGTTTTCCCGTATGGATTCGAACCACAATCTACTGAACCAAAATCAGGCGTGCTACCATTGCACCACGGGAAAATAGTGGAAATAAAAGGGCTCGAACCTTTAACCGGTACCGTATAAGGTTACTGTTCTAACCATTGAGCTATATTTCCAATTAGATGTTGTATTAGTTTATTCATTCATTAGTTTAATCGTTCATTGGTTGTTCAATAGGCATCGTTCTAAATCTTTTAAAACAAAAAGTCCCCTTAGGTATCTAAGAGGACTTTGTTAGCTATTTTTTTACATAGTTATCCCCTTCGATAAATCGGTTGTTGTATTGAGTTTTGTATTTGTTTGTTATTCATTAGTTTCATTGGTTCAATTGATTAGTAGTTCAGTTGTCTTTTGCTTCAAATTCTTGCTAAAACAAAAAATCCCCTTAGCATTATCTAAGAGGATTTCTGTTTTAAATATTATTATTCAATACATAGCTATCCCCTCCGACAAATCGGTTGTGGTATAAAGCTTTGTATTGTTGTTGTTTTCATGTCGCAATGATAAAACAAATTTTCTATATCACAAAATATATTTAAAATGAAGCTAATAATCGAGTTGAGATTACTCCTTCCCTATTAGCTTAAAGAAAGCCTGTTTATAGGTTTCAGAAAGGGGTATTAATTTGTTTGCGATACTGATCCTGTCTCTTTCTATAAAGTCTATTTTATCAACTGATATGATGAACGATTTGTGTACCCGAACAAAATCTTCCTTTGGCAGCATTTCCTGGATGCTCTTTAAGCTTTGCAGAGTCAGAATTGTTTCAGATATGGTGCGTACTACTACATAGTCTCCTGCGCCTTCAAAATAGCAAATATCGGCATGGTTAATCTTTAAGAAACGGTTTTCTGATTTAATGAATAAATAATTCTGCTTTTGCACCAGTGGGTTAGCATCGCTTGTAGAAAGATTAATTGAACGTGATTTGGCCTTTTCTATAGCGGCTAAAAAATTGGCCAAAGTTATGGGCTTGAGTAAAAAATCAAGTACTTCAAATCGGTAACCATCTATTGCAAATTCGCTGTATGCAGTAGTAATAATTACCATACACTTCTTTTGCAGTAACTCCAGAAACTCCAGACCACTAAGCTCTGGCATCTGCATGTCCAAAAAAATGAGGTCTATCAATTCAGATTTCGCATAACTGATCGCAGCCAATGGATTTGATACAGCACTTATTAGTTTCAGTCCGGGAGTTTTTTCTATATAATCTGATAAGAGCGATAAAGCCAATGGTTCATCATCAACAACCATGCAATTCAACAATCTACTCATGGATCTTCATTTTAAGCGCCACTATAAAAATTTCTTTACTTTCATGGATATCAAGGTCAAAACTGCCAGCCATGAGCAGCTCTAGTCTTTTTTTTACATTCTCCAGTCCTATGCCACCAGTTTCGTCTTTGTGCATGTTATTTTTTTTATTAGTTACCTTAAAGTAAAGCCAATTTTCTTTTACAGCTAAATCTATGCATAATGGGCTTGTTTCGTCCCTTAAATCGCCATGTTTAAAGGCATTTTCAACAAATGGAATAAGTGATAATGGAATAATCGGAATGGTATCTTCTATATTTTCTTGAATATTTAACTTCAATTGAGGAGTAAAATCATAACGCATCAACTGTAGATCTATAAAGTTACGGAGATAGCCAATTTCTTTGCTCAGCAAAACCAGATCTTCTTTTTGATAAAGCATATAACGAAGCAGTTCTGAAAGTTTACTGATTGCAGGCAATGCATTTTCAGACTGATGATATACCAATGTATAAATACTGTTTAGATTGTTGAACAGAAAATGCGGGTTGATCTGTGACTTTAGGAAGGAAAGTTCAGAGTTTCTTACCTGGAGCTCGAGTGCTTGTTTACTCATCTTGCTGAACCGCTCATATTGTACGCCAAAGAAAACAATGGCTATCATGTTGAAATACAACGTGAAATAGATGTTGTCCAATATGTAAATTTTTGGCGTGAGGTTCTTCATGTTATAGTTATGATGTCCTGTAATGCCAAATAAAATAACTTCTTCAATCAAGAAGCGCATTCCAATCATAATTGGCAGTCCGATCATCAGATAAACTAAAATAGTAATGATTGTTCCTTTTGTTGGGTAGAGTTTATAAAACAGCAGATAAGTTAATACCGCATTAAATGCAAATACAAAAAATGAGCTTTTCAGTGGATCAAAAATGATCTTTACTATCCCTATTACATCATTTTGACGTTCAAGGCCTTTAAAGATTCCAGTCAGATTATCAAAATAATAAAATAAGAGAAAACACAATAATAACAAGGGAATTTTAGTCTTCATGTTTCAAATCTACGGCTTTGGCGAGATTATAAAAGATACAGCACTGGTAAAAATAGAATTTAAACGGCGCTAAAAATTTTGTCGTTCAAAATCTCCAATTCATGGTAATTATCGGCAGTCTTAAAGATTCTATGCTTTTGTTTCAGAACTGTCCTCACATCTTTAGAAAAAAAACACATATATGAGATACTTCTATTTGACATTGCTTTTTTCTCTTGCCATAACAATGGCCATTGCCCAAGCTCCTAAGCTGATTAAAGGAAAGATTTTAAATTCAGAGCAAAAACCAATTTCTAATGTGAATATTGTGGTTTATACTGAAAAAGATCAAGTTTTGCAACGGATATTGAGTGATGACCTTGGTAGTTTCTCATTTCCAAAACCGACGGTAGCCTACTACTTATATTTTAGCCATATTGGTTATCTACCATACAAACTAACCAGTATAGATGAAGATTTCATCAATGTTATGCTTAAAGCTACAACTGCTGAAATGAAAGAGGTGGTAATTACCGGTAATCGGCCGTTTATCGAGCAACAGATCGATAAGATGGTTGTAAACGTAGATGGAAATCCTAAAGCAGGAATCAATGCGGTTGATATTCTCAAAAAAATTCCTGGCGTAACACTCAATCGTGATGAACTCAGTGTTGAGGGCAAAAGTGTAACTGTGCTTATAGATGGAAAACAAACGAGGATGAGCGGAACCTCTTTGATTGCACTTTTAGAAAATACATCAAGTAATAACATCTCCCAGATGGAAATTATTTATAATCCCTCTGCAAAATATGATGCTGCTGGAGCTGGAGGCATCATCAACATTAATACTTTGAAAAGGTCTAAACCTGGTTATGATGGCAATTTTAGCGTAACTGCCGGACATGGATGGAAATATCCAAACCTGAGCACATCAGCAGGGTTAAATTATAAAAGTGGAAACAATTCATTTGTCTTTAGCTACGGTCAAAGTGTTGGAAGGCAGTATCAGGAACTACAGACCACCAATCGTTTGGTAGATCTAAATCAGCAATTATTGGATTCCTCTATCTACCGCAGCAATTATCTAAATCACAATATTAGGATGGGATTTGACAGAACTATGAATGGAAATGACTCATTTGGTTTATTATTAACAGGGAATTACGGTGTTAGAAAACCAGGTTTCAGTGCCAATACACAAACCATATCTTTAAGCGATCAAGATCATATTGCCCAAACCTTATCAGATAATCCGAGTCGGGTTTTGAACCAAGGCCTCAATTTAAATTTCAGTTATCGCCATGTAATCGATGCTGAAAAAAAGAAAGAGTTCACTTTAGATGCCGATGCAGGCCTATTTGGTTATGAGAATAAAAGTGAGAATGATATTACTGAATTGAGTGATGATCATGAAATGAACAAAATGTATCTTCAGAATGGAAAAACAACATCTCAAATCTATAGCGTTAAAGGTGATTATTCGCAGAAGATCAAAATTGGAACGATAGAAAGTGGCGTCAAAATAAGTCATGTAAGGTTAGGAAATGAGTTTTTATCACAGTTCGTTCTTGATGATCAGCAACCGCTTGATTATGGAAGCAATGAGTTTTTATACCGAGAAACAATTTTGGCAGCTTATGGCAGCAGTCGGGTTGCTTTAGGAAAATTCACTCTTCAACTGGGTTTAAGAGCTGAACAGACTTTTACCAGTGGAAATTCTTTAACTTTAAATAACCAGATAAACAGAAAATATCTTAATCTTTTCCCGAATCTAAGTACTGGTATTAAGCTGAAAAAGAGCATGATATCATTTTCTTATGGCAGGAGGATCGGAAGGCCTTCCTATAGTGAACTTAACCCATTTGAAATTGTTACCAGCGCTTTCAGTACTAGAACGGGCAATCCATATCTTAATCCGTCTTACACCCAAAATTTTAGACTTTCTTATACTTACAATAATAAGTTCAGCATTTCTACAAGCTATGCTACAACTCGGGATGTAATCACTGATTTTCAAACCAGAGCTAATGAAAATGAGACTACAAAAATCTTAAAAGCTAATATCAGTGACTATAAAAACATTGGATTAAGCGTTTCATACAATACTACATTATTTAAATTTTGGCAATTAAACTATAGCTTAGGTGCTTCTAATAGTGATTATGAATTTGAATATAATGAAGATAGTCAGCGGATTAAACAAACTACTGGATATCTTTCTTTAGGTAATAGTTTTCAGATTGATAAAACAATGTATATGGAGATTTTCTTCTATGGACAGGCAAGGGTAACTTATGGTACATACATTAACCTGCCATTTAGTACTACGGCGATTAGTGCGGGTAAGAAAATATTAAAAGATAAAGGGAATTTGGCGTTGAGTGTGAACGATATTTTCTTTACAGGAATTACCAGGAGCCTCAGGAAGTATGGGAATATAGATTATCAGGTAAGAAGTCAGTATGATAGTCGCAACATTAGGTTGAATTTCTCTTATCGTTTTGGGAATACGAAATTGGATTTGAGGAAAAGGAATTCGGGTTCGGAGGAAGAGCAGAGGAGAAACCAGTAGGGATTTTAGATTGGTAGAAAGGTTTTGCTGTAGATGGAATATAGGACAGACCATTGAACAATTGAACCAGTGAACCAAAAAGACTGGGTCTACACTGGGTCTACACTACAGTTCAAAGCCAGCTCCAATAGACAACCACCCCATTAAATACCTTCCAAAAGCATTCAAATCCTTCCAAATCCAACCAAATCAAGTCAAAATTTGCCTTTGCAAAATAACGTCAAACTTATTGAAAAACAAGACAATACACATCCTGCTTAAACTTATTAACCGCTTACCTAAGCTATGAAACTGCCAAAAGGGAGCGGCCCCAGATAGCTATCCATCCAAACAAGCATAACCAATCGTTAATTTGTTCATTAGCTCAATCGTTCATTTGTTTGCTTGTAGCTAAGCATCATGCCAATGAGCAATTGAACAAATGAACTACTGAGCAGATGAACCAGTGAACCAAATGAACGTTCTGTTTTCTAGCCTCCATACCTAACAAAAGAAGGATACAGAATGATTTATCATCATTGGTTCCGCATTAAGTGTCTTAAGTATACTTTGGGGTTTTCTAGGAATGATTTGGTGAGGCTAAAGTGTTCCGTTTCTTCGTAAGTAGTTTCGCGAACGCCATCTTCGTCAAACTGGAAAATGGTTGCTCCAGGATAGCAGATGAGCATTGGGGAGTGTGTAGCGATCAGGAACTGGGCACGTCCACTTTGTTCGAGCTCATTAATCACTGCCATGAAGGCTAAGATCCTTGCTGGTGAAAGTGCCGCTTCCGGCTCATCCAGTATATAAATACCCGATTCGAACTGGTTGTTGAATAAAGAGAGAAATGATTCGCCGTGCGACTGTTCATGTAGTGATTTACCCCCATAGGCATTCAAAATGCGTGAGTCCTCTACAGCTAATTCATCAATATAGGAAGCAAAATTAAAAAAGCTTTCTGCCCTCATGAAAAAGCCTTCGTTAATTCTACGGGGCGTCCATGATAAATTCAGATGTCTGGTAAGTGGTGATTCATACCCCTCAAATTTGTATCCTGTATTTAGGTTATGGTTTCTATTGCCACCCCTCAAACTAAAGCCACATTGTTCAGCAATACCTTCCAACAATGTAGATTTTCCAGATCCGTTTTCACCAACAAAAAAAGTTACATTCTGTTTCAGTACCAATTCTAAGCCCGTTCTAAGGATTGGAATATTTTGCAGATAGTTGCCGCTATGGAGTGGTTGAAGTGATATTCTTGATAAAAATGGCATTGCTGTGGATTTAAGTGGTTAATGGACTGGATGGTTAGCAGAGGGTTCATGGTTGATGGTTCATAGTTCATGGTTTGGATGTATAGCGGAAACTTTATGGCTGATGGCTGATGGTCAATAGCTAATGGTAAATAGATTTGATGGTCAATATAAGTTCATGGAATGGCAAATCCTTTAATTGTTTCATGTTGCAGGTAGGTTATAGTTTAATGTCATTATTACCGGCCCAATCTGCAATATCATGTTTGCCCAAAGCTGCCGCCATCAAATCTGGAAACTTATCTGGTGTACAGGCAAATACAGGAACACCTATTTCTGCAAAGAAGTCTGCATTTTGGTGATCATAATATGGAGCACCTTCATCGTTTAGTGCAAGCAGTACAATGATCTGTACACCACTAGTTGCCAATTGAACTGCTTTTTTGCGCATTTCTGCTTGGTTGCCCCCTTCATATAAATCGCTAATCAATACCAAGACGGTATCTAATGGACGTGTTACAATTTGTTGGCAGTAGCTTAGTGCCTTATGGATGTCGGTGCCACCACCCAATTGTACGCCGAAAAGTAGGTCGACAGGGTCATTCAATTCTTCGGTGAGATCTACTACTGCAGTATCAAATACTACCATTTGTGTACGGATAGCTGGAATAGAAGCCATTACTGCACCGAAAATTCCAGAATATATGACAGATGAACCCATTGATCCACTTTGATCTATACAGAGTACCACATCTTTCATCGCCTTGCGCTTCCGGCCATAACCAACTTTAATCTCAGGAATAATGGTTTTATGTTCTGGCTGATAATGTTTAAGGTTTTTACGAATGGTTTCATTCCAGTTGATTTCGTTATGTCGGGGTCTGATATTTCTAATGGAGCGGTTCAGCATCCCAGCAATAGCCTGTTGTGTTGGACCAGCCAGTTTTTGGATGAGCTCATCTACCACTTTTTTAACTACTTGCCTGGCTGTTGCCTTCGTTTTCTCAGGAATCAGTTTGCCCAAGGTCATCAGATTGGCTACCAGATGAATGTCGGGCACTACGGTTTCGAGCATTTCTGGTTCCGTGAGCATTGCAGTAAGGTTGAGGCGTTTCAAGGCGTCTTGCTGCATTACTTTTACGACTGAAGCCGGAAAATATTCGCGGATATCACCAAGCCAACGTGACACATTTGGAGATGATGCGCCCAAACCACCTTTTCTATCTGTATTGTAAAGGGCTTCAAGGGTTTTATCAATTCCCGTTTCTTCTTTTGTAAATGTGGTGCTTAATTCGTCATTGGTTTCTTTCCCCAATATTAATCGCCAGCGTTTGATATGGTCGTTATTCATGGAATATGCTTATAAATCCAGTAATTTTTCTAATATTGGCAATACTTTCCTAGCCCGCATTTCATCTATTGCTGTTGGTTGAAAAACATTTGTTGGCTCAGTTTTTCCATGCTTGGCGCGTTCTGCAATCTTTCGCTTTTCAATATTGCTATAAATAGCAAAAGTTCTGCGCAATAATGGAATTACCTGTAAAAAAATGGTCTCCTCTAGGTTGATTAGCCATTCGTTTACGATATTCCAAATGGTATCATCCAATATCAGGATTGTTGCTGCATCCTTTAAAAAACCTTCGAGCCAATTAGCTGAAAAGTCAGGTGTGTTGTTTATAGATAAAGCTTTAGAAAATTCATTGGATGTGGCTTCTTGGTCCAATATGCCTGCATCATATAATATTTTACAGCAATAACCCTGGATCATTGGTGCGGCTTGGTTTAAGCCAACAATTTGTTGGTTTGCCTCTAACCATGCATGTTTTAGTTCTTCTTCCTCTAACAAAAAAACAGATTGGTTAACCTCTTTGATCTTTTCTGATAATGTTGCTGCTTGTTCTTCATCAATGCCTGTGCAACTTAATGGAAGGCCGGCGGTGATCCTGTAGAAAATAGCACGTAAGATGAGGTTTACGGTTCCTAGGTCTGTTTTTCTTACATTGCCATAACGACTTACCTGTACCAGTGGAATAAAAGCATCCATGAGCATGGTGGTATCGGCTGTGCCTGCAGCCAGTTCATCCATTCGCTTCATGATGATTTTTACTGCATTTTGCAGGTCTGCCGGTAAAGCTATCTGTACCAACATTGTAATTTCGTCCAATCGTTTGCATTGTTCTGCCTGATGTTGGAGATAATTACTTGCAGCGCTTGCTATGGTATTGCCCCATGGTGCTTTTTCCAATAATTTTATGGTCAGTTCTGGATCCCAACAAAGGATCCATTCTTCTTTAAAGGTGCCTTTGGTGGTACTCCGTTGAAGTTTGCCCCAGTTTACTGCTAAAACCTGAAGTCGGTGTAATAGGATGCTTTTCTGTAATTCGTTTTCTTCCCTTAGATCGAGTTTAAGCAGTTTTTCTTCATTGCTTATTTTTAGTCGGAATTTTTTAATCCGTTGCTCCAGATCCCTTTGCATTGGAATTTGTGGTGTTCCTTCTGGGATTTGCCCTAAAACTCGCCCTACAATTAATTCACGGTGGATCAGCTTCATGAATATGGTGTCGCCCATGCACATTACCGAAAGTGTGGCCTCATTGAACTCTTTCAAGCCAGGTCTGGCCAATTGACGAAGGCTGGCTAGTGCATTTGCAAGTCTAACTGCCTCGATGATGTGTGCCGAAGAAATATCGACCTGATTGTTGCGAAATACACGTGCGGTATGTGATAGCCATAGTGCGCCATTATCTTGTGGATTGTCCCAATTGTGTGCATACCAACCGGGTGATTCTAGACCCGCTCCATATCCACTTTCAAAGGATAATCTATCATTGCTCCATGGGATCCATGTCATTTCCACTTTTACTTTAGGGAGGTTTTTAAGCAGTAGGTCATCATCTTTCTGTTTGGGCATATTGCTCAATGCGGGTACATGCCAAGCACCGCAAACTACTGCAATTTCAGTATAAAATTCTCTTTGTGCAGTTCGGATTGCCCTGCGCATAAAAGCTTCGCGGATCGCTTCATGTTGGTCTTCCTTTGGAGGGAGCTGATTTCTTAAGGCCGTCATTGCATTATTAATGGCCTCAAATACTGCTACAGGATGATGCGCTATTTCAAACTGATGTTCCCACCATTCTTCAGCATCTTCGAATCCTGCAATTTCGGCCAAATAGGCAATTGGATTTCGCTTAAGTGTATCAATATCGACTTCGTCAATAACAACATCATCCTCTTGGGTATTGATTGCTGGGATGATTTCGATGGTATCGTCTTCTAATTTCATTGCCAAACGATGCGTTAAGGGCATGTCTATAAACCTTACTGGAATTTTATGTTCCAAAGCATATTTTATGGCATTCCATTCGGGACTAAACACGGTAAATGGATAAAATACCGCTTGTTGTGGATTATCTGGAATGTAGGCTAGCAGTGCTACAGGTGGCTTCATATCTTGATGTATGACCCAAGGTAACATTGCCTCACCTTCTGGTGGACCTTCTATTAATATGATATCGGGCTTTACGGCTTCAAGAGCGTCCATCGTATGGATGGAAGAGCCTGGTCCGTGGTGCCGGATGCCTAGTAGATGAATTGACATTTTTTTAAGCTTAAAGATTAAAGACTAAAGCTTAAAGCTTTTTGTCCAGTGGTTGATGGCTCATGGTTTAGGGGGATAGCTTGTCGATTTCGCTTGTTCATTGGCTCATTGGTTCATTTGTGGCAGTACGTTCTAACTCATGCTTGAGGGATTAATTCCCGAATTCGTTTTTGTTAAACGATATCTCTGCATGCCCTGTAGATGTCTTTCCATCCATCTCTTTGTTTTAATACAGTTTCCATGTATTCTTGAAATACGATCTTATCCTGGATTGGATCTTTAATTACCGCACCAATCAGGCCACTGGCAATGTCATCAGCTTTTAGACTGGCATCGCCGAAATGATAGGCCAAAGACAAACCACTGTTCATTACCGAAATGGCTTCTGCGGTACTTAATGTTCCGGATGGTGATTTTAATTTTGTTTTGCCATCGGAAGAAACTCCATTTCTTAATTCCCTAAAGATGGTTACAATCCTATTGATTTCTTCTAAAATTGGTTTCTCAATTGGTAAATCAATCCCTTTGCTAAAACTAGCGACACGCTGCTGAACAATTTCGACTTCTTCTTGCATAGTTGCGGGAACCGGCAAGATTACAGTGTTAAATCGGCGTTTTAAGGCGCTTGAAAGATCGTTAACACCTTTGTCCCTATTGTTTGCTGTAGCAATTATATTAAAGCCTCTTACCGCTTGAATTTGTGTATTGAGCTCGGGGATTGGCAACATCTTTTCTGATAAGATGGTAATCAAGGTATCTTGAACATCTGCACCAATGCGTGTTAGCTCTTCAATTCTAACCATCTTTCCTTCCTTCATGCCCCGCATTACCGGAGTTTCTACTATAGCTTCAGGTGTTGGTCCTGCAGAAAGCAATTGTGCATAGTTCCAACCATACCTTACTGATTCTTCACTGGTACCTGCAGTTCCCTGGATTACTAATCCAGAGTCTCCCGAAATTGCCGCACTGATATGTTCTGAAACCCATGATTTTGCTGTTCCTGGAAGTCCGTATAATAACAAAGCCCTATCTGTAGTTAATGTGGCTACTGCAATTTCCATCAACCTTCTGTTACCAATATATTTTGGACTAATGACAAAGCCATTGTCCAGCTTCGCTCCCATTAGGTAAGTTACAACTGCCTGAGGCGATAATAACCAGTTCTCAGGTTTCTTGTTTTTATCCTGTTTTTTCAGTTCTTCTATTTCCTGTGCAAATTGTTGTTCTGCAGAATTACGTAAAATATTTTGTGACATATAAGGGGATTTTTGTTTAGCTAATGTTATTTCTTAATTCGATCATACGCACCATTTCTGAGGCCTTTGTTTTAAAATACCTGACTTGGTAATCTTCACTTGGATTACCACTATATCGCTGTAGTTTGTCCAAAATCTCGTTTGGTAACTGTAATGCAAAACGCTGATAAGTTGGCAAGGTTATTTGGTAAGGGTTTTTAGCTAGGTAAGCTAAAAGTTGTTCAGCTAATTTTATTGGTAAGATATGATATTCATCTTCTAATACATAATTCAGGAGGTTCTGCATCTGGTTTTCTATAAAATGTTGATAGAAATTTAGGCGATCTTGTGCAGGTAAAACTGCCAATAAATTAAGATCACGATACTCATGATGCTGGAGTAAGATAGCCGCCCAAGTTTCATTTTTAAATAATACTGCAGATTTAGCTAAAAAAGGGATCAGTTGATTGCTTCTTTTGTGCTGAAAAAACATTTGGAGCAGTTCTTCCAGGGATAATCCTAGCTGTTTTGCTAGAACAATTGGATCGATGTAGCTCAATAACTGACCTGTTATATGGATATAATCATCAACCCCCTTTACCGAACTTACCTTTTCGATGCCGGTATTAAATATTTCTTCATCTGGAAGGATATCTTTATTAATGTCAAGTACTTTCTTTTTAGCAATCAGTAAGTGGCGTTCTTCTTTAATGCTGAGTACACGTAATAAGTGATCAAGGTATAGTCTATTGATGGAAGTACCTTGAATTGTTCTCAGCATGTTTATCGCTGTCTCTTTTACCTTCTGACTTTTATCTTTGCTAATCGAAAGTAGAAAAGGCTCGTCGGCAAGTGATAAATTGATTTGCAATTGTTCTAGGAACATAAGCCTATTAGCTGCATTTTCAGATGGGAATATAGCTGTTAGCAGTTCAATAGCTTTAGCTGCATCATTTTGTCTAACCTCAACCAGATGTGCCTTTCTCTGTTCCAGATTTCCAGTTTCCCACAGATCATCTTCCTGGCTTTTTTCAAAGAATTTACGCCAATTGTCGTTAAGTGCACCTAGCCATTCGCCAGTTTTACCGCAGGCATTTACTAAAGTAGTTGCTAGTTTTTTATTTTCGAGTGCTTTATTTAGTGCTGAGGGGATTAATTTAGCAGTAATAACCTGCTTGTTTTTATGGATGAGATACAAATAGTAGCCCAGCAGTACCTCATCATTTCCTTTAAACGCAAGGTCCATTAAGGTTGCTAGACCTTCGCTGATTATTGGAAGTGTTTCTTCCTCACATTCGGGCATGGAGTGGTTGACGGAAATTGCGGTTTTCCCTGCTTCTTCGAATAACAATGAGGTAATTGCGGTTTTCAGAAAACGATCTTCCTTATCGGTTTGTAAGGCATTTAGCTTAGTTCCGGTTTCCTGTAATAATGAAGAAGCTTGTGGCATGTGTTTGTCCGTGCCCAATAATGCGGTTTTTAATATTTCGTTCGCTATCATTTTACAAAAAAGATTTGATCTTTAATCCATAAGGTATGCAGATGGAATTGCTCATCTTCATAAATACCAAAACAAGCACATGACTTTCCTTTTGTGAATGCCAACATATCCCAAGCTTCTGCATCTGGATTAGCGATCTCGAAGCCTTCCTGTTGCTGATCTGACAAAAACCACTTGCTGTCTTTGAAGATTATATTCACCTCGTTGAGGATAAAAGGAATTTGAGCTAAGAATGGGTTTTGCGACAATTGCTGCGTAATGAGCTCATAAACGTCACTAATAGCTATCGATGCTTTAAGATCCATTGCTTGTTGAGGCAATGCTTGCTGTGTTTTAATCAATGCCCTTAAGGGTAATAAACCAGGGAAATAAACAATAGCGGCATCTATTTGTATTCCTGAAAAGAGCAGATGTTGTGGCAATTGGTTTCCAGCATAAAAACTGAGGACTAGAGCAAAAGACTTACTTTCTTTACCGTATAACCAGATACGCTCGGTTGTGATATTGGCTTCTTCATTGGTTGTTATTGAAAGTATAATCCATATATCGTTAACCTCACTGCCTAACAATACATCTTCCTTGGCAGTGGTCCAGCCAATTAAGGTCTGCAGTTCTTTGACCATAGCTATTGGAAGTTTTTCGACGTTGTTATAGGCCTCTGTGAGGAGATAAATTAGTGAAAGTCTTTTGATTAACAGGCGTTGCCAACCATCTTGATAAAAGTTGATTTTATTGATCTGTCGCAATTGAGTGGCTAGTCCTCCTGCCTGTGCATCAACCATGCGTGCGGTAATATGTTGGTTAAACTGATAGATCTGTTGTGGAACATTCATAATTCCGCCTCTAACTACGTCTTTAATCCATGCCCTTAATTCGGCAATACCTGCTTCTACTTTCTTTTCACGAGCAGCTGACCGTTTCTGTTTGGCAAGCTCATCTACAGGTTTATCTTCCTTTTGTACTTTGCTTATCTCTTTTTCGGCTCTCTTATCAAGCCACTCGGCCACATGTGCTGGTAATTCTGCTGTTGTATTGAATGCGCTGGGATCTTGGGTATAAAATAACATTAGGCCCAAGCCATGTTTGCAAGGAAACTTTCTACTTGGACATGAACATTTAAAAGCGATGTTTTCCAGATCGATAATCGTTTTATAGGGAGTTTTTCCACTGCCTTGACAATCGCCCCAAAGTGCTCTACTATTGATGTTTTTAGTGACCCATTTTGCATTTGTGGCCAATTGTTGTCCCGCTTTTGCTGAAGCGTCATCTGGTGCAAGTTTTAGTACTTGGTCCCGGGTATAGTGCATGTTATTTTGATGAGAGTTGTGTATAGGTAAAAATATAAAAATTAGGGATTAATTAAGGAGATATTTTAAAGATGTTCATTGGTTGATTGTTTCACCACAAAGATACGAATGACACCAAGTTGGGTAATTAACTTTATATTTGGCCACCTCCTAGCTACCTCGAAGCTACCTCCTATCTACCTCCTAGCTCAGTCGTACTTACACCTTACTTAAATTGGCCGCTTTTATCCCTTCATGATATAAATCATATTGTGCAACGATAGCTTATTTCCAAAACCTAAAATCCCTTAATCTGTGGCTATCAATTTAATCATCCCTCATCTGTGCATCTGTGGCTATAAATTAGACGTTAAATAGGTAGACGAATTCAACTCCCTCCCATCTGGGGAGGGTTGGGGTGGGGCAATGATTGCATCTGTGGTAAAAGCTAACCTAGCAATCGTAGAAAGAACCCACAAAACATTTGCAAATCAACACAGAATCTGTGGCTAAACTTAAACCTGCAAATCACCCTTAAATTCGAACTAAAGCTTAATCTATTGTATCTATTTCCAATAAGGAAACTCTATTTTCGACACCAAGTTTAATTGTTCTTTTGTAAATTGATTTTTGAACCAATCCTGTAGAAAAATTTAATTGTTGACTACTGCTTTCAATCATTTCAACCGTTGCATTGCCGATTTGGGCTATCCCCTGCTTACTCAAGTTCTGTTGCTTTTTGAGGTTTTCGAGCATTGAAATTTTTATGTTTTTGGCATCTACAACCTTACTGGTTTCAATGGTACACACTGAATCAATGCGATCAAGTTTTGTTAATTGTACTTTCTCTACCGCATCAAATGGTTGTCCTCCAAGTGGATTTGAGAGTTTAATGTTATTTGTTTGGATAAAATTGAGCTTGTAGTTAAAGCCAAATGATAAATTATGGAGTTTCAAGTGTTTGAGTAAGCTGATTTCTAGTCCTTGTTTGGTAGAGATGAGTTGTTTTGCCAATTTGAACTGTGCAATAACAGTTGGTTTTTTACTGCTCAAGATCAGTGTATCAAGCGCTTTATCAGCGGCGGCTTTTACTTCTTCATAATTTAAGATTCCTACAAAACGACCAATATCAGAGAGTTGGATTAATATTTTGGTGCCAATCAGTTTTGCTAAGATCTGGTGCTCAATCTGCGGTTCAGCAGGTGCCAGTTTTGAATTCGTATAAGTCCACTCCAAGGTATAGCCTTCATCAGAGACCTCTTTTACTATGTATTTTGCATCAAAGGTTGATAGATAGTTAAAGGTTTTTCCGTAGATGAGCTCTGTAGTGGTACTTTTAATTTTTAGGCTATGGGCTTCATTTTTTATCCAGTGAGGGATAACATCAACGGAGTCTTTTGTTTGGGCATTGGCATTTAAGGTAAAAGAAATAGCTATAAAGCATATCAAAATTGATTTTAATCGCATATCGAAGATAATTTCTGCTAAACTAACATCGGTAGATGTAGACAATGTTAAGTTTTGAAGTTTTTTATGCTTTAAGCTGAACTATGTTTTAACGAACTAGCGTACTGATCAACCATCCTATTGACAATAAAGAAACAGGAACCAATACCGTAAAAAAGTATAGGTTTACTTTGCTTATTTTACTTTCCTGAAATTCTTCTTTCAATTGATGTATTTTCCTTTTTTTGATATAGTAGCTATAGTTAACATAAATCAAGAATAGCTGGATCATGAAAATAAATGTCTTTAGTAAGCCATTATCAAAAGTTACTTGGGTATTTTGAAGTATTCCTTTAACGACAAGAAAAAAAGTGAACAGTAATGTGCACTGTACTAAACTGATGTAAGTTATGATACTATAGTTAGGTGAATCATCAGTTTTTAACTGGTATTCGTAAAGTTTGGCGAGCAGAAAGTTAAACGGTTTAATCATGGCTAAGACGTTAAAGAATGATGTTGCAATTTATCAGATTTCTATTTGAGATGCTAACTTTTTTCAATTTTTTTATTAGTACTTTCATATAAACTGGTGGGGTTCATTTGTTGCTGTGCGAATGTTGCAATTTCATTTATTCTTTTTTGTCTGGTTTCTGGTTTTCTCGAGAGCACCAACAATTGTAACATGCCTTTCTGGACGGATTTGCCTAAACTCATAAAGAAGTTTTTTGCTCCCGGTTTTGTTATGAATGCTGTTTCGAGATCATTAGGGTTGATTAATAAAGTAATTTTAAGGAGCAACCTTTATTTTAATACATTACTTTTTCTGATCTTTTTTACCAAATTGCCTTGGATAATAAGATATTGTGGTCATAAAGTAATGTTGTAACACATTCTGTGTTCCTATGGTGAAACTATTAGAAGATCCATAGTTAATAATGCTGTTGTTTTGGCGAAGCAAATCAAGCGCCGATAGTTTAAGCTCTAAATTATTCCCCTTCAAAAAGCGACAAATTGCACTAGCGTTCCATATGGTAAATTTAATAGCATCAATATTTGTGGATGTACTTCCGTTAAAAGTTATATTGCTATTTACAGAAAGTTTTTTAGTAATTCTATAACTGGAGCTTAAAGTGGTTGACATATTTGCTCCATTGTATTCTGTATTAAAAGCATATTGTTTTAAACGGAAGGTAGAATAAGCCTGTAAAGCTTCGAACGCTAAATAATCTCTATATGTGTAGTTTAGTTTTAAAGTTGTATTTGTATTTAGATTATTCGAATAGCTAAAAACACTATTTAGGTATGTGCTATTTTTTGAAGTCCCCGTAGTGTTATTCACACCTATTTGTAATTCTGAATTCTTTAGCTTTAACGCCTTACGTATGCTTAAATTAATATTAAGGTAATTATTGTCTACTCTTGAATTTGTAAAGTAAGTCGTTCTTCTGTTATCGTTACTTAGTATTACACTATCCACTATATTATTATTGATAAGACCAACATTTATACTTAAACTATAATTTAAAGTATTTTTCCTGGTTTGATCTTCATGGTTAAAACTTATTGAAATGTTTTTGGATAAAGATTCCTTTAAAGCAACATTTCCAACTTGTAAATTATAAAGATTTGTACTGTCAACCAAAGGTGCGAGTTGTTGTAAACTAGGGATTTTTATAGTTGCACTATAATTTACAGAATACCGCCTGTAGTACTCTCCATATTGATTATCATCATAACTAATATTTGCATCTGGTACAAAACGGCTATAGGTCCTCTTAATATTTTGAAACGACTTAGTTGATTGATTATCCTGAATAATAAATTTTTGTTTTGCCGCTAGACTGAAAGACCAGTTTCTTGTATATCGATTTGATAGATTCTGGGCTATGGATTTAATTAATGAAAATCCTGGCATTTCATCCAAGATAGTAGTCTGCACTTCATTGGTTAAATATGCGTTTTTTTCATATATGAAAGATAAAGCATCGAAATCTTCGATCAAATTGTTATTATTTCTGCGAGTTAATTTTAAGTTATTGCTCATCGAAAAATCAAAACCTGCCAGGCCCAATTTGCCAAAAAGTAACTCTTTTAATTTGTTAAGCTCTACATTAAGTTGTTGATCTATATTATTAGATTTTGTTAGGTATTTTCTGTTGAACTTTCTATTTGTAGCTGGATTTGTAAAAGATTTAAAATCAGTTTGATTTAAACGGTCACTATTTGTATCATCTATACCTAAAATATAGCTGGCACTAAACCCTTTAAATTTCTGAAAATATTTGGTTGAATTTTCACCCATTTGATAATACACAGAAAAGTCCAAACCTTTCTTAGATGCACTGCTTGCGTTAACACTATTATTTGTACTTGTTAGAGCTTTTTTTTCATCCCTTGAACTCCTTAAAGATTCATTGATGCTGCTATTACTATTAGTTATTACTGATTGGTTAATTATTAGAGAATGATTTTTCTTTATCCATTCGAATTTAGAATCAAATTTATGATCGATCGTGCTTGAAATTCTTTTGCTGTTGTTAATATCGAATATTTCTCCAACGTTATTTGTTATTGTAGTAGTTTCAGAATTTGAAGAATTATCATTGTCTCTATCCACCATAAAATAATTTAAGCTCAATTTACTTTTACTAAAATATGTTGGCTTTTCTATAAAATTATAAGTTAAACTAGCACCTAAGGCCTTTGAGTGATTTATCCCAGACAGACTAAAATCTGGACGATAATCTATATTTGTGCCGACGCCTTTAAATGTACTATTACTTGTAAGTGTGCGAACGCTATTCGCTAACTTATTGATGTTGTTAAAAGCACCTACAACTGCAAATTGTAGCTTTGGACTAAATGCACTTATACTTGCATCAGCTTCATAACGATTTTCGGTGCCATAACCTGCACCTACCTTTCCGAAATATCCAATTTCCTTCCCTTTTTTTAATTTTACGTTCATTTCTATCGTAGAATCTAAGGGATTAGTCTGACTTGTTGCCGTTTTATACACCTGTATTTTCTCCACAGCATTTTTTGGAATGTTTTGCGTAGCAATTTTAAAATCACCACCAAAAAATTCTTTGCCGTTAACCAACAAGCTTTTTACATCACGGCCGTTAACAGTTATTTTGCCATCGCCCCATAAGGTAATATTTGGAATTTTTCTCAGGAGGTCTTCTACTACTGCATTTGTATCTAATTTGAATGCCGCAGCGTTAAATTCTAAAGTATCCCCATTCATGCTAATGGGTGGAATTGTAATTGAAACTTCCCTCAAAGAAGTTCTGTAATCATTAAGGACAAGCGTATTAAGATTAATATATTTGGAATCGGAAGGGATCATAAATCTTTTCGTCAAAGGTTCATAACCAACATTGCTTACCTGTAAGATTAAGGGAACTGATAGAGGTAGATTATTAAAATTGAATTCACCATTGTTATTTGTGATTTGATAACTTACCAAAGAACTGTCCTGTTTATTTACTTTATAAACAGAAACTGTAGCAGACCTTAAAAAGTAATTATTAACGGTATCTCTTACAACACCTTTGGCTGCACCAAAGGTTTCGATTTTCTTTTGGGCGACACAGATTGTCCCAATTAATATAATAGTTAAGATCAAAAAAGCAGTTATAGAGCGATTCATAAGATCAGTTAGTCTTTTTTAGGTTTTAAGACGACTAATACGGGGTTGCTTTTTTTATTTTGGGTTTTAAAATATGTAGTAAGAACATCATTATATTGAAAGTCTTTATTAGGGCTTTGCGTTTTTAGCGCCATCATATCGATAGATGGGATACTATTATAGAGATAATCGTTCTTATAGAGATGAAACCCATGAAAAGCGAAATCAGGGTTTAAGGTCAAATTTGTTATCGGAAGATAAGATGATAAAATATCTGGTTCAATATCTTGAATTGAAATTAAATTTCTGGTCTTTAAATTGAATATAAAGTCTCTTTTATGGCTTTTTGAAAGATCCAAGCTTGCCCCACTAAAAAAAAGATTTGACCCTGACTTATAGACGTTTTTCAAGCCATAAAATACTTTCCTGTTTTTTTGAAGGAAATCAATTCTTTTATTAACAAATTCTTTATTAGATAAGAAGTCATTTGGTACAGAGTATTCACTTGGAAAGATAAGCTTGTAATCCAATGACATTCCGTTAGGAGTTATTCTATAAATGCCATAATCATAAGGACGCTTATAGAAAACATTTTGAAAACTCGATGAGGTCAAATTAGCTCCACTGCTCATATATTGGTCATGCCTCGTATAATCTTTTTCATGGGGAAAATAGGAGCCAATAACAATTCCATCTTTTAAAAGTGCGATTTCGTAATAGTTATTGTTAACTTCATAATTGCTTTTGACTGTTATACTTTCTGCGAGGAAATAAAATGTTGTTTTGCCATCATCTACTGATTTGGCGTCTACTTTTTTGATCAATTTACCATTTAAATCGTAAGTGATCTGATAGCTACCATTTAAAACCTGTAAATAAGGATTTTTTGAATTTTCAATGAGTTTAAATTCAATTGGAAATGCCTGGACTACTGGCTTCTCCAATTTTATCCTTGTTCTGAAACTACCATTTAAATTAAAAATTAGTATAGAGCGTGTATCTTGATCACTAATGATATAACAATCTTTAGCAACTTCCAATTGAGAAATTTCTCCAAAAAGACTTTGCGCTATTGTTTCAAGAGGAATAAATTTCACTTCATCAAAAATCTTTGATACAGATATGCCACTTGCAGATTTTAGGTCTAAGCGCAATGTTTCGGCTTTTGATGTATCTATGTTAGTCGCCTGAGCACTTGCTCCGATAAATGCTGCTATAACAATTATAGATGTTAGGATGGCTTTTTTTTTCATATTGTTAGTTTATTAATAGAATTGTTTTCGCCTGTTGTTTAATTAGATCAACTGCTTCTGAGGGGATTTTAATAGGCATTGATAAAATTTTGTTTGCAATTATTTTAGCATTATTTAAATCATTATTAGCTCTATAGGACTCCATTAGACGTAGTTTGAACTCAAACTTACTCGGCACTAAATTAGATAGAAAAATGTATGATTTAATAGCGTTATTGTAATCGGCTATTGAAAAATAGGAATATCCTAGAAGAGAATATATTTCTGCACTCTGAGAGACTTTTTTGGCATTTTCTAAAAGTTTTATAGCAATTAAAGCATTGTGATCTTCTTGAAGCAACACCTCAGAATAATTCATTAAAAATTTTGGACTAAAATTCAATTTATCATTAAGTTTTGCATATTCAGTAACTATGCACTTTTAAATTAAAAATCATTTTTAGTTAATTAATATGAGATTACAACAACTGATGAAAGTTGATAGATAAGTCTTAGATTTTTTGTTATCTATTGATTGATAAAAGCATCGACAAATCAGATTGCAAGTTACATTGGTAATAGCGGCACAAAAAAACAAATGATTGAAGAAAACATACAATGCGATATAAAATCGCATGATGACAGATGGGGGTATACATAATATTTGGTTTAGAACGTTATAATTCGAAATTCTATAAAAACAATTGCAACTCCGTTCCGTACTGTACTGTAATGTAAAAATATTGAACATTTTATAGAATATATTTACTGGTTGGTTCTTAAAGTTAGGGCAGCAGATGGAGCTTTACATCAAAGGTATTCTTCACGATTGACTAGTGCCCTTACCAGCTTATTCGATACAAACTAACGATTAGTTCATTCGTTATGGTTTTTGTCGATCATAGTCTGCTTGGCGTACTCAATCCTTGTATGGGGCTTAGTAGTAGCCACAGATTCTGTGTTAACTTACAAATATTTTTTTCGTTTCGATCCCTCACTTGCTGGACGGGCTCTACGCTATGAAGGACAAATGGTTATGCCACCACAAAGGGCACGAAGCCGGGCTTTAAGTTTTTTTACCACATAGTTACATAGAAAACATAGGTTTTTGTTTCTAGTTTAATGGTTAGTTTGCCACAGATGCACAGATTAGGGAACAAATTTGCCTTAGTCGTTTCTCTTTGCTAATGGGATTTAATTGATGCATTGCCGCTATAGTTGAGATGGTGTAAAGCTTTATTCAAGTTCTATGCATCCTACGTTCATCCTTCGTTCATCCTACGTTCATCCTACGTTGAAGCTAGTATTGTGCATTGACGACACTTGGGGGTTAAAACCTTCGAACGATTTCAAATTATATAAAAATTTGGAACCTAGTCATTTTTCAATTGTTATATTTACCTATTAAATCACTAACCAGATATAATGAAGCAGTTTAAGCATTCAGAACACGAACAACTCCGGTTGGCCGCGCTCAAATCTTATGATCTATTAGATACATTAGATGAAGAAGAATTTGACCGGATAACGGAGCTTGCGGCGATTATCTGTGGTGTACCCATTTCGCTGATCACCTTGATTGATGAGCAAAGACAGTGGTTTAAGTCAAAAGTCGGGTTAACACAGCAGTCTACTTCAAGAGATGCTTCTTTTTGCCAATATGCTATTTTAAATCAGGAGTTATTTGAAATTCAGGATGCTTTGGCAGATCCACGTTTTGCAGCTACGGAAATGGTTACTGCTGATCCCAATATTCGTTTTTATGCAGGGATGCCATTGATTGATCCAAATGGTTACGCCCTAGGCACCCTGTGTGTGATAGATAGGAAGCCCAAACAACTTAATGATGAGCAGAAAAGGGCACTTGAACTTCTTTCCAAAGAAACCATTTCACTGATTTTGAACCGTAAGGAGCATCTTGAGCTGCTCAACTTCGAAAAGCTCTTTCAGCTTTCAAATGATCTGATCTGTGTAATAGGCAATGATAATTTACTCAAAAAGGTGAACCCATTATTTAAAAGTGTATTGGGTTGGGATGAAACCTATATCCGCTCCACTCCTTTTTTCGATTTTGTACATCCAGACGATCTGGAAATGACTACCACGGCAATTAAACAGTTAGCTGAGGGTCAGGTTACCGTAAGCTTTGAACATCGCTTTAAGGCAAAAAAGGCAAACTATCTTCGGCTTTCATGGGTAATTACCAAAGAGCCAGCCAGTGAAAATCTGTTTGCCATTGCTCGTGATGTAACCAATGAAAGATTAAAAGAAGAACAGCTTGCCAGAAGCGAAAAGCATTTAAGATTGTTCTTTGAAAATTCTCAAGGACTAATGTGCACACATGATCTTAAGGGGAATTTTTTATCTGTAAATGTTGCAGGCGCTTCTATTTTAGGCTATACACCAGCAGCGTTACTTCAGATGAGCTTATTTGATATTACGCTGGCCGAACGACATGCTGAAGTTCAGAAATACCTTGATATTATAACCAGTAAAGGAAGTGCAAGCGGACAAATGTTTACCCAGCATAAAGATGGATCTTTAAGAACATGGATGTTTAACAATATATTGGAACAGAGTGATTTGGATCATCCTTACGTCATTGGAAATGCAATTGATATTAGCGAGCGCTATAAGCTGGAAGGGGATCTCAATCAGACCAAAAAGTTTCTGGAACAGACCAATAAGGTTGCCCGTGTTGGAGGTTGGGAGCTTGATGTAGAACGAAAAGAAATCTATTGGACAGCCATTACAAAAGAGATCCATGGGGTATCGCCAGACTTTGAGCCTGATCTGAGTACTGCCATAAATTTCTATAAGGCAGGAGAAAGTAGAGATAAGATTCAAAAGGCAACAATACTAGCTATGGAGAAAGGTGTGCCATGGGAGCTTGAACTGCAGATCATCAATGCCAGTGGTAAGGAACTATGGGTGAAAGCCAGAGGTGAAACAGAGGTGCAAGATGGGAAATGCAAAAGGGTATTTGGCACCTTCCAGGATATCGATGAACAGAAGAGAAATGAACTGGAGATCATTCGAACACGAAAACTGTTTGATGACGTGTTGAATGCAGCTTCAGAAGTAAGTATCATTGCTACTGATTCGAAGGGGATAATTACCGTATTCAATAGAGGGGCAGAGAAACTATCTGGCTATCAAGCTGAAGAAATGGTTGGAATACAGAGCCCGGAGCTATTACATTCAAAAGAAGAGCTTGAAGAAAGGTCTATTCAACTCAGTGAGCTTTTGGGAGAACCAATTTCTGGATTAAGGATTGTTGTGGCTATTGCCGAAAGACAGGGTGCTGAGCGGAAACAGTGGACCTACATTAGAAAAGATGGTAAACGACTTATTGTTTCTATGGTGGTAACTCCTATGGTTGGTTTGGATGGAGAAATTACCGGGTATCTTGGAATCGCAACCGATATCACTGCCAGAAAAACCACAGAACTTGCATTAACTGATGAAAGAGCACGTCTCTCTGCCTTTGCAGCGCATACTCCAGCTGCTGTAGCCATGCTCGACAACGAGATGAAATACATTATGGTAAGTAACAAGTGGAAAGAAGATTATGGTTTACAAGACCGGGATATTATTGGAGTTTCCCACTATGATGTTTTTCCATCAGTTAGCCAAGAGGGAATGGCACGGCACGTACGCTGTTTAAATGGTTCTATTGAAAGGAAAGAAGAAGATACCTATATCTCTCCAATTACTAATGAACCTCACTTTGTAACCTGGGAAATGAGGCCATGGTACCAGTTTAATGGCAATGTAGGCGGAATGATGATCTTTACGCAAGACATTACGGCAATTATTAAACAAAGAGAAGAGCTTAAGCATGCTAAACTCTCTGCTGATGAGGCTAATATAGCAAAATCAGAATTTCTTGCCAACATGAGCCATGAAATTAGAACCCCTTTAAACGGTGTAATTGGTTTTACAGATCTGGTACTTAAAACGCAGCTCACGGAAACTCAGGAACAGTATCTATCTATTGTTAATCAATCGGCCAATGCCTTATTGGGAATTATCAATGATATTTTAGACTTCTCTAAGATCGAGGCTGGAAAATTGGAACTGGATATTGAAAAATGTGATCTTTATGAATTAGGTGCTCAAGCTACGGACATCATCACCTATCAGATTCAGCGAAAAGGACTTGAAATGCTGTTGGACATGAACGATGCGTTACCTCAGTTTATTTATGCAGATTCTGTTCGCTTAAAACAAGTCTTGATTAATCTGTTAAGTAATGCTGCTAAGTTTACCGAGACAGGTGAGATAGAGTTGAAGATAGTGGTGCTAAAGGAAGAAGACGATCATCAGCTCTTTCGATTTGCTGTGCGTGATACCGGAATAGGGATAAAATTAGAAAAGCAACAGAAGATCTTTGAGGCTTTTTCACAAGAAGATAGTTCTACTACCAAGAGATATGGTGGTACAGGTTTGGGGCTCACTATTTCAAACCAGTTATTGCGAATGATGGACAGTAAATTACAGCTCAGCAGCACTCCTGGCGAGGGAAGTACTTTCTTTTTTGATATCAGCCTTAAAATTGAAAAGGGAGAACCGATGTCTTGGGAAAATATCGACCTTATTAAAAAAGTACTTATTGTAGATGACAACGATAATAATCGATTGATCTTAAAACAGATGCTATTGCTTAAAAACATCATTTCTGATGAAGCAATGAATGGCTATGAAGCACTACAGGTTTTAGGAAAGGGAAAGGTTTATGATGTGATTTTGATGGATTATCATATGCCGTATATGGACGGGCTGGAAACGATAAAGAAGATCAGACATATTTTTGAAGATATTGATGCAAAACAGCCAATCATATTATTGCATAGTTCATCAGATGATGATGCAGTTGCGAAAGGCCGTAAAGAACTTGGTGTAACGAACCATCTTGTGAAACCGATTAAAATGGAACAGTTATTTGAAGTATTGTCTAAACTATATCTTAGCGATTTTAACGACCCTGTTGATTTGGATGAAGATAAAGTTGAATCTACTTCAGATCATATCAAGATTTTGATTGCTGAGGATAATATCGTGAACATGATGCTGGCTACCACCATTATTAAAAGGATAGCACCTAATGCGGTATTACTCGAGGCAAAAAATGGTTTGGAAGCGGTGAATATTAGCCGGCAGCAACAGCCTGATCTTATTTTTATGGATTTACAGATGCCTGAAATGAATGGTTTTGAGGCTACTGAAAACATCAGGGAAATTAATTCTTTGAGCAAAGTACCAATTATTGCCTTAACCGCAGGTAACGTGAAGGATGAAATGGAGAGGTGTATTGCGGCGGGGATGGATGATTTTGTGGTCAAGCCAATTGTTGAAAGCACACTTGTTTTAGTACTGCAAAAGTGGTTGATTTTTGCGAATGAACTAAAAGGCAGATCGGCAGCGAATTCTACGGTTGTTCACTTTGATGTTAAACAGTTAAAGACTTATATTGGTGATGATTCAAAGCTGCTTAATGGGGTTATTTACCTAACAAAGGTTGAATTGGAGCAGACTTTGGAGAAATTAACGGAATATTTTAATGATCAAAATGTAGCAGGAATCAATGCCTTGGGAGATAAACTATATGGAACTGCTTCAGCTACTGGGTTAGTTAATCTCGCTAAAATGGCAAGGAAATTGGAACAGCTTAGCGATATGGAAAGTCGAAACTTGCCAACAATAGCTGAATTACAGACTGAGATAAAGGAGATTTTTATTGAGCTTGATGAATTTGTTGGGGGGAAGTTTAAAGACTAAAGCTTAAAGACTAAAGCTTAAAGCGGAATGCGGCTATTGGGCGTTTATGGGATTGGTTCATAGATCATGGTTCATAGTTAATAGCTTGGATGTATATGCAAATGGTCGATAGTCCACGAACTGTTGCTTTAGGCTTTTAGCTTTGGTCTTTAAGCTTTAAGCTTAAGTTCGCTAACAAATGCTATTTTTGGTGCTTAGTAACAGCCAATATGATCTTTTACCTTGTTATTTTTATTGTAATATTCCTTTTGATTTTCATTTATGTACGATATATTAACCAGAAAAAGAGAGCTGAGAAATTAGAGGAATTCAAATACAATTGGGCTAAACCCATAGAAAGGAACAGAAACTTCAAACTCATAGCACAATACCACCAAAATCTTGATCGGGCAGTTGATGAGATCTTGTCTGATGAAATTGCGGAAGATATTGATTTTGAACGGCTCTTTGAATATGTGGATCGTACGAGTTCAAAACCAGGTCAACAATATCTTTTCCAGCATTTACGCTATAACTGCAAAAACCTTGATCTGTTATATGAACTTGATGAATTGGCAGAACGATTTAAAAAGGATGATGAGTTAAGATTGACTACATCAATAGAATTGAGCGAGTTAGCTCACCAAAATGCCTATTACATCCATGAATTATTTACAAGTACCTACCATGCTTTATATGAGAAATGGCAAATAGTTTACATTAAACTTGCTGGTTTTTTGTGGATTGCAATGCTCGCACTTACTATTATTCAAAAAAATCAATATCTATTTTTAACAACCCTATTCCTCACATTTGTTAATTTTTATTTTCATTACACTAATAAGCAAAAGATAGCCAGATATGTTCACTCCATTCCGCAGGTTTATACCTTGATGAATGTCGCCAAAAAGTTTACTGGCTTAATTAAAAACAGCGATAAATTAACGCTTAGCCTTAACGAATTAGCACCACTGAAAAAAACTTTAGCTTATGTTAATTTTCAGGAATCCACCAGTAAAGACCCTACTGATGTATCGGCAAGTGTACTTGAACTGATCAAAGCATTATTACTGATAGAACCAGCGATGTTTCTAATTTCCATAAGCAAGATCAATCAGCAAAAACATCATATCGAAACACTTTTTAATCATGTTGCAAAAATTGATATAGCTATTGCTATTCTTTCTTTAAGAAGTGGATTACCCTATTATGCTAAACCAAATTTTAATGATAGTGACGATGAACTCCATATTGAGGAGGTTTTTCATCCTGCAATAGAAAATTGTGTACCCAATTCTATCCAGGTATCATCCCGCCAAGGTATTTTAATCACAGGATCAAACATGTCTGGTAAAACTACTTTTATCAGATCGATTATTATCAATGCATTGTTGTCGCAGACCCTGTTTACTTCTTGTACCAAAAGCTATAGGGCACCTTTTATGCAATTGTTTACCAGCATCAGGATCAGCGATAATCTGGAAGAGCAGACCAGTTATTTTCAGGCAGAAGCGCTTTCGGTGCTGAATATCTTAAGCCGAAGTGATCAGCATCGCGGCAACCTGATCATCATTGATGAAATTTTCAGAGGTACGAATACGATTGAGAGGATTGCAGCTGCGAAAGCAATTCTATCCTATCTTACCGCTCATCAGAATTTTGTATTTGTTTCAACACATGATCTAGAACTGGCAGAACTGCTAGGAGATGAATACAGTTGTTATTCTTTTGAAGAAAAAGCTACGGATACCAGATTGGTTTTCGATTATAAAATTAAACCAGGTATTTTGAAGAATAAAAATGGAATAGCAATATTGGCTGCATTGGGCTATCCTACGAGTGTAGTAGAAAATGCAAATCAAATCAGTTTGTTGTTAAGAGAAAAATATAATCTTTAAATTTACTGGCTTAACAACTAATAGCAAAATGGAAGAAATAAGATGGGGTATTATTGGCTGTGGTGATGTAACGGAAGTAAAGAGCGGTCCGGCATTTAACAAGGTTCCCAATTCAAAATTGGTAGCTGTAATGCGTAGAGATGCAGTTAAAGCTGCTGATTATGCAAAAAGACATGATGTGCCTAAATGGTATGATGATGCTACGGCATTGATCAATGACCCCGAAGTGAATGCCATTTATATTGCTACTCCCCCTTTGCAACATGAGCAATATACTTTACAGTCGCTTGGTGCCGGAAAACCAGTATATGTTGAAAAACCAATGGCAATTGATGCTGCTGCTGCAATGCGGATGTACGATGCTGCTGTTGAAAGCAATGTAAAACTTACTATTGCACATTACAGGCGTTCCCAGCCAATGTTCTTAAAAGTTAAAGAACTGTTGGATGAAAAGGTAATTGGCGATGTGAAATTTATTCAGTTAAAGATGTTCCAACCTGTACAATCGAATATCATTGCGGCTACAACAGAAAATTGGAGAACTGATCCAGCTATCTCTGGTGGTGGACTTTTTCATGATTTGGCACCCCATCAGTTAGACTTGATGATCCATTTTTTTGGGCCTATTCAAAAAGCAATAGGTTTTGCGGTAAAACAGCAAGAAGATGCCCCTGTTGATGATTTGGTAACTGGACAGTTGCTGTTCGAAAATGGAGTTGTATTCAACGGAATGTGGTGTTTTACGGTATCACCGAATGACAGAACAGATAGCTGTGAAATTTACGGTTCTAAAGGTAAAATCAGTTTTCCAATGTTTGGTCATCAGATAGCTATTACGGTAGATGGCAAAGAAAATATCTTGGTTTTTGAGCCACTTCAACATGTAGCTCAACCTATGATTGCTGAGGTTGTAAAGTATTTTCTAGATCAGGGAGATAATCCATGTAGTGCTGAAGAAGCATTAATAACGATGAAGTTGTTGGCAGATTTTACTTAGGGAGTCCGGGAGTCCGTTCCCCTCGGCAGTGAAGGGATGGTGAGCAAGAACAAAGATCAAAGAACAAGGAGCAAAGAGCAAAGATCAAAGAACAAAGAGCAAGTAACAAGGATTGGATGTATAGAGTGTTTATTGGTTCATTAGCTCATTGGTTCATTGGTGGATTATTTTTCAGCGTCAAGACACGGTTAGGACTTTAAGTTATTCACCTTACAACAAATTGAAAATATACATGAGTTATATTAGCGATGGATGAATTGCTATATTAGTATTTAATAAATTCTGAAAGAGATATGGAAAATAGCATTAAATCAATTCGACCGTTTATTGGATCTAAGAACTTTGAACTTTCTAGGTCTTTTTACCGTGATTTAGGTTTTGAAGAACAGGTATTGTCTTCCAATTTATCAGTATTCAAAACTGATGGAATTGCATTTTATTTGCAGGATGCCTATGTGAAAGACTGGATTGACAATACGATGATCTTTGTAGAAGTTGAAAATGCATTGCATTACTGGGATAAATTAGTAGCATTAGATTTAACCAGTAAATACGAAGATGTAAAATTAGTTCCCATTCGTGTAAATGATTGGGGAAGAGAATGTTTTGTACATGATCCTAGTGGTGTTTTGTGGCATTTTGGGGAGTTTTTCTGAGTTGTTAAATTTTACCACAAAGACACCAAGGGCACCAACTTTAGCCTCAGATGCACAGATTTGTTTGTTTTTATTGCCACGGACATAAAGCTAGGGCTAAATGTTTTTACCACATAGTCACATAGAAAACATAGGTTTGGTTTATAGGTTTTTTACTGATTCTTTCTATTACCAAGAATACCATGGTTGGTCTGATTTAATGGGGTCGTTTTAGAACGCTACGGCTAAGCATCCAATGCTTTGAGCTTTAGTCTTTGAGCTTTAAGCTTTCCGCTATTATGGCTACAACTAAACTCACTTTGGATACATTCATCTTTTGGTCACTTCTCACTTTTGTGAGGTAATATTTAAATGATCAAAATATGAAAACAATTTTTATCACAGGAGCTTCCAGCGGTTTAGGAAAGGCTACAGCGATTTTATTTCAAGCTAATGGCTGGCAAGTTATTGCTACCATGAGAAATCCACAACATGAAAAAGAATTATCTGTTTTACCAAACATTACTTTGTTGCCACTCGATGTAACCAATAGGGAACAAATAGAAACTACTATTCAGAAGGCTATTGGTATTGCAGCTATAGATGTTGTATTTAACAATGCAGGTTATGGTCTAGTTGGTGCTTTGGAATCCTATGCAGATGAGCAGATTACGCAGCAGGTAGAAACGAATTTGACCAGCGTTTTTAGGGTAATCAAAAAGTTTATTCCGTATTTTAAGGCAAAACGGAATGGTCTATTCATTACTACTACATCCGTTTGCGGTTTTTCGTCTAACCCGCTCTCTCCTATTTATAATGCTACCAAATGGGCTTTGGAAGGATTTAGCGAAAGTATTTCTTATGACTTGGCTAATTTTAATATTGGGATCAAGACCGTTGCTCCAGGTGGGATCAAAAGTAATTTCATTGGCGGAATGCAGGGAACCGTAGATCGGGATTATGAAAGTCTTAATCAAGAAATGGGTAAACTTTTTGCAGATGGAACATTGATCGAATTTACAGCTGCCGAAAAAATAGCTGAAATCGTTTACGAAGCGGCAACAGATCAGAAAGACCAATTGCGTTACTTGGCAGGAAATGATGCCATCAGAATTTCAAAACAACGCAATGACATAGGGAACGAGAATTTCAGGATTTTACTGCGTCAAAAGTTAAATCTCTCAGCGCCAACTTTAAAATAGTTTAAGTTATAGTGGTTAATGGTTCATAGATCATGGTTAATGGCTTGGATTCATAATGCATTAGCAAATAGTTAACGTTAAAATAGCTATGGGAAAAATAAATGTAATTGAAATCAAACTAAGGAGATGCAAGGTGAAAGATCAGTGTATAGTGGCGAAACATATTACCGATTAAGACATCACCTCAACAATTAGACAATACAATTCAGTAAATTTGTACTATGCAGCAGCAGGATACATCCCCTCATAAATTCAATACCATAGCCGAGTTGCATCGTGCATTAGGTTTGCAGAAGCCAATGCATCCCTTGGTAAGTTTGGTAGATTATGCGTACATCACTGCACCAGAAAAAGATCTTCCTAAAACTTTATTGTTAAATTTCTATAAGATCTCGTATAAAAAGAATTTGCAGGGCAAGATCAAGTATGGTCAGCACTACTATGATTTTGAGGAAGGTGGGATTTCTTTTGTTTCGCCAAATCAACTCATCGCAGCTGCGGAAGATGAAAAAGACTATTCTGGTTATACCCTGCTCATCCATCCCGATTTTTTAAGGAATTATGCCTTAGGAAAAACAATCCATAACTATGGTTTCTTTTCATACGCTGCTAATGAGGCTTTGTATCTCTCGGAAAAGGAGAAAAAGACAATTTCAGAAGTATTCGAACATATTTTGCAGGAGCTGAGTGGTAGTATCGACGATTTCAGTCAGGATGTAATTATTTCCCATATTGAAGTGCTGCTTAACTATAGCAATCGCTTTTATAAGCGGCAGTTTATTACAAGGAAAGCTGTTAATCATGAGATCCTTACCCAGTTGGAGCAATTGCTAAACGCCTATTTTAACGATGAAAAGGCTTTAATGAAAGGTTTACCAACCGTAAAATATCTAGCAGATCAGTTTAGCTTGTCTCCGCGTTATTTAAGTGACTTATTGCGCTCGCTAACAGGTCAGAATACGCAACAACATATCCACGATAAAGTAATAGAAAAGGCAAAAGAGTATTTAACATCAGGGCAGCTGACTGTGGCGGAAGTGGCGTATCAATTGGGATTTGAGCATCCGCAATCGTTTAATAAGATCTTCAAGAAGAAAACAAAGGTTACGCCTATTGAATTTAAGCAGATGTTTTTTTAGGTAGGGAGTGTGGGGATAAAAGAGCAAGGAACAAAGAGCAAAGATCAATAATCAATGATTGGATGGTTATTGGATGGTTAGCATGTTGGTTGAGTGGGTGGCCACAGATGTACAGATTTAGGTAATGGAGTTGAAATTTTTAGCCACAGATTAAAAGGATTATTGGTTTTAGGTAGGTACATGGTCTTTAAGCTCTCTGCTTTAGTTTTTGAGTTCATCACAAAGACACAAAGGCTATTTAGCCACAGATGCACAGATTAAAGTATTGTTGGTGTTTAGATTATGCACCCAGTCTTTAAGCTCTCTGCTTTAGTTTTTGAGTTCACCACAAAGACAACAAGGCTATTTAGCCACAGATGCACAGATTAAAGTATTGTTTGTGTTTAGGTTATGCACCCAGGCTTTAAGTTTCTGCTTTAGTCTTTAAGCTATAAGACAATTGAGGGGAACGGACTTTCGGACTCTCTAATCCCTAAACAGTCAGAGGATTTTTATCAAGCTTAAACTGAAATGAGCTACCCTTTCCGAGTGTAGATTCTACGATGATTTCTCCATTTAGCTTTTCAACGAGACTTTTAACACTTGCCAATCCAATGCCCGTGCCTTTTTGTTTGAAACGATCGGTGATGTTTAACGTTGTGTGTTTTTTGAAAATGTGTTGTAGTTGATCAGGAGCAATACCTATTCCATTATCAGCAACATTAAAATGGTAAAAATGCTCAGATTCATAAAAGCTGATTTCAATCCTTATTTCTGGTTTGTCGTTATACCTAATGGCATTGGTGAAGAGATTTAGGAAAATCTGCTCCAGTGCAATGGCCGAACAAAAAATAGGATCTACATCAATAGGTTTAATAATTTTGACATGGGGTTCGGTTGCGATGATCGAAATGATTTTATCTATGAGTTCGTTTAAAGAAAATTCAGTCTGTCCTGAGGCTAGCAATTCTGGTTTGAGGGAATAATCTAGCATTGAATTTACAAGTTCAAGCAATGTTTTTGCAGATGAAATTCCAGTTTCAATCAATTTCATGCTTTTTTCATCGCCAGATTTTTCCAACCTACTCTTTAATAATTGTGAAGTTAATAAGACCGAGCTCAAAGGATTTTTAATATCGTGGGCAGCAGAAAGCGCAAATTCTCTGATAAAAGTATTTGTCTCTTCAAGTACCAGGTTGGCATGTTGCAGTTCTGTAACTTTCTTTCTCAATTCAAATTGAACCAATACTTGTTTCGCCAAAATTCGAAGAGCCGAAAGTTGTTTAGCTGTTAAGGCCCTAGGTTCCCGATCAATTACACATAACGTACCTAAGGCAAATCCCTCATCATTGACCAAGGGGACACCTGCATAGAAAACAATATTAGGATCACCAGTAACGAGTGGATTTAAGGCAAAGCGATCATCTTTTCTGGCATCTTCAACAAGTAGCACTTGTGCTGGATTCATGATTGCATGTGAACAGAAAGCCTCTTCTTTAGGTGTTTGTTGCGCCTCAAGACCAATATGGCTTTTAAACCACTGCCTATGGTCATCCAACAAACTAATTAAAGCGATTGGCGTTTGGCATATTTCCGATGCCAAAGTGGTAAGTTCATCGAGGTCGGCTTCGGGGAGACTGTCCATTATTCCGTAAGAACGCAGAGAATTTAAACGATCAATTTCGTTTTCAGGAATTGGGAAAGTATTCATTAGTATCAATATTGGCGCTAAGGTAGGAATATACTATCAGCTATGAGATGTTTACTTACTCAAAAATGGAGTGGGAGTCGGGAAGTCCGAAAGTCGGTTCCCCTCGGCAGTGCAGGGATCAAGGAACAAAGAGCAAAGATCAATGATTGGATGGTTAGTATGTTGCTTAAGTGGGTGGCCACAGATGCACAGATTATTTAGGAGCCAGAAAGTCGGGGAAGTCCGTTCCCCTCGGCAGTGGGGGGATTGAAGAACAAAGAGCAAAGAACAAGGAACAAGGAACAAAAAACAAAGATCAATGATTGGATTCTTATGCACAAATTAAGAAGGGATATCGGTTTTAGATTAGGCATCCAGGCTTTAAGCTTTAGTCTTTAAGCTTTCAGCTTAAATTAGTAATTCAGTCGGTGCTTTTCCGAATTGCTTTTTAAAGGCAAAGGAGAAATGCGACAGGTCTTCAAAGCCTAGATTCATGTAGATTTCAGTTGGTTTTTGATGCTGTTCATGAATGAGGAAATAGGCCTCATCTAGGCGTTTTTTAGTGAGCCAAATGCCGGGTGTGAGGTTAAAAGTTTTAAAGAAGTCACGTTTGAAAGATGAGAGGCTTCTTCCCGTTAGCAATGCAAAACGTTCTAAAGTGATGTTGAACCTAAAATTGCGGTTCATGAATTCCTCAAGATCTATTTTCTGGGGGGATCCAAAATTAAAAAGCACATTGATTAATCTTGGGTCGTTCTTTAACAGGATCATTAAAAGTTCCTCCCGTTTAATATCTACAAAAACTTCGTCTATTTGTTCATTTCCGTTATAATAAGGTTCAAGTGATGTGATGAAATTGCTCAATAATCTGTCTTCGCTTAGAAATAGAAAAGAATCGCTATTTACATTATTATTCACTACTTGCGGGTGTCTTTCTAGAAACCGTTGTAGAAATGGTTCATCAAATACAATGATAATCTTTTCAAATAGTCCATTTTCCCTGTGTTTGGTATAACGAACAAGATGGTTTTTACGGGCAATACAATAATCGCCCTGTGCCATTTGGTAACTTTTATATCCATCATAGGCCATCATAGATCCTTTGAGCAGGTATAGGAAAAAGTGCTCTGGAATGAATTGCTCTGGTGAGATTTCTGGCCCCAAATGGCAAGATTGTATATTGTTGAATTTCATTGTAATACGATCAGCTAAGTGATTGTAAAAATAGACATTTAAACCAAACTATCCACGCTGGCTAAAATGGCTTCCTCTTTGCTTCTTGGTGTCCAACCCAATATAGTTCTAGCTTTTTTGTTAGAGAGTTCAATATAAAATGACTGATTGGTTTGGTTTAAATCTGCAACATTTTCAGCCAAGGCACTCCTCTCCTTTTTAATCAGTTCTGCTACATCATAGAAACTCATTACACCATCAGCAGTTGCTAAAACCGTTCTCCTTTTGCATCGGGATTTAACATTGCCCTGATATGAATATCGGCTACATCACGTACATCAACCACGCCCATAGTAAAGTTAGGACTTTCGGTAATTGCTCCAGCCAAAAGACCTTGAACTACCTGAACGGAAGCCGAGTAATCGTTTCCTAGTGCTGGCCCGAAAATACCTACAGGGTTAATTACGACAAGTTCTAAATTTCCATCTTCTTTTTCTATGAAATCCCATGCGGCTTTTTCAGCAACTGTTTTTGATTTGATATAGGCTGGTAGTTGGACATTTTCATCTGTCCAGTCCAACTCCGTAAATACATGATCCTTTGAATCTTTACTGTATCCAATTGCAGCGAAAGATGAAGTAAGCACCACTCTTTTTACACCTGCGTTGCGTGCTGCTTTTAAAACCCTCAAAGCACCATCTCTTGCGGGGATAATGAGTTCGTTTTCATCTTCCGGGCTGACCGCTGGAAATGGCGAGGCCACATGCAATACATAATCACATGCTTTTACCGCTTCGTTCCAATTACGGTCTGTTGTTAAATCTGCTTCGATAAAGGTTAAGCGGTCGATATTATTTGCGCCAGCTTTTTCCAAAGTTGAAATGAGCTGGTCTTTTTTAGCTAGTGATCGGATGGTTGTTTTTACGGTATATCCCTTTTCCAATAATTGAAGGATACATTGTGTGCCTACAAAACCGGTGCCTCCTGTTACCAATATGGTTTGATCTGTGTTATTCATCTTTTTAAGTATTTTTTATCTAGTAAGGGAATTTTATTTTTGTAACATCTTCTGCGAATGCCCAGAGTTGCTGTGCCTGATGTTCATCGTTGGTGGCTGATGTATCTTGTTTAGAAAGTGCAGGATAGCCGGAATATTCATTTTCTCCATCAGGACCATAATACTCGCCACCTTTTACAGTTTCGTTTGTTGCAGCGTACAAGCTGGGCAAAGCGCCCTGCCAAGGCTCACTAACTGATTTGAAGTGGGAAAAGGCAATGGCGAGCTCAGCTGCTGGGATATGGCGTTGCAAATCGGTACGTACCACACCAGGGTGTGCGGCTAGAGAAATCACATCGCTTTTTAAACTATTGAGCCTCCTATTCAGCTCGTAGGCAAACTGTAAGTCGGCCAGTTTACTTTGTGCATATTCACGCTGTGCGTTATATTTCTTTTCAAGCTTAACATTTTCAAAATCAATGTAATCCACTTGTGTAGCAGCACCACTGCTTAATGTAATTACTCTTGCTTTTCCTGCCTGTTCCAACAAAGGAAATAGATGTCCAGTTAATGCGAAATGACCCAGAAAGTTGACCGCAAATTGAAGTTCAAAACCATTATCGCTCAGCGTTGGTGGTGGTAACATTACGCCCGCATTGTTAATGAGCAGGTCTAGCTTTTGGTTTTTAGCTTTGAAATTGTCGGCAAAACTCTTGACCTGATCTAGGCTGGCTAAGTTGAGCAGATCAAAATTTAAACTGCCTTTGCCTCCTATTGCTATCATTTGATCAATCGCTTTTAGCGTATTGTTTTTGTCACGGCATGCTAATGTTACGTCTGCACCAGCCTGGTAAAGTGCCAATGCTGTTTCGTAACCGATGCCGGCATTTGCGCCTGTAACTATGACTGTTTTACCTTTTAGGTTTGGGATATTGTTCTTCGTCCACATATTCGAAATGAATTAATGGTACAAAGATCGCTGGTATTTGGAGATGTAGTTTTGTTTAAAAGTTCAAGTTTACTTTGTTCAAAAGAGCTTAAAGCTTAAAGACTAAAGCTTAAAGCTCCTTTGTGTAAGTCAAAAGATAGATTTCTCCTATCGTCGAATGACAAAACGTTTAGGAATGTGATTTTTAATGAATTTGTCTGGACTTTTGTTATTCATAATGCAGAGCTCCCAGCCTCATAACACATAACACATAACTTGTAACCTAGCTAAGGTGAAACAGTTTCTATTTGATTTCTTTCATCGTCATCATCAAGGGGTTTTTCCTGGTCGCTTTCATTCTCATCAGTTGCTTCTTCTTCTTGATCTGAATCTACTTCAGTATTTTCCTCTTCATCTTTTTTAGCCGAATCTGTATCGCTTGTATTTTCTATTTCTTCAGCTTCAGGTTTTTGTTCAGCATCATTTTGTAATTCATCTTCGCTTGAAGAATCTTGTTGAACTTGCGTAGGCACTACATCCTTTTCAGTATCAGGGGTAACGGTTTCAATGGTAAGCTGAACATCTTCTGATGGTTTAGGGGTAGTATTCGATTGATTTTCTGGTGTATTTTCTTTAGCTGAATTTTCCATAAGTTCTATAAATTGATATCTTATAGAATATAGAAAAGTGCCTATTTGTTTTCAAAATGATGATTTTTATGTTTCGAGGTAGGTTGAAGGGTTGGGAATGTTAGAAGGTTGAAAAGTGGAAGTCCATACTTATGGATCCAGTCTATTGACTATTAATGATGAGCTATTTAGGCATCCTCGTTGCAAACGAGGACGATATGAGATGCTTTTGGTACATTCTATTGGCCATTACGATTAACATTGAACTAAACTGTTAATCCAGGTTAGGCACAACATTCATCTACCAATTTTAAGATAGACTTATAGTTTTTGCCAACGGCGTCAGACATAGCAATTTCACATGTTTTAGAAGAAGAGTAATAACCGTCATAGCTTTTCTCTTTTACCTCACAAGCTTCTTTTTTGGTGGCAGATTTGGTTAGTTCTGGAAACAGGAATCCCCTATCACCCGCCATCCCACAACAGCCTGCGAACAATGGGTGCGTAACCTCATCAGCAAAGTGATTGGCAATAGCATTAAATTTCATGGGAAGTCCATTCATCTTTTGCAGCGAACATACTGGATGTAATGCAATAGCTGGTTTTTTTCTACTTATCTCAACTTTCGGTAAAATGTAATCATGGATATAATCTACACTGTCAATGATCTTCAGCGCATCAAACTTCTCTTTGTTCGTTGCATCTAACATATAACGACAATTGGCCAAGGTTTGCGTGCAGGAAGTGATATCCAAAACTACCGGTAATAGGCCTCCTTGTGTAGTTTCAAACAATTTGGCAATGGTATCATTTGCAGCATGAGCAAACGCAGGTGCAAAACCTTTAGAAGAAAATAACTGTCCACAACAATTGTTACCCAGTTTTTCTGGGATAATAACCTGAATATTTGCCTTTTCAGAAACTGCCAAGAAGCTTTGCATTATATCTTTTTCGCCTTTAACGGCATCGCCCATTAATCTGCTGATGCAGGTAGGGAAATAAACAATCGCCTGTTGTGCAGCAGGTAGGGTTTTTGGTATGGGAACTGATTGAGCTACTGCAAGCTGATTAGACCATAAAGGAAATGATGGAATCACTTTTTTGAAAGTATGGGTTAACCTGAACATCGTCTGTTTACCGAAAACGGTATTCATTAAGGTTCCGGCAGAAAGAGCGAATTTAACTGCTCCTGCAACTATACTAAAGTGTTTTGCTACATTTAAGGCTGTTTTGTTGGCGAAATCAGAATGGTTTTCCCTTCTTAAACGTTTTACCAGATCACCCGTATTGATATCTACCGGACAAGCTGTTGCGCATAAACCGTCTACAGCGCAGGTATCCAGGCCTTGATATTGGTATTGGTCTAACAATAATTTATAGTCTGGCTGATTTCCCTTGTTTTTGAGATTGAGTAATTCTCTTCTAACTACAATTCTTTTCCGTGGGGTAAGTGTAATGTCCCTGCTAGGGCACATGTGCTCACAAAACCCACATTCCATGCAACGGTCTACTTCCTCTTCTACTTTTGGTAATTCTTTTAAGCTTTTAAGGTGAGCTGCAGGATCGTCATTGATGATTACACCAGGGTTAAGCAGGTTTTCTGGATCTACAATTTCCTTAATAGCCTTCATGATATTGTAGATGGCTCCTCCCCATTCTTTTTCTACAAAGGGAGCCATATTTCTACCTGTACCATGTTCTGCTTTTAAAGTGCCATTGTATTTCTGTAGAACGAGGTTGACAACATCTCTTAGCAAACGATCATAGCGATCGATCTCTTCAGGTGTATCAAATGCCTGACTGATCACAAAGTGAATATTGCCATCTTTTGCATGACCAAAAATGATCGCATTGTGGTATTCATATTTAACAAAAAGCTGTTGGAGATCGATAATTGCATCGCCTAAACGGTCAACAGGGAATGCGATATCTTCTAAAATAACTGAGGTTCCACTTGCTCTAACTGCGCCTACAGCTGGAAACATTCCTTTTCTTACTTTCCAATATAGCGCCTGTTCTGCTGGTGATGTGGTAAATAAGGGTGGGTTTAATAGGGAAAGCTCATTAGTTACCGCTAGGAATTCTGCAATTTGTAGGTTTAGTTCTTCATGGCTGTCACCCTGATACTCTACTAGCAGTGCTGCAGCTTGATCTGGCAACTCTTTTATAATAGCAGGCAGTCCTTCTATATGTGCTACAGAACGTAATGACGCACGGTCCATCAGTTCAACTGCAGCTGCGCCAGAATTGGTTAAGGGTACAATTGCTTTGCAGGCGGAATAGATATCGGGGAAATACAACAGGGCTGTAGATTTTGCTTTATAATCAGGCGATGTTTCCATTACAGCCTCTGCTATAAATGCTAAAGTCCCTTCTGCCCCTACCAGTAAATGTGCTAAAATATCAAGCGGGGTATTAAAATCTATAAATGCATTTACAGCATATCCTACCGTATTTTTTGTTTCGTATTTTTTTCTAATGAGGTCAAAAACATCCTGATCTGATAAAATCTGTTCACGAAGTTGTTTCAGCTTTTGAGCGAGTGCTGCGCTTTCCGTTTCAAATCTTTGGTAATCTGCAGGGTTTTCTGTGTTATAAGTTTTGCCATCTGGCAATATAAATTTGATATATTTTGTGGTATGATAGGAGTTTTTGCTTACGCCACAGCACATTCCACTCGAATTATTAGAAATGATGCCACCCATCATGGCAGAGTTGATGCTTGCTGGATCTGGACCGATCTTCTTTCCAAATTTGTTTAGATTGGCATTTACGATTGCCCCAATAGCTCCAGGTTTAACTCTTACGGTATGCCCATCATTTTCTACTGTTATTTTGCTCCAATGCTGACTTAAATCTACCAGTATGCCATCGGTTACAGATTGGCCAGACAAACTAGTGCCTGCTGTACGAAAAACCAGGGGTATGTTATATTTCTTAGAGAAGGCAAATAAACCTATTATTTCTGCCTCATTAATTGGAAGCACCACAGCCTTTGGTCTGAGGTAATAAAAACCGGCATCAGAAGCATAAGCTACTAAATCTATTAAATTGGCTTTGACCCTATCTTTAGCTATAATTTCTGTAAGCGCCTGTACAATATCTTTATGGGTCATTTGACAAAATTACAAGATTTTCCATTCTAAACCTGTAAAATTTTGAATGGAAAATTTGGTCTTAATTTTTGAATAAGGTATAGCTAAAGCCTTCGGTAAGGTGTTTATTTTATTTTACTAATCAGCCATTTTACCAAATCATCTGCACCTTTATCATTTTCAAATTCTTTCTGTAATTTCCCATTAACATACTCATTGTACAACCATGGATCACCAATAGCAACTATTGTTCCTTTGCCGTAAGTACTTCCACCAATGATTACATCATCTTTTTGTTTCAGGATTGGAAATGCTTTTCCACTTAGTCCAATAGAACAGGCATCTTTCATGTACACCATTTTTGAGGTCTTAAATACCTCGGTACCTGCGGTTACCACACCACCACCTTCACGTGTAACATCATTGGTTACATGATTGATCATCTGATCATTAAAGTTGATGCCAAAAACATTGGCTAATTTATTTAGACTTTTCAAGTTTGTATTGGCGCTATCATTACCAAACAATACCAATACGCCGCCTTTTTTAACCCAGTCGGCAATGTTTTTAACTGAAGTGTCATCCATTAAGTTAGGGTTCGGACTCTCCTTTTTGGTATCTGGATCAACAATGATATAAATTTGATGGCCTTTTAGTGTAGCTGCTGTTGGTGCTGTTGGAAGTGAGGCCAATGAGGCACCATTTTTTTTAAAGATATCACCAAGGATAGAAAAACCGTTCAGTGTTTGGTCTTCCCAACGATAATGAAATGGTGTCTTTACCCCTGTTGATTTATCAACTTGGTATTCGTTATTGAAATAGGTATCAAGTAAAACTGATTTTTGCGCTGAAGAGAAGGTAACTGATAAAAAAGTAATGGCAGCAAGGAGTAGATATTTCATGAAAATTAAATTTAGGTTCTTAATGAATTTAAAGTATTGAAATTTCTGTAAATATAATACTCCATCGCACATTGAACACTAATACAACCAACAAAATACAAATACCTATATATAGGTATTTGTAAGTCGCTTGTTTTCAAGTATGTTTAAAACATGATTTTTAATCTTCAGAACGCTAACATCTCATGAAAACTATAAAACTCTTATTTTCTGCTTTCAGTTTTTCGCTTTTCGCTTTCATCTTTACCCTTTCTGCTTCAGCACAAAAATATCCTGAAATGGTACTTGTTCAGGGTGGCACTTTCACCATGGGAGATGCTGAAGATGAAGGTGGTAAAGCTGAAAGACCAGCACATAAGGTCACGCTAACAACTTTTAGCATCGCCAAAACAGAAACCACTGTTGGTCAATATAAGGCCTATTTGCTAGCTACTGGGAAAAAGCTTGCCAAAGAACATCAAGATTTAGACGATCGATATCCTGTATACTTCATTACATCAGCTGATGCCGAAGGATATTGTGATTGGCTAAGTGATCAAACTGGTCATATCTATCGTTTGCCCACAGAGGCTGAATGGGAATATGCAGCCAGAGGTGGAAAATTGAGCAAAGGTTTCCGTTATAGTGGTGCGCAAACATTGGATTTAGTGGCTTGGCATGACAAAAACTCAGCTGGATACCTGCACTTTGTAGCAACTAAAAAAGCCAACGAATTGGGCTTGTACGACATGACAGGTAATGTGTCCGAAATCTGTAAGGATAATTATCGGAAATACACTTCCGATCCGCAAACAAATCCAAAAGGAAAAACTGACTACGAAAGACAGGTAGTACGCGGAGGAAATAGATCAAGCATGGCCTGGCAATGTACTGTAAGTTACAGAAATATCAATGATGATGCTCAAGTAGATAATTCTGTTACTACTTTATTAGACGACCTACTCGCTGGGCTGGAAAGCAAAAATACAAAAGATGACAAAACAGTTGGAACTAACAAAGCATACGGATACAGAGGATTTAGGGTTGTGATGGTGAAATAAAATATATTAATCGACAAGTCTATTAAACCTCATCTTGAATTTAACCATCTTAAGTCTTACTTCAATAAACTTAAAGAAGAGCCAATTAATTGAAGGCTTTCAATTTGGACGCTACCGTCAAGTCCATTCTCATCTCTTTCGTTTTGAAAGTTTAAGAAGGAAGGTACATTCAATATTTGGTTTTGAACTTCCTCATTTTCATACATCGAAATATGTAAGAAAGTTAAACCGTCTTCTTGTAAATAAACATTATATAAGAAGTTTAAAGTGTTTAGCTTTTTGAAATCCGCCAAAAACACGCTGATATTTTTCCTGTTCTGATCTACAAACTCAGGTTTTACGGTATAACTTACTTTTACTGAAATCATCTTCTGCTAAATCTTTGCTAAAAGTACAAAATTTACATTAATCCAGATTATCAATTTTTAAATACCATTTGCTGAAAATGTTATCCAATCCGTAAATATGGACATCAAGTTTACACAAAAAAAGACCTGCCTTAGCAAGTCTTTTCTTAGTAATGATTGAGTTCAAAAGCTTATTTAGTAGCGTTTTTTTTCTCAGTTACTTCAGTACGGATTTCTTGAGCTAAACCTTTAAGATCTTGCATTGCTTTACGTACTCTTGTACCAGCAGCAGCATTACCTGCGTTATAAAATTTTTCTGCATCTGCTTCGATTGAAGCGATTACTTCTTTAACTTTTGAGAATTTTTCCATTTTTGTAGTTTTAATTTGAGCTTCAAATATATCATTTAAAGCCAATAAACAAGTAATTTTAAATATTTATAATCGCCCCCATTGGCATTCTAAGCCACTTTTTGACCAAAAAGCCTGATGTGCAATTTGTTAGCAATCAGGCTTATTGAAAAATATTTTTTAATAAAAGTGCTTCTAATGCCGTTTAATCATGGTTAATAGGCAAATACTATCGGCTATTGCCCTTGCTTTAAATGATAATTGCTGGTGTAAAGTGATTAATTCACCATTTTTTAAGCTGATTTCATTTCCTAAACTTTCGAATAATAGCTCACCGTTAATTAACTGTAAACTCATTATCGCCTCATTTTCCTCACTGCCAGGGTGTATAGTTTGTTCAGCTTTGAGTGCTATAATTGTAATGGTAACGGCTGCTGATTTGAAAACGGTAATTGCATTTTTTCCATTTTTGTGGTAAGCATCTTCTTGCCTAAGCTGTTCAACATATTTCGGAATACTGATCGGAATTATCGCAGCGTCTAAAGGCCTTGCCCCTTCTGGTCTTTGTGGAGTCGCATTGTTATGTTTTTCTTCCATGGTTTTTTTCCTTAAAAACAGTAAATCATCAAAGTTGTTTTGAGCGATCAATTTATGGCAGCGCATAGACATCGCGACAAATAAATGTTTATGCACATAAATGTTTATAAAAATCTCCGTGAGCAATTGATAAAATGATTTCTTTTGTAATTGATATGGCGCTGTTGATCACTTCTTTAAATACCGGTAGCAATGGGAACTGTTTTTACATCGGAAATGATGAGGAAGCAATCCTGATAGATGCAGGCTTGACTTGTAAAGAGACCGAAATTAGGATGTTACGCCTTTCTTTGAGCATGGATAAGGTGAGAGCAATTTTTATCTCCCATGAACATAGTGACCACATTCGTGGCTTACCTGTTTTGGCAAAAAAATACAAAGTACCAGTTTATATTACACCATCAACCTTAATTAGTGGCAAGCAGCAGTTACCAATTGAGTTGATCAATACTTTTAACGCCTATATACCAATTCATTTTGGTAGTTTGAAAGTTACCGCATTTCCTAAAAAACATGATGCTGCAGAACCACATAGCTTCACCGTATCTTGTAATGGAATTACAGTTGGCATTTTCACCGATATTGGAGCTCACTGTGATCACGTGATCAATAACTTTAAGATTTGTCATGCAGCCTTTCTTGAAGCTAACTATGATGAAGAAATGTTAGCAAAAGGCAGTTACCCTTATTTCCTTAAAAATCGCATTAGAGGTGGCAACGGCCACTTATCCAATCGGGAAGCCTTGGATCTGTTCATCACACATAGACCCAGCTACATGAGCCATCTACTGCTTTCACACCTGAGTAAAGATAACAACTGCCCAGATCTAGTGCATAAACTGTTCAATGAACATGCAAATGGTACGCAGATTATCGTTGCTTCGCGATTACAAGAAACACCGGTTTATTTAATTGGAGATTAATAATGATTTATTGTAAAGAAACAACGCTTTATCTAAAAGTATAACCTTATAATATTTTGATTTTCAGTATTTTAATTACTTATATTTATTTGTCGTCCCCACCTTTCAAAGAAAATGACAAAAAAATATATAACTGATTTAACCTATCAAATTATAGGTTGTGCAATAGAAGTCCATAGGTCTTTAGGTCCAGGACTTTTGGAAAGTGTTTATCATAAGTGCTTGGCTTACGAGTTAAAATCACGAGAAATAGACTTCACTTCTCAAACAATCGTACCAGTTTATTATCAAGGGATTGAAATCGATACCGAATTAAGATGTGATTTTCTTATAGAGGGTTGCATCGTTGTAGAGCTGAAATCAGTTGAAGAAATTAAGCCAATATTTAAAGCGCAATTATTTACTTATATGCGGCTATTAAATGCGCCCAAGGGAATTTTGATTAATTTCAATTGTGTCAATTTATTTAATCAAGGGCAAAAAACATATGTAAATGATTTATTTAGCGCTTTGCCTGCCGGTTCTTAACCACATAGATGCATAGGTCACATAGTTTCCGCTGATACAACAAATTCCTATGTTAGCTATTTGCCTGTGTGTTAAAGTTGGCGGTGTCCAAAGCTTTCACCACATAGATACATAAGTCACATAGTTTCTGCTGATATAACAAATGCCTATGTTGGCTATTTGCTTATGTGTTAAAGTTGGCGGTGTCCAAAGCTTTCACCACATAGATACATAGGTCACATAGTTTCTGCTGATACAACAAATTCCTATGTTAGCTATTTGCCTGTGTGTTAAAGTTAGCGGTGTCCCAAGTTTCCACCACATAGAAGCATAGGTCACATAGTTTCTGCTGATACAGCAAATGCCTATGTTAGCTATTTGCCTGTGTGTTAAAGTTGGCGGTGTCCCAAGTTTCCACCACATAGATACATAAGTCACATAGTTTCTGCTGATATAACAAATGCCTATGTTAGCTATTTGCCTGTGTGTTAAAGTTGGCGGTGTCCCAAGTTTCCACCACATAAATACATAGGTCACATAGTTTCTGCTGATATAACAAATGCCTATGTTGGCTATTTGCTTATGTGTTAAAGTTGGCGGTGTCCCAAGTTTCCACCACATAAATACATAGGTCACATAGTTTCTGCTGATATAACAAATGCCTATGTTGGCTATTTGCTTATGTGTTAAAGTTGGCGGTGTCCCAAGTTTCCACCACATAGATACATAGGTCACATAGTTTCTGCTGATATAACAAATGCCTATATGTTAGCTATGTGCCTATGTGTTAAGAGTGAGGAGCATCTTGAGTTCCTACCACATAGGCACACAGGTCACAAAAGTTTTTTGCACTAGACGAACGCCTATGTTGGCTATGTAGCTGTGTGTTAAAAGCAGGGGTATCATAATTTTCCGACATATAACAGCAAAATCATGATCAGAACTCCCTAAGCTTTGTCCCCTCTATCCTAACGTCAAGTATGTGTTTAACCCCGCATTTCAACGCAAAGTTTGCCCGCTGATGCCCAACAGGAAAATCAAAACACACCGGATAATCATACTCCTTAACCTTGTCCAATACAATCTCTGTTAAAGTTTTCCCAAATCCGCTTCCTTCATCGTCGATTTTAACTTTGAAACCACCAATGATCAATCCACTTAGCTTGCTCAATTTCCCACTTCTTTTAAGATTGTAAAACATCCTGTCAATGCTGTACAAATATTCCCCTGTATCCTCAACAAAAAGGATTTTCCCATCTGTTTCGATCTCGGAATCGCTACCAGCCACGTTTTCAATGCACCGCAGATTGCCACCAATTAGTTCACCTTGTGCAGTTCCCATTCTATTATTTACATTATAAGGAGTTTGATAGCTCATCTGTTCTCCTGATAATGCTTTTTGGATCGAATTGATCGTTTCAATTTGAATAGGTTCAGCTAAGGCCCAGTCTGAAGGGAAACTGTTGCACATCTTAGAATGGATCGTTGCAATCCTATAGTTACTATTGATATGCGTATGTAAAATGGTGATATCACTAAATCCAATAATCCATTTTGGCGACTTACGGTAATTACCAAAATTCAATTGATCAATAATCCTAACCGCTCCATAACCTCCCCTCGCACACATAATTGCGCTGATACTTGGATCATCCAACATTTGTTGCAAATCTGATAAACGCTCCTGATCTGTACCTCCAAAGGTAAAATCTCTCAAGCCGACAGTTTTCCCTATAATAACCTCAAAGCCCCAACTCTTCATCTGGATTATTGATGGCTCGATTTCCGCAAGAGTAATATAGCCTGCAGGGCATGTGATCCCAATTTTATCACCTGCTTTAAGGTATGGCGGAATTTTTAATCTTTTGGATTCTTCTCTTTCAACTTGAATTGAAGCCTTGCCTTTTAAAGGAGTTAAAAGCAATGATGCAGGAATAAGTGATAAAAAGTACTTGCGGTTCATCTTGTTAGAATATTCCCAAATATAAATATCACCTCCTTTATATTCTCAAATAATATTTTTTAAGAACACTGATCACCTATAGAAAAATGCCCAGATCCCCTTCAATTTGAAACTAACAAAATGAACAAAGCGAACCATTGAACCAATGAACTTTTATAGCCACAAGGGGTAAATAATTCATAAAAATGAAAACCCAATCAGATTTATCGTGTTAAAATATAACATTTAACCATTTGCCTATGAAAAGATGTCCTACCATTAGAGACCATAAAGCCTTACAAATTGAACTTAATTGCCTAAAACGAGAGATAAGAGAAAAAGAGGAGGATATTAAAGCCAATACTACAACATTCGTCCTTAACTTCCCTAAAAGGATCTTTAGCATAGGGAAAACCAAGAAAAATCCGCTAACACAACAACGTCATGTAGAAAACCCTACTGGGAAATTGTTGGCTAAAGTCGTCAATAAATCCATTATGCGAAAGCAGGGTTTCCTGAGCAAGCTTGTCGCTGGCATCTTCGCTAAAAAAACAGGAAAAGTAATTGAGGACAAGTTTTTAAAACCTAAGCCTCCTGTAATTGATTTGTAATTAAAGCCCCTGCTATGAGTAATTCTTGTGTAATTGTTCTCGTATAATCTGCAATTTCGGCTTTAAATTCGCTTACAGAAGCTCCTGATCTTATTTCCTCGAGACGTTTTTCCCATTGACCAGTTAATTCTGCCTGTGCAATTTTCTTATCCTTCACCACCTCATAAACTGCTAAGCCTTTTGGTGTAGGTACAAGGTTTCTTTTTTCACGGGTAATGTATTCTCGGGTCAATAACGTTTCAATAATTGCCGCCCTAGTTGCCGGCGTGCCCAAGCCACTGTCTTTCATGGCATAACGTAATTCTTCATCTTCGATTTCCTTGCCTGATGTTTCTAGGGCCTTCAGCAAGGAAGCCTCGTTATACAAAGGTTTTGGTTTGGTCTGCTTTTCTAAAAGCGCTTTATTTACAATTGGCAGCATTTCTCCTGCCTTAACCTTAGGTAGTGCCGGATTGTCTTCATCCTTTTTGTCATCTTCAGTTTCATTGAAAACAGAACGCCATCCCGCAGAACGGATAACCGTACCATTCGCAATAAAAATAGATCCTGATTCTATGGTAATTTTAGTCACCTCTTTTAAACATTCCTGATGAAAAGCCTCCAGCATTCTGCCTGCAACCATGTCATAAACAGCCTGATGGTCCTTACTTAAGCTATATGGTTTTACGCCAGTTGGTAAAATTGCATGGTGATCGGTTACCTTTTTAGCATTTACACTTCGTTTATTGAGTTTTGCCGTTTGTAAGAAAGTTGCCTGTTTGCTAAAGTCCGGATGATCTGTTAAGGTATCGATGAGCGAAGGAACACTCGCAAATACATCATCCCCAATATATCTACTCCCAGTACGTGGATAAGAGACTAATTTGCTCTCGTATAAATTCTGTAATAGATTTAAGGTCTGATCTGCCGTAAAACCATTCCTCTTATTAGCTTCCTGTTGTAAACTACTCAGATCATGCAATAATGGTGGCGGTTCTTTCCTCGGCTTCGCTTCCACATTGGTGATGTTTCCACCGGTGGCAAATCCTGAAGCCACATCTTCCACCTTATCGAAAACCTCTTGGGCTTCTGGTTGGCTTTTAAAATTAGCACTGGAAATAGCTTTGAACAGTTGCCCATCTTTATCCAACTGAATGGCGATTTGATAATAGGTTTGGGGAACAAAATTCTTGCTTTCCAAGTAACGCGCACAGATCATCGCCAACGTTGGGGTTTGAACCCTCCCTAAAGAAAGCACACTTTTTGATCCCGCAGAAATGCTCAACGCCTGTGTCGCATTCATTCCCACTAGCCAATCAGATTCCGACCTGCAGTGTGCAGAATTAAATAAAGTATCGTAATCAGTTCCTGGTTTTAAATTCCTGAAGCCATCTTTTATCGCTTCATCAGTTTGTGAAGAGATCCACAATCTTTTAAATGGTTTTTTGCATTTCAGGAAATAATAGATGTACCTGAAAATTAGCTCACCCTCTCTCCCGGCATCCGTTGCTACAATGATTTCTGTAGCTTCGTCAAATAGCATTTTAATGATGTCAAGTTGTTTCCTTACGCCCGGATCTTCAACAAAACCATCCTTAGTTTTAACCTTTCTAATAGAAAGTTTGAATTTTGCCGGCAGCATGGGCAGATGCTGTTTGCGCCAACCAATAAATCCATACTCCTGAGGAGGAGCCAACTGCAAAAGGTGTCCGAAAGCCCAGGTAAAAGAATAACCTTTGCCCTCTATATAACCATCTTTTCTAGTGGTTGCACCAAATACTTTTGCTAACTCCCTACCCACAGAAGGCTTTTCAGCTATAACGATCTTCATAGCGCTAATATACGCAATTAGCCGATTGACAATTCTGCCAATTAGCTAATCATCACATTGTCAAATCAATAATTTAACTTGGGTTAGTTAGGAGGAACGTCTTCTAAAGTCGGTCCTGAGCTATTGACCTATGAATCTCCCAAAGTGCAATGTTATTATTTAGGGAGAGTTTCGTTTTTGTGAACTTTTCGCGAAGCAATATCCTTGCTGCTGTAAACTTCAAAACCGGCAAGGAGACTGCTTCGTGCCTCGCAGAAACGAGGAAGTTATGCCCAGAAAAGCTTAATGATGAAATTGCCTAACGGATGCCCTTGGCACAACCCATTGACTATTGACCATCAGCTATTGACCTATGAATCCAGACTATCAACCATGAAACAATTAGTTACGAGTTGTGAGTTGCGTGTTACCAGACAAGATGTTAAGCATCATGCTTATGAATTCAACCCATTGACTATTGACCATCATCTATTGACCTAAGCACCCAAACCATGAACCATCAACCATTTACTGCTGTTGCTGTTGCTGTTGCATCTCTATAAACTTCTGATAAGAATTAACCACCGTAATCGGCTCTACAACTTCTTGTATATAAACAGCTTCCTGTTGTAATGCCAATTCCTCTTCAGCTTTTATCTTTTCATTTGTAATCACAACCGCTACTGTTAAAGTATGGGCCGATGAACCTTTGTAAGTTCCTTTTACTGGCGTACAATCGTTGAAATTTCTGCCAAAAGCAATGCGGATATGACGATCACTCACCAAACAGTTATTCGTAGGGTCTATTCCCAACCACCCATAATCCGGAATATAAGCCTCTACCCAAGCATGGGTAGCGCCAACGCCCCTTAGCTCATTTCCCATGGGACAAATGTAACCACTGATATATCTTGCCGGAATAGCCGAAATGCGTAACATCTCTAACAATAAATGTGCAAAATCCTGACAAACACCAGCTTTCAGTTCCCAGATCTTATCAATATCTGTCTCTACATCCGTTACCCCCTGCTGATAGGTAATGTGATCATATACGTAAGATGAAAGTGCTTTAACAGATTGAAAAACAGTTTTATCACGATTGGCAATTCCAGCAATTTCATTTCTGATGGCCGTTAAAGATTGATAACTCCCGAACTTTACGAAGTCTAAGAAATCTACTTCCCAGCTAATTTTATCGATGTTTTCCCATTGGCTCTTGGCCGACCAGAAATCAGATGGTACTGGTACTGGTTTTGTTTCTACTTCTGCCTCTACTACAATGATCAGATCAGTATGTGGCTCTATAATGGAAAACACACCAACTTTATTGCCGAAGTAATCAAAATAGCTATCTACAACTGCTAATGGCCTGATCCTGATTTCGTGGTTAAGGATCTCTTGGTAATCATCACTAGGCGGACTCAAAATAATCTGATTGGCACTGTCGGTAACCGCAGATGGATAAACGTATTTCGTAGTGTGTTTAACGTGGTATATTGGCATTTTTGTTATTTTTTGTATTGGCTAATTGATTTTGCTGGGTCCCTTAATTGGAAATCCCGAAATAATACTGGTTTAAAGCTTGTACAATTTCCATAATATTATCTTCAACGGTATTAAGTAAGGCTAATTGTGCTTCAATATCAGCACCTGGATTGTTGTATTTTAAGATAGCGGATGCTTTGCCGATCGCAAATTCTATTTTAGCAAAGCTCTCTTCTAAACTGTCCTGCTTTAAACGCTGTGCATATCGGTTCAGCTGGTGCAGCCCATAAGCTATTGAATGCGGGAAATCCATTTCATAAAGCACCTGCTTGAAGATCAGGTCTGCTTTTACAGATCCAGAATTTGCCTTCAGGTAATATTCATATCCAGATATCGAAACTAAGAAGTATCTCCAGCTTACAATGTCTAAACTTTCTATCGTTAAGCCATTTGTTCTGCTGATCTGCATTTTTAACGCAGTAATACATTGCAACAATCTTTCTATAAACTTCCCGATATTCAAAAAGTTAAATCCCTCGCTCCTGAACATCGAAATGTCTACCACACCATAATAGAGCATACATTGTTTAATCAACTGATCGAATATCGTTACGGGATCTCCCTTGAAAACCTGTTTCTGCAGGCCGCTATCCCTAATTAAATGGTAATAATCATTAAGGCATTGCCATAGTTCTTTGGTGATGTGGTCCTGTGCACTTCTGGCATTTTCTCTCGCCCTAAAAATATTGTTTACAACAGAACTGTCATTCTCCTTGTCGAAAAGTATAAATTGTAATACTTCATTGGCGCTCATCGTTTTCTCTGGAGCTTTACCGTGGTTATAATAGCTAAATACATCATCCCATTTTACAAAAGGGACACCATCTTGTGATGCAATATAATAGGTTCTTAAAATTCTCAATTGTACATTGGTGCGCTCCATATAACGGCTCATCCAAAATATGTTTTCTGCTACTCTACTCAGCATTTGGTTTTTTGTTAAAAAGCTTAGAGCTCAAAGATTAAAGCCTAAAGCAATGAATGAAAATTTGGCTAATCAACTACCCAGGTATCCTTACTTCCCCCACCTTGGGATGAATTTACCACAATCGAGCCTTCTTTAAGTGCTACACGGGTTAAGCCGCCAGGTACAATATCAATCCCGTCAGGACCGCTAAGCGCAAACGGCCTCAGGTCAACTCTTCTAGGCTGAAGTTTCCCGTCAATGTAACATGGAGCTGATGATAAACTGATGATCGGTTGGGCGATAAATTGACGTGGAGATTTAACAATTTCTTCACTAAATTCTTTCAGTTCCTGATCACTTGCAATATTTCCGATGAGCATCCCATATCCCCCACTTTCATTGGTGCGCTTAACCACCATATTGTTGAGGTTTTTTAAGGTATATTCACGCTCATCTACATTTTCCATCCTATAGGTAGGAACATTTTTGAGAATCGGCTCCTCATTCAAGTAATATTTGATCATATCAGGAACATAAGCATAAATCGCCTTATCATCAGCAACACCATTGCCCATTGCATTTACGATAGCCACGTTTCCTTTTCTATAGGCATGGTAAATTCCGGGAACGCCAAGCATGCTGTCTGGCCTAAAGATCAATGGATCTAAAAATTCATCATCAACACGACGATAGATCACATCCACCTTTTTTAATCCCTTAGTGGTACGCATGTAAACCTTATGGTTATCAACTACCAGATCTCTTCCTTCTACCAGTTCAATCCCCATTAATCTGGCCAATGTAGTATGTTCAAAATAGGCAGAATTATAGATTCCAGGTGTTAGCAGCACCACTGTTGGCCTGCTTGTATGTCGATTGCCCAAACCCAAAAGGTTTTTCATCAGTAGATCTGGATAGTCACTTACCGGGCGCACTTTATTCTCTGGAATTAAATTTGGAAATAAGCGGTAGCTGATGTTTCGGTTTTCCAACATATAACTCACTCCTGAAGGTGTTCTCAGGTTATCCTCCAGAACATAGTAGGAACCATCATGGTCCCTGATGAGGTCGATGCCGCTAATGTGTGTGTAGATATCAAAAGGAACATCGACATTCATCATCTCACGCAGGTAATTCGGACTTGAATAAATCAATGCCGCTGGAATAATGCCGTCTTTAATGATGAACTGTTGATGATAAACGTCTTTTAAAAAGATGTTCAGTGCTTTGAGACGCTGTTTAATCCCTCTTTCAATGAAATCCCATTCCGTGGCCTGGATAATCCTGGGATAAATATCAAAGGGAAAGATCTTTTCAATTCCTTCTCCGCTGCTATAAACTGTAAATGTGATGCCTTGCGTTAGAAAAAGCTTTTTAGCTAATTCATCCTTTAAGGTCATCTCTGAGGCGTTAATGTTCTGGAATGCCGACATGAAAGAATCGTAATGTTTTCTTACGTCTTCGGCAACTTTCATCTCATCAAATACGCCATTTATTGTTTGGTACTGTCTGAAATATTCTATATTCTCCATATTTCTGATCAAAATACAAAGATTTTATATTAAAAACTCAAAAACACCATTAAAATTTAATTATTTGTTCATTTTTTATTTATAATTTTCTAAAATCTATAAATTATGTATCAATTATAGGGTTTAAAGTTTTGTTTTCTTATCAAATGAAAGATTTAGTTCGCTCAAATACATAAAGTCTTATCATTGGAAATGGTAAATCACTATATTTAGTTATACGTTAACTTAATTCATACCCTAATGAAACAAATTAAAATTACAGTGATTGCTTTTATCCTATTGATTGGAGCAACAGGTTCTATTAGCGCTGGTAACACAGTCGTACAGAAAAAAATAATTTGGGTGTTTTACAATGCCGACCAGGACGTTTATGTACAATGGGCCGCTGGTACATCTAGCGTAGCTCAAATTTATTTAAATTCCTGGGACACAGTAACTACTTACGGAGATGACTCTGATGTAGAGTACCATCCTGAAAATGGTGGCTTTCTATATTTCAATTCCAGTTACATGATTTCGGTGAATTATGGTACACCACGACATTTTAATATGGTTTTGGAACGACTTTATTAAAGTAATAAACTATTAACCCTAACTTAAATACTCTCCAACCAAAAAGGGCGGTTCCCAATCTGGAAATCGCCCTTTTTCATGGAGTACCTTATGAAACTATCCTAGTCTCCCAGGACCTTCTAATCTTCCAACCTTCAACCTCTTCTAAGACTTCTTAGCCTTCGCGCTCATATAAAAAGTCAGCTTTCCGCCATTGGTAATATCACTATGTTTGATAAATGGTTTGTTCAGTTCTTTTCCGTTCAATAACACTTTTTGAACGTAAACATTTTTATCACTCTGATTAATTGCTTCAACGGTAAAAGTCTTTCCATTTTCCAAGGTTAAGCTTGCATTACCTACCGCTGGAGAACCTAATGCATATTCATCTCCACCTGGAGAAACCGGATAAAAACCAAGCGATGAGAACATGTACCAAGCACTCATTTGGCCACAATCATCATTTCCGCCCAATCCATCTGGAGTTGGCTTATATTGCATTTTAAGAATACGACGAATTTGAGCTTGTGTTTTGTAAGGCTGATCTGTCCAGTTGTAGAAATAAGCAACATGGTGTGCTGGTTCGTTTCCATGTACGTAGCCACCAATAATTCCCTCCCTGGTGATATCTTCAGTATCCTTAAAGAATTCATCAGGCAAATGCATGTTAAATAGCGTATCTAAACGAGCCGCAAACCTTTTCTTTCCACCCATTTGTGCAATTAAGCCATTTGGATCTTGTGGTACGAAAAAGCTATAGTTCCAGCTGTTTCCTTCAATAAAACCCTGTCCGTGTGTACTCAATACATCGAAATCCTTTTTAAAAGTTCCATCTGCCAGTTTAGGGCGCATAAATCCTATAGTTGGATCGAAATTATTTTTCCAGTTTCCTGAACGTTTGATGAACTCTTGATATACATCATCACGGTTCAATTTTTTAGCCATCTGGGCGATACACCAATCGTCATAAGCATATTCCAATGTGTTTGATACCGAAACTCCACTCCTTTCCGCAGGAATATAACCCATGTCCATGTATAGTCCTATGCCTTCATAGTTCCGTTTTTTTGCCGTTGCAATACAGGCGTCCAATGCTTTGTTTGCATCACCATTGTAAACCCCCTTAATGATGGCATCAGCAACAACAGAAACACTGTGATAACCGCTCATACACCAATTGTCGTTCGCGTAATGTGACCAAATCGGCAGCATCTTCAAAGCGCTCTGATCATAATGTGCCAACATAGATTTTACCATGTCGTTGTTTCTGGAAGGCTGTATAATGTTAAAGAAAGGATGTAATGCACGGTAAGTATCCCACAATGAAAAAGTAGTATAATTGGTAAAACCATTGGCAGTATGCACCCCTTGATCCAAACCTTTATATTGTCCATTTACATCGGTATAGGTTGTTGGATTGATAAAAGCATGATACATTGCCGTATAAAAGTTGGTTTTATCATCTTCTGATGCCGTAATGTTGATTTTATTCAATTCCTTGTTCCAGGTAGCCTGTGCCTGTGCCTTTACTTTGTCGAAATCCCATCCCGTAATCTCTGAACGCATATTTTCTAAGGCATTTTCCTGGCTTACCGGTGATAACGCAAATTTGATCTTGATCTTTTCGCCTTCGCTAGTATCGAAATCAAAGTACATTCTCACCTTTTTACCTGCAATTTCTGGGAAGTTTTTACTCTGGTCAAATTTGCCCCAAAATCCACGATAGGCCTGACGGGTATCATAGTTTTTCTGTCCGTAACTTTTAAATGGCTTAGAGAAACTCATAGAGAAATAAACAGTTCTGGTACGTGCCCATCCATAAGTCTGACGATAACCAGTAATTAAAGTATCGTTAACAACCCTTACATAGGTCCATACCGTTTTTTCATCATAGTTATAAATACCAGCCATTAGATCTAAAATAACGTGGCTCTGGTCAGATTTTGGAAAAGTATATTGATGCATGCCAACTCGATTGGTTGCGGTTAACTCTGCCGTAATGTTATCATCGTCCAACTTCACCTTATAATATCCAGCTTCTGCGACTTCATTGTTATGAGAAAAAGCAGAGCGAAATCCTGATTTGGTATCGCTAGCTGTTCCAGGGTTTAGCTGTAGCTTACCTTGGGTTGGCATGATCAAAAAGTCGCCCAAGTCAGAATGCCCTGTTCCGCTAAAATGCGTATGACTAAATCCAACTATCGTTTTATCTTCATATTTATAGCCAGCACAGTATTTATAGACATCGCCATTGTATTTACCATTTAATTCGTAAGAGATAGTGTCGGTCTCAGGACTTAATTGTACGGCTCCAAACGGAACTGTTGCCCCAGGATAGGTATGCCCCATCTTTTCTGTACCAATTAATGGCTTTACATATTTAACCAGATTTTGCTGCGCCTGCGCCGTAATCGACAAGAACAGTAAGCAATAAAAAATATTTGTCTTCATTAATTTATTTTGTTTTAAGGGTAATAGCGGTGATGGTTAATGGTTCATGGTTCATGGTTTGGGTGCTTAGGTCAATAGCTAATGGTCAATAGTCAATGGGTTGTATTCATAAGCATGATGCTTAACATCTCCCAAAAGGGATGCCCTTGGCATTGTCTACTAACACGTAACTCACAAATCGCAAATTGGTTCAAAGTTGATGACTTGCTCAGGTAAAAGCCGTTTAAGTGTTAAGCAAACTTTCTTCTTCAAAATGACAATAATTTCATGCTTACCATCGCCCATCATACTTTCGAAACCCTAAGGTATTAATTTTACTGGAAATCTATAATAACCTTGATGAAAGTATTACTAAAAGGTTTTAGTGAGCTTAAATAAAAAGCATAATTACTAAAATTTCTATCGGCTTTAAATTCCGTATCTTTAGCACAGTTTTTTTGATATAAATGAACCATAATATTACTTTAAGGGATATTGCTAAAGCACTTCAGCTCTCTGTTTCTACCGTATCTAGGGCATTAACAGATAGTTACCAGATTGGAGAGGCTACAAAAAAGAGGGTGATGGCCTATGCCAAAGCTCATCATTATGTGCCTAACAGAATGGCCCGTGGTTTAAAAGAGGGAAAAAGCAGATCTATCGGAGTAGTAGTTTGTTCTATTGATAACAATTTTGTGGCACAAATGTTAGATGGCATTGACCGCTACTGTACAGCAAGCGGCTATCAGATTATCATGATGCAGAGCAAAGAATCTTTTGAGCAAGAAAAGGCCTGTGTCAACTTGTTATACGCTGGCGGAATAGACGGGCTACTGATCTCTCCTACCTACCAAACTACAGATTTTACCTATTTAACCAATTTACAAGATGTAGGATTGCCGGTGGTATTATTTGATAGGTTAAGTGAACTGATTGATACCCATAAAGTTGCTGTAGACAATTTTAAAGGCGCTTATGATGCCACCGTACATTTAATTATGAACGGTTATAAAACCATTGCCCACATTAATAGTGATACCACTCTGAATATGGCCATCGAAAGGTTTGAAGGTTATAAAAAGGCTTTGTCTGATCACAACATCGCGTATAACGAGCAATTGGTGAAATTCTGTGATACTACGAATACAGAAAGCTTAACTAATAATTTAACAAAAGCAATTCATGAGTTAATGGATTTATCTGAAAAGCCGGATGCTATTTTTACAGCCACAGATCAGCTGAGCACTAAATGTCTGCCCCTATTACACAAACTAAAATATAAAGTCCCTTATGATTTGGCCCTGATAGGTTTCAGCAATACTGATCTGGCCGATGTCCTAAACCCATCATTGAGCACCATCTATCAACCTTCTTTTGACATTGGTAGCCTGGCAGCAAAACAATTATTATCGTTAATTAACGATAAATCTATCCAAAACTTCGAAACTGTGCTTTTGCCAACACAAATCCAGGTCAGGGATTCAAGTAGATCAAATTAGTTACAAGTTATGAGTTACGGGTTATGAGGCTAGGTGTTTAGCACCATGCCTATGCATCCAATCTATTGACCATTTGACTATTAGCTATCGAACTATGCGCCCAAACCATGAACTATCAACCATGATCCATCAACTAACCAACATATTTGACATTCTTCAGACTACCCCTAAGAATTAATTCGTTTAAAACCTGTATTTTTGCATTCTGATTTTTAACAATGAGTAAACACGGTAGAATTTTGGTGGCCATGAGTGGCGGTGTTGATAGTTCGGTTGCAGCAGTAATGTTGCACGAGCAAGGATATGAAGTAATAGGCCTTACCATGAAGACCTGGGATTACGCCACTTCTGGTGGAAGTAGCAAGGAAACCGGCTGTTGCAGCTTGGACAGCATCAATGATGCACGTACACTGGCCGTAAACTATGGCTTCCCTCATTATATATTGGATATCAGAGACGAATTTGGCGATTTTGTAATCGATAACTTTGTTGATGAATATCTGGCAGGTCGTACACCAAACCCTTGCGTATTATGTAACACCCATATCAAATGGGAAGCTCTTTTAAAACGTGCAAATAAACTGGATTGCGAATTCATCGCAACTGGTCATTATGCCAATATCCGACAACAAGATAGTGGCAGATACGTGATTTCTAAAGGAAAAGACGAAAACAAGGATCAATCTTACGTGCTTTGGGGCGTTTCTCAAGAAAATCTTTCACGTACCAAATTTCCTTTGGGAAGTTTTGCAAAAGCAGATATCAGACAGATGGCTTTAGATATGGGTCAGGAAGAACTGGCTAAAAAATCGGAGAGCTACGAAATCTGCTTCGTTCCAGATAACGATTACAGAGCATTTCTAAAACACAAAGTTGAAGATCTTGAAGATAGAGTTGCTGGCGGAAATTTCGTGAACGGTAATGGTATGGTGATCGGTCAGCATAAAGGATACCCTTTTTATACCATTGGCCAACGTAAAGGTTTAGGCGTAGCATTTGGCGAACCCATGTTTGTGACACAAATTCTACCAGAAAGCAATACCGTAGTTTTAGGCAGGGCAGATGAATTAGAGCGCAAAGAAGCCATGGTACGCAATATCAACTTGGTGAAATACGAAAACATCTTTGAACCAATGGATAATGTAATTACCAAAATCCGTTATAAAGATGCTGGGATGTTGAGCACTATTGTTCAGGAAAAAGATAGAATGAGAGTTGTTTTTGACCACAATGTATCCGCAATTGCGCCAGGACAATCAGCAGTTTTTTACGAAGGAAATGATTTATTGGGTGGTGGGTTTCTGGTTTAATTTGTTCATTAGTTCAATGGTTCATTGGTTAGCTTTAGCCACATTGCTTTGTCATTCCGAGGCACGAGGAATCTATTAATAGATCCTTCCTTCGTATGGATGACAAATACCGATAAAGAGGCTGTCCCGCATTTCAGCAAGGAATATAAAACTATAGGTTAGCGAATCGCAAAAGCTTTAAGCTTTGGCCTTTAGCCTTTAAGCTTCTAATCAAGCCCATTATTAATCAAATACGGTGCTCCAACTTTCATATTCTTCCCCTTATAAGGCTCAAAATAATAATCAATTCTACCCAAATTGATCCCTGCATAACCAACCTGATTGATCGTTGTAATCTTTCCGTCTAAGTTTTTAATATCCTCTGGAACCTCCATAAATGTGTGGGTATGACCACCAATGATAAGATCTATGTTTCGCGTAAGCTTTGCCAATACCTGATCAGAAACCTTCTCATTTCGATATTTATAACCCAGGTGGGATAAACAAATCACCAGATCACAGTGATAATCATTCTTCAATATAGCCGCAATCTCATTTCCCTTCTCAATAGGATCAAGATATTTAGTTTCTCCATAGTTTTTTGGATCAACCAATCCGGCAAGTTCTAAGCCTAAACCAAACACTCCAATTTTAAGTCCTGCTTTTTTGAAGATCTTAAATGGCTGTGTAGCTTTGGAAAGCTCGGTGTTCGAAAAATCATAATTCGCGACCAAAAATGGGAAGTTGGCATGCGGCAGTTGTTTATGGAAGCCCGCTAAACCGTTATCAAAATCATGATTGCCCAAGGTTGATGCATCATAACCCATCATGCTCATCAATTTAAATTCGAGCTCACCTCCAAACTTATTGAAATATGGGGTGCCTTGGAAGATATCGCCAGCATCAAGCAACAGTACATTTTCCTGCTCTGAACGGATTTGCTTAATCAAGGTAGCTCTCCTTGCAGTACCGCCTAAACCCTGATTTCTAGATCCATCCATGGGAAAAGGCTCAATCCTGCTGTGAACATCATTGGTGTGCAGAATGGTTAATTTTTGCAAACGACCATTAGCAAAAGCATCCAAAGAATTGATGCTCAATGCCACTGCGGCACTTGCTACACCGCCCGTTTTAATGAAGTTACGGCGATTAATTTTTTGTAATTCTTCCATCTAATTTAGTACTGATGTTTTTTCCTGATGCCTTTAAGTCTTCAACTTCTCTCAATAAAGCATCACGCACCATTAAACCAATGTTTTTTCTGCTAACAGGACTGGCAAAGCCGTCGGCATCATCGCCCCCATTGGCTATATAATCAGAGGTAAGCACCGTATAGGTTCTATTGGCATCAAAAGGCTTTCCATTGATCATGATGTTTTCTGGAAGTTTATCTTTTATATTCATGGTTAATCCTGCAATCGGCTGGCCATTTGTTGCCGCAATAAACTTAATTACCTTATAGGTATCGCTTCCATTTAATTCGAAAAGCACCAGTTGATTTTCGAAAGGCATGAGTTCGAAGATATTGGAAACCGTAATATTTCCTTTAGCGATATCATTTCGCAGTCCGCCTTTTGTGGTAGGGAAAACAAAGTCAATGTTGGGCGTAATTTTTTTAGCTTGTACGGAAACTGCATCTGCAAAGAAATTGCCTAATACAGATTCTGGTACAGTAGATCTTGAAGTTAAATCGACTGCCGTATAGCCGATAACTTTACTCATCTCCGCATCTAGCTGAAGCTTATAGGGTTGATAGGTCTTGATAATCGTGCTATCTCCCGCTACTTTCTGACCAACGCTATAGTTTATTCGATTGGTTTTTAAGACCTGATAGTGACTAGCACAGGAACTGAGCAGTAAAACTAAACCTAGTAGAAAATGGCCTTTTAACCTTATTGACTTCATATTAACCAATACATAAAATTGATAAGCTACGAAGATAATACAAGATTATGGGATTATCTTTTATGGAGCATAATTAGTTACGAGTTATGGGTTATCAGTTATGAGGTTGGGCGTATACATGACTAGATGCATTTTAGCCACAGATTCTGAGTTAACTTACAAATATTTTTTTCGTTTCGATCCCGCAATGCGGGACAGGCTCTAAGCTATGAAGGACAAATGGTTATGCCACCACAAAGGGCACGAAGTTTTTTTACCACATAGTCACATAGAAAACATAGGTTTCTTTTTCTAGTATAATGGTTATTTAGTCACAGATTAAGATGCTTAAATGATTCAGCAGCATTCATAAGTAAAAATAAACAGAAGAATGTAGTACAACAAAAATAAGCAAATGAGCTTATTCTTTAATTTTGAATAAATTATATGGCGTTAAATGTTAATTTTTGGGATTAAATTGGTATTTTGGAATGAAAGCTAATTAGTATAATCAACGACTTAACTCAGTCAAAAAAATACAATTTCTAGGTAACCTTATAGCGACCTTATAGCGACCTTATAGCGATATTGCTATAGTCATTCTATAGTGTAGCTCCATTGTAGGTCTAGTGTAGCTGGAATGTTGGGGAGAGAGTCCGTGCCTAAGGCATCCCTTTGGGAAAAGTCTGAGACCGTTCCCCTCATGTTTATATAAACAACCTAAAAGAGCCTTTGCATTCAAAATCTGCGCATCTGTGGCTTTGTATTGAACTCTGCAAAAGCTTTGAGCTTTAAGCTTTAGTCTTTAAGCTTTCTAAGCTAAATCCTGTGCAAAAATCCTACTCAATTGCTCATACAACTGTGGGTGTTTGTCTTTTAGTGCTTCAGGTTGTTCAAAGAAATATTCAGCGACTACCGCAAAAAACTCAGCTTGGTTGGTAATGGCATAAGGATTAATATCTGATTTGTTTTCCTCGATCCTTTCTATTTCCTCATGCATCATTTTTATCCATGGCAAGGTATATTCATGTGCCATTAAACTTTCAGGAACCCCATCTATTGCGCCATCTGCATCATCCAGAAGATGTACAAATTCATGGATCCCAGTATTGCCCTTTCCCGCACTTTTTGAAAAGCCATGTCTTAAAGCGGTTTGGGATAAGATCATTTGTCCGTTCATGTAGCCATTTCCAACCATTCCCATGATGTTCCGATCCCCTTCTTCAAATTGAAAATCCTTATTAAAGGTATCTGGATATAAAACAACGCTTCCCAGATTTTTATAAGTCCAGTTATCAAATCCAAAGATTGGGATTACAGCACTTGCAGCAATCAATAAACGATCTAATGGGGTAACAGTTACGCCTACCCCTTCAATTTTAATGCTGCCCAGAAAGGTTGCCAACTGCTTTTCGAACAACTGTTTTTTATTTATGTTAAGCGCGCTATAAAATGATACGTTTTCATTGAGTAGTCGTAGATCTGCCTTGGTCAAGGTTGCCGAAACTATTTTCTTCTTGCGGAAAATAAAGTACAATGCCACAAAAAATACAATTGCAATAAAGATAATGGGATATAGATTCATGATCAATAATAACAAAAAAAATCCCAAAGCGATAAGCTCTGGGATCAATTAACTATAAATAGAAATAATTATAAATTCTGTGTAATGGAAGCATCCAATGGTTTAACCGGAGAACGATAACGGTGTACCAATTGGCCTTTCTCATTAATTAAAAACTTTTCAAAGTTCCATTTGATATCACCTTTAAAATCAGGATTTTCAGCATTGGTTAAATAAGCAAAAAGTGGATTAATATCCGAACCTTTTACACTTACCTTTTCACTCAACAGAAAGGTAACGCCATACTTTTGTGTACAAAATTCTTTGATTTCGGCACTAGAACCTAATTCCTGCTCTTTGAAGTTCCCAGCTGGAAAACCAATGACCACAACATCTTTTCCATATTGTTTGTGCAGTTTCTCTAAATCTTCGTACTGTGGGGTATATCCACACTTTGATGCAGTGTTTACAATCAAAAGTTTTTTGCCTTTAAATTTAGAAAGTTTCACTGTTTTGCCATCAAGTGTTTTAATGGTGAAATCGTAAACAGATTGAGGTGGATTAGGTGTTGTCCACAAGCTTAATAGTAATAATAAGGTATTGATCATTTTTATAAGATTTAAGTTAAGGTTAAATAATTGCTTTATTGTGCTTTTAGCTTTAAGCTTTCTGCTTTAAGAAACGAAGATACTTACAAAATGGATTAACTAAAATAATAATAAGGTAAAGAAATCTTTTTTTGTAAAATAGTTAAAATGTGATTTCATTGGTACTTACAACATGAAAAACAGTAGGTTAATGTAAAACTTGTGGTGTGATTTTTAAAATAATTGTGTAGTCAATTTTGATTTTAGCGTTATTTATAGTTTTATTTGCAGAAAAACGTTCTGAATGGCAAAAAATTTACTGATAGTCGAGTCACCTGCAAAAGCTAAAACCATAGAGGGTTATTTAGGAAAGGATTTTTTGGTTAAGTCTAGTTATGGTCATATCCGCGATTTGGTAAAAGGAGATATGGGAATAGATATTAATAATAATTTTTCCCAAACTTATGAAGTCCCTGCAGACAAGAAGCAAGTAGTCGCAGAACTTAAAAAACTAGCAAAGACCGCAGAAATGGTCTGGCTAGCATCCGATGAAGACCGCGAGGGAGAGGCCATTTCTTGGCATTTATATGAAACTTTAGGCTTAAAAGAAGCAAATACCAAAAGGATTGTTTTTCATGAAATTACAAAACCTGCGATATTAAAAGCAATAGAAACTCCGCGGACCATTGATTATAACCTGGTCTATGCGCAACAAGCCCGTCGTGTTTTAGATCGTTTGGTAGGTTTTGAACTCTCCCCTGTATTGTGGAAGAAAGTTAAACCTTCACTTTCTGCTGGTCGTGTACAATCTGTTGCCGTCCGTTTAATTGTAGATAGAGAGCGTGAAGTAAATAAATTCAATGCTACAGCAGCATTTAAGATCACCGCTCAATTTACTACGGGAAAGGGCAAAGAAATCGTAAAAGCGGAACTGCCACATCGGTTTGAGAAAGCTGAAGATGCCGAGAAATTCTTACAAGATAGCATCAATGCTGAGTTTGGTGTAAGTAGCCTCGAGGTTAAACCTGCAAAAAGAAATCCTGCTGCACCTTTTACAACTTCCACCCTACAACAGGAAGCATCCAGAAAACTGGGTTTCTCGGTAGCTAGAACCATGCAAATTGCGCAAAGATTATATGAAAGCGGGAAAATCACCTATATGCGTACCGATTCTGTTAACTTATCAGAAACCGCTATAGCAGCAGCAGCAGCAGAAATTAAATCTGCCTGGGGAGATAAGTATCATCAACCCCGAGTTTATAAAACAAAATCAGCCGGTGCCCAAGAAGCCCACGAAGCAATTAGGCCAACCTATTTTAATCAGCACAGTGTGGATGGCGATAATTCTGAGAAACGATTATACGATCTGATCTGGAAACGTGCCATTGCCTCGCAAATGAGCGAAGCCATATTTGAAAAAACAACAGCCCATATCAATATCACCACCCGGAAAGAAGAGCTGATTGCAGAAGGAGAAGTATTAAAATTTGATGGCTTTTTAAAGGTATATCTAGAATCAACCGATGAGGAAGAGGATGAAAATCAAGACAATAACCTACTTCCACCATTAGCAAAAGGTCAGCAGTTGTTCTTAAAAGAATTAGCAGCTACCGAACGCTTCTCTAGACCGCCTTCAAGATATACAGAGGCTAGCTTGGTAAAGAAGCTGGAAGAGTTAGGTATTGGCCGACCATCAACATACGCTCCTACAATTTCTACCATCCAAAACCGTGGTTATGTGGTAAAAGAAGATAGAGATGGACGTAAACGTGATTTCGTTAGTATGGTTTTGACCAATGGGAGCATCAATAAACAAACAAAATCTGAAATTACAGGAGCTGAAAAATCAAAGCTTTTTCCAACTGATATCGGCGAAGTCGTAAATGACTTTTTGGTTGAGCACTTTAAGGGTATTGTCGATTTTAACTTTACCGCAAAAGTTGAAAAACAGTTTGATGAAATTGCACAGGGCCTACAAGAGTGGACAAAAATGCTCCACTCCTTTTATACACCTTTTCATACCGAGGTAGAAACTACCTTAGAGAATGCAGATCGTGCCAATGGTGAAAGATTATTGGGTATAGATCCGACAACGGGTAAAAATGTATATGCCAAAGTTGGCCGTTATGGTCCATTGGTACAAATTGGTGAGCTTACGGATGATGAGGAAGATAAGCCTCGCTATGCAAGTTTGGCCAAAAACCAATCCGTTGGTACCGTAACATTAGAAGAGGCCTTAGATCAGTTTAAACTTCCATTCCAGCTTGAAGATTATGAGGGCAAGGAAGTTTCAGTTGGTGTGGGCAGATTTGGTCCATACGTAAAATGGGGTGAGGCTTTTATTTCCATTCCAAAAAATGAAGATCCATTAACGGTAGACATCGAAAGAGCAATTGAAATCATCAGTGAAAAAGTATCTGCTGATGCACCTGTAGCCGAATATGAAGGCTTACCCGTAACCAAAGGAACAGGCAGATTTGGTCCATTTATTAAATGGAACAGTTTATTTATCAATGTGCCCAAAGCTTATAATTTTGAGGCACTATCTCAAAAGGATATTGTTGAACTGATCGGCAAAAAGATTGAAAAAGAAAACAATCGATATATCCAGCAATGGACAGAAGAAAAGATTGCCATTGAAAACGGACGTTGGGGACCTTTCATCCGTTTTGGAAAAGAAATGTTAAAGTTGAGGAATAATCCGGCAACTAAACAAAAATATACACCTGAAGAGTTGGCAGAAATTCCTCTAGAAGAAGTTAAAGGATTAATTGTAGCTCAAATCCCTGATGCCTTTGAACCAAAGAAAAAAAAGGCACCAGCAAAGAAAAAAGCAACAACTAAGAAAAAATAGTATCACACGAGTTAGCTCATCCATGGGTTGGCTAACTCGTTAATTTGTATCACATTTGAAAGCAGATTTACCAGAAAATATAGTCGAAGATGTAGCCATCGCCATCGTATTAATGGGCGAAACTCCAGAGGTTAAAAGCTGGAATGTGTATGTGGTCAATTTTAAAAATGAAGCCATCACAAATGTGCTAATTACTTCAAAAGGTTATGGCGAAAAAGATGGTCGCCAAGTAAAAACCTCTTTGCTGAGACACTTTATTGGTGATCTGGTACCAAAATCTTATGCTGGCGTAGAGGCAATTGATCCAGCTGTTTTTGGATTAACGAATGAATATTGGCTGAGCTATTATCTAAATGGAAATATTTACGATAAAAAGTTCATTTTTCTCCCTGAAAGTATAATTGATAGTAATTTGATTAGAATTCCTATTTTGAATAAGCCTGGAGTCATGATTAAATAAATTTAGGCTAAAAATCAAATTCCTCTTTCTTTTTCATTATTTTTCATACCACATTTACCCCTATAAAAATGTATGAAAAATTCATTTAAACTTGCTAGTGTAAAAACTAGAAAATTCATCTTATTCGGAGTTTTAGCTATTGTTTTAGGACTTGCTGCCATTTTCTTTCTAAAAAGGAAAAACAAGGTGAATCCTCAAGCCTATGCCAAATACATTGAATCCTATACCTCTGGTACTATTTCTAAAAAGAGCTTCATTAAAGTTCATCTGGCCAGTGCAGTAAAAAATCTAAGTGATCTGGGGAAACCTGATGAAAGAGAGTTATTTGATTTTTCGCCCAGCATAAAGGGAAAAACCTATTGGATAGATGCGCAGACTTTAGAGTTCAGGCCTGATGAACCACTCGAACCTGATCAAAAGTATGAGGCAACATTAAAATTGGATCAGCTTACCCAAACAGATAAAGGCCTTGAAGAATTTGATTTCGATTTCAAGGTAATTAAACCAGGATTAAATCTAAGTCAGCGTGGGTTAATTTCTCAGAATAATACTTCATTAACCTATATGAAATTAACTGGAGAGATTAATACTTCCGATGCTGAAGAAGCCCAAGCCATTGAGAAGGCATTAACGATTGATTTTGGTCAGAAATTAAAGGTTAAATGGCAGCATGAGCCTGCTAAAAATCATTCTAGCTTCGTAATTGATAGCATCAAAAAACAGGCAACGGCTAAGGAATTTATTTTAAAATGGAACGGACAATCTATCAATGCCAGCGATAATAAAGGCGAAGAAAAGGTCACAGTGCCTGCGCTAAACGTTTTTAAGGTAATGGATATCAAAGCGGTTCAGGAGAAGGAAGATTATGTCTTGATCCAATGTTCTGAACCTGTAAACGTAGCACAAGACCTTAACGGATTGATTACTTTATCTGATCAGCAAGATTTGCGATTTACCATAGATGGAAGTCAGATCAAGGTATATACTGTAAACGAACTAAATGGCAACTATTCGGTAACTGTGAACGCTGGGATAACAAATATTGAAGGCAAAACACTGGAAAGTACCAAAAGCGCTAATATCATATTTGAAGATAAATTACCCTCAGTTACCATTGCAGGTTCCGGGACTATCTTACCAAATTCGGGCAAGTTGGTGCTGCCATTTGAGACTGTAAACTTAAAAGCTGTAGATATTACGGTTATCAAAATTTACGAGAATAATATCCCTCAGTTTTTTCAGGTTAACAATTATAAGGAGGGAAATGAGCTGAGGAGAGTTGCCAAACCTGTCGTACAAAAAACCATCCGGTTAGATGAGGATAAAAGTCTAAATCTGCATAAGAAAAATCGCTTCACATTAGATCTGGATAAACTCATCCGCACAGAACCAGGTGCTATGTATAGGGTAACTATAGGATTTAGACAAGAATATAATGTTTATGCCTGTGCAGCAACAACATCAGCCGATAGTGAGGATGATGAAGAGGAAGGCTATAATGAATATGGTGAAAAATTAGATGAGGATGATGAGTTTTGGGAACGTTATAACAGCTATTATCCAGCTCATTACAGATGGAGCGATCGTGATGACCCCTGCACACCATCTTACTACACAAATGAACGTTGGGCAAGCAGAAATCTTTTAGCCTCTAATATTGGTTTGGTTGCAAAAAGAGGAAACGACAACAACATGTTGATCATAGCCACAGATTTATTGACTGCCAAACCCTTAAGTGGAGTAACACTTGAGCTATTGGATTATCAACGACAAATTTTATCTACCCACGAAACTGATGGAGATGGCTTAGCTAATTTCGACCTGAAGAGGAAGCCGTATTTGTTGATTGCCAAGCATAAAAATGAACGTGGTTACCTTAAACTTGATGATGGAAATTCACTACCACTGAGCCGATTTGATGTAGGTGGTGATGTTGTTCAAGAAGGAATAAAAGGATTTATCTATGGTGAACGTGGCGTTTGGAGACCTGGAGATCAAATTTATCTTTCATTTTTATTGGAAGACAAGTTAAAAAAGCTACCTACCAATTATCCCGTAACCTTGGAGTTTTTTAATCCTAAAAATCAGTTGGCCAAAAGAATGGTAAGCAATACTGCATTAAACGGGTTCTATACTTTTAAAATTGCTACAGAAAGCACGGCTCCAACAGGCAACTGGCTGGTCAAGATCAAAGTTGGTGGTGCATCATTTACCAAAACAATTAAAGTTGAAACGATCATGCCAAATCGTTTAAAGATTAACTTTGACCTTGCTGGCAAAACCTATCTGGCTAACGGATCTTCTGCATCTAACCTTTCTGCTAAGTGGCTTTTTGGTACACCTGCAAAGTTTTTAAAGGCCAAGGTTGATGTCTCTTTAAATACGATGAAAACCGAGTTTAAAGGTTTTGGCGAATACACATTTGACAACCCTACCCTTCAATTCGAATCTCAGGTAAGAACAATCTTTGAGGGTACGTTAAATACCGATGGAACTGCAGTAGTCAATACCAATCTAAGCGAAAATACAAATGCTCCAGGTGTACTAAAAGCTAATTTTATGACCAAGGTATTCGAACCTGGTGGCAACTTTAGTATCGACAATTTCAGTGTTCCCTATCATACCTATACTAATTATCTTGGGATTAAAACACCTGATGGCGACAAGCTGAGTGGAATGTTATTAACGGATAGAAATCATCAGATTGATATTGTAAATGTAAATAGCAATGGCAGATTATCAACTGAAAATAAGATCGTTCAAGTTGAAGTCTATAAAGTGCAATGGCGTTGGTGGTGGGAACAGGACAATCAGGAAAGTTATGCCAACTTTACCCAAAACCAATATAATAAGCTAGTTAGCAAGCAAGATGTAAGCCTGAAAAATGGAAAGGGCATTTATAATTTCAGGATCAATGAACCAGAATGGGGACGATACCTGATTTTGGTAAGAGATGGCAATAATGGCCATGCTACGGGCAAATCTGTATATGTTGACTGGCCAGGATGGGCACAGCGCGAGCAATCTGATCACCCTACGGAAGCTTCTATGTTATCTTTTACCGCTAATAAGCAAAAGTTTACTGTTGGTGAAGAAATTACGTTAACTATCCCTACGGGAGAAAATGGAAGAGCATTGATTTCCATAGAGAATGGAAGTCGAGTACTAAAAACCTATTGGATTGATACTAAAAAAGGTCAGACACAGTTCAAATTCAAGGCTGAAGCTAACATGGCCCCAAATGTTTTTGCAAACATTACGCTATTACAACCGCATGCACAAACCGTAAATGACTTACCAATTAGGATGTATGGGGCTATTCCTTTGCTAATCGAAGATCCGCAGACCATTTTAAAACCTGTGATAAAAATGGCCGCAACGCTTAAACCTGAGGTAGAAAGTAGCATTAATATTGCCGAACAAAATGGAAAGGCAATGACTTATACCATTGCATTGGTTGATGAGGGCCTATTAGATTTGACACGTTTTAAAACTCCAGATCCCCATGGTTCATTTTATGCCAGAGAAGGACTTGGTGTTAAGACATGGGATTTGTTTGATCAGGTTTTAGGCGCATGGGGAGGAAACCTAGAAAGAATATTAAGCATTGGTGGAGATGGATCAATCAATAAGAACTTAAATCCTGCTAAGGCTAATAGATTTAAACCTGTAGTTACTTTTATGGGGCCTTATTATTTAGCCAAAGGAGAAAATAAATCACATAAGTTTAAATTGCCACAGTACATAGGTTCCATTAGAGCTATGGTAGTTGCTGGTCAGGATGGTGCCTATGGTTTCGCTGAGAAAACAGTTGAAGTGAAACAGCCTTTGATGGTGCTGGCAACGTTACCAAGGGTAATCGGTCCAGGAGAAAGCTTTACCTTACCAGTTAATATTTTTGCGACAAACGATAACCTTAAAACAGTAAACGTACAATTACAGACTTCTAATTTACTGGTTGATGGATCAAAAAATCAACAGCTTTCATTCAAACAGGCTGGGGAGCAGATGGCATATTTCAATGTGATAGCACCAAATAAGATAGGTGTAGCAAAAGTTAGGGTTCTTGTACAAAGTGGAGCTGAAAAAACCATTTATGATGTAGAACTGGAGATCAGAAATCCAAATCCCTACATTACGAATGTGATTTCGGCAACCATTCAGCCTAAACAAAGTTGGAGTATCAAATATCAGCCAGTTGGCATGGATGGAACCAATTCGGGAATGCTCGAAGTATCCGCTATCCCTCCTATCAATTTAACTAAACGATTAAATTATTTGATTACTTATCCGCACGGTTGTGTAGAGCAGACTACATCGAGTGTTTTTCCTCAGTTGGTATTGGATAGGTTAAGCCCTTTAACTCAGCAAAGAAAAATGATGGTCGAAAGAAATATAAAAGCTGCTATTGCACGCTTAAAAGGCTTTCAAACAGTTAGTGGAGGTTTAAGCTATTGGCCAGGAGAAAGTACCGCTGATGAGTGGGGTAGCAATTACGCAGGACATTTCTTAGTTGAAGCACAGAATGCCGGCTATACTTTACCTGTAGGTTTATTAGATGAACTTATTCGTTTTCAGAAAAGTAAGGCTAATAATTGGGTGCCAAATAGCACTAACTTTTATGGTGGTGATTTAAGCCAAGCTTACCGATTATATGTTTTGGCATTAGCCAAGAAACCTGAGCTGGCAGCTATGAATAGATTGAGAGCTTTCGAATATCTGTCTGTAAGTGCAAAATGGAGGTTAGCCGCTGCCTATCAATTGGCAGGACAAAGTGCTGCTGCAACTAGTCTGATCAATGGTCTATCGCAAAAAGTAGAGCCCTATAATCAGCTTGGCGGCACTTACGGTTCTGAACTGAGAGATGAAGCTATGATCATGGAAACCTTAACCTTAATCGGCCAAAAAGGTAAAGCAGCGCAATTATTGCAAACAGTAGCTATGCGTTTAGGAAAAGATACCTGGTACAGTACACAGACTACGGCTTATAGTTTATTAGCTATTGCGAAATTTTGCGGACAAACAACGAGTTCAAACGCTTTACAGTATAGCTATTTATTAGATGGCCAAAAAGGAACGGTCAATAGTAAACAGTACATGAACAATACGGCTTTGAATTTCAAGAATAATACTGCCAGTATCACCAATAATGGAAGTGGCGTATTATTTGCAAGATTGATCTTACAAGGTCAACCAACAGCTGGTCAGAACAGTTTTCTTCCGAATAATTTAGATGCATTGATCATGACTGTAGATTACAAAACCTTAAAAGGGCAGCTGTTAGATCCTACATCTTTAAAACAGGGTACTGATTTTTATGCGGAAGTAACGATCAAAAATCCTGGAAAGATGGGTTATTATGAGCAAATGGCATTAACTGAAATCTTTCCATCTGGATGGGAAATTATCAATACAAGGGTTAATGACAATGAAAGTATTTTAGCTTCAGCTCCGTATACCTATCGTGACATTAGAGATGACCGTGTCTTCACATATTTTAATATTAGAGAAAATGAAACCTTAACTTATAAAGTGCTGTTAAATGCATCTTACATTGGTAAATATTATTTATCTGCAGTGCAATGTGAAGCTATGTACAATAATAATATCAGTGCTACCAAAGCAGGTAAATGGGTACAGGTAGTTAAATAAATGGATGGGGATTGTTAATGATAACAATCCCCAATCTTAAACCAAAGAGCAATAGACAATGTAGTAGTAACGGCCAAACCTTATTTATAGTAGAAATAGAATTATGTGACAGTATCAAAAGGTAAGAAATGTCCGTTAATTGTGTGTCTCTTATACCGATTTTAATGTAATATACATTTTCATTTTTATCATTTCAAGGCAATTTCAATTGGATCTCTGCCAATGCCTCTTGATATAAACGAGGGCCTTGCTGCGTTGGAACTTATAATTTTACCTTCCTTATCAATTAGGACATAATGGGGAATGCCACTGATATTATAGTCTTTACAAACTTGATTGTTTGTCCAACCTTTTGCAATAAGATGAGTTCCCTTAAATCCTAAGTCTTTTATTTTATTCTTCCAATCTTCTTCAACCTTTGTATCTACACATATATTGATGAACACTATGTCCTTATCTTTATACTTTTCTTGGATTTTAGGTGAATAATTTTGTATTTCATCAATGCATGGTGCACAATAAATACCCCAGAAATCGATGTAGATAATTTTGCCTTTGAAATCGCTCAGTGATACCTGTTTTCCTTCAAGATCTAATAGCGTAAAGTTAGGGGCATTGTTTCCTGGTTTTAACCTGCTAATTTTATCATGAAAACTGCGTAATGTATCTGCAAAGAAACTATCCGTAACTGTTGCATGGTACATCTGATAGGCTCGTTCCGCATTTTCGAAGTCATAATAGTTGTAGGCCGACATCAATGTTCGAGTCAGAAACCAGTTCAATATCTTCTTTGATTTCAACAATTGTAAACCAGACATGGCATACTTAACAGGAGTATCTCCCATACCACTTGAAGAAAATTTCATGGTATATCCGTCTGGTTTATGTGCATTCATTTTATTTGCAACAAATATCCTATAAAGAGGTGAAATAGACATTAATTGATCATTGTTTAGATCGTTTTCACTGACTTCATACTTCTTCCATGCCCCTGTTAACAATGGCTTAAGATTGAGTTGATAATGGTTCTCTAAGCCTGGCTTCTTGTTTAGACTGTTGATATAATTAATGTAAAATTCAAAGTAAGCGTCTGCTATAATTTTCTGTGCATTAGTTGTTGGTTTTCCGGAACTCACTAAATCGTTGATATAGATTTTAAATGCCTCATCAATTTTAACTAATTTTTCCTCAGCGCTTAGTTTGCTATTTCCAATAACTTTGAACAAGGATGAACGCTTTTCATTAAACTTCAAGGCCGTTTTGTATACCAGATCAATTTCTCTTTGGCGCTCAATTATGTTACTCTTTATACTAAATGTGTTTTGTTCATCATTTTCATCCCAATTAATTGTGAGTACATCTCCAGGTAAAACGAAAAAGGAAATTCCGCCGCCAATAGATATGAACAGATCCTGTGGACAGGTTATCTGTATCTTTTTGATAAAATTGCCTTCCTTATCCAAAGGTATGCTGATGGTCTCCTGATCAAAAAATGTGCTTAATCCGAAGTCCCAAAATCCTTGGCTACTGTTTTTTACCTTTCCTTTAATGACTAGTTCCTGACTTACGGAAGTGGAGGAAAATGCGCTTAATGTTGTACAGGTTATTATGACAACAAATGCATATTTGATTTTAGAAAGCATAAATCTTTATTTAAATAATTAAGTTAATAATAATTTATAGAATAAGTTAAGATCTGCCTTAAGTTGTCTATTTTTAATCCCGTTCACGAAGACATTGCATGGATAAAAGAAACCCATTTTTAATCTCTGACCTTATTTGTTCTGTAATTTTTATATGGTTTCTATTCTCGTTACCCAGTGAATTATTTAAATCGCCCACCTCTTATGTGGTTGAAGCAAGTAACGGAGAATTGTTAAGTGCTTCCATTGCAAGTGATGGGCAATGGCGTTTTCCTAACGTTGATACTGTACCCGATAAATTTGTAAAGTGTATCACGGCTTATGAAGATCAGCGTTTCTTTTTACATTTTGGTGTGGATCCGATTGCCATGAGCAGGGCGATGAAACAGAATTTCAAAGCTGGTACCGTGGTCAGTGGCGGGAGTACTTTAACCATGCAGGTTATCCGTTTATCGAGAAAGCAACAGAGAAGCATTTGGCAAAAAATAACCGAGGTTTGGTTGGCTTTAAGGTTAGAATTTACACATTCTAAAAGAGAGATTATCAGCCTTTACGCCGCCAATGCACCTTTTGGAGGTAATGTTGTTGGGCTCAATGCTGCTAGCTGGCGATATTATGGCCGTAAACCCGAAAACCTATCATGGGGAGAAATGGCTACATTAGCAGTTTTGCCCAATAGTCCTGCCCTTGTACATCCCGGAAAGAATACAGCCAAGCTGATCAAAAAAAGAAATGACCTATTGGATAAGTTAGCTAAAATCAAGGTCATAGACCAACAAACTGCAGATTTGTCCAAGTCAGAACCTATACCTACAAAACCTATTCCATTGCCGCAAGATGCACCTCACTTACTGAATAGGTTTAAAGAGGAAAGTAAAATCTTAAACGTTGGCTCAACCAAATTAACTTCAACACTAGATTATAGTCTGCAGCTCAAGATCAACTACTTGCTAAAACGTTATAATAATCGCTATAAGGCCAATGGGATCAATAATATTGCTACAATGGTATTGGACATAAAAAATGGCACGGTTAAAAGTTATGTGGGCAATTGTTATCAGCCAGAGCAGGTACAATTGGAAAGTCATGTAGATATGATCAGGGCACCCAGAAGTCCTGGAAGTACTTTGAAGCCACTACTCTATGCAAGCATGCTTAGCGACGGATTGCTGTTGCCCCATACCTTGATCCCTGATGTGCCTACCCAAATTTCGGGCTATACGCCACAGAATTATGATTTGGGTTATGATGGAGCTATCTCTGCAGATAAGGCATTAAGTAGATCCCTTAATATTCCGGCCGTTAAAATGTTGCAACAGTATAAATACGAACGCTTTTATGATAAGTTAAAGAAATTGAACTTTAGCACTTTAAACCAACCGGCAAATCATTATGGGCTTTCATTAATATTGGGTGGTAGCGAAGTGACGATGTGGGATTTGGCCAGAAGTTATTTAGGAATGGCCAATACTTTAAATCATTTTAACGACTATCAGGGAAAGTATAATCCACATGATTATGATGCTCCAACTTACGTAAAGTCTCTAAAAAAGCTTTTTGATAAAGAAGATTTGTCGCCTAACGGAGTATTGGACCACGCTGCGATCTGGGCAACATTTAATGCGATGGAAGAAGTAATGAGGCCTGGAGATGAAGGGCTTTGGGAACAGTTTTCCTCTGCAGAGCGTGTCGCATGGAAAACAGGAACAAGTTTTGGCTTTAGAGATGCCTGGGCAATTGGTTTAACCCCAGATTATGTTGTATGTGTTTGGGTTGGCAATGCCGATGGTGAAGGACGGCCAGGCTTAATAGGGATTGAAGTTGCTGCTCCTGTGTTATTTGATATTTTTAGGGAATTGCCATCGTCAAAGTGGTTTGAAACGCCAAAGACCAAACTCAAACAAATAATGGTTTGTAAACAAAGTGGATTTAAAGCGGGTGAATATTGTACAGAACAAATATCAGAACCCGTACCCTTTGCTGGAGAGAAAACTTCAATCTGCCCTTACCATAAATTGATCCATCTTAGTGCCAATGGTGATTTTAGGGTAACTGACCATTGTGAAAGTACAGTTAATATGCGACATCAAAAATGGTTTGTACTGCCACCATCCATGGAATATTACTACAAGGTGAAAAACAGTAATTATAGGGTTTTGCCACCTTTTAAACCAGGATGTGAAGATGTGGGTACGACTTCGGTAATGGAAATGGTTTATCCTAAAAATAATGCCACCGTTTATATTCCGATCGAATTGGATGGTAATAGAGGAAAGGTAGTTTTAACAGCTGCACATCGAAATCCTGCAACTACGATATATTGGCATATTGATGGAAATTATATTGGCCAAACCAAATCTTTTCACCAGTTTGACATTAGCCCTACGCCGGGAAAACACACTTTAACTTTAGTTGACCAAAATGGGGAACGGCTGGTGCAGACATTAATTATTTTACAAAAGGATAAAAATAACAGGTAGGCATTTAAACTACAATATTCTTACTCATCATTCGTTTTCCCAACCGCGTGTTTTTTCACTTTTCTTTCGATAGCACCAATTGTAATGAAATATTGTGCCAACATATACGTCGCCGTGATAAATACGCCCGCATGCCTAAACTGAGCTACAAATTTATGATATGCTAATATCGAATCTGAGATCAGGAATAACAGGGCGCCACTAAAAATAAGGTTGAAACTTATAGAATTAACCTTCCCCCATCTACCTGTTGCCATAGTTGCCATTAAGGAAATGACCAAAGCATAAATCGCTACTGGTATTTCCAATTCACCTAGATAATTTTTCAAATACCAGTAAAAACCAATACAAAAAGCGCCAAATATTAGGACGGAGAACAGTAGTACTTTTTTATTAACCTTTGGTAAATTTCTATAATCGATAAAAAAGGCGCTGATATAGCATAAATGACCGATTAGAAATGCTGCCAAGCCAAAGATGAAAAATGATGGTTCAATGTCTAAAAACATAAGTAGGACATCACCAATTAAACCAAAAAAAAGGCCTACTCCTATTCTTTTTGTAAACCTCCCCTTGAACTTGGTATGACTGGTAAGATATATCATTAAAAATATGGTGATCAAAGGTTTAATCGCATAATGGAAATCCGATAAGATCAATTCCACAGCATCAGGATATATTTCCAGTAATAGTTGTGAGATGAAAACTATTGCAAAAGCAAAGTTAAATTTTAAGTGTTTCTGTAACATTAGCTGAGGTCGTTTTTAGATAGTAAAACCAGATAAGTGAACTTATTTGAATAGTGGCAATGCTTATTGAAAATAGGGTAAAAAAGGGTAGATCTCTAAACCAATAGAGTAAAATTAAGCTAGAAACCAATCTGGTGAACTCGAAGAATCTTACCCACTTTTTGTGCTCTAGCAAAGCTCCGCATGTTAGCAGCGTAAAAATTGAAAATACTGCAGCGATAACAATGATCGCCATTTCCATTTTATAATAGAGAAATAATAAAGCTGAACCTGCTGCTAAAGCAACAAGAAATTGAATGGATACATACCGTAACAATCCTTTGCTATAAACAGAATCATATTTCCTATAATTAAGTGTATCTATTTCTGGTGCCGATTTAAAGCCTCCCAAATGTGCGGGAAACCAACCTGGGGGTTTAATGAACACTTTGATCTTTTCGCTAAAACGTTTTGTCTTTTTAGCAGTTTGCCATAGTTCAGCCCAATAATGGACATTTGCCCAAACAGGATTCCAGCTTGCCAGAGGAGTTGTTATTCCGTAATAAACCTCTTCTTCTTCCTTCTGGAAAGTACCGAACATTTTATCCCAAATAATCAAAGAGCCTGCATGGTTTTTATCGATGTATTTAGGATTGGAACCATGATGAACGCGATGATGTGAAGGGGTATTCAAAATATGCTCTAAAAAGCCCATGCTTTTAATGGCTCTGGTATGGATCCAGAATTGATACAGGGTATTAAAAGCACTAAGGGTAACAAACATCAGTGGATCGAAACCTATCAACGCCAGCGGTAGATAAAATACCCAAGAAAACCAACTTTGAAACCAAGATTGGCGTAAGGCAACCGTTAGGTTATATTCTTCAGATTGATGGTGAACTATATGTGCTGCCCATAACGCATTAACCTGATGGCTCATTCTGTGAAACCAATAGTAGCAGAAATCAACGCCAATAAAAAGCACGATCCATATCCAGATAGATTTTGACAAATCAAATAATCGCCAATGTTCAAAGAGATAGGTATAGCCAAAAAATAGCGCTGTTTTCATAAAAAGGCCAGTGATTTGGGAGCCTATGCCCTGACTTAAATTGGAGATCGAATCATTAAAGCGATAGTATTTAAGTTTCTTATAAAATGCATAGGCCAATTCTATTCCAATAAGAATAAAAAAAATTGGTACAGATAATGCAATATAATCCACTTTCATTATACTAATTTATAATAAAATATATTGTTTTAATAGGATGTTTTAATGTTTGAAAGTTAGGAAGTTGAAATGTTGGGTTAGAGATATCCCTTTGGCCAATCTCATTAATCAAAAAAGTTTCGCTTTTGCGATTTCTATGATAAGACCAGATCGTATTTAGAGTAGATCGACTGCATGTCTTGTCCTTCCGACGAAGGAGGAATCTATCGAAGGAGTTTACAAGCTCATGAACGGCTGCTAGAGATTGCCTGCATATCTTGTCATTCCGACAAAGGAGGAATCTATTGAAAGAGTTTACAAGCTCATGAACGGTTGCTAACCACCCAAACCATGAACTATGAACTATCAACCATGAACCAAACAACAAAAAAAAATTGCGAATAAAATCCGCAATCAATTATAAGGTCAAAACTTAACTTATCAAAATTACATTGATTGCTAAGTTTTATTCAAGAAATTTTATCCGAGAAAATCCGTTAGCCCAAAATAGACTTTAAAGCTAATGGAATTTAGGAGTTTTAGAAACTACGCTCTCTGTTGTTGTTGTTGCGTTTAAAGCCACCAGAGTTACCGCCACCACCTGTGTTTGGTTTTTCTTGTGCTTCAGCAACTTTAATTCTGTTCCCGTTGTAGTCTCCGCCATTCATCCTTTTGATAGCTTCTTTAGCTTCCTCATCATTAGGCATTTCTACGAAGCCAAAGCCACGGCTCTGGTTTGTTTCGCGGTCCTTAATAATTCTAAGTGATTTTACTTGACCGAAATCACCAAATACGGCTGTTAATTCTTCTTCCCCTACTTCTAAAGGAAGGCCTGTAATAAATATCTTCATTAATGTTTAAAAATTTGCACAAAGATACAAAAAAATATGGTCAATTTGCTATCTGTGTGTCAGTTAATTCATATAATCGGTAGTTTTTCAATTATTTTTATCGAGTAGTTAAGTTATCCTTTTATTATCAATAGATTTTACCCACTCCTCTTTTTGGCATCTTTTACATATTGCGCTTCCTGTTTGTTCAATTATTGTGGTATAACCGCAAAAAGTACAAGAATAATTTGCCTTTTCTTCAATCCTTTTAAGTTTTTTGCAAAAAAGATGGGGTAAAATCGGTAATCCATATTTGACCTCGTCTTCCGGATAATAAAACACGCTAATGCTGCCAGATGTTTCAATTATTGCTAATTTTACCTGACCTAAATGAACAACGCTATTTTGTCTTAGTTCAGAGAAGAACTCATCTTGGGCTAAGCTTTCCTTTTTAAAGTTGTCGATAGCAAACTCACCATCTTCAATTAAATAGGTACAGCTACCTTCAAGCAGTTCTTCTACTTTTTTGTTCTTATTTACGAAATAGGAAGTAATTTTATAAGCAACTACGATCACAGCGAAAACCGTAACCGCCGAGATTAACCCAACTTCACGGTAAAACATTGGATCGCCAGCTGCAGAGCCCAAACTAATGATAACCACAAGCTCAAAAACAGACAATTGTTTAACACCCCTTTTACCTAAAAGCCTCAAGCTAAATAAGACGATCAAGTACATTAATATGGTACGGATGATAATCTGTGGAAGAAAAGTCCACTCTTCATCCCCTATTAATAATTTTTCTAAGTTTGTAAGAAAGCTTTCTAGCAGTTCTGCCATTATATGATAATTTGATATGCAGAATAACAGTAAATTATCGGTTTTGTGTTGAAATTTTGTTAGGAAGTCCGAGAGTCCGAAAGTCCGGGAGTCCGTTCCCCTCAGCAATGTCACTCGCCACTTTGCCATAGCTATCGAATGATAGCCCATTTCCGATCCTGAAATCTACCGGGGGGTGGAAGGTTGTACGGGAAGATAACGAGCTCAGCATTTGTAGCTGTGGCGGGGAAGTTCAGGTGATTGTAGGTAAATCAAAGCCCCTGCAACTACAAAAATGTTACAGAGGCTTGAAGGTATTATAGCGTACAAATCAGATTGAGTTAAGACCTGCGCCAAATGAGGTATTAAGCTGTCTTCAAAGCTCCGTGTTCTAGTGCGTTAAACTCACTCGGCCACCTCGTGGTTTTATCAAATATAGCATTTGTTAATATGGCTAGAGTCAATCCATTTTCGCGCCCTTAAGTCCGCTTTCAAAAGTTTATGGAAAACTAATAATTAGGGATACTATTCCAATGTGACCTATTTTATGACAATTCCACTTTATTGGTGTTGGTATGAAGCTCTGCAACCTTTACGACTGCAGAGCTTTTTTAAAGGATTAAAATATCCGCCTATTTATCTTCATTCTTGATTATAGACTTACTAGTAGAAGCAACTATTTATAAGCATTGAATTCCTAGTCTTTTGCATCCGCGTTTGCAACCTACTGTGTACCCACAAGTCAATAATAGTTTCTCAAGTTTGTTTTTGCGAGGAAGACCTGTCCCGATTATTTCCTATCAGGTGGACAGATTTCGCTCAGGTTCGTTTCCGCGAAGAACGAAGCGGTCTCCTTGCTGGTTTGAAGCTGGTTGCGGCAAGGAGATTATTCACCTGTTTCTATTTTTCAATGGTGTTCATGAGCTCTCCCTCTGTTGCCGAGATCGGTTATCTTCGCGAAAAGCTCGCAAAAACGAACCCCTCAAGCGTCATGATTCCTATTAAAAGATGTGGGTACACAGTAGGTTGCAAACAAGAACGATTTGAGTAACTTCATTTCTATGAGTCAACATTCCTAAATTGTTTCCTGCAAGTTAAGGAAAGGTATAGGTACATAGTTGTTTTGAGCAAGGACGAGTTGGGAGATTACTTCTGTCCTTTTAAATAGGCCAGATATTCCTCTTGTATCATCTCAGAATTAACAAACTTATCTTTTGATGCCCCATATTCACTTTCGGAAAATTCTATGGCATCGGCAATCGTACCGAATGTAGTTATCATGCCATAAGGCTCATCTGGATCAAGAGCAGAGAATTCATATATATCTAGAAAATTTTCAGCCCCTTCATCAAAGCACTCCTTAAAAACCACACTATATTCTCCATTGTTTTCCTTTTCGATTATGAGCCATTGTAAAACAGTATAGTTTGTTTTTCGTTCATGGCCAATCCATTGTTCTACTGTTCTACCTAAGCTTAAGTTGGTTTTAAGCTGATCAGTCATTAAATATTTCATATGCTAATTAAAATCAGTGCCAATCATTCATTTATGTGCATCAAATGTTCTTTTCATAAATCCAACTGCAAACGAGGACGAGGTTGGGGTCTTGGCCATGCTTACACTGTATCTTCGAAGCACTAATGTGCAACTTTATCAACAGATACCCTTAAAGTATCATATTTTAAAATCTTATTACCATTTTTCAAGGTGCCGAATACTACAATGGAATATTTGCCCGTACCTGTAAAAGCCTTTTTAACTTTTACAATATTGGTTTTAAGTCCTCAATAAAATAAATTTTATTGTTAATGTTTATTTTAACCGAGCTAATAGGAACCTAATACCTACCTTATAGCTAGCTCGAAGCTACCTTATAGCTACACCTTACCTAAAACACATCGTTATATTCGTCATAAAGGTATAGGCCAAGCTGGAGGGAAATGCTTTTCCCGACCTTTCGAACTACGGATTTGTCATAAAGTGACTCCTTTGGAGCGACAGTCTAAACACTTCATATTAACACACATCGCTATATAGGTCATAAAAACTATACGCCATACCGAGCGGGAAATGTTTTCCCATGATGAACGAACTACGGATTTGCCACAAAGTGGTTCCATTGGAGCAACAGTCTAAGAAAATCGCTATACACGCCATAAAGGTATACATCATGCAGAGCGGGAAATGTTTTCCCGTGACAAACAAACTACGGATTTGCAATGCGTCTAACCTCTCCCCGCCATTTTTATCATTCTATGCGCTAAGTCCTTACCAAGATAACGGTCAATAATGCCATGTACCAAATAGAGGATTGGTGTCATGCCTATCGCTACGATAAACTTATAGGTATAGCCAACCAAACCTATGGCTGCAACCATTTGCCAGCTCCAGTGCGTAGCCGGATTTAAATAAAAAGCAATAAAAATTACAACAAAACTATCTATCAACTGTGAAATTAAGGTCGAAACCGTAGCTCTGAGCCAGAGCCCTCTTTCACCGGTAATTCTTTTGATGCGATGAAAAACAAAAACATCAATCATTTGACTGGTAAGAAAGGCAGTAATGGAACCCACTATAATCCACATCCCTTGTCCAAATATGGCATCGAAGGCTAAATTCATATTGATCTGTTTGCCATCTACCTCTCTCATTACCCAGAAATCTGATGATTGCACACTCATTGCCATATAAACTGCGAAAAAAGTAAAGGCGATTAAAATTGCAGTAAGTATAGAAAGGAAACGAACCTGTTTTACACCAAAATACTCATTGATGATATCGGTCATGATGAAGATGATTGGCCAGGTTAGTATTCCGGCAGACATATTAAAGGAAAGATTTGGAACACCAAATAGGTTGATATCGAATTTCTTAATTCCGAGCGTTTCTTCTACTGAAAAGATCTTTACTCCTATAAATTCTGAAAGAATGGCATTGGCAACGAAAAATGCCCCAAGAACTAATAATAGTCGGCTTTCTTTGGTTTTAAAAGTCATGGTAGCTAAATTACAATTATTTTGATATAAACGAAACTTCCAATTTTATTGGGTCTAATATCATCTTCTTTTTTACAAAACGCTTACTACAAAGCGCATGTTATTGTACATCTTTGCCGATCTTAATTGCATTGTATATTGAAATCAAAATCTTTCTTTCTCATCATTATTTTAGGGTCGTTAGCTGCTCTTGGTCCATTTTCTATTGACATGTACCTTCCCGGCTTTAAAGCTATTGCTCAAGATCTTCACACGGATGTGGCCAGTGTTTCGCTCTCCCTTTCGAGTTTTTTTATTGGCATTTCTATCGGTCAATTATTGTATGGCCCATTATTAGATAAATTTGGCAGAAAAAAGCCACTCTATCTTGGCTTAACTATTTATATCATCTCCTCAGTATTTTGTTTATTAGTTACTAATAACGACCAGCTGATTGTTTTAAGATTTGTACAGGCTATTGGGAGCTGTGCGGCTGCAGTAGCTGCAATTGCTATGGTAAGAGATTTATTTTCCGTAGAAGAAAGCCCTAAGGTTTTTGCTTCATTGTTACTGGTCATTGCTTTATCGCCAATGTTGGCCCCCACTATAGGCAGTTATCTTATTGTTGCACTGGGTTGGAAATCTATTTTTGTCTTTTTAGCGATCATGGCTTTATTGATGTTGATTATGGTAGTGCTTTGGCTTCCAGAGAGCTATAAGCCTGACCCAAATTATTCATTGAAGCCAAAACCAATCCTGACTAACTTTTTAATCGTATTGAAAGAGCCAAGTTTTTATACTTATGCCTTGGTGAGTGCAGTTACTTTTAGCGGGTTATTTGCCTATGTATCTTCTTCACCCATCGTTTTTATGAACCTCTATAAGGTAAGTGAAACTGGCTACGGTTGGATATTTGCACTATTATCTGTCTTTTTTATAGGTTTTAGCCAGATTAATAGTTATATCCTAAAGTGGTTTACCAGTAAGAAAATCGTGTTTTGGGCACTGCTATCACAGTGTTTAGTAAGTATTTTGTTCTTGTTTTTTGCGTTGACCGATCAATTAAGCCTTTATAAAACTATTGCATTTATCGCATTATTTCTAGGTTGTCTTGGTTTTATCAACCCTAATGCTTCGGCACTTTCTCTTGCTCCGTTTAGTAAGAATGCCGGAAGTGCATCTGCATTAATGGGTGCGCTACAAATGGGTTTAGGGGCATTAGCTTCGGCGGTGATCAGTTTATTTGCAGCCGATGTTGTTTGGCCAATGCCAGCTGTAATGTGTGGAGCTGCACTTATAGGTTTGTTTTGCCTGTTAATCGGAAGAACACAGATTAAGGCTGGTTGATGAGTTATTGAGCTTAAAGCTGAAAGAATAAAGCTTAAAGCTTCAGCCAATGGACTTGATTCACAAGCATCATGCTAAACATCTCCCAGAGGGATGCCTTTGGCACAGTCCCATAACTCGTAACACACAACTCATAACTAATAAGCATCATGCTAAACACCCAGCCTCGTAACTGATAACCCATAACTAATAAGCAACTCGTAACTAATTCTATTATTATTTAAGCTATTATTCCTATTTTCGTAATAGATGTTAACTATAAATTCAAAATTACCAACCGTTGGCACTACCATATTTTCGGTGATGTCCAAGCTAGCACAAGAGCATAATGCGATCAATCTTTCGCAGGGATTTCCAGATTATAACACTGACCCAAAATTAGTTAAATACGTTGCAGAGGCAATGAAAAAGGGACATAATCAATATGCTCCTATGTCCGGCTTACCACTTTTAAGAGAATTGATGGCAGAGAAAACTGCAAACTGGTATGGTGCAAATTATAATCCTGATACAGAGGTAACGATAACAGCTGGTGGTACACAGGCTATTTTTACTGCTTTGGCAGCTGTAATTCAGCCCAATGATGAGGTTATTATTTTTGAACCTGCTTACGACTGTTATGCACCTACCGTTAAACTGTTTGGTGGCTTAGTTAAACCTTTTGAACTTCATGCACCAGATTATGCAATTGACTGGGAAATGGTCAAAAAGTTATTTACGGTGAACACCAAAATGATAATTTTAAATAGTCCGCAAAATCCAACAGGTAGTATTTTAGGTAAAAAGGACATTGAAGCGCTAATTAAGTTGGTTAAACATACCGACATTTTAATTTTAAGTGACGAGGTGTATGAACATTTAATTTATGATGAAGCGAAACATCAAAGTGTAGCGCTTTACCCCGAATTACAGGAAAGGAGTTTTGTAGTTGCTTCTTTTGGTAAATCATTGCACACCACTGGTTGGAAATTGGGCTACTGCTTGGCACCTGCGCAATTGATGAACGAATTTAGAAAAGTACATCAATTTAATGTATTTAGCGTGAATACACCTATGCAAATCGGAATTGCCAATTATTTAAAGGACGGAAATATTTATGAAAGTTTAGCTGGTTTTTTTCAGCAAAAAAGAGACTTGTTCCGTTCTCTTTTAAGCGAGACAAGATTTAAATTATTACCTTGCAAGGGTTCCTATTTTCAATGCGTTAGCTATAATGATATTAGCGATGAAAAGGATACGGCAATAGCGCAAAGATTGGTAGAAGATTTTGGTGTAGCAAGTATTCCCGTTTCAGCATTTTACACTAAACATAATGATGATCACATATTGAGATTTTGTTTTGCCAAAAAGCAAGATACCTTGGAGAAAGCCGTTGAAAGACTTATAAAAGTATAATTAAAAGAATTATCAGATGGAAGCTCAACAACATTTAAATATACCTAACTTAAAAATTACCGTTTTTCAGGCTTATCTGTTTTGGGAAAATATCGATAAAAATTTGAGTAATATTACTTTGAGATTGTCTGGAGGTGTCCGTGAAAAAACCGATCTTATTGTTTTGCCAGAAATGTTCAATACAGGGTTTACCATGAAGGCAGAGGAACTTGCCGAAGAAATGGGTGGTAAAACTATGGCGTGGTTAAAGCAAACCGCCTATCAATATGATTGTGTAGTTACCGGAAGTTTGATCATTAAAGAAAATGGCTATTTTTATAATCGCATGATCTGGATGTTGCCAACTGGCGATTTTAAATATTATGATAAACATCATCTATTCGGTTTAGGTGAAGAAGACAAGAATTTTACCGCTGGAAATCAATCCGTAATTGTAGAATTGAAGGGATGGAAAATTAGATTGGCCATCTGTTATGATTTACGCTTCCCGGTATGGTTGCGCAATAACGATGCGGCTTATGATATTTTGCTGTTGATTGCTAGTTGGCCTGACAAACGTTCTTCACATTGGAGAACTTTGATCCATGCCCGTGCAGTTGAAAATCAAAGCTACGTCATCGGCGTAAACAGAGTTGGACATGATGGGAACCAGGTATACCACAGCGGACATTCAATGTGTATTGATCCTTATGGAAATACCGTATATTATAAACCTGAGGATGAAGACCTCTATACCTTTAGCATTAATTATCAGGATTTGGAGAAAACGCGCGAACAGTTTCCATTTCTAAAAGATGCTGATGATTTTAACTTAAACTATAAAAATTAACATATAAATTAGACAAATGCTCAATAGGAGAAAATTCATCAGGGCAACAGCCCTATCATCAGCACTTTTAGCAGTTGATAAAAATGGTATGGCGGCAACATTACCTAATGGTGAAAATAAAGTGAATAAGCCGATTGTAATTTCTACCTGGGACTTTGGTGTAGCTGCTAATGCTGCTGCTTGGGAGATCTTAAATAAGAAAGGGAGAGCATTAGATGCTGTAGAACAGGGTGTTGGGGTAATTGAAGCACAGGGAACCAATCAATCTGTTGGCTATGGTGGTTTACCAGACCGTGACGGGATCGTGAGTTTAGATGCCTGCATTATGGACGAAGCGGGTAACTGTGGTGCAGTTTTAGCTTTAGAGCAGGTAATGCATGCAATTTCAGTGGCTAGACGAGTGATGGAGAAAACCCCGCATGTAATGCTTGCTGGAGACGGCGCATTGCAATTTGCTATAGAACAAGGATTTAAGACACAAAATCTCTTAACCCCTTCAAGCGAACGTGCCTGGAAAGAATGGTTGAAAGAAGCAAAATACCAACCTTCCATTAATATTGAGAATAAATTATACGAAAAAGCAGCACCACAAAAACTTCCTGGAAACCAATATAACCATGATACAATCGGTATGATTGCGATGGATGCCAATGGAAACCTATCTGGTGCTTGTACCACCAGCGGAATGGCCTATAAACTGCATGGACGCATAGGTGACAGTCCTATTATTGGTGCTGGTCTTTATATCGACAACGAAATAGGTGGTGCAACATCAACAGGTGTTGGTGAAGAAGTGGTTAGAAATGTAGGATCTTTTTTGGTAGTGGAATTGATGCGACAGGGCTATTCTCCAGAAAAAGCTTGTAAAGAAGCCGTAATGCGCATTATCAGAAAGAAACCTGAGACAGCAAAAAACATTCAGGTTGGATTTTTGGCAATGAATAAAAAAGGTGAATATGGTGCTTATGCCATTCAGAAAGGTTTCACCTATTCGGTTTGTGATATTAAACAACAAGATTTAGTTATTAAAGGGAAAAGCTATTATTAAGTTTTGCTCAATGGATAGCAAGAAACAACTAATGATAAATGATAGTAGTGATGCAACTCCTGGTTTTGGATTAGAAGTATGTGCAAATTCTTTCAGCTCTGCCCTAGCTGCTCAAGAAGGTGGTGCAATTCGTGTTGAGTTTTGTGAAAACATGGCTGAAGGTGGTACTACCCCAAGTTATGGACAAATCAAATTAGCAAAAGAAAGATTGGAAATTGAGGTGTGGCCAATTATTAGACCTAGAGGTGGCGATTTTCTGTATAGCGATGACGAGTTTCAAATCATGAAACTAGACATTGAATTTTGTAAATCACTTGGATGTGATGGTATAGTTATCGGGATGCTAACCTCAAACGGTGAAATAGACCGAGAACGTTGTGCCAAACTAGTTGAATTAGCAAAACCTTTGCCAGTGGCCTTTCATAGGGCATTTGATATGTGTAATGACTTATCAGTAGGTTTAGAACAGTTAATAGAGCTTGGTATTGTTCGGATCTTGACTTCAGGTGGTGCAGAAAATGCCTTTAAGGGTGCTCCTTTAATTAGCGCCTTGATCAAACAAGCAGCAAATCGGATAGAAATCATGCCTGGAGCTGGTATTAATCCTCAAAACATACAGGAAATCAGAAATATAACAGGTGCACGAGTTTTCCATTCATCAGCAAGGGCCAAGGTTGAAAGTAAGATGAAGTTCAGAAATCAACTCAGTAAAATGGGGAATATTGAAGATGAATATCAATATGAACAAACATCAGCAACGATAGTGAAAGAGTTAGTTAACAGCTTAAATACAATTTAATGAAAGCATTTTATGCAGGGTAAAACAATGAAAACAGCTGGCAAAATGAGATTATTAGTATTGGTATTGCTTTTTCCAGTGTTTGCAATAGCTCAAAATAACAAACCAAAAGCCCCTGATTTTACACAAGGGAGTTTTACCGACGACTATAAAATTACTTATACCATTAACGATACGCTTTGGATTCAGCATCCAAATGCTAAATACCACATCATTAAGTGGAATCCAGAAAAGCAATATTTAGTAGCTAGGAATGATATTGGAAATAAATCAGATGGCAATAAATATACACGGATTGATTACATGACTTTTACTGGAATGGAACCTTATCTTTGGGGTTTTTGCCTCACTGCCTATGATGCAGAAACTGATAAAATTGCCGAGGAAACTGCTGCCGCAGATCGTCAAAATCCTAAAAAAGGATGCAATGGTTATCCATTTTCGAGAATGAGAAAAATTGAGCTACCACCTCACCCTAAAAATTAATGAAATTTTATAAGCTATTCTTTGTTTTGTTTTCGTTTGCCAGCTTTGCTTTTGCACAAACTAAAAGAGATTATAACCAATATGTAAATCCATTCATTGGCACAGGTGGCCACGGACATACCTATCCCGGTCCCGCCCTTCCATTTGGTATGATCCAACCTGGTCCAGATACACGTTTAGATGGCTGGGATGGCTGTTCGGGATATCACTACACAGATAGCTTGATTTATGGTTTTTCGCAAACACACCTAAGCGGAACGGGTATTGAAGATTATTGCGACTTTTTATTTATGCCGACCAGCGGAAAGCCACAATTTATAAATAAACAATATGCTTCTCCTTTCTTAAAAAAGAATGAAAAATCAAGTCCTGGTTACTACAGTACTTTTTTAGATAAATATCAAATCAAGGCCGAAATTACCGCTACACGTAGATCAGGACTGTATAAATTTACTTTTCCAAAGACAAATGAAGCCAATATTATTATCGACTTAAAACATAGAGATAAAGTATTGTCCAGTTGGATAGAGATTGTAAATGATAGGGAGATTAAAGGTTATCGCAAATCAAGTGCATGGGCAAAAGGGCAAGAGCTTTATTTTCATGTAAGATACAACAAGCCATTTAAATCTTATGGAATTGTTGTCGATGAGGTATTAAAGCCGGGAATTAAAAAAGCCAGTGGAACAAATATCAAATTATATATCCAATTTGAGACTAATAGTCAAGAGGCTATTTTATCAAGAGTAGCCATCTCTGCAGTTGACGAAGCAGGAGCCTTGAAAAATCTTAATCAGGAAGTTGATGGTTTTGATTTTGATAAAATGAGGACGAAAGCCAAAAATGCATGGAATATTGAACTTGCTAAAATTGATGCAGATGGTACGGACAAAAAACAATTAACCACTTTTTATTCGGCACTTTACCATAGTTTGTTGAATCCAAATTTATATATGGATGTTGATGGCAGGTATCGTGGTTTAGACAATAAAATTCATGTTGCTAAGAATTTCGAATATTATAGTGTCTTTTCTTTGTGGGATACTTACCGAACTGAAAATCCATTGCTTACGTTAATTAGTCGCAAGCGTACATTAGATTTCATCAAAACATTTTTGGCCATGCATGAGCAAGCTGGATTATTACCGATTTGGCCATTGGGAAATGAAGAGACGTTTTGTATGATTGGTAATCATGCCATTCCAATCATTACAGATGCCTATGCGAAAGGTATCAGGGGCTTTGATACCAAGTTAGCGTTGGCGGCGATGAAACATGCGGTGAACAGGAAGCAGTTTGGAATTGATGTTTATGCAAAAAATGGAGCTGTAATGGCAGATTTGGAACATGAAAGTGCATCTAAAACAGTAGAATATGCTTATGACGATTGGTGTATTGCACAATTTGCCAAAATGATTGGTGAAACAGCCGATTATCAGACTTATATCACAAGAGCCCAATACTGGAAAAATGTATTTGATCCGGTAAGTGGACACATTAGAGCAAGAAATAATGGAGGATGGTGGAAACCTTTTAATCCTACCGAAGTAAACAATAATTATACAGAGGGCAATTCTTGGCATTACAGTTTTAGTACACAGCAAGATGTAAACGGCCACATGGAATTGATGGGAGGAGAAAAGAAGTATCAGCTAAAATTAGATGAGCTATTCACTACAAAAGAAGGTTTAACAGGGCGCGACCAAAGTGATATTACAGGCTTAATTGGTCAGTATGCACATGGGAATGAACCAAGTCACCACATGGCCTACCTTTTTAATTTTACATCGCATCCAGAAAAGACACAGTACTATATCCATAAAATCATGAATGAGCAATATCATGATGCACCAGATGGCCTGGCAGGAAATGAGGATTGTGGGCAGATGAGTGCCTGGTTAGTGATGAGCGCGATGGGGATCTATCCTGTTTCTCCTGGCAATAATGTGTACAATATAGGCACTCCATGGTTTAAAAAGATGACGATTAGTTTAGAGAACGGTAAAAAGATTGTTGTAACAGCTCCTGCAAAAACATCAGCCAATTATTACATAAAGGGTATAACCTTAAATGGTAAGGCTTACGGTAAGCTATTCATCAATTTTGAAGATCTGGCAAATGGAGCTGCTCTAAATTTTTCTTTATCGGCTACACCTGATCTTAAATATTTAAATAGCTTACAGAAACCGTTCATGAGAATTACGGAAAATCTTATCGTTCCAAATCCGATAATTGAAGGTCCGCAAGAAACATTTAAAGATAAAGCAACAGTTGGTATCTCCTCTGCCCTATCAACTGCTGAAATATATTATACGCTTGATGGTACAGTGCCAAACGAAAAATCTATCAAATACACTGTACCGTTTCAAATTGACAAGGGTACTACGGTTAAAGCAATCGCTTATCAAAAAGGGCTTAAAGCAAGTTTTGTAAGTATGGCCACCTATCAAAAAATTACAAATAACTATACTGTGCAGGTCAATAGTGAAATTAATAAGAGTTTCACAGGAGGTGGAAATGATGCGCTAATTGACGGTATTCGTGGAGCAATAAATTGGCGTGTTGGAAACCGTTGGCAGGGTTTCTGGGGAAGAGATTTCGAAGCGGTCTTAGACTTAGGTAAAAGCCAATATGTTAATACAGTCAGTATTGGTGCATTGCAGGATACCAATGCCTGGATTGTTTTTCCTCCTGAAACTATGTTTTATGTGGCTGGCAGCGACAAACAATTTAAGTTGATAGCTACAGTTAAAGCACCCGTGGAAGCAAAAGATTATACTATACAAATTAAAGAACTAGCAGCAAAAGTAAATTCTGATTGCAGATATATTAAAATTGTTGCGAAAAACTATGGCACACTTCCTTCTTGGCACGAAGGAGCTGGTGGTAAAGCGCATACTTTTTTTGATGAAATCACTATTAATTAGCTTATTCGTTAATTAACAATTTTGCTATCTTTGCACAAAGATGAAGCACATACGTAATTTTTGCATAATTGCACATATAGACCACGGTAAAAGTACATTAGCCGATAGGTTGTTAGAATATACAAATACCATTAGTCAGCGTGAAGCACAAGCCCAATTGCTTGATAACATGGATTTAGAACGTGAGCGTGGGATCACGATTAAAAGTCATGCCATTCAGATGAACTTTAAAATCGATGGCCAAGAATATAATTTCAACCTTATTGATACACCTGGGCACGTAGATTTTTCTTATGAAGTTTCTCGTTCAATTGCAGCGTGTGAAGGTGCTTTGTTAATTGTCGATGCCTCACAAGGTATTCAAGCACAAACCATTTCAAATCTTTACTTGGCATTGGAGCATGATTTAGAGATCATCCCAATCTTAAACAAAATGGATCTGCCAGGTGCAATGCCAGAAGAAGTTAAAGATCAGATCATTGATTTGATTGGTTGTAAAAGGGAAGAAATTATTCCTGCTTCTGGTAAAACCGGAATGGGAATTCCTGAGATTCTACAGGCTATTGTTGAACGTGTGCCAGCACCGGTTGGTGACCCTGAAGCACCATTACAAGCATTGATTTTTGATAGTGTTTTCAACTCTTTCCGTGGAATTATTGCTTACTACAAGGTTGTAAATGGAGAGATCAAAAAAGGTGATAAAGTAAAATTCATCAATACCGGAAAGCAATATTTGGCTGATGAAGTTGGGATTTTGAAATTGGATATGTCACCAAGAACAGTAGTAAAAACTGGAGATGTAGGCTATATTATTTCGGGAGTTAAAGAAGCGAGAGAAGTAAAAGTTGGAGATACGATTACTACTGTTGATCGCCCATCTCCTGAGGCAATTCAAGGCTTTGAAGAGGTGAAACCAATGGTATTCGCAGGTATTTATCCTGTTGATACCGATGAGTTTGAAGAGTTGAGAGAGGCAATGCATAAGTTACAATTGAACGATGCTTCGATTGTGTTTGAGCCGGAAAGTTCTGCAGCTTTGGGTTTCGGTTTCCGTTGCGGTTTCTTGGGCATGTTGCACATGGAGATTATCCAGGAAAGGTTGGAACGCGAGTTCGACATGACGGTAATCACTACTGTTCCCAACGTATCTTATATTGCCCATACCAGTAAGGGAGATGAAATTATCGTAAATAACCCTTCAGATTTGCCAGATCCAAGTAAATTAGATTCGGTAGAAGAGCCTTATATTAAAGCAAATATCATTACAAAGGCAGACTTTGTTGGGCCAATCATGTCTCTTTGTATTCAGAAAAGGGGAACGATCGTTAATCAGTCTTATTTGACATCTGATCGTGTTGAGCTTATTTTTGAGATGCCAATGGGCGAGATTGTATTTGACTTCTACGATAAATTGAAAACACTTTCTAGAGGTTATGCTTCATTTGATTATCATCAGATTGGTTACCGAAAATCTGATTTGGTACGTTTGGACTTACTATTGAATGATGAACCTGTTGATGCTTTATCTTCTCTAATACACCGAAGTAATGCTTATGATTTTGGTAAAAAAATTTGTGAGAAACTAAGAGAGTTAATTCCTCGTCAACAGTTTGAAATTAAGATCCAAGCTTCTATTGGTGCTAAAGTAATTGCTCGTGAAACACTAAGTGCGTTACGTAAAGATGTAACTGCCAAGTGTTATGGTGGTGATATTTCTCGTAAGCGTAAATTATTGGAAAAACAGAAAAAAGGTAAAAAACGCATGCGCCAAGTAGGGAACGTAGAAATTCCTCAAACGGCATTTATGGCGGTTTTAAAACTAGATTAGAATAGATATGAGATGTGAGATTTGAGACAGGGTGCTCCTAATCTAAATCTTACATCTCAAACTTTAAAATAGACAAGAGATACTAGATATGAGATAATAGACAAGAGATACTAGATGTAAGAACCTTTGCTAATTATGCTGAGTCTCCAGTCTAACATCTCCAATCTAATGTCTCACATCAAACATCTCAAACTCACATCTCAAAAATGCAACTACTAGACGGAAAATTTGCCTCAGAAAAAATAAAGAATGAAATTGCTGAAGAAGCTGCTTCATTTTTAGCCATAAGTGGACGTAAGCCTCATTTGATAGCTATCTTAGTTGGAAACGATGGTGGAAGTGAAACTTATGTGGCCAGCAAAATGAAAAACTGCGAGAAAGTTGGTTTCCAATCGTCATTGATTAGATACGACAATTCAGTAAGTGAGGCTGAACTTCTTGCAAAAATTGAAGAAATAAATCAAGATGCAGGTGTTGATGGTTTAATTGTACAACTTCCCTTACCTAAACATATCGATCCTGAGAAAGTTACCGAAACTATTGATTATCGCAAAGATGTGGATGGTTTTCATCCGGTTAACTTGGGGAGGATGATGCGCAATTTGCCTTGTTTTATTCCTGCAACGCCCTATGGGATTTTATTGATGTTAAAAGCATATGATATCGATACCACAGGAAAACACTGTGTTGTAGTAGGCAGAAGTAATATAGTTGGGAGTCCGATGAGTATCTTGATGGCTCGTAATGCCAATCCTGGAAATTGTACCGTAACTTTAACACACAGTAAAACGCATAACTTGAAAGAGATGGTTTTACAGGGAGATATTGTTGTTGCTGCAATTGGCAGGAAAAATTTTGTGACTGCTGACATGGTTAAACCAGGAGCAATTATTATCGATGTAGGAATCAATAGAGAAACTTCTACGGAAACAAAGTCTGGATATAAGCTTTATGGTGATGTTGATTTTGAAAATGTAGCTCCGAAATCATCATGGATTACACCAGTTCCCGGTGGTGTTGGTTTAATGACAATTGTAGGTTTACTGAAGAATACGCTGGCATCTGCGAAGAAAGAGATTTACGGGTAGGGAGTCCGAAAGTCGGAAAGTCCGGGAGTCCGTTCCCCTCGATGGTATAAAGCATAAAGACTAAAGACCAAAGCTTAAAGCTGCAGGTGTCCGGCCCATTCCAAAGGAATCCATTGATTGTTTGTTCATCCAGACGAAGGAAGGATCTATATGTAGGGATCATCTAGTCAGATGCTTCGCTGCGCTCTGCATGACAAAGTCTGCATTCTTTGCCACAGATGCACAGATTATTAACCATGTACATAGAAAGCTTGTTGGCCTTTGTGCCTTAGTGGTTAAAAATTAAACCAATCTATTTAAAAAATCTTTTCCAAAGGCTTTCTTTGAAACCTACATATAAACCATCTTCCCTGAGTTCTGTAGGGTAGATATTGATATAATCACCTTGTCCCTCTGCTCCTCTTCCAGTTAACAGATCATATTCATATCGATGAATTGGACAAACAATTTTACCTTGTTTGCACCATCCGCCGCTTAAAATACCACCGGCATGTGGACAGGTATTTTGGATTACATAAATCTGTTGTTGATTTTTAATTAAACAGAGCTTTTTACCATTCAGTTTAATTTGTTCAATAAAGTCGTGATCTGGAAATGGAACCTCAACTTTAAACCAATTCATTTTTAATAATTGACTTTAAAATTCATCATTGCTGGATTATTTATTGCATCTAGCATATTGATCACCAGCTTAAATTGTTTTTTATCAGCAGATAGTACAGCATTAGGGTTATCTACACTTGATGCTGGCTTTGGTAAGTTGATGATAATGGTACTGGTCATTTTCAGGTTCATGGATTTGATCATCGCATAAACTTTTTCATCTTTCGCTTTTTTAGCCGCTAAAACCTCTAGCTTGATTTTACGTTCGAAAGAATTTGGAGTGATCACATAATCAAATTCTTTACTGGCAAATGGCATATCCTTATCGTCTTCTGAGGCAGAGGCTTTTGCTCCGCTCGCCCCTAAGGGCTTAGACATTAGATCTGCAACTTTTGCCTTTTTCATTACGCCTGAAAAGTTGGAGAGGAAGTTATCTAGTTCTTTGATTGACTTTCCTTCATTTTTAAAGCCTATTTTTAACAAACTCTGATCCAAATCCATTTGCATTCTCATATCGGTATGCTGAAGGAGCGCCATTTCCTCTGCTTTCATATTTTTCTTTAAGCTATCAGGCATAGTCCCCAAATTAACTGTGGTGTCTTTTATCGCTTTAAATTCTTTAGCGTCTTTTACCGAATCAGGCAACATGCCAGCAACCAAACCCATTAATCCTCCCATATCTAAATTGTAATTAACTGAGTAGGAACCATCGGTATTTAGGTTATAAGTTTCTTCCATTTCTAAGCAAGAACTTAAAAATAAACAAAGGATTGGGAGGAGAATTAGGACTTTATTTGTCTTCATGATGTGAAATATTGCTTTAGCAAGATACACATATTGCCAATTATATCATACAATTATTTACCTTTGCACCTCAATTTATGGCACATCAAATACCAGAAGACGGCACATTACTTCCTTTAATGGAAGAGTTTTATACGATACAGGGCGAAGGATTTAACACAGGAAAGGCTGCTTATTTCATTCGGTTGGGTGGTTGTGATGTGGGCTGCCACTGGTGTGACGTTAAAGAAAGCTGGGATGCAGAACTACATCCGCTTACTTTGGCAGATGATATTGCAGCAAAAGCTGATACTTTTCCAGGTAAAGCCGTAGTGGTTACCGGTGGTGAACCCTTAATCTATAATTTAGATTATCTGACCAAAAGACTTCAGGAAAGAAATATTTTAACTTTTATCGAAACCTCAGGAGCCTACCCCCTTTCGGGTTCATGGGATTGGATCTGTTTATCGCCTAAGAAATTTAAAGCCCCTCGTCCAGACATTACTCCTTTTGCAAATGAGCTAAAGGTGATTGTTTTTAACAAGAGTGATTTTGATTGGGCAGAGAAATATGCAGCAACTGTTTCTCCAACCTGTAAGCTTTATCTTCAGCCAGAATGGTCAAAGTCCAAAGAGATTACGCCTTTAATTATTGATTATGTAATGGCAAATCCAAAATGGGAAATATCGCTCCAGACACATAAATTCTTAAATATCCCTTAAAATATTCGCTATTTTATCTACATTAGTCAATACCATGATAAAGGACATTGATGTATAGGTATTTAATATTTGTTTTACTTGGTATAGCTTTTTCAGCAAATGCACAAAATTCTCCAATAAAGAAAGCCCAGGAGAGTTTTGAAGATGCACAACAGTTTCTAAGACAGAACATATATGATGATGGCATAAAGTTTTTAGATGAAGCAGTTAAAGCGGATCCCAAATTTCAGTTGGCGTATATCCAATTGGGAGATGTTTACCGAAGATTAAAAAATCATATTAAAGCAAAGGAAAATTATCAAAAAGCAGTTCGTTCTGCACCAGCAATAGATCCTCGGATTTATTATGTATTGGGAGAAAGCCAGTTGCTTACTGGTGATTATGCAAATGCAAAACCCAACTTTATCTTATTTCAACAAAACTATACTAGCGGTGATCAAGAATTAATTGCCAAAACGAAAAAATATATACTTGATTGTGATTTTGCTGTTGAAGCGATAAAATCACCTACAAAATATGAACCCATAAATATGGGCTTTTATATCAACAGCGCTAATAGAGAATACTTCCCTACGTTAACAGCTGATGGTGAAACTATTATTTTTACAAGGGTTGTTAATGGAAATGAAGATTTTTATATCTCCAATAAAAAGGACAATGAATGGGAAAAAGCTAATCCCTTAAGTGATAAGATTAATACGCCAAACTATAATGAAGGTGCACAATCGATCTCACCAGATGGTAAATATTTATTTTTTACAGGCTGTAATCGGCCAGATGGCCTAGGGAGATGTGACATCTATGTATCAAGAAAGGAAGGCAATGATTGGGGAAAGGCTGTTAATTTGGGCAAAACCATCAACTCTGAATTCTGGGAGTCACAACCTTCAATTAGTCCGGATGGAAGTACATTATATTTCTTAAGCAATAGGCCTGGTGGGATAGGGAGTTATGACATCTGGAAAAGTACATTAACCGATGATGGAAAGTGGACTGAACCTGTAAACTTAGGTCCGAAGGTAAATACGCCATACGATGAGAGTACACCTTTTATTCATGCGGATGGCAAGACACTTTATTTCTCATCAAATGGTTGGCCTGGTTTTGGCGACAAAGATATTTTCTTTACACGCATGGATGAGAAGGGAGAATTTACGATGCTTCCAGTAAATATGGGCTATCCCATTAATACCTTTAATGAAGAAATAGGATTAACAGTTAGCGCTGACGGTACAGAAGGATTATTTTCTTCGAATATGGAAGGTGGAGGTTTTGGTGAACTTGATATCTACCGTTTCAAACTACCAGAAAAAATGAAACCGCAACCTGTAACCTACGTTAAAGGAATTGTTAGGGATAAAGAAACTAAAGCACTTTTAGAAGCAAACGTTTTAATTATTGATTTAAAAAATAACATTCCAGTCTTTAATGATTATACTTCAAATGAAACTGGAGATTTCTTAGCAGTGATGCCTATAGGGAGCAATTATTCTTTTAATGCCGAAGCCGATGGATATCTATTCAATTCACAACACTATGAATTGAAAGAAAATAAAACAAATAAGCCTTATGAAGTTGAGATCCTTCTTGAAAAGATTAAGGTAGGAAGCTACGTTACCTTGAGTAATATTTTCTTTGACACCAATAAATATGAACTGTTGCCGACATCTATGGTAGAATTAAATATATTAACTGAATTACTAAAAAACAATGTAACTGTTAATATAGAAATTCAGGGGTATACGGACAATGTTGGGGATGTCAAACTGAATAATACACTATCCGAAAACAGGGCAAAAGCCGTTTATAATTTCTTGGTAAACAATGGTATTTCTGCCAAAAGATTAAGTTTCAAAGGTTTTGGGGAATCAAATCCCCGTGCGGACAATACGGCTGAAGAGGGGCGTAAAAGAAATAGAAGAACCGAGTTTATCATTACAAAAGTCTAAAATGTCACAACAAAATTATTCAAATCATATCAGGTGGAGCGTTCCATACCATTTTGTAACTGTTCCTGTAATACTTATTGGCACTGGAATTTCAGTTTATAATTTCTATGACGTCCAAAGTTTAACAAATGGTTTACTAATACTCGCGTTCATCTTAATTGGCATTGCAGCAGGTTTTGCTCGTTTCTTTTCATTAACGGTACAAAATAGAGCGGCCAGGACTGATGAAAGATTACGTTATTATATTTTAACTCAAAAAATGTTACCCGAGGAATTGGGGATGGGGCAAATTTTAGCATTACGTTTTGCTAGCGATGAAGAGTTGCCGGCATTAGTTGAACGCACGCTAACCGAGCACCTTTCCCCTACTGAGATTAAAAAAAAGGTAAAAGACTGGCGTGGTGATTATCACAGGATTTGATATTTAGTTTAAAGCATATCCTAACGAAATATTAAAAGCACAAAAAGCTTTATTTAATTTTTTTACCCTTCATCACATGGATTGGCGATCCTTCGGCAAGCATTACAGAATTTGGTTTTGCATATGTTAAGAAATCGAATTCCTTTCCATAGTTATAAGCAAAATCTACGTTGATATGATAATCGGTGATTGGATAAGTTTCCCATCTTGGATGTTCGACACCATATTCTGAAGTTACATTTTGCCCAATCTTGGTATATCCCCAATAGTGTTCGGTGATAAATTCTTCTTCGCTTCCAACTAGTATTTCTTCACTTTGTGAATCGGCTATTACTTTGATTTCATTCCATGTTTTGTTTTTCCAGGAATAAGAAATTTCTAAATTATCTTCTCCTGTTATCCATGAATGTTTAGTACGGAGGGTCTGGTAATTTTCACCGTAAATGGTATTTGCTATAAAGGTTATGGCAGGTTTGGGAACAATTTCTTTGACGAATACAACGCCACGTTTCCAGATCCCATTACTTTCGTACTTGACATAAAACCTAAGATTGATTTCTTCAAAATTGCCATGAAATGGAATACCATATCCACGGAGTTTTGTGTTTACGAACATAAAACCTACAAGGCTAACGTAATATTTGCCCTGCCAATCATCTAAGCTTACATGGGGAGGCAAATAGCTTAGTAATATTTCTTTATCAACCTCATAGTTAGCTAAAATTAACTTCCTCCACTCGGCCGTTAGAAAAATATCATTACCTATCATTACAAAATGGCTTGTCTAACTCTAATCAATTTAACCAGCAAATCTTCCAATAAAGCAAGATTTAACATGTTTGCACCATCAGATTTCGCATTGGCAGGATCTGGATGGGTTTCAATAAATAAACCATCGGCTCCAACTGCAATTGCGGCCTTTGCTATCGTTGTGATGAGCTCTGGTTTGCCACCTGTTACTCCACTACTTTGATTAGGTTGCTGCAGGGAATGTGTGCAATCCATTACTACAGGAACACCAAAACTTTGCATTTCTGGTAAACCACGATAATCTACGATCAGATCTTGGTAACCAAAGGTATTGCCTCTATCGGTAAGGATTACTCTATTGTTTCCAGAATCTATAATTTTATCCACTGCAAATTTCATTGATCCTGCTGAAAGGAATTGTCCTTTTTTAACGTTTACTACTTTTCCGGTATGTGCTGCTGCGATTAAAAGATCGGTTTGTCTGCACAAGAATGCTGGAATTTGAAGTACGTCTACATAGGCTGCAGCCATTGCCGCCTCTCCACTTTCATGAATATCTGTTACTGTTGGTACATCAAATGTAGAACCGATTTTCTCTAGGATTTTCAAGGCTCTCTCATCACCTATTCCGGTAAAAGAACTGCCTTTACTTCGATTTGCTTTACGGTAAGATCCCTTAAAAATGAAAGGGATTTTTAGTTTATCTGTGAGTGTTACTATTTTTTCAGCGATGCGAAGTGCAATTTCTTCGCCTTCAATGGCACATGGGCCAGCCATTAAAAAGAAATTATTCGAATCTTGGTTTTTTAGTTTATCTAGTTGCATAGGGTGAGATTTGAGATATTAGATGTGAGATTTGACACATTAGATGTGAGAGATGTAAGATATGAGATTAGAGAATTTGCCTAATCCTCATGTCTAGCATCTAATATCTCACGTCTAATATCTAGTATCTCACCTCTAAATTTTTAGTTTCCGAATTCAGACATGAATTTAATTCGCATCAATTGTATTTCTTCACGTGTATAATCACTTTCGCCAAGATCACTTAATGCTTCATCAATGGAGTCGCTATCAGCAGATTTGAAATAATCGAATACTTCATCCTGTCGATCTTCATCAATTACTTCATCAACAAAATAAGATAAGTTTAGCTTAGTACCTGAGTTAACTATGGCTTCTACTTCTTTAAGGATATCGAAATAAGTAATGCCTTTTGAACGTGCGATATCTTCCAATCCAATCTGTCTGTCGATATTTTGGATGATTGAAACCTTCAATGCTGATTTATTTGCCTGGGTTTTAATGACTAGATCAATTGGTCTTTCTATGTCATTATCGGATACATATTTCTTGATGAGTTCAATAAATGGACCACCAAATTTAAGGGCTTTTCCATTTCCTACTCCTGAAATCTGTTTCAATTCATCCATTGCGATTGGATAATGCGTACACATTTCTTCTAGGGAAGGATCTTGAAAAACTACAAATGGAGGTACGTTTTTCTGTTTGGCAATCTTTTTACGTAAATCTTTTAGCAACTGGAGTAATTGTGTATCTAAAGCTCCGGTGCCATGTTTTACATCATCTTCATCATCATCAGCTGCGCTTTCGATCAATTCATTAAGTATGAATTTTAGGCTATATGGGCTTTGGATAAAGTCTCTTCCATCTCTGGTTAAGCGCAATAAGCCATAATTATCAATATCTTTCGATACAAAATTATTTAGTACAGCTTGTCTGATCAATGATTTCCAAAGAATTTCTCCATCTATCTTACCTAAGCCAAACTCAGGTAATTTATGTTGTTCGTAAGCGATTGTCTGTGCGGTTTCGCTACCCATAAAGATGTTTAACAAATGGGCATCATCAAACTTCTCGCCAGTTGATTCGATTAGTTTTAAAAAGGTTAACAGGTTCTGTTCTGCATCGAAAGATTGTTTTGGCTTTTTGCAATTGTCGCACATACAGTTACAGCCAGTTTCATTGAAGTTTTCTCCAAAATAATGTAGGATCTGTTTCCTGCGGCATACACCTGATTCGGCATAATCTATCACTTCTTTTAAGATCTGCGTACCAATTTCACGTTCTGAAACTGGCTTATCCTTCATGAATTTGGCCAGTTTATCTACGTCTTTTTGCGCATAAAAGGCAATACAAACACCTTCACCACCATCTCTTCCGGCCCTGCCAGTTTCCTGGTAATAACCTTCCATACTTTTTGGAATGTCGTGATGGATTACAAAACGAACATCAGGTTTATCAATTCCCATCCCAAAGGCAATGGTAGCTACAATTACTTCTGCATCTTCCATCAAAAACCTATCTTGAGTTTCGGCCCTAACTTTGGGTTCCAATCCTGCATGATATGGCAATGCTTTGATTCCGTTCAGATTTAGACTTTCTGCAACTTCTTCAACTTTTTTGCGGCTTAAGCAATAAATAATTCCAGATTTACCTGTATTGTATTTGATGTATCTTATAATTTCTTTGATGACATCACGTTTAGGTCGGATTTCATAAAATAGATTTGGTCTATTAAACGAAGACTTAAACAGCGTGGCGTCTGTCATCTGCAGGTTTTTGATGATGTCTTGTTGTACCTTAGGGGTTGCAGTTGCGGTGAGTGCTATGATAGGGATTTCTTCTCCCAGCCCTGTAATTACCTGCCTTATTTTACGGTATTCTGGTCTAAAATCATGCCCCCATTCTGAGATACAGTGTGCCTCATCTACTGCAACAAAAGAAATCTTTAGCAGTCGCAGAAATTCAACGTTTTCTTGTTTTGCTAGTGATTCTGGTGCTACATATAGTAATTTGGTCTGCCCAGTTAGCAAATCACTTTTAACCTGAGTGATTTCTGTTTTATTGAGTGAAGAGTTTAAAAAGTGTGCTATGCTATCACTTCCACCAAATGCTCTCAATTGATCAACCTGGTTTTTCATCAAGGCAATTAAAGGTGAAATCACAATTGCAGTACCTTCACTCATCAATGCTGGCAGTTGGTAACATATAGACTTACCTCCCCCAGTTGGCATAATTACAAACGTATTTTTACCTTCTAAAATATTGGTAATGATTGGTTCCTGGTCACCTTTAAAATTATCAAAACCAAAGAAAGTTTGTAAATTATCAAACAACGACTTCTTAACGTCCATTTTTTGTGTCAAATATTCTGTGCTATTATTGTTCAAAATAACATAATTTTGCATTAATTAAAGCATTAATATACTAATAAATTCTCTTTGAAAAGTAAAAAATCTATAATCGAATCAGCTGTAGCTACATTGAAGCTAGAATCAGATGCTATTTTAAACCTCATACCACATATTAACGACGATTTTGCAAAAGTTGTACAGGCCATTTTAGTGTGCAAAGGAAGGGTTATTGTAACCGGTATCGGGAAAAGTGCAATTATTGCCCAAAAGATAGTGGCAACATTTAATTCTACAGGTACGCCTGCTATATTTATGCATGCTGCAGATGCAGTTCACGGTGATTTGGGGATGATCCAAAGGGATGATATTGTGATGTGTCTTTCGAAAAGTGGAAATACCCCTGAAATTAAATTACTTGCACCACTATTGAAACAATCTGGCAACTTATTGATTGGCATGTTGGGTGCTATAGATTCTGATTTGGCGAAACAAGCTGATCTAACTTTAAATACAAGTGTTGATAAAGAAGCTTGTCCTCATAATTTGGCACCTACAACCAGTACAACGGCGCAATTGGCGATGGGAGATGCTTTGGCGATCTGTTTATTAGAGGCTAGAGATTTTAATACACAAGACTTTGCCCGTTATCATCCAGGTGGATCATTGGGAAAACGTCTATATTTAAAAACAGGTGATTTGGCTATCAGGAATGAGAAACCCTCGATCGCGCCAACGGCAACTGTAAAGGATGTCATTATTGAAATTAGTAAAAACCGTTTAGGTACTGTTGTTGTTATTGCCGATGATAAAGTGCAAGGGATTATTACGGATGGAGATATTAGAAGGATGTTAGAAACTCATAGTGACATTGAAAATATTAAAGCGGCAGACATCATGAATGTTAATCCAAAACAAATAGATAAGGATGAACTCGCTTTATTGGCTTTAGAGCTACTCAAAAAATACAATATCACACAGTTGTTGGTAACAAGCAATAATTCTTATTATGGAATAGTTCATTTACATGACCTTTTACAGGAAGGTATTATTTAAATTTTAAATTATCTTTAGCGCAAATGAATAAGAACAACTATGCACTAATTATGGCTGGCGGTATCGGTAGTCGATTCTGGCCAGTTAGTAGAACAACGTTTCCTAAACAATTTATAGATTTTTTTGGTGTAGGTAAAACATTAATCCAAAGTACATACGATAGGTTTTTACAAGTTTGTCCGCCTGAAAATATTTTCATAGTTACCAATGATATCTACGTTGACCTAGTAAAAGAACAAATTCCAGGAATTAAGGATAATCAGATTTTAGCCGAGCCAATAATGCGCAATACTGCTCCCTGCATTGCATACGGTTCGATGAAAATTGCAAAGATAAATCCGAATGCAGTTATTGTAGTCGCACCTTCAGATCATACCATTGGTAATCAGCCAGAGTTTATCCATGCGATCTCACAATCAATGGAAGCTGCCGCTAAGACAAAATGTTTAATCACGCTGGGTATTAAGCCGAATAGGCCAGATACTGGATATGGTTACATTCAATACGTTGATGAAGTTTTATCTTCAGACCCTGCTATTCATAAAGTTAAAACCTTTACTGAGAAACCTAATTTAGAGTTGGCACAATCGTTTGTTCAGAGTGGTGATTTTTTATGGAATTCAGGTATTTTCATCTGGTCTGTACAGGCGATCAATCATGCTTTTGAAAAACATTTACCAGACATGCATGAGATTTTCCAGCAGGGAAATATGTTTTATAATACGCCAAATGAAATTGAATTTATAGCAAATGCTTATCTGCAGTGCACTAATATTTCTATTGATTTTGCAATTATGGAAAAGGCTGATAATGTGTATGTGCTACCAGCAGATTTCGGTTGGTCTGATTTGGGTACTTGGGCATCTATTTATGAAATGGCCGAGAAGGATTATGTTGGGAATGCAGTTATCCCTTCAGATCATGTTATGATGTTCGATTCATCAAACTGTATGGTGAATGTACCTAGTAAAAAACTGGTTATCCTACAGAATTTACACAACTATATTGTTGTAGAATCTAACAATACCTTACTGATTTGTCCGCGTAATGAAGAGCAGGACATTAAGAATATAGTGGCTGATGTAAAGGCTAAATTTGGCAATAAGTTTATTTGAGAAATGAGATTGGAGATGTGAGATGGAAGATGATAGATTTTAGCTAATTAGATTGGTGACTTAGGTAAATGGTAGGTATATGGTAGGTAAATGGAAGATATATTAGGGAAGGTGTTGGAATGTTGAACGGTTGGAAAGTTATTCCGAATCTCCCATGTCATATCTCAATACTCATGTCCATTATACATCTCAAATCTAATATCTCCCATCTAATCTACCCTTGTCTTTGTCTAATTGCCTCATACAAAATAACTCCAGCAGCAACGGAAACATTTAAAGATTCTATTTTACCGGCCATAGGTATTTTTGCCAGATGGTTAGCTACACGAAGTAGTTCATTTGAGATTCCCTCATCCTCAGATCCCATGATAATCGCCGTAGGCAAAGTATAATCTGGGTTATAGATCAGCTCGTTTGTTTTTTCGGTACAGGCTACAAGCTGTAATCCGCTATCTTGTAGGAACAGGCAGGTTTTATGTAGGTTTGAATGCCTACAGATTGGGATATTGAATAATGCTCCAGCAGAAGTTTTAATGGCATCGGCATTAATTTGAGCCGCATTTTTTAACGGCACTACAATTGCGTGTACACCTACGCAGGCTGCTGTTCGTGCAATTGCACCCATATTACGTACATCAGTTACGCTATCTAAGATTAAAATTAGAGGGGTTTCTCCATTTTCAAAGATTGCAGGAACGATGTCTTCAATGTTTTGATAGGTTATTGGTGAAATTACAGCAATTACTCCCTGGTGATTTTTCTGCGACATCCTATTTAGCTTTTCTACAGGAACAACGCTTAACGGGATTAAAGTGCCGTGAAGTAAAGTTTTAAGTTCTGTAAATAAATCTCCTGATAGGCCGCGCTGTAAATAAATCGTTTCTATATCCCTTCCGGCTTTAATCGCTTCTATTACTGCCCTAATGCCAAAAACGAATTCATTATTTTCTTTAACACGTTGGGGTCTTCTAAAATTATCCATACTTTTTAATCTGACACAAAAGTAAGGAATAGATGTGAGATTAGAGATGGTAGATGACAGATGGAAGATTTGTGAGATTTGAGATGAGAGATGTGAGATATGAGACACTAGATTGGAGATACTGATATGGGAACTATGCTGAGCGTCCAATCGGGCGTCTCTAATCTCAATTCTAGTATCTCAAATCTCATCTCTAGCATCTCACATCTAAAATCTCTCTTTCGTTTATTAACAGCTAAAGCATCAGGTTGTTAACAAACAACTAAAAACTTGTTCGAACAAAACGAGGAACTTTTAACTACTTTTGTTGAATGATTACGGATAACGAACCACAGGGACAAGGGAAATTTTCAACTTCAGCGAGAAAAAGCAGGTTAGCTAACTCAATGAGCTTACAGGGTAGAATACCTCCTCAAGCTACAGATTTGGAGGAAGCTATTCTTGGTGCTTTGATGTTGGAAAAAGATGCTTTGTCTACCGTTATCGATATTTTAAAGCCTGAGGTATTTTATGCTGAGGCACACAAGAAGATTTTTGAAGCTATTCAGAACTTATTTCAAAAATCAAAACCTGTTGATATTCTTACCGTGACTTCTGAAATGCGTACGCAAGGTACGTTAGAGATGGTTGGTGGTGCCTATTATATTACCAATTTGACCAACCGTGTTGCTTCTGCTGCGAACATTGAGTATCATGCGAGGATCATTTCTCAGAAATATATTCAGCGTGAACTAATTAGAATTTCAACAGAAATTATTTCCAATGCTTACGAGGATACGACTGATATTTTTGATCTTTTAGATCATGCTGAAAAGAATTTGTTTGATATTGCCCAAAACAACTTACGAAGAGATACGCAGAAGATGGATGAGATCGTTAAGCAATCTTTGGCAACTTTAGAAGAATTGCGTACAAAAACGGATGGTTTAACCGGGGTTCCATCTGGTTTTACAGATTTGGATCGGATTACGGGTGGTTGGCAAAAGTCAGATTTGGTAATTATTGCGGCTCGACCTGCGATGGGTAAAACAGCCTTTGTTTTAACCTGTGCTAGAAATGCTTCTGTTGAATTTAAGCGACCTGTTGTAGTTTTCTCTCTGGAGATGTCGTCGGTGCAGTTGGTTAATCGTTTAATTTCTGGAGAGACCGAAATTGAGCAGGAAAAGATCAGAAAAGGAAATTTGGCTGAGTGGGAATGGCAACAGCTTCACAGTAAAATTGGAACATTAACAGAGGCTCCACTTTTAATTGATGATACACCAGCATTAAATATTTTTGAGTTTAGGGCAAAATGCCGTAGGTTAAAAGCACAATACGATATTCAGATGATCATTATCGATTACTTGCAGTTAATGCATGGTAAAGGTGAAGGTCAAAGTGGAGGTGGTAACCGTGAGCAAGAGATTGGTAGTATTTCAAGGGCTTTAAAATCAGTTGCTAAAGAATTAGATGTTCCGGTGTTAGCGCTATCGCAGTTAAGTAGAGCTGTTGAGAGTAGGCCTGGTCCGAATGGAAAAAGGCCGATGCTTTCAGATTTACGTGAGTCTGGATCTATTGAGCAAGATGCGGATATGGTATTGTTCCTTTATCGTCCTGAATATTATGGTTTAACTGAAGATGAGCAAGGTAGGTCACTTGCAGGTGTTGGTGAGGTAATTATTGCGAAACACCGTAATGGTGAGACCGGAATTGTACCGCTTCGCTTTATTGGTAAGTATGTGAAGTTTGCCGATTTGGAAGACAGTTTCATGCCTCAAAATAGCTTCTCGGACAATGCTCTAGCACCATCCCAAAACTTTGATAAACCAGCAGGAAATGTAATCATCAAACCGTCAAGCATGAATGATATGCACGATGATGAACCTCCTTTTTAGGTTAGGGTAAGTCGCGATCGTAATAACAAATCAAACTTAAAATTAGGTCAGATTAAAAATCCTAAAGCTACACCCGCTAAAATGATCAAAGGCGGGCTTATTTTTGTAAAGTTTAGGATCAGGAATGTACCAATAATCAATGAAATCGGGAGCATTTGAAAGCCAATTGGTTTTGCCAACAAAATAAATGCAGCAATAATAAAACCTACACTTACTGCATTGATACCAGACAGGGAGTGTTTTATTCTTGTTATTTTTTTAAGGTCATTCCAGAACGGAACAATAAAAAGTACTAATATTAAGCCCGGTAGGTTTATTCCCAAAACTGCTAAAAAACCACCAAGCGCCTGTCCTGGAATTCCATAATTTCCATGTTTCATGCTCAAGGCTCCAAGATAACTTGTAAAAGAAAATGTTGGTCCTGGTAAGATCTGCTGAAATGAGAAACCTGATAGGAAATCTGGTTGCCCGAGGTAATGTTTCATCTCAACAAACTCTGTAAACATCAAAGGAACAAGCACTTGTCCACCTCCAAATACGAACATCCCGTTACGATAAAAGTTCTCAAACAATCTTATCGGTAAACTAAATGGCGAAGTTCTATTGATGATAGCGCCTAACATAGCCATGAATAACAATACGCTAATAAAATAGGTTAGTTTCCTGGGATTGATATTTGCAAATAACCTTACTCTTATCTGTGCTTCTTCTGTTGGTGTTCCAATTGCTGAGGAGACCATCCCCCCTACTAAAATCGCAATTGGGAAAACATATGCGTTTTTAAGTACAAGTGTAGCTACGACTGCGGCAAAGGCCAGAAATATCATAACTTCATTGGTCAAGACTTTCCTTCCAAGATTATAGGCGCCATAAGCAACTATGCCTAAGGTAATTGGATGGATATATTTAAGGATTTCCTGAAACTTTTGCTTCTGATCTAACATGGCATAACTAATTGCGGCCAATGTCATGATTGCGGCAGAAGGTAAAATCCAGATCAGAAAGGTTAGAATTGCTAGTTTTAATCCGCCTACCTTATAGGCAATTCCGACCAAAGTTTGTGTTGATGCTGGTCCAGGTAAAACTTGTGCCAGGGCATTTAATTCCAATAATTCTTCTTCAGAGATATAATGGATATTTTTCACAAAAAACCTCAATAATAAAGAGATATGGGCTTGGGCTCCCCCAAATGCTGAAAATGTAAAGAAAACTACATTTCTGAGAAATAAAAGTTGTCTTTTAGCCATTTTTGATGGAATGTTTAAAAATTAGACTAATCATCTTCGTAATCTAGTCCGGCAGCAGCATTATAAGCTCCCTGTAATTCTGAGAGTGCATGCATATCCCGCTTTGCCCTGGCTGCCGCGATACCTTTCTGATAGATTGTTATCGCCTCCTCTTTTTGTCCTTCTTTTTCATAGAGTTTACCTAAATGATAATAGGTTCCGACATAGTCAGGATGTTCATTTATCAATTTCAAGTAATAGTCAAATGCTTTTTCAGTGTCATTTAACGAATTATATTCTGTAGCCAATGCGTATAGGATAAAGCTATCGTTAGGGTCGCTTTCCAAAAATTCTAATAACTTAGCTAATCGCGTGTTTTGCATTTTAAATACCTGCTTTTTTAATTAGATTTGCACAAAGACAATTTAAAAACCTAAAAGGCAAACAACAAAAGCTTCCGTTTAGGGTTTATTATCTTGAGCGCAAATGTAACGGTTGAAACCGTTAGGAGACAATAATTATTTAATTAAAATCTTTTAATAGCCGAATAACCATTAAATAAATATATAAAGTATGAAAATATTAGTTTGTATCAGTAACGTGCCAGACACGACTACAAAAATAACTTTTACCAACGATAATACACAATTCAATACTGCGGGTGTACAGTTTATTGTTAATCCTTATGATGAGATTGCTTTATCTAGGGCTATCGAACTTTGTGAAGGTGGAAAAGGAACGGTTACCGTAATTAATGTTGGCGAGGTAGCGACAGAACCAACGATAAGGAAAGCACTAGCGATTGGTGCTGACGATGCCGTTAGAGTTAATGCTGCGCCAAGGGATGCTTATTTTACAGCTTTTCAAATTGCTGAATATGCAAAAACAAATGATTTCGATATGATTTTATGTGGAAGGGAATCAATTGATTATAATGGATCTCAGGTTGCTGCTATGATCGGAGAGTTTTTAGCTATTCCATCTATATCTATCATTAAAAAATTGGATTATGATGGTTCTACTGCAACAATTGAAAGAGAAATTGAAGGCGGTAAAGAAGTACTTACGGTAACTGGAAAGTTTGTAGCAAGTTGTGCTGAGGGTACTGCAGAAGCTAAAATACCTAATATGAGAGGAATCATGTCTGCCAGGACTAAACCATTGCAGGTTATAGAGGCAGTGGCGATTGAAGAATTGGGAAAAGTAACCAAATTTGAAACTCCAGCTCCTCGTGGTGCTGTTAAATTGATTCCTGCTGATCATGCAGAGGAGCTAATTTCATTATTACACAGTGAAGCTAAGGTGATCTAATTTTTAGCAATGGGCTTAGGCCATTCTCATTTGATCATAGAAATTACAATAATTAACTTTCCCGAAAGGGTATAAATAAAATATATGTCAGTACTAGTATATGTAGAACAAGCCGATGGTAAATTTAAAAAATCTGTTTTTGAAGCAGTTTCTTATGCAAAAGCTATCGCCGATAATCAAAATACAAATCTAACCGCAATTTCGATTGGTGATGTTGCTGAGAGTGAATTGAGTGAACTCGGTAAATATGGTGCATCAAAGGTATTAACAGTAAAGGCTGATCAATTAAAAAACTTTGTAAATCAAGCCTATGCTGCAGTAATTGCAGAGGCTGCTCAAAAAGAAAGTGCTGCGATTGTGGTATTGTCAAATTCTTTTTCGGGTAAAGGTTTAGCACCCAGGATTGCTGTAAAACTTAAAGCAGGATTAATTGATGGCGCAGTAGAGCTACCTAACTTTGATGGTGGTTTTGCGGTAAAAAAGACTGCTTTTTCTGGTAAGGCATTTGCGGTAACTACACTTACTTCAGACAATAAAGTAATTGCCTTAAATCCAAATGCTTTTGGGGTAAAAGAAAATGCGACTACCGCTACTATTGAAAGTTTTAACCCAGAAATTAAAGCGACAGATTTAACTGCAATTGTAAAAGAAATTGTTAGAGCGACCAATAAAATCTCTTTACCAGATGCTGAATTGGTTGTTTCTGCAGGAAGAGGATTAAAAGGTCCGGAGAATTGGGGTATGATTGAAGAGTTAGCTGAGCTTTTGGGTGCAGCAACTGCTTGTTCAAAACCAGTTTCTGATGCAGATTGGAGACCACATTCAGAGCACGTTGGTCAAACAGGGATTGCAATTAGTCCGAACTTATATATTGCGATAGGTATTTCAGGAGCTATCCAACATTTGGCTGGTGTTAGCTCGTCTAAAGTAATTGTGGTTATTAATAAAGATCCAGAAGCTCCGTTCTTTAAAGTTGCGGATTATGGAATTGTTGGTGATGCATTTGAAGTTGTACCAAAAATTATAGCTGCTTTAAAAGCACATAAAGGATAGATCCAAAACCCCCTTTAAACCTATAAGGTTTATAAACCTTATAGGTTATCATAAATATGAAAAAAGTAAAACTAGATATTGTAGGCTTATCTTACAGCCAGACCCAGTCTGGTGCATACGCACTTGTATTAGGAGAAGTAAATGGCCGTAGAAGATTGCCAATCATCATTGGAGCATTTGAAGCTCAAGCCATTGCGATTGAGATTGAAAAAATGACCCCTACTCGTCCGCTAACGCATGACCTTTTCAAATCTTTTGCCCAAGCTTACCAGATTGAAATTCTAGAAATTATCATCTACAATTTGGTTGATGGTGTTTTCTTTGCCAAACTGATTTGTACAAATGGAACTACCACCCAAGAAATTGACGCAAGAACATCAGATGCTATTGCTTTAGCAGTAAGGTTTAACGCGGTCATTTATACCTATGAATTTATCCTTTCGTCTGCAGGCATCGTAATTGAAGATAATGATTTTCTCTTTTTGGAGAATATGGAAGCCATTACAAAAGAACACAGTTCTGAAGATATGCCAACTTCGATACCAGTTTCTGGATATCAATCATTAACAATAGAAGAATTACAACAAAAGTTAGAAGAAGCATTGGCTGAGGAAGCTTATGAAAAGGCTGCGCGAATAAGAGATGAAATTACCAAGAGAAATGCTGCTTAATTCTACCAAATATTAATAATTCTTTACTATTTCCACATTTTTACTTTCTATCTAGCGAATGTTTTAAAATAGTTTTAACTTACAGCTGTTTTAAAACAATAAACTAAACTACATGAACATTAAGTTTCGCTTAACTGTAATGAATTTTCTCCAATTCTTCGTTTGGGGAGCATGGTTAATTACAATTGCCAATTATTGGTTTGGTACCAAACAATGGGATGGTGCACAATTCGGTTTAATCTTTGCCACAATGGGATTTGCGTCCCTATTTATGCCAACTATTACTGGAATAATTGCTGATAAATGGATAAATGCTGAAAAACTTTACGCAATTCTTCATATTTTGTATGCTGGTACGTTATTTTACATTCCGCAGGTTGAAACTCCGAATGCATTTTTTTGGACTATATTTTTGGCGATGTGCTTCTATATGCCAACAATCTCACTAAGCAATTCCATTTCCTATAGCACTTTAAAATCAAGCAACTTAGATGTAGTAAAGGATTTTCCGCCCATACGGGTTTGGGGAACGATTGGTTTTATTGCGGCAATGTGGATTACAAATTTAACGGGAAGTAAAGCAAGTGCAAATCAGTTTTATATTGCAGGTATTGCGGCATTGGGACTTGGTCTTTATGCTTTTACGCTACCAAAGTGCACGCCTTCTAAATTAATGGAAGAAAAAACAAGTTTGTCTCAGAAATTTGGTTTGGATGCTTTTAGCTTATTTGCAGATTATAAGATGGCTCTTTTCTTTATATTCTCTATGTTCTTGGGCGGAGCTTTGCAACTTACAAATGCCTATGGTGATGTTTTTTTAGACGAGTTTAAACTTTTTCCTGTTTATGCTGAATCTTTTGTGATCAAATATTCTACCATTATCATGTCTATTTCCCAGGTATCGGAAACCCTATTTATTCTGGCAATCCCATTTTTCTTGAAGAGGTTTGGAATTAAAAAAGTAATGGTAATAGCCATGTTAGCTTGGGTGCTGCGATTTGGTCTATTTGCTTACGGAGACCCGGCAGGAAATTTATGGATGATTATCTTTTCTTGTGTTGTTTATGGAATGGCCTTTGACTTCTTTAATATTTCAGGGTCTTTATTTGTAGAATCTGCTACTACTGCTAAAACAAGATCATCTGCTCAAGGGCTATTCATGATGATGACTAATGGTTTTGGGGCTGTATTTGGGAGTATTGTATCTGGATGGATGATCCAAAAATATTTTACCAAAGCCTATACCACTATAGATGCCCTTGCCGTTCATGTTGGTGCAACTTCAAATGATAAACATTTACTCAAGTTTTTAGGTGATAAAGGGATCAATGTTTTAGATAACGGTAATTTGAGCAGGGCATTAGATGTTAAAGACTGGCATCATATCTGGCTATCTTTTACCATCTATGCATTGGCAATTACCGTTCTCTTTATGATTTTCTTTAAACATAAACACACCATTGCTGAAGGAAAAGCAATAGAAGCCATCAGCCATTAAAATCTAGTTTATTTAAATAACGCATGTCATCTTTCAAACTTAGAAAAGAAAAAAATTGTCTTAATTGCGGTCAGGAAGTAGAGAAGATATTTTGTCCGGCTTGTGGTCAAGAAAATATTGAACTCAAAGAAGACGCTTTACATATGGTTGCCCATGCCATTGCTGATTATTTTCATTTCGAACATAAATTTTTTGGGACTATAGGTCCGCTACTGTTAAAGCCCGGCTTACTCACCAAAGCTTACGTAGAGGGTAAAAGGGTTTCTTTTATTCATCCTATTCGTTTGTATATTTTTATTAGCATTGTATTTTTCCTATTTGTTTTAAGCAGTGGCAAAAAAGAGAAAAATCATAAAGCGGAAGAAAAGCAGACCACCCAAGTGAATATCAAGGGAAAAAATTCATCAATCTCTGACCAGCTTAATTCTCTCGAAGAAGGTTTAAAATATGTTCCAATAAGCAGGGTTAAGAAGGATAGTATTATAAATGCTGCCAGGAAGGATATGGAGAGCGACACGACAAAGGCTTCCAAAAGTGAACTTGCAAAAAAAGGAAAGTTTAAGGTTGGTGGTTGGTCTCCTGTAGATTCGACTTTGGCCGCATACGATAAACGACAATTGTCTTTACCACAGAACAAACGTGATGGTTTCATTAAGCACTATTTCATAAGAAGAACCATTGAGCTTAACGAATATGAAAATCCTCAAGAAAAGTTTGTTGAAGATTTCTTGCATAACATTCCAAAGATGATGTTTTTACTTTTACCGCTTTTTGCATTGATCTTAAAGTTGGTTTACATTAACAAAAATAAATACTACTACGAACATCTGATTTATTCATTTCATGTACACTCCGCAATATTCTTAAGCATTTTATTTACAATGCTTTTGCAATGGTTATTTGGTTTTGTACTTGATATTGAAGGATGGCTTACATTTGCCTGTTGTATCTATTTACTTTGGTATATCTATCGCTCCCTCAGGACTTTTTATGGCAGTACAAGATGGGTTACTGCACTAAAAATCTTCTTCTTGTTCTTTTGCTATAATATTGTACTTACCCTTTGTTTTTTAGTCATTATCGCCGTAAGCTTTGTAATGATTTAATTTAAAATAATATATATTAATGTCTGGTAAATATAGAAAAGACCACAGTTGTTTAAATTGCGGATTTCACGTAGAAGAACACTATTGCAGTAGATGCGGGCAGCCCAATCTAGAGCTCAATGAAAGCTTTTGGGAATTTATAAGTCATAGTATAGCACATTATTTTCATTTTGACAATAAGTTCTATCAAACTTTGGTGCCGCTACTAAGCAAACCTGGTAAGGTGACATTAGATTATCTAGCTGGAAAAAGAGCAAGATATATCAATCCCATAAGTATGTATATTTTTGTGTCGATTGTATATTTTCTAGTAGTTCCACCTCCTAAACACAAAGTAGAGAAAAGTGCATCGGTAGATACCGCAAGTGCAGCAAAACAAAAAGCAGCATTGGATAGTGCAAAAATAAAATTGGCTAAAGCTGGTCTTGATACTACAACATTTGCCAAGGAGGCGGAAGAGGCTATTATTGAAGACATTGATCGCGGCGTGTTCAAGAAGATGTCTTATCGGGAACAGGAGAAAAACATTCAGGAGCTCAAGGCAACCTATAAGGTCAGTAAATCAGAACAACTAAAAGATCTTATCAATACGTTTGAAAAAATTCACCAGCAAAGGAATGATAGTACTTATAACTCTTATTTAGCCAGACAAAAAACGCTGCCTGAAAATCAGAGAGATGACATGTTTGAACGTTTTATGGCAAAAAGAGATATTGGTTTTGGTGAGAAATCTGATGTGTTAAACGAACAGATAGAAAGGAACAAATCAAAGCAATATTTCTTGTTCATGCCTTTAATGGCGCTCTTTATTATGGCAAACTTTAGGAAAAATCATATCAGATATCTTGATCATCTTATTTTTACCATTCATGGAATGACGGCATTCTTTATTGTTTCTATTTTTACACAACCAACAAAAAGAATGCTATTTAGCTCGGGATCTGTATTTAGCTTGATTATAGAAACAGCTTTGATTGCTTGGGTTTGCTGGTATTTGTTCAAGAGTTTGAAGATATTTTATCAGAGAAAAACCTCTACTACAATATGGAGGATGGTATGGATTTTATTGCTTTATACCATTACACTTAAAATTTCAGAATCGATTATGAGAGAGATTCTTTTCTATTTTGCTACTTAGATTTATCAATAAATAAAACCCCATAAAAAAAGCCAATCATTTGATTGGCTTTTTTTATGGTACGCTGATTTTATCTTTCTTCTATTGCGACAAAATTCATATCGACATCACCAACATAGATTTGACGTGGGCGACCGATTGGTTCCTTATTCTCATGCATTTCTTTCCACTGTGCAATCCATCCTGGTAAGCGACCTAAAGCAAATAATACGGTAAACATATCAGTTGGAAAACCTAAAGCTCTATAAATGATACCTGAGTAGAAATCTACGTTTGGATATAATTTGCGATCAATAAAGTATGGATCACTCAAAGCAGCTTCTTCCAGTTTTTTAGCAATCTCCAACACAGGATCATTGATGCCTAATTTCTCTAGGATGTCATCACAAGCCTTTTTAATAATTTTGGCACGTGGATCGAAGTTTTTATAAACTCTATGACCAAATCCCATCATACGGAAAGGATCATTTTTATCTTTTGCCTTATTGATCCATTTTTCTGTATCTCCTCCATCTGCTTTAATCAATTCGAGCATTTCAATTACAGCTTGATTTGCACCACCATGTAAAGGACCCCATAAAGCAGAAATACCAGCAGAAACAGAAGCATATAAGTTACAGTCTGAAGAACCTACCATTCTTACCGTTGATGCTGAACAGTTTTGTTCATGGTCGGCATGTAAAATAAGCAAGGTATTCATCGCGCTTACCACAACTGGATCAATCTCTACTTCTTCGGTACGTTGACCAAAAATCATATTCATAAAATTGGTTACATAATCATATTTGTTTTTAGGATAGATTAATGGGTGACCCAATGATTTTTTATAGATAAAAGAAACGATGGTTGGAAATTTGGCCAATAGCTTAATCATTGTGGTATTCATTTCCTCTTTCGAAGAATTAGCATTCAATGACTCAGGATAAAAAGTTGACAATGAACAAACTAATGAAGCTAATTGAGCCATAGGATGAGATTTAGAAGGATAACCATCTAAAAACTTCTTCATATCTTCATGAATAAGTGTATGTCTACTGATTTCGCTCTGGAAGTTTGATAATTCTTCTGCTTTTGGTAAAGCTCCGTAGATCAATAAATAAGCTACTTCTAGAAAAGTAGATTTCTCAGCTAATTGTTCTATTGGATATCCACGATATTTTAGGACACCAAGTTCACCATCTAAAAAAGTAATGGCGCTTTTAGTTGAACCTGTATTTTTATAACCAAAATCCAATGTAATGTGACCTGTAAGATCTCTCAATTTTGAAATATCGATGGCCTTCTCACCTTCAGTTCCAGTAATAACCGGAAACTCATAAGTTTTACCGTCTATCTTAATTTCTGCAATAGCTGACATATATTTTATAATTTATAAATAACAAAAATAGTTAATCTGTTTGTAAAAAATGGGGTTGTAACTTAACAATGCTGTTAAATTGCAGTTAATTTTCTTTAAATCAAAAAGAAATTTACTTTGCTTTAATTTCGGTAACAACAGCTCCACATTCCATCATTTCGTCACCGTAATAGGGATTTTGGATTTTCTTTTCAGAAGATAACCAATCGCCTCCATCTCCATTATTTGCCATTGGGCAATGTTGAACATATATTGTTCCTGTAGTTAATTCTGCATGTTTAAAGAGCGCAATCACATCAGAACTTAACCCTGTGAACTCTTTACGTTGTGTAGCAAGATCTTTAGCATTTTCTATTTTTTGTGCAATGATAGAAGTGTTTTCACAACCGGTATATGTTTTTAAATCAGTTGATAATAATTTTGCCGAATTCTTTGCACCCTGCATTTTTCCAGCTACTAATGAATCTTTTAAATTAATGTAATTGGTATAGATACTTTGTAATTTAGTGTCTTTGAAATTGATGCTGGCACTTGTAGCAGTAGTTTGTTGAGTTGTACTATCTTTCTTTTCTGTAGATTTTTTTTCGGTATTGTTGCAAGCCATGATTAGGAACAGGGCTAAAATCCCAAGATAATTCTTCATTCGTTCTATTTTTAATTATACAATGATCTTTTGATATGGATATTTCAAGAGATTTTGTTTCTTGCTCAAAATAGCATTTATAATTTTAAAATAACAAAAAAGCCCTCGAAAAATTCGAAGGCTTTTGATAAAATTAGATTTTAATTATAATTTAAAATTATAGCCCAATCGTACTGCGAATTGGCCATTTACCGGTTGGTAAGTTGACGAAGAGCTGTCTTGTTGATAGCCTTCATAACGAACTCCTAATTCAAAGCCGTTATCCCATTCGTAACCAGTACCTCCACCAAAGATAAATGAAGTTTTTGACCCATCCTGAATGGCAAAACCAGCTCCAACATTTGCTGCCAAGTACATTCTTTTAATTGCAAATACTTTCACGCCACCAATTGCAGGGATGAAATCATAGTCGGCTAAAGCAGGGAAACTATCTTTATTGAATAAGCGAGTGTAACCTCCAGAAGCCGTTAATGCAACATCTTTTGATAAGTCCCATTGTAATCTTAAATCAGCACCTGTAGCAAAGCTAAATGGAGAGTTCTTCGTCGTTATACCTGCCCCTGCTCCTATTCCTACTTTAAATGCCATTCCCCTAGAAGGGGTGGACATGCTATTATCCTGTGCTTTTAAGTTAAAAGCTGTACAGGTAATAACTGCAAATAAAGCAATTGCGATTTTTTTTGTAGTAGTTTTCATAGTCTAAGTTTTTATATGGATAATTTAATTGTAACTCATTTACGAGCCAAATCCACAATCGGTTTTAAAAAACCACATTTTCTATAAAAAATATTGAATTAAAAGTGATAGGTAAACACCAGTGCAAACTGTCCATTTCGTGGCTGATAGGTCGTGGAGTTCTTACTTTGCTGATAACCTTCGTATTTAACACCCAGGTCATACCCTTTAATCCATTCATATCCAGTGCCTCCTCCAAAAATTAAAGATGTTTTTGAGCCCTTTAAAATGCCAAAACCAGCACCAATTATTCCAGAAATATAAATGTTCTCCATAAGAGGAAATATTTTAACCGATGCCCTCAACGGGATAAAATTATAATCGGCAATTGGACTTGTGTCCTTTGTCAATAGACTTCCGTATCCGGCCGAAGCCAAAACCGTAAGTCGATCTGATAATTTATAACTCAATAAAAGATCAATTCCCAAAGCATACCCAAATGGAGATGATTTAGCTGTTGCACCCAAACTAACATCAATCCCAATTTTTAACATCGGTTGATCCTGATATTGAGATTTCACAGTTGTGCTAAAACAAAAAATAAAGATTTGTAGTATAACTAATTTGAGTTTCATCTTTATTTGTTTTATAACCTTAACTATCACTAAGTTAATAATAAAAACAAAAAACCCTGACCAAAATTAATTGATCAGGGTTTTTAATAAAGATTTATCGCTTACAATTTAAATCCGTAAGCTAAACGTAAACCAACATAGCCAGTAGATCCACCATTAGAAACACCTTCATATTTGGCAGCTAAGTCTAAACCATTGCTCCAAGAATATCCTATCGCTGGAGAATAAACAAAATTAGTACCACTAAAATCACCAACTGCAAAAGCAGCACCAGCTTCAGCTAAACCATAAGCACCAGCTCCAGAGTCGTTAAAGAAATATTTAAGACCAGCTTTTACAGGTATGTAACCATAACTAATGTCTCCATAACCATCTTTATACTGGATATTAGTATAACCAGCAGTAATTGGAATAGATAATTGTTTAGCAACATCTAATTGATAACGTAAATCACCACCAATTGCAAAACTTTGCCCAGTTCCAGTTCCAGCACCAACATTTAATCCAATTCCGAATTTACGTGAATTTTGTGCATTTGCATCAACTGTAACGAATAAAGCCAATGCAGCTACTGCAGAAGCTATAATTTTTGTAATCTTTTTCATTTTTAAAATACTTTGGTTAAGTTTTTTTATTGTTTGATCAGGCCTAATTGCTCAATCGATTATCCTTTAAACAAAATATATGCCAAATTAGCTCGAAAAAAAACAAATACTAATAATCTATTCACAGCTAAGCAGATAACAGTAATAAATATTTAACTTTAAATACACAATAAATTAATCTATTGTAGTTAAAAACGTCCAATAGACGCTTTAATAGTTCGTAATGATGAGATGTTGAACTTTGCGATCATTCCGCCCCCTGACGTTATAAGTGTATTTTTTATAAAAGACCTTTATTTTTATTGTCGGACGTGTATAGATTTCACGAATAAATGGTGTCTCTTTAATTACAATCATCCATTTTGCTGTTACACCCGTGATAAAATCTGCCAATCGCTGCTGGTCATTTCTCGTGAATTCACTTTGATCGTATGCTGAAAACTCGGTATCGTATGGGGGATCTAAAAAGATAAAATCAGACTTTTTAAGGTTCAACTGGGAAAGAAAGACTTCAAAATCTAAGTTAAAAATATTAGCATTTCTAAATAATGTACTTACTTCTTCGGTAAATATTTTATTAACTTTTTGTCTAAATTTCTTTCTGTTATAAGTTATGCCCCCATAAGGGATATTAAATTCTCCCTTGGCATTAAACCTGAACATGGAACCATAACAGAATTCACGTACAAAATACCAATTTGCTGCTGCTTTAACTTCATTAAGCTGGATTTGATTTTTATAATGCTGGTTCAATAAATGCCTAAAATACAGGTAAGCACCGCTTTTAATGCCGGTTTCAAAATGAATTCGTAGCTCATTGATCGTAAACAGCTTTTTTTCCTTTTCGCAAATCTGCTTAATCCTTCTGGCCTTATCCACCATACTGGCCAAAAGTGTTTTTTTGAAAGCCTTTACATCAATAACAAAGTTGACATCACTTAACAATAAGTTTGGAGTCAGGGCAGTGATTAATTGTTCTTCAAATAACTTTGTCAAATTGATTAGCTCTTCTTCTTCTTGAATATACTTTGAAAAGGGAAGTTCACAATACGACCATATCCCATCATTGATTTTGCTTAGTTCATCCCAAGCATCTGCGTAGTTTAAGAGCTCTTGCTGAAGCGATGGGTTTCTCAACTGTTTATAGAAGTTGATCAAGTCAGTACTTTTATCATTGATTTCTACATCTCCAGCAGGTTGAAGCGCGAAAAAAACACCGCCACCACCAAAAAAGGGCTCAACATACCGATCGAATTTTGGAATATCCTCTGCGAATAAACCGAATTCTTTGTATTTGCCACCTGTCCATTTAATGATCGGTTTCAGCTTTTTCTTCATTTGACGAATATGCGATTATTTTGAATCAAATTCATATTTCGCGATCCGAATTGCTTTATCTTTTAAAGAAAGGAAATCTTCATCTGCATCAAGCCAATGAATTTTTACTCCATCCTTCTCCATTTTCCTGAAAAAGGTTTGCTGACGTTTGGCAAACTGACAGATGGCAATTCCCAATCTCTCCCTAAAAGTTTCGAAGTTCAATTCTCCATTTAAATAGGCAACTACAAACTTATATTCAAGACCATAAAAAATCAATGTCTCTTTATCTACCCCATTTGCGATCAATCGTTGAACCTCCTCAATCAGTCCATTATTTAACCGCTGATCTAGCCGCTCAATGATTCTCTTCCGCCGAATATGAACTTCGCTTTGTAAACCGATAACTACAGCGTTGAGCTGAGGCCAATGCTGTTCTGCTAAAGTATTGAACTTTAAATATTCAGCAATTTCTATGGCCCTAATTAAACGCTTTGAAGAAGAGTAATCAGCAGTTGACCTAAGTTCTTCTGGATAATTATTTAATTGCTCAATCAATTCCGGTTTAGAAAGTGATTGAAGTTTAGTTCTGACTTCTAGATCTATCGGTACTGCTGTTAACTCATAATTTTGAAGAACGCTGTGGATGTACATTCCAGTTCCACCGCAAAGAATTGGTAATTTACCCAGCTTATTTATCTGCCCAAACGCGCTGTAAAAATCGGATTTAAACTCATTTACATTGTATTTTTCTCCAGCATCCTTCACATTAATTAAATGGTAAGGAATGTTTTGTCCATCGAGCTTATACTCCATGAGATCTTTCCCGGTGCCGATGTCCATTCCACGAAAAATCTGTCTGCTATCTGCGCTGATAATCTCCGCATCTAATTGCTGAGCAATGTGAACAGCTAATTTTGTTTTGCCAGCTGCCGTTGCGCCTAGGATAACAAGTAAGGGATAATCAGACATTAGAGATACAAGTGGTATTTTAAATTGCCAGTATTAAAAACTTTAATAAAGCCATTTAAGGCTAAAAAATCATCTAAAGCTAATCCTTTTTGTGTTTCGAAGGCTAACATGATATCTTTTGGCAGTCGATGTTGAAAATATCTGATTAATGTTTCTCGATGTACATATAAATTAACTGGCTCGGTTATCTTGCTTAAAGTAAATCCAAGTTGGTCATATCCTTTTCCTAGCGACCAATCGCGATCAGCATAGGTCATCAAATCATTCATTTCAAACTGTTTAGTAAAATGCTTGATTAACTTACTTAATCCGCCAACAACGGTAAATCCATCTTTTGTGGCAAAACGGACAAGTTCTGCTGATAAATAAGCTATGCCCTTACTCTTCATTGGCCTTGTGGCGCTAAAACTTGCGGCGGCAATAAGCTCGCTTCCTACTATCAGCCCATAATGGTATTTGGCGTTGATAAAGCCCTGCAGATGATGTTGATCCAAGAAATTGGAAATCTGCTGCTTTGATAAATTCTCTATTTTAGTCTTCCTGCCGTGGATACTGGTATTTAAGCCTAAAAAAGAACGGATTCTGCTTAAAACCTGTGCTCTTTTTCCTAACCAAATATCTTCCCAGAGATGAACCAATTGGATGTTATGTTTTTGATAGGTTTCTTGTAGTAGCCGAAGTTCTTCTCCTGTAAAATTATTGTCTAGCGGTATTAAATTAATCAATAGGTATGGCCTGCATTCCACAATAAAGTAAGGTTCAGCTTCAAAAATTCGTGCATCATGATGGAAATTCTGCACTGTTAAAAAGAAATCTTCCTGCCAAAAAGGATTTAAACCCACCCTTTTTGTTTATAGCTGGTGAAACCTGCAGTAAATGCATCAGCAATTTTTGATACCATTGCATCATCAAGTTCGGTAATTTTAAAGCATGAATTTTCTGACCTTAATTGCATAAGATCTGGATGGACAACATCTTTTAAAGCTGGTTCTTCCGTAATCGGTGTCAAACAGAGCTCAACATAATCCTCTTTAATGGTTACACTAGCAAAGCAAACTACATCTCGTTTTTCGCCATTTGCATCTATCTGTTTATCGGCCCAAACTTCGTATACATCGTCGCTGTTTATACGTGCAGCAAAGCCATTAGCGGTATATGGCTGTAGATTTGCTCTTATGGTTTGGAAAATTTCTACAAGATCTGTTTTCATGATTTCAGCTTTAATTTCGATTATAAACAACACGAATTTACATCAATTGTTTAGTTATCCACTCATAAATTTCTCCACCAAGTTTCTGTCGGTAGCTTATCGTCCAAAGTAAATGATTGCCCCAACATTGGTGTAATTACTTCTAATTTCTTTTCAGTTGCTGCTTTTATTAACCTTTCGATAGACTCATTCCAGTCATGAAGTGCCAATTTATACTTTGCCCAATGCACTGGCATTATCCTGTCTGCTTTCAGGTCTATACCTGCTTGGGCTACATATTCTGGAAATAAGTGGATCAATGGCCACATCGTATTATACTGTCCGCATTCTAGAATGGCTAAATCAAAAGGTCCATATTGTTCTCCTATCATTTTAAAGTGCGTATCATAACCAGAGTCGCCACCTAAATATAAGTTGTGATTCTTTGTTTGAAGTACAAATGAAGACCATAAAGTTTGATTTCTCTTGAAGCCCCTACCCGAAAAATGTCTGGATGGCAATGCCGTAAATTTTAGATCTGCAAAGGTAGCACACTGCTCACCCCAAGCCAATTCTGATATTTGATCTGATTTTACGCCCCAATGTTCCAAATGTGCGCCAACACCCAATGAAGTGATGAAATGTTTTGTTTTATCCTTGAGCGCTAAAATAGCATGATAATCCAAGTGGTCGTAATGGTCATGTGTAATCAAGATGAGATCTAAAGATGGGAAATCGGCAGGTTTAATAATGTCTGTCCCTTTAAAACGCTTTGTGCCCATAAATTGAAATGGTGATGGTCGTTCGGAGAAAACAGGATCTACCAGGATATTGAGACTATCAACCTGAATAAAATAGGTAGAATGGCCAAACCAGGTGATTTTTAATTGATCTGAATTTTCTAAACTTGGAATGAGGTGGGGTAATGTTTGTGTTGGACTTCCATTTTTATTGCCTTTGATTACTCTTTTTAAGATGGTAAAATAACTGAGGTCTGGCGGTAAAGCTGGAGTTAAGGATTGATTTTGCAGTGCGCCATTTTTATAAAGGGGCAAGTTCATTATTCTTTGGAGTCTTTCTCCTTTGGGTTTAGCGCCAAAAACTGGTAAATTCAAGACGAACATCGCAAATAAAATCAGAAGGATAACTAAAGTGACAAGTATGTACATGCTAAGCTGTTTAAGATCTGTTACAATGATATATACATTTTCTCGTGCTTACAATGATTAGTTGATGATATGAGATTTCTAAGATTATTTTGTGGAGAGAGGTATTCTGACCCGACAATAAACTCAGCTTTCGCCCGCATTTGTTCCAAAGGAACCATTTTGTGGCAACGCGGATATGATATCGTTGTATTTCTGCCACAGATGCACGGATTAAATTGCTAACCACAAATTAACAGTTTCGAATAGGACACAATGAAATTGAACAAAATGACAAATGAACTAATGAACTAAACTATGGCTTTAATATGGCTACACTGGAGCTACCTTATAGAAAGACTATAGACATATCGCTATAAGGTCGCTGTAAGGTCGCGATAAGGTTAGTGAATAAGCTGCAGTTAGACTTTTGCGCAGACTTGAGGAGTTTCAGATTCAAAAACAACCAGACAGTGATTACCTAGAAATATCCACATCCTAAAGTTAATCATTTGACAGCATTATTAGTAACATAAAAGGTTTATGAATACTTTGTCCTTTAAATTTGTTTATCATTTCCGACTGATCGCCTGTTACGCACTAAAGCCCATGAAAGTCATTTAAAGACTTAGCCTATGAATCCAAACTTTTCCATCTTCCATTAACTATCAAAATTATCTATCTATTTTACAGACAGTTATATTTATATCAGAATTTAATTTTGCAGTAATTAAACAACAATCCTATATTTGAAACATTATTTGGTGAAAGCTATAATAAAAGTCAATTACCTTATCGGTTTTTGATTTATAAAGAAGTGGCGAGAGACAGGCTCATCGACCCACTGGCAACCCTCCCTAACGGAGAAGGTGCCAATTCCTGACCGGGCAACATGGTGTTGTTTGGAGATATAAATTAAGAAGATGAAAACATTCAATTCAATTTTGCTAATTAGCAACCAGGATTTAAGAAAGCCCATCGGTTTTATTTCTTTAGATATCAATTTAATTTGCTGTAATCAAGCGACAATGAACTGTATGTGCTGTTGCATATACTAATCAAAAATCTTCCATTTTGCTTTTGTTAACTCGGAAGGCCTCTTTAAAAGAGGTACGCTAAGATCATGTTTGGGCTATTCCCAACGATTTATTACAACAATTAAATTTCAAACCTTAAAGAAAAAACATGTCAACTTCATATCAATTTGAAACACTACAGCTCCATGCTGGTCAAGAAATAGATCCTACAACTGGTGCAAGAGCCCTTCCTATTTATCAAACTACTTCATACGGCTTTAAAAACTCGGAACATGGTGCAAATCTTTTTGCCCTAAAGGAATTCGGTAATATTTATACCCGAATTATGAATCCAACAACGGATGTTTTCGAGAAAAGAATTGCAGCTTTAGAAGGCGGTGTAGCGGCATTAGCTGTTGGTTCTGGGCAAGCTGCTCAGTTTATCGCGTTAAATAATATTTTACAGGCTGGCGATAACTTCATTTCATCAAGCCATTTATATGGTGGCTCATACAACCAATTTAAGGTTGCTTTTAAGCGCTTGGGCATTACAGTAAAGTTTGCCAATGGCGATGATCCATCAGATTTTGAAGCTAAAATAGATGAAAATACAAAGGCCATTTATGTAGAAACGATAGGTAACCCAGCATTTAGCATTATAGATTTTGATGAACTTGCCCGAATTGCCAAGAAACATGATTTACCGTTAATAGTTGACAATACATTTGGTGCTGGCGGATATTTATTCAGGCCTTTTGAACACGGAGCAAACATCGTTGTAGAATCAGCTACAAAGTGGATTGGCGGTCATGGAACCAGTATTGGGGGCGTAATTGTGGATGCTGGTAATTACAATTGGGGAAATGGTAAATTCCCACAGTTTACCGAGCCTTCGGAAGGTTATCATGGTTTAGTTTTTAATGATGTATTTGGTGAAAATGGTCCATTCGGGAATATTCAGTTTATCATTAGGGCGCGCGTTGAAGGCCTGAGGGATTTTGGTCCTGCATTGTCACCTTTCAATTCTTTTTTATTGGTGCAAGGTTTGGAAACTTTGTCGCTTAGAGTGCAGAGACATGTTGAAAATGCATTGGCATTGGCAACTTGGTTAGCAGAGCATCCAGCGGTTGAAACTGTAAATTATCCAGGTCTGGAAAGCAGTCCATACTATAACAATGCAAAAAAATACCTAAAAAATGGTTTTGGCGGAGTATTATCTTTCGAGTTAAAGGGTAATAAAGAACTTGCTACTGCTTTTGTGGATCAACTGAAACTGGTTAGTCATTTAGCCAATGTTGGCGATGCAAAAACACTAATTATACAGCCTTCTGCAACTACGCATCAGCAATTAAGTGAAGAAGAGCAAATTACGGCAGGTGTAAAACCGAATCAATTGAGAGTTTCTGTTGGTATTGAGCATATTGAAGATATCAAGGCTGACTTTGAACAGGCTTTCGCTATTATCAGAGCCAATACACCACAAGGAAATTAAATTATACGAATTAAAGAAAATGAGTACTACTTCAACATATAAATATCCTAAGGTTTTTAAATTAGAGAGCGGTAAAAAGCTTCGTAATCTAGAAATTGCCTATCAAACTTTTGGTAAACTAAATGCAAAAAAGGATAATGTAATTTGGGCATGCCATGCATTAACAGCAAATGCTGATGTATTGGATTGGTGGAAAGGATTGTTTGGTACCAATGCCTTATTTAACCCAGAAGATCATTTCATTGTGTGTGCCAATATCTTGGGATCCAACTATGGGACGTCAAATCCATTAAGTACAAACCCAACAACAGGGCAACCTTATTATTTATCTTTTCCAGAATTCACCATCCGTGATTTAGCTTCAGCACATCATTTATTGGCACATCACTTAGGGATTGATACCCTTAAAGTTTTAATTGGTGGTTCATTAGGTGGTCAGCAGGCTATTGAATGGGCGTTATCAAAGACAGAAACTATTGAAAACTTAATTCTGGTTGCCACTAATGCGGTACATTCTCCCTGGGGAATTGCTTTTAACGAAAGTCAACGGTTAGCTATTACGGCAGATCGTACTTTTTATGCTAGTCAGCCTACTGGCGGATTAAAAGGTTTAAAGGTTGCCAGAAGTATTGCGCTATTATCTTATCGCACTTACCAGGCTTATAACGATACCCAATTAGAAAGTGTTAACGATAAAACAACTGGTTACCGTGCTTCATCTTATCAAAATTACCAAGGAGAAAAACTCTGTAAACGTTTCAATGCCTATAGTTATTGGTACTTGAGCAAAGCGATGGATAGCCATAATGTTGGTCGTGGGCGAAAAAGCATCACTGCAGCATTGGCCGAAATAAAATCGAATACCTTGGTTATTGGGATAGAAAACGACCTTTTATTCCCAATCAGTGAGCAAGAATTTTTAGCTAAAAATATAAATGAAGCACAATTTAGCAGTATCAATTGCGCTTATGGGCATGATGGTTTCTTAATAGAGACTGATAAATTAACCCATATTATAGGTAATTTTTTAAAAGAGAGCATCAACAAAAAGATTATCAAATTACACCAAACTGCTTAATGCAGGATTAACAAAAATAACATACGAAGAAAGTATATCAATAAAAAAATGAGCAAGAAACTTAAAATAGGATTATTTGGATTTGGAGTTGTAGGGCAAGGTTTGCATGATATTATCCGTAGTCAGAACCTAAACTTAGAAATCGTTAAAATAGCTATTAAAAACCCTGAAAAGAAACGCAGTTTAGATGCGCATCTTTTCACGACATCACATGAGGAAATTTTAACAAATCTTGAAATAAATACAATTGTTGAGTTAATTGATGATGCAGATGCTGCATTTAAGATTGTCAAAACAGCATTGAGCAACGGCAAGAATGTAGTCTCTGCCAATAAAAAGATGATCGCTACCCATTTGGAAGAATTGGTTAAGCTACAACAGGAACATGGCACATCACTATTATATGAAGGTGCTGTTTGTGGAAGTATTCCTATCATTAGAAATCTTGAAGAATATTACGATAATGAGCTTTTGCATGGCATTAGCGGGATTTTTAATGGTTCATCGAACTACATTCTATCAAAAATATTCAATGAAGGTTTAGCTTATGGCACGGCTTTAAAACAGGCCCAAGATCTGGGTTTTGCAGAAACAGATCCAATTTTGGACGTGGGTGGTTATGATCCGAAATATAAATTAACGATTGCTACTGCGCATGCTTATGGGCTATTCATCAATCCTGATAAGATTATAAATATCGGGATCCAGAACATTTCTGATGCAGATATCCAATATGCTAGAGAAAAGAACTTTAAGATCAAGTTGGTTCCTACAGCGCGTAAAATAAGTACTAAACAGGTGGTAACTTATGTTTTACCGAAGTTTGTTAAAGCTGATGATTTCCTTTACAATGTAGAAAATGAATACAATGGTGTAACTGTTCAGGCGGCATTTGCTGATAAACAGTTTTTCTTCGGAAAAGGTGCAGGTGGTCATCCTACAGGTGCTGCAGTGCTATCTGATATTGCTGCCCTACGCTATGATTATCGTTATGAATACAAAAAATACCACCAACAAAACGGTTTAATTCATACCGATAAGGTTAGTATTGAGGTTTACCTCCGTTATGTACATGAGTATACAGTTGAGAAATTACAGGTAGAAAATATATCAGAGCGTTTCTCTAGAAACGACTACAAGTATGTGATTGGCAGCATTAGTCTTAAAAACTTGATAGCAAACAGAGAATTGTTGTTAAATAAAGATGTTTTTATTGCCCAGACAGGAAAATTAACTTATAGTCAACAAGATATTGCTGCAATCGCTGAAGAAGGCGTACTTGTCAACTAATGAATTTTTGTTTTGTTTTGAATGCAAAAAGCCTCGGATATTTTCGAGGCTTTTGCATTTATAGTGTTATAGTTCTCTATTGAGATCCCAGTTTTCCAGGTAGTCTGCCACACGGCGAACAAATGATCCTCCCAGTGCACCATCAACTACCCTATGGTCGTAAGAAAGCGATAGGAACATCATGTGGCGGATAGCGATCACATCTCCAAATTCTGTTTCTAATACAGCAGGTTTCTTTTTAATAGCTCCAACTGCTAAGATCGCAACTTGTGGTTGATTGATAATCGGGGTACCCATAACATTTCCGAATGACCCAACATTTGTAAGGGTAAATGTTCCATTCTGGGTTTCATCTGGTTTGAGCTTGGAAATACGTGCCCTTGATGCCAGGTCATTTACTGCTTTGGTTAAGCCTACCAAATTCAATTGATCAGCATTTTTAATTACGGGTACGATAAGGTTTCCACTTGGCAAAGCAGCTGCCATTCCAATATTGATATCACGTTTTTTAATGATCTGATTTCCGTTTACACTCACGTTGATCATTGGGAAATCTTTGATCGCTTTGGTAACTGCTTCTACAAATATTGGTGTAAAGGTGATTTTCTCCTTTTCACGTTGTTCGAAAGTCTTTTTCACTTTATCGCGCCACAATACCATGTTTGTTACGTCGGCCTCTACAAATGAGGTTACATGTGGTGAGGTTTGCACGCTCATTACCATGTGTTCTGCGATGAGCTTACGCATCCTGTCCATCTCAATAATTTCATCGCCACCACTAACAGAAGTTAAAGGTTTTGATTGAGCTATTGGTTGTGATACAGGCTGTGCCGGGGTAGATGAAACTGGTTGTTGTTTCACCTCCCGTCCTTTATCTGTTTTTTTATCGATATAACTTAAAAGGTCGTCTTTAGTTAATCTGCCATCAGCTCCACTACCTTTAATCTGATCTAACTCTTCAGGAGTAATATTTTCTTGAGTAGCAATGCTTTTAACTAAAGGAGAATAAAAACGGTCTGAACTTTTAAAATCCTGCGGTTTAGCTTCTTCTTTATTAGTTTCGGCAAGCTGTTCAATACCAGGGATATGCTCAACAGCAGGTGTATTGTTTGATGCGAGGGTTTCGATTGGCTTGCTTTCTTCAGTTACAAGATTACTAGTATCGCCCGAATCGGTTTCAATAATTGCGATGACCGCACCAACTTGAACAACATCATCTGTAGCAAAAAGATGTTTGATTAATTTGCCTGCTACAGGAGACGGAACTTCAGAATCGACTTTATCAGTAGCAATTTCTAGTATTGTATCATCCAGTTGGATGAAATCTCCAGGTTGCTTCGTCCATTTGATAATGGTTGCTTCTGCAACACTCTCCCCCATTTTAGGTAACAATAATTCGTATTGTGCCATATATTAATGATGTATTTACTTTTGGTATTAGTCAGCAAAACTACACCTTTTTAAGCATTTAATTCAAATCTTGTTTTAAGAGATTCAAAAGCATGGTTAAAGCAGCTGTGGCAGAACGTTCTATATTTTGAATCCTTTTATTGGTGAAAGTGAACAATTTAGCGTTGACAGTATTTCTGGAAGCAATAGCAATCCAAACGGTTCCAACAGGTTTTCCCGGCATTCCTCCATCGGGACCCGCAATTCCGCTAACGGCTATTGCATAATCAGTTTTAAATTGCTTAATAGCTCCTTCTGCCATTTCTTTAACAGTTTGTTCGCTTACTGCGCCATAATTGGTTAGGGTGTCTTTTTTTACGCCTAGAATAGATTCTTTTAGATCGTAGGAATAAGCTACTGCTCCACCAGCAAATACTGCCGATGAACCAGCATGAAGCGTTAATAAGTGAGCAATGTAACCTCCTGTGCAGCTTTCGGCGGTAGATAGCGTAAGGTTATTGGCTTTCATGAGGTCAAGAATTGCTTTTTCAAGGGCAATATCATCTTCAGCAGCTACATAAGGTTTAATATGTTGTACGATCTGTTGTTTATATTTTGCTACTTCAAGCTTTAGGATACTCTCATCGGTACCGATTGCGGAGAGTCTTAATCTTACCTGTCCCAGTTTTGGAAGGTAGGCAAGTTTGATATGACTGGGCAGGCTGTTTTCTATGTCTTCTATCTGCTGTGCCAAGAATGATTCGCCGATGCCAACGGTTAAAATGGTTTGATGAATAATAAAAGGAAGTTGAAATTTGCTTTTTAAGCGAGGTAAGATTTCTTCTTCCATTAAATACATCATCTCAAACGGCACGCCAGGCATGGAAACGAAAACTTTTCCATCCACATCAAACCACATGCATGGTGCGGTTCCATTCTTGTTCTGAATAACGGTACATCCATCTGGCACATCTGCCTGTTTAATGTTCACGTCTATCATTGGTCTATTGAAACGGGCAAAGATTGCTTCTACATTTTCTAACGTAGCCTGGTCACGTTTCAACGGCATGTTGAAGTATTTAGAAAGGGTAATTTTAGTAATATCGTCCTTAGTTGGGCCTAATCCGCCAGTAATTAAAATCACATCAGCTCTTTTTTTGGCTTCATCTAATGCCTGAATAATGTGATCTGCACTATCGGATACAGATGTAATCTGCTTAACGCTTACTCCTATTTTATTGAGTTCTTTGCCCATCCAGGCAGAATTCGTATCAACTATTTGTCCGATAAGAATTTCGTCTCCGATGGTAATAATTTCTGCTAACATATGTTATTGATATCTGGTATAGAAACCTTTTCTTTTGCTCAGTTTAAGATCTTGAAGGATAGAGGCTTTAACTTTAATGTCGATAGAATAGCTTTGATAAGCACCAAAAGGGACCCACTGAGCACTAAGATCCCAACAGTGTAAGTCTCTGTAAATTTGAAATGTGGTACCAGAAATACTTTTCGATTTAAAATCATAGCCTGAAGTAAATTGGATTTTCCACTTTGGAGTTAAATTAAAATCACCGTTAAAGTTTAGGGTATTATTTAGCGACCTTGTTGATTTTGTACTCAGGATGTTGTCGTATCTGAAACTATAAGAAATATTGATGTTCCATGGGATGTTGAAATCAACAAACGCATTTGGATCTCTACTTATTGCGGCAAGTTGTTCTGATTGTTCCAATGTTCTTCCAGCAATTTCATTTTGTTCCTTTACATCTTTAATATTTTCATTTCTACTTTTTGTTGCTTGTGGATTAAAGCTATAGTCAAATGAAAAATTGAATGAGGTTAATCTTGGCAATTTTCCTTTTTTCCAGGTATAAGTTGTAGTTTCCTGAAAAACTCTTGTAGACGTACCTCCGGAGTTAATGGTTACAGAATCTACGGTATAAGGGCTTAAGGAACCACCAAAGTTGAAGCCTAGTTTATCTGAAAACTGAGAACGACCAGTGAAACCAATTGGTGAGAGGTATTTTTTATCAGCCGCTACGAAGTTATATGAGCCTGAAAATGATAGGCCTTGTATAATTGGGATTTTTCGTTCTCCCGTGCCTGTGGTATCTTTTGTTGATTTTACTTTTATCTCTACGTTATTATCAATCCCGAAACCAATTGCGGCCTGTTTACCTGATGATGGCCCACCATATCTGCCTTGTTCAAAGATGGAGTACTTTAAAATATCTCCGTTGCTATCTCGCTTATATCTATCATTACCTGAAAGCGGTACGCTCATTCCTGGCCTGATATCGTTAGTGTAATACTGTTCTTGTTTGTAAAACCCATAACTAAGGCTTGAGAAATCTGGTTTATAAGAAAAGCTAAATGAAGGTGTCATTACATGTCTAATTGCCGTAATGTTTCCGATAGGTTTTTTGAATTCTTTTTTTGCATAGAGCTTAGTAGACATTCCCATGCTTAAAGTATAATCTCCGGCTCTTTTAAAACCATCTACCGTATCAATGGCTAAACTATCTCTATTTGCTAATTTTATATTTCGGTGGTCAATCGTCTGCAGATACCATCTTTCGGTATAGTTTACACTGGCATTAAAGTTCAAATATTGTAGCACGTTGAACGGCAAGCTGATGGGTATGGTGTGCTGTGCGCCGTTTTTAAATCTTTTTAATCCATCCTTTTGGAAAAGTAGATCTTCTGTGGTACTCACTGTATTACTGGCGGATAGACTGTATCCCATACTAATTTTCTGATACCATTTCTGGGTTCCGACCCTATCCTTTTTGTCGAAAGGATTGATTGTTGACATGTTTAAGCTGACATCTGGAAGTGTCAATGTCACGGTTTTGGTTCTTGTTTCTTGACTATGTGCAAGTGAGGTGGTCAAATTGAAAAGGCCATCACCAAAAACCTTGCCGTAGGCAATACTTGAGCTCATGGTATTACTAGCAATCTGGCCCAGATCATAAGTTCCGTTAGCAGCTGTATTTCCAAAATAACTACTTGTACCAGCGTTTACCGAGGCGCTAAATGTTGTTCCAGGTCTTGCATTAGCATTTTGACTATGTATCCATCCAATGTGAAAATCTTTGTTCGGTTTATATTCTGGGGTACCTTCCAATCCATTTCTATTACTTGAATAAGAAATATTGAAGTTACCATTGTATTTATAACGTTTGGTATAATTGGTGGCTAAATTGAGGTCGTAGGAACCATTTGTATAGATGTTACCTGTAATTTTCGCATCCCAGTAGTCATTCAATGCTAAATAATAACCACCATTAGTTAAAGAAAAACCTCTGGTTGCATCTTCTCCTGGTGTTGGTAAGATAATACCGGATGATTTTTTATTAGGCTTTGGGAAAAAAGCAAAAGGAAGTGCAAGGGGTAATGGTACACCTTCAAACTCCATGTAAAATGGCCCAGTAATAATCTGATTTTCTGTAATGATTGCTTTGGTAAAGTGAATTCCAAAATGTGGCTCAGGTAAGTTACAGGTACTAAATATTTGTCCTAGAGAGTGAATTTCATTATCTGGTTGTACTTTAGCGGTACCTCCCGAAAAGAACCCGCCTTCTTGCTCAGTAAAAACGCCATCAATTTTACCCTTATGGGTTACCGTATTATAGGCTAAAGAATCTGCATAAGAACCAGCTTGATCAGCCATTTTGAAAATTGGCCTACCTACATATTCTCCTTTTGTATTTTTAACACCTCTGGCAAAAATGGTATTGTTCTTAGAGTCAAACCTAATATATGCAGCATCCAAATGAAAGTCTTCATAGATTACCCTTGCATCACCATAAAGATGCATGACTTCGTTCTTTTTATCCAATCTACTCGAGTCTGCAGCATACCATTCCAGTTTACTGTCTAAAGAACTCTTTTTCATTTTTTTTACAATTTTAGTTGTATCTTTCTTTGCAGAATCTGTTTGTTTAACAACTTGCTGAAAGTTAAAATTAGAAAAAGCTAGTGCGTCATTATCAACAGATGTTAATAAAAGAGCAGTAGTAATTAAAATGATAGTCCGTAAAAGTTTCAAATTTGTGTGTGAATGTTATTTTTGCAATAATGTTTATCCCAAAACGTTCAAAATTAATGAAAAATATACCATTGGTTAGTGCAAATAGAATTTTGATGTTATTTATTTCTACCTTCTTAATGTTAGTTATTGAAAATCAAGTACTTGCACAAGAATACAAAATTAAAACAATTGTAATAGATGCTGGTCACGGCGGTAAAGATGGCAGTACACGTGGAGAATACTCTACCGAAAAAGATGTTGCCTTAAAAACTGCATTGCGATTAGGCAAGCTAATTCAAGAGGAATTAAAGGATGTGAAAGTAATTTATACACGAAGTGATGATACTTTTATCCCGTTATATGAGCGAATTGCGATTGCAAATAATGCAAAAGCAGATCTTTTTATTTCTATACATTGCAATGATATGCCAGTTTATGCTACGAGGTATATCAGTGGATACACTAAAAATAAAAAGGGTAAAAAGGTTCCTGTTTATAAAACCAAATACGCTAAAAGCACTTCTACAAGGGGTGTAGAAACTTTTGTTTCGGGGAGTGGAAGGTTAAGCGAGCAGGATGATGCTATTAAAAGGGAGAATGCTTCCATCTTTTTGGAAGATAACTATAAAGATAACTACGATGGTTTCAACCCTGATGATCCTGAAAGTGCAATTATCTTATCTTTAATGAAGAACACTTTCAGAACTCAAAGCTTGAAATTAGCGAAGATGGTTCAAGACCAATATGTTGCCGTTGGAAGGGTAAACAGAGGTGTCCAAGAGAAAAGTTTGGCTGTATTAGCGCGTGCGGGAATGCCTGCGATTTTAACAGAAATTGGTTTTATTAGCAATCCTGGCGAGGAGGATTATATGAATTCTGAGGCTGGTCAGATAGAGATTACCAATTGTCTGCTTAAAGCAATACAAGCATATAAAGTGAGTGTAGAAATCTAGTTGACCATTTTTATTATAAATTTGCAGCAAAATAAGTCGAATGAAATTTAAAAACATCCTATTTATTCTTTTTGCCCTTAGCTATGTTTTCAGTCCAAAGGCTGTATCTGGTCAAGGTTATAAGATAAAAACGATTGTGATAGATGCAGGTCATGGTGGAATTAAACCTGGGGCTGCAGGAAGATACTCTTTAGAAAAGAATGTTGCGCTTAAAGTTGCATTAAAACTTGGAAAAGCGCTTAATGAAGAATTGCCTAGTATCAGAATTATTCAGACCCGTAAAACGGACGTTGATGTTGACTGGTATCGGAGAGCTGAAATTGCAAATGAGGCAAAGGCAGATTTATTTATCTCTATACACTGCAATTCTATGCCTGGTAAGGATAGAACAACAAGGGGTACGGAAACATTTGTTGGTGCCTATCGCCGAATAAATGAAATGGATGCTGGATTGAAAGAAAATGAAGAAATCTTAACTGATAAAAACTACAATAAGAAAGCTAGTTACGATCCGACAGACCCTGAAGAATTAATTATGTTATCTTTGTACAAATCACTTTATAGAACAAAAAGTCTAGCTTTGGCGAAGCTAATCCAAAAAAATTATACTGAGGTAAACAAAAGAGTGAACAGAGGTGTTAAAGAGCAAGGATTATTAATATTACAACGTGCAGCATTGCCTTCTGTATTAACTGAAATTGGATTTATATCCAATGCGGCCGAGGAAGACTATATCAATTCAGAAAGCGGTCAAGAAGAAATTGTGAATGCAATTGTAAACGCGATAAAACAATACAAAAAAGAAGTAGAAAACTAAACAAACTCCAAAACGTGAAACTATACATGACATGGCTGATTAAACAAAAATCATAAATGTTAACGATGGCTTCATTACTATTAAAACACGACATCATAGATGAAAATAAAAAACGAAACCAAAGTAGGCATACTGGCTGCATTTGCAATTGCCTTATTAATTATTGGCTATAATTTTTTGAAGGGAAATTCGATATTTTCTAGCGAAACATTATTACTGGCCAGATATACACAAGTTGATGGGCTTGGCGTATCAAAACCAGTTTTAATTAACGGATTTCAAATTGGCCGTGTTGATAAGTTAGAACTTAAGCCTGATGGAAGTATCATTGCAACTTTAAAAATCAAGGATGAATATAAAATCCCTAAAAATACGATCGCAAGATTAGAAAGTACTGATTTATTGGGAGGTAAAGCAATTGTATTTGTTTTGGGCAATAGTAAAGAATATGCTGAAGACGGTTACATGTTGAATGCCAATGTTGAAAAGAGCTTAATGGAATCTGTTCAGCCGGTACAAAAGAAAGCTGAATTGATCATTACCAAAATGGACTCTATTTTAACCAGTGTGAACTCTATCTTAAATCCTAATTTTCAGAAAAACGTAGACAAGAGTTTTACGAGTATCGCTTCAACTTTGGGATCATTAGAAGCTACTTCTAAGAAAGTTGATGCTTTAGTAGGTTCAGAGAGTTCTAAACTCTCAAATATCTTAGCGAATGTTGAAGCCATTACTGTTAACTTTAAAAACAATGGTGCTAAAATAGATGCTATTTTGGCCAACTTGAATACGGTAACAGATAAAGCCGCTGCATTAAACTTTAAAGAAACAATAGAAAATGCCAATAAGGCGATAGCAGACTTACAAGGAATGGTAAGTGAGGTTAAAGCAGGAAAAGGAAGCTTAGGACAGTTAATTAATGATACCAAAATGTATGATAACTTAACCAATGCTTCTAAAAATCTTGATAATCTATTGATAGATCTTAAAGCTAATCCGAAACGTTATGTTCACTTCTCGGTATTTGGTGGAGGAAATAAGACTGATAAGTAGTCGGGAAGGCGGGAAGTCCGAAAGTCCGTTCCCCTCATACGACGTGACGTTTAAAACAAACGCTTATAGTTGAAGCTTAAAGCATAATAATTAAAATGGAGATAGCTGATGTAAATCGCTATCTCCATTTTTTTAGATCTCGAATGTGATGCCTTCTATAGCTAGGGAGGTATTTTCAAATACAGATTGAGCTTCTTCCAATAGCTCATTCAATGTTTTATAACGAGAAGAAAAGTGGCCGATCAATAATCTTTTAGCACCTACGATATTAGCTATTTCTGCGGCTTGAAGTGCAGTGGTATGGTGAGTTTCTTTTGCCCTTTCGAGCAATTCATGTAAGAAAGTGGCTTCATGATATAAAGTGTCAACTCCCTTTATGGTCTCGAAATAGCGTTCATCAAACAAAGTATCAGAGCAGTAAGCATAAGATTTAGGATCTGGGGAATCTGTGGTATAGTCTATGTTTTTTAAAACATGTCCATTCGGTAAAGTTAAATCTACTCCCCTTTTCAATAAGGGATAAAGTTCAAGTGCAACATTTTCCTGTTCCAGTTTTTCGACCAATAGTTTACGTAGTCGTTTCTTTTCTGTAAACTTAAAACCGGTACAAGGTATTCTGTGGTTTAACATGATTGTTTCCACGATAACGTCATTGTTCTGAAAAATTACTGCTGGTTGTGTTGGATCAACAGCAAAATAGACCAATTCATATTTTAATATGGTATCAGAATATTTGAATTGGAGTTCTAATATTTCTTTAATTGCTTTTGGAGCAAAAATATAGAGCGGCTTAATGCGACCATTAAGGTGCATGCTAGACAATAGTCCTATCAGACCAAAGTAATGGTCGCCATGGAGGTGGCTTATAAAAATGTAATCTATTTTTGAAGCCTTTAACCCAAATTTTATCAGTTGCTGTTGTGTACCTTCTGCGCAATCAATGAGATAAAACTTCTCATTACAGTTTAGGAGCTGTGATGTAGGATTTCTATTAAAAACTGGGGTAGCAGAGCTACTGCCTAAAATGGTTACCTCGAACTTCATCAAAAGCTAGCCCTTGTCTACGCTACCTCTCAATTCTTTCTCTATTTCTTCCATAAAGATCAAATCTGTAGCCTCGTCTAATTTATTCACAAAAGTAATTACCTGGTGTAGGTTAGACATCTTAATGATGCTGGCGATACTATTATTTACACCACTTACTACAAAAATTCCGCCAGCGCTTTTACAAAGTCTATCGCCAACTAACAAACAGCTTAAATCTTGAGAATCGTTGCACTCTTCTACCACAGATAAGTCTAACACAATATTGCGATAACCTTCGGTGTTTAACATGATAAATTCAGACTTTAAAGCTGGTGTATTGTCGTTGGTGAACTTTGGTTCATCCAATTTTAAAACAACATATTTTTCGTGTTTATCGGTAGAGAATTTCATGGTTTTAGTATTTTTTATTTAGACGAAAGTAGCAATTATTATTTTAACAGTAGGTTTTTGTTTAGTTAACGATCTGATAATAGCTCATCAATTGCCTTAATGACATTTGCTTCTATTCTATCTACAATATTATCAGAAGGATTTTTTATAAAGGTTTCTCCAGTAATCTGTTCATATAATTCGATGTAACGATCTGATATCGAAGTAACAATCTCTGTAGTCATGACCGGAATAACCTGACCATCTTTGCCTTGAAAGCCATTTTCAATTAACCATTTACGAACGAATTCTTTTGACAACTGTTTTTGTGCCTCTTTGTTATTTTGTCTTTCCTGATAGCCTTCTGCATAAAAGTAACGAGAAGAATCTGGCGTATGAATTTCATCGATCAGGTAAATTGTATCTCCAACTTTACCAAATTCATATTTGGTATCTACGAGGATCAAACCACGTTCTGCTGCCATCTCGCTTCCTCTTTGATATAGGGCATGCGTATAGTTCTCCAGATTTTGGTAGTCGACCATAGAAACAATTCCTTTTGCAAGTATATCTTGTTTAGAAATATCTTCATCATGGCCAACCGAAGCTTTAGTGGTTGGGGTAATTATTGGGGTTGGTAACTTATCATTCTCACTTAAGCCATCAGGGAGTTCAACACCGCATACACTTCTTTTTCCGGCACTATATTCGCGCCATGCATGTCCTGCCAAGTAACCTCTGATGACCATTTCTACTTTAAAAGGCTCACATATTCTGCCGATAGTTACCATTTCATCAGGAGTAGATAATACCCAATTAGGAAGAATATCCTGCGTTGCAGCAAGAAATTTTGCAGCTATTTGATTTAAAACTTGTCCTTTATATGGAATAGCTTCTGGTAAAACGACATCAAATGCAGAGATTCTGTCGGTAACTACCATTGCCATCAATTGATCATCAATGGTATAAACATCTCTAACTTTACCTTTGTAAAAACTTGTCTGTTTTGGAAAACTAAAATGGGTTTCTTTAATTGCTTTCATGTTGGGTAAAAGTACAACTTTAAAAGAATTTGGTCAATAGCTGATGGTTGATGGTTCATTGGCTCATTAGTTCATTGATATTTCTTACTGATACGTCGGGCATTGTTTTGAAAATATCCTGCATATATTTTCTATGATTGGCACCAGCAATAACAATAATTCTTTTTGCGCCGACTTTTCTAGCTCTGTTTACTACATTATCACACATCCCTTTATTTCTCATGATCCACCAATGAATTTTTGAAAGCATTTCTTCTCTTGGGAAGTTTTTCATCGTATACATTTCGGGTAAGTAGAAGTCGCCTGATGCAGAAATTGCCGATGCTTCTTCGGTGTTTAACCATTCTGTTACATTTTTTGAGGTCTTCTCTATATTGTCATATTTACCAAAACCTTCGTTGATCTTAGTTAAATAAGATTTCAGTTCTTTTTTAAAGGAAGCGGTTGTGTCTTTTTTAAACTGATTAAATTTCAGATCGAATGCTGCCCATGATGCATTCCAATTCAAATCATAATCTTGGCAATCCATTGAAAGTAATTCTTGGATTCCCATTTCCTTCATCATAGGAAATGCGATGTGTGCATATTCAGAAGTTCTTAATCTTCTCATACTGCGACCTGTGGTATCCAGTTGTGGAGAAAGTAATTTATTAACGTAACTTTCTAGGTCGACATTTGGTTGTTGTTTAAGTTTGTCGAAAACCTGCCATAATTGGTAATGACCATTTGCAACATCTTGGTTAAGATAATAAGCATGGGCTAAATCAGCTTTTATGCGATCATCTTTGGGTTTAGCTAATGATACTTCTTTTAAACTATCTATCCTTTTTGCAAGCAACTGTATAGGTATATTTCGATTAGCCCTCAGCATGTTCAGGCGTTTGATATTATCTACTTTACACCAATAATCCATTACCAATTGCTCGTCTTCTTTACTTAAAAACTCTCCAAAGAAAGCCTGTGGTTTGAACTTCCTGATTTTAGAATAAATACTGGAAAAATCTTGTGCTTGGTAATTGCTATAGTTGTGTGAAACACCAATCAATACGATTTCAACCTTTTGGGCAGAGGTGTTTAGGGAAATGAAGAGAAGGAGGAGGAGGAAGTATTTCATGTTTGCGTTGTTATGGCTGATGGTCAATGGCCAATAGTCCATGGTTTGGTGTGTTAAGAAACCTGAAGAAATAAGTTTAAGGACTTGGCTGATAGCTGATGGTCAATAGTTCTTCGCTTGGTGCCATTAACAATCCTATTTATATACAAGAAGAGTTATTAAAAAACTCCTGTGCATCCAAGCTATTAACCATTAGCTATTGACTATCGGCCTTTTATTTAAACCTACCAAGCAATCACCTACTGAATATCCCCATAAGCTTTTAGGATCGCTTTGACTAGCTTGTGCCTCACTACGTCTTCACCTGTTAGGTAAATTACGTCTATGCCCTTAATATCAGTTAAAATTCTCAGCGCATTATGCAACCCTGATTGTGCTTTTTTAGGTAAATCTATTTGGGTAATATCACCGGTAACGATAAACTTAGCTGTTGGTCCCATTCGGGTCAAAAACATTTTCAATTGTAGGTCGGTAGAATTTTGTGCTTCATCCAAGATTACGAAACAGTTATCTAGCGTGCGACCGCGCATAAAGGCCAGTGGCGCAACTTCAATTGTTCTGTTCTCTAGGTATAGCTTTAGCTTTTCAGGCGGGATCATGTCATCCAATGCATCGTATAGTGGACGTAGATATGGATCAACCTTTTCTTTAAGATCGCCAGGTAAGAAACCTAAGCTCTCCCCTGCTTCTACTGCTGGTCTGGTTAAAATGATCCTTTTGATTTCCTTATTTTTTAATGCTCTAACGGCCAAGGCAACTGCGGTATAGGTTTTTCCTGTACCTGCTGGGCCAATTGCAAATAACACATCGTTTTTACCGATGCTATCTACCATTTTACGTTGATTGGCTGTACGGGCTTTAATCAATAATCCATGGTTTCCAAAAACGATTACTTCTCCGGTATTGACAGCTGTAGGTACATCATCAGGCTTTGTGCTTGATTTTTTTGAGCCTAGAATTGCTTCAACATCATTATGAGAAAGTGTTCTATATTTTTCAAGGTGTGCTACCAATTGATCGAATTTTTGCTCAAATGCCTTAAGCTCAGCTTCATCTCCCAATGCTTTAACATCATTTCCCCTTGCTACTATTTTTAATTTTGGGAACGCAGTTTTTAATAACTCGTAATGCTCGTTGTTAGCACCCCAAAATTGTACCTGATCTGTTGTTTCTAGTGTTAGCTTTAGTTCGTTCAAAATATTGTATTTTTATTTATAAGTGTATATTTTGATTTAAAAGTTGAATATTTGTAGGCGATTTGCCCCTACACAAGAATAAGAATAAATATTGAATTTTTAATGGCGATAATTACATTAACAACAGATTTAGGTTCCAAGGATTTTTATCAGGCTGCTCTAAAAGGCAGTATCCTGAAGATCTTGCCTACCGCAAATATTGTTGATATTACCCATGAAGTTCCGTCTTTCAATATTTCGTATGCGGCTTTTGTGCTTAAGAATGCCTATCCCTATTTCCCTAAAAATACGGTTCACCTGATTGGGATTGACTCTGTATTTAATGAAAATACCAAATATATTGCGCTACGCTACAAGGATCATTTTTTTGTTGGTGCGGATAATGGAATATTTTCACTGCTGTTAGATGAGGATCCAGATGAATTGGTAGAGTTAAATATTATGCAGGATTTAAAATATCTCCATTTTCCTTTGGTTGATATTTTTGTAAAGGCTGCTATTCATTTGGCCAAGGGTGGAAAGTTAAAAGAAATTGGCATCACTACTGGAGAGATTGAACAGCGCATGTTGTTACATCCGGTAATTGAACGTGATATTATCAGGGGAAGTGTAATTTACATCGATACTTTTTGCAATGTGATTACCAATATTACAAAAGATCTTTTCACAAAAATCCAGCGTAATCGTGATTTTACACTCTACTTTAGAAAAAGTGAAACCATCACACAATTGAGCTGGCACTATAACGAAGTTCCCGAAGGAGAAAAATTATGCTTATTTGGGATCAGCAACCATCTTGAAATCGCTATTAATAAAGGTAAGGCTAGTGGATTATTGGGCTTGCATTTGAGTGATATTGTGAGGGTTGAGTTTCATCCTTAGGAGCTTTACGCTTAAAGCTGAAAGACCAAAGCTGAAAGCTATGCCAAAGGCATCCCTTATGGAGTTTGAGTATTTCTTATTTCCTTTTCAGGGTCGCCATGACAATTACTTAGTGTACGGAATGGCATGACGAATCTGCCAAAATCAACTTTATCTATACCAGATGTAGGTAAATGGTAGGTAAAGTGTAGGTAAGGTGTAAGTAAGGTCTAGGTAAAGTGAGGGGCTTAGTGTGTATTTATTAGCTGTTATCCATTGTTTTCGTAGCAATCAATCTTAGCTAAATAATAGGCATAACATTTGCTTTATCAGTGATAAAAAACATCATGTATAAACGACTTTCTATTTTTTTAATTGTTTCAACTTTCTTCCTGTTCACTGCCAAAGCTCAGGATACTTCGGCCTATGAAATCCAACGGCAAAAAATTAATGCGTTATTGGCTGAACGAAGTGCTAAATTTGGACAGTATGATGAAAGCCTGAATGAGCGGACTGGAATTTTCGGCTTTCAAACTAAACGAGACATTAAAAATTCAAATGAGATATTAAGACAAATTGCTTTAAATGACAATAATATTTTTCAAGAATTAAAGGTATTACTCGATTATAAAGATCTACAGGTTCAAGAGGTTAAAACCACGATTAACAATAATTCGGAGAGTATTGTCAATTATCGAAGAACAATCAAAAGTCTACAAGATCAAAACCAGGAGCTCAGGAATGAATTTGAAAAGGAAGAAAGTGCAAGTACAACTGCCCATTTATTTATGTCGGCTTTCTTAATTGGCTGTGCTTTGTTGGGTTATCTTTTATTCAGGAAAAACAAACAGCTTAAGGAATATGAAAAAGCAACTTTTTAAGTTATTAGCCAAAATTAATAAAGTTATTTTGCCTAGTTATTATAAAAATGATCCGATGAAATTAACGGGCATTCAGAAGGCGGTGTTGGGGTTTCGGTATTGGGTGCTGATGAAGGCTTTGGATTAGGGAGGATGGTTGGTTAAAGGGTTTAGCCACAGATTCTGTGTTAACTTACAAATATTCTTTCCGTTTCGATCCCGCACTTGCGGGACAGGCTCTACGCTATGAAGGACAAATGGTTAGGCCACCACAAAGGGCACGAAGCTGGGCTTTAAGTTTTTTTACCACATAGACACATAGAAAACATAGGTTTCTGTTTCTAGTATAATGGTTAGTTTGCCACAGATGCACAGATGGGTTTGGAGATCGATGATTAAGGGATGGATGCCTAAAAATTGATAGCCACAGGTTTAAAGGGATTGCAGTCGGTTAAAAGGATTAGCCGCAGATGCACAGATTAATGAAGATTAGCATTTAAATCTGTGCATCTGCGGCTAAAGTAATTATAAAACTATTTCTTAAAGTGATCAATAATCAAGTTTGCTAATTCAGCTCCAATTCTTTCTTGTGCTTCATTTGTAGAGGCACCAATATGTGGTGTTAGAGAGATTTTTGGATGTGTTAACAAGGCCGCTAATGGTGTAGGTTCATTATCGAAAACATCTAATCCAGCAAATGCTACTTTACCAGAGTCAAGTGCATTAATCAAAGCCTGCTCATCAATTGTACCTCCACGAGAACAGTTTACAATACCAACTCCGTTTTTCATTGCTGCGAATTGATCTGCACCTAGAATGGGTTTATCAGCAAATGGTGTATGTAATGAAATAAAATCACTTTGTGCAATAACTTCTGGTAAACTTACTGTTTCTACCGGGATATTAACTTCAATACCTCCTTGAAGGTTTAACGTAATATTTCCAATGAACGGAAATAGATCATACGCTAGCACATTCATGCCTAGGCCTAATGCTACAGCAGCTGTTTCTCTACCAATACGACCAAAACCTATAATTCCAATTGTTTTACCTCTTAGTTCAATTCCTTTGGCATAAGTCTTTTTTAGGTCATTGAATTTTGTAGCGCCTTCAACAGGCATTTTGCGGTTTGAATCATATAAAAAACGAACACCATTAAATAGATGTGAGAACACCAATTCTGCTACAGACAATGATGAAGCGGCAGGTGTATTTACTACATTTACGCCTTTGTTTCTTGCGTAGTCTACGTCAATGTTATCCATTCCTACTCCGCCCCTACCAATCAATGTGATGTTCGGACAGGCGTCTATCAGTTCTGCTCTTACTTTTGTTGCGCTGCGTACTGTAATTGCGTCATAATTTAAAAGTGCTGTTGCCAATTGGTCTTGTGGAATAGTTTGGGTGTCTACTTGAAATCCAGCTTCTTCCAGTAATTTTTTTCCAATTGGGTCTATGCCGTCATTGGCAAGTATCTTGATCATATTTACTTGTATTTGTTCATTTATATGTCCCATTAGAGAGGTAAGCTCAAAGGGTATTATTGGTTTATTTGCCTTTGTGGGTTTCTTCGAAAGTTTGCATCAGATCTATCAGTGCATGAACACTTGTAATCGGTAATGCATTGTACATTGAAGCTCTGAAACCTCCAACACTACGGTGACCTTTAAGTCCTTCAAAACCATTGTCATCTGCATATTTAGCAAAAGGTTTTTCCAATTCTGGATTTTCCATTACAAAACAAACATTCATTCTTGAACGATCCTCTACAGCACAAGTCCCCTTAAATAAGGTATTTCTATCAATTTCTGTATATAATGCTTTTGCTTTTGCGATGTTCTCTTTTTCGATTTCAGCTACGCCACCTTTGCTTTTCAACCAGTTTAAGTTTAGCATTGCTGTATAAATTGAGAATACCGGAGGTGTATTGTACATAGAACCACCTTCAATATGCACTTGATAGTCTAACATTGAAGGGATCGACCTACCACTTTTACCGAGTATTTCATCCTTAACAATAACAATAGTTAAGCCTGCAGGGCCAATATTTTTTTGTGCACCTGCATAGATTAGATCAAATTTAGAAACATCAATTACTCTGCTCATGATATCAGAAGACATATCACAAACTATTGGTACGTTAGTTTCAGGAAAATTGAATATTTCGGTACCGTAAATGGTATTGTTGGAAGTACAATGAAAGTAAGCACTGTCTTCAGGAATGGTGTAGTCTTTAGGAATAAAAGTGAAATTTGCTTCTTTCGAGGATGCTACCACATTAGCTTTTCCAAAGAATTTAACTTCTTTAATAGCTTTATTAGCCCATACTCCAGTTTCCAAATAGGCAGCATTTTTTCCTTCTGGCAACAAGTTCATCGGCACCATTGCAAATTGCAAACTTGCACCACCTTGTAGAAATAAAACGGAATATCCGGAAGGTACATTTAAGAGTTCTTTAACCAATTTAGTGGCCTCTTCCATTACTCCTTCAAACTCAGGACTACGGTGGGAAATTTCTAAAATTGATAAACCGTCTTTAAAATCTAAAACAGCTCTAGAAGCTTGTTTAAATACTTCTTGTGGTAAAACACAAGGACCTGCACCAAAATTATGTCTCATCTATATTTAAAATTTAATAAGCGTAAATCTAACAATTCAGATATAATTATTGATGATTTTTGAACTTTAAAATCAATTTAAAATTGAACTGTCTACCAGTTAAGTAGTTCGGTATGGCGTATTGAATATTGTCTACATCTTTGAGCCACAAATAAGATACTGTGTTATTAATATTAAGCAAATTAAAAACCTCGATATAAGCGATGAACGAACTAAAATATTTGTCGAGGAACTTAGGTTTACGAATTGCAAAATCATCCAAAAAGTCTTTCGAGAAACCAATATCTACACGTTTGTAAGCTGGGATCCTAAAATCATCACTGTAATGATTGCTGGTTGGCGAGCCGATTGGCAAACGCGATCCATACAACATATTTAAATGCACTTTATAGGTTGGGCTGTTTAACAATCGATCTTGAAAGAACACAGAAAAATTAACTCGCTGATCGGTCGGCCGTTTCAGATATCCTGGATAAATGGTAACTGGATTACCCTTATTATCCTTTGAAAGGTAAGAATCTCCAATAATATCCTGGTCTGCCTTCATAAATGATAATCGGAAATAAGACACCAGATCTTTTACGAATTCGCCGCCTATTCCAAAATCAGCGCCATAAGTATGTGCTATAGCAGTTTCATTAGCCAAATATTTTATTCTGATGTTATCTATAATATAAGGAATTAACCGGTCTGTATATTTAAAATAGGCTTCACCACTAAATTTAAGTCGTGTACCCAGGCCATCAAATGCGTAATCGAAACCAGCTGAAGTATTGTATGATCTTTGTGCTTTCTGGTTTAAAAACAAACTTCCATCGTATGCCCTTATGGTTCGATATGATGGTGGCTGTTGGTAAACGCCTGCTGTAAAACGAACAAGTTTATTGTTATTTGGCCGAATGGCCAATAGCAACCTTGGACTGAGTAACAATTGGTCTGACAAACTATTAAAGCTTGCTCTGATCCCTACCTGTAAATCTGTTTTTTTTGATAGGCTATAACTATCCTGAACAAAGGCGCTATAATTGTTAATATTGACTTTGTTTTCCCGTTGGATAGATTGTTCTAGGTAAAACTTTTTGGCATCATACGGTAAGATATATCCAGCTGAATCTGTTAAATGATACTCGTTAAGCGCATCATTGAAGTTGTTATGCTCCAATCTAAGTCCCCAAGAAAAGACATGGTTCTCGAAGTTTTGGTCGCCTTTAATTTCTGAACTTAAAGTCCTTGAACTTAAACTATTTCGTGCATAATTTAAATAGGTACCAATACCACGATTGATGCGTACTGCGGTAAAACCAGATGAACTAAAACCAGTTTCTAATTCATCAAAAATATATCGTCCTTCGATATCAAACCGTTCTCTTTCTTTGGTGCTGAAATAACTATTGATCCATTTGATCACCAGGTTTGGTTCTGGGCTAAACGTTGCTGTTACTGCACCGCCTGCAGTACGATAGGTATCTATTTCTTGGCCATTGTATGCGATATTTAGCCTTAATTGAGTACTTAAGGTGCCAAATTGTGTTTCTCTATCTTCTGGAACCAGTTTAAACTGACCAACATTATAAATGCCCATTGCATTTAAACTAAATTGGGCTGATAAGTTTTGGTGGTAAACAAACTGTGCATCTGCGAAATTTGGATTATAGCTACCCTTATTATCTTGCTTATTTAAAACATTACTATTGTTTTTATAGCGCAATCCAGCAACTAGAAAACTATTTTTTGCGCTGTACTTGGTACTTAACGACGTACCTAAAAGTCCTGTGCTTAACACGAACTGATTGCTGTCTGGTTTATCGTATTTTACATCTAAAACAGAAGATAATTTATCTCCGTAACGTGCCTCAAATCCTCCTGCAGAGAATTTTGCTCTTGAGACCAAATCGCCATTGATAAAACTTAGCCCTTCTTGCTGGCCATTTCTAATCAATATAGGCCTATTAATTTCGACATCATTGATGTATACCAAATTCTCATCAAAGTTACCTCCACGTACGCTATATTGTGAACTCAGTTCGTTATTGGTAGAAACACCAGGCAAAGTCTTTAAAATAGATTCAAAGTTTCCAGAAACAGATGGCAAAGCGGATAAGTCTGAAATGTTGATCGTATTCGTATTGCTCAATTGATTTTGCTTATTGGTTACGGTTACCTGTTCTAACTCATTGATATTAACGACGAGTATAACATCCCTATTGATTCTTCCAGCTACCTTTTCATCAATTTTTATCAAAACTGGTTTGTATCCGAGCAGGTTGTATTTTAAGGTAAAGGATCTAGTTTTTGCATAGATGGTATAACTTCCATCTATTGCTGTAAGTGTAGATTCCTGCTGACCTAAAACAGAGACCGTTACCTGTTGGAGGGGATTGGTTTTTGCATCTGAAACCATACCGGTAACTCTTACCAATGGCTGGGCGTTTACAATGGTAAAACCCAGTAATGTTGCCAAAATTAAGAGATAGCCTTTTAGCATTCAATAATTAGATTTCTTGTGAACTTACGGCTACGTTTTTCAATGTTGTGATCATCTTTACGGGATTTTCGGCAGCAAAAATAGCACTACCTACAACTAGCGCATTTGCACCAGCTCTAATCAGGCTTTCTATATTTAAGATACTCACTCCGCCATCAACTTCTATAATTAAATCAGGATTGATCATATTGGCCATTTTTCGTAGTTCTGAAACCTTTTTCAGGGTTTGTGGGATGAATTGTTGGCCGCCAAAACCCGGGTTTACAGACATCACCAATACCAGATCCAATTCATTAAGGATATCTTGGAGTAAACTTACTGGTGTATGTGGGTTAATCGCCACTCCTGCTTTACAGCCAGTGGCTTTGATCATCTGGATTACACGATGTAGATGCGTACATGCTTCGTAGTGGACGGTAATCACGTTAGCTCCAACATTTGCAAATTCCTGGATGTATTTTTCAGGGTTTACGATCATCAAATGCACGTCAAATGGTTTGGTAGCATATTTTTTTGCCGCCGCAACCACAGGGAAACCGAATGAGATATTTGGCACAAAAACGCCATCCATAATATCGACGTGGAACCAATCAGCATCGCTGTTATTGATCATTTCTATGTCGCGTTGAAGGTTTGCAAAGTCTGCAGTAAGAATGGATGGTGCAATAATGTGTTTCATTTGTTTTCTTGTTCTCTTATTTTTTTTATTTTTTCCAGCTCCAAAATATCAATTTTATCTTTAGGTCTATCGGTAGCTCTTTTAGCCTCAATTAGCTGGTTGATATGCAAAAATGGTATGTCTAACTCATAGATCGTTGCTATAGAAGCATATGATAAACTTTTATCGAAGCCATAATCTTCAAGTCCTTTGACTGAAGTCATGATATCCATTCTCAAATTATTATTTAAATGAAAATCAGTCCATCCTGGAATAAACTCCATTGTTTCCAATATATCATAATCGCCCAAGTCACAATCTATAAATGCTTGCCTTAGATTTCTCCTATTGAGTATGCTATCTTTGATCCAAATATCAATATCATCGGTAGTTCTATGAAATCCATGAAGGTTAGTTGCTACTCCGCCAATCATGATGAAATCTACGTTGTTAGTAATTAAGGATCTCCATAATTTTAAGATCTCATCATCAAAAACATCCATTAATCAATTTTTTTATGAACTATTTTAGCCGATCTTAACATCATATTCATTTTCATTAGCCTTGTCATGGTATGAAATCTTTCTGTGTAATCAGTTGACAAGGCTTTTTTTAATTGATGATCAGTTGCTAGTTGGTAATCAGCAATAGGTTCTTCTACTTTGTCTTTTTTTGCTTTCATATCAGATGCAAGTTACAAAACAGGTTTCAAAGATAATAGTTAAACTTCGGCATTGGACATCGATGATATTAATTTGATAATTGAACAAGCAAAAAGCCCTTCCAGTTAGACTGAAAGGGCTTCGATTTGCTAATTATGAAATTAGTTAATTAGCAAGTTTACTATGCTTTTGGAGCTGCAGGTTTCTCAGGTCTTGGCAATAAAACTTTACGAGAAAGTTTCATTTTACCTTGTTTATCTACATCTAACAATTTAACTTCTATTTTATCACCTTCTTTCAATACACCATCCATAGTTTCTAAACGTTCCCATGAGATTTCTGAAATGTGCAATAAGCCATCTTTACCTGGCATAATTTCAACGAATGCACCAAATGGCATGATCGATTTTACTTTACCTTGGTAAACTGCACCGATTTCAGGTTTAGCAGCGATCGCGTTAATTCTAGCTACTGCAGCATCAATTGCTGCTTTATTATCAGCAAAAATTTCAACAATACCTTTGTTACCAACCTCTTCGATAGAAATTGATGCGCCAGTTTCGCGTTGCATTTCTTGGATAATTTTACCGCCTGGGCCGATTACTGCACCGATAAATTCTTTATCAATACTTAATGATACAATACGAGGTGCATGTGGTTTTAAATCTTCATTAGGCGTAGCGATGGTTTTTTTCATCTCACCCAAGATATGTAAACGACCTTCTTTAGCTTGCAATAAAGCTTTTGTTAAAACTTCATAAGACAAACCATTGATTTTTAAGTCCATTTGACAAGCAACAATACCATTTTCGGTACCAGTTACTTTAAAATCCATATCTCCTAAGTGATCTTCATCACCTAAGATATCTGAAAGAATAGCGTATTTACCAGTTTTCTCATCAGTAATCAATCCCATTGCAATACCAGAAACTGGTGATTTGATTTTGATACCTGCATCCATTAGCGCTAATGTACCAGCACAAACAGTTGCCATTGAAGATGAACCATTTGATTCTAAAATATCAGATACAATACGAATTGTATATGGATTTTCTGCTCCTTCTGGTAATACTTTCTTTAATGAGCGTTGTGCTAAAGCACCGTGGCCAATTTCTCTACGTCCAGCACCTCTGTTAGGTCTAACTTCGCCAGTTGAGAAACCAGGGAAATTATAGTGTAACAAAAATTTGTTGTAACCGTTGAAGAAAGCACCGTCAATCATCTGCTCATCATCTTTGCTACCTAAGGTAACTGATGTAAGAGATTGGGTTTCACCACGTGTGAAAACTGCTGAACCGTGAGCTGCAGGTAAATAACCTACTTCACTCCAGATAGGGCGGATTTCAGTTGTTTTACGACCATCTAAACGAATACCTTCATCCAACAATAGATTTCTAATCGCATCATACTGTACATCATGGTAATAATGTTTAGCCATTGCTTTAGTTAAATCTTCTGTTTCTTCTGGCATTGCCTCGAAAAACGCATTGATGATATCAGTAAAGCCTTTTTTACGATCGTCTTTATTTGCACCAGATTTAGCTACAGCATAAACTTTGTCATAAGTTGCAGCATAAACTTGTTGTTTTAAGATTTCGCTATGATCTTCATGGCTATATTCGCGTTTTACAGTTTTACCTGTAGCTTCTGTTAATTCTAATTGAACGGCGCATTGAACTTTAATTGCATCATGTGCAAATTTCAAGGCTTCAACCATTTCATCTTCTTGAATTTCATCACATTCACCTTCTACCATGCCGATATCATTTGCTGAACCAGCAACCATGAATTCTAAAGTTGCGCGTTCTAAATCGCTAGCCAATGGATTGATTACCAATTTACCATCAATTTTTGCTACACGAACCTCAGAGATTGGACCGTTGAAAGGGATATCTGAAACTGATAATGCTGCAGATGCAGCTAGACCAGCTAAACAATCTGGCATGATATTTTTATCTGCCGAGATCAATGAAATCATCACTTGGGTATCAGAGTGATAATCTGAAGGGAACATTGGGCGTAAAGCTCTATCAACTAAACGAGAAATTAAAACCTCATAGTCTGACAATCTTGCTTCACGACGTAAAAATCCTCCTGGAATACGGCCAGTAGCCGCGTATTTTTCTTGATAATCTACCGATAATGGTAGGAAATCTGTACCTGGTTTTGCACCAACTGTAGATACAACTGTTGCTAGCAACATGGTATCTCCCATTTTAACTACAACTGCACCATCAGCTTGTTTTGCTAATTTGCCAGTCTCAATTTCTACAATTCTTCCATCGCCCAAATCGAACGATTTTTTTATTACATTCATACGTATATTGTTTTGTTTCATTTGTTGAATGGAATAAGCCACATTACTTGTAGGGTGTGTACCAGGTACATGGCTATTTCATTTACAAATTGTTGTGATCTATTTTTCCTCTTTTTAATAGATCTTGTTTATATATTTTATTTTTGAGTATTAAATTAAAAAAGCCACTCTAAACGAATGGCTTTTAATGATAAAAGCTTTTTATTTAATGATATCTCTAAGCGATAAAGCTTTGATGATAGCACGATAGCGCTCAATATCTTTTTTAAATAGATACGCCAAAATACCGCGACGTTTACCTACTAATTTTTGAAGTGATAACTGTGTTGAAAAATCTTTACGATTTTTCTTCAAGTGCTCTGTTAAGTGCGCAATACGGTATGTAAATAACGCTACTTGACCTTCTGCAGAACCAGTGTTGGTTTCTACTTCGCCGTGTTGTTTAAAGATTTCGGCTTTCTTTTCTTTACTTAAATACATTCTTGAATGATACTAAAGTGTTTATAAATTAATTAATTGTGGCGCAAAGATAACTTATTTTATTGATTAACAAAAGTAATTTTAATTAGGGAGTCATGGTTGATGATTTTATCAATTACTTATCAATTAACAAGTTGTAGTTGTAGGTCAACTCATGAACGTAAATCCCAATTTAAAAATCATCTTACAACAATCCTCAACTTACCTAGATACGGATTAACCCAAAGTTACCATCGCTTTAATCACTCCATTTTTTGGATCCAGCCAACTTGCAAATTCATCTGCAACCTGATCAAAATTCACCTCGTGTGTAATGTAATTTGTAGGATTAACCAATCCAGCTTTCATAGCTTTAATTACATGTTCGAAATCTGTTATAGTTGCATTTCTACTGCTCATTAAAGTAGCTTCTCTTTTGTGGAATTCTGGGTGACTAAATGAAATCTCTCCTTTTTGCAAGCCAATCAACACAAATCTTGCGCCATGAGCCATATATTGAAATGCATTATTAATTGCTTTTTGGTTTCCTGTAGCATCAATTACAACAGTTGGCATATCTCCATTCGTAATTTCACTTAACTGGGCTGATACATCAGCAGAAAGTGCATTGATTACATGTGCTACATTTAGCTTTTCTTTGCAAAATGCCAATCTGCCATCGTTAATATCCAATGCAATTACTTTTGCACCAGCTATTCTTGCAAATTCCATGGTACCTAATCCTATGGGCCCGGCACCAATTACCAATACAAATTCATCTTTTTGTACATCTGCCCTTCTCACTCCATGTGCGCCAATTGCTAAAGGCTCTACTAAAGCTAGTTCGTCATAGCTTAATCCATCGCCATTTAATAAGGTTTTAGATGGTACACTCAAATATTCAGTCATGCCACCATCAACATGGACACCACAAACCTGCATCTTTACACAGCAGTTAGGCTTGTTTGATCTACAAGCTATACAGGTTCCACAGTTAAAATATGGGATGAAGGTTACCGCCTCTCCTATTTCAAATCCGGGTGCATCATCAGCTTCGATCAATTCACCTGATAACTCATGGCCCAATATTCTTGGATAACTGAAATAAGGCTGCGTACCTTCAAAGGCATGTAGATCTGTCCCGCAAATACCAATTCGCTTAATTTTAATGATGGCCTGTCCAGGTTTTAATATCGGTTTTTCGGCTAATGCGTATTCAAATTTTCCTGGAGTAGTGCAGATGAGGGTATTCATTGGGTTATAATTATTTTATTGATCAATTGTTTAATTGCTGAGGAATATGAAGGTTTATTTTTAAGCATTGGCCAGTGCACGATCCAAATGAACATAACCTCCATCTACATGGATAATTTGCCCAGTAGTATGGCTTGATTTATCAGACATTAAAAAAGCGGCCATATTTGCAATTTCCTCAGCGGTGGTCATCCTGTTTTCCAGCGGGATCTTTGAAGTAATCTCTTCTAACTTTTCAGTTGCATCTGGTAAAGTTTCGATCCAGGTTTCATAAGCTGGTGTCCAACACTCAGCAACTACGATTGCATTTACACGAATGCCGTATTTCAATAATTCAACCGCCCATTCTCTTGTCAAAGCATTTCTGCCACCATTTGCAGCAGCATATGCAGAAGTATTTCCCTGCCCGGTTTCAGCAGTTTTGGAAGTAATGTTTACAATGGCTCCCTTTGATTTGATAAGTTCTGGCAAAGCGTAATGCGCCATTAAATAATAGTGAACAACATTCTTGTGCAATGAAGCCATGAAATCATTATAATTTCCATTTTCAAGCCCCACACCATCATTTACACCAGCATTGTTAACCAAACCATCAATTCTTCCGAATTGTCCAATAATGGCTTTAACTACAGCTTCACAAGCTGATGGCTCTGCGAGTTCGGCAACAAACTGGAAAGCTTGTCCTCCATTTTTTATAATCGCATCAACGACTTTAAGGTTATCAACTTCTTTTCTGCCAACAATTACGGCAATTGCTCCTTCGGCCGAAAAAACTTCTGTTATACCTCTTCCAATACCTTTGGCGCCACCAGTAACTACAATTACCTTATTTTCTAAATTTAAGTTCATTTTATATCTAATTACATTTAATCAAACAATTATCTTCTTATGTTATTTCGCTTCTCCTTTGCCCAACAAATCAACAAGATCCTGTTTTCTGCTTTCGGGGAAAACCTTTAAAAGTTCTACTTTTCCGTTTTTCAATACTACTTCAACTGTTGTTTGGTAAGGGGCATGAAGTTTAAAATGGACATCCCATTCCTTTGGCCATGCAGGAAGCAGATAAATTTTTCTTCCATCACATTGCATCAGCATTTCTTGTAAACCAATCATACCTGAACCTCCCCAATTATGGTCTGGTGTCCAATCAAAACCTGGCCCCCAAAAAGCAGGAAACCTTCTGCCAGAATCTTTAAGTTTTAAAACATTTAATCTCGCTGCTTCTTCAGTAAGCCCTAATCTTGCTGCAAAAATATTATCCTGTTTCCAACCAACATGGCTTCTAAATTTCAGCACATCAGGATCATAGGTATAAGTGTTAATGGCAGTATCTATTCCCGGTTTTCCAACTCCATAAATCCCCCATGGAAAAACAGGGTACAATTGTGGACTTTCGGTATTATTGATCCTTTCCCAAATCTTGGCTGGGGCAATGGTTACATGACCTTCAAACTGACGATAACTCATTGCAGGTATCATTTTCAAGAATTGCTGCCATTCTGCTTTTTCGTTGTCTTTAAGCGTCGCTAGACTAATCAATCTTTCCAACACTGTTTTTAGCGCTGCGATGGTAGAAGTCGCATTGTAGGCCATCTTATAAGTCTCTGCTGCAGAACCTGGATACAATACCAAATGTCCATTTGCATCTAAGCTTTTAGCTCCTCTTTGTTTGGCTAGATAGGTATAATGTTCTTTAAAGAATGTTAAGCAGCTTTCTATCAATGGTAGGTAGGTCTGTATATCTTGATTGTTATAACGTTCAGTTTCTAAAATCATCATGCAAAATTCCAATACGGTATCCCATTCGTACTCCAACCAAGCATTGTATTCCATCCCCTTATTGTAATCAGCCGGACGTTTCCATCCATACTCTGCAGGATTTGGCAGACCAAAATTCTCTATCTGTTCGGTAAAACTTGCACCTTTATGTCCCCAAGCTTTTTCGGTTCTCAGCTTGGCGTTTTTTAATAACCTTAAATAAAATTCAAACTGTGGTTTCATCAAATCGAAGTCACCACTTTTTAACATAGGCCAATATACCAGACGCTGATTTTGTGCAGTATGGGTTCCACCGCCCCAATTTCTGAAGTCTGGCGTAAACTGCATTGTAGAATCTGTTAATTGCGGATCATAAGTGAACAGACCGCCGTTGAACTTTGTTGGCCATTTCCCATTAACATTAGAGCCCAACATGTATCTAAAAAGCTGATAGTTTCTACCAACTTGATTTATAGTTGTGTCCTTTGTATTGATATTTATAAAACTCCTATCCCAAAAGTTATTCCACCACTTTTTAGTGCTTTCAAAGCGCTTTTCTTTTAAAAGATCTATTGTACGATCTTGCCATAAGTTATTTTTAAATGTTGAAATAGAGCAATTTACGTCATTTAACTTAACTATAACATGACTATTTTTAGAGGGGTTCCGACTTTTTAAATCCCAAGCTTTATATGCTGTATTTAGATACTTTCCTGTTCCATTTCCATTGGCAACCATGTTTTCTCCAAACATGATCCCTCCAAAAATCAGTTGATCAAGTGGGTTGTAAAGGTTTCCCTTCTCAGCTGCAAGTCCCTGTTGGTTTATGGCAACATCAAACACAGTTTCCTTTCTATTTTGATGAAAGAATTCAACAGCATTATCTCTAAAGGAAACACTATCCTTAAAAGTTTGTACTGTACCCTGTGGTGCCCATTTATAAGAATTCTGATTATTTTCCTTGCCCTTAGTAACCCTATCTTCGAAGCGCCAATTCTGATAACTGGCTATCGTAACCACCTTTTGGTTTACGCTCACCTCAAAGTGTATCAATGGTTTAAATACATCAACCCAAACTTTCACTTCAGCTTTTAAATTACCATTAGAACCAGAGATTTGAATATATCCATCCTTAAGAACTAATTCTTGCTTAAAGATTTTACCTTCAAAAGGATTTGGAGTTAATTTCAATTTAACCCTGCCTAGCTTAAGTAAGGTATTGTTTTCGTCAAAAGTTCCACTCTTAGCTATATATGCATAAATTTCTCCTTGTTCTACCCATACATTCAATCCAATATCTCCACCACCACAAGGCATAGATTCACTTGAATTTTTGCTTTGGCTAGTCCATATAATGTGATCGCTGCTCATTTTTCTTTCCTGAGCAATTACTTTATAAGTAATGCTGTAAAACAATAAAAAACAAATGATTATAGATCTCTTCACTAGCGTAAGTTAAAATATTTAACGACTTAATGGTAACCAAACTGACATTTCTGAATGACCACGGTTTCCCCATGCAAAATAGGGAATCAATTTAATGGGTGCATTGGTATTTGATTTATTTATTGGGCGATAAAGCACATTATCCCAATTCTGATTTTCTACGATTTTAGCTTCCCCTTCCAAGCTCATCAAACTTGCACCATCAATGGTAATTGCTTTTGGATTGAACTGCATTGAAGAAGGAATAAAAGCATTAAAAATACTTTTACCTGGTAAATCATTTGATTCAAGACAATAAACGATCGGACCGCGTTTAACTGCAACCTGATTTCTGTTCTCTTCAACTAAAGGATTTGATTCGATCAATGTAGCTTCCATTGGTAAAATGAGACTAATTTGATCGCCCTTTTTCCATATTCTACTCACTTCAGCATAATTCCCTGCAGTTAAATCAATAGCTAATTCTTTGCCATTTACACTTAATTTGGCGTGACTTGTCCAACTAGGAATCCGGAAAAACAAACTATAAGCCTTAGCACCGGTTTCATTGATCACAAACTGAATATTTCCATCCCATGGATAATTGGTAGTTTGTTCTAAACTTACCTTGCTACCATCAGCTAGCTTAGTGTTAACCTTATTGCTTCCGTATAAATTAAACCAAATTCCCTTGTCAGAAATACTATAGGCATAATTGCTTACTTCGGCAATGGTACGCACTACATTAGGTGGACAACAGTTTGACAGCGAGATATAAGGCACTCTATCTTTAGACCAACGTTGCTTAAAAGGTAATTTATCACTTTGTGCTAGAGGATTGGTATATAAAAAATTCTTTCCATTTAAGCTAATGCCTGATAATACACTGTTGTAAAGTGCCAGCTCCATTACGTCTGCATACTTTGCATTTCCGGTAAGTTGCAACATGCGCCAGTTAAATAATACATTACCAATGTTTGCACAGGTTTCGTTATGTGCGGTAAAGTTTGGCAACTGAAAATCACGACCAAATGCCTGGTGAACCTTTTGCACTTCAGTGGGGTTATAAGAGGTGCCATCAGGCGAAGTGCCGTCATAGAGCGAACCACAGCCACCTGTGATGTACATTTTATGCCTGTTGATATCATCCCACATCAGGTTCAACGTAGTTAACAAAGAATCATTACCAGTTTCAGCATAAAGGTCGGCAACACCTGCGTAAAGGTAATTTGCCCTTACAGCGTGTCCCATTGCTTTGGTCTGCATCAAAAATGGAATACGGTCTTGGTTATCATCGGTACCATCCTCTATTTTTCCTTTTATGTCAATCAAGTGTTTAGCCAACTCTAGATACTTGGGATCTTTCGTAGTACGATACATTTCAATCACTCCCATGTAATGAGAGGGACAAATTGCATTTCTTGCTAGTGTTGGAGATGCGGTTTTATAGAAACCATAAAGATAATCAGTTGCCTTTTTAGCAATATTTAATAGATTGGTTTTTCCGGTAGCCCGGTAATGAATGCAAGCTGCAGTCATTAAATGGCCAATGTTATAAGATTCGAAACTTAAACGATCCTGAAATTGATTTTTTGAACCAGTCTTGCGCTGCTCAATCATCGCTTTGGTATAGATATAACCATCTTCACGCTGTGATTTGCCAATTACGACAATGGCTTTATCCATTATTTCATTTAAGGATTGATTTCCGGTTGAAGCATATAAACTGGCCATTGCCTCCAGTGTTTTGTAGTAATCTCCATCATGAAAAGAAGGCCCTTTATGTGATCCTGTATCCAAACCTGCGGCAATTTCGAAATTCTTAAAGGCATGACTAATTTTAGGGTCGTTATAAATATCCCACATGTTTGGAACCATCGTTTCCTTAGCCACCTTAAAACGGTCGGCCCAAAAACCATTAGTCCATTTCACGTCCTGCATATCCAAACTGCGTAATTTTGCATAAGGACTTTTTGAATTATTAGTTAAAGCCTTTTCTTGTGCATTTGCATTCAATACTCCTAAAAACATTGCAATAACTGCAACAGACTTAAATACAGGTAATGCAAAAAAGCTAAAATTCTTCATCATTTTTCTTCAATTTGTATGGTTATCGGACCAATTAATCCTGCTTCATTCAAGGGTTTTCCTTCCAAACGAAAGGGTGCTGTGGTTTTTGTTAAACGTTCATTTTCAGGCAGTCGGTGGTCGCCAATTAAACGGTTAGCCCAGGTATTGGTCACTTCTACTTCAATTTTATTCTCACCTGCTTTTAATGCTTTGCTAATATCCAAACGGAAGGGGGCTGTCCATAAAGTACCACAGGGTAGCCCATTAATTTTCACCGCTGCAATATTTGAAAATTGGCCTAGATCAAGCCAAGCTTTTTTACTCAAATTGCCAGAAAAAGTGAATGATTTGGTATATGTTGCTGTTCCCGAATAATACTTAATTAAGCTATCTGTGTTTTTTGTCCAGTCAGTCAAGGTTTTAAATTCAACAGGTTGTGCAGGGCCTCGGTAGTTTGGATTGAACTGAACTTGCCATGTTGTAGAAAGATCCTGAACAGTTTTATAGGTTTTCCAATTGTTTTTAGGGACATTAAAGTTATAAACCGAATCTCCTTCAAAAACAAAAAAGAAGGATTGATTTGGAGCAAACTTCCATTGGAAATTCGTGTAGTTTGTATTTAACCATGAATCAGGTTCGAAAAATTCATCGGTTAAGGGATCATAAACCTTCATAGGTTTTCCCTCTATATTAAACCAGAGGTTAACTGTTCTTTCCGCATTTTCTTGATTAGCGATAAAATAAATCTCCTTTTTTCCGTTACTTCTATGTGTATAGGCAAAATTCCTTACGTGATATTCACCAAATTGATCTTGTTTAGCATGGGTAATCTCCAAATCTTTAGCTAAACCAATTGCTTCAAAATCCTTTGCATAGAATGGAGCTTTAATCACTTGTCCAGCTCCCAATTTTTTAACTAAAATAGGTTGATCAGCTTTCTTAACTTCACTAAATGATCCACCCCAAACTTGGTTAACCAAACTATTAAATTGAATTTGCTCAACTTGTTTTATCCCAGTCTGATAAACTGGTTTTTCATCGACAATTATTTTCGCCCCTGCTATAACTAGTTCGCTGATTTTTTTAACCACAGCATAACTCATGTATTTTGAATTTGGGTTCAAAACCAATTTGCTAGGAAACACTAATAACTTGTAGGTTGCACCGCTTGCAAAAACAACTTTTCCGTTTTTAACAGTAGCTTCCATTAAAACATCAGGATTAAAGGAATCATAAGTATAACCCCTTAAAGGATTTACCCAATTTTCTGGATCGGCCATATTTGCTGAGTGGGTAACCCCTACAGGTTTTTGACGCTGAGGCTCTCCCGCATTGGCTAAACGCTTAGCTTCTGCTTCAACAACTTCCTTTCCAAAAATACCAGGTAAGGTAGTTACCAGGCGATCAGGTAATACGGCTCGCCTTGGTAATTCTTCGCCAGTAAAAACTGCAATATCAACCACTGGTTTTCCCTGTTGTAATAGTGCTTGGCATCGCTCTGCATAAGTTATCCAAGCTTTGCCTGCTTTCCACCAAGTTTGATCTCGTTGAAAATATAGCCCCACACCATCCAAAGTCATTCCAGGTTTTCTATCCATCCAGGGGTTATGTGTAAAAACATGGTATACCAACTTATTGATGCCTAATGCGTAATTACGGTCCTGTAAGGTTTTCATATTTCCTGGATGTTCATTCCAGTCCATCCTCACCGTTGTGAAAGCCTCTGCCTGGATAATATTTTTTCCATAGATATGAGCACCAGAAATGGCATCGAGCATATCATTGGGTTTATCGTGAGTAGGACTGTTCATCCAAAACTCGCCCATAGGCACATCAACTGTTTTATAATGCAATAAACCATCACTTAACATTGTTGGCGCAATACTTTCAGCAGTAAACGTCACTCCTTTTTCTTTGGCTAAGGCAGCTAAAGGTTTATAAAATTGATCGATTACCAATTCTGATATCGTTTTTCTAATATCGTATAAAAAGTTTTCAGACACCGTTGCACTTTGTACAGGCAAACCGGTCATAATTGGAAGATATGGTGTTAAATCATAACCACGACGTTTTAAGAATTCTGATTTGAATGTGGTAGACCAATTCTGACTTCCACATTCCCAGCTATCTACATGAAACATCGTTAATACTTTGGAGGCAATTGTTGGACCGCCAAGTCTCAATGCCTCGCCATACCATTTATCAAACTGTAATTTAACAGCTGTTTGGTTGAATTTATCGCATTCTAAGCCAATTCCGCCACCACCAGTGGCATTCTTTTGTCCTGTTGATGTATGTCCAACTCTCAAAATGGTCCAATTGCCAGCAGGGGGTATCCAGTTTAAACTCCCATCTGCTTTAAGTTTACTGGTCAGATTAATGATTTTACTTAATGGAACACACAATTCCTGAGGAATTTCAGCGGTGGAAGTTCTTTTGCTAATTCGCCAAATAGAGCCATTTTTACCTTCGTATTGATGAATATGGGCTTCTGCGGATAACTCTAGCAATAATATTTTAAGTGATGGTTTCCATTTAGCAGCATCCAAATCTTCTGAGCCAGGTTCGGATCCCGCTTTGTCGTAACTGAAACGAAAATACTTTGCAGTTGTTGGAATAATGGCATTTGTAAAATCTTCTGCTGTATCCTGCCAACCATGGCGAGGCGAGGTTAACTGGGTAACCTTCCTAAATGTTTTTCCATCATTACTTACGGCTATGGTGAACCTTTGTGCCTGATAATTATTGCCGCTAGTTTTGATATTGATGCTGCGACAAGTAAAAGGCTTTTCAAATTCATATTGGATCCATAGCGGGTCTGATGAACTAAAGTTTATTTTATTGTTAGGATCGATCAGCCTATTGGCCTCTACCCCTGTACTCGTGGTAACCTTTGGTTTAATTGTTTGCGTTGATTTCCCATTGCCAATTGGCGATGGATAAGCATAAACCGCAATATCCTTGTAATATCCTTCGTTTGTTTCTGGTTGAGGAAGAATGATTTTTTTGGTTCCAGCAATAACATCCAACTTAGACGAAACAACTTTCTGCATGGATAGTGCTGGTGTAATCCATGGTCCACCGGCAAGTGCGAAACCATCACTCACATGCATTCCCAATTTTAGATCCAGCCTTTTTGCTTCATCTATGGCAAATTTAACCATCTCCCACCATTGTGGAGTAAGTTGAACTACTGGAGGACGATAAATACTATCCTTTCCAGGCCCCTTAATGCTCATTAGGTAAGCTCCACCTATTCCATTGGTCTTCATAGCCTCCAAATCTGCCGTGATACCTGCTTTTGAAACACCAGCTTGCACCCAGTACCAAAATACCCATGGTTTAGCTGATTCGTTTTGTTGAGCATCCACTGTCAACGAAAAGGAACAAAAAATAAGAAAAAGAAAAAGCTTGAATCCGTAACGCATTTAATATTTTATTTGTGAGCTATTTTATATCCTTTTAATCCGAAATAAAGGATAACAAGGTAACATACTAGGGGAATACAGTAACCAATTTGAATGTTATCACCATTCATATCAATTAATGTTCCCATACCATAAGGCAAAATTGCTCCACCAACAATTGACATAATTAACCATGAAGAGCCTGGTTTTGTATCATCTCCTATCCCATCAATACCAAGTGCAAAAATGGTAGGAAACATGATCGACATAAAGAACCCTAATCCGCCGAGTGCGTAAACAACGTATGCACCATTTCCAAAAATAGCAACTGCACTAAGTAGCACCGAAATCAATGCATAGATAGCCAACAATTTGTTTGAAGCTATGTATCTAAGAAATATTGTACCTACAAAACGGCCAATTAGAAACAATGTGCCATACATGCCAAGAAATTTAAGCGCAGTAAATTCATCAAATCCACCACCCTGTTGTGCTGCCCTAATGAAAAAACTGGTTACACAAACTTGAGCACCAACGTAGAAAAATTGCGCAATGACTGCCCATCTTAAATGTTTGTGCCTAAGAGCACCAATAAAACTACCTTTAGCTTCACCGTCTATACTTTTAGTTTTAATTTCAGGAAGTCGCATGAAATAAAATAACAGCGCTACCAACACAAGCACAGACCCCAAAATAATATAGGGTACCTTAACTGTTGAAGCTTCCGTTAAGAAATAATTATTCCGAACATCGTCAGTCATAGCGGCAAGTTCAGCTTGGGTATAAGATTTTCCCGATAAGATAAATCCCCCAACTACAGTCGCCAATGGCGCTGCAAGACCATTGAAAGTAGCTGCTAAATTAAGTCTGAAAGTAGCTTTATCAGGATCACCAAGTATTGCTGCATAAGGGTTTGCTGATGTTTCCAAAATAGTTAAGCCACATCCAATGATGAATAGTGCTACTAAAAATGTAACATATGAAAGTTCATTAGCGGCGGGTACAAATAAAAATGCCCCAACAGCAAATGCTAATAAACCAGTGATCATGCTTGCTTTATAACCCCATCTTTTTAAAATCATACCAGCGGGTATAGCCATTAAAAAATAAGCTAAGAAAACTGAAGTGTCAATTAATGTTGATTGCCTATTATTTAAATTACAAGCCTTTTTTAAATGTGGGATAAGCACAGAATCCAAGTTATGTGCCATTCCCCAAAGAAAGAATAAACTAACAACTAATATAAATGGTAGGATGTATTTTTGCCCCGATGAAGGTCCATCGGCCGTAATAATTTCTGGTTGATTGTTGTGGTTCATATTTTAGTTTTAATTTGGTTTTTAATTGTTCATTGGTTCAATAGTGTCATTTGTTCATTACTGTCATTAGTTCATTAGTTTCACTGGTTCATTAGTTGGCATGGCGTTTAAACCATCCTGCTTAATCAAAGTATCATTAGCTCATTATACTATCATTAGTTCATTTGTGTCATTTGTTCATTACTGTCATTAGTTCATTAGTTTCACTGGTTCATTAGTTAGCATGGCGTTTAAACCATCCTGCCTAATCAAAGTATTATTAGTTCATTAGTTAGCATGGCTTCCAAACATCCAGCTTATCAACTATCATTGGTTCAATACTATCATTAGTTCATTAGTGTCACTTGTTCATTGGTTAGCATGGCTTCCAAACATCCTACTTAGTGTATCATTGGTTCATTAGTGTCATTCGTTCATTAGTATAGCGAATCGCCTATGCATCCAGCCAAATGAACTAATGAGCAATTGAGCCAATGAACTATAAACATCCAGCCAAATGAACTAATGAACCATTGAACAAATGAACAAATGAACAAATGAACAGATAAACTAATGTTTCTTCACAACTAAGAGATGATCGCATGCCAATACAACCTCTCCATGTTGGTTAATTATTTCTACGTGTTCTGTTACTGTGCCATATTCAGGTTTTTTAGCTTCCATCTTTTCTGATATTGTTACCTCAGCATAAATGGTATCTCCAATAAATACAGGTTTGATGAAACGCAAACGATCATAACCCTTTGACATTGCCTCCGGATTAATCTCTGAAGCGGTTAAACCAATCCCAATGCTAAACACCATTGTACCATGGGCAATCCTTTGTTTAAAAGGTTGTGTTTTGCACCATTCTGCATCCATGTGGTGAGGAAAAAAATCTCCCGTATGACCAGCATGAACCACAAAATCAGTTTCAGTAATGGTCCTACCCAAAGTAACTCTCTTATCGTTTAATACGTATTCTTCAAAAAATGTTGATTTAAAATACATTGTTTTATCTTTTTAATTGGCAACATTTTGCCATTTTCTAATACACATTTGTTTATTCTGACTAGAACTTAAGATGCTTCACTACGTTCTGCACGACAAACTTATTAAACCATCAGTTCCCTTCGTATTTGTCAGTCCTTGTCTATGTTTGTCCTTCCGACGAAGGGGGAATCCAATCATTCAGGAAGCAATCTCAACCTTATCAAGAAAACAAAGGTCTTAACCCTCCATTATCACTTGATTGATAAGCACTTTCAACAACCGCCATGGTATCAATTACATCTTCCGTACTGGTATGCAACTCACTTGTTGAACCTTCATTGTAGCGCATTAAATTCGCCATTGTTCCAATAAATGCTTCAGGAAACCACGATCCTTCTAATGCCACTGTTTTCCATTCTGGTAATGATCCTTCCTGTATTATACAATACTCAAATACATCAGGTACACCTAGCGGATAATCCATTAAAAGCCCCATCTTGGCCTTGATAGCACCTTTTGTACCCTCCCACTTAATGAAGCTTTCTTGATGATCAGGCCCAAATTCATGGTCATGATTCGTATTGATCACCGCCCGAAGCGTATCCCCATAGTCTAATAAAATCGTAGAGCGTGAAGAAGATAGGTTTTTTGCGGGATGTTTCAATGTTTTGGCCAAAACAGTCTCCGGATTACCCAAAAATGATCGAACCAAATCTACATAATGAATGCTATGGTATTGGATTTCTAAACGTGGATGAACAATTACATGAGGAAAAATCTCCCATGGTGTTTTAATCGTTACACGCACTTCCATATCATATAATTCACCTATTAACCCTTGCTCAATTAAATATCTTGCAGCACTTACAAATGGGGCGAAACGAAGCTGGAAATTTATTGCTGCCTTTAGGTTTTTAGTTCTACACAACTGTAGGATCTCTTGTGCCTGATGAAAATCATCGCCCATTGGCTTCTGGATCAGCACGGCACTTCCATCTGGTAATTGCGCCAAAGTTTCAAGATACTGCTCTGGCATGATCGTTAAATCATAAACAGCGTTTGATGGTCCATTAGCTATAGCCTCGGCTAAATTGTCATAAACATTAGGAATATTAAACTCCAATGCTAATTTCTCCGCTCGTGATTTAGTTCTATTTACTATTCCGTGCACGTTAAAACCAGCTAATTTGTAGGCTGGTAAATGTGCGTCGGCCACAATTCCACCAGCACCAATAATAATGATGGGCTGTACTGTTAATGGAAGTTCTGGTTTATATTTAATGTCGATACTCATTGGTCTACCGTATTGATTTGATTTTGTGCAATTGTTAAAAGAGCTGATGAAGGTTGATCAGTGTGGATTGCAGCCAGCACCATCTCGTCAATTATGGTTGCAATTTTAGCCCAACTTTTATGCTGTGGCAACATATTCGCAACGGTATGTAAACTTTCTAATTTATGGTAATATGGGATAGTCCGATTGATTTCCTGATCATTCCATGTCGAAATTCTACAGCCAATTCCTCCTTCTAACGTCAATAACTTATCATTTGCTGGGTTGGTTACAAAACGTAAAAAATCATAGGCGATCGCTTTATGTTTGCTCCCTTTTGCAATGGTATATAGCCAATATACATTTAACGAAGCAGAAATCTGGTCAGCATCAGAAGGGATCAAATCCACATATACTTTGCCTTTTACAGCAGAACTTGGATCAACTTCGCACATGGCAGCAAATCCGAACCAATTGATCATCATGGCAGCCTCACCCTTACTAAAGGCAATTCCAGCAGCAACAGAATCAAAATTGGCCGTTCCTGGGTGAACGATATTGGTATCCTTTACAATGCTACGGTAAAAATTTAATGCAGCTAATGATGCTGGGCTATCAATGTCAATCAACCCATCTTTATTAGTTAAATGCCCGCCCCTGGTCCACAATTGCAAACAGAAATCAAATACCGTATTGTGACCATCTGGATAACAGGCAAAAATGCTTCCGTATAAATTTTCTCCTGGTCTATTAAAAAATTCAGCAATCTGGCAAAAGTCTTTCCATGTCTTCGGAACCATCAATGCCTTTCCATATTTGGCCATATAATTGGCCTGCTCCCGATGGTCTTCAAAAAGATCTTTCCGATAAATTAAACATTCAGGTCCATCATGAAAAGGTAGACCCACAATATGGCCATCAATCTCCTGCAAACTCAATAAAGACTTGCTCCAACCCTGTGGAAAATCTGCAGGTGGCTGTTGATCGATATAGTCATTTAAGATCTCGAAAGCACCGATAACATAACCCTCATAGATCCAATCCGTATTGATATGTGCAATATCAAAATCTCCATTGATTAAACCTTCATCTGTTAGCGTTCGCTGATGAAGCTCATGGAGGTCCATAATAGTCAATTCCAGCTCTAAAGTACAACCAGTATGATGGCAATAACTGTCCCAGAATTTCTGCATGGCAGATTCAAATGGTCCGAATTTTCGCACCGCAATCCTAAATATTTCTTCGCTTTTAGGCACTGGCAGCTGTATTTATATTGATAAATTCTTTAATAATATCCGTATTGTTCTGCCCAAGTTTAGGCGATCCTTTCGCTGAAGATAATAATTCTCCGTCAATTCGGATCGGACACCTCGTGGTTTGGTACGTATAACCATCCTCCATCTCTACCGTTTGGATCATGTTTAAGACTTTAAATCCCTCATGCGCCATCAGTTCTTCCCAATTCAAAACATTTGCACACCATATATCTGCCGGCTCTAGTTTAGCTAACCAAGTCTCTGTAGTTTCAGTTAAAAGATGCATAGCCAAAGTTGATTTAATTTCATCACGAAGATCAAAAGCTGCCTTTATATCTTCATACTTTAAAAGCGGATCACATCCTAATAATTTTCCCAATACCGGAATTGATCCCATTGCAAGGGCAAGATAGCCATTACTCGTCTGATAAATTCCGTATGGGGCACCTAAATAGGCATTGGCGTTATTTTTTAATGATCTCACAGGAAGTTCCTGTCCATCGTTCATAAATGTGGTAATCGTTTCAAACTGAAAATCATAAGCAGATTCGATCATACTTACCTGAATGAAACCGCCTTCACCATGTATTGCTTTTCGATAGAGACAAGCCAAAATTCCCTGCGCCAAATGAGCTCCAGCTAACATATCAACTATAGATAGCCCCATAGCTACCGGACCGCTATCTGCATTGCCGGTTAAACTTGTTAAGCCAGTAATTGATTGTAAAAGTAGATCCTGTCCGGGTTTGGCCTTCAAATCGCCTGTTGTACCATAGCCAGAAATCTCACCATAAATGATGCTTGGATTTAGCTTCAACACCGAATCATAATCGAAACCAAGTCTTTCCATTACCCCAGGTCTAAAATTATGGATCATCACATCGGCCTTTCTTAAAAGTTCACTGACAATTTCACAGTCCTCCTTCTTTTTCAGATCAATCTCTAAGCTCTCTTTATTTCTATTGATCGCGTGAAATACCGACGATTCTCCATTCATGATTAAATTGGAGGTATATAATGTTCGGCAGATATCGCCAACACCCATTCGCTCAATCTTAATTACCCTCGCCCCTAAATCAGCTAGTCTTAAACTAGCAGATGGACCTGAAAGGAATTGGCTAAAATCTATAATTAAATAATCTTCAAGTGGTTGCATAGCTTAGTTTAATTTAAACTCTCGATTAATTTCGGCATTATCCCCACCCAATTTAGGCGCGGGTTTATCAGCAAATAACTTCTCCCGATCCAGTCTAATCGGATTTGTAGTGGTCTTCAACTGTTTACCATCTTCGAATGTTAAGCTTTGCTCAATTCCCAAATGCTGGTATGTTTTTAATGCAGTAGCTTTCTGGTAGTCTAACACTTCGGCACTCCAGATCCCATTTGCCTCTAAAATAGCTAACCAATAGGCTGCTGAAGCAGTTTTAAGTGTACTGCCCAATCTTAAGATGATTTCATCACGACGTTCAAATGCGCTGTTAGAATCAGTATATAAATCAGAGATATCACAGCCAATGGTTTGACTGATAAAGTTTAAGTCGCCCATTGCCAAGGCTATATGTCCATCTGTGGTTTCGTAAATCCCGTAAGGCGCACTTAAATAGGCATGGGCACTTCCCTTTGCCCCACTTCTATCGGGCAGTTTGCCACCATCGTTTAAGTAGGTAGTAAGGACTTCAAATTGTACATCTAATATCGATTCTAGCAAACTTACTTCTACCAACACGCTCTTTTGTGTTTTGGCCCGTTTAATCAATGCAGCCATCAAACCTTGTGCTAAATGGTTGCCACACATGATATCAGAAACAGACAGACCAAAAGGAACTGGCCCATCACTATTTTTCCCCGATAGATACGTTAACCCAGACATTGACTGCACCAGTAAATCTTGACCTGGTTTACTCGCCCAAGGACCTTTATTTCCATAGCCCGTTACCACGCCATAAATTATTTTCGGATTGATTAACTGAACTTTCTCATAATCCAAGCCAATTTTCTCCATTACACCAGGCCTAAAATTATGCACCATAATGTCGGCTTTAGCTATCAATTTTTTTAACTGAGCTAAATCTTCCTGGTTTTTTAAATCTGCAGTGTATGATTCTTTATTGCGGTTGATGGTATGAAAAAGCAAACTATCATCATCTACAAATAAGTTTTTAATAGAAAGTTGCCTGCAAGCATCGCCGTATTTCGGACGTTCAATCTTGATTACCCTAGCGCCTAAATCAGCTAACTTTAATCCAGCTGATGGTCCAGCTAAGAACTGGCAAAACTCAAGTACCAAAACTCCTGCTAAAGGTTTCCTCATGCGGTTAAAGTTTTAGATTCGCGATATATCTTATTCATATCATTTAATACCTGATTTTCATCTCCCCCATTCATCAAATAATCTCTAACTACATCTCCAGCGTGATCCTGAAAAAACATCGAACCATGGTATCGTGGCCTAAGGAAAGCACGTTGTAAAGCCGGTAAAGTATTCGAAAAATAGTTATGGCTCTGTCTGTTTACTTCAGCATTATTCCATGCGCCCAAATGACCTGGTTGGCCTCCACTCTCAAAATAAAGTGTTTGCTGACATGCTGGTGAAGCAACAAACTCCGCGTAAGCTATAGCGGTATCAATTGCCTCACATTTAGATGAAACAGCTAATCCAGTACCACCCAAAGTACTCCTTAAGTTGGTTTTTCCATTTAACGTGATCATATCATGAAAATGCAAAGTCTGATTAGCATAACCATTTCTTGCATAATTGGCATAACCATAAGCAAATGGACAATAGGCAATTTCATCCGTTAATGTCATGCTTTCATATACCTGGATTGGATTTCTGTTAAAGTTTGCCTTATCAATTTTCGATGCCAATTCCCTGTACATTTTCAAAGCCTTTATCCCTATTTCTGTAGAAATTACCTTATTATCACTTTGACAAGGATCTTCCTCTAAAGAACAGCAAATGGTATAAAAATTCATTAAAACATCAATTGGAATTCCAGCAAAAGCAACTAGTCCCTGATCAGCTAAAGCCAATAAGTCTTCGAAATTCTTCGGCAACTGTAAACCTTTTTTTGCTAATAAATCTGGTCTGCTTGCTGCTACTGGTGTTGCAGCATCTATTGGTAAAGCCCATTGATGACCATCATAATGATAACTTTCATAAGATGCACCAACCGAATTTATTTCCTGATCCTTTAAAAAATCTTCTCCAATATATTTATCTAAGGGAACTATCGACTTTGTTTTTGCCGCAAAACCTGCCCAAGGATGATCAATTACCAATAGATCAAATCGCTCGGCCAATTCCTGGATAGAAAAATCGGCAAAAGCCTGTAAACTTCTTTTCTCCCAAGTAATGTGTACATGAGGATTCAATTCAGTAAATCGCTGTGCCGTGGCTACCATTGGCAACAATCCACGACTATGATTCCATGTTATACCTTTTAAAATGATTTCTTTACTCAAAACTTAATTGTAAATTTTAATTGTTTTTTTTTGTATTAATCACAATGCTCGAAGTTTTTAGTCCCGAAGCAGTTGCAGTTAACTTAATTGTTCCTAATTTTTCGTTCGACTGTACAATTGCCAAACACATCCCATTAAATGCTTTTCTGTAATTTGCTTTAAAAGGCTCCAAACTTGCTTGAAAGCCATTGTCAACTCCAGCAATAAAACCTGATCCTTCTATCTTAAACTGAACTAAATTGTCGGCATTGGGAACTAAATTTCCATTTGCATCTAAAATCTTAACCGTTACGAAAGAAAGATCCTTGCCGTCAGCACTTATGGTCGATCGGTCTGCGCTCAATAAGATCTGTGCAGGTTTACCAGCAGTTTTAACTTCTTTGGTCAATACTGTTTTACCATTTTTACGGGAAACAGCTTTTAATGTTCCTGGGGCATAAGCTACTTTCCAAACTACATGTAGCTCATCACCTTGTTTGCTCTTTTTTCCTAAGGATTTACCGTTAAGGAAAAGCTCAACTTCATCTGCATTGTTATAGTAGGCCCAAACTTCTACGTCTTTACCAGTTTCCCAATTCCAATGTGGCAAAAGATGCAATACAGGCTTGTTGGTCCACTCACTCTGGTACATGTAATAAGAGTCTTTCGGAAAACCAGCTAAATCCACTATTCCGAAATAAGAACTTCTGGCTGGCCAAGGATATGGAAGTGGTTCTCCTAAATAATCAAAGCCTGTCCACACAAAAAGTCCTGAAACATATTGATATTTTTTCGCAGCTTTCCATGTTTCTTCATGTGTTGATCCCCAATAAGCTGAAACATTATCGTAAGCAGATGCTGCCCAGAAAGCATTCCCTTCTGTAAACTTTGTTTTCCCATCTTTTGGCCAACGTCTTATCGTATCAGCAGTATCATAATATCCTCTTGTAGCCAGGGCAGATGTAGTTTCTGTAGCTAAAAATTTCTGATTGGGATACTTTTCAGGAAAACTTTCATATAACTTATGGTTATAATTTAACCCATAAATATCTAAAGCATTTGCTTGATAGATAAAATTCTTCTTTGCATCGGTTTCAGTCAATGCAGAAATTACAGGCCTGGTTGGATCTAAATCCTTCACAATTTTTACCAATTCGTTGGTAATAGCAATCCCGGTGCTATCAAATTGCTCACGAATTTCATTACCAATGCTCCATAAGATAATGGAAGGGTGATTTCTATCGCGTTTAACCAGATCTTCCAGATCCTTTTTATGCCAATCGGGAAATTCTAAATGATAATCTTTTGAGGTCTTCTTTTTCTTCCACATGTCAAAAGCTTCATCCATCACTAAAAAACCCATCTCATCACAAAGTGTCAGCATTTCTGGTGCTGGCGGATTGTGAGACATCCTGATCGCATTACAGCCCATTGCTTTCAAAATCTCCAATTGCCTCTGCATTGCCCGTACATTCACTGCGGCACCAAGCGCACCTAGATCATGGTGCATGCAAACCCCTAAAATCTTTAATGGCTTATTGTTTAAAGAAAATCCTGTCTGCGCATCGAAATTAAAAGAACGAATGCCAAACTTGCTTGTATAAGCATCAACTACCTTATTATTTTGGATAAGCGCTGTAACCAACCGATATTGTTTAGGAGAATCAACTGACCACAAAACAGGATTGTTAAGCTGAACTGAAGATTTAATGGTGGTTCCGGCAGTGTCTAATTTTAGCTGGGCAGGCTTACTTTTCAGCACCAATTTACCAGTATAATCATAGATACTATTAATTACAGTAACCGTTGTTGAGGCTTTAATTTTGTTCTCTAAAGTTGTTGCAATTTGTATAGTGGCAACATTAGACTGATTCACCTTTGTCACATTCGCATTCACGAATACTCCCCATTGAGCAATAGCCACTTTAGCGGTTGAGGTAAGCCATACATTTCTATAAATTCCGGAACCGCTGTACCAACGTGAATCCGGTTGAGCCGAATTATCAACCTTAACCGCAATTGTATTTTTACCCTCTTTAAGATATTTACTTAATTCATAAGAGAATGAGATATACCCGTAAGGTCTTCTCCCCAAAAAATGTCCATTCACCCATACCTCACTGTTTTTATAAACACCGTCAAATTCGATATAAACATTGCTGTTTTTAAAATTCAGTGGCGCCGTAAAAGTCTTCCTATACCATCCAATTCCAGTTGGTAAACCTCCACCTTCAGGTTTAGCCGGGTTTTTCTCATCAAACTTCCCTTCAATGCTCCAGTCATGCGGCAACGTTAATGTTCTCCACTTAGAATCGTTAAACATGCTGGCTTTTGCCGTACTGTCATCACCTAAGAAAAACTTCCAATTTTTATTAAAGCTCTCCCTTGTCCGTGACTGAGCAAAAACGCTTAGTCCGAAGAGCATGAATAATGATAATATTTTAAATCTGAGTTTAACCTTTTGCATTTTTAACTTATTGAGCAACAAAATTTAGCTTACTTTTTCCTAGATCTTTAGATGTCGCGACAGCTATTCCACGTTCATCCTTTTTATTTACAGCACAGTAGAAATGATATACGATGCCTTTATGTTTGAGCACAAATGATTTATGTGCATATAATTCATCATACTTCTCTGATGATTCAATCAGGTTTGCACCCGTCCAGTCTGTCCAATTCACCAAATCATCGGAAGCCGCAAAACGATTAAATGCACCTTTTCTATCTTGCCAAAAAGCACCAAAATAGAACATCACCCAGGTGTTTTTTATCTTTTGGATTACAGCGTCACCGGTAATTCCTACCGGATGGTGCATCACGGGACCTTTCCCAAACCGCTTCCAATTTTGCATATCATCAGAAACCGCCATCCCTATCCGTTCATACCACCTTGTTTTTTTATTGTCTTTCAGCGAATCACCTACGGCATTATAGTACATCACAAATGGATGTCCCGTTAAACGCTTTTTATCCTCAATAACTGTACTTTTAAAGAGCTTATTTCTATTTTCCCACCATCTTACATCAGCATCTCCTGAAGTTAAAACAGGTTTTTCCATTCGCTGCCATTCTTGTACTATTGATGGATGATTAGTCGTATAGGCCATCCCAATGGATAATGGCTCTACTTCATAGCCCTTTTCTTTGCCACCAAAATAAGACATCCAGTATCTACCAGCATATGAATTCACACGATAATTACCTCCCCATTTGGGATCTAACAGCGCATTATAACCTGCTTTTTGATTGCTATCCCATGTTGTACTATCAGAGAAAGATAAAATCTTGCCTAAATTTTTCCAGTTCAACAGGTCGCTACTTTTAGCCAACCAGGTTTCGTATCCCCTGCCACCATAAATCAGATAGGTCATATACCAATCTTCTCCCTTTCGGAAGATGGTTGGACAGTCCATTTTATGCTGTGTATCTGACGGCACCATCACCAAACCATATTTATAGGGAGTTTTCACCTCTTCGTAAATCTGCTCCATCTGTTTCGCAGCTATTCCATTACTTTGCTGTTGGGCAAAGACCGATAAAATCAGCAATAAAAAAGATATCGTTAAAAAAGACTTCCTCATTTTACAGTGAATTTATAGTTTCCAGAACCGATATTAATTTTCGCTTTACCATTTTCAATGCCCAAAAACTTAAAGTCTTCATTACTATCTTCTTTAATTTTCTCCTTTTGAACTGTCGGAAGATAAACTGTAGCCCTAGTATTTGCTGGAATATTTACTTCTAAAGTAAAATCAGTGGTAGTTTTTTTCCAGCTTGTTGAAATTATCCCATAAGGTGAATTGTAGCTGGTTTTAGCGGAAGTTAAATCTCCAATTACCTCTGGACAGATCTTAATCTTGTTGAATGCAATGCCATCCTCTTCCTGTCTGATCCCACCAACACCACTATAAAACCATTCCATTAAATGTCCCAACATCAAATGATTGTTTGAAACCGTAGGTAAAGCAGCCCATGATTCAGTTAATGCTGTTGCTCCCTTTGCCAATTGCATCCCATAACCCGGTAGATCTGATCTGCTGTTCATATCAAATATCACATCTGATCTGCCCTCGCCTTCCAATACCCTTAATAAGTATCTGTACCCGATATCACCAGCAGTTAAACTGTTATTTCTTGCCATGATATCATTAACAATGTTTGTTACAACAGCATCTTTGTCCGCTGGTTCAACAAGCTTCATAAATACCGCCATCGCATTTGCTGCCTGACTTCCAGTGCCATATTGTTTGGTAACCGGATTAAAAAATTGTGCATTAAATGATTTTCTTACTTCTACAGCAAGTTTCTCATAAGCTAAGGCATCTGCGTTTTTGTTAAGAATAACAGCTATCTGTGCTAAAATTTGTAAATCATAATAGTAAGTCGCTGTGGCGGTAATCCCCATTGGGGTAAGTTGTGACACGCCAGGTGGCTTCGGACCAAGGTCATACCAATCGCCCAAGCCTTGAGACAGCACATGGTTACTGGCTTTTGTTCCAAGATACTTAATGTAAGCACGCATCATGTCATAGCTTTCAGCTAATACTTCACGATCGCCATACCATTGATATAAATACCAGGGCATAATGATGCCGCTGCTACCCCATTCTGGCGAATCACGGAAAATATCTCCTCCCCATTCAAACTTTACATACTCTGGAGCGATCTCTGGAATTAATCCTTCCGCCGTTTGCGAATGTTTCATGTCCTGTAAACTCTTTCTAAAAAGTGGTGCAACATCATAATTATAACGGATAGAGCTTCCCATCAAATGCACCTGTTCTAACCAGCCTAATTTCTCACGTTGTGGACAATCTGTAAACAAGCTAACCATATTACTCTTGATAGACCAATCGATCAGCTCAAAGGTTTTATTAAATAGATTGTTTGAACTTGTAAAGTTGCCTACCTGTGTTGCCGCATTGCGGATATGTAATCCTTTCAGCTCTTCGATAATAGGTTTGCCTAAATTATTTTCTTTTCCTGCTGGGATTGCCCCCTTAACCTGTAGGTAACGAAATCCATAATAGGTAAATCTAGGACGCCAAACCTCAAGACCATGTCCTTTCAATATATAAGTGAAATAAACTGGGCTGCCTACTGGTTTCTGGTTTACAGTTCCATCGGCCTTAAGCAATTCTGCCGGAGTAATTTTAACGGTGTCTCCCTTTTTTCCTTTAACCTTAAGTTCAATAATGCCCGATGCATTTTGACCAAGATCATATAGATAATCGCCATTGCTTAGCTTGTTGATTGACTTTGCGCTAAAGTTTTCGAATATTTTTACAGGTTCTTCTTTTTGAGCATTCAGCTTCGGTCCGTCTACAATAAAGACCTTCCGCCAATTATTTGCATTAAATCTAATCTCGTTCCATCCTTGCTGTTCCAGGTTTGCATTATAATCTTCCCCACCATAAATACTAGAGAAAGTAATTGGAGAAGGTGCCGTTTTCCAAGTTTGATCACTGATTACATTTGCTGACGTACCATCCTGATATTCAATTGCCAATCGGCAGATCATCTTTGGATAACCAAATGCTACTTTTAACTTACGGTATCTTTCTTTAACTGGTGGGATATAGTAAAATCCATTACCCAGCATCACCCCCATTACATTCTCACCTTTATTTAGTTTTTTAGTCAGATCGAAGGCCACATATAGCGCCTCTTTGTCATATTTTGTCCAGCCAGGATCTAAAAAATGATCACCTACTTTTTGACCATTCAAGCTCATTTCAAAATGCCCCAGTCCAGAAATAAATAAGGTTGCCTTTTTTATCGTTTTCGCAATTTGGAAACTTTTACGAAACATCGGCAATACATTATTACCATTGAACTTATCTTTTTTACCATCAGTTGGCAAGCTATTCACATTGGAATCAGCCAGTTTTTCATAAGCGATCCATTTGGCACTTTTCCAGTCGGCAGGACTTAGAAGTCCCATTTGCCAACTGGAAACACTGCTCCAAGCTTCATTTTTAAGGTTATCCCATACTTTTACCTTCCAATAGTATGTTTTTACCGACTGTAAAACCTTGCCTTTATATTTTACTTGAATAGATTGGCTTGCAGTTGTCTTTTTAGAATCCCAAACATTACCAATATGCTGATTAAGGTCCTTTAAATTATCGGACACTAAGATTTGATAAGCGACTTGTACTACGTTTCGTTGTGCAGATTGTAATTTCCAGCTCAGGCTTGGAGAAAGTGTTTCAATGCCCTGAGGATTGAACTTATATTGACAGCTCAGGTCTGCTACTTTTAATTCTTGCGCAAATACGGGAGAAGCTAAAAGATAGATCAAGAAAAAAGACCAAAGTCTGTTCATATATAATTAAATTAGCTATTTAGGGCTAACGTTACCACAAACGGTAAATTAATTTGATTTATAAATGGTTATAAGTACAGTTAAAATGAAATTCAACATGATTTAAATCCATAAAAACGAATTGAATAACAGTAAATGCACTAATTCAAATATAAATGTTTTTTTTAAATATGAAACTTATTATCATGAAAAAATTACTAACCTTGTTAAATCATAAATTACAAAGCATTTTGTATGTTTGAAATTGTTAAACGCTTGAACAATTAACATGATGAACGAGAAAGAATCAAAATATCAGGCTCCAGCACTTGATAAGGGATTAGATATATTAGAATATTTATCAGCGCAGTCCATTCCCCTATCACAATCGGAAATTGCCATTGGCATTGATAAAACACCAAATGAAATTTACCGAATGTTGATGAGCCTGGAAAGCAGGGGATATATTCTAAGGGATGAAGTTTCTGGGAAATATAGACTATCGCTCAAGTTATTTTACCTTTCTCATAGGCACTCGCCAGTTGATGAACTCCGTAAAGCTGCTCAATTCCCATTGGAAGAATTAGCTGATACGGTTCGTCAATCTTGTCACCTTAGTATTTTATACATGAACCAGGTAATGGTAATTATCCATGCCAAAAGTCCAGGTCCAATTGCTTTATCTATCGAAGAAGGAAATCTTTTCCCCTTACCATTAACCGCGTCTGGTAAAGTATTGCTTGCCTATATGCCTGAAGAAGAAAGAAATACCATCTTAAAAGGTAATCCCATTTTCAAGAAATATCCAAAACCTAAACGTGATGAATTCATAGAGTCACTCTATAATATCCAGCAAACTGGTGCCTATTTCAAGCCCAGCGACCTTGCAGAAGGCGTTACCGATATCTCAGTTCCAATAGGTAAACAAAGTAAGGACGGAATCATTGCCTGCCTGACCATCTCCATGCTCAGCACCCTCAACGCCAATAAGAACATCAAAAACGATGAGATCCTTGCAGAAGCAAATAAATGTGTTAAAAAGATAGAACAAAGGATAGGGGTATTGGGGATTTGATTTTAGTCGGAAAGTCCGTTCCCCTCGATAATGAAAAGCTTAAAGCTCAAAGACTAAAGCTTAAAGACTGGATGTATAATTAGTCCGTGCCAAAGGCATCCTTTGGGAAAAGTCCGAACCCCGATAGCTATCGGGGCTGTTCTGATACCTTTGTTTGTCCGACAGAGGAGGAATCTATCGAGTAGAATTTTTCATAGACGCTTCCCCGAATGCTCGGGACAGGCATTACGTTCTGCATGACAAACCTCACTGGTGCGGGATTCTGAATGAAGAACCTCAGTCTTATGAATTTGCAACGCGGATGTTAGCAACAGTAACTCGTGAATGTTGGACTTAGTGTATTTATCCCTTTATCAAGATGTTGTTCATTCAACTGATTTTGACAGAAATTAGCTTAAAAATAGGTAAGGTGTAGCCGTAGTGTAGGTATATGGTAGGTAAATGGTAGGTAAATGGTTGGAAAGTTTAAAGGTTGGAAGGCTGATCGTGTAATTATGGCTGACCTTATCATGTAAAAATATTCAATATTTATATACGTAAAATCAGCCTTTTATTTGACATAGTTATTTCACTACCACATTGTATTTAACCACATACTCCACTCCTTTTTGAATGTCCATTTCATAAAAGCCTTTAGCGGATTCAACAACTGTTGCGCCTTTAACTACCGGTTTTGTTGAGCTCTTAAACTTCAATTTTCCTTCGCCTACTGCTGATTTCACTTTGATTTCTTTAGTGGTCACATGAACTGAAATATCTCCTTCAGGAGTTGGTACCTTACCTTCCATCCACGCTAAACCTCCAAGGTTTGGTTCTACTACATAAGTTTGATAACCAGCAGTTAATGGGTTAACCCCTAAGTAATACTTGCCTAGCAGATAAATCGGACTAGCTCCCCAAGCGTGACACAAACTTTTACCAAAAGGCCTGCCGTACATGGCTAGATGTTCGGTATCCTTTTTTACAGGATCATATTCTTCCCAAAAAGATGTTGCACCAAGTTTTAGCATGCCGCCCCAATAGTTTTTCATCTCTTTTAAAACATAAGGCTGTTCTCCCATGGCACAGAGTGCTTCCAATTCATAAAAACGCATGTAAGGAGTGGTAATCTTATTTACTTTATCATTTAATAGTACATTATCCTTAACTGCTAGTTTCTGCGATGGGGTGAAATAATCAAAAAAGATCCCGAACATATTGGCATATCTGGTTACATTGTCGGTTTGTTTACCATCAATTCTGCTGTGTACCAAGGCATGTTTCTGCTCGTTCCAGTATAGTTCAAATATTTTCTTCTTAAGCAATTCTGCCTGATTTCCATAGCTTAAAGCTCCTTCCTGATCATCAGCTAATTTCGCACACAATGCCATGGTCTCCAAGCTTCTGCAATACAATAATTGCTCGAAACTCACTTCACCTTCCTTGCTTAATTTATCAGCCCAATCAATAAAAATCCAATCTCCCGGCATCCATTCCAATAAACCATTCTTGTTTTTTCTATTGTCGATATAAGCCATCAATGTTTTCATCCTCGGATAAACTTCCTGTACAAATTGTTTGTCGCCAGTAAATTTGTAGTAGTCATAAATCCCTAGAAACCAGTAGAAAGAATAGTCCATAATGGTGTTGATATGAGCCGTAACCGGATCTTTTCCACGCTGTGCCCACAAGGTTCTTTTAACGGTTGCGGCATCAAAGAACGAATAATAGTTCATCAGGTAACTTTGGTAGGCATCACCACTCCACACCCATCGGTCTCTTTTAATGCCATCAATAAAAAACTCTCTGGTATTTAACTGAAAGGTATATTTCGCCACTTCATAAATCTTGTTCAATTCTGGATCCGAACTGTTAAATGCTCCACGTTCAGCAACTGGAGAGTATTCATATAACATGGTTGCCGAGTCGAGTGTAACCGTATTGTCGTATTGAAAGTTCACATATCTGAAAGCTTTGGAAAGGATCATGACCGAATCTTTCTTTGTAGCTAAATCAAGCTCCAATAAATCAAGGGTTTCGCATTTCTCTGTCGATAATGCTTCTTCCTTTGATTCACCATAGTAGATATTGAGCTTGCCTTTACCTTTTAATCCGTGAACCTTAATAAAACCAAATGTCTCTTTGCCAAAATCGGCAACAAAGCCATTCCCATTTTTCTCTGTTTTAACAGCTCGCATTGGCAAAACTGGAAGTTTAAACATAGAAGGTGGAACCATTGGATCTATGAAATTCCATGTTCCTGCATTTACAAAAGTAGTACCTGATTTGTCTGAAGTTTTACCACTGGCATCAATCCATTCCTTGTCTTCAAAAGTGGTTAACCAGGTCGCATCAGAAACCACTGTTTTTCCTTTTACGAAAATAGCAGGCACTTTATCCTGCCCATAAACTTTTAAGCTCAGCTTATGTTTTCCTGCTGGAATGGTAATCTTCTTTGGAAAACCGCTAATGGCCTGTCCATCAATCTTAACATTGTACATTCCTTCTACATAAAGCGATACTTCTTCTGCAGTGGCCAGTTCAAACTCCTTATGAAAATCTACCAGTACGTAATGACTATCCATTTTCCAGAATGGTGGGAAGAACGAGGCTCTTTCTGTTCTCCTATTTTGCATGATATTGCTCATGTAGATATCAAAATCGCCAGGATACCAGATCCAAACTGCCTTTTGTGCTTTGGCTTCGGTAAGCACCAAAATGATCATCAGTGTTAGAACTGAGCAAATCTTTAATGTCTTAGAATAAAATAGTTTCATATTTAGAAATATTAATGTCCGTTAAAAAAAGTATATAATGCAATCATCACCATCGCCAATGCGGCCCAAGCGATCCAAACCTTATTACTCGGCTTTTCAATATTGGATTGATGCATTTCGTTAACTACGTATATAGATGGCGAACGATCCAACAATGAAATTAGCATTGCGATGAACAATAGACCTATAAAAATTAGAAAGGAAAGGATTAGATAATGTGGCCAGAAGCTAAAATGAGCAGAGGGAAATACCCAAAGGTACAGCACTCCAGTTCCCAAACTTAAAACTGAACCAATAGAAAGGGTAAAGTTTACAGCTTTTCTGGTCGTGCGCTTCCAAAAAACGGTAAGTAAAAAAACAACGGATAATGGCGGAGCGATAAAGCCAAGTACTGACTGGAAAATATCGAATAAATTAAGTTCTTTAATGCTATCTATAGCCAGCACCATAAATACCGCAAAAACACATCCAGCAATAACTGCTAATCTGCCCACCTTGATAATTTCTTTGTTAGTTGCATTGGGATTAATCTTTTTAACATACACGTCCATTGTAAAAACAGTACTTAATGAATTTAATGAAGATCCGATGGTACCAACCAATACGGCAATAAGCACTACAATGACCAAGCCATTCATTCCAGGGGGAAATAAATTGGTAACCATGGTCATATAGGCTTCATTAGGGTCTTTTAAACCTGGAAATAACACATAGCATAAAACTCCGGTGATGATAAACAAGGGCAACGACAAAATTTTAAGCCAACCTATAAAGTTCACACCCAACTGACCTTGTTCTAGGTTTTTCGCACCTAAAACGGATTGAACCATAGATTGATCGGTACAGAAAAAGGCAACAGCGGCAACGGGATAGCCCAATAAAATTGCGTACCAAGGATAAGCTTGATCACTTGCTGGCTGAGCTAGATTCCAGAAATGACCAGGTGTTTTTGCGTATAGTGTAGCTATTCCACCAACTTTATGGAGCCCTAATATGGTTAGGGCAAGGGAAACGCCGATCAATAAAATCATTTGAAAAACATTCACTTTAGCGATTGCTTTTAATCCGCCAAAAAAGGTAAACAGACCAGCAAATGCAACCAGAACGGTTACCGATTGCCACATTGGAATACCTAGGATCTGCCTAACTAAAAAGCCACCGGCAAATAAACCGAGCGACAGCCAAGAAATCAGGATTTTGATGAGGGCATACCAGGCCAATATATTCTGTGTAGAATCTCCATATCTATTGCCCATAAATTCGGGCATGGTACTTACTTTGGCAGCCAAATATTTAGGGGCAAAAACGATTGCCAATAGAAACAGGAAGACAAAAGCATACCAATCAAAGTTAACTGCAACTATACCTGTGGTATACCCTATACTGGCAAATGCCAATAACATTGATGGTCCAACATTTGTTCCCCACATGTTAAAACCAATGCTTGCCCAGCCTAAGGATTTGTTGGCCAGAAACAAGCTTTCGTCTTTATTGGTGTTTTTTGAGAAACTGGCTCGATAGCCAATAATAACCAAAACAATAAGGTAAATCACTACAATCAAGTAGTCTAAACCGGTTAAACGTTCTACAATGTTGTTCATAATTTGGTTATGGGTTGAGGTGTTAAAAGTTTGGGTATTTTAGGCTACTCAATTGAGCGCTGAGCTATCGATCTTAAATTCTGTTAAAATGTCGTTTATCTTTACGGGAAGACCTGTTTCTAAAGATCTATCCATTGCCTGGAGTAAGGATATTGTTCCAATTCCCTCCTTTAGGTCAGGATAGGCAACTGTATTGTTTTCAATACTTTCTGCGAAATATTCAAGATAGTTTTGATATTCACCTGCATGATGGCTCTGTCCTTCAAAACGGAAGTAGTGTTTCAGGGTAGTATCTCCCCAAACAACTATTTTTTCTTCACCGGTTTGATCTGTTACCGCATAACGCAATTCGTGATAATCAGCTTGGCTTGCCCCTTCCGTACACCTTAAAATAGTGCTCATGCCGCTATCTCTACTTGCAGGTTGCGTTGGTCCTGTATAGGCTCCACTTACCCTAGCTATCCTTCCATCTTTTGCCTTGAAAATAAAGTGCATGGTATCGTGGTTCTTTAATCCTGCCTTTGCACCATTGCTACTTAACATGCCATAGCCCATCACTTCTTCGATATTAGGCAAGTACCACCTGATAAAGTCTGTAGGATGGCTTAATCCACCATAAAGCCACTTAAATGATTGTTTCAAAGACCAGCCTTTTGCTAAAAACCAACGGTGATCGGCATGATATTGCGCTTCAATGGTAATGAGTTCGCCTAATAGTCCAGCTTCAAAATCCTTTCTTTGTCTTTTTGCCGGCTCAAAAAACCTTGAGCTCTGTCCAACAAATACCTTTTTACCGGTCTTCTCACTTAAAAGAAGTAGTTCATTGGCTACCGACAAGTCATCAATCAAAGGTTTCGTACAGATTACATTTTTATCGTGTAATAGTGCTAATTTGATGTGTTCAGCGTGCAGATGATCTGGAGTATAAATGGCAATTACATCGATACTTTCATCAGCTAACATTTCTTGATAGCTGGTTGTATAATTTGGGAAATCAAATTCTTTTGCCCTTAACTGACATAGTTCTAAGTTGGCATCACAAATTTGGACCAGTGTATATTTAACACTAGCTAATGCGGCTGAAATGGTACTTCTACCTTCGCCTAAGCCTAAAATTCCAAGTTTTAACATCTAATTTAAATTTGACCTTTGATTAAATTGATCGGTATTACCTAATTTTTTGAAAGAAAACCCATACTTCACCGGGTTTTGTTCCTGTTATTCCTTCCTGATATTTTTTCATCAGTTCATTCCACTCACTTACCCGTGGGTTATTTTCTGTAGTTTTTGGATTAAGCTCATCTAAAGTCTTTCCTTTGGGCACACTGATGATTAGCATCAATTGTCTTCCGTTTTTATAGATCAACAATTCCTGAAACTCAGCATTACAAAATCCTTTGGAGAGTTCTGGCCATTGATCAAACTGTGTGGCATGATGAGCTAGATATTCTTGTTGCAGCTTTTCATCGCCTACTAAATTTGCCGATAGGATAAAATGATCCAATTCTTTCACCGGGTTTTTCGAACAGTTTTCAAGACTGTTGAAATCATAAAAGGTATCGTCATAGAGCTTAACTTCAGTATCGTTAAATTTGGCCTTTAGCTTTTGAAATACATCTTGTGGGTATTTGCTTTCCGTATAAATCACAAGCCTGTTTTGCCATTTGTAAATGGTTGTTGAGCTAGGCAAATGCTGCTTACTAAAATCTTTAACTGCTGCCGTCACATCTTCTGAACTATTCTTCAAGATGATTTCATACACTACTTTTTGATCTGCAAGATTAATTGGTTGCTGTTGATTAGACTTTAATCTATACTTTAATAAAGATTGATAATTTTGCTGTAAACCAGCACGTTGTTTAATACCACCTGTAACGTTGCTTCCGTTATTTCTCCAAATATTACCTGGGCCATTTGCGTTTTGCAGGTACTTCTGTGCAGGTGTCCAATTATTCTCTACGGTAAAATAGGCACTTCCTTCATCAGTATAAATATAAAACCAGTGCTCAGGGAGATGTGCATAAGGTGCTTTGTAAATGCTATCGATATAGTTAGCGGTAATGGTTGATCCAGGCTGTGCGGAAAGTGTGTAGATTGCAGCAACATCATACATCCTTTTACCATAATGGTGGATCTTATTAGCTGTGATCACATTGTTTTCCATCACATTTTTCGTCTTTGTCCAGCCCCAGCCCAAACTAATGCCGGTATAGGAGATTTCGCTTATTTCGTTATTTGAAATTGTAATGCCTTTTACAAAACCTGCACCAATGCCAACAGTGCCCCAATCTTCATTGGTAACATCATTAATCAAGTTGTTCTCAATTTTATCATTGGTACAAACAACCCTCAAATCTGAAGGGATGTAAGGCAAGTGTGCTTCTGTTGCTTCATCTGAAAAGGTGCCAATTAAAATCCCAGAGCCACCTATATCCTGAAAGAGATTTCCTTTGATCAAACTATTTGCAGTACCTTTTTTATAATCCAATCCTGTAGATGCAAGGTGTTCGAACTTACAAGATTCAATATTTGTGAAATGGGCATAACTTACTTCTACAGCTGCAGGAGGTCTACCCACCCAAGCTTGATTTTCAAGACCACCTTTATCTGGTGTACCAGGCACTTTAAGTTTATAGGCATCAAGTAAAAACATTCCTGTTTGCAATGGAACATGCCCCTGTTGTGATGGACGGACCCAAGTAGCATGCTGAAATGAAATGCCTTTTATGCTTACGTATGAGATAGGATTATCTATTGTTCCTTCGATTTTGAATAACGTTTCTAATGTTGGAACAACTACTTTAGCTGTCAACAGATCTTCGTCTTTTTTGGGCCAGTAATACACTTTGTGGTGGATCAGATCTTCATACCACTCGCCAGGCTGATCTAAGAACCGAATGGAGTTGGTAAGGTAATAGGCAGAATTCCCAGTTTCTGTTGAAATCCATGGTGCCGGCCAAGGGTGTTCAGACTGAATTCTACTTTCTGGCTGCATAAAGGAAAGTTCAATGGCATTGTCTACCTTCTTAGCTGTTTTAACACGTAAATTGGCTATTGCCCACCATTGGTGGATCACCATTTCTGTTCCTTTGATGGTATTCAGATCTATGTTGTTTGTGAATGGAATTCTACAAGTCTGTTGTTTAAAATCCCAAGACAAGATCCGGTTCATCTCTTCACCATTTTTATCTCTGGCTCTTACGGCTTTTAGACCATCAACCCACAATTGTCTGAATGCTAATGAGCTGCCATCCTGATTTGGTACTTCTGCAACCCAAACTTTCCCTATTGCACTTTTGGGCAAACCAAGGATACTTCCATTTACTTTTCGCCATCCATTTAAATTTACACCTCCACTCATCACTACATTTGCATGTGGGGCGGCAATAATTTCTGTTGGACTTTCTAATGTTCCCGAATCTTCAGGACGGAGGATCACCGTTTCATGAAGTTGGTAAATACCGCCTTCAATGATGATTTTAATCCCATTTTTAATTGAAGCATCATTCAGGCGCCTTAGTTCCCTTGCTTTACGCAAAGCAAAATGTATGCTGGCCAATGGTTTGTCCTTGCTTCCAATATTGGCATCATTTCCTTTTGTAGAGACATAAATATCAGCTGCACTTACTTTAAAAAGCGTTATGGTAACGTTAAAAAATATAAACAAATAAAAAAGGGATCTTTTCATCGAATAAGTGATTTTGTTTTGTAAAGGACGGAGGCTATTGATCTTGAAAAACCTTTTTAAGGTAAGCGGTATTTGCGCTGAAATTCCTTTTTACATCTTTGGTATTTTTAGCATCTCTTGACCTTTCAATCACTAGCCAACCACGCCAGCGCATGCGATCTAACGTTTCTTTTACCTTAATTAAATTAATTTTAGGATCATCTTGGAGCCAAACTCCATCTTCATTGGTACAATGGATCTGAATGATGTTCTTCCTGCCAAGAATGCTGAGTTCTTCATGTAAATCGCGTCCATTTTTAATTGCATTAGAAAAATTGAAATAGCTCTTGACAGCTTTTGATCCAATTTCCTTAAGTAGCGCTAACTCTCCTTTGGCATCCAACGAGGTTTCTATTCCAATTACCACTCCCGATTTAGCGGCCATTTGACCAACCACTTTCAATCTTTCGACAATAGGCGTTCTCAATTCTGGGTTTTTAACCAGATCACCCTGAACACCTAAGGGAAGAAATGCAACCTTTACATTCATGGCTTTCATGGTATCCAAACAATCTTGAACCATCTTTTTGTAGGTTGGTCTGGTTGCAAATGATTGCGCATAAAAACCTGTCATGGCCAAGGCACAGATTTCGATGTTGAGTTCTTTAGCTTTATCTATGAATTGCTGTCTCACTACTCGATCAGCCAGTTTATTATCAAATGTTTCGCGATCTCCCAATCCACCCATATCTACTTCCAGGCCTTCTGCACCAATTTCTTTTGTTAACTCAAAGGCACTTAGTTTCTGACGTTTCAAGATCATCAGGTCAATTACCGCAATTTTATATCGACTTTTATGGGGTGTTGCAGCATGTAAGAGCTGGTCGGAAAACATTAAACCACCAGTTAACAAACCCAATTGAGTGATAAAAAGACGTCTATTTTGAACCTGTTCTCCCATTTATTACTTCGCTTTTGTAAATAGTTTTTCTAACTGATCAAAACCTTTAATGGCATTGGCAGGTAATTTTTCTCCCTGATCGCCAAAAACGAACATAGCCTTTTCAGGTTCTATGGTGCATTTACTTTCGTCGTATTTACCTGCCTTATCTTTAAATAGGCTATTATTTAACTTGAAGTTTTTAACTAGGAAATCATATAAGGCGATCCGTTTATTAACACCAAAATCATGTTTTTCTAAAGGCAAATGAACATTTTCAACCATATCGCTTACCCCATAATATCCGTACATTTTTTTAAGGTATGGGAAATCATGTTGTGGTGTTTCGGCAGTCCAATCTGCACCATCAGAAACCACCAACATTGGGTTTGGAGCTGCCATTGCCGCGAGTTCAACATTATTCGTTCCTCCTGCACAGAAATGGATTGGCATACCGCTCTCACACGGACAGCCACCAAAGAAATAAGAAGACATGGAAACTACGGGAGCGCTCAGCTTGATCCGATTGTCCATAGCGGCCATTAAAACGGTATGGCTTCCGCCACCAGAACCACCACTGATGCCTACCCGATTTGGGTCTGTTTCTGGTAATGACATCATGTAGTCTAAAATCCTGATCCCGCCCAAAGTCTGTACGGTCTGTGCCAAACTTCTTCTATGATCTTCTGGTTTAAACTGTAATAAAGACTCGCCCCAAGCGAAGAGATCATAACTAATAGCCATTGCGCCCATTTTTGCAATCATGGCGCATCTAATTTGGCAATCAGGGCGATATCTTTGTTTGTCCCAATGGCCATCAGGACTCAATATTACTGGGATTTTACCTTTTATTTTCGATGGCTTGTACAGCGATCCGTTGACATATAAACCAGGCATTATTTCTATCGCAATGTTCTCAACCGTATAACCATCCATTGTTCTTTTGGCTGTGATAATAGGCTTTGAATTGGGTTTATTTGGCAATGGCGCTAACAATAAAGCTTCGTACAAGGCTGGTTTAAGTAAGGCTTTTCTTTGTTCCCAGCTTTTTTGGTCATGATATTTTTTACCCAGACTATCTAAAAATGCCCAGCCATCTTTTACTTCCCAACGGTGATATTCGTACTCCTTAAGTTTGTATACCTTATCTTTTTCTTTATTCACCTTCATATCCAAAGGTGCCAGTACATTGGTCAGGGTTTCATCAACAGTTGCCCTGAAGCGCCAGTCTGCATAATTTACCCAACGGTCTTTTACCTGCGCTTCTGAATATTTGATTTTAACGCCGAAACGTATTTCTATTTCTTTGATTACGTCAATCAGTGCTTTTTTATAAAGGTGATCAGTATCTTGATTTTGAGCAGCAAGATTTGCGATAAAAGAAAAACATACACTCCCAACTAGAAACGATTTAACGAGAAATTGGCTTCTATTACTACTCAAAAGAGAGCGGCATGATGCATATAAGCTCTTCAGGTGCAATAAAATTACTTTAGACGACATAATGGTCGCTTTACAGATTACTTCGCTCATGGCTCTTCATTTTTAGTTTCAGTAATTACCGGAGCAGTATAACCTTTCAGTTTGGGCCACACTCCATTTTTAATCTTTTTGAGTTTTAATTTTGATGGATCTACTACCACATGTTTTATCTTTTCTCTTCTCCAGGTGTAGATAAAATGAAGCATCCCATCAGCGGTTTGGATTACTGCAGGGTATGAGTATTGGCTAATTGGAGAATCTTCTAAGATCAGCGCTGCAGACCAGTTAACTCCATCCTTTGAAATCGATACATTTAATGGCGTCCTAGCTCCTTTAGCCAAAGTTCCCGGAGGCAATACATGGTTGTATACCAATGCGTGTCTTCCGTCTTTCATGGTCACGGCGTCGGTTCCAGAGTTGTTATTTGGTAAATTAGTTTTGGATAAAGGAGACCAAGTTTCTCCATTATCTGTAGACCATGATTGAAGCAATGCACGGTCGCGAGATCTTGCTATAATTTGAAGTTTGCCATTTCCATGTTGGAGGATACTTGGCTGGATGGCATTAAATTCTCCACCTTCAATTGGTCCAACAGTTCTCCAGGTTTTACCATTGTTGTTGGTTACCTCAAAATGGATTTTCCAACCTTTTCCTTCTTTACTTGATGGAGCAAATAAATTACCATTACTTAATAAAACAGGTTTGTTTTTAACGGGGCCAATATAATCATCGGGTAGCTTTGTTGCTTCAGACCAGGTTATTCCTCCATCTTTAGAGCTTTTCATCATGCCCCACCATTCTGACGGTTTAGGCCCAATTTTGTAGAACAATAATAGTTCGCCATTGGGCACCTGATATAAAACAGGGTTCCAGGTAGGCAATCTTTTCGAATCTTTCTGAATGCCATTGGCAACGGATACCGGGGCTAACCATTTGCCATCAACAAACCTGCTGATATAAATCTCTACATCAGGATCACGCTCTTTCGTTCCCCCAAAAAATGAAGCTACCAAACCAGTTGGTGTTTCTGCTATTGTAGCTGAGTGGCATGATGGAAATGGAGCTTTCTCATATAAGAATTCTTGCTTAACCACTCCAGTTTGCCATTTTTCAACCTGTGCATTTGCAGTCATTGCTATTGCAAAGGTGAGGTTGATAATGAGGTATATTTTTCTTTTTAACATGATTTTAGTCTATTGTCTCTTATCTAGTATCTAATGTCTCTTATCTATTACTTTTCTTCTCTTTTTCTGCCTTAATCTTCTTGGTGTATTCGCTATAAAGGGCTCTCCAGCTACGGCCATTGTTGTTCAATAACTGTTCTGACTTTGTTTTATAGATCTCAAAAATCGCAGAGATCTGTTTCATGTTTTTATAATCTACTGCCTGTTCCCTGGCCTGTTTTAGGAAGCTTAAAATCTTTGCTTCTTCATCGGCTGTTAAATCGGGTACAATTGCTTTATAGCCTTTCATGGTGAATGCTACTTTACCGATGGTATATTTATCCAGAATTGCTTCGACTTGTTCTGGTGTTAAATTGCTTGTTAGGCCATCCATCAAATCTTTGTGAACTGTTGTAGGCATGGCGCTATCAGCGATGATCTCTCTATCCAAATCGCTCAGCTTGTTCCCAGTTACAGGATTTATTCCCGCAGGAACTGTACTTGCAGGATGTGCATTATGCCAATCTCTCACCAATGTGAGGTGTACAGCGATTACATTTTCGACTTTGGTCTTTTTTGCTTCGTCTGTTAAATTCAATGGAGCAACCCATTCTTTTGCCTTGTCGGCTATCTCTTTTGGGATCAGCACATCCTGACTGAATACCTGATATGAACTGATCAGTAAAGCGAAAACGAGGATATATTTGGTTATTTTTTTCATAGGTATAAAATTATTTTGAATGGTTATGAAGCTATCATGATTTTATTCATTGGTGTTTGCGGTTGGCAAATCATGATGGTTTCATAGGTATATTTGTTTTCAGTTGTCATAAAGCTATCATGATTTTTCACCAGTGGTTATCGTATTCTAGTGTTCAAGAGCTCGCAAGCTCGGGTTATTGATACCACTGTATGCTTTTGAAAATCTTGATGGTTTCATAGTTATTTGAATAATGGATTTACTTTTTGTTCACAACAAAAGCGTAGTTACCTGAGCCAATTTCGTAAACAGCTCTGCCCTCTTCTGTTTTAATAAATTTTAATGCTTTTATTGATGCTATTTTCTCGGTTATTTCTGCGGGTGAACCAGCGGGAATATAGATCATCGCTGTCGTATTTGCTGGGATGGTAATGTTCCAGGTAAATTGGGTTTTGGTGGTATTCCAATTACTTTTAATCAGGCCATAAGGCGATTGATAACTGGCATCAACATGATTTAATCCATTGATCATTTCTGGTTTCATAACCAGTTTACTAAAGCCTGCAGCTGCTGATTTTATGCCAGCAAGGTTTTCATAGTACCAAATCAGCAGATCGCCCAGCATCATGACATGGTTCTGCGAATTCATGTTTGGTGCAGCGGTATTGCCATTCCATAGCTCCCATATTGTTGTGGCGCCATTATCTACCATATATCCCCAACTTGGATAGGTTTTTTGAGTAGCAATGGTATAGGATAAATCTGGCCTGCCATAATCATTTAAACAGCGCATCAGCCATTGGATACCAATCAAGCCATTGCTTAGGTGTCCTCTATTTGTGACTTCAACTGCGTATACAATGTTTTTAAAAACATCATTAACCTTATCCTTCGGTACCATTCCGAAATACAGCGGTATGATATTATCTGTTAAGGCATTATTTGCATAATATCCTTTTTCATTGTAATATTTTTTATGAAAGGCAGCTTTAATGTTTTCAGCTAATTGCTCAAAGTTTTTATAATCAGCTTCATCACCGGTAATTTTGCTAAACTTCATCATCAGCTCCAAAAAGTGATAGTAATAGGCCGTAGAGATCAACTCTGATGGATATTTTTTATCTGCACTTTTACCTCGTCCTGCTTCTATGGTTATCGGTGGCATACACCAATCGCCATAACTATCCTTGGTTAAGATATGATCTTTCATATATCTGTCTTTCATATAGGCTAACCATTTTTTCATGGCAGGATAATTATCGCGGATAGCTGTTTCATCACCAGTCTGGTTATAGACCATTTCGGTAATGAGCAACATTGTTCCCGGCCAGCTCATGTTATCACTGTAATAACGCCAAAAAGCTGGTGCCACATCTGGGATTGCTCCATCTTCTTTTTGAGATTTCCTGATATCAGCAAGCCATTTCGTATAAAACCTTCCATTGTCAAATACAAAGCTTTCACCATGGGCAACTGCTCCACGATCTCCCAGCCAAGGTTGACGTTCATTTCGCTGTGGGCAATCTATTGGAATTCCTTTATAGTTACCGGCAATACCCCACCAGGCATTCTTAAAAATCTGATTGACCAGTGCATTAGAAGTTTCGAAAGTTCCAATGGTTTTAATGTTATCATAAACCATTTTACCAACAAAATCATTTACCGTTGGTGCGTAGGTATAACCAGAAAGTTCTACGTATCTAAAACCACGGTATACAAATGTAGGTTCCCAGGTTTCAGTTTCTCCGCCTTTTAAGGTATAACTATCAGTACATTTTGCATCACGGAGGTTGGCCGTAAAAAGCTCTCCATTATCCTGTAGTGACTCTGCAAACCTGAGTTTAACCAGCTGTCCTTTTTGACCTTTTACCTTGATCTGCAGCCAGCCCACCATATTCTGACCCATGTCAAGGATATATCTTCCACCAGCAATCTTTGTAATGGAAACAGGCTTAAGGGTATTCATCACCTTCATATTCTCATTCATCTGCGCCTCGTAGGTACCGCTGGGTTCTTGCACAAATTCTGCTTTAAGCCATTTGCTTTCATCAAAGCCCACCTTATTCCAGCCCACCATTTCTTTGGTTGCATCATATTCTTCACCATCATACTCATTGTTAGTGCGGATTGGCCCATCTGCAGTGCCTTTCCAGCTATCATCTGTATCAATGTTGCTAGTGGTGCCATCTGTATAAACAATGTTGATGTTCATGAGCATTTTAGGAAAGCCGAATGTTTTGATCTTATAGGGCTTACTATGTTGGCGCATGGCGAAAAAACGTCCATTACCAAGTATTGCTCCGACGGCATTTTTACCTTCCTGGAGATAATTGGTTACATCAAGCGTGTTGTACTTTACATTTTGTGTATAATCTGTTGCAGAAGGTGCCAATACATAATTTCCCACTTTTTTACCGTTGATGTAAAGTTCATATAGACCTAAGCCAATGATAGATGCGGTTGCAGATTTAATCTTTTTATTGCTCTGAAATTCTTTTCTAAAATATCTTGCAGACAATCTTGATTCCGTCTTAATGTTATCCCATGGAAAGGCCCGGTCAAAGCCAATCCATCCCTTTGGCCAATCTTTATAATAAAGTAGACCCATTGTCCATGAATTTGAATCAGACCACTGACTTTCACCAGCAGTTGTCCAACTTTTGATCTTCCAAAAACACTGCATCCTACTCGTCAGGCGCTTTCCACTATAAGTTACATGAATAGATTGTGTAGAATTAGTTTTACCAGAATCCCATAGATCGCCTTCATTGGCAGCGAGCTTCTCCAGACTCGAAGCCACTAAAATTTGATAAGCTTGCTGTTGGGTGTTTCTTGTACTGCTTACAATTTGCCAGCTTAAACGTGGTTGGGCAACGTCTATTCCCAACGGGTTCTCCAGCATTTCGCAACGGAGATTTTCCAGCTTCACCTGTGCGGTAACTTTAGTTAACGAAAGCAACAAAATGCCGACAAATGTGAGATATAACCTAATGTTCATCATTTTATTTAGTTGTAAAATCAAAATATAAAGTCATATCCAAAGCTCTGGCAGGTTCCTTCTCATAGTCATAATAAACGTGTTTCATTCCCATCGGGCCAGTAGTTTCTGGCTTTTGTGTTTTTGTACCGATAGCCGAAATCCCATTCATAAACGAAATATCTCCATTTGGAAATGTTGGACTCAGATTGTCATATTCGGTATCCTTAGATTTTTTTGGCGTAAACAATCTCAAAAAGATATCTTCACGATCGGTAAATACCTTGAATGATTGTGTTTTGCCAATAAATTCTGCCCAATATAAGTTTGAATAATAACCCTTAAATTCTGGGTAGTTGAATGGAACCTCTCCTGTTGCTGTTGTGTTGTAGTCTTTTCCCCAGATCCCAAACTGATTGCCTTTCATCCTATTCTTCCAAACATGATAAGGACCATTTCCCATATAATTTACACTTTTAATTTCTGCTTCAGGATAAGAGAAATTAAGTCCCACGAAAGTGGTAAAATACGCAGAAGGGAAATATTTAACTTCCATTTTAACTATTCCAGAAGGATAGATCGTCCACGTTAAAGTGTTATAACTTTCCTTACGATTAAATGTTGAGGCAATTACCAGTTCTTCACCTACCATTTTTGCCGTAAATCCTTTGAAATTGTTTACGCTTTCCTGTAAAACGGGGCCATTATTTAATGGGAGTACTACACTTTTATTTTTAACATTCTTTAAAAGCCCTGAGTTTTTATCGAAAGAAAAATCAATTCCGTTAGCGCTTACTTCAAACGTTAAATCGGTTTCTTTTAGGTTAATTTTTGTAGTTCCTTCCTTTTTAAATAATCGCTCTGCATAAGTTTTAGGCAAAGTAATTGGAAAGCTCCATGTAAATATTTCTTTTCCTGTAGGCGATTTTGCGGTGATATACAGCGCATCGAATTTTTGCCAATTGTTGGGTAGCTCAACTTTTAGGTTTCCCTTTTCAAAAGGCTTAAGGTCTATTGAATTTAATGTTCCTGATTGTACGTTAGGATGGGCTACATTATTCAGCTCTTTAAGTGACCAACTGAAGGTACATTGATTTAAGTTGGTGAAAGCATACCTGTTTTCTACAGTGAACTTACCATCAAATTCAGGTGTAATCTCTCGGTGTTCAAAGCATATAGGGCTCCATACTTCTTTAATCGTAAAGAAACTTCCTTCTTTTTGATGATATGGTCCAACAATACCATCTGGACCTCTATTTCCGTCTGTATCAATCTCACCATTTTTATCGGTACGAACTACTCCTTGATCGGCAAAATCCCATAAAAAGCCACCCGCAGAAAGAGGATTATTCCACATCGCTTTCCAGTAATCTTCTATACCTGCACCATGGCCACCATCAAACATGCCATGTAAAAATTCGGTAGGCATTAAAATCTGGTGACCAAGATCATAATTGCCAATTCCATAATTATATTCACGGTAGTGTGTGGTCTCGAAACCACCAAATACCTCCCAAGGATGAATTACAGCTCTTTTTTGTAGGTCTTGTTCAGGAAATAAATGATCTAGTTCACGGTTATGCCCACCTTCATTTCCATTTGCCCAAAATACAATGGATGGATGGTTCTCATCGTTCATCATCATTTCTTTGATCAGTTTGGTTCCGGTAGGGGTATCATAGTTGCCATGCCATCCTGCTAATTCATCCATGACGAATAGGCCTAAAGAGTCGCAAACATCCAAGAAATGCCCATCTGGGGGATAATGTGACATGCGCACTGCATTCATGTTCATTTCTTTCATCAGTTCTACATCAGCAATACTAATTTTTTTACTTGTTGTACGACCAGAGGACGGATAAAATGAGTGGCGATTTACACCTTTAAATTTCATCTTTACACCATTTACATAAACACCATCCCTTTGTTTAACTTCTATTGTTCTGAAACCTATCTTTTTTGAAATCTCATGAATGGCTTTACTATTTTTAGACAGCGTAAATACTGCTGTATACAGGTTCGGAAATTCTGACGACCATAGTTTTGGATTAGAAAATTTAGCCTGTAACTGCAGCACCCCCTGTTTATTAGTGTCCTTAAAAGGTTTACCAAATGGTACTCCCTTCGAATCATAAAGCTGGATGGAGATCTCATTTGTTTTACCAGCTGTTGTTACATTTGCTGTAAATGATCCATCGGCTTTTGCGTCAATCTGAACCCTCTCTATATAATCTACAGGTAGTGCTTCTAAATATACAGGTCGGAAAATACCACCAAAGATCCAAAAGTCAGCTTTTCGCTCTGCTTCATTAACTGATTGATTTGCTGAGTGTTTAGCAACCTTAACCTCCAATAGGTTATTGCCGCCATATTTTAAAAGTTTACTGATATCATACCTGAATACATAAAATGCACCTTGATGGATAGCGCCCGCTGATTTCCCGTTTATTTTCACCTCGGTATCAGTCATTGAGCCTTCAAAAACGATATTTATATTTTTACCTTTCCAAGTTGCTGGCACTTTGAATGTGTACTTATAAAAGCCCACTTCCTTTCCACGCACAGAATCTTTAGCAAAACCGTAGTCATATTTTCCAAAGCCCTGTAGTTCCCAATTAGATGGCACACCAATACTTGACCATTTATTGGCATTCATCCCTCCGGTACATAAGAAATCCCATTTAACTGTATTGTCATTTCCAGTGCCCGAAAGGTATAACTTTTCAGTCTGCTGTGCTTTTACGGCAAAACATAATAACAATAAAAGGAATAAGGTTAATTTAAACTTCATTATATTATTTAGCTACATTAAATTGGGCAGTGAGCGGATTGATTGTTCTAAATGGTAGTGCCGGAAGATTTGCATCGTTATAAAAGTTTGAACTTGCATTTTCTGTCCAATTGAAACGAACAGCCGTTGGTTCTTTAACCTGATCAGCCGTAACTATTACTTTTTTTCCTACTATAGTTGCTTTAGCCTCATAAAACTTGCCGTCTTTACCTGCAATTTCAAAGCCAGTTAATGGCTTTCCGTCTATTGATTTTAAGCTGTAGCTATGGTCAAAACTCAGGGTAGCTTTATTATTTTGATAAGCTACAGATTGATATATTGGTCCTGAGTAGTTTATTTTTTGTCCATAATCTTTCGCTAATGCCCATAAAGATAATCTTCTGCCAATTTCCCATTTATAGGTAGGGTGAAGATCTTCGCCACTATCGTTTAAATCTGTAGTAACAACTATTCCAGTATTGGGCATGATGCGTAAAATCTGTGCTTGTGCTTCCCAGAACTCTGGCTGCGTATCAGCTGTAAGTACTACTTTACCTTTTTGTTTGGAATAGTTATAAGGGGCAATTTGAACATAATAGAAAGGCATTTTTTCATCTCCCCAAGCATTTCTCCATAAGTTGATCAAGGTTTTCATTTTATAGGCATAACTGATATTTTCAGCCAGGAAACAATTGGTCTCGCCCTGATACCATAAAAACCCATGCAACTTAAATTTGCTCAGTGGTTCAATCATTGGGGTGTAGAATTTCCCAGGATCATTACTTACTTTTTTATCACTGAAATACCTTTCTTTTTCAAAAGCACTTTGAGCTACCCATGGCTCTATGGCACTGCCACTAACCGCAGAAGAAATGATGCCGATTGGTATGCCAAGTTTTTGTTGAAGCTCTTTGGCGAAAAAATAGCCCACAGCAGAAAAAGAGCGTAAAGCAGAATCCTGAGCGATACTCCAACTTTTATGGATAGAATCAGGTTTGCTCAATGTTTTACGGTTTACCAGAAAAATCCTGATGTTCTTATTGTGTGCTATTTCTACTTCATTGGAAGGAAAACCAAGCTTTTCATTTTTAGGTTTAGGGATCTTAGCCAACTTCCTCATGGCATATTCCATATTAGATTGCCCGGAGCAAAGCCAAACTTCTCCAACCAAAATATCTTCCAATACAATCTTATTTGTGCCAGAAATGGTCATATTCTGTCCTACGGCAGATGTTTTTAGCGGAGCTAGTACGACCTGCCAATTGCCACTCTGATCTGCTGTTGTTGTTTTAACCTGTCCAGCAAAACTCACGGTAACCTGTTCTGCAGGAGCTGCAAATCCCCAGATATTTACCGATTGGTCTCTTTGCAATACCATGTTGCTGGATAAAATCTGAGGCAATAATATTTTTGCCTTTGCTGCACTGATATTTCCCGATAAGATGAGCAGGAAAAATAGACGACTTAAAATTATGTTCATACTGCCCATCTAAAATCCTCCTGTTTTTAAGTTGTGAATTGAATAAATTGCCTCTTTCACCATTTCTCCTGCCTTAGGCAAGTCGTAAGTCTGATCTGCTGGGGTATCAACATCTGGAAAGCGACGAACATCACCCGTACGGAAAACCGCTCTAGATACTTCTGCAACAGGCACAAATGATAAACTGGTCAACACGTCTTTTCCATTAACGGTAAGTGTATAAAAACGTGTTGCAACATTTAATTTAATCTTGATATTATAGGTTTCACCAGCTTTGTATTTCATGAAGTTCTTATACCTTGCTCCTGCTTTAGCACTTAAGGTTCCGGTCGAATCAAAGGTTAATCTCACAGCAGCAGTTCCTTTCGTGTCCTGAAGTTCAATTTCCATTAATCCGTGGTTATCCTGTTTTGGCGTAATAGCAAAAGAAACCTCCGCTTTTGTACTTGCAGGAAATAATCTTTCTGCTTTTGCATAGTCGTAATTGTCTTTGTCGCGCAATACCAACTCACGTTTATTCCCGGTATTTTCTATTTTAACACTTGCCCACAGTGGACTGTATATATTCCAAAGGTTTAATTCTTTTCCTAATGGCAGTTGATTGAAATCATCATTTACATGCGTTTCAACTTTATCTTTAATGGGAAGCGGCATACTTGACACCCAAATATCTTCTTTATTCATGCTATAGGTAACCCAAAGTTTCCCATCGGTAGGATTACCATTTCCTTCTTCAATACCACGAACATATTGTGGACCATAAGATTTATAGTTTCCGCCATAGCGCATCGGTGAGATTTCACCATTAACCAATAGTAAATTCGTATACGCTAGTCCGTTCTTACTGGTTGAAATTGCCAATGGCCACCTATATTCAGATGGATTGTATACTGTTGCATAGTTGCCATCTGCAGTTTTCTGTCCCCAGATCTTTGCATTGCTATTCACGAAACCTGGTGCCCTAGTTGCGTTCTCTGGCCAGCTATTGCCATTGTCATTGCTTATAGCGGTTAAGGCATTCTTCCATAAACCGACTACCCTTCCATCAGGCAAGTGATAATAACTAAAGGCTTTATACTGTTTCTGTAAGGTAATTGTAGGGTCTTTTCTATCCGCTTCTTCATTCCATTGCTGTGTCATTAATTTATTGGCCAACAATTCATTACAAGCTTCAACGAAAGCTTTATTTTTACTCTTGGTATAAAAAGGATAACGTGTATTCGCTTCGCTCCAGTTCGGATTGTAACGGATGAAATAAATTGGACCGAGTTTACCATCAGCTTGAATTTCTCTCACTGCACGACCAATTCCCTTGCCATCGTTCGGATCATCTTTTGCATCAAAACTGATCGCATAAAAGCCAAGTACGAGGAAAACGTTTTTCTTTGATACATAAAAACCCATTCTTTGGTGCATTACCGCATCTAGATCTTTGGCAACTCCAGGGTGTCCTTCTTTTTTAGTACCATCAGGAATTCTATATACTGGAAAAGCCACTTCAGGTTTTGTCCAGGTGTAACCATCAGCAGATGACTGTAATAAGGTTTGTCCTGGTGGAATGCTCTCCCCCAATTTATCGCTTAAATATTCAACATAGAATTTATTGTTCCAATAGGCCAGCATTGGTGCATGGTTATAAGTCCAGCCGAAACCTTCTGCTAAGGCAGGGTGCTCTCTATTTGCTCTAAAGGTTTGAATGTTGTGTACACCGATTACAGGAGCAAGCTGACCATGATGGTAATCTGCGTTGACTAGTGTTTTGCCAGTATAACGCACGGTATCTTGGGCATTAACTGTTTGAACAGCTAATGCGGTTAATATTATGCAGTATATTTTAAATATTCTCATTTCTTTCAATTCCATTATGCTGAAGTATCAACAACTTATAGCTAGGTGCATCTTAGCCAAGTAATGCTATCACTCAGATTGCTTCGTAGCTCGCGATGACAAAGCCCTTAATTTTTGAATTACACTTCTTTTTACTTTAATTATAGTTCCATGTTTGTGGCCTTCAGGAATAGTAATTATTGAGGTCACATCTTTAAATGATTTAAAATCACTTGTTGAAACAGCTGAATATTTTTTATCTCCATACGCATCAAAATAAATCAGCCATTCTTTACCTACCTTGACTACGGTTGGTCCTTCTGTTAGCTTCGGACTAAATGTAGCTGACACCTCTTTATAAGGCCCTTCTATCACATTGGAGAAGGCTACCTTTAAATTCCTATTGGGCCTGGTATTGTCTTTTAACACCAATACATAGTCTTTTAACTTACGCTTAACGATAACGGCATCGATTACACTAAAACCTGGATCCATAAATAATTTTGCCTCACTAAATGACTTAAAATCTTTTGTCGTGATGAAATACATCCTATGGTTATTGTCTTCATCTTCGATTCCCTTTGCAAAACGAAAAGGAATAGTGGATGCCCAAATGATGATGAACTCTTTTTTCACCTCATCATAAGTTATTTCTGGTGCCCATACATTTACGGTAGTTGGTTCTTTTTGCAATACCGGAATAAACTGTTGTTCGCTCCAATTGATCAGATCTTTAGAGCTTGCATAACCAAAACCTTTATCTCCTTTCCAACTGCAGGTCCATACCAGATGGAACGTACCATCCGGACCTTGAACAATTGATGGATCTCTCATGATCTGCTGTGTACCAACGGTTGGTTTGAGCAAAATTTTATTTAAGTCATTCCAATGGTAAGCATCATCACTGTACAACAAACGTAATCCTTCATTGGCAGGCTCATGAAATGAAGTAAAAATATAGGCCTGTTTTGAGCATGAACTGATTGTAAAAAACAGTATCGCCAAAAAAGCAAAACGAATTACAGCTATGACATTCAAACAGTTTTTCATTTTTATAACTTATCGATTACCAGCACCCAATCATTCCCATCTTTAACTTCGCCGTTTGGTTTAAACACCTTTATTCCCGATCTCTCCTCAAATTTCCCTACTTCGGTAAATCCACCATTTCTTGGATTGAACCAGGAGACCTTATATTTTGCAAAATTGACCTTAGCCATATCTACCTTTATCGGAGCTCCCGTATAAGTATAAATCATTACGTAACCATTACCACGTGTTGCAGCAGCTCTATTGTAACGCAGGCCATTATCTACAATTATTGACTGATCTGGTACACGATCCAAATAAGAACGTGATAACATCAAATTTTTAAGATAAATCATCTGGGTTGCACCTTCTGCATTTACGGCTTTAAACCATTCATCATGTGGACCATAAGCTGGTTTAGGATCTGTCTTTTTATACATCTGCATTACCGAGTTATGTCCGTAGGTATAACCAAAAGCTCCTGCAAAAACAGACCAATAACCATATCTTCTTACATCAGCAGCTGTCCATCTTGGTTCTTTAACGTTATGTAAGCCTTGAGGGATATCTTCGTAAGATGGCTCTCCATCAATTGTTGGTTTAATTGGAGTTAGTTTATAGTCAACGTCAATGTATTTATAATTGTCCTGTCCATAATGGTTCTTCTCATTTTTGGAGGTATCCTGTTCGTATCTTCTATGACCTGATTGTACCATATTGAAATCTAACCAATCGGCTTTATGAAACCAATCTGATGAAGCTGTTCTGCCCCTTGGGTGGAATGTAATCAGGTGATTTGGATCATTTTCATTCAAGGTCTCTCCTATTGTTTCCCAAACCTGCATTTGTTCGCTTCCTTTAATATCTCCACCATTTAACCAAATGATATTCCATTGGTCTTTATATCTTTTGCCCAAAAACTCAGCATACTTTCCTGCCTGCTCATTCTTTACCTTTTTTTCTTTCACGTTGGTTCCCCAAACAGGAACTAAGGCCATGTAAATCCCACGATCTGCAGCTTGTTTGATAATGTAATCAACATGATCCCAGTAATCATATTGAACAGCGTCTTTAAAATCACTGCCTTCGGTAACTGCAGGTCTACTTACATCGGCATGCACCAATGAAGAGTCCAGATAGACATTCCTTGAAGGCACATCATGTAAAAGCATGGCTTGGATAACATTAAAGCCTAATTTCTTGCGGTTATCTAAATATTGAACAGCTTCTTCTCTTGTTAATCTATTGAACATCAACCACCCAGTATCTCCTAACCAAAAAAAAGGTTTACCATCACCAGTAACTAAATATCTCCCATTTTCTGACACCTCCAATTTCTTGGGATCTCCAGACAAATTGCCTTTTTCTTCTTTTTTCTTTTCTACACAGCTAACCAGCCAAAGGCAAACTAGCATGAAAGGAATTAATTTTGTTGTGATTAATTTCATTTTAAATTTTGGTAAGGGTAATGATTTCGTCGCCTGCTGCAACTTTACTGAGGTTAACTTTTGAACCACCATTAATTTTTTCTTCTTTAAGTACTGCTCCGTTCTTGCTGCTTAAAACCTTAACTTTAAACGTAGCAGCCGTTTTACTTAAATCTAAAACTATTGCCTCAGTTGATGCATTGTATAAAATATAGGCACTATTGCTTGATAAGCCATACTGTTTCCTATTCTTACCAGCAGGTAAAAATGGTTTCATGGTTCTCGCTAAACTTAAAACTTCAACATTAGCACCAGTAAGGTTTGCCATTGAGCCCCCAGCCATCAAAATTGCCCATGGGAAAGCGTCATAGTTATCACCAGAATAGATTACTGCCTTATGAGGGAATTTGGTTTTATACTCAGCAACTGCGTGATAAACTTCTTCGAAAGAAGTCTTTTTAGGTTTCAACAATCTTGCATGCTGTCTTGGTGCTAAATTTTGGCCACCCAGGGGTTCGTAAAGTGTTCCATCTGCTTGATAATGCCAATATCTAATGTCAATTAAATCAACAACACCAGCTCTTTTAGGATCAGCTAATATAGCGTCCTGTACATCTTTTGTAACACTTAATCCAATAATTGGATGTTTACCGGTTTCCTTTTCCCATTCTTTAATGGTATCAATCCAGAACTGTACAAAATGGAGTGGTCCAGTAAACTCGGCACCGATCAATTGGATAACGCCATTATTTGTTGCAAAGTTATCAAGGCATTTACGGATATAGGCCACATGTATTTTCCTGCGTTCAGGATTACTGATATCATAAAACTGCTCAGCCATGAAAATACGCTTATCACCAGCGTAAGGCACAGGTTCTGGAAATCCGGTATTGTTAATATTATTTGCGCTACGCCATGGAAAATCAGCATAATGGGCACCTGCCTCAATAATGTTATGCTGAAAATAATTCTGGTGAATCAATACCAATCCTTTTTGATCTGCAAGATTTGCAAACTGTTTTAGGCGATCCCAGTACCAAAGATTATATTTTGTTAGATCATATTTGCTCAGTCCATCCCAAGCGGTTTCTTTTCCGCTTCTGGCGAAAGGCAGTTCATAAAAAGGAGCCCAAACTTCACCATCCATTCTTCTGATCCTTTCATGATCATCACGTCTGCGGTCATACCATAAACCATAATTATGATCTAAAATCTTGGTAGATCCATTTTTCATAAGATCCGTCATCTGATCAAGGTCATCTGTTAAGCCAGCGCCTTCACGACCAGGTACAAAGCGGGTAACATGAAATTTAGTATTTTTTAATCCGTATGGTCTGGCACTTCCATTCCACCAAGGTACATCTTGTCTGCTTCCTATTACGAGCTCGTTTCCTCTTACCAGCCAGCCATCTTTAACCATCATTGGTGCTGCGGTTGTTACGCTTGCCTTAGCTTCAGTTGTAAAAGTATTACTTGAGCTTTTTAGATTTGACCCAGTTGAGATCTTATTTCTGACAGCTGCTGCATCAATGAACTCAGTCAATGTTAATGCAGGTTTAACCGATAGTTTAGTAAGTTTCTGTGCAACATCAACTGGTGGACTACTTGAGGCTTCTGTTTCTACCGGAAGCAGCACAGTTCTATTATCCGCATCACCCCCTATCCTCTCTTTCAATTGGGCATAATATAAACTTCTAGGTTGGATCTGTTCATTTGACATATCCCAATAACCATCTCCGGCAAATTGTGCCCATGTACCAAAGGCCCAGTTCTGAGCTGTTGGTGGTTGATAATTATCTACACGAGATGCGCTACATTGCCAAAAAACACTGTTTGCAGCTGCCCAACCAGCACCCTGTCCGTCTTGTCCCCTATTTAAATAACTTAATGCCTGTCCATCAACATTTACAATATCAAATAAGATACCTGATGCCCAACTGTCGATCGCCCCGCTAAAACTATAGGGTAAATAAGATTGGCATTGTACAAATACATTTGGTCCGGCGGCACAATAACCTACCGCAAAATCATGTAAACCGAATTCAGCATAAATTCTTTGAAAAAGTGTCTGTTGACCACTAGTTAAGAAAGTATTTCTTCTTTCTCCAGCAATTTCTGAAACTGGCGCCAGCGATTTACAATCTTCAACTGTTATTCTTTTTGAGGTTTCTAAGATATTTACTGCCGATCCTGCAAAATGCTCAAATACGATTTGCCTAACCCAGCAATCGCTTACATTTTCTATGCTGATTGCATTCCAGCGATGATATTCATCTTTTATATTTGTTTTGTTATAGGTAGATTGGATTTTCAGGTTTTCTATGCCCGACTGTGAAATTCGGCCTTCCCATTTATATTTGGCCACCAAACCACCACCATATTTCTGATCTAAAGCTGTAGTTATAGGTGCATCAAATACGAGGGTATTGCCATTGATGGCTGTGATTTTTCTATCCCAATAAAGATCTCGCTGACCTGCTTTCCAGCCTAAGGAAGTTATTCCACCACCAAAATGTTCGGTACCAATAGCATTGATCCATTCTTTTGTAGAAGGGCGATGAATTAAAATCTGATCACCCACTTTAAAACCTGCTGCATTAGCAATTGTGATCTGCTTGGCATTAACTGGAACATACGCATCTGTTATTGGTGTTTCAGCTTCTATTTCTCGGTCATTCTTTCCTAGAATTCTGATTACTCCAATACGGTCTAATCCTGAAGCCTGGATCAATGTACCGCCAGTTCCCATGCCACTGCCACGCAAAATCACACCTGTAGCATTAATTTTTAAGGTACCTGCAACTTGATAAGTTCCTTTTTCTAATAAAACGGCACCACGCAGGCCATCTTTTCCCATAGGTAATTTAGCAACATAATTTAAGGCAGACTGGATCCTTAAGGTCGCATCACCTTCTTTTATGGGCACAACAACCTTAATGCTTGCCGTTGGTATGGCCTGTTCTCCTGCCATGTATCCACTATAAGAAAAATCTGGAATCCTATTACCTTGTGCATCAGTGGTATATTGTAATTTTCCATCCTTCCCTTTGAAGATCGGTTTAGGTGGTTCTTCTGCTTTTTTATTCTGGGCAGTGACCGATGAAATGGAAAATAGCAACAATGCTGCAAAGCTGAATGCAAATTGCAGGATTGATTTTACAGGCTTGGATATATTCAGTTTATTTATCAAAATCAGAATTTTATTAGCATTAGACTAATGCTAGCGTAATAAATATTGTATTTTAATTAATGGACAACTATGGTTTTACCGTTTTAATTGCAACCAGGCTATTCAAATACACTTCAATATTAGCATATCCATTCTTAGCCTTCTTTTGAGCATCGCTGGCATCTTTAGGATTTAGTCCGTTTTTAACTTCCCAAGCATCTGGAATTCCATCATGATCAGCATCTACATATGGTCTTCCTTTATAGCTTGGATAACCACCAACTTGACTAATATCTGAAATAATGCCACTTTTATATGAATCATCTGGCAATCTGCGTTTGATATAAGATTTCCCCAATCCGGTTTTGCCACCTTCCACATACTTGATCTGACCAGTTTTAACCTGTTCGATAACTCTTTGATCAACAGCATCCCTGATAGGCAAGGTACATCCGGCATTTGCCAAAACATAGTTATAAGCATCTGTAGCACCGATCAAACTGATCTTAGCCATTGGCAAAGGTTCATTGCTCCGGATAGAATCCAGTAGTTGCTGAAGATTTCCTTTAGCTTCCACCTGAATGCCTCCATCCCAATTATTCTTGGTTACTTTCTCATTGCCTTCTATGATATTTCCGGTCACGTATGCTTTTCCGAAAGTATTGGTAAATCTTTTATCTCTTCCCGACTCAGGTTTTAGAATTCGGTACGCAATTGGCTGATTTGGCGGTGTGATTGGACCTGGTTTGTAATAGTTGTTGATGAAACTATAAAAAGATTCATTGTCACCACCATCGGCACTACGGTTCCACCAATTGAAGATTACGTTATTTGCAAATCCAAAATCTCCATACATACCAACAGAAGGATTTCTACTAATGTTTGAAGCCCATAAATTACGCATAAATGTGCTGTTCAATCCGCCCAAAGTACTTCCAAAAGCATGGTTATAGGTATCCAACGCCTCAGAGAATATTGAATTTTGAATAGTGACATTAACTGTGGGTAGTTTAACCGGTTTAGAACCATCTTTTGGATCATAAACATGGCGATAAATGGACATATTCTCATCCAATCCCCAGCTCGCTGAAACGTGATCGATCATGATATTACCTACCGGATTTCCACCTATAGCATCATCTCTCCTGGTTACCTCAGTTGCTCCACGACGAAAACGCATATATCTGATCACTACATCATGGGTATTGATCCAAATGGACTCGCCAGCAATACAAACGCCATCACCTGGAGCGCTTTGCCCTGCAATGGTGATGTAGGGTGCCCTGATAATAAGTGGTGTTTTCAGTTGGATAATTCCGGCAACGTTAAAAACTACAATTCTAGCACCACCTTGTTCACAGGCTGCTCTTAGTGTTCCAGGACCAGCGTCAGCCAAACTTGTAACTACATATACTTTGCCTCCACGACCGCCAAAACTATAGGCACCACCACCTTCAGCACCTGGAAAAGCCAGTAATTTAGCTTGTGGAAGATCGCTTGGTTTTGCAGCCCATGGAATATATGGCTTTCCGTTTTTGGCATCTAAGTCTACTTTATCCTTCACCTTTAGAAACTGGAGTTCAGAAAGCCTTTCTATTTCTTTGAGAATAGAGTCTGCCTTTTTTTCCATTGCTTCTGGAATTACCGGATATTGCGCATGAACAGTATGGATCATCATTCCACCCAGTAAAAATGCCAAAATGATAGACTTACGCATATTAGTTAGGTTTTACTGAACTCAATGGTACTACACTGTTCAAATATACTTCAATATTGGTATAGCCGCTTTTGCTCACTTTTGTAGCATCGCTAGCATCTTTAGGATTCAAGCCTACTTTTATTTCATAGCTATCTGGCATCCCATCATCATCAGAATCTTTGTATGGGGTTCCTTTGTATTCAGGATATCCACCAACCTGACTAATGTCGGTAATGATGCCTTGTTTATAAGAGTCTTTTGCTAAGCGACGGTGTTCGAAATCTTTCTCAGGCAATTTCACATCTTCAATATAGGTAATTTTCCCTGTTTTAACCTGTTCTATTACCCTGATATCTACAGGATCTCTTTTAGGTAAATTAGCACCAACATTTGTTAGAACATATTTATGGGCAGCCATAGTTGGCAAGATTGTAAATTTCGCCATTGGAAAAGGTTTGTCCACACGCATGGCATCAAAATAAACTTTAGCCTGCTCATAGGTCATTAGATTACCTTTTTTATCTTCTAATTGTACGCCACCATCCCAGTTGTTCTTGGTTACCTTTTCGTTACCTTCAATAATGTTTCCATTTACGTAAGCTCTACCAAAAACAACATAAGGCAATTTACTTCTTCCTGATTCTGGTTTGAGCAAACGATAGCTGATTGGGTCCTTTAAGCTGGTTACGGGTCCTGGTTTGTAATAGTTATTGATGATATTGTATAAGGCAGTATAATCACCGCCATCTGTAGATCTGTTGTTCCAGTTAAAGATCACGTTATTGGCAAAGTTAAAGATCCCGTTCCATCCTATTGAAGGATTTCTTGCACCGTTGTCTGCCCAAAGATTTCTCATGAAAGTACAGTTTTCACCACCTAAGGTACTTCCAAACGCGTGATTCCAAGTATCTAATGCTTCAGAGAAAATCGAATTTTGTATAGTAATGTTTACCGTTGCCAGTTTATCTTCTATTTTACCGGTACTGTCATTGTACATGTGGCGATACATGGACATGTTTTCATCTAATCCCCAGCTTGCTGAAACGTGGTCGATCATGATATTTCCAACAGGATTGCCACCAATTGCATCATCTCTACGGCCCACAAAGGTTTCGCCCCTTCTAAAACGCATAAAGCGGACAACCACATCGTGTGTATTGATCCATACTGATTCTCCAGCAACACAAACCCCATCACCGGGAGCAGTTTGCCCTGCAATGGTAACATATGGAGCGCGGATAATCAATGGCGTTTTAATTCTGATGATCCCTGCAACGTTGAAAACAATAATTCTTGCACCACCTTGCTCACAAGCATCACGAAGTGACCCAGGACCGCTATCATTTAAGTTTTTAACTACAATTACACGTCCGCCACGGCCACCAAAACTATAGGCACCACCACCTTCTGCACCAGGGAAAGCTAACATTTCTGATTGCGGCAAATCTGTTGGTCTACCAGCCCAGGGAATATAGGGCTTTCCTTGTTTAGCTTCTTTTTCGATAATAATTTTAGCTTTTTCCCATGCAATGTCCGACTGGCGGTAAGCCTCTTTCATCATGTCTCCTGAAGCTTTCTGAACATCAGCAGGGATTTTAGGATATTGGGCAAAAGCAAAATTTGCCGAGCATGTTAACGATGCGATCATTAACAGGTTTAATAATTTCTTTTTCATTTGTGTTCGTTCATGGAATTGGAAGAAAACTGATTTTAAAGACTTTATTTTTTCAGTCTTTTTTAGTCAAATTCTTATGTATTTCTCTTTATTCCTAGTAAATTATTTTGGTTAGAAAGTATATATCTTTTCAAATTTAAAACGTAAATCACGGGGTTTAATGTATAATTTTCTCAAGGTACTATATCATCTTACCATTGCCCAATAATACACGTAACATTTGTATTTCAAAGGGTATTTTTATTTTATCAATAAAGATAAAATTTATAGATAAATATAACAAGAAACGATGGTTAAATTTTTGAAGGTTGGAGGGTTGGAAGGATGGAAGATGTATGATGGAAGGTGGAAGGTGCTAAGCGCGTTATCAAACGACATGGTTTTTAGTTTGGCCACAGATGCACAGATTTTAAAGGCGCTAGTAATTAACCATAAACAAATGAACTAATGAACAACTAGTTAACTAATGAACCAATGAACACTGGGTCTACACTGGGTCTACACTGGAGCTACACCATAGAAATTCTGCACCTTAGTAAGATCAAAAAGCTAACCACTTGCAAAGAAGAAATCAGTGCATCTGTGGCGCTCATTTAAACGTAATGCATAAAAAAAAGAGGATGTCATTTTTGGGACACCCTCTTTAACCAAATATACTAAATGCACTTTATGTGGTGAGCGCTTTTAGCAGCATCTTTATTTAATTTTGAACTTTAATACTTACGTTCATTAGAGGTCGCTTTTGATAATCTGATGTAATCGAATTGATTAACATTACACCATATTTTAAATCTGGTGTTTGGAAGTAAATAATACTTCCAGGAGTTAATCCGTTTGCAGCTGTGGTACCTGTAATTGCGTCAAGGTTTATTGTTCTTGTTTTTGCTAGTGTTTCGATCGTCGAAGCAGATACGCAGCTGTTCAAGAAGGTTGAACTTCCCGAGGCTATTTGAGCACTGAACTTGGTTGCTCTTTTTGTCCATGCACTTACATCATAAATGTTAAATGCTGCAGGTTGTGCACCAGTGGCATACAGGCTATAGATGTATTGCGGATTACTAACTACATTATCTGGCCTTCTCCAAATACCAAAATCGATATTTGCAGAGTTCGCTAATCCGTTAGTATAACTAAATGTTTCACCTGTTCTTAATGAAATGAATGCCGGTAATACTTTTGCAACGGTATCAGGAAGATAGATCTGTCTGTTAGGAAAGAACTTGTAGCTAGGAAGCACATCAACCGTTACTTTTTTATAACCATCACCGATGTAAACACCTTTTTGGTTCCTTGCGAAAACGCGGAAACTAGTTTGTCCATCACGTTGGAAGGTATACTTAAAAATGTTCGAATAACTTCTGCGTTGTGACTCGGTAGGTGTAAATACCTGACGATCAAAACCAGTTCCTGTTGTTCTTTCTACGGTAACAGAATAGATATCTTCATTTGCCGAATTGATCGTATAATCAATCCAAACCTCACTGTTATCAGCTACTTGTTTATAGTCGACCACACATTTTGGGTCGCTGTTGTTATAGGTTACCGTAACATCATCAAACATGGTGAAGATGTTTTCTGCTTCCTTCTTACAAGAGGATATGATAAGTACACTCAGTGCAAAAAGGGATAACTTTAATATATTTTTTATTTTCATTTCTATGCTATTTTAAATACCAATTGGGATCAATTATCTAGTGGATCAAATGCTCCACCTGACCAACCTATTGTTGGTACAATGTTAAATCCATTATTTACAAAATCATCGTG